>ERZ1370068.4424-contig-35_pt1 | contig 197639 bp, 237 predicted proteins | sample MGYA00561227_ERZ1370068 | MGnify/ENA primary metagenome ERZ1370068 (study PRJEB38410, sample SAMEA6850437) | metagenome | study: Metagenomic assessment of the ecological functions of the soil: analysis of the soil microbiota associated with the...
GGGTTACGTATCATTGCTGCCGCTTTTTAACGCCTGACGCGAAACGGTGCGGCAAATTCCGTTACCTTCTAGCGTTCGCGTCATTGCGGGAAGCGCAAGCCCGATGCGCGGCGAAATTTCGGCGCTGGGAGTCAGGTCGTTGTCGTCTAGCTTGAACCGAGAGAGGATCTGATGACCAAGAACGGCGCCGACCAGGCTGAGCTCGACGGGATGCGGACTCCTCGTGGAGCTCGCGCCGCTCTACTCGGCGAACGTGGAGACGGTCGCGACGCTGCGTTTCGGCATCACGACGACACGTCCAGCGGTTACCGACGACGGCACGCTGCCCGCCCCCGGAAACATTTGCCGCTATGATTTGCCGACGGTCGCGCGCGCGTGGGACCTCCATCACCGCGCGAGGTGCCGATCCCGCCGACGTTCGCGGCCGCGGTCTGCCGACTCGTCGACGCCGCCGCCGCGCTCGAGGAGTGCGTGCGACGCCACCCCGAGGAGCGTCCGGCGCACCATGTCGACGCCGCAAGTTGTCTCTGGCCGATGCCACCGCTCAACCCGCTGCCGCCCCCGCAGACGATCGACCTCCGGGCGCTGAGTGACAAATGCCGCCGCCGGGCGCCGTGCTGGGGCTCGTGGTTCGCGTTTGACGCCGCGTTTGCGCGCCGTCTCGAAGGAGCGCCGGGCGACCGGGACGATCCATCCGACGGTGCCACGCCCGCGCACCACGCCGTCGCGCGCACCTGGCAACGGGAACCGCGACGAGGGGCACCGCGTGGAGGCCGAGTGACGACCATCGAGCAACCGTAAGCTGAACTCGCCCGCGCACCGCGCCGAGACCGAGCCACCTGCGCGGGCTTTCGTGCGCTCGCATGCACCCTCGTGAAACCTGCCGAGGCCGCCGCGCGATGCCGTCTCCGTCCACGCCGTGTGGATGCTGCAACGGCTCGAGCTCATCGCGGCGGCACAGGAAGCGCTCACGGCGCTCGTTGCCCACGCGCCCCGCCATCCCGGATCTTGTCTTGCCGGCGGCCGACTACGCCATCGTGACGGGCGCACACGCGCCTCCGCGCCATCGCGGCGGCGCACACGCGCTCGGAGGCCCCCGATGGGCCGTGAACGTCCGGTCCCGCGCCGCGTGCGTTTTGTCAACTCCTCAATGACCCCGGACGCTACGATTATCGTGGGCTCCCAGGCGTGCGCACGCTGCGGCGACCTCGTCGCAGTACCTGACCTCCCGCCCTCGCCGGGTTGTCGGCCCGGCGGCTCCGCTGAGAATTCGCTCAGCGCGGGGCCTGCGCGTTCGCTGGTGCCCACGTACACCTCAGGCGTGGGCGCTGGCGGCGCGTGGCTCGCGGGGGCCGTGGTGAACCACACCGCCCACAGCGCGCCGACGTCGCCCGTCTGCCGCCACCCGAGGCGCCTGACGGGCTCCCGCGGAGGCGCTCGTCACCGTTGCCACGCAAGCCGCCGCGCTGCATGCCGCCGCGATGGCGCGGCTGGCGGTACTCGGCAGTCAGCGCACGCCGAGCGCGCACACTCCCTGACGAGTACATCACCGCCGAGCAGGTGGCGCTGCTGCTGAACGCCGACACGGCCTGGGTCTATCGCCACACCAAGGAACTCGGCGCCGTGAAACTCGACGGTTTGCCCCTTCCCGCCGTCGCCTGGACGCTCACCTTGCTCGCGAGACACGCCGGGCCGCCCTGTAAGGAGCCCTCCCCTTGCGCCGCTGATTCGACCCCTTGGCGTAGCATACGAACATACGCCAATATTTCAGTACGAATCAGACGTGGGGAGCCAAACATGCCGGCAAACGATCGCGACGAGACCATCACGACCATCGCGCTTCCACGGGACACCATGCGCAGTACCAAACCTCGCCTTTGACCGCAAGACGACGGTCCGCGACTCCGTGCGCGAGGCCCTCGCCGCCTCGTGCGCGAGGCGACCGGCCTGACACCAAGCCGCCGGCCCGACGAGCCGCACCAAAGAAAGGTGCACGGCGATGTAGAGGGGCGACGGCACGGTCTGGCTTCCGAAGGGCAGCCTAGTCTGGTGGGGGCGCTTACTACCGCGACGGCAAGCCGCAGACCTTCAACACCGAGTAGCGCAGCGACCAAAGCGCGGCAGGCACCCGGCGCCGGGTCGCCGGGGCGCTGACCGACTCGGCTTGCCCGAAGACGTACGGCGGCCTGCCACCGCGACCTGGAAGCGGGGCTGCACGCCGACTACCGCGCGAACGGCCGCGACCTCGCCAATCTCTCCCCCGCACAAGCTCGCCCCAAGGCTTCGGCCTGACCTTGACCCATACCGCGCAGTGCAGATCACGACCGCGGCGATGCGCGCTCTGCGGCCGCGGCTCGAGCAGAAGGCCGCACCCGCGACCCCGTCAACAGCGAGCTCGGGCTCTTCTCCGGCGTATGCTTCGCTTCGCACGGGCGGACGGTTCGGGCAACGGTGCCACCCGTCCCTATGCGCTTCGCGAACAACACGCGGCAACGGGCTTTCGATCCCGGCGACTTCGAAGCGCTCGCCGCCGCTCTGCCCGTGTATCTCCGCCCGCTCGTGCGGTTCGTGCCCACCCACCGGCTGGCGGAAGGGGGAGATTCCGGGCCCACCTGGGACCGCATCGACCTGCAAGGCGGAACGATCCGCCTCGATGCCGACCACACGAAGACCGACACGGGCCGCGTCTTCGCGTTCGCGAATGGTTCTCCGCTCGCCCGCCTCCCTGGAAGAACGCGCCAAGGCTCTGCGCTCGGATCGCGCGCACGTCTTCCACCGAACGGCCGCCGCGTGGCGAATTTTTACACCGCCTGGGACATCGCGGCTGCGGCGATCGGTCGGCCGGATCTGCTGGCTCACGATCTGCGTCGTTCGGCGGTCCGCAACATGGTGCGCGCCGGGGTCTCGCAGCACGTGGCGATGCGCCGGAGCGGCCACAAGACCGACAGCATGTTTCGACCGCTACGACATCGTGAGCGAGGCCGATCTCCGCGAAGGCCGACGAGAAGGTCACCGCGTACCTTCGGGCAGAGAGAACGGGCAGAGTGGGCGCAAAGTCGTCGCGATCGCCGAGAAACGCGAGGCCGCAACGTGCTGACTAATCAGATGCCGGGGCGGGACTCGAACCCGCACGAGGTTACCCCCACGGAGTTTTAAGCCCCGTGTGTCTACCGATTCCACCACCCCCGGCCGGCGCGCGTGCCGACCACCGGATCGAGGAAGAAACGAGAGGCGGCGAGCGGATTCGAACCGCTGCATCGAGGTTTTGCAGACCTCTCCCTTAGCCACTTGGGTACGCCGCCCTGCGAAGGGAACCGTTCGTACCACGCGCTCGTCCCGACCGGCAAGGCGGCGTTGCGACATACTCGGCGAATTGCCTGGGAAACCGATGGGCCTACACTCATTTGCAGCATGCGCGTCGCGCTCGCGTGCTCGTCGCCGACGCCTCTTGCGTCGTGACCGTCAGGCCCGGCGCGCGGCGAGATCTACCGGTGGGTCGACGAGCACGGGGTCGTCCACCTCGACGATACCCTCGCCAACATCCCGGACGCCGCACCGTCAGGATGCGAAGGTCTTCCAGGCGCGGAGCGCGCCCGCCGCCCCGAGCCACGAATGGCCCGGTCGCAGTCGGCGTTCGCGAACGGGGTCGCACGCGACCTCGGGCTGATCGCGAGCGACACGCAGGACGCGGTCTCGGTGCTGCATGTGGTCGGCATCTACCCGAGCGCCGGATGGAATCCGACGGCCGCGCTCACGACCTGCCGTCGTCGACGAGGTGACGCGCGCCGCACGCGCAGCCGCGCGATCGCGACGCTTGCCGCAGGGCGAAGCGAGCGCCGAAGCGTCCGTGCTGCGAGTGGCCTCGAGCCTCGGCGTCGCCGGACCACCGCCGACCGCGCTTCCGGAACCGCCCCCGCCGACCGCAGCAGAGCCGCCTACCTTCGTCGTCGCGCCCAACATCACCGTCGAGTCGCCGCCCGCGACCGTCGTCGTGCACGAGCGCCGCCCCGGAGCAATATCTCACGCGCTTTGGCTTCGATCCCGCGTTCGGAGGCGGCGTCCCCTTCACGCCCATCTTCAACACCAACGCGCGGCAGGCACCGATCCCCGACCGCATCCCGCCGCTCTCGAATCCGACCGGACAGCTCCACGGTCCGCTCGGTTCCGCCTCGCCCCGGCATCCAGCCCTTCCGTCGTCCCCGCGAGTTCTGAACGCGCGCCGCGGCTGGCGTTGATCGGTCGCCTTCGTTATCACCGCGCGGGCTCGCGATCACGACGATCCGCCGCGGAGGACTGCGCCATGAAGCTCGATACCGTCTTCGCTCCGACTTCGCTGAACGAGATCCCGGCGCTCGGCCCGGGCCGCCGACGACATCGGGTTCGACGCGCTCTGGACCGCCGAGACCAGCCACGATCCGTACTCTGCCGTTGCCGCTCGTCGCCGAGCACAGCGAGCGCATCAAGTTCGGCACCTCGATCGCGGTCGCCTTTCCCCGCAGTCCCTGGTCCACGCGCAGATCGGCTGGGACCTCGCGGCAGCAATCCAAGGGTCGCTTCATCCTCGGCCTCGGCACGCAGGTGAAGGGTCACAACGAGCGCCGCTTCGGGATCAAATGGAAGCGCCGGGGCCGCGCCTGCGCGAGATGATCCTCTGCATCCGCGCCATCTGGGATTGCTGGCAAAACGGCACCAAGCCGAGCTTCGAGGGCCAGCACTATCGCTTCACCCTGATGACGCCATTCTTCAGCGCCGGGCCGATCGCGCACCCGAACGTCCCGATCTGGATCGCGGGCGTGAACACCTACATGTGCGAGCTCGCCGGCGAGCTCTGCGACGGCTTCCACGTCCACCCGTTCCACTCGATGCACGTACCTACGCGACTCGCTGCTCCCCGAGGTCGGACGCGGGCTCGCGAAGGCCGGACGCCGGCGCGAGGACATCATGCTCGCGAGCAGCGCCTTCGTGATCGCGGGCGACAGCGACGAGGAGATCGAGCGCGCGAAGGCACCGGTACGGATGCAGATCGCCTTCTACGCGTCGACCCGCACGTACGTCCGCGTGCTCGAGGCGCACGGCTGGGGCGATACGTGCACCCGCCTCAACGAGAAGGCCGCGAAGGGCGACTGGGGCGGCATGGCGAGCGAGATCACCGACGAGATGCTCGACCAGTACGCGATCACGTGCCGCTGGGACGAGGTCGCTCGACCAGGGTGAAGGCGCGCTACGACGGCATCCTCGACCGGGTGGCGCTGTACCTGCCGTTCCGCCCCGGCGCCGATACGGAGCGGTGGCGTCGGATCGTGCGCGCCTTCGCGTGAAGCGTCCGCGTCTCGGCGGTGGCGACTCGCATCGTGTTCGGCGTCGAGAAGGGCCGGCGGGTCGTGAGCATCGAGGGAGCGGGGTTGGCGGAAGCGGAGCGACGGCAGCTCCGTCAGCCCGCTGAGACCGCTTCGCGATCCGAAGCGGTACCGTCATCATCAAGCGCGACTGGCTCGGCCGGCGACGGGTCGCCTTCAGCCGAGAGATTCCCGAGCCGATGCAGCAAGTCATCCGCAACCTCGTGGGCAACCTGTCCCGCTTGCGCGCGCTCTGACACACGCGCTGTGCCGCAGGCGCTCGGCCTCGCGCGGTCGTCACCCCGAAACCCAGCAACGACGGGCATTCTTCGGTGGCACGACCTTCCGCTCCGTAGGCTCATGTCCGCGGCGAGCGGAATGACCTGATGCTTGAACCGACCCCCGACTCCCCCGCTCCTCATCCTCCTCCCCCGCTTCTGACCTTCCGCTCGCCGCGGGCGCCACGCTCCTCACTCTCGTTGCGTATCTCGAGCCTGCCGCCCGCATCCCCGCGGGTGCGCTCACCCCTCCGACCCTCCTCCTGCTGTGGCTCGGCGCCGTGCGCCGCCGTAGCGCGTCGGCCCATCCCCGGGTCTGACGCGGCGGCGGTGACCGCGCGCCGAGGCGTATCACCTCCTCATCCGTCGACGCAGCGCGGGCGCGATCGAAGATCGCGGCCAGCATCGGCGCGGTGAGCTTCCCGTCTGGCGTGTTCTGCCGACTCGGGTGGTAGGACGCGATCACGACGATCGACCCGATCGTCGCCTCCGCACCGTGGCCGAACCGCGGTAGCGGCCGCGGCAGCACCGCACCACGCGCCGCGCTCGCTCGCGAGCACGGCGACGAACCTGATCCGCCCGAGCGCCACGACGACGCGCACGCGGCCGAGCAATGCGCGCTCGCGGAGCAGATAGGGACGGCACGCGTTCGAGCTCGTCGACCGTCGGATGGTTGTCCGGAGGCGCACACCGAGCCGCGGCCGTGATGTAGGCGTCACGGAGCCGGAGGCCGTCGTCGCGACGCTCCGACGTCGGGAGGCTCGCGAAGCCGGCGCCGTGCATGGCCCGCATCAGCCACTCGCCGCTCTGATCGCCCGTGAACATGCGTCCCGGTACGGTTCCCGCCGTGGGCCGCCGGGCGCGAGGCCGACCACGAGCACACGCGCGCGCGGGTCCCCGAAGCCCGGCAAGGGCCGACCCCAGTAGGTCTCGTCGCGGTACTGCCGGCGCTTGACGCGCGCGACCTCCTCGCGATGCGCGACCAAACGGGGACAGGCGCGACACGCGACGATCGCCGCCGCGAGCCTCTCGCAGCGTATCGCGAGGCTCAGTCGCCGACGTAGCGGACCTGATTGTGCTCGACCAACACCATGCTCGGAATCTCGCGGTCGGTGAGGCCGTGCTTCACGCCCGGATGCTCGACGAAGCGATCCGGCGGGGGTTGCCGACGAAATGTCGCGTCGGTCGCCCGCATCGCCGGTCGCCGACACAGATCATCGCCAGCACCAGCATCGACAGCGTCGCGCGCATCGCCGGAAGTATGACACTCCACACCCGGTGAGGCACGAGCATTCGGCGTTCAGTTCACTTGCCCGCGCCCCAGCGCTCCGAGGCGCGGCCGCCGCCTTCCCGGCACGCTCCCACAGGAGCTCGACGGCTTGGTCGGGATTCCATCGCCCTGGCATCTCGCCCGGCAAAAGCATGTGCGTCGTGCGCGGCGCTTGCTGCAGGCTTTCGCTCAAGAACGGATGGCGCTCGACCCAGCGCGGGACCTCCGAGTCCGAGAAATACGGCAACGAGACGGCGCCGGCGCCGCGCTGGTCGACCCGCGCGTCCTGAGCTGTTCGGCCTTGTAGCGCCGGATGTCGCGCGCCGTCTCGTGGTAGCCGACGAGCTTCGGCGATCACGTCGCGGACGGCCGCGCTGCCCTCGCCTTCGATGCGAAGGGCCGCGATCGCGTTCTTCGCGTCGTCGAGTCGGCGCTCGTAGGCGCTGAGCGGCACGGCGAAGCGCGCCGCTTCATCGACGGTGCCGGAGCACGCGGCCGCGGCGACGGCTTTCGCGGTGAGCTCCGCCGAGGCGTCGGCGCGCGGCGGCAGCGTCGCTTCGCGGCGCGCGACCGGCGTCGCGACCGCCGTGGGAAGCACGCGGGCATCGCGTGGCCTCCGCGGGCGACGCCGGCTTCACCGCCTCGGCACGCGGTGCGACCGGCGGGCGGCGCGACGGCGGGCTCCGCGACGGCAACCGCGACGCCCGACTCCCGGAGCGCGACCGCGACGACACGCCCATCGCGCTCGGCGGCCACGAGCAACAAGAGGCCTTTGGCGAGCGCATCCGCGGCCGCCGACTCGAGATCCTGGCATCCGACGATCCGGCGGCCGTTTGCCTGCCGAACGACGTCGCCGACCCGCAACCCCGAGCTCGGTGCGGGAGCCCGCCACCACCACGCCGGATCCCGCCGTGTCGAGGAGCGTCCGTTCCTCGACCGTCAAAGAAAACGTGGCGGGTAGCTCACATACGCGCGCGCGCCAGAGGACGGTGCCGCGAGCGCCACCGTCAGCACGACAGGGCACACGCGATACGCGCTGACCGACGTGGTCACGCCACGGCGGCAAAACTCCCCCTTTTTCCGGAAAGACTCCCCTGTCTCGGGAATTGTCGGGTCGCGAGGACTCCTCTAGTGTCCCTGTCACGCGGCGCTGCCGCAGCAGCTCTCGCAACCAAACCTTCAATGGAATGGGACGCGAGTGGGGCGGAGGGAAAAGGGGGCCCTCCGCCCCGTTTTTTCTGCGCGGGTCGGCGTGGGTCGCATGGCGGGCGCGACCAAACCACAGCGCTCGCGGCATTGCCAGTCGGCTGCTACTTCTCCTCGCATGCCGATGCACGAGCGAGAGCGCTTCCGGCGCTGCGAGCGGTCAGGAGCGCGAGCGGCGTGCGCTGGGACCTCCGCGAGCTCTACGCCGGTCCGACCGATCCCGCGCCTCGAGCGCGACCTCGCCGCGGCCCGCGCCGAAGCGGACGGCCTTCGTCAGCGCGCTGGCGTGGGCGCATCGCGAGCCTCGGAGCAGCGGAGCTCCGCCGCGCGCTCGAGGAGTACGAGCACCTGCAGACACTCGGGCAGCGACCGGGATTCTACGCGGCGCTGCTCACCGCGTCGGACACGCCAGGATCCCGGTCGCGCTCGCGCTCGAGCAGCGCACGACCGAGGCGCAGGCCGAGCTCCGGACGGAGCTCGTCTTCTTCGAGCTCGAGTGGCTCGCCCTCGACGAGATCCAGGCCGAGACGTTGCTCGGCGACGCCGCGCTCGCTCCCTACGCGCATTTTCTCCGCCAGCTGCGACGCTTTCGGCCCCACGTGCTCAGCGAGCCGGAGGAACGCCTCCTCGCCCGCAAGGATCTCGGCGGACGGACGGCGTTCGTCCAGCTGTACGACGAGCTCGCCGGCTCCTTCCGATTCCGCATGGGCGACCAGGAGCTGACCGAGGGCGAGGTCCTGGCGGGCCTCCACGACCCCGACCGGGCGCACCGGCGCGCGGCGCTCGCCGCCCTGCTCGAGCGCCTTCACGCCGCCCAGCGTCCCGCTCACGGCGATCATGAACGCGCTCCTCCTCGATCACCGCATCGACTGCGAGATGCGCGGCCATCGCCGACGTCACCCACCCCACGCACCTCGCCAACGAGATCGCGCCGGCCGTCGTCGAGACGATGATGGACGCGCGTGCTCCGCCACCGGCCCGTGATCCAGCGCTTCTTGCGTTTGAAAGCGCAACTGCTCGGGCTCCCCCGTCTCGGCATCGCCGACGTCTATGCGCCACTCGACGCCGCGAGTCCTCCGATCCCGTGGACCCGCGGTCGCGCGCATCGGTACTGGAAAGCGTTCGCGCGCTTCGACCCCGGCGCGCCGAGATCGCGGGCGAGCTCCTCGACCAGGCACACGTCGACGCCGAGATCCGTCCACGCAAGCGCTCGGGCGCGTTCTGCGCCGCGCTCGGACCGACGCATGCGCCGTACGTCGCTGTCGACGCTACACCGAGACCGGCCGCGACGTCGCAACGCTCGCGCACGAGCTCGGCCACGCCATGCACTACTCGCTCGCGCGCCGCCAGCACCTCCTCCACTACGAGCCGCCGCTTGGTGCTCGCCGAGACCGCGTCGGTCTTCGCCGAGATGCTGGTCACCGATCATCTGCTCGCGAGCACGGACGACCCGACCGCGCGCCGGCCGTCTCCTCGGTCGAGACGCTCGACGAGATGTACGGCACGGTGTTTCGTCAGCACGCGCTCACCCGCTTCGAGATCGCCGCGCCACGACGCTCGTCGCAGCCACCGCGTCGACCACGACGAGCTCTGCGATCTCTGGATGCGCGAGCAGCGGCGAGCTCTTCGGCGACAGCGTCGAGGTCGACCCGATCCTATCGCACCGGCTGGAGCTACATCCCGCACTTCATCCACAGCCGCTTCTATTGCTACTCGTACGCCTTCGGCGAGCTGCTCACGCTGGCGCTCTTCCAGCGCTACAAGAGCGAAGGACGCGGCGTTCGTTCCCGGCCTACCTCGAGCTCCTGGCCGCCGGCGGCAGCGCGTCCCCGGGGAGTCTCGCGCGCCGGCTCGGCTTCGACCTCGGCTCGGCCGCCTTCTGGGACGGCGGGTGCGCCGCGATCGCGGCCATGGTGGACGAGCTCGAACGCAGCTGACGTCGGGCCGCGATCGTCAGCGCGCCGACGTCACGCCAAAAGAGATGGGCGATCTCGTCGGCCTGACGGGTGGCGTCGCTGCGGCCGAGCGCGAAGAGCTGGCGCGTGTAGCTGCCATCGAAGAGCACGTACGAGAGCAGATCCGCCTCGCCTTCCGGCACGCCGTGCGCCGCCGAGCGCATCACCAGGTCGGCGACGAGACGCGCGGGGCTCAACGACCGCGAGCGCTCGGCATAACACCGACCCGGCCAGCCGCCCGAGATCCTCCGAGGGTCGGATCACGCAGTCGCGGACCACGCTGATAGTCGGTGCCGCGGCTCGCGCGGATGATCTCGTTGATCCTCGGAAGAAACTCCGCGCCGAACGCCTGCTCGCCGCCGAGCAGCAGCGCGTTCATCAAGCGCATGCGCTGCAGGTCGTAGTCGACGTGATCCAGAAGCATCGCGTTCAGGACCTTGCCGGCGAGATAGGCCGGGTTGCCGTAGGAGGTCTCGCGCGGGCTCGGCGCGGCCCTTCACCCTTCCGGATCGGGCGGATGACGGAGCGGCGACCACCAGGAGGCGGTCGGCGCCGAGACGGAGCGCCGGTGGAGCGGCGTATTCAGCCTGAGTCCACCGTCGCAGTAGAAGTGACGGCCGACGCGCACCGCCGGGAAAGAAGAGCGGGATCGCGGCCGAGGCCAGGATGTGCGACGGCCCGATCGTGCGAGGCGCGCGCCACGACGTACGGGTCGTACTCCCACGGCTTCAGGCTCACGCGCGCCCGTCCACGAACACGACGGCGCGCCCGGACGCGATCTCGGTACACGAGATGCAGAGGACGCCGCGCGACGCGCGCAGGTTGCCTCGCAGCTGGCGCCACGGGATCTCCTGCAAGCACCATCTCCTCGAGCGCGCTCGTGTCGAGCAGACCGGGGATCCGGCTCGGCATCCGTCCGGCGGCCGCCTGCCGCGCGCGTCGTGAAGCGGAAAGCTCAGCAATCGCGCCGGAATGCGGAGCAGGTCGCCGAGACTCAACCGATACACGCGCTCCAGCGACATCGAGTCCCAGGTGCGGACGAGGCGCGCCACGCGAGTCGCGGCATCCTCCCTGCAGCGTCGCCATCCAGTAGGCGGCGTGAATGGCGCCCGACGGACGCGCCGCTCACGATGTCGAAGGACGGAAGGAACCCGAGCCGCTTCGGGAGGTCCTCGATGAGGAATGCCAGCACGCCCGCTTCGTAGGCGCCCCGCGCACCGCCGCCGGCGAGCACGAGCGCCACACGCGGCGCTCGCGGCGGCGCGGCCGCGTTCGTCGGACCGCCGGCGCCGATCATGGTCCGCGCGGAAAAAAGGCCCCGGCGACTGTGCCGGGGCCTGACGCTCGGGAGAGCGGGTGAAGGGCTTCGAACCCTCGACCCCGACCTTGGCAAGGTCGTGCTCTAGCCAACTGAGCTACACCCGCAGAAGGGCGGCACCATATGGAGGTCATGGCGGGCTGTCAACATTGCGCAGCGCCGCGGACGCGATGGCGCGCGCGCACTTCGCGATAGACGCGACGATGATAGTCGACGGCAGACCACAGCCCGAGCACGAGCGCGATCCACAGGAAGTACATGCCGCCGAGATGGAAATCGACGATACACGTATCGATAGTGCAGCAAGAGGCCCGTGAGCGCGAAGATCTGAAAGATGGTCTTGTACTTTCCGAGCTCCTCGGCGCCCGAGCGTGATGCCCTCGCTCGACGCGATGCTGCGGAGGCCCGTGACCGCGAGCTCGCGGCCGACGATCAGCACGACCAACCACGCCGGCACGCGCGGCACGCACGGAACTGCGGGGTCCGACACGCACGGCATCGCGACCAACATGATCAACACCGGACACGACCAGGAGCTTGTCGGCGAGCGGATCGAGGAACTTGCCGAGCGTGGTGACGATCCCGTGCTTCCGCGCCAGATAGCCGTCGTAGTAGTCGCTGAGCGAGCCCAAGATGAAGAGCACGGCGGCGACCGCGCCCGCGAGCCGCCCGGGATCGCGCAGGAGATAGACGAGCACGGGCACGAGCGCGATCCGGAAGAGCGAGAGCAGATTCGGCGTCGTCCACAGCAGATCGACCCGAATCGCGAGACGGCGGCGGACGGACTCTACCGCCATCGGCGCCCCGACGGCCACGGCCGTCTCACCGTGCGCTGGCGATGGCTTGCTGGAGGTAGTCCTGGCGGAAGCGCAGGACGCGAGTGAACGTAGTTGCGCGTCTCCTCGAACGGCGGGATGCCGCCGTACTGATCGACCCACGCCTTCCCCGGCGTTGTAGGCCGCGAGCGCCAGCACGACGTTGTTGCGGTAGCGATCGAGAAGCATGCGGAGGTGCTGCACGCCGCCGTCGATGTTGTCGAGCGGCGCGTGGATGTTGCGGACGCCGTGCATCTGCGCCGTCCCCGGCATCAGCTGCATGAGGCCACGGGCACCCTTCGGAGAGACGGCGTTCGGCTGGAATCCCGACTCCGCCTTGATGACGGCCTTCACGAGCGCCTGCTCGACGTTGTAGCGCCGCGAGACGTTGGCGATGATCGGATCGTAGGCCCGGCACTCGACCCGTACCCGGCTCGACTCGACGCGATAACCGGGGAGCGCGCTGATCATCGGCATCTCGCGGATGACGACGCGATAGAAGCGCTTGTCGGTCGGGACGTTGGTGTAGTGGATGATCCCGAAGCGATCGACCCGCTTGTAGATGTCGGCCGAAGCCTCCGGCGGCAGCGACGACCGCGAGCCCGAAACCGAAGGCTCCAGCGAGTACCCATCCCCACCACTCGGCGCCTGCGCCAACCCGCCGCCATTGCGTCGCACCATAGTCAACCCTGCAGCGGCCCGTCAATGCGTATTCGTCGCCACGGCGTCGTCGCGCCTGCGGCGTCGGGTCAGATTCCTGACCCGGAGATGATCGTGTCGTGCTGCCAACGCGCGTCGTCGCGATCCGGATAGTCGATGGTGTAGTGCAGGCCCCGGCTCTCGCGCCGTGCCATGGCACAGCGGACGATGAGCTCGGCGACGGTCGCGATGTTGCGGAGCTCGAGCAGGTCGCCCGTCACCAGGAAGTCCCAGTAGTACTCGCGGATCTCGTCCTGCAGCATCGCGATCCGCTTCGCGCGCCCGCTCCAGCCGGCGCGTCGAGCGTACGATGCCGACGAAGTTCCACATCGTGCGCCGGACCTCGTCCCAGTTCTGGGCGACGACGACGGACTCGTCGCTGTTCACCGCCGTACCGGTGTTCCACTCGGGAAGCGTCGGCGGGGCCGTCGGGTCGTCGCGAAGACGAGCCCGCGCGTGCAAGGCCGCACGGTGCCCGAAGACGAGGCCTTCGAGGAGCGAGTTGGACGCCAGACGGTTGGCACCGTGGAGGCCCGTCATCGCGACCTCGCCGCACGCGTACAGACGTGGGATCGACGTCCGACCGTCGTGGTCGGTCGCGACGCCGCCGCAGAGGTAGTGGGCGGCCGGCACGACGGGCATCCACTCGCGCGTCGGATCGATGCCGAGCTCGCGGCACCGTCGCACGATGTTCGGGAAGCGCTCCTCGATCCAGCTCGCCTGCTTGGTGCGTGATGTCGAGGTAGACGTGCTCGAACCCGTGGACCTTCATCTCGTGGTCGATGGCGCGCGCGACGACGTCGCGCGGCGCGAGCTCGGCGTCGCGATGGTAGCGCTCCATGAAGAAGCGCGCCGTCGGGGAGACGCAGACGCGCACCCTCGCCGCGCATCGCCTCCGTGATCAGGAAGGACTTCGCCTGCGGGTGATAGAGACACGTCGGGTGGAACTGGAAGAACTCGAGGTTCCCGACCGTCGCTCCCGCCCGATAGGCGATCGCGACGCCGTCGCCGGACGCGACGTCGGGATTGGTGGTGTAGAGGTAGACCTTCCCGGCGCCGCCGGTGCAGAGCACCGTGGCGCGCGCGCGCATCGCCCGCACCTCGCCGGTCGCCCGGTCGTAGACGTAGGCGCCCCAGCACGTCGGCGGATCCGGGCACGCCCGCGCTTGCGATCGATCAACAGGTCGACGGCGAGCGCGTTCTCGAAGACCGTCACGTTGGGATGGCCGCGGAGCGCCTCCGTGAGCGCGCGCACGATCTCGCGTCCCGTCAAGTCGCCGGCGTGGAGCACCCGGCGCTGCGAGTGGCCGCCCTCGCGGCCGAGATCGTACTCGATGGCATCCCCGGCGACGTGGGCGTCGAAGTTGGTGCCGAGCGCGATCAGGTCGCGGATCCGGTCGGGCCCCTCGCGCACGACCATCTGCACGACGTCCGCGTGACAGAGCCCGGCGCCCGCCACCAGCGTATCCTCGGCGTGCGAGTCGAAGGAGTCCTCCGCGCTCCACACCGTCGCCACGCCGCCCTGCGCGTACGACGAGTTGCTTTCGCTGCTCTGATCCTTGGTGACGAGCGCGACCCGGCCGTGATCCGCCACGCCGAGTGCGAACGTCAATCCGGCGATCCCGCTACCGATGACCAGGAAATCCCAGGCGTCGTCGGACGGCGGCATGCGCGTCGCGCTCTAGCGCTCGTCCTGTGCTTCGAACAGCACGAGCTGGCGCGGCGTGCCGGTGTCCTCGAACGGGACCGGATAGCGCCCGGTGAAGCAGGCGTCGCAATAGCCCGGCTGCGGTCCGCCGAGGTACGCGTACATCCCTTCCTCGCTCAGGTACGCCAGCGAGTCGGCCGTGATGTAGCGGCGGATCTCGTCGATGTCGTGCGACGACGCGATCAGCTCGGCACGCGTCGGCGTATCGATCCCGTAGTAGCAGGGATTCGTCGTCGGCGGCGAGCTGATCCGCATGTGGACCTCTTCCGCGCCGGCGTCGCGAATCATCTTGACGATCTTCCGGCTGGTCGTGCCGCGCACGATCGAGTCGTCGACGACGACGACGCGCTTGCCCTCGAGCACGTTCGCGCTGCGCGTTCAGCTTCACCTTGACGCCGAAGTGGCGGATCGCGTCGCGCGGCTCGATGAAGGTGCGCCCGACGTAGTGATTGCGGATGAGACCCATCTCGAACGGGATCCCGGCCGCCTCGGCGTAGCCGATCGCCGCCGGGACGCCGGAATCGGGGACGGGAATCACGATGTCGGCCGCGACGCCGGCCTCGCGCGCGAGCGTCCGCCGAGCTCCTTCCGCGCTTGGTACACGCTGCGACCGAAGACGATGGAGTCGGGACGGGCGAAGTAGATGTGCTCGAAGATGCAGGCGGCGCCGGGCGCCTTGGCGAACGGATGATACGAGCGCGAGCCCGTCGTCGGTCATGACCACCATCTCGCCGGGCGCGATCTCGCGCTCGTACTCCGCGTCGACGAGGTCGAGCGCGCACGTTTCGGACGCGACCACCCACGCACCCTTCACGCGGCCGAGGACGAGCGGACGGAAGCCGTGCGGATCGCGGACGGCGATCAACTTGTCGGGCGCGAGGAAGACGAGCGAGTAGGCGCCGCGCACCTGGTGCAAGCGCCTCGACGACGCGGTCCTCGAGCGTCTCGGCCGTCGCCGCCGCGATCAGGTGGATGATGACCTCGGTATCGACGGTCGACTGGAAGATCGACCCGCGCTCCTCGAGCTCGGCGCGGAGGCGCTCGGCGTTCACCAGGTTGCCGTTGTGCGCCAGCGCGAGGCCGCCGCGGCCGTACTCGACCACCAGCGGCTGCGCGTTCTTCAGATGCTGCGATCCGCCCGTCGTGGAGTAGCGGTTGTGGCCGATCGCCGCCTGACCGCGGAGGCGGCGGATGATCTGCTCCGGGAAGATGTCGGTGACGAGCCCGAGACCGCGGTGCGACACCAGCACGTGACCGTCCGGACGACACGATGCCCGCCGCCTCCTGCCCGCGGTGCTGCAGAGCGCACAGCCCGAGATAGGCGAGGTTGGCAGCCTCGGGATGACCGAACACCCCGACGACGCCGCATTTCTCACGAAAGCCCCCTTCAGTGGGCATCGCTTCCGAGTATCACGCGCGGGTCGAGCCAGCGAGCGCTTTGCTGAGACCGTTTCGCCAGGCGTCGCGTAACGGTCGCGACGTCGATGCCGATCAAGTCGCCGACTTCCAGACGCTGGCCGCGCACCTCACCGATCACCGAGATCGGCACGTCCTCGCGGCGGGCGATTTCCCGGAGGCGCGTCAGATGGCGGCGGCGCACCGACACGATCATGCGGGCGTGGCTTTCGCCGAAGAGGAGCGCATCGGGCCGGAAGCCGCCCTCGACCTCGATCCGCGCGCCGAGCGGCGCCGTAGCCTCGCTGGTGATGCAGCACTCGGCGAGCGCCACGGCGAGACCTCCTTCCGCGACGTCGTGCGCCGACCGCAGGAGACCCTCGCGGGCCGCCGCCACCACCGCGCGGATGAGGCGGCGCTCGATCTCGAGATCGATCCACGGCACGCCGCCGCGTACCTGGTGGTGCACGACGGCGAGATACTCGCTGCTGCCGAGCTCCTCGCGATTGCGCCCGAGCAGCACGACGGCATCGCCTTCGCTCTTGAACCACTGCGTGACGTGCTGGCTCGCATCCTCGAGCAGCCCGACCATGCCGATCACCGGCGTCGGCGGAATGCTCCGCCCTTCGGTCTCGTTGTAGAAGCTCACGTTGCCGCTGATCACCGGCGTGCCGAACGCGAGACACGCGTCACGGAGACCGGCGATCGCCTGCTGGAACTGCCACATCACCTCGGGCTTCTCGGGACTGCCGAAGTTGAGGCAGTTGGTGACCCCGATCGGGCTCGGCGCCGCTCGCCGCGAGATTCCGCGCCGCCTCCGCGACCGCACTGACGGTGCCGACGTAGGGATCGACCAGGCAGAGGCGACTGTTGCAGTCGACCGTCATCGCAACGGCCTTCTCGGTGCCCGCCAGGCGAACGACCGCCGCATCGGAGCCCGGCCGGACGATCGTACCGCCGCCGACATAGCTGTCGTACTGACGATAGACCCATTCCCGCGAGCAGAGGTTCGGCGACTCCATCATGCGCAGCAGCGTCTGGTTGTAGTCGGTCGGCTCGGGGAGATCCTTCAACTGGAGCTTGGCGGTGTCGTCGAATCCCTGCGGCTCGGCGGCAGGACGCTCGTAGACCGGCGCGTCGTCGGTCAGCGGCTCGATCGGCAGGTCCACGACCACACGCCCCTCGAAGGTGCAACGCAAGCGTTTGCTGTCGGTGACCCGCCCGATGACGGCGGCCTCGAGATCCCACTTCGAGAAGATCGCCTTGACCGCCTCCTCCGAGCCCTGATGCACGACCAGCAGCATGCGTTCCTGCGACTCGGAGAGCAGGATCTCGTAGGGTGTCACCCCGGTCTCGCGGAGCGGTACGCGGGAAAGGTCGAGATCGATGCCGGTCCCGCCACGCGACGCCATCTCGGTCGACGACGACGTGAGGCCGGCAGCCCCCATGTCCTGAATCGCCACCAGGTGGTGGCTCTGGGCCGGTGACATCAACTCGAGACACGCCTCGAGCAGGAGCTTCTCGGTGAACGGGTCGCCGACCTGGACGGTCGGCCGCTTGCTCTCGGACTCGGCGTCGAACTCCGACGACGCGAGGAGACTCGCGCCGTGGATGCCGTCACGCCCGGTCCGCGAGCCGACGTACATGACGGGATTGCCGACACCGGTCGCGCGGGCGCGGAAGATCCGATCGGCCGGAACGACGCCGAGCGTGAAGGCGTTCACCAGGATGTTGTGATCGTAGCCGGGATCGAACGACACCTCGCCGCCGACCGTCGGCACGCCGATGCAGTTGCCGTAGTGCCCGATGCCGGCGACGACGCCACGCAGGAGAAACGCCGTCCGCGGATGATCGATCGATCCGAAGCGCAAGGAGTTCAGGTTGGCGATCGGGCGCGCCCCCATCGTGAAGATGTCGCGCAGGATGCCACCGACGCCGGTGGCCGCGCCCTGGAACGGCTCGACGAACGACGGATGGTTGTGGCTCTCGATCTTGAACACGACCGCGAGACCGTCGCCGACGTCGATCGCACCGGCGTTCTCACCGGGCCCTTGCAGGACGCGCGGACCGCTCGTCGGGAAGCCCGCGCAGGTACGCGCGCGAGCTCTTGTAGCTGCAATGCTCCGACCACATCACCGAGAATACCCCGAGCTCCTCGAGCGTCGGCGCGCGGCCGAGCGTCGACTCGATGCGCTCGTACTCCTCGGCGGTGAGGCCGTGCTGGAGTGCCGTCTCGACGGTGATCGTCATCTTACGGCCCGGACAGTACCTTCGAGCTGACCGGCGCCGACGGCGTCTCCACCGCACCGCTCGCGCTCGCGATGATCGACAGGAAGATCTTGCGGCCGTCCTCGCCGCCGACGAGCCATTCGCAGGCATGCTCGGGGTGCGGCATCATGCCGAAGACGTTACCGCGGGCATTGCGGATGCCGGCGATCGCCCCGAGCGAGCCGTTCGGGTTCGCCTCCGGCGTCACGCGTCCCTCGGCGTCGGTGTAGCGCAGCACGATCTGACGACCGGCTTCCGAGCGAGCGCAGCGGTCGTCTCGTCGGCGACGTAGCAGCCTTCGCCGTGCTTCACCGGAAGATCGAGGACGTCGCCGCGCCGGCAGCGATTGGTGAAGGTCGTGTCGGCTTCTTCGACGCGCACGTGCGCGCGCCGGCAGAGAAAGCTGAGCTCGCGGTTGCGGATCAGCGCGCCGGGTAAGAGCCCGGCTTCACAGAGGATCTGGAAGCCGTTGCAGATCCCGAGGACGATGCCGCCGCCCTGGGCGAAGCGCTCGACGGCCCGCATGATCGGCGAGAACCGCGCCACCGCCCCACAGCGGAGGTAGTCGCCGTACGAGAAGCCGCCGGGCAGAACGACGCAGTCGAGCCCGTCGACGCTTTCGTCCTTGTGCCACAAGCGGACGACCGTCTCGCCGAGCAAGCGCTCCAGCACGAACGCCGTCTGCTCGTCGTCGTTCGAACCGGGGAACGTGATCACACCCCAGCGCATCGGTCAGCTCGCGGCGGCCGCGTCGATCTCGAACCGGTAGTCCTCGATCACCCGGTTCGCCAGGAGGCGCTCGCACATCTCACGGAGGCGCACCTCTGCGCTTTCGCGACTCACCTCGGCCAGATGCACCTCGAGATACTTGCCGATCCGGACCTCTGCCGACCTCGGGATAGCCGAGCGCGTGCAACGAGTGCTGCACGGCCTTGCCTTGCGGGTCGAGCACGCCCGTCTTGGGAGTCACGTACACCCGCGCCAGCCAACCCATGATGCCATCCTCGCTGCGAGGAGCCGAGCCCGCGCCGTCACGCACCGACGCGCCGTGCGATCTCCTGATAGGCCTCTTCCACGATGAGCACGCGGCGAAAGCGATCCTCGTCCGTCATTGGCCCCTCACGTGGCTTTCGAATGGTAGGCCGCTGGCGCGACGGCCGTTGCCGTGCGCGTTCAGTGGTACCCAAGCCACGCCGAAAGAGCAAGTCGAGGTGCGCGAGGTGACGACTCGGGTCGAGCAGCCGTTGCAGCTCGCGCTTCGAGAGACGCTTTCTGAATTTCGCGGCTCGGCGGCGAGCGCGTCGAGGAACGTCGATTTGCCGGCGAGCGAGGCGTGCGCGGCGCGCTGCACCCAGCGATAGGCGTCCTGGCGAACTGCTCCCTTCTGCACCAGCGCGAGCAGCACGTTCTCGGAGAGCACCACGCCGCCGTGGAGATCCAGGTTCGCGCGCATGCGCTCGGGACGCACGACCAGGTTCTCGAGCACGCCCGTCATGCGGGCGAGCATGAAATCGAGCGCGATGGTCGCGTCGGGCGCGATCACGCGCTCGACCGACGAATGACTGATGTCGCGCTCGTGCCAGAGCGCCACGTTCTCGAGCGCCGCGCCCGCGTACGCCCGCAAGAGGCGCGCGAGACCGGTGACGTTCTCGGAGAGTATGGGATTCCGCTTGTGCGGCATCGCCGACGAGCCCTTCTGCCCGACCGTGAACGGCTCTTCGGCCTCGCCGACCTCCGTGCGCTGCAGGTGGCGGATCTCGACCGCGATACGCTCGAGCGAAGCGCCGAGCACCGCCAGCGTCGCGAAGAACGCCGCGTGGCGATCGCGCGCGACCACTTGCGTCGCCACCGGCTCCGCGGCGAGGCCGAGGCGTCCGAGCACGTACGTCTCGACGTCGGGATCCACGTTGCCGAAGACGCCGACCGCGCCGGAGAGCGTCCCGACCGCGATCTCTTCGGTCGCCCTCACGAGCCGGTCGCGATTGCGCACCGCTTCGGCGTGCCAACTCGCCACCTTCACCCCGAACGTCACCGGCTCGGCATGCATGCCGTGCGTGCGTCCGATCATGAGCGTGCCCTTGTGCGCGAGGGCCAGCCGGCGGAGCACCGCGATCAGGCGATCCTGACCCGCGAGCAAGAGCTCGGCCGCCGACCGCAACTGCAGCGCGAACCCCGTGTCGAGCACGTCGGACGAGGTGAGACCGAGGTGGAGGAACCGGCCCTCGGGCCCGACGGTTTCCGCCACCTGGGTCACGAAGGCGATGATGTCGTGCTTCACCTCGGCTTCGAGGGCCGCGATTCGCTCGGGGTCGATGCGGGCGCGGCGGCGAATCGTCGCCACCGCCTTCGCCGGGATCTCCCCGCGCTTCGCCATCGCCTCACAGGCGAGGATCTCGATCTCGAGCCAGCGCTGGAAGCGGGCCGCGTCGGTCCAGATCTCGCCCATCGCCGGTCGCGTATAGCGACTGATCATGCGAGCAATCCTCCGAACACCTCGCTGTCGATGCCGCCGCCCCGTACGTCGCCGAGCAGCACGAGCGCGCACGATTCGGGCATGAGGAGACGCGTCGCCAGCGCGACGATCTGGTCGTTGCTGACGGCGTCGAGCCGCGCGGCGAGCTCCGCCGGTCGTCACCTGCCGTCCGAAGTACATTTCGTTCAACGCCAGACGCTCCATGCGTTGGTCCGACGTCTCGAGCCCGAGCAGGATCGTGCCCTTGAGCTTGCCTTTCGCGCGCGCGAGCTCGGCGGCGGGCACACCCTCGACGACGGATCCGTCGGAGCTCGCCGATCACGATCTCGACGACTTCCTTCACCCACCGCGGTCGGGTGCCGGCGGCGATCCCGAGGTATCCGGTGTCGCGGTACGAGCACAGAAAGGAGTCGATCGTAGTACGCGCGCCCGCGCCGCTCGCGCACCTCCTGGAAGAGCCGCGGAGCTCGGACTGTCCCCGAGGGCCGAGTTGAGCACGACCGCCGACGTCGCGCTCCGCGTCGGTCACCGCGACACCGCCGCGTGCCGAGACAGAGCTGCACTTGCTCGAGCCGGCGACGATGCACGGTGACGCCCGACTGCAGCACCGGGACGACGTCGTCGTCGAGCGGCGCCGCTGCCGGCGAGGTCCTCGAACCGCCGGGCGATCTCGTCGACCAATGCGCGCGTGGCGCACGTCGCCGGCCGCGGCCACGACGATGCGATCCGGGCCGATAGCGGCGCGCGACCCAGGCGCGACACGCGTCGCGGTCGAAGGTCTGGACGGTGGCGCGCGTGCCGCACACCGGCCGGCCGAGCGCGTGCGTCGGCCAGTACGCGAGATGGAAGAGGTCGTTGATCAGATCGTCCGGCGTGTCCTCGATCTGCGCGATCTCTTCGAGCACGACCTCTTGCTCGCGCGCGATCTCGTCCGGGCTCGAAGCGGGAGTCGAGGAAGATGTCGCTCAGGAGGTCGATCGCGAGCGCGACGTGCTCGCCGAGCACCTTCGCGTAGTAGCAGGTGTGCTCGCGGATCGGTGTCGGCGTTGAGCACGCCGCCGACGGCATCGATCTCCTCGGCGAGCTCGGCGGCGCTCCGGCGCTCGGTCCCCTTGAAGAAGAGATGCTCGAGGAAGTGCGAGAGGCCGTTTTGCGTCGCGGCCTCGAAGCGCGAGCCGCTCTCGACCCAGACCCCGATCGCCGCCGAGACCATGCCCGGAATCTCCTCGGAGAGGATGCGAATCCCGTTCGGGAGCGTGGTCTTCGCGATCGTGTGGCGGCCGCCGCGTCCGGCGACGCGGCGGCGTATTCCAGGCTCACGCGGCTACTGGGCGGTGCCAGCGGCCGCCATGGCCTCCTTGCGCGACAGACGGATCTTGCCGGTCTTGTCGACCTCGAGCACCTTGACCATCACCTCGTCGCCCTCCTTGAGGACGTCGCGCACTTCCTTCACGCGCTCGGGCGCGAGCTGCGAGATGTGCACGAGGCCATCGGTGCCGGGAAGGATCTCGACGAAGGCGCCGAAGTCCATGATCTTCTTGACGGTGCCCTTGTAGATCTTGCCGACCTCGGCCTCGGCGGTGAGGCGATTCACCCAATCGATCGCCTTCTGCATGGCGACGCCGTCCGCACGACGCGATGTAGATCGTCCCGTCGTCCTCGACGTCGATCTTGACGCCGGTCTCCTCGATGATGCCGCGGATGACCTTGCCGCCGGGTCCGATGACGTCGCGGATGCGGTCGACCTTGATCTTGAGGGTCGAGATGCGCGGCGCGTACGTCGACATGTCGGCTGCGCGGTTGGCCGAGCGGCTTCCTTCATGCACCCGAGGATGTGCAGGCGGCCTTCGCGCGCCTGGTAGAGCGCGTCGCGCATGATCTCGCGCGTGACGCCGCCGATCTTGATGTCCATCTGGACCGCGGTGATGCCGTCGGCGGTTCCGGCGACCTTGAAGTCCATGTCGCCGAGATGGTCCTCGTCGCCGAGGATGTCGGAGAGCACGCGGATCTCGTTGCCCTCGCGGATGAGACCCATGGCGATGCCGGCAACCGGCGCCTTGATCGGCACGCCGGCGTCCATCGAGCGCGAGCGAGCTGCCGCACACCGATCGCCATCGACGACGAGCCGTTCGACTCGAGGATCTCGAGACGATGCGCACCGTGTACGGAAACGTCGCCTCGTCGGGCATCACGGCCTCGACGCGCACGTTCGGCGAGCGCCCCGTGGCCGATCTCCGCGTCGCCCAGGGCCGCGCAGGAACTTCACCTCGCCGACACTGTACGGCGGAAAGTTGTAGTGCAGCATGAACTTCTTGTAGACCTCGCCGCCGAGCGCATCGATCTTCTGCTCGTCGGACGACGTGCCGAGCGTCGCGACGACGAGCGCCTGCGTCTCGCCGCGCGTGAAGAGCGCCGGAGCCGTGCGTGCGCGGCAGCACGCCGACCTCGACGTGATCGGACGGACGTCGGTGAGCCCGCGACCGTCGATGCGCTTGCGCTGCTCGACGATGAGCCCGCGGACGGCGTCGTAGTGCGCGTCCTCGAAGAACTCCTTGATCTCGCGCTCGCGCTCGGGGAACTCGGCCGCGAGCGCCGCGAGGAGCTCGGTACGCACCTGGCGGACGGCGTCGCTGCGCTCGTGCTTGCCTGACCGTCTCCATGGCGGTGCGGATCTTCGGCAGCGCGACGTCACGCACCCGCTTCTGCAGCACGGTATCGACGACCGGCGCGACCACGGTGCGCTTCGGCTTGCCGAGCGCCTTCCGGAGCTCGTCCTGCAGAGTCGAGGATCTTCTGCATCTCGCGATGCGCCGTGAAGAGCGCGTCGAGGATGACGTCCTCCGACAGCATCTTGGCGCCGCCCTCGACCATGACGATCGCGTCGCGCGAGCCGGCGACGATGAGCTGACAGCTCGCTCTCGGCGTACTGCGAGCTCATCGGGTTCACGACGAGCTGGCCGCCGATGCGGCCCATGCGGACGCCCGCGATCGGTCCGTTGAACGGGATGTCGGAGACCTCGAGCGCCGCCGAGGCGCCGATCAAGCGCCGGCATGTCGGCGTCGTTTTCCTTGTCGAACGACAGCACGGTCGCGACGATCTGCGTCTCGCAGCGGAAGCCCTCCGGAAAGAGCGGACGGAGCGGACGATCGATCAGGCGCGAGTTGAGGATCTCCTTCTCGCTCTGCCGACCCTCGCGCTTGAAGAAGCCGCCCGGAATCTTGCCCGCGGCGAAGGTCTTCTCTTGGTAGTCGCAGGTGAGCGGAAAGAAATCGATGTTCTCGCGCGCCTCTTTGGCGGCGGTGGCGGTGACCAGCACGACCGTGTCGCCATACTGCACCAGCGCCGACCCACCGGCCTGCTCGCGCCATGCGCCCGACCTCGATCGACAGAGCGCCGCCCGTGAAAATCGATCGCGACTTTTTTCATCTGACCCACTCCCGTCCCATGAGGGACTTTCTCTGCAAACGTGTGTGCTGCGAGGCGAGAAACTGAGACGGGTCGGGAAGGGAAAGGCTGCTTACTTGCGGATGTTGAGACGTTCGATGACGGTCTTGTAGCGCTGGAAATCGACGCGCTTCAGGTAGTCGAGCAACCGCCGCCGCTGCCCCACCAGCTTCAACAGACCGCGACGCGAATGGTGATCCTTGGCGTGGGTCTTGAAGTGTTCGGTCAAATACCCGATGCGGTCACTCAGCAACGCGATCTGCACCTCCGGCGACCCGGTATCGGTGTCGTGCCGTCGGTAATTCGCTCAGGATTTCCTGGGTGCGCAATGCCGCGCCGCTCGTTCCTTCTCCCATGTCGTTTCTCGTCAAGCGCGCAGCAGTACCATGGGGTTGCCGGGATGGCAAGAAGCATACGGGCTCACGCGGGGCGCCGCCGTCGGCGCCCATGCCGACCAGCACGCGCGCCAATTGCCATGCCGCCCCGTCGGCCGTCGCCTCTGCAACCGCCACCAACTCGCCTCTCCCGGCTCGTCGACGCGCACCACCTCGCCCGCGCGACGCGGACGTCCGAGGCGCCTCGAGGCGCGCTGTTGGCCCGCGACGGATCGACCCGATCGTCGCGTGCGGTCGACCTCGACCGCGCGCAGGCACCGCCAGCGCCGCCGACGGCGTCAGGAGCGGCAGGCGCGCTCGGCGCACGCCGCGCTCGAGGTCGTCGAGCGCGACCGCGTCGCGCACCTCGAACGGCCCGCATGCCGTCCGGCGGAGCGTCGCGAGATGCGCGCCGGTGCCGAGCGCCACGCCGAGGTCGTGCGCCGAGCACGCGCACGTAGGTTCCACGCGAGCAGGTGACCGCGAAGCGACAGACGATCCGGCGCCGTCTGCGCGACGTCGAAGCGGACGATGCGCACCGGGCGCGGCGCGCGCTCGATCGTCTGCCCGGCACGCGCCAAGGCGATAGAGCGGCACGCCGTCCGCGCTTCAGCGCCGAGTACATCGGTGGCGTCTGCAGGATGTCGCCGCGGAGACTCGCCGACGGCCGCCGCCAGTCGTGCCGCGCGACAACGGCGGAACGGGACGGCGCTCGTCGACACGGCACCGGTACGGTCGAGCGTGTCGGTCGTGACGCCGAGCACGATCTCGCCGACGTAGCGCTTCTCGTCGTCGGCGAGGAACGGAGCGATCTTGGTTCCCTCGCCGATGCACACCGGCAAGCAGCCCGGTCGCAAACGGATCGAGCGTCCCGGAGGTGTCCGACCTTCGCGTTGCCCGAGCGTCCGCTTGACGCGCTGCGACGACGGCCGCCGACGTCAGTCCCTCCGGCTTGTCGACGAGCAAGAGCCCGTGGAGCTCAGCGACCGCCGTCACGCATCGTCGTCGTCGATCGCGAGCGCGTGACCTCGGCTTCCGCAGCAGCTGCTCGAGACGCTCGCCGGCGCCGATCGAGGGATCGATCTCGAACCGTAGCTCCGGCGTGAACCGCAGGCCGAGCCGGCGTCCCGCCTGCGACTGCAGATACGGCGCGAGCGCTCGCGAAGCCCGGCCAGCATGCGCGCCTGCGCCGCGTCGTCATCCAGTGCGTCGATACGTAGACGCGTCGCGTGCTTCAGATCGGGCGACAGCTTGACGCCCGTGATCGTCGCCATGCCGACGCGCGGATCTTTCACGCCGCGCAGCAACAGCTCCGACAACGCCGACTGCAGCAAAGCGCCCGACGCGATCGGTACGGTGTCCAGGCATGGCTCAGTAGTGCAGGAACTCGAGCCGCTCTTCCCCGAGCTCGGCGAGCTGCATGTCGTCGATGCAACGCACGACTCGCGCAGCGCCGCCGTCGACGAACGGCCTCGTCGGTCCCGACCTGGCTGATCCCGAGCACCGCTCGCTGCCAGAGGTCGTGGTCGTCGGCCTCGGCGATCGAGACGTTGAACTTGTTGCGGATGCGCGCCTTGATCGTTCGCAAGATGCTGCGCTTCCTTCAGCGAGTGGTTCTCGTGAAGATACAGGGTGAGACGCAAGACGCCGACGGTCACGACTGTATCCCGATACCGCACGTGCCGATGGCACGTCGCCGCGAAGACGCCCGATTAGACCCGGCGCTCCGACCGGCGCCTGCGCGCCGGCGATGGATCGCGGCGAGGGCGCCAGCTGGCGGGCGACCGCCTCGATCTCGTACGCCTCGACGACGTCGCCTTCCTTGACGTCCTGAAAGCCTCGAGGCTGAGACCACACTCGTAGCCCGCGGCGACCTCGCGCGCGCGTCGTCCTTGAAGCGTCGGAGCGTGTCGATCTTCCGTCGTGCGACGACGACGTGGTCGCGTACCACGCGCGCCTTGCCGCCGCGGATGATCTTGCCGTCGACGATGAAGCACCCGGCGATCCGTCCCGGCGCTCGGAATGCTGAAGATCTGCCGCACCTCGGCGCGTCCGAGCGTGCGTTCGCGGAAGCGTCGGCTCGAGGAGCCCTCGAGGGCGTCGCGGATGTCGCTCACGACCTCGTAGATGATGTTGTAGAGCCGGATGTCGACGCCTTCGCGTGCCGCCGAGATCGGCCGCCTTCGACTCCGGACGGACGCTGAACCCGATCACGATCGCGTTCGACGCCGCCGCCAAGCAGCACGTCCGGACTCGGTGATGCCGCCGACCGAGGCGTGGATGACCGTGAGCTCGACCTCGTCGGTGCCGAGACGTGGTGAGCGCGTCGCGGATCGCCTCGACCGAGCCCTGCACGTCGGCCTTCAGCACGAGCTTCAGCTCTTTCACGCCGCCCGCCTGATCTGCGAGTAGAGGTCCTCGAGCGAAACCTTGCTGGTCGTCGCGAGCTCGCTCTCGCGCTGCTTCGCGCGCCGATGCTCGGCGACCTGGCGCGCCTTGGCCTCGTCGGCGACGGCGATGAACGTATCGCCGGCCGCCGGGCACGCCGGTGAGCCCGAGGATCTCGACGGGCGTCGACGGACCGGCCTGGTCGATCTTCCGTCCCTGGTCGTCGATCATGGCGCGGATGCGGCCGTACTCGAGACCGCAGACGAACGCGTTCGCCGACCTTGCAGCGTGCCTTCCTGCACGAGCACCGTCGCGACCGGACCGCGACCGCGATCGAGCTTCGCTTCGACGATCGTGCCGCGCGCGCGGCGCGATCGGTGCTGGCCGTCAGCTCGAGCACGTCGGCCTGCAGCGAGCAGCATCTCGAGCAGCTGCGGCGATGCCCTGCGCGCGTCTTCGCGGACACGGGCACGACGATCGTGTCGCCGCCCCACTTCTCGGGCGCCAGGCCGAAGTTGCGCGAGCTTGCGCGTCACGCGCTCGAGGTCGGCTTCCGGCTTGTCGATCTTGTTGACGGCGACGATGATCGGGACCTTCGGCGGCGCTGGCGTGGTCGATCGCCTCCTGCGTCTGCGGCATGACGCCGTCGTCGGCCGCGACCACGAGCACGACGATGTCGGTCGACCTTGGCGCCGCGGGCGCGCATCGCCGTGAACGCCTCGTGACCCGGCGTGTCGAGGAACGTGATCGCGCCGGTCGTTCGTGCGTGCACCTGGTAGGCGCCGATGTGCTGCGTGATGCCGCCGGCCTCACCGGCCGTCACGTTGGCCTCGCGGATCGCGTCGAGGAGCGACGTCTTGCCGTGGTCGACGTGACCCATGATCGTGACCACGGGCGGACGCGGCGTGCGCTCTTCCTCCTCGCCCTCGTCCTCGAGGCCGACTTCGAGCAGCGACTCGACGTTCAGCGCCACGTTCTCGACCGTGTAGTCGAACTCGGCCGCGACGAGCGTCGCCGTGTCGACGTCGAGCACCTGGTTCACCGTGGTCATCATGCCCATGTCCATGAGCTTGCGGATGACCTCGCCGAACTTGACGCCGATGGCGCGCGCCAGATCGCCGACCGTGATGCGCTTCGGAGATCTTGACGACGCGCTTGCTTCGCCTTGGGCGTCGTGATCTCGGTGTGATGCTGCTCCTTGCCGGGCAGCGCCCGCTTCTTGCGACGCAGCTTGCCCGGACGCCGATCGCGCTTCGAGCGTCTCGAGCATGTCGGTCTTCTTGATGACCTTGCGCTTCTTGCCGCTCTTCTTCGCGAACTCGTTCTCTTTGGTCTTCGGCGCTTCGGGACACGGCCGGAGCACCGGCACCGGGCCGCCGGGCGCGCGAGCGGCGGCAGCGTCGGCGCGCCGCGCGCGCGGTCGCGGCGGCAGGCGCCGTGCGCCTTCTTCGAGATCGATACGGCCGAGCACGCGCACCTGCTGCGGCTCGCGCGTCTTCCCGTCGCGCCGGCGCGGCGGCGCGGCTTCCGCCTCGACGGCGCTTCCGGTCGGCAGGCGCTTCCTCGGTCAGCGAGGCTTCGCCAGCGCGGCAGCGGCGACCGCAGCCTCCGGCCGCTTCGGCGGCGGCGCCTCGCGTTCAGGAACTCTGCTCGATCTCGCCGAGGTCCGGGCAAGCGGCGGCTCCGGGCATCGAGACCGGCGGCGGCCTCGATCGGCCTCGAACACCTCGACGGGCGGCTCCTCGACTCACCGAGCATCTCGATCGGCGCGCGCGCTGGCTGACACGTCCGGGAGCGGCTCGGCGGCGACCTCCTCGCGCTTGATGACCCCGACCCGCTTGCGAGTGCGGCGGCGAATGACGTTGGTACCGGACGCGATTCTCGACGACCTGCTCGCGGGCGTCACGAGCTGATCCTCGACGGCGTCCTTCGAGGTCACCGACGCGTCCGGACACCACCCGCTCGGTACCGATGGCGACCGACGGCCTTGGTCACGCAATCCCGGAGCGCTTCGCGCACGCGCGTGGAATCTGCTCGTCCGGAGAGCGAGCTTCTGCGATTTCTTGTTGCGAATCCTGAGCTTCTCGATCTTCGCCGAGGCACGTCCTTCGACAGGATACGTCCCAGTTCCTTGGCGAGCTCGTGGATGCGCTTCTTCAGGATCAACCAATGCACCTCCGGGAACCGAGCACGAAACATTTCGCGCTCGGGCTTAGCTACCACAGCAACGCAACGAGCGCACAAACCCGCCCCGGCGCGCGAACGTCTCGACGCACGCATCGATCGCCGTGAAAATAGCCGCCGCGGCCGCCGAGACGGCCGGCACGGTCGACGACGAGCGCGCCGCCTCGCGCGCGACGACGCTGCGACGAGCGCCGAGCGCGCTTCGCGACTGCGGCATCCCAAACAGGTTCGCACTGGCTCATGTCGTCGTCTGCAGTCGTCCTCGTCCCGACGCCGTCGCGCGTCCTTGCCGTCGGCCCTCGGCTCGCGGCGTGCCGCGAGAATGCCGCGGCAGCCTACCGAGCGCGGCCGTCGGCGGCCGCGGCGTCCGCGACCGGCGCGCGCTTCGGCCTCGATGCGCTTCTGCTCGACGTGCGCCTGCGCCGACTTCGACGATGCCTGCCGCCTTGTCGCTGCTGACGCCCTCGACCTGCCCCACGCGATCGACGTCGGCGCGCGCGCGCAGCTCCTCCGCCGACTTGAAGCCGTCCTGGTAGAGCAGCTCGGCCGTCACGTCGCCGATGCCCGGAATCGCCATCAGCGACTGCCGCGCGTTGCGCGCCTCTTCCTCGGCCTCGGCCTCGCCCCGCACGTCGAGCCGCCAGCCGGTCAGGCGCGACGCGAGGCGCACGTTCTGGCCCTTCTTGCCGATCGCCAGCGACAGCTGATCGTCGGGGACGATGACCTCCATCGCGTGCTCGTCCTCGTCCATGATGATCTTGCGACACCTTGGCCGGCGCGAGCGCGCGGCAGACGTACTCGGCTGGATCGTGCGTCCACGGCACGATGTCGATCTTCTCGCCGCGCAGCTCCTGCACGACCGACTGCACGCGCGTGCCGCGCATGCCGACGCAGCGCGCCGACCGGATCGACGTCGCGGTCGTGCGAGTACGACCGCGATCTTGGCGCGGCCGCCCGGCTCGCGCGCGGCGCCCTTCGACCTCGACGATGCCCTCGTAGATCTCCGGCACCTCCTGCTCGAAGCAGCTTGATCAGCAGGCCGGGATGGGTGCGCGAGAGACGATCTGCGGGCCCTTGCTGGTGAGCTCGACGTCGAGGATGTAGGCGCGGATGCGGTCGCCCTGGCGGTAGCGCTCGCGCGGGATCTGCTCCTTCTCGGGCAGGATCGCGTCGGTGCGGCCGAGGTTGACGATGATGTTCTTGCGCTCGAAGCGCTGCACGATGCCGGAGAACGAGCTCGCCCTTCCGATCCTTGAACTCGTTGAAGATGATCGTCGCGCTCGGCCTCGCGGACCTTCTGGATGATGTTCTGCTTGGCGGCCTGCGCCGCGATGCGGCCGAACTTGCTCCTGCGAGAGCTTCGACGAGCAGCTCGTCGCCGACCTCGGCCTCGGGATCGAGCGTCGCCTTCGCGTCCTTCACGCGTGACCTGATTCGACGGGTCGGTGATCTCGTCGACGACGGTCTTGATCTCGAACAGCTCGACCTCGCCGATGTCGGGGTTGAACTTGGCCTCGATCTGGTGCTCGAGGCCGAACGTGCGGCGCGCCGCCGAGAGCATGGCCTCTTCGAGGGCGGCGATGATGATGCCGTCTTGTCGATGCCCTTCTCCTTGCTGACTTGCTCGATGACGCGATTCAGATCGGGTTGCATGTCGTCTCCTTCCGCCTATCGCGAGCCTGACCCGGTGCGCCGGACGCTGCGAACCGCGGCGATCCGACCGACGCTGCCCGACGAGGGGAATTCGTGCTGGTAGTTCGCACGCGCGATCGCGTCGAACGGCGATGTCGTGCGTCTCGCGATCGTCACTCGTGATCGTGATGCCGTCAGGGTCCGACCGCCGTGAGCACCCCCGCGAAACGAGTGACGCACGCCGATGCCCTTGCGCGTCTGCACGTGCACGCGCTTGCCGACGAACGGCGGGAAGTGACTCGGTCGCGTGAGCGGTCGGTTGATGCCCGGGTGACGACTACCTCCAAGCGTGTAGGCCCGGGCACGGCGTCGCTCGCGGACGTCCGAGACGCGTCGGAGACCTCACGGCTCACCGCCGTCAGCTCGTCGAGCGAGCACCGCCACCGGCTTTGTCGATCAGGCAGACGCAACACGTTCCCGCGCCCCTCGCGGCGGAGCTCGATGTCCACCAGCTCGAGGCCGAGCTCGAGGGCGATCGGTTCGGCGATGGTCCACACGTCGCGGTCTTGGGAGTCGATGTCCATGATGTCGCAGTCATTTGGCTACTCCTCCCCTCCGCCGAGTCTCCGCGACCGGGGTGAGCACTGCATCGGCTGCGTTCAGGGAACCCCGGCGAGCGGAAGGCTGGGCGAGAGGTGGTGTGCGCCTTCCAAAACAAAAAAGCGGGCGCGGGCCACTCTTTTCTGAAGCAGCTGCGGAGAATAACACGGGCCTCCCAGGGGCGCAAGTCGGGACGCGCTGCGGCAAGGACGCGTCCGCACACGGGCGGTCCGCGGGCGGCTGACCCAATGACTCGATCTCCACGCGCAAAGCGCGTGGCCGAGCGCAGAGCGAGCGCGGGGGTTGACGGTGAGTGCGGCTTCGCCGCGCTCACCGAAGCGGAGAGATCCCCTTTGTGAGCTACGAGGCGTACATCTCATCGATCACGTCGCGCATAGCGCTCGGTCACGACCTTGCGCTTCACTTTGAGGCTCGGAGTGAGCTCCCCCGTCTCCTGCGGAGAAATCGCGATCGCAGGATGCGGAAGTACCTGATGCTCTCGTAGGACGCGAGGTGCTTGTTGACGTCCTGCACCTCGCGCTCGATCAGCTCCGCGACCCGGGGATGACGATGCGACCTCGTCGCGGCGCTCGAGCACGATGCCTTCGGCCGCCGCGAACCGCTCGATCCTCGTCGAGGTCGAGCGTCACGAGCGCCACGACGTACTTCCGGTTGTCGCCGATCACGACGGCCTGGCTGATGTGGAGCTGGGTCTTCAGGAGGTTCTCGATGTTCTGCGGAGCGACGTACTTGCCTCCGGAGGTCTTGATGAGATCCTTCTTGCGATCCGTGATGCGAAGGAAGCCGTCGGCGTCGATCTCGCCGATGTCGCCGGTATGAAACCAGCCTTCGCGAATCCCACGACTCGGCGGTCGCCTCCGGCCGCTCGGTAGTAGCCCTGCGCCACGTTCGGACCCTTGGCGAGAATCTCCCCGTCCGTCGCGAGACGCAGCGTGACGGTGTCGAGCGCGGGACCGACGGTTCCGAACTTGAACCGATCGGGGCGATTGCAGGTGAGGATCGGCGTGCGTCTCCGTCAAGCCCGTAGCCCTCGAGAATCAGGAGACCCGATCGCGTGGAAGAACTCCATGATCTCGCGGGCCAGCGGCGCGCCGCCCGACACCATGAGGCGGACGTTGCCTCCGAGCAGCTGATGGATGCGTGCGAACACCAATCGGTCGGCCACCATCGCCTGCAGCGAAAGCCAGCAACGGCGGCGCCTCGCCGCGTTGCCCATGGCTGCTGCGCGCGCGTCCGACGCTCATGGCCCAATCGAAGATGCGCGCCCTGGACGAAGCCCGCTGCTCTGCCGCGTTCCCAGGATGCGGGCGTAGATCTTCTCGTAGATGCGCGGGACGGACGGGATCAGATGCGGCTTGGTCTCGGCGATCTCCTGCGTGAGCGTGTCGATCGACGTCGCATAGGCCGTCACGGTACCGACCCGAGACCGTAGTACTCGATCATGCGCGCGAACGAGTGGGCGAGCGGGAGGAAGAAGAAGTCGACCTCGCCTTCCTTGGCGAGCCCGAGCGCGCCCACGGCCTCGACCGCCGAGAGGTGGTTGCCGTGCGTCTGCATCACGCCTTTCGGCGGGCCGGTCGTCCCCGAGGTGTAGACGATGGTCGCCAAGTCGTCGCGGCCGGTGGCGCCGATCCGCGGCGTCGATCACGGGCTGGAGGCGCGCGAGCGCGGCGCGTCCCCGCGCGCGCAGCTCGGCGAGCGGGAGGACGTCGCTACCGCCGTCGGGTTCGCCCTCCATCAGAACGAGGCGCGTGACCTCGACCTCGGAGCGCTGGCCGTCGAGCTCGAACCCGTCACGTTGTACGCCGCGGATCTTGGCCAGCTGCTTCGCGTTCTCGACGAAACAGACACGCGACTCGGAGTTCGCGAGGATGTAGCCGCACTCGTGCGGAAGATTGGATTGATAGATCGGAACCGTGATGCCACCCGCCGCATAGATCGCGAGATCGGCGTCGACCCACTCCGGTCGGGTCCCGGCCAGGATGGCGACCTTGTCCCCAGGCGCGAGGCCGCCGTCGATCAGCCCGGCGGCGATCTCGCGGACCGCGATCGCCACGTCGTGCCACGTGACCTCACGCCATGCTCCGTCCCGCTTGACGCCGGTAGCGCGGTCGGCTCGACCAGCGCGCCGCGCGATCGAAGAACATCTCGGCGAGATTGCGATAGGTCTTGCCCGACGCACCCCCGGCGGACGTCATCTCGCCGCTATCGCCCGCCGGACGCGTCGCCCGAGGATTCGTGCAGCGTCACGAGGCCGACGATCTGATAGCTGCGCTTTCCGCTCGGCGCCTGCACCTCGACCTCGTCACCGACGGACTTGTTGAGGAGCGCGCGTCCGATCGGCGAGCTCAGCGAGATCGCCCCCGCTCGCGGCATCGACCTCTTCCGGAAAGACGATGCGGTACTCCGCCTTGGTCCCTTCCTCGCCGTCCATGACGCGTCACCCGACTTCCGTACGCCACGACGTCGTGCGGAATCGACGCCAGGGTGTACATCGGCCAGCTCGCGGATTCTCGTCTGGATCTGCCCGATCCGGGCCTTCAGGAACTCCTGGCGCGCCTTGGCGGCGTCGTACTCGGCGTTCTCGGAGAGATCACCGTGGGCCGCCGCCTCCTGCAGCTCTTTGGGAACCTTCACCGTGAGCTCGTGCTTGAGCTCCTGAAGGTCCTTCTTGAGGCGCGTGACGACCGGTAACTCCATGCAATCCTCCGCGGGCGGGGATGCTAGCCGCATCCCTTCCGCCAAGTCAAAATGCGAAGCGCGAGGCGGGCCCGCGGATCGCGCGAGGGCTACCGCCGGCGACGAGCAGGCCTGCGGACGATCTCGCTCGCTCGCTTCCCATCGTACTGGCCGGGGTGGCGCTCCTTCAAACGCGCCATGAGGGCACCCATGCAGGTGACACCCTCGCGCGATCCAGGTGGTGATCAACGCGGTGAGCGCGTCGGCGTCGAGCATGGTCGGGAGGTAACGCGCCAAGATGGCGCGCTCGGCGGCGTTCTGCTCGACCAGGTCGGCGCGGTTGGCGCGGCGCGCGCGAACTCTTCGGCCTCCTCGCGCTTTCTTGGCCTCGCGCTGGACGATGGCCGAGGATCTCGGGGGCGGGAGCTCGGTACCGCCGCCGTCGATCCGGCGATTGGACGACGGCGGCCAGGAGGCCGCGCAGGACGTAGACGGTCGGCATCGTCGCGCGCGCTTCATCGCGTCCTGCAATTCGAGGCGCAGCTGCGCCTCCGAGAGCGCCTGATCACTCACCTCGGTCTCGCCGTCATCGACTCCTCAGCGCTTGCGGGAGGTCATTTTGTCGATCTTCTCCGCGGGCGTCCGGATCGGAGGAAGCCTGCGCGAACCAATCGCTGACCGCCTGGACGAACGCCTCCCTTACTGATACGCGTACCAGTACATCGAAGCCAACCCGAGCAGTAAGCCTGCCACAAATCGTCGCATGACGTGCCCTTTCGGCCCCTCCGAAGCGCCGCGTCGTCGAGTGTAGCGGCGGCCTTGCAATGGTGTCCAGACGACATCGCGGCGCCCCGACTGGTCTCGTCCAGGATTGACATGCCGGCCGCCATGCGATCGCGAGGTCGTCCGTTGCACGGAGCCGTGCGCCCTGCGTACGATCGCGCACCCCCGAGGCCCCGATGCGACGGAGCGTCGCATGGCAGTGCAGGACGTACCCGATCCTCCGTGTCGCGGCCGACCTCGTCTGCCCCGAGCGTTGCGCCTCGTGCGAGACGTTCATCGACCCGCGCGAGCTCTTTTGCGGAGCTTGCCGCGCGGCCATCAAGCTGCTGGGACCGCCAGAGTGCGCTGCCTGCGGACGACCCGAGCGTCCGCCGGGCCGCTGCGACCCGTGCCTCACGAGCTCACCCATTCGGATGGCAGCGTGCCTTCGCGGCGCTATGATCGCGCCTCCGAAACGAACCCGGTCGCGAACGCCATCGCCCGCTTCAAGTACGGAGGCGCCCGGCGCTTCGGCCGGCGCTTCGCCGCGTTGTTGCTCCCACGCGTTCCCGACGCCGCGGTGGCGCTGGTGGTGCCGGTGCCGTTGCATCTGCGTCGCCTGCGCCAGCGCGGCTTCAATCAAAGCGCGGTACTGTCCCGTCACGTCGCACGCGCGCTCGGAGCCCGCGTCACGCTCACCGCCGTCATCCGCCACCGCGACACGCCATCGCAAGTAGGCCTCGGACCCGCGGAGCGCGCCCGTAATGTCGCCGACGCCTTCACGATCCGTGATCGGAGCGCGCGGTCGACGGGCATGCGGTGCTCGTCGTCGACGACGTCTGGACCTCCGGAGCGACCGTAGGCGCCGTCGCGCACGCGCTGCGCGCCGCAGGGGCAGTCACCGTCGACGTGCTCACCATTGCCCGCGTGCTCTGATCTCCGACCGGAACCACCGCTCCCATCGCGACGCATCGACCAGTGGGCTATGAGCCGCTCGTGAGCCGCGACCGCGACCGCCGGCACGCTTGGGAAGATCGCCATCGCTCCGACGACACGATCGCACCGCCGTCGCCCTTCGTGGTGCAGGCGCTCGACGTCCTCCGGGCGCGACCTGCGCGCATCACCGCCGCGCCGCACGCTCGACGTCGCCTGTGGCCGGGGCCGGCACGCGCTGGCGCTCGCCGCGGACGGATACGACGTCGTCGCCGTCGGACTTCGCCGTGCCGGCGCTCGCGACGTTGGCGCGGAACGCGACCGCGCGCGGCCTCACCGTCGCCTGCCTCGCCGCCGACGTCACCGCGTGGCCGCTCCCGGTCGCACGCTTCGGGTTCGGTGGTCGTCGTCGACTTTCTCGAGCGCGCACTTTTCCCTGCCCTCCGCGCCGCCGTCGCGCCCGGCGGCGCCCTCCTGTACGAAACCCACCGCCAGAGCGACGACCCGAGCGCACCCTCGGCGCTCCGCCCCGAGTTCGTGCTCGCACCCGGCGAGATCGACGAGCTCGGTCGGAACTGGCGCGTGCTGCTCCGTCACGACGCGCGCGTGCTCCACCGCGGGACGCCGGCCATCCGCTCCGGTATCCTGGCCGAGCGCCCACTCGGCGCACGACATTGACAGCTCGGTCGCTTTCCGATGCTATCCCACACCATGCCGACGGCAGCTCGCGCCCTGACCTACGCCGCTGCCGGCGTCGATATCGCCGCGGGCGATCGGCTCGTCAGTCACATCGGAAACTCGCTCGCACGACACGTCGTCCCGAGATCGTCGCCGGCGTCGGGGGTTTCGCGGCGCTGGCGCGCTTGCCGAAGGGCTATCGCGAGCCGCTTCTCGTCACCTCGACGGACGGCGTCGGCACCAAGCTCCGCATCGCCTTCGCTCTCGATCGCCACGACACCGTCGGCATCGATCTCGTCGCCATGAGCGTGAACGACCTCCTCACCATCGGCGCCGAGCCCCTGCTCTTCCTCGATTACTTCGCGACCGGGCGCCTCGACGTCCGGCGTGGCACCGATCTCGTACGCGGCATCGCGCGCGGATGTCGGATGGCGGGTTGCAGTCTGGTCGGCGGCGAGACGGCGGAGATGCCGTCGTTCTATCCGGATGGCGAGTACGACCTCGCCGGCTTCGCCGTCGGCGTGGTCGAGCGGCGCCGGCTGATCGACGGCCGCGCCGTCACGCCCCGGCGACGTCCTGATCGGGCTCGCGTCGAGCGGTCTCCCACAGCAACGGCTTCGCTCTCGCGCGCCGCGTGCTGATCGAGCGCGCCAAGCTCGCGCTCGATCGACCGGCTCCCGGCCTCGCGACGAGCCTCGGACGCGAGCTCCTGCGCCCGACCCGCATCTACGTTCCGGTGGTGCGCGAGCTCCTGCAACGGCTGCCGACCGGCACCATCCGCGCCATGGCCCACATCACCGGCGGCGGGTTGCCGGGCAACTTGCCGCGCGTGCTCCCCAAGGGATGTCGCGCCGTCGTGCAGCGCGGGGCGTGGCGCGTACCTCCGATCTTCGGTCTGATCGAGCGTCTCGGACACGTGTCGCGCACCGAGATGGACAAGACCTTCAACAACGGCATCGGGTACGTGCTGGTGGTGGCAGCCGCCCGCGCGGATCGCGTCCTCGACCACCTGCGACGGCGCCGCGTCTCCGCCCGCCGCATCGGCGTGGTCGCGCGCGGCACGCGCGGCCTCACCTTCGTCGAGGGCGATGCCTGAGCCGCTCGCGCTCGGGGTGCTGCTCTCGGAAGTGGCACCAACCTTCAGGCGCTGATCGACGCCATCGCCGCCGGTCGCCTCCACGCCCGCATCGCCGTCGTCATCAGCAACGTCCCCGAGGCGCTCGGCGTGGAGCGGGCCCGCCGCCACGGGCTCCCGACCGTCGTCCTCGCCCACCGCGATGCGCCGTCGCGCGAAGCCTACGACGCGCGCCTGGTCGAGATCCTGCGCACGCACGCGGTGACACTGGTCGTGCTGGCGGGCTTCATGCGGCTCGTCTCGCCGGTCCTGTTGGCGCGCCTATCCGAGCCGCGTGCTGAACGTACATCCGGCGCTCCTGCCCGCGTTCCCCGGTCTCCACGCCGAACGCCAGGCGCTCGCCCACGGCGCGCGCATCACCGGCGTCACGGTGCACTTCGTCGACGAAGAGACGGACCACGGCCCGATCCTCGCCCAGGCCGCGGTGCCCATTCTTCCCGACGACACCGAAGCGACGCTGCACGCACGCATCCAGCGGGAAGAGCATCGCCTCTACCCGTTCGTCCATCCAGCTGATCGCCGAAGGCCGCGTCCGGGTCGACGGTCGGCGCGTCGAGATCACGGGCGGCATGCGAGCGCCCGCCGGCGCGCTCGCCAATCCGGAGCCGCCGACGGCGTGACCACCGGGTCACGCGCCACCCGTCTCGTCCAGGTCGCACTCGTCGCCGCCGGCCTCGCCCTCTTCGCGGCGCTCGTCCGCCACGTGGGCGCCGCGCGCCTTCTCGACGACCTGCGCGGCTTCGGCTGGGCGATCGTCGGCGTCGTCGCGTTCGAGCTCGTCATCGACGCCTGCAACACGGTGGCCTGGCGGTACGACGTTGCCACGCGACGCCGGCATCGCCTTCTGGCCGCTCTTCTGGGTGCGGCAGGCCGGGGTCGCGATCAACCAGGTCACCCCGACCGCGACCGTCGGCGGCGAGGTCGTGAAGACGATCCTGCTCCGGCCGCACCTCCCGGGCGCCGTCACCGCGGCCTCGTTGGTCGCCGCTCGCATGAGCTATGCCCTCGGGCAAACGACGCTCGTGTTGCTCGGGCTCTCGGCGGTGCTCGGGCGGATCCGCGACACGCCCGACCTCGCGCTCGCGGTCGTCGCGGCGTTCGTCGCGACCGTGGGCGGCGTGCTCGGGTTCGTCTGGCTGCAACGGCGCGGCATCTTCGCGACGGCGGCGGCTAGCCCTCCGTCGCCTCGGCATCGCACGCGGCGTCGCCGACCGCCTGCACGCCGGGGGTGCCGCCCTCGACACCCATCTTGTCGGACTTCTATCGCGATCGTCCCCGCGCCTTCGCGGCTTCGGTCGTGTGGCACGTCGCCGGCCAGCTCGTGGGGCTCCTGCAACTGGCGTTCATCCTGGCGGCCCTCGCGACACCGACGCCGCTCGCAACCTGTCTCGCGATCGAAGCGTTTGCGCTCGTGTTGGACGCGGCCGCGTTCATCGTCCCGGCGCGCATCGGCGTTCAGGAAGCGGGGCGCGTCCTCGTCTTCACGACCTTCGGCCTCGGCGCCGCGACCGGACTCGCGGTCGCGGTGATCGTCCGCCTGAACCAGCTGACGGTCGCCGCGATCGGGCTCGCCGCGTTTGGCGCGCTCTCACTCCGACCGCTCGCTGCGCGGCACCGTGGCGAGCACCCAGCCGACCCGTGAGGCGTGGACGGCGACCGTCACCACCGCCCACGTCACGGCGCACACGAACGCGAACGGCGCCCGGCCGGCGAAGAACCCGGCTACGAAGATCATCACGTACACGTTGCGGCGTCCGGCGATGGCGCGGAAACGACGATCGAAGCTCGCAGAGCTCGTCGAGCATCTTGCCGGTCCGCCGCTGCACGACGAGATACAGCAGACTGTCGACGAGATCGCACGCGACGAGCACCAGACCCGCGTACCAGAGGCCGGCACGCGCACTCACGCCCGCGAGGTGCGAGGCGAGCGACAGGTACCAGGCATTCTCGTAGAAGAAGTCGCCGACGTGCTCCAGCTCTCCGAGCTTCGAGGTGGCGAGCTTCAGGCGCGCGAGCTTTCCGTCGACGCCGTCGAGCACGCCGACGACCAGCGCCAGCAGCACGCCGACACGCAGCCACCCGTGGTGGAACAGGACCGCGACCACGCCTGCCACGAGCAACGTCGCGAGCGTGATCTGATTGGGGTGACGTCGGTCGGTGCCAACCAGTCGCACCAGGAGATTCTCGAATGGAGTGTCGAAGTACTGACCGGGAAGGTCGAGAGAGCGCTTCTGGACGTGGTCGACGAGCACCGGCCACGCGCGCCGCCGCTCGTCGGGGAGTCGCGGCCGCGACGCACGTACGGCTCGACCGCGCCACGGAGCTCGGGGCTATAGGGATCGAGGTCGGCGAGCGCGCAGACGCGCCGCCTGGCTCGCGACGGCGCGAGCCGAAGCGCCGGACGTCCAGCGGCATGCACCCAGGCAATCGGCTCGGGCCGTACGCCGTCGACGCTCGCAAACGTCGTCACGTCACGGGCAGCCAACGCGCGCAGCACGCGCAGTCGACCAGACGATCGGCCGAGAGCGCCAAGCCCGCCGCCGGCAATTGCGGGCTCGCCGCGAGCGCCGCGACGAGATCGACCGTCGCGGTCGGCACCCGCGCGACGGCCGTCGGAGGGACGCCGGCGAGCAGCACCGGCTCGGGATGGTGCGCGGGCACCAGCAGGAGCACCGCGCCGTCCCGCAGCGTCCGCAGCTGCTTCAGCTGGCGCTCGAGCAACGAGAGTCCGCCCGGCGTGCCGAGACGCTGCCACACGACCGGGGTCGGCACGAAGATCACCGCCGCGATCTCGGCGCCGCCCGGGCCCGGCGCGGCGCTCGTCCACGTTCGCGCCGCCTCGTTCTGCGCCCGCACGATGCGCGGTCACGTAGCGCCCGCGCCCAGCCGCGTCAATTGAAGGTGCGCGGATCGCCTGGTAGCTCTGCCGCGTGCGGCGACGGAACGACCGGATCCCAACCGCAGCGATGGCCTTGCCGCCGTCCTCCTCGACTACGGCGGCACCCTCGACGGTGACGCGCAGCACTGGTTCGATCATTTCGTCCAGCTCTACGCCGACGCGGGCGCGGCGATTCCGTACCCCGCGCTGAAGGAGGCCTTCTACACCGCCGACGCCGCGCTCGCGCGCTTCGCCGACATCCAGCGTCACGGACTGGAGCGCATGGTGCGGACCCACGTCGAGCTCCAGCTCCGCTACCTCGAGCGCGAGGATCGCGAGCTCGCGGATCGCTTGGTCGACGCGTTCGTCGGCGACACGCGTGCCGCCTGGGATCGCAATCGGCCACTCCTGCAGCGTCTCGGCCGGCGCTACCGTCTGGGCGTCGTGTCGAACTCGTACGGCAACATGCCGGCGCTCCTCGCCGAAGCCGCGCTCGCGCCCTTCGAGGTGATTCTCGATTCGGCGTTGGTGGGGATCGCCAAACCCGATCCCGCGCTCTACGCGCTCGCGGCCACGCGCTTGGCGCTGCCGCCGGCGAGCGATCCTCCACGTCGGCGACTCGTGGGAGCGCGACGTCGTCCCGGCGCACGCGATCGGCATGCGGAGCGCGTGGCTCGCGCGACCCGCAGGCCACGACGCCCGCAGAGCCGGCCGGCGTCTGGCGTCTCGCCTCGCTCCTCGACCTCGAGGCGCTCCTCGCATGATCGCCGGCATCATCGCCGCCGGACTCGGGAGCGCCTGCAGGCCGGCGGGCTCACCATCCCGAAGCCGCTCATCGAGATCGCCGGACGGCCGCTCATCGCGCGCACGATCGACGCGGTGTGCGCGGCCGGCGCGACCCGCATCGCGTGCATCGTGAACGCCGAGACCGATCGCGTACGCGACTATCTGCACGCCACCGTCGTGGCCGGTGCCGGTCGACGTCGTGCAGCGCACGACGCAAAGCTCGGCGGAAAGCTTTCTCACCCTGCGCCCGTTTCTGGAGCATGCGCCCTTCTTGCTGACCACGGTCGACACGATCTGCGACCCGCGCGCGCTCGCGGCCCTCGTCGCGCACGCGCGGACGCTCGCTTCGCGCCGCGAGCGTGCTCGGCGTCACGACGACGGTCGACGACGAGAAGCCGCTCTGGGCCGAGCTCGATCCGAACGCGCGCATTCGGTCGCTCGGCGATGCGCGCCGCGCGCGTCACGTGACCGCCGGCGTTTACTTCCTGCAACCCCTAGTGTATTCGCTCGCGAATGAGGCGTTGCCGCACGCGCTCACGGCGTTTCGTGCCGTCCTCGGAGCCCTTCTCGAGCGCGGCCATCCCCTCTACGGCTTCGACGTCGGACCGTGCATCGACGTCGATCGACCCGAGGACGTCGTCGCGGCCGAGCGGCTGCTCGGCGTGAACTCTTGATGCCGAGCCTCGTGGGCGTGTTCCGCGAGCCCGAGTACTCCCGGGCCGCGTCGATGACGATGCCGCGATCCTCGAGCGCACGCGCGAGGCATTGGCGGCGCGGGGCGTGACGATGACCCTCGGCGACGTCGACCTGCGTCACGCGCGAGCAGCCGACCGCGGTCTTGGCGATGTGCCAATCCCCGCGGCGCTGGCAGCGCTCGATCGCGCGCGCGGTCACGATTCCGGTGATCAACGCTCCGGACGCCATTCGCGCCTGCTACCGCGACGCGACCGTCGCGCGACTCGCGCGACACGGCGGTGCCGTTCCCGGCGACGCGGATGATCGCGACCGACGACGTCGACCCGGCGACCTCGCCGACCTCGCCCCTGCTGGGTGAAGCGCGGCGACGTGCACGCCATGACGAGGCGACGACGTCGTGTTTGCCGCGACCGCCGAGCGACGTCGCGGCGGCGCTCGCTCGAGTTCGCACGCGCGCGGCATCGCGCGCGCGGCGTTGCAGGCCCACGTCGACGGTGTCGTCGTCAAGTTCTACGGCGTCGCCGACGGACGCTTCTTTCGTTGCTACACCGAGCGCGCCGAGATCCCGCGTCCCTCCCGTGCTCTGGGCCGCGGCGCGCGCCGGCGCGTCGGCGCTCGGCCTCGAGGTGTTCGGCGGCGACCTCGTCGTCGACCGACGAGGGCCAAGCCCGTGCTCGTCGACCTGAACGATTGGCCGAGCTTCGCGCGCTGCCGCGACGAAGCCGCCGACGCCATCGCCGGCTACGTCGTCGACCGTCTCGCCGCGACGTGGCCGCGCACCCCAAGGACAGCATGGATAAGAAACCCGGCCCCAAATCCCGCGCCCTCTTCCGCGACGGAGCAGGCCGTCGTCGCACCCGGCCAGCAGCGGATCGCCCTGCTCTCCGAGCTCGCGCTCGCCTCCGGACGCGGGCGCGACGGTCACCGATCTCGACGGCAACTCCTACCTCGATTTCTTCGCCGGCGTCGCGGTCGCGAGCCTCGGTCACGCGCACCCGCGCTACATCGAGAAAGTCGAGGCGCAGCTCCGCCGCATCTCGGTCGGCAGCTTCACCACCGAGAACCGGACTGAAGCTGCTGAAGCTGATCGCCAAGCTCGCGCCCGGCAATCTCGGACGGACGCAGCTCTACAGCGGCGGCGCCGAGGCGGTCGAAGCCGCGTTTCGTCTCGCCATGTCGTACACCGGCAAGCACGAGATCGTCGGCTTCTGGGGCGGCTTCCACGGCAAGACCGCCGGCGTGATGGGGCTGATCGGCGACGAGTCGAAGCACGGCTGGGGTCCGCTTCCCGGCGGCCGGTTCTCGGTGCCCTACGCCGATTGCGCCCGCTGCCCCTTCAAGCTGCGCTATCCCGACTGCGGCCTCGCCTGCGCCGATTTCGCGCGCCAGGCCATCAAGAACGACGACCTCCGGGCGCGGTCGCCGCGATCATCATCGAGCCGATGCAGGGCACCGCCGGCAACGTGGTCCCGCCGCGCCGAGTTCCTGCCCGCCATCCAGAGCATCGCCAAGGAAATCGGCGCGCTGCTGATCGCCGACGAGATGATCACGGGCTTCGGCCGGACCGGACGCTGGTTCGGCTGCAACCATTCCGACGTGGTCCCCGACGTCATGACGGTCGGCAAGGGCATGGGGAACGGCTTCCCGATCAGCGGCGTCATCTCGTCCGACGACATCGTCACCGCCGAGCCGTTCGCGCGCGCGAGCGCTCGTCATCGAGCTACGGCGGCAACCCGCTCGCGTCGACCGCGGCGCTCGCCACGCTCGAAGCGATCGTCGACGAGGGTCTCGTCGAGCACGCGGCACAGGTCGGCGCGCACATGCTGGATCGCCTGCGCGCCATGCAGGAGAAGTACGCGTTCATCGGCGACGTGCGTGGCGTCGGATTGATGATCGGCGTCGACCTGGTCGGCGACCGCAGCACAGAACGAGCTCCTCGACCGGCCGGCGACCGAGCGCATCTTCCTCGATGCCCTGCAGCACGGCCTCTTGATGATGGGCTACTTCCCCGCATCCGCATCAATCCGCCGCTCACGATCACGCGCGAGCAGGCGGATCAGGGCCTCGACATCCTCGACCAGGTGTTCGCCCGCGCCGCCGCGGAGCTGCCGGCATCGTGACGGCGACGCGCCGCCCACGTCCGCTCCGCGGCGCGATCGTCGGCTTCGGCAACGTCGCCGTCGAGGGCCATCTCCCTGCCTGGCGGCAGCATCGCCAGTTCACGATCGTCGCCGTCTGCGATTCCGACGAGGAGCGGCTCGCGCTCGCCGCCGATCTCCTGCCGACGGCCAAGCGCTACACCAGCCGTCACGGAGCTCTTGAAGAACGAGCGGCTCGATTTCGTCGACGTGGCGACGCCGCCGGCGAGTCACGCGGCGATCGTGCTCGAGGCCCTCGCGAAGCACGTGCACGTGCTGTGCGAGAAGCCCCTCACGACGCAATGGGAGGAATGCCGCCGCATCCGCAGCGCCGCGAGCGCCGCCCGCGCCGTCGTCTTCACGACCCACAACTGGAAGTACGCTCCCATCTTTCGCACGGCCAAGCGCACGCTCCGTCGCGGCGACATCGGTCCGGTCACGCACGTCCGGCTCGAAACGATCCGCACCACACCGCCGAGCGACGCCGGAGACGGCGGCACCTGGCGGCTCGATCCCGCGCACGCCGGTGGCGGGATCATGGTGGACCACGGATGGCATGCGTTCTATCTGGCGCGCCATCTGGTCGACGCCGACCCGGTCGCGATCTCGGCCGTGACGGCGCAACGGAAATTCGTCACCGCCGGCGTGGAAGACACCGTCGAGTGCACGATCGAGTTTCCGGAGGCGCGCGCCGAGATTCTCCTCACCTGGGCGGGCGACGCGCGGCGCAACGGCGGGACCGTCACGGGACCGCTCGGGAGCCTGACGATCGCCGATCGCACCCTGATCACGACGATCGGCGAGCGCGCCCCGGTCGAGACCCATTTCGCGCAACCGCTTTCCGCGCGGCTCGTACCATCCCGACTGGTTCGCGACGATGCTCGACGACTTTCACCTCGAGCTCCACGACCCGAGCGTGCGCGGCGAGAACTTTCGCGAGGCCGAGGCGTGCTGCCGTCTCCTCGAACGCGGCTACCAGTCGAGCGCCAGCGGCGGGGCGCGCCTCGCGCTCGTCGATCCCCTCCCCGACACGCCGCCGCCGGATCCGAGCGTCGGTGCCTGACGCGACGACCGCGCGACCCTTCGACGGGGTGATCGCGGTCGCCGAAGGTGCCGAGCAGCGTCGTCGGCGGTCTCCGTCTGGTCGAGCGCGCGGCGTTCGGGCTCGCCCGCGCCGGGGCGCGTCGCCTGCTCTGCCTCGGACCGCGCCCGACCCACGCGCTTCGTCTTCCGGAGATCCCGATCTCATGGAACGACGATCCAGGCGCGTGGCTTCGCGACGCGGCGTCGACCGTCGTCGTGACGAGCGCCACGACCGTCAGCACGCCCGACGCCGTCGCCAGCGCTCGCCACCACCGAAGCGTCGCTGCCGCGTGCCGCGCCGGCGCCGGCGACACTCTGGGCGATCGACGGTACCCGGCTGACGGCGCTGCTCCGCGCGAGCGATGCGACCGCGTTCGATCCGCCGCCCGACGCCCGCCGCCTGGACGCCGCCGGCGGGCGCGCTCGTGTGCGATGCGCGGGACGCCGGTAGTCGCGCCGAGGCCGAACGGCGACTCTACGCACGGCTCGGGCGACCGGGCGACGGTTGGTTCACGCGCGTCGTCGACCGCCGCTTCTCGCGGGCCTTGACCCGCCTGCTCCTCCCGACCGGCGTCTCGCCGAACCAGGTGACCGTCGCCTCGATCGCCATCGGGATCGTGAGCGGCTGGTGCTTCGCGCGCGGCACGCCGACCGCCGCGATGGCGGGCGCCGTGCTGTTTCTCCTCTCGACCATCGTCGACGGTTGCGACGGCGAGATCGCCCGTCTGACCTTCCGCGAAAGCCCGTTCGGCGCCCGCTTCGACATCCTCGGCGACAACCTCGTCCATCTCTTCCTCTTCGGAGGCATCGCCACGGGCCTCTACCGTCGGAGCGGCGACCCCGTCGTCGCAGCCCTCGGCGTGATCCTGCTCGGCGGCGTGCTGGTGGCGATGGTGACGGTCTACGCCTGCATCATCCGTCGCGTTCCCAACGCGGCGCAGCAGACGTTCTTCGAGGCTTTCGCCAGTCGGGAGTTCGCGTACCTCCTGGTCGGTACTGACGCTGGCGGGGCGCCTCGACTGGTTTCTCTGGATGTCGGCGATCGGCACCTACGTGTTCGCGATCGGTCTCTGTGGTGCTGGGGCGGCGGCGGTCCGCTTCCTGACGCGGCGCGCGGGCCCGAGACCATTCACCGCGAAACTTCTCGCCGGCCAGCGCACGTACCTCTCAGTAGAGAGGATAACGCCATGTCAAACCCTGCGATGCTCCATCGTGGAGATCATCAGTGGGACGACGCGTTCCCGCTCCTGCCCGAGCAGTTTGCCGAGACTACCCGGGCGCTGGAGGTAGCGGAACCCGAACGTCGACTCCTGCTGGCGGTACTCTGCGACGCGATCGTCGTCTTCCAGAGGCGAGTGGTCGGTACGGCGGGCTCGCCAGTACGCCCGAACGAGGCCGAGCGCTGGATTCTGTCGGACGACCGTCGTTGGCTCTATTCCTTCGTGAACGTGTGCGATGCCCTGGGCCTCGCGCACGAGCCGCTGCGCCGCGCGTTACTGGCGTGGCGGTGGCGCGTCGCGACGGCCCATCGGAGCCCGGCCGCTCGCCGGCGATTGCTCGCCGGCAAGCAACCGTTGACGTTCGCCGACACTGCCTGAGACGCCGCGGACCCGGGTCGCTTTCCGGGCAAGGGGGTCGTGCGCTAAGGTCGGCGCTCGGTGGATGCGAGCGTCGAGGGATCCGTGCTGCACTACGAGCTGCGCCGGCGAGGCCGGCCCGCTCGTGGTGTTGACGCACGGGCTCGGCGGCCGGCTCGAGTTCTTCGCTCCGCACGTCGAAGCGCTGGCACGCCGTCATCGGGTGTTGCGCTGGGATCTCCGCGGTGCGGGCCGTTCGGAGAAGCCGCCGGTCCGTATTCCCCAGCGCTCTTCGCCCGCGATCTCGCCGGGTTGCTCGACCACCTCGGTGAGCCCGCCGCGTGGATCGTCGGCCACTCGGGAGGCGGCGTGGTCGCGCAACGGTTCGCCCTCGATCTACCCGAGCCGTGCCCTCGGCCTCGTGCTGGCGAGCACCTCGAGCGAGGTCGGCGAGAAAGCGACGGCCGCGTGGAATCGTCTCGCCGACACGGTCGAACGGCAGGGCTTCGGTTCCGCGGACCGCGAGCCCGATCCCCGCGGCTTCGGTCCCGACTTCGCGGCCGCGCACCCCGAGGTCGTGCGCGCGCTCGCGCGAGCAGACGCGCGCCAACGACCCGCACGCGTACGCCGCGAGCGCGCGCGCCTTCGGCGCATACAACTGGACGGCGGAGCTCGATCAGCTCCGCGCTCCGACCCTCATCCTCCAGGGCCTGGCCGACCAGATGACACCGCCCGGGGGCTCGGTGATCCTCTCACGGCGCTGCCGCGCGCGCGTCTCGTCATGGTTCCGGGTGCCGGACACAACCTGCCGATCGAGATGCCGGAGCTCTTCACGACCGCGATCCTCGCGTTTCTCGGCGGCTGGAGCTCGCGACCATTGCCACGACGCTTCCGACCGATCGCACGTGACGAGCCGTCCACGTCCTCGGCTTCGACGCAATTGACCCGCTCGACGCCGGCCGCTATGCGCCTCGCCATGAAGAGCTGGTACGCGCTTTCCGCGATCGGACGCGACCGTCCCGGCATCGTCGCCGATCTGGCCGAGCTCATCTACGAGTGCGACTGCAACCTCGAGGACTCGAGCATGACGATCCTCGGGAGCGAGTTCGCCGTGCTCCTCCTGCTTTCGTCCGGCGAGCGCGGACGCCGAGCAGCGTCTCTCGTCCGGGTGCAAGCGACTCGAGTGGGAGAAGCGCCTGACCGTCTTCTTCCGACCGCTCGAAGGCGAGCCGGTCTCGTACGCGACCCGTGCCCACGCGCGCCGCTACGCATTGCAGGCGATCGGCGTCGATCGCGCCGGCATCGTCGCCAAGGTCGCGCGCTGCCTCGCCGACCATGCGGTCACGATCGCCGCCATGACGACCCAGTCGCGACCCGAGCCCGAGAGCGGGACGCCGATCTACACGATGCGGATGGATCTCGACGTGCCGGAGCAGGTCGACGCCGCGGCGCTCGGGCGACGGCTCGCAGGCGATCGGCGAAGAGCTTCAGGTCGACGTCGCCTTCGGCGCCGACGCCGACTGACGCTCGGCGACGCTACGGCAGCCCGGCGAGTCCGCCCGTGTCGGCGAGCGCGCGGAGCTCGGTGTACCCGCCGACGTGCGCTCCGTCGATGAAGATCTGCGGCACCGTCCGCTTGCCGCCCGCCTTCTGCGACCATCTCGTTCGCGCAGCCCGTCGTCGCTGCTGACGTCGATCTCGTCGTAGGGAATGGAACGCTCACCCAGCAGGCGCTTGGCCTGCACACAGTACGGACACATCTGCGTCGTGTAGACGGTCACCCTCGCCATGACGGTCAGCCTACTGGCGACCCCATGCTCCCGCAACCGGGAACCGTCGCGACGCAGCCGGCGATTTGACAACCGGCACCGACCTCGGAACGGTGGCGCGATGAGCCGATTCAGCGAGTTGGTCGAGGTCGTCCGCCGTCTGCGCGGACCGGAAGGATGTCCATGGGATCGCGAGCAGACACCGCAGAGCCTGCGCGGCTGCCTGCTCGAGAGATCGTACGAGGCGCTCGACGCCCTCGATCGCGACGACCCGGCCGACCTCCGCGACGAGCTCGGCGACCTCCTGCTGCAGATCGTGATGCAGGCCGACATGGCCGCCACCGCCGGCCGCTTCACGATCGAGGACGTCATCTCCGGCGTCGTCGACAAGATGGTGCGCCGTCATCCGCACGTCTTCGGCGACGCGACCGTCACCGACACCGCCGAGGTCCTGCGCAACTGGTCGCGCATCAAGATCCGCCGAGCGCGCCGACAAGGGCGCGACCGCCGACACGCTCGATCCTGAGCGGGTTGCCGCCCGAGCTCCCCGCGCTCCACGCCGCGCATCGCATGGGCGAGAAGGCCGCCCGCGTCGGATTCGATTGGCCGACCGCCGCGGCCGCGATGAGCAAAGGTCCACGAGGAGATCGGCGAGCTCGAAGAGGCGCTCGCGAGCGGCGTCGCGAAGCGCGTGGCGCACGAGCTCGGCGACACGCTCTTCGCGCTCGCCAGCGTCGGTCGGCTCGCCGATCAGAACGCCGAGGTGTGCCTCCGGGAGACGCTCGCGCGCTTCCAACGGCGCTTCCGCGGCATGGAACGCGTGCTCACCGCCGCGGGCCGCGACATCCATGCGGTGCCCCAAGCCGAGCTCGAGTGCTCTGGGACGCCGAAAAGGCCGCCGAGCGCGCTGCGGACGGGTCGTCGCTATGACGGCCGCGGGACGGCGCGCCGCGACACCCGCGCCAGCAGCGCGCGTCGCAATGCCACCACCTCGGCGCCGCCGACGACGTTGAGCGCGAGGCCGCAGACGATCGCCCCCGCGCCGACGGCGAGCAGGAGCCATCCGACGCGCAACGGCAGCGGCGTCGTCCCATCGAACCAGGCGACACGCGAGACGATCGCGAGCACCACCGGCACCATCGTCGCCGTCGCCAGCGAGCGTCCGAAACGTCGAGCCGAGCCACGATCCCCAGGCGAACCCCCGGCGCGCCGGCCGAGAAGCGCGACCAAGCAGGACGAGGTTCACGGTGGCCGCGAGCGACGTCGACAGCGCGAGGCCACCGTGGCGGAGATCGACGATTCCGATCGCGTGCGTCGCGCTCGCCATCCATTGCCCGAAGGTCGAATCGGGCGGCGGCGGCAACGGACCGATCAGCAGCACGACGAACACCAGGTTGGCGACGAACGCGACCGCCGCGGTCACGACCGGCGTCCGCGTGTCCTCGAGCGCATAGAACGCCGGCACCAGCACCCGCACACGAGGCGACCGACCAGAGGCCGACGGCGTAGTAGCGCACCGCAACGGCGGTCGCGGCCGTCGTCGGCGGGCGTGAACTGGCCACGGATGAACAGCACCGACGTGAGCGGCTCGGCGGTGAGCGCCAGGCCGACCGCGCGCCGGGAGCGCGATCAGGTTCACCAGCGCGGAGCGCGAACGCGACGGTATCGCGAAACGCCGGCAGATCGCTCTTCGCGAGCGTCGCGAAGCTCGGCAGCGCCGCCGTGCTGAGCGCCACCGCGAAGACGCCGAGCGGAAACTCGAAGAGCCGCTCGGCGTACCAGAGAAACGCGACGCTGCCGGCGGGCAGGAGCGACGCGAACATCGTGCTCACGAGCACGTTGATCTGGTACACCGCCGAGCCGAACACGGTCGGCAGCATCAGCGCCCCGACCGCGTTGCACCGCCGGGTGGCTCGGCGCCCAGAGCGGCGTCGAGCGGAATCGCGAGGCGTCGCAAGCGCCGGCAGCTGCGAGACCATTTGCGCGACCCCGCCGAGCAGCACCGCGACGGCGAGGCTGTAGATGCCGAGCCAGGGCGCGAGCGCGATCGTCCGCGACGACCATCACGACGTTCATCACGACCGGCGACATCGCCGGCGCCCAGAAGTCGCGGAGCGCGTTCAGGACGCCCATCGCCGCCGCGACCATGCCGATGCAAAAGATGTACGGGAAGACGAGCCGCGTGAGCGTGACCGTGAGCTCGAGCTTGCCCGGGACCGCGGCGAACCCGGAGCGAACAGCGCCGTGATCGGTCCCGCGAACACGATGCCGAGCACCGTGACGAGCGTCAGCACGACGGCCATCATCGTGAAGAGCACGCGCGCGACCGCGATCGGCCTCGGCTCCGTGGCCCGCTCGTGAGATAGCCCGTGAAGACGGGGATGAACGCCGCCGTCGCCGCGCCCTCGGCCACCAGTCGGCGCAGAAGGTTCGGGATGCGATACGCGACGAAGAACGGCGTCCGCGCGCCGTGCCCGCACCGAAGAGGTAGCCGACCACGATGTCGCGCACGAAGCCCGGTGATCCGCGACACGACCGTCAGACCGCCCACCAGCCCGCCGCGCGAGCGATCTGACGCTTCTCGCTCATTGACGACCCCAGGGTCGGCTGCTAGAAGCGCCGCCGCCATGAACAAGCACCCATCCGCACAAAAGCGTCATCGTCAAAGCGTCAAGCGTCAGGCTCGCAACACCGCGATCCGTTCGCGCGTCCGCACTGCGGTGCGACGCCTGCGCGAGTCGATCGCGGCCGGCAACACCGCCGAGGCGACCGAGCGCCTTCCTGAGCGCCACCCGGGCCATCAGCAAGGCGGCGACGCAAGGGCGTGCTTCCACCGCAACACCGCGTCCCGGAAGATTTCGCGTTTGACGCTCGCCGTCCGCAAGCTCGCCGCGAACGCCTGACCCCGCGGCCCGGCGGCACTCACGGCCGGCGCGCCGCGGCCGCCGCCGCGATCGGCGCGCCCACACAGACGCGCAGCGTCCAGAGCTCGAGGAGCGCGCGTGCCGTCGCCGCCGCTCTTGCTCGCGAGATCGATGTCGGCGAGCTCGCTGTAGGCGCGACGCAACTCCGTGCGGGCGATAGGCGCGTAGCCCGCGCTGGCACGCGTACGCGCTGATACGGCGCGACCGCGAGCTCGCGGAGCGCCTCGTCGACGCTCCGCCCGCGCGCCACCAGCTCGGCGCCCGCGACGAGCGGCTTCAGGCTCGCCGCGAGCGCGCCGATGATCGCGATCGGGGCCGCGCCCCTCGTCGAGCGCACAGGCCAAGAGGCGCGTCGCCGCCGCGGCGTCGCGCGCGCAGAGCGCATCCGTGAACCTCGAAATTGCCGTGCTCGCGTCCAGGGCGCGTCACCCGTCGCACGTCGTCGGGTCCGATCACGCGCTCGGACACGGCCGCGGCGAGCTTGTCGAGCTCGCTCGCGAGAAGCAGCAGGTCGCGGCCCACACACTCGAGCAGGAGCTCACGCGCCTCCTCGCGCGAGCTCGCGCCCGCGCTCGCGTGCGAACGCGTCGGCGAAGCCGCGCATCTCGCCGTGCGCGGGGTGATCGACCGGCACGCGCGTCGCGAGCTCGCGACATCGCGCGAAGAAGCGCCGGCGCATGTCGGCGTTCCGCGCCACGACCGCGAGCGTCACTTGCGGCGCTTGCCGTTCGAGCGCGGCGGTCAGGCGCTCCTGACCGCGCTCGTCGAGACCCTCGGCACCGCGCACGATGAGCAGCGTGCGCGCGCCGAAGAGCGATGGGGTCTCGATCGAGTCCGCGAGCGCCGTCGACGTCGCATTCGCCCGCGTGGTAGCCGTGCACCGCCACCTAGCCCTTCCGTTCGAGCCCACGCTGGATCTCGGCCAGAGCGCGATCGGCTCGCCAGCCGTCGAACTCGCCGCGTCGCTCCTCGGCGAGCAGAGTACAGCGCCGAGCTCCCATCACCCGCCACTCAGAAATCCTCCATGATCTGATCGTAGACGTCCCGCGCCAACGTCGCCGATCATGCGCTCCAGCGTCTCGCGCCGGCGCGTCTCCGCGAGCTGCACGTCGGTGAAGCCGCCGAGATCCTCCGGGTTCAACGTCGACTTCCGGAAATCCGACGACGTCGTCACGACCACCGACGCCACGCTCTCGTAGTCGTCCGCGACGCGCAGGCCGCGCACCTTCCACACCAGCTTCCCGCTGTCGCGCCGACGCAGGTCGAGGTCGAGCGCCAGGATGGTTTGGTAGATGAGCACCTCGTCGTCGCGGTTGAACGCGACCGGACGATCCTCCGCCGACCTGACCGTGCCGCTGAGCACGAGATCACCCTCGTCCGCTTTCGTCGACCTTGAGCGGACCGCGAATCACGAACTCGCGCTCGATCGCCATCGCCAAGCGCTTCTCGACGCCGATCTCGCGCGTCTCCGTTGACGAGGGTGCGGACCCCGATCGTTCGGACGTCGGCCTCGAAGTGCGCGGTTGCCGGCGCCGAACTGATATCCGCACGCGGAGCCGAGCATCGCGAGCAGGACGACGCTCGCCACCGGGCGCGGGCTCGACCGCGTGCCGTCCGGCTCCTCATACGACGATGCTCACCAATCGACCCGGCACGACCAGGGTCTTCCGAATGGGCCTTGCCGGCGATCTGCGCCTGCACCTTCGGATCGGCGAGCGCGCGCGCGAGCAGCTCGTCTTCCGCGGTCTCCGGGCGCCGCGGTGAACCGGCCCCGCACCTTGCCGTTCACCTGCACGACCATCTCGACCGCGTCCTCGACGAGCGCGGCGGCATCCGGCTCCGGCCACGGCACGGCGGCGAGTGGCTGCCCGCCGCCGACGACGTCCCAGAGCTCGCTCGTGATGTGGGGACGAACGGAGCCAGCAGGACGAGCGTCGTCCGGACCGCCTCGTGAATGCGCCGCCGCGAGCGCGGGATCGGCCGGGGGCTCGTCCTGCATCAGATCGGCGTACCCGTTCACGAGCTCCATCACGGCGGCGACCGCCGTGTTCAGGTGGCTCCGCCGCTCGACGTCGTCGCGTGACCCGCGTGATCGTCCGGTGCGTGAGACGCCGGAGCGTCCGCGCCGCCTCGCCGACGTGCGGCCGGCGTCGCCGGAGGCAGGCTGTGCGGAGCCAGGCCTGCACCGCGCCCGACGAGACGCCAGATGCGGTGCAGGAAGCGCGACGCGCCCTCGACGCCCTGATCGCTCCAGTCGAGATCGCGCTCCGGCGGCGCCGCGAAGATCGAGAAGAGGCGCGCCGTGTCGGCGCCGTAGCGCTCGATCAGATAGTCGGGATCGACGACGTTGCCCTTCGACTTGCTCATCTTGGCGCCGTCCTTGATCACCATGCCCTGGGTGAGCAGGTTCGGCGAACGGCTCGATGGACTCGCCCGCGGCGCCCCAGTCCGGGATCTCACCGAGGTCGCGCAGCGACCTTCGTGAAGAAGCGGGCGTAGAGGAGGTGCAGGACGGCGTGCTCGACGCCGCCGATGTACTGGTCGACCGGCAGCCAGTAGCGGATCGCGTCGGGTCGAAGGCGCGCGTCGTCTCGCCGCGGCGCCCGTGTAGCGCAGGAAGTACCACGACGACTCCATGAACGGTGTCGAAGGTGTCCGTCTCGCGGCGTGCCGGCCCGCCGCAGCGTCGGGCACGTCGTCCGCACGAAGCGTCTCGAGCTTGGCGAGCGGCGAGCCGCCCGAGCCGGTGAACTCGGCGTCGACCGGCAGCAGCACCGGCAAGTCGGTCGAGCGGCACCGGGACGATGCCGCACGCGCTCGCAATAGACGACCGGGAATCGGCGCGCCCCAGTAGCGCTGCCGGGAGACGCCCCAATCGCGGAGGCGGTACTGCGTCGCGGCGCGACCGACGTCGCGCGACCTCGGCCGCCGCCGTGATCCTGCAGCTTCGCCTCCTCGTTCGCGAGACCGTCGAACTCGCCCGAGGCGACCAGCCGTCCCGGCCCTTCGTACGCGGCGTCCATGGTCGCCGGCGTCAGCGGCGCGCTCGTCCTCTGGCTGCACGACGACCCGCATCGGCAGGTCGTGGGTGCGCGCGAACTCGAAGTCGCGCTGGTCGTGGCACGGGACCGCCATCACGGCGCCCGGCGCCGTACGCCATGAGGACGAAGCTCGCCGCGTAGATCGGGATGCGTTCGCCGGTGAACGGGTTGCGGCAATGGGCGCCGACGAAGACGCCGTCCTTGCCCTCCGCTCGCTCCTCCGGCGTCTGCGCGCGCACCTTGCGGACGAAGGCCGCCACGCGCTCCTCTTCGCTCAGTACCCTGCGCGAGCTCGGCCACCAGCGGGTGCTCGACCGCCAGGCTCACGAACGTCGCGCCGAAGACGGTGTCGGGACGCGTCGTGAAGACGCGGATCGTCGCCGTCGCGGTCTTCGAGCGGAAAGCGCAGCTCGGCGCCGGTGCTGCGGCCGATCCAGTTCCGCTGCATGACCAGCACCTTCTCCGGCCAGCCGGCCAGCCGGTCGCAGCCCGCGAGCAGCTCGTCGGCATAGCCGGTGATGCGGAGAAACCACTGCTCGAGCTCGCGCTCGCGCGACCGTCGACTCGCAGCGCCAGCACCTGCCGTCCTCGACCTGCTCGTTGGCGAGCACCGTCTGGCAGTGCTCGCACCAGTTGACGATCGACTTCCGGCGGTAGGCGAGCCCGCGCTCGAGCATCGCGAGGAAGAAGCGCTGCTCCCAGCGGTAGTACGCGGGATCGCAGGTCGCGAGCTCGCGCGCCCAATCGTAGCTGAAGCCCATGCGCCGGAGCTGATCGCGCATGTACGCGATGTTGTCGCGGGTCCACTCGGCCGGGATGGGCGCCGCGCTCGATCGCGGCGTTCTCCGCCGGCATGCCGAACGGCGTCCCAGCCGATCGGGTGCAGGACGTTGAAGCCCCGCATCCGGCGCTGGCGCGCGATCACGTCGCCGATCGTGTAGTTCCGGACGTGGCCCATGTGGATGCGTCCGGACGGATACGGAAACATCTCGAGGCAGTAGAACTTCGGGCGGGTCGCGTCGGTCCGCGCCTCGTACGTGCGCTCGGCCGCCCAGCGCGCCTGCCAGCGCTGCTCGACGACGTGGGGATCGTAGCGGTGCTCCATGCCGCCGAGCTCAGAGCGCGCGCTCGCGCTCTTTGGCACCGACCGTCGCGGCGATGTGATCGAGGACGCCGTTCACGAACGTCGGCGACTCGTCGCTGCCGAAGCGCTTGGCGATCTCGATCGCCTCGTCGATCGCGACGCTCGCCGGAACGTCGCGGCGACAGAGGAGCTCGTAGGTCGCGAGCCCGCAGGATGTTGCGGTCGACGTGCGACAGACGCGCCGAGACGCCAGTTGTCGGAGCTCGCCGCGATCAGCTCGTCGATACGCGGTCCGCTCGTCGAGCACGCCCCCGACCAGGTCCGCGCCGAACGTGCGGGCGTCGGCCGGCGCGTCGCAGTGCTCCCAGAAGACTCGCAACGCGGCCCCGGCTCGTCGCCGCAGAGGTCGAGCTGATAGAGCGCTTGCAGCGCGAGCTCACGCCCTTTTCGTCGCATCCCCATCGCGTGTCCGTCACCCCAGCAGGCGCGCCAGTTGTGCCATCTCGATGGCCGTCACCGCTGCTTCGTATCCCTTGTTGCCGTGCCCGTCACCGGCGCGGGCGAGTGCCTGCTCTATCGTGTCCGTGGTGAGGACGCCAAACGCCACCGGCAGGCGCTGCTCGGCGACGATGCGGCCGACCCCGCGCGTGACCTCGCTGCAGATGTAGTCGAAATGCGGCGTCTCGCCGCGCACGACGGCGCCGAGGCAGATCACCGCGTCGATAGCGACCGCGTGCGCGCGAGCGCGTCCGCCGCGAACGGAATCTCGAAGGCCCCGGGCACGTGCGCCACGACGATGTCGTCGTCGGCGACGCCGTGGGCGGCGAGCGCCTCGAGCGCGCCCGCCAGGAGCGGCGCCGTGACGGCGCGGTTGAAGCGCGAGACCACGATGCCGAATCGCAGTCCCCCACCCTCGAGTGGCCCTGTGAGCTCGCGTGACATGCGTCGTTCGCGATTCAGCTGGGCTTCAGACCCGTCAGCAGGTGCCCGAGCTTCTCTTGCTTGGTGCGGAGGTACGCGAGGTTGCCGCTCCGCGGCGGCACCTCGAGCGGCACGCGCTCGACGACCTCGATGCCGTAGCCCTGCAGGCCGAGGACCTTGCGCGGGTTGTTGGTGAGCAGCCGCACGCGCCGGACGCCGAGGTCGCGCAGGATCTGCGCGCTGATGCCGTAGTCGCGAAGGTCCTCCTCGAAGCCGAGCTCGAGGTTGGCCTCGACGGTGTCGCGGCCCTGATCCTGGAGCGCGTAGGCGCGGATCTTGTTGGCGAGGCCGATGCCGCGGCCCTCCTGGTGCATGTAGACGACCACGCCCTGGCCGAGCGACTCGATGATGCGAAGCGCCTGGTCGAGCTGCTCGCCGCAATCGCAGCGCTCGGACTGGAAGACGTCGCCGGTGAGGCACTGCGAGTGCACGCGCACGAGCGGCACGTCGGTCGGACGCAGAGGTGCCCTTCACCAGCGCCATGTGCTCGTGTCGGTCGACGCCGTTCCGGTAGACGATCGCGCGATAGCGACCGCCGTTGCGCGGTCGTGAAGTCGGACTCGACGGCGCGCTCGACCAGCAGCTCGCTCCGCAACCGGTGTGCGCCGAGCGCCGCGAGCGTCGTCATGCGGAGATCGTGCTCGCGCGGCGAGGCGCTCGATGTCGGCGCGCGTCGCGACCGACGCCGTCCTCGCAGAGCACCGTGCAGAAGACCGCCGCCGGCCGCATGCCGGCCAGGCGCATGAGGTCGACCGACGCCTTCGGGATGGCGCTTGTGGGCGAGCACGCCGCCGCGCGCGACCTGGATCGGAAACACGTGCCCGGGCATCGCGAGATCGCTCGGGCCCCGTGCCGTCGGCGACCGTCACGCGGATGGTCGCGCGCGCGGTCGCCGGCGGAGATGCCGGTCGTGACTCCGCTCGCGCGCCTCGATCGACGCCCCGAAGGCCGGCTGGCGCGTCGGCGCCAGCGGGTTCCCGAGCAGCGGGATGCCGAGCCGACGCATGCGACCCTCGGTGAGGCCGAGGCAGATCGAGCCCGCGCGCGTGGGTCGCCATGAAGTTGATGGCTTCGGGCGTGACGCGCTCGGCGGCGCATGCACAGCACGCCGTCGCCGCCCTCGCGCTCGTCGACGAGCGCGACCATCGAGCCGGCCGCGGACGTCGGCGAGGATCTCTTCGATCGGGGACAGCATGCGCGTCGGGGCACTATAGCCCCTCCCCCATCAGTATGCCACCGTGCCCTCGCGCGAGCAGGTCGGGACCGAGTCGCGTGACGCGCTCGTCGACGATCCGCGGCGCCGCGCGAGCCGCGCCGACCCGAGCGCTACCGAGCATCGGCACGGCCGTCCCCGCCGATGACAGATCGGCGCGCGAGACGAGCAGCAGCCGATCGACGATGCGGGCCCGGAGCGCCGCCGCCGCGAGCTCGCCGCCGCCCTCGATGAGCACGCTGACCACGCCGCGCGTCGCCAAGCGGCGCAGCAACGCCGGCAGCGACAACGTGCGCCGCCGCGTCCCGGGCGACCATCACCTCGGCACCGGCGCGCGCGAGACGCGCGACGCGCGCGCCGGCGCCGCAGCGGCGGTCGTCGCGATCAACGTCGTGGCCGGCGATCGCTGCGCGGACGACGCGCGCGCGGCGGCGATGCGAAGACGGCCGTCGACGACGACCCGCAGCGGGTCGCGTCCGCCCGGATCCGACAGGTGAGCGCCGGGTCGTCGGCGAGCACGGTGCCCGATCCCGACCATCACCGCGTCGACGCGATCGCGGAGCTGGTGCACCAGCGCGCCGCGCCGGCGGGCCGCTGATCCAGCGCGACTCGCCGCGCGCGGTCGCGATCCGTCCGTCGAGCGAGGCCGCGAGCTTCAAGCGGCACGTAGCGGCCGGCCGCGCGGACGATGCAGTGACGGAACCACGCCGTCAGCCGCGCGCCGCCTCGCCGGCGAGCGACGCCGGTCGTGACCGCGATGCCCGGCAGCGGCGAGCGCGCGCAGACGCCGCGCCCGCGTACCCGCGGATTCGGATCGCCGACGGCGACGACGACGCGGGCGGAGCCCGACCGCGATCACGCGTCGGCGCACGGCGGCGTGCGGCCGAAGTGCGCGCACGGCTCGAGCGTCACGTAGAGCGTCGCACCGCGTGCGCGGCCCGCCTCGTCGGAGCGCGACCACCTCGGCGTGCGGCGCCGCCCGCCGGTCGCGTCCAGCCCTCTGCCGACGACGCGTCCGCCGCTGCACGACGACGGCGCCGACGGGCGGGTTCGGGCTCGTGCGGCCGAGCGCGCGCGCGCGCAGCGCGATGGCGTGCCGCATCAAGCGCTCGTCCACCGACGCTCGGACGCCGGCCGGCGTTCCGTCGCACGCGCGGCGCGCGCTCGGCGCTCAGCGTTCTTCCGGCTTCGCCGGCGCCTGCGCGTCGCCACGGCGCTCCTTGAGGAGCGCTTCCAGCTCCTCCATGAACTCGCCGATGTCCTCGAAGGAGCGGTACACCGACGCGAAGCGGACGTAGCGCGACCTTGTCGAGCGCCGTGCAGCTCGCGCATCACGCGCCTCGCCGATCGCCGAGCTCGGGAGCTCGCTTCTCGCCGCGCTCCTGCAAGCCGCGCTCGATGCGATCGACGACCGCCTCGATGGCTGTCGATGCCGACCGGGCCGCTTCTCGCACGCGCGCTTCAGACCGGCGACGATCTTCATGCGGTCGAACGGTCTCGCGCCGGCCGTCCTTCTTGACGACCAGCGGCAGCGCCTCTTCGGCGCGCTCGTAGGTGGTGAAGCGTCGCGCTGCAGCTGCAGGCACTCGCGCCGGCGGCGGATCGACGTCGCCCTCCTTCGCCGAGGCGCGAGTCGATGACCTTGTTCTCGAGGTCGCGGCAGAAGGGACACTTCACGGGACGCTGCGCCGCGGCGCGTCCGGATAGATGGGAAAGCGCGCGCAGAGCTCGCGCGACCTCGTCGCCGATCGCCTGCGAGCGCCGTCGCGTCGCCGACCCGCGACGAGCGCCCGCGCGATGAGGTCGCGCGACGCGCGTCCATCTCCGGCTCGCGCATGCCGCGCGAGGTCACGGCCGGCGTGCCGATGCGGACGCCGCTCGTCACGAACGGCGAGCGCGGGTCGAACGGCACCGTGTTCTTGTTGACCGTGATGCGCGCCCGGTCGAGCGTCTCCTCGGCGACCTTGCCGGTGAGCTCGCTGCCGCGCAGGTCCATCATCATCAGGTGGTTGTCGGTGCCGCCGGTGAGCGAGCTGGAAGCCGCGCTCGATCAGGCCGTCGGCCAGCGCCTGCGCGTTCGCGACGATCTGCCGCTGGTAGGCCTTGAACGCCGGCGCCAGCGCCTCGCTTGAACGCGACCGCCTTGGCGGCGATGACGTGCATGAGCGGCCCGCCCTGGTTGCCGGGGAAGACCGACGAGTTGAGGCTCTTCGCGTGCGCTCTCGCGGCAGAGGATCGATGCCGCCGCGCGGACCGCGCAGCGTCTTGTGCGTCGTGCGTGGTGACGAACTCGCAGTGCGGCACCGGCGACGGATGGACGCCGGCGGCGACGAGGCCGGCGAAGTGCGCCATGTCGGTCATCAGCATGCGCGCCGACCTCGTCGGCGATCGGCGCGGAAGCGGCGCGAAGTCGATCGTCCGCGGATACGCGCTGTAGCCCGACGACGATCATCTTCGGCCGGTGCTCGCGCGCGAGCGCGTCGCAGCTGCGTCGTAGTCGATGCGGTCGTCGGACTCGCGCACGCCGTAGGGCACGACCTTGAAGAACTTGCCCGAGAAGTTGACCGGGCTGCCGTGCGTGAGGTGCCCGCCGTGCGCGAGGTTCATGGCGAGGATCGTGTCGCCCGGCTCGAGCTGCGAGAAGTAGACGGCCATGTTGGCCTGCGAGCCCGAGTGCGGCTGCACGTTGGCGTGCTCGGCGCCGAAGAGCTCCTTGGCGCGCTCGATGGCGAGCGTCTCGACCACGTCGACGAACTCGCAGCCGCCGTAGTAGCGCTTGCCCGGATAGCCCTCGGCGTACTTGTTGGTGAGCACCGAGCCCTGGGCCTCGAGCACGCGCCTCGCTGACGATGTTCTCGGACGCGATCAGCTCGAGGTTGCGCTCCTGGCGCCCGGTCTCGCGACGGATGGCGTCCATCACCTCGGGATCGGCTGCGGCTAGATGGCTCGTCATTCTTCGCTCTCCTCACCGGCAGAAAAATCGCAGAGCGCTGGCGTGACGTCCGGCCGGTCTCTGCGATCGTCACGCTGCATGCCGTGCGCGCGAGCGTCGTCGGTCGATCCGCAACGCCGCCGCGCGAGCCGCCTACTTCTGGCTTTCGATGTAGTTCACCACGTCCTGTACGGTCCGGATCTTCTCGGCCTCTTCGTCCGAGATCTCCATCTCGTACTCTTCCTCCAGCGCCATCACCAGCTCGACGATGTCCAACGAGTCGGCACCGGGATCCTCGATGAACGACGCCTCCGGCGTGACACCTCGTCCTCACTCACGCCGAGCTGTTCGCAGATGATCTCGCGTACCTTGGCCTCGACCGCTGATGCCATGCTCCCTCCTCACACGTACATACCGCCGTTGATGTGGATGACCTGCCCGGTGATGTAGCTCGCGCCGGGACCCGCGAGAAGGTGACGGCGGCGGCGACGTCCTCTCCCCGCCCGAGCCGGCCGAGGGAATCATGCGTTCGGTACATGTCTCGCGCGCTCGGCGTCCAGGGCTTCGGTCATGTCCGGTTTCGATCAATCCCGGTGCCACCACGTTGGCGGTGATGCCCCGTGACGCCAGCTCCCGCGCGGTCGACTTGGTGAACCCGATGATCCCGGCCTTCGCGGCGGCGTACGCCGCCTGTCCCGTATTGCCCGTGACGCCCACGACCGAGCTGAGATTGATGATGCGACCGCTCCGTGCCCGCATCATCGGACGAGCGACGGCTTTGGTGCAGTTGAAGACCCCCTGAGGGTTGACGTCGAGGACGCGCTGCCACTGCTCGTCGCTGATGCGGACGATCAGCGCGTCCGCAGAAACGCCGGCATTATTTACCAAAACGTCCACCTTGCCAAGGCGCGCGACCAGTTCGCGCACGGCCGCGTCGACCTCGCGGTACTCGCGACGTCGAAGCTGATCGCTTCCGCGGAGCCGCCCTGCGTCACGATCGCCGCGACGACCGCATCCGCCTCCGCGCGCTGCGTCCGGCAGCCCACGACGACGTGCGCGCCCGGCGGCGGCGAGATCGCGGGCGATCGCCGCTCCGATGCCGCGCGACGCCGCCGGTGACGAGCGCCACCTGGCCCGCGAGGCGTCACGCCGCGCACCTCGACGCGGCGCGGCACGCTCTCGAGGCTTCGCGCTCGGCGATCCCGAGCCGCATGCGCTGCACGAGCTTCGCGAGCACCTGCCCCGGCCCGACCTCGATCGCGCGCCGGCAGCCGAGCGTCGTGCAGGCAGCTGCATCGACTCGGCCCAGCGCGACGGGCGCCGTCACCTGAGCGACGAGCAGCTCACGGATGCGCGCCGATCGCCGTTCAGCGCGCGCGTCGACGTTGCTGACGACCGGGATGCGCGGGATCCGCGACTCGATGGTCGGCGAGCGCGTCGCGCGAGCTCGGCGGCCGCCGGCGCCATCAGCGCGCAGTGAAACGGCGCGCTCACCGCGAGCTGGATGACGCGCCCCGGCCGCCCGCGCCGCCTCCAGTCACGCGCGCGACCGCCGCCGCGGTGCCCCGCCACGACGACCTGGCCGGCGCCGTTCAAGTTGGCCGGGCTCACACGACCTCGTTGCCGGCCGCGGCCGCGCAGAGCTCCGCCACCGCGCGTCCTCGAGCCCGACGATCGCCGCCATCGCCCCGACGCCCTCCGGCACCGGCCGCCTGCATGCAGCCGCCCGCGCAGCCGCACCAGGCGGACGCGCGTCGCGAAAGCGCGAGCGCGCCCGCCGCCGACGAGCGCCTGTACTCGCCGAGACTGTGGCCCGCGACCCAACGCGGGTGCGACGCCGCTCTCGCCCCGAGCGCGCCGCCACGCTGCGACGCTGACCGCGAGGATCGCCGGCTGGCAGTACTCGGTGCGCGTGAGCTCGGCTTCCGGGCCCTTCGAAGCAGAGCCGCGACAGCGGAAGTCGAGGCGCCTCGTCGGCCTCGGCCATCGTGTCGCGCGCCACGGCGATGCTCGGCCGCGAGGCGCTGGCCCATGCCGACGCGCTGCGATCCCTGGCCGGGAAACAGGAATGCCGTGGCCGCGCGCGGACGCGTCGACGGCCTGGACGTCGAGCGATCGACGGCGGGTCACGCCTCCGTCGCGTCGAGCACCTTCCGGCCCGCGATACTCGCCGCAGTGGGAGCAGGCGCGATGCCGCAGCATGGGCTCGTTGCAGTTCGGGCAGGTGATGAAGCTCGCCGGCCGCAGCGCATCGTGGGCGCGGCGCTTGTTGCGCTTGGTCGCTCGACGTACGTCGCTTCGGAACTGCCATGACCCCTCCTCGCGCGCTCAGGCGTCGCGGTCGATCTTGAGATTGCGGAGCGCGGACCAGCGGGGATCGCCGGCCTCGACCACGCAGCTGCATTGGCCGGTGTTGCGGTTGCTCCCGCACTGGGGGCAGAGCCCCCGGCACTCTTCACCACAGAGCGGCCGCGTGGGCAAGGCGAGCATGATCTGCTCGTACATGAGCGGCGTGAGGTCGATCTCGGTCCCCTCGTAGAACGACTGCGTGAGGTCGCCCGGCGCGAGCTCGATCTCCGCCGGTCAGCGCGCGTCGCGGGCGTCAGGACCAGCGAGAACTCCTGCGCCACGTCGAGCGGAAACGCTCGAGGCAGCGCCCGCAGGTCGCCTGGCCGCGCCCGCGCACCTCGCCGTCGAAGAAGAGGTCGAGCTGCGACCGCGAGTATGCCGACGTGGACGTCGAGCGGCTGCGCTGAACTCGTAGTCGTGCGCTGCCGCCAGCGAGCGTGGCGTTCAAGCGCCTCGACCGGCTCCGCGTAGTCGAGCTGATCTTCGACGGCGAGGATGTCGTTCAGCTGGATCTTCATGCGGAGACTTCGGGCGTCCCGGGAAGGACGCGGAATCGAGCGTTCGGCGGGCGTTATATGGGCCCCGACCGAGGGCCACAAGCATGCGCCGCGGACGCTCGAGTCGGCTCGTGCGGATCGCTCAGTCGCGGCGGTCGGCCGATCCTGAGTCGTCCGCACGCCCGGCGCCGACCCGCCGCTCCAACGCTCGAACGCGCGCAGCAATTCCGGGAGCCGCAGCAACGCGGCCGACGTCCGCCGCCAGAGCCCGACCTCGATCGCCGGATAGCCGCCGACGACCGTGCCGGCCGGCGACCGAGTTCGGCACGCCGCTCTGCGCCGCGACCTGCACGCCGTCGCCGATCGTGAGATGGCCGGCGGCGCCCGACCTGGCCGCCCATCTGCACGCCGCGGCCGAGTCTTGGTCGAGCCGGCGATCCCGACCTGGGCGGCGAGGAAGCTGTGCGCGCCGACCTCGCAGTTGTGGGCGACCATGCACGAGGTTGTCGATCTTGGCGCCGCGCCGGATCGATCGTCGCCTCGAGCGTGGCGCGGTCGATCGTGGTGTTGGCGCCGATCTCGACGTCGTCCTCGACGACACACGATGCCGGCTCTGCGGGATCTTGACCGGCGCCCGTCGGCCTCGGCGCGAAGCCGAACCCGTCGGCGCCGATCACCACGCCCGGATGCAGGACGACGCGGTCGCCGATGCGCACGTGCTCGCGCACGACCACGCCGGCGTGCGCGCGACGAAGTCGCGGCCGATCTGCACGCCGGGATAGATCGTCACGTGCGGATGGATCGTCGCGCCCGGTCCGATCACGACGTCGTCGCCGATCACCGCGTGCGGCGCCGATCGAGACCGGCTCGGCGACGCGGCGCTCGCCGCCACGACCGCCGTCGGATGGATGCCGCGGGCGGCGGACGCGGACGGTGGAAGAGCGTCAGCGCCTCGGCGAAGCAGCAGATAAGGATTGTCGGCGCGCAGCGTCGGCGATCGCGAGCTCGCCGCTGCTGTCTTGCCGACGATCACCGCCGACGCGCGCGTCGCGGCGAGGCTGCGGCCGCGTACTTCGGATTGGCGAGGAACGTCAGGTCGCCCGGCTCCGGCCTCCTCGAGGCCGCGGATCGCCGTCGATCGCGATCGCACCGTCGCCTCGGAGCTCGCATCCGAGCCGTGCCGCGATCTCCGCGAGCGTCATCGGCGCGAGCATTAGGCCGAAGCGCGTTGCGCCTCGCAACCGCGTCGCGGCGCCGCTGAATTTGCCGCCCCGCGAGCCCTGTGTTACGAGCGCTCGTTTCCGGATCGCCCAGCGAGCGCCATCGATTTCGCCAAGGGCGACGGCACTCGTTCCCGTCGATCGTCAGGACGACGCCTCGGGCGCCGTCCTGATGCTCGCCTACATGAACCGAGGAGTCGTTCGACGCGCACGGTCGCGACCGGCTACGCGACGTACTGGAGCCGGTCGCGGCAGGCGTTCTGGGTGAAGGGCGAGACCTCGGGACATCGGCAGAAGGTCGCGCGCCATCCACGTCGACTGCGACGGCGACACCGTCCTCCTGCGGGTCGAGCAGGAAGGCGGCGCCGCGTGCCACGAGGGCTATCCGAGCTGCTTCTTCCGCCGCCGCACCGCGACGGCTGGGACGGTCGTCGAGACGCCGCGTCTTCGACCGCCGCGACGGTCTACGAGAGATGAGCATCCTCAAGCTCGGCATCCCGAAGGGCAGCCTCGAAGAGGCGACGATCGAGCTCTTCCGCAAGTCGGGATGGCGGATCAGCGCCGGCGGGCGCAGCTACTTTCCCGTCGGTCGACGATCCGGCGCTCCGCTGCAACCTCGATCCGCGCGCAGGAGATGGCCCGCTACGTCGAGGCGGCGTACGCTCGACGCCGGCATCACCGGCCACGACTGGATCCTCGAGAACGACGCCAGCGTCGCAGGTCGTCTGCGATCTCGTCTACTCGAAGGCGACGCATCCGCCCGACGCGCTGGGTGCTCGTGGTCCCGACGACTCGCCGGTGCAGAAGCCCGAGGATCTGCGCGGCAAGACGCGTCGCGACCGAGCTCGTCAACTACACGCAGCGCTTCTTCGCCGAGCGCGGCATCGACGTCGAGGTCGAGTTCTCCTGGGGCGCGACCGAGGCGAAGGCCGCCGAGGGCCTGGTCGACGCGATCGTCGAGGTCACCGAGACCGGCAGCACGCTCCGCGCCAACGGCCTGCGCATCGTCGCCGAGCTCTTCAGCTCGAACCCGCAGCTGATCGCCAACCACGAACGCGATGGCCGACCCGTGGAAGCGCGAGAAGATCGAGCAGATCGGCTTGCTCCTGACCGGGCGCGCTCCGCGCCGAGACGCCAGGTCGGCATCAAGCTGAACGTCCCGAAGGAGCAGCCTCGACACGATCATCGCGATGCTGCCGAGCATCACCGCACCGACGGTGTCGAACCTCTACGGCAACGGACTGGTTCTCCGTCGAGAGCGTGATCGCCGAGGACGTCGTGCGCGAGCTCATCCCGAAGCTCATGAAGGCCGGCGCCGTCGGCATCATCGAGTACGGTCTCAACAAGGTCATCTGATCGCCCGCAGAAGCACGGCTTACGATGCGCAAGCTTGCGACGTCGAAGGTAATTCGGTAGACAGCCGCATTCGCCGAACCCCGCCATTCTCTCCCGTTCACGACCACGCGCGCGGCGTACGAACGTAAAGGCCCGACGATGCTCGGCTGGTGGCTTCCGGAAAACGTGTCGATCGACGGTGGGCTCTTCCACCTGCCCTCTATTGGAGCTCTGCCTTCGGCATGCTGGTCGTGCAGGGACTGTTATTGCGCCTGGCGTCGGCCGACGCGGAACGCGCGGTGCGCGAGCTCGTGTGGGCGATCGTGCCAGCGCTCATGCTGCTCTCGGCTCGGCGTCGTGAGCCATCCGCTCGGCGACGGCACTCGCCGCCGCGCGACCGCAGATCGCGCTCGAAACGGCGCCGCAACCGGCCGGCCTCGACGCCGACCGACCTGCCAGGTGACGCCGGCGTGAGCAGCTTCGCCGCGAGCGGGACACCCCCTCGCCCCGACGTCCCGCGCTGCATGCGTTCGCCGATCGCTGCTCGCCGGCGCGACGCCTCGCCCTGATCTTCATCGGCGGGCTCGTCACCAGCACCGGCTCGGGCCTCGCGGTACCCGACTGGCCGCTCTCGTTCGGCCAGTTCTTCCCGCGCATGGTCGGCGGCGTATTCTACGAGCACGGCCACCGCATGGTCGCCAGCGACGGTCGGCGCCTGACGGTCGCGTTCGCGATCGCCGACGTGGCTCGTCGAGACGCCGCGCGATCGTCCGTCGTCTCGCCCTCGCGCGCCGTCGGCACCGTCGTCGCGCAGGGCCTCCTCGGCGGGCTCACCGTGATCTTCCTCCTGCCGCCCGCCGTGTCCTCGGCGCACGCGTGCCTCGCGCAGGCGTTTCTCTGCATCACGGTCGCGCTCGCGGTGCTCACGGGTCCCGAGTGGGTCCCGGCCACACGGCGCCGGCCGATCCCGCGGTTCGCTCGGCTCACGGTCGCGACCGCGGCGACCGTGTACGGACAGCTGATCCTCGGCGCCGTCATGCGGCACACCGGCGCCGGCCTCGCCATCCCGGATTTTCCGCTCGCGCTTCGGCCGCGTCGTTCCGCCCTTCGAGTCGGCGGCGGTGGTGATCCACTTCCTGCATCGCCTCGGCGCGCTCGCCGTCACGACGATGATCGCCGTGGATCGACGATCCGGACGCTCCAGCACCCACGGTCAGGAGCGCACGCTCGTGCGCCCTGCGCTCCTCGCCGCTCGGCCTGGTCGGCGCTGCAGGTGACGCTCGGCGCGCTCACGATCTGGACCCGAAAGCCGTGCTGCCCGACGACGGCGCACGTCGCGACGGGCGCCGCGATCCTCAGGACCACCGTCGCCTGGCGCTCCGCGCCCGCCACGCCAGCCGGATATCGGCGCGCGCCGGTGCATCGGCTCGCTCGCCACCGAACGGGTGCCCGCGTGATGCCGGCGTTGAAACCCGTCGAGGACCTCGGGCTCGCCGCCGACGTGCTGCCGCTTGGCGCAGCGCCGGGTCGCCGACTTCGTCGCGCCTCACCAAGCCGCGCGTCGTCACCGATGTGCGTCGCTCACGACGGCCTTCGGGTACTACCTCGGCGCGGGCACTGGGGAGTTCGATTGGCTCCGCCTGGCGGTGACGCTCGTCGGCACGAGCTCTCGCCGGCGGCCGGCACGATGACGCTGAACCAGTACCTCGAGCGCGATCTCGACGCGCAGATGCTGCGCACGCGCCAACGGCCGCTGCCCGACGGCCGCGTCGCCCCAGCCGATGCCCTGCTCTTCGGCGCGCGCGCTCACGATCGTCGGCGTCGTAATTCTGACTGGCCGGGGTCAACGTGCTGTCGGCGGCCGTGACCGCGGCGACCAGCCTCAGCTACCTCTTCGCCTACACGCCGCTGAAAGCGCGGACCTCGCTCTGCACGCTGATCGGCGCGGTGCCGGGCGCGCTCGCCTCCGCTCACGGGCTGGGCGGCCGCGAGCGGCGACGCTCGACGCGCCGGCATGGGCGATCTTCGCGATCATGTTCGTCTGGCAGATCCCGCACTCGCTCGCGATCGCGCAAATGTATCGCGACGACTACGCGCGCGCCGGCTTCCGCCTGCTGCCGGTGGTCGACCCCGACGGCACGAGCACCGCGCGGCAGATCCTCACCTACTCGCTGGCGCTGGTGAGCGTCGGCATGCTGCCGACCCTCCTCGGGCCTCGCCGGGCCGATCTACTTCGTCGCGTCGATCCTGCTCGGGCTCTTCATGCTCGCGCCGGCGCTCAGGTTCGGCACGCTCGGCGAAGACGCGCCGACGCCCGCCGCGTGATGTTCGCGAGCCTGCTCTACCTGCCCGCTGCTCTTCGCGATCATGGCGGTCGACAAGCTGCTCCGCCGCGCCCTGGTAGCAGGTTGCTGAAAAAGGCCGATCTGCTTCGTTGCTCGCATCTCGACCTTTTGAGCAACCTGCTGGCGTGCCTCGTGCGCGTTGTGGGGCGCTCGCTTCGCTCGCGCCCACCAATCTCAATTTTTCGATCGGTGAATCAGTTTCTGAATTGAAGGGTGGAGCGAAGCGACGCCCTTACCATGCGCACGAGGCAGCCCGGCAGGTTGCTCAAAAAGGTCGAGATCGCGCGCGAACGGCGTTCAGCGACTGCGACGCGCCACGGCGGTCGCGCCGGCGAACGTGAGCGCCGCAGAAGACAGCGTCACGAGCACCGACGGACCGAGCGCCGGGACGCGTCCGACGGCCGCCGGCGCGCCGAGATAGAGGCAGCGGCGGAGCGCCGCCATGCCGTAGGTCAGCGGGTTCAGCTGCATCAGCCAGCCGAGCCAACCCGCGGCGCCCGACGCCGGGAAGAACGCCCCCGAGAGGATCCAGATCGGCATCAGGATCAGGTTCATGATGGCGTGGAATCCCTGCGTCGACTCCATGCGCCACGCGATCACGCAGGCCGAGCGAGGTCAGCGCGAACGCGATCGCGCGCGATCACCAAGACGACCGCGATCACCGACGCCGAGCGTCAGCGAGATGCCGACCGAGCGGCGCGAGCGCCAGAAAGAGGATGCCCTGCAGGACGGCGAGCGTCGTGCCGCCGAGCGCCTGTCCGAGCACGATGCCGCCGCGCGAGATCGGCGACACCAGCACGCCCTGGAGGAAGCCGGACTTCCGATCCTCGACGACGGCGATCGTGGAGAAGATCGCGGTGAAAGAGCAGCACGAGGCCGATGATGCCGGGATAGAAGTACGCCATCGTCCCGAGATCGGCGGGCGCCCCCGGCGGTCGGAGCGAGGCGCTGAAGCCGCCACCGAGGAGCACCCAGAAGAGCAAGCGGCTGCGCGAAGCGCCCCGATCGAGCCGGCTGCGCTGCCGGACGAAGCGGATGATCTCGCGCCACCAGAGCGCCGCCACCCGTGCATCGCCATCGCTCACGACTGCCCTGCCGGCGCTTCGGCGAAGAAGCGCTCGCCCGTGAGGTGCACGAACACGTCCTCGAGCGTCGGCTTGCCGAACGTGACCGAACGGATCTCGCCGGGAAACGCCTCGACGACGTCGCGCACGAACTCGTGCCCGCGCGGCAGCTCGATGCGCAGCACGCCGTCGACGAGCCGCGGCTCGCACCCGAAGCGCTGCTGGATGCGGTCCGCGTAGACGCTCGGGATCCGACCGCCTCCACCACGACGACGTCGCCGCCGATCTCGCGCCTTGAGACGCCGCGGGCGCGGCCGACCGCCACCAAGCTCCCTGATGGATGAAGCCGATGCGGTCGCAGCGCTCGGCTTCCTCCATGTAATGCGTGGTGAGGATCACGGTCAGTCCCTCGCGGTCGCGGAGGTGGACGAGATACTCGAAGAAGTCGCGGCGCGCGCCGGGATCGAGCCCGGTCGAAGGCTCGTCGAGCAGCACGAGATCGGGCTGGTGCAGCAATCCCTTGGCGAGCTCGACCCGACGCGCGAGGCCGCCGGAGAGGCTCTCGACGTAGTCGGCCGCGCGCTCGGCGAGACCGAGGCGGTCGAGCAGCGCCGCGCGCGCGCGCGGTGCTCTCGCCCGCGCCGAGGCCATAGAGAGCCGCATGGCAGCGCAGGTTCTCGAGCACCGTGAGCTTGGCGTCGAGCGCGGGGTGCTGGAACACGACTCCGAGCCGGCGGCGCACCCGTTCCGGATGACGGCCCGCATCCTCGTCGAATACCGTCACCGTGCCGGTCTGCGGTGCGACGAGCGTCGCGAGCACCTTGAAAAGCGTGGTTTTGCCGCCCCCATTCGGCCCGAGCACCCCGAAGATCTCGCCCCGCGCTATCTCGAGATCGAGGGCGCGCAGAGCCACACGCTCGCCGTAGCGGTGCGTGAGCCCCGCAATCGCCACCGCCGGCGTGGACCCGCCGCCGACGGCGAGCGGCCGCGCCGCGATCATCGCCGCGCTCCGTGACGGTGAACCTCGACGTTGGGGGACTCGAGCATCGTGGCGCGGCGCATCCTGCCACACGTGACGGAGACCGACCAGTCATGCGACATTGCGGCGTCACCTCGCTTGACCCTCGAAGAGCGCCGACGTTAGAGTGCGCACACGGTCGCGGATGGCGTGTCGTCCCTCCGCCCAGAGGCGCCGTGAGCACCGAACCCGTCCAGCCCATATTGTCCGTCGACCTGAGCCGCATGGAGCAGCTCCTCCAGGTGCAGGAGCGATTGCTCTTCGGCTCGCTCGACGCCGCAACGCTCCCCGATCGCTTGTGTCAGACCGCGGCGCTCGTGCTCGGCGCGTCCGGTACGCGCCTGGTCGAGCTGCGCGCCGACCAGACCGTGGCAACCCGCGGCGCGTACGGCGTGCCCGTTCGCGAGCGGCGACGACATCGTCGTACGCCGCGCCCTCGCCGAGCGCCGCCCGATCCTCGGCGACGCCATGGACGAGTTAGGCATGTTGACCCTGCCGATCGACGCCGATGGCGGCAGGCTCGCGATGCAGCTCCGCCCATGGATCGGTGCGGTGTTCGGGCTCGAGCACGTCGGTCTCGCGCGCTACGCCGCCTCGCTGGCGGCCGTCGCGCTCCGCCACGCCGGGGCACGTCACCCCGCGGTCAGCGAATCCGGTCCCGCCGAGGTCCTGGCGTCATTGTCACACGATCTCCGCCAGCCGTTGAACGTCATGCTCGGCTACACGCAGCTCTTGATCGAGGACACGTACGGACCGTGCACGGGTGAGCAACGCGCGGTGCTGGCGACGATCGAGCGTCACGCACGCGAGCTCTTCGACGTGCTGACCGGCGCGCTCGATCTCGTGCGGCTCGAGCGCCAAGCCGATCAAGCGGTCGCCGAGCCCTTCACCGCGAGCGACCTCATGCAGGAGCTCTGTAGCGGCTCGCTCGCCCATCGTGTGGGTCGCGAGGTCACCCTCACCTGGCACGCCGATCCCGCCACGCCGCCTTTCAAGACGGATCGCTTCCGGGTGCGGCAGGTGTTGCAGAACCTGATCGACAACGCGCTCCGCCACACCGAGCGCGGCGAGGTCGCAGTCACGGCCGCCCCGCACGATCGACGCGTCCGCCTGCAAGTCTCCGACACCGGCACGGGCATCGCCGCCGAGGACCTCCCGCACATCTTCGCGCCCTTCCGTACCGGCAGTCGCGGCCGCACCGGCTCGGGGCTCGGCCTCTACATCGTGAAGCGCTTCTGCGAGACCCTGGGCGGCGAGGTGAGCGTCACGAGCACGCTCGGCAGCGGCACGCGGTTCACGGTCGACATCCCGACGGAGCCGCCGCCGCGCTGACGCGGGCAGCCGCCAGGCGCCCATCTGCTGCGTTGCTCGGCGGCTGCCCGCGCTAGGCTCGACGATCAACTGCGCGTCGTCGCCGGTGTCGGTCGTGCTGACGCCGGCCGGTCGGGTGCGTGGCCGTGACGCTGACACTCCCGGGCGCGATCGCGTCGACGCGGCTGCGGTCGCCCTCGTCGTTGGGCGCGTTGGCGACCGCCGGGTTGCTCGTCGAGTATATCACGTCCTGCGTCAGGTTCTGCGTGATGTCCTCGCCCGTCGTGATGTCCTTGCCGAAGTGTCCGGTCGCGGTGTAACGCTGAAAGTCCCCGGCGCACGCGAGGCGGTGAGCGGACTCAGCGTAATGCGCTCGAGCGCCGCCGATCACGGTCAGGCTCACGTCGTCGCCGGTCGTCGTCGTGCTGACGCCCGTCACCGGATCGGTCGCCGAGATCGTCACCATGCCCGGTGCGATCGTCGTGACCTTGCTCTTGTTGCCGGTCTCGTTCTTGGCGTCGGCGACCGCAGGATCGCTGCTGTGATACGTGACCCGCTGCGTGAGGTTCTTCGTGGTCCCGCCGCCGAAGTGCCCGATCGCCGTATAGGTGATCACCTGTTGGGAGGCGCGCGTCGCTTTCGTCGGTGATAGCGTCAGCCGCTCGAGCGCTCCGAGCACGGTGATTTCGGCGTCGTCGCCGGAATCGGTGGTGCTGACGCTGACCGGGAGGTGCGTGTCGGGATCGGTGTACGTGTACGTCGCCGAGATCGTGGCGACGCCGGGGGCGATCATCTCGACCTTGCTCACGCTGCCTGCGGTATTGGGCGCCAGCACGACACCGGGATCGGACGAGACGTAGACCACCTGCTGCGTCAGGTTCGCGATGTCGCCGCCTTCGTAGTGGCCGGTCGCGGTGAAGCTCTTGAACTCGCCGACGCCGAGGGTCGCCGCCGTCGGCGAAAGCGAGATGCTCAGGAGATTCGTGACCGAGGCCGACACCGTCAGCGCGGCGTCGTTGCCGCCCGCGGTCGTGGTGATGCCGCTCGGGTGCGACGCCGAGATCGTCGTGGTCCCGGGCGCGACCGTGTCGACCCGGCCCTTGTTGCCCGGCGTGTTCGGGGCGACGGCGACGCTCGGGTCGCTCGACGCGTAGTCGACTTCCTGCGTGATGTTCTGCGTCGCGCCGCCGGCATAGTGCCCGATCGCGACGTATTGCTGGAACTGGTTCGCCGGCTTCGTCTTGGTGAGGGGGCTGAGCGTGATGCTCTCGAGGGCGCCGAGTACGGTCACGACCGCGTTGCCGCCGGAGTCGGCGCTGCTGACCCCGTGATCGTATCCACCGCCGAAATGGTCGCGGTGCCGGGCGCGACCGCCTCGATCCGGCTCTTGTTCCCGTCCGGATTGGCGGCCGTCGCGACCCCGGATCGCTCGTCGCGTAGGTGAGCTGCTGCGTGATGTTGCGCAGGACACCGCCCTCGTAGCTCCCGGTTGCGACCAGGCTCCGGCCTTCGCCGACGTCGAGCGCCGGTGCGACCGGCGTGAGCGCGATGCTCAAGAGCGCGCCCGGGACGTTGAACGTCGCGTCGTCGCCCCGACGTCGTCGACGTGACGCCGCTCACCGGATCGGTGGCCGAGATGGTGGCGATGCCGGGGCTCACGGCGCCGATCCGGCTCCGATCGTCGACCGGGTTGGCGGCGAGGGCCACGCCCGTGTTGTTCGACGTCCAGATCACCTTCTGGGTGTAGTCCTCGGTGCCGCCGGCCGCGAGGTCGGCGGTCGCCGTGAAGGTCGACGTTGCCGCCCGGGCTCACGTACGCGTCTTCGGGCTGATGTGGATGGCGAGCACGGCGCCCGCCGCCGGGCCGCCAGGCGTCGCGGTCGGGATCGGGGTCGGCTGACGCCCGGATCCTGAACGACGGCAGGCAGAGCTCGTCGCTGGCTTGTTCACGACGAGGGCCTCGGGACCGAACGGACGGATGGGTCGAGACGTCGGTCGGGACGAACTTCGGCTGCTTCGGTTTCGTCGCCGCGACCCGCACCTGGTAGCAGACCAGGTACCGTGCGTGCGTCGGCGCCGACGGATTCGTCCCGTCGACGTCCGCCGGCGCACAGAAGCGCCGGAGCTTCGTGACCTTGAAGACGCGCGTCCCGAACTGATCGGCGACCGACACCGCAGCGGGCGTGAACACGGGGAACGGCACCGCCCCAGTCGCCGCGCGCGCGACTCTGGCGTCGTAGCACTTGAAGCCGTCGACGGCGCCATTCAGCGCCTCGACCGCCGTGCCGAGCGCCTTCGCGGTCGGCGCGAGCAAAGCGATCCTCGGTACGGACACGGATCTTGAGCGTGCCGAACCGGTTGACGATCTCGTGCAGGCTGTCGCCGTGCTTCGGTTGGCGGGGCGACGTCCTCGTCACCGCCATCGTGTACGCCTCGAGGTGCACCGTGGGGTCGACGAGGAGCTCCCCTTCGACGCTCGCGGGAGCACAGAGGCCGATCGACTTCTTGAGGTCGACCTTGTGCTGGTCCCTCCGGCCGCGCGGTGCTGAAGGTGTCGATCACCACCTCGCCTCTCGCGATCGCCGAAGGCCGGCAGGCCGCCGCGTGGGCCGAGCTCGCGGCTCTTGTAACAGACGACGGGGTCCCCGGCCGGTTGCGCCGCCGCGCTCTGAGCTCCGAGCGCAAGCGCACACACGACGAGAAGGTCGAGACACATCCTGATCATGTTCGAATTGCTCCTGAGGGGGCGGCGGAGGCACGGCACCTCTCGTCTGCGTCATCATGAACGCGTCCGTCGCCGTAGGCAACCGACTTTATGGCGCCGTGACGGTGTAGGTCGCGTCGTTGCTGACGATCCCGGTCGTCGGGTCTTTCGCGCGGATGGTCGTCACGCCCACGCCGACGGCGACGACCCGGCTCTTCTTCCCAGGCTCCGTTCGGTCGCCTGCGCGACCGCCGTGTTCGTCGACGCGTAGTCGACGTCCTGGGTGATGTTCTTGTCGGGGCTCCCGGCGAAGTGACCCTTGGCGGTGAAGAAACGCTCGTCGCCGACGGTGTCGCTCGCGGTGACCGGCGTGAGGTCGATGCTCGTGAGCGGACCGAGCACCGTGATCTCTCGCCGTTCTGGCCCGAGTCGTTCCGAGTCGATGCCGGTCACCGGATCGCGGGCGCGCAGCACGATCGTGCCCGGCGCGCGATGCCGGTGATCCTGCCGCGCTCGTTGTCGACGTTGCTGACCGACGCGATCGCCGGATCGCTCGAGCTCCACTCGACGCGCTGGGTGTAGTTCTTCTTCGCACCGTTCGCGTAGGTCGCGACGCAGGTGCCGTTGGCCGTTCCGCCCTGATTGATCGTCTTGTGATCGGGGCCGACGTCCAGCGACACTGGGTCGCCGACCGGCGTCACCGTCGGTGACGGGCTCGGCGTGAAGGTCGAGGTCGGCGTCGGCTGTCGGCTGCCCCGGATCCTGAACGACGGCAGGCAGAGCTCGTCGGGCTTGGTTCACGACGAGGGCCCGGGACCGAAGGACGGATGGGTCAGACGTCGGTCGGGACGAACTTCGGCTGCTTCGGTTTCGTCGCTCGCGACCCGCACCTGGTAGCAGACCAGGTACCGTGCGTGCGTCGGGGCCGACGGATTCGTCCCACGACGTCCGCCGGCGCACAGAAGCGCCGGAGCTTCGTGACCTTGAAGACGCGCGTCCCGAACTGATCGGCGACCGACACCTGCAGCGGCGTGAACATCGGGGAACGGCACCGCCTGGTCGCCGCACGCGCGACCTTGGCGTCGTAGCACTTGAAGCCGTCGACGGCGCCATTCAGCGCCTCGACCCGCCCGTGCCGAGCGCCTTCGCGGTCGGCGCGAGCAAGCGATCCTCGGTGCGGACACGGATCTTGAGCGTGCCGAACCGGTTGACGATCTCGTGCAGGCTGTCGCCGTGCCTCGGCTGGCGCGGGCGACGTCTGCCGTCACCGCCATCGTGTACGCCTCGAGTGTGCACCGTGGGGTCGACGAGGAGCTCCTCGACGCTCGCGGGAGCACAGAGGCCGATCGACTTCTTGAGGTCGACCTTGTGCTGGTCCTCCGGCCGCGCGGTGCTGAAGGTGTCGATCACCACCTCGCCTTCGCGATCGCCGAAGCGCCGGCAGGCCGCCGCGTGGGCCGAGCTCGCGGCTCTTGTAACAGACGACGGGTCCCCGGCCGGTTGCGCCGCCGCGCTCTGAGCTCCGAGCGCAAGCGCACACACGACGAGAAGGTCGAGACACATCCTGATCATGTTCGAATTGCTCCTTGAGGGGGCGGCTGGGAGGCACGGCACCTCTCGCCTGGCGCCATCATGAACGCGTCCGTCACCGTAGGCAACCGACCTTATGGCGCCGTGACGGTGTAGGTCGCGCCGTTGCTGACGCGATCCCGGTCGTCGGGTCTTTCGCGCGGATGGTCGTCACGCCCACGCCGACGGCGACGACCGGCTCTTCTTCCCAGGCTTCGTTGGTCGCCTGCGCGACTGCCGTGTTCGTCGACTCGTAGTCGACGTCCCGCGTGATGTTCTTGTCGGGGCTCCCGGCGAAGTGACCCTTGGCGGTGAAGAAACGCTCGTCGCCGACGGTGTCGCTCGCGGTGACCGGCGTGAGGTCGATGCTCGTGAGCGGACCGAGCACGCGTGATCTCCGCCAGTTCTGACCCGAGTCCGTTCGAGTCGGATGCCGGTCACCGGATCGCGGGCGCGCAGCACGATCGTGCCCGGCGCGATGCCGGTGATCCTGCCGCGCTCGTTGTCGACGTTGCTGACGGACGCGATCGCCGGATCGCTCGAGCTCCACTCGACGCGCTGGGTGTAGTTCTTGGTCGCACCGTTCGCGTAGGTCGCGACGCAGGTGCCGTTGGTCATCGCGCCCTGGTTGATCGTCCGGTGGTCGGGATCGACATTCAGCGACACCGGGTCGCCGACCGGCGCTACCGTCGGCGACGGGCTCGGCGTGAAGGTCGCGGTCGGCGTCGCTGACTCTGGTCGGGGTCGCCGAGCGGGTGACGGTCGGCGTCGCGCTCTTTGGTCGGCGTCGGCGTGATCGTCTTCGTCGGCGTCGCGGTCTTGGTGACGGTCGGCGTCGCGGTCTTCGTGGACGTCGGCGTCGTCGTCTTCGTCGGCGTCGCCGTCTTGGTGACGGTCGGCGTCGCGGTCTTCGTCGGCGGCGGCGTGGTCGTCTTGGTCGGCGTCGGGGTCTTGGTGACCGGTCGGCGTCGCGGTCTTCGTCGAGGTGGGCGTCAGCGTGACGGTGGGCGTCGGCGACTTGGTCGGCGTCGGCGTCCTGCTGATCGTCGGAGTCGCGGTCTTCGTCGGCGGCCCGCGTCATCGTGACGGTCGGGGTCGCCGTGCGGGTTGCGGTCGGCGTCGCCGTCAGCGTCGGAGGCGGCGTGAAGGTCGGCGGCGGCGTCACCGTCTGGGTCGAAGTGACGGTGACCGTGGCCGTGCCGGTCGTCGTCGCGGTCGGGGTCGCCGACACCGTCGGGGTCGCGGAGAGCGTGACGGTCGGCGTCGAGGGCACCGTGGCCGTCGGCGGAAAGGTACGCGTCGCCGTCGGCGTCGCGGTCGGCGTCGGCGCTGTCGAGGTCGGGGTCGGCGTCGCGCTCGCCGTGATCGTCGCCTCCGAGGTGAACGTCGCCGTCGGCGTCGGCTCGCCGTCGCGGTGCGCGTCGGTGTCGGCGCGGTCGACGTCGGCGTGACGGTCGCCGTCAGGCTCACGGTCGCGGTCGACGTCGGCGTGACGGTCGCCGTCGGGCTCACCGTCGCGGTCGGCGTCAGCGTGGCCGTCGGGCTCGCCGTGGTGGTCGGCGTGCCGGTCGGCGTGACCGTACGGCGTCGGCTCACGCTCACCGTCGACGTCGGCGTGACCGTACGCGTCGGGCTCACGCTCACCGTCGACGTCGGCGTGACCGTACGCGTCGGGCTCACGCTCACCGTCGACGTCGGCGTGACCGTACGTGCCGGGCTCACGCTCACCGTCGACGTCGGCGTCGGCGTGACCGTGCGCGTCGGGCTCACGCTCACCGTCGGCGTCGGCGACAGCGTCCGCGTCGCGCTGATCGCGACGGTCGGCGTCGATGACATGGTCGGCGTCGGCGTGATCGTGACCGTGTGGGTCGGACTCACGGTCGGCGTCCGCCCCGGCGTCACGGTGCGCGTGTCGGTCGGGGTCGCCGTCCGCGTCGGCGTCGCCGTCTTGGTGGGCAGCTTCGGGGTCGGGGTCGGCGTCGTCGCCGGGTCGCTCGTGATGCGCGACGGCAAGCAGACCTCGTCGATCGACTTGACCGTCAGCACCTCCGCCCCGAAGCGGCTGCTCGTCGAGAGCACGCGCCTCACGAAGCGGGCCTGAGTGAAGCCGGCGAGCTTGGTCAGGCGGGACTGGTAGCAGACCAGCTGTCCGACGTGCGCCCTTCGCCCCGGGCTCGAATCCCGCGACGTCGGCGGGCGTACAGACGCGCGTCGGCTTCACGAGGGTGAGCGTACGGGAGCCGAAGTCGTCGCTCACCACGAGCGGGACGGGCGCAAAGCGCGGAAACGGGAGGCGCGCCGCGCGGCGCGCGCGCGACTCTGGCGGCGTAACACTTGAAGTCGTCGACCTCGGTCGGCGGCAGCGCCGGCGCGCCATTGGGTCCCTCGAGCCCCGACGCGGGACGCAGTACCTGTTCCGCCGACTTGAGGGCGAGCTTCAGCGTCCCGAGCTGGTTCGCTGATCTCGACCACCCCCGGCAACGTCCTCGGCTGCGCCGGCACCGTGCGCGTGAGCCGCGCACGGAAGGCCTCGAGGCGCGTCGCCGGCTCGGTTGGGTCGCGCCCGACGTCGGCAGGATTGCAGACGCGCGAGCGGCTTCACCACGTCGAGCCGATGCTGATCGAGCGGGAGCGTCGAGCTGAAGCGGTCGACGACCATCAGTCCCGGACGTGGCACGAACGCCGGCAGGAAGTCGGCGTGGACCGGCACGCCCTTGTAGCAGAGGTACGCGTCGCCGAGCGGCGCCGGCTGCCCGATCAGCACGAGCACGGCAAAGAGCGCACCAAAGGCGACGGCGGTGAGCGCCGACCGTCTCATCCGGATACCGTTCTCGCTGGCCGCTTCTTCGACGTGATCGCTCCGTCCTCCCGGACGATCTCGACCGCCTCACGCGCTCGAGCGCCGGCAAGCGCGCGCCGACCGCCTCGAGAAAGGCGTTCCGGATCTTGTAGGCCGTCGTGTGACTGACGTGGTAGTGCGAGCACACGTCGGCGAACGAATGCTCGCGCTTGATCAGATCGAGGGCGAGCGCAAAGCGCTCCTCGGGCGTCAATTTTTCGCGTTTCCTCATGAGCTGCTTCCTTCTGGGTTCAGCGCTCGACGTCGAGACGACGGACGTCGGCAACCTGAGCGGGACGGGGCGCGATCTCCTCGACGGCGAGCGGCGGAGCCGGTCGGACGCGACGATCGCGGATGCTGAAGCGAGCGATGTGGTACAGGGCCGCGACGCCGTCACGCCAGGTGATCTTCTTTCCCTGGTCGTAGTCGCGGCCGGCATAGGAGATGGGCTGCTCGTAGATCCGGCAGTGCAGCCGCGCGACCTTCGCGGTGATCTCGGGCTCGAAGCCGAAGCGGTCGCACCTCGATCTCGATCTGCTGCAAGCACCTCGCGCCGGAAGAGCTTGTAGCCGGTCTCCATGTCGGTGAGGTTCAGGTTCGTGAACATGTTCGACAAGCAGCGTCAGCACGCGGTTGCCGACGTAGTGCCAGAAATTCAGCACGCGGTGCGGCCCGCCGAGGAAGCGCGAGCCGAACACGACGTCGGCCTCGCCGCTCTCGATCGGCGCCAGGAGCGACGGAATGTCGCGCGGGTTGTACTCGAGGTCGGCGTCCTGCACGACCACGACGTCGCCGCGCACGTGCGCGAACCCGGTCCGGAGCGCCGCGCCCTTGCCGCGGTTGCTGGCGTGAAAGAAGACCGCGGATCTCGCCGCCGGCGAGCTCGCGCAGGATGTCGCGGGTGCCGTCGAGCGAGCCGTCGTCGACGACGATGATCTCCCTCGGCGTGCGGCAGCGTCTGCACGCGCTTCAGGATTTCCCGGATGCTCGCCGACTCGTTGTAGACCGGCATGACGATCGAAAGCTTCATCGCAACGTCCCCCGTCGGATCTCGTCGGCCGTCGCGGGCCGGACCGCGACGACCCTGGCCCAGATCTCCAGCGCCCTGCCCCGCGGCGGGATTGTTGAAGTCCGCCAGCACCTCGTCGCCCTCGACGCCGACCAACCGGAACTTCATCGGCCTGCCGCGCGGCGGCCGGATCGTGTAGCGCTTGCCGACCTCGAGCGCCAGCTCGGGCGGCAACTGAGCCCGCGGCATGCGCCGGATGAGCTCGGGGCGATGCTCGCCGTAGCTCTCGCTGCGACGACAGCGAGAGACGGCGCTCCTCGCCCGCCATGAGACCGTCGACCGCCTGCTCGAGCGCCGGGAAGATCTGCTCGTTCCCGTGCAAGTACGTGACCGGTCCACAGTGGTCGGTCGAATCGACGAGGTCCCCGTTGGTGAGGCTCGCCCGGTACTCGATGGTGACGACCGTGTCGGTCGCCACCCGCATCCCCGCTCCGTCGCTCATGCGCTCCTCCGCGGCCCGGCGCCCGACCTCGGCACCTCCGACGATCAGGCGCGCGAGCACGTCCGGCTCGCCACCCGATCCACCTTTGGTCGACGAGCGCGGCGCCCGCGGCCACACCGTCGAGAATCGTCCCGCGGGCGATCAGCGGCGCGATCCGTCCGTGCACGGCGATCGCGCTGCGCCGCGAGCCGGCCGAGGATCGCATAGCTCGACTCGCCGCCGATCAGCACGAGGGTCGCGATCGGGGTGCGACCGCGCGATCGCCGCGACCGCCTCGGCGAGCGCGTGCTCGGTGGCACGCAAGCGCCTGCCCGACGGGACCGACGGCGGCGGCGCCGGGGCGAGGACGACCTGTCGCCCCGTCCGCCAGCACCCGCGTCGCCGCGAGCGCCAGCGTCGCCTGCGCGGCGTCGTCTCCTGCGGGCCGGCAGCGCGAGCGGCGACGGCGCGGCCGGTGGCGAGCAGCGCATCGATCTGCGCGCGGCGCGACTGTGCAAGCTGCCGCTCACGACCAGCGCGGGCGCACGCACGGCGCGGACACCGGCGCGTGGTCGGCGATCGATCGAGCTGAGGCGCCAGCGCCGCCGCGAGCGGCGATCGAGCCGGCGAGGCAGAGGGCCGCGGCAGCGCCAGGATCGCCGCCGCCGCCGCGCGGACGTCGTCGTCGCTTTCCGCGTCCACCACGAAGACGTCGACGCCGTCCCGGCGCTGACGTCCGACCTCGGCCGCGAGCTTGCCCGTGCGGACGACGTCACGGCCGATCACGACGGAGCGGCGCCGGCTCTCCCGCGCCAGCACCTCGGGAATCGACGACACCGCGCCCGGACCCTCGGGATCGTGCGCGAACTCGGTCGTCGCGCGAGCAGCGCGATCGCCGAACCACTGGCACCCGTTCCGCGTCACGCGACCCGCCGCCGGGATCGCCGCCAGCACGAAGCCGGGCCCGCCGAGCACGTCGAGCGGCGGCGTCGAGCTCGGCGCCGAGATGTCCCCGCAGCGCCGTATCGATCTTCTTCAGGACGAGCGACGCGGGTCCCATGCCGGCGAGCACGTCCGCACCCGCGCCGCCGCGGCGTCCGGAGCGAGCGCGCGGCTCTGCGTGTTGACGATCGTGATGCCGCCGTCCGCTGCGACCGGACCGTCGCCCGGCGCGACCAGGACCCGTACGCGTTGGCCCGCCGCCGCGAGCTCGGCCGCGACGTCACACGCGCCGGTCAGGTCGTCGGCGATCGCGGCGAACGCCGTCACCGCATCAACACCGCGCGCGCCGGTGCCCCGTCGACGCCTTCGAGCTTGAGCGGCAGACACGAGAGCAGATACGGCCCGGCCGCGATCTCCCGCAGATCCAGCCCCTCGATGATCAGGATGCCCGCGCCGAGCAGGAGCTTGTGGACCTCGAAGGTCTTGCTGCCGAATTGCTCGATCGAGAGGTAGTCCATCCCGATCGTCCTCACCCGCCGCTCGACCAGGTAGCTCGGCGGCGTCGCGGGTGACGTACGTGAAGTCCGTCTGGAACCCCGCGCTCGCCCAGCGCTCGGAGTTGTCGGTCCGGAAGAGCACGATGTCCCCGGCGTGGATCTCGTGACGGCGGAGCGCCGCCGCGTCGATCGCGCGCGAGGCCGCGCAGGTCGAGCACCTGGGCCGGGCCGACCATGCGATCGAGCGCCACGTGCTCGAGGGTCGGGGCGCCGTCGATGAAGTGCGCCGGCGCAGTCGACGTGCGTGCCCGTGTGGGCGCCGAGCGAGAGGTGCGTCAGATTGGCTGCGTCGCCGCGCTTGATGGCGCGGATCTGCGTCTGCTCGAGCGTCGGGTCGCCGGGATAGAAGTGCATGTCGGGGCGATCCGGGACCGAGATGTCCCACACCCGGCAGTGGGCGAGCTCGTCGCGAAGCTGCTGTTCGGTCAGTGCCATCTCATTCGGTCCTCGTTCTGTGCTCCCGGTCCATCAGCCGACGGCGGCCCGCGCGGCGTTGTCACGGCGCTGGGCGCCGAGCTCGGCCGCGGTCTTGATCGCCTCGAGCAGGTTCTTGTGGTTGGCGATCCCTTTGCCGGCGATGTCGAAGGCGGTGCCGTGGCCGGTCGAGGTGCGGATGAACGGCAGGCCGACCAGCAGGGTCACGACGTCGCCGAACCCGAGCAGCTTCACCGCGCCGAGCCCCTGGTCGTGGTAGAGCGCGATCGTGAGATCGTACATGCCCTGCTTGGTCTTGTAGAAGACGGTATCGGCGGGCACCGGACCGATCGCGTTCACGCCGGCGGCGCGCGCGTCGGCGATCGCGGGCTCGATCTCCTCGATCTCCTCGCGGCCGAAGAGGCCGCCCTCGCCGGCGTGGGGGTTCAGCGCCGAGACCGCGATCCGCGGCGCGGCGATCCCCTGCCCGACCAGCGCCTCGTGCGCCAGCATGATCTTCTCGTGGACGCGGGCCTTGGTGACTTTGTCGCATGCCTCGCGAAGCGACATGTGGTTCGTGAGCAGCAGAAGCCGCATCTCGCCGAGCAGCAGCACCATCGCGTAGCGCTTGACGCCCGCCTCCTCCGCGAAGATCTCGGTCGCGCCCTCGTAGTGGAACCCGGCCGCCCGCATCGACTCCTTGTTGAGCGGCGCCGAGACGATCGCCGTCGATCTCGCCGCTGAGCGCGTAGCGGGCGGCCTCGCGGCGTGTAGCGGACTGCGGCGGCGCCGAGCGCCGGCTCGATGACGCCGATCTTCACGGTCGCGGGATCGACGTCGTGATAGTCGACGACGGCGAAGGCGTTGCCGTCGCGGCTCGATCCGCTCGGCGCCCTCCGGCGCATGCCGAGGGACGCTCGACGGCGCGGAGCGCGAGGTCGAGACCGGCCGTCTTCGCGGCGGCCGCGAGCGACGCGCAGGTCGCCGAGCACGATCGGCTCGCAAAAATCGCGGATGGTGGGGTCGGCGAGCGACTTGACGAGGATCTCCGGGCTGATGCCGGCGGCGTCTCCCATGGTGATGCCGATCGTTGGATAGAGACATGCGTCGAGGCTCCTTCGGTTGGATTCAGGCTTCGAGTATACCGAGCGGCCGGGCCGCTAGCACGGGACGCACGCGGCGGCGCGGCGCTGCAGCACGGTGTGATAGGTGGCTTCCACCTGGTCGATGACGCGCTCCCACCCGTACTCGTCCTCGACCGTGCGGCGCGCGGCGGTCGCCGAGGAGGCGCCGGCGCGCCGGGTCGGAAAGCAGCGTGAGGATGCGCGGCGGCGTAGGCGTCCGGCCGGTCGTCGTCGACGACGAGGCCGTTGACGCCGTGCCGCACCGCCTTCGCCGAGCCGGCGGACACGACGACGGCCTTCGCGGCCGCCATGTAGTTCAGGAGCTTCATCGGAAATCCCGACCACTCGCGGCGCGGGCAGAGCGCCAGGTCGGCGACCTGGATGAGATCGCGCACGGTCGCGAAGTCGCCGGCGGTCACGAGACGCACGCCGGCAGGCAAGCGGCGGAGATGCGGCGGCAGGTCGCGCGGCGTCGCGTGCGTCGCGAGCACGAGCAGCGCGTCGCCGACCGTCCGGCGGACGATGCGCGATGCTCGCGAGCAGGAGCTCGAGGTTCTGATAGCCGTCGAGGTTGCCCGGTGTAGAGCAGCACCGGGCGCTCGCCGAAGCCGAAGCGAGCGCGGATCGTCGCCAGCTCCGCGGCGGAGCAGGCCGGAAACTCCTCGGGCGAGCCGCCTGGCGCGATCATCTCGATCGCTTCCTCGTCGACGCCGCGGCGCACGGAGGAATCCCGACGAGCTCGCGACAGATCGCGATGCAGTGGTCGGCGCGCCGCGGCACCTCGCGATCGGCGACGGCGCCGGCGACACGCGCGCAGACGCCGGGCCGTGCGGCTCCGGAAGTACGTCGGCAGCTCCTCCGCGAGCGCGTTGTGGCTGTGGTAGATGAGCGGCGACGCCGGTGAGACGCCGCGCCGCGAGGCCGATGAGCGCCGCCTCGTAGTTGTGAGCGTGCATCACCTCGATCGACTCGCGCTCGAGCACGTCGAGGAGCCGCAGCAGCAACGCGGCGTCGAGCACGAGCTTCGCGGCGCGCGGCCCGGACCCGAGCGCGCGCAAACCCGGCAACCGCAACCGCGGAATGCGCCGCACCGGCGCTCGGCGCGCCTCTGAGCCCTTCGGCGTACGTGACCGACGCACCGAGTCGTGCCCGCGCGCCGCGCAAGCCCTCGGCGAGCTGCCGGATCAAGAGCTGCGAGCCCTGGAGCGTCGGAAAGGGACACGCGGCGACGATCGCGACGCGGTAGCCGCCGTCTCCCGCAGTGCGAGCGCCGGCATCATGCGGCGGGCTCGCTCAGGTAGCCGAGGGCGTGCAGGCGGCGACGGAGCTCGGCTTCGTGATCCTGGTCCGTCGGTTCGTCCGTCATGGCCGGCGCGTCGTCCGCGATGCGCGCTGCTCCCGGAATCCCCGGCAACAGGCGACCGTCCATCCACGCCGGCACGTCGAGCCCGGCGAGATGCAGCACCGACGGCGCCACGTCGACGATCGCCGCTTCGGCGCGCCGGCGTACGGCGACACGCCCGGCCCCGCGAGCACCCAGAGACCGTCGGGCCGGTGGCTGCCGTTCATGCCGCCGCCCTTTCCTGCCACGTGCTCGCGCGACGGCGAGGCGGCGGACGCTGCGCCGCTCGGCCGGTGTCGTCGGCAGACACGGAAACGAGTAGCCGTCCTCGAGCGCGAGCTCGAGCACCAGGTCGGGCGCCGTGTCGACGAGCGCCCCTGCGTAGATCTCGTCGCGGCGATGGACGCGGCGCGACGATGGGCGCACCGCTCTCCGGATGGCGCCACGCGAGGAGCGCCGCGCGGACGCTCGTCCACGAGCGCATCGTACTCGGCGCCGCGGGCGACCACGCCTTCGGGATCGCGACCGCGGACGTTCAACCAGATGCTCGGCGCGTAGTTGAGCTCTTCCGAGAACGCCCGCGTACGCGCCATGTCGATCGCGCCGAAGCGCGACCAGCTTTCGAGACGGCGTGCGCGAGCGCGCGTCCACCGCGGCGGACGAGCCGCTCCTGCACGCCGGGCGGCAGCAGCGCCAGCGCGGCCCGGCGGACGCCGCGGCGCGAGCCGCGGCGCGAGCCCGTGGCGGCCATGCCGAAACGTCGAGCCACCCGTGCTCGGCGAGCCAGCGGTTCAGGTGCAGCACGGTCGTCCCGCGCCCCGCCGAACCCGTGATCGGACGCCACCAGGACGGTCGAGTCGGCCGGGCACCTCGGCCAGGATCGCGCACCGAGCGCCCCATCGAGGCGGCGATACACGTCGCGGAGCGCGCCCCGAACCGGCGCGCGCCCTCGGCGTCGAAGCGCGGCGACCGCGGGTCGGCGAACATCCAGAAATGATGGCTCGCGGTGTCGGCCTCGCCGAAGAGCATCATGAAGCAGTCCCAGCGCTCGCGCCGGAGCACGTAGGTCGCCAGAGTCGCGTTTGCGGTCGACGGCGGCGAGGATCTTCGGGAGCGCGTCGGCGTGCCACCCAGGCCCGATGGTGAGCTCCTGGAAGTCGGTCACGCTGTATGGACCGACCGCGCCGGGTCATCTCGTCGTAGAAGGCGCGCGGGTGGACGAACGAGCCGTCGATGCCGGTCGCGACCGGGCTGTCGAAGCCGCCGACCATGATGCCGTTCACGGGCTCGGGCGGGTACGTCGTCGGGACGCCGATGACCGCGACGCGGCGGCCGGCGTCGGAGAGCAGCTTCCACATGGTCGGCATGCGACGGTCGCGGCTGCCGACGAACGCGACCTCGTACGTGCCGGGGACGCGGCGGGTGAAGTCGAAGATCCCGTGCTTCCCGGGATTGGTGCCGGTCATGAACGACGACCACGCGGGAAACGTCACCGGCGGGATGGTCGAGCGCAACACGCCGTGCGCGCCGGCGCGCCGGAGCGCGGCGAGGGTGGGCATGTCTCCGGCTGCGAGGAACGGCTCGGCGAGGTCCCAGGTCGCCCCGTCGAGACCGATGATCGCGATCACGGGACCGTCAGTGCACGTATCCGAGCGCCCGCAGGCGCTCTTCGCTGGCGGCGTCGATCGAGGTGCCCGTCGACTCGACGGCGATCGACTCGGCGTGGCTCTGCACGGCGCCCATGTCGGCGGTGAGCTTGTTGGCGACCTCGGTCTGGCGTGGCGATCAGGTCCTTCTGCTCCCTCGGGTCGTTCGCGACGTCGAAGAGTTGGTGCTCGGGGAGACCGCGCGGGTTCCCGGGTTGGCGTGGATCACCTTCATCCCGCCGCTCCGGTAGGCCTGCAGGCTGTTGCCCTCGAGCTCGCTTTCCGCGAACGCGTGGTCGCGCGGCGCCGGCGCGCCGGCACCGAGCCCGAGCGCTTTGCCGACCATCGTCTGGGGGACCGCCACGCCGGCGCCCTGAATGATCGTCGGCGCGATGTCGATGCTCGACACCATCGCGTCCGCCACCACGCCGGTCGCCCCGCCGCGCGGCGGCTTCACGATCAGCGGCACGGCGATCTGCTCGTCGTAGAGCGTGGTGCCGTGCCACCAGCCGCCGTGCTCGTGGAACTCCTCGCCGTGGTCGGCGGTGAGCACGATCAGCGCGTCGTCGTAGAGGCCCGCTGGCTTTGAGGTCGGCGACGAGCTTCGCGAGCTCCTCGTCGAGGAAGCGGATCGCCCCGTCGTAGACTTCGCGATACTTGTCGGCGAGCGCCGGATCCGGGTTCGGGTTGGCGACGCGGGCGTACGCCTCGCCGTTGTACGGATGGACGAAGTACGGATCGTGCGGCTCCATGAAGTGCAGGAACATGAAGAACGGCCGCTTGGCGTCGCGCGCCGCCGAGCCAGTCCGTCCACGTGCTTCGACGACGACGTCGGCCGGTTGGTAGTAGTTCTCGACCCACTTCTTCTTCGAGAGGAAGCGCTCACGGATGAGACGGAGCTGGTTGTAGATCGTGAGCTGGGCCGCCGACTCGGTCGCGCCGAAGAAGAACTCCGGCTCGAGGAAGACGTACTGGTCGAAGCCCTGCTGGAAGCCGAAGAGCGGCGCCACGTTGATGTTGTTGGCGAAGCCGACGGTCGCGTAGCCGGCGCCCTGCATCACCTCGGCGAGCGTCACGACCGCGGTCCGGAAGGGCGTCGGACTTGTGGATCGCGCGGTGCGACGACGGGATAGAGCGACGTGAAGATCGTCGCGAACGAGGGCCGCGTCCACGAGGCCTGGCGAATAGGCGTGCGCGAAGCGCGTGCCGTCCGCCGCGAGGCCGTCGATCACGGGCGTCTGGTTGCGCGGCGCCGTAGCACGAGAGATGGTCGGCGCGGAGCGTATCGACCACGATCAGGATGACGTTCGGACCCTTGGCCGGCGCCCCGACCGCAACCCGCGCCGGCGGCGCCTTCGCCGCCGAGCCGAGCGCCATGCCGGCGCGCGACGCGACGACGGCGACCACGAGACGCGCCGATCACGACGAGCGGCGAGGCGAGAACGGGCACGCGGCGCGCCAGCGTCCGCCACAGGACGAACGCGACCGCGAAGAGCAGGACCGCCGCCGCCGCCGACGCGATCTGGAACATGAAAGGCGAGATCGGCGCCCCGTCGAACGTCTCGTTGAAGACGTCGCGGAAGATCCGGAACCGCCCGATGATGGTGACCAGCACCGCCAGCACGACGGCGCCGCTGAGCGCGAACCCCGTGGCCGCCGACGCCCGCGTGACCACGCGCAGACCGAGCCCGATCCCGAGGCCGACCAAGGCGCCGATGCCGCCGTAGAAGAGGAACGCGAAGAACAACAGACCGAAGTCGATCCCGAGATGGCGCTCACGGCGATGACGATCGCGGCCTCGCCGAGACCCACCACCACCGCCGCGAGCGCTGCGCCCGCAAGCGACCGTCCAACCACCCCCTCCGCTGACGACTCGAGCGGCCGAGACTCAATCCGGGAACTCCACCAGCAGGTCAGCGTCCGTGTGCGGTCGAGCGCAGGCCCTTCGGCGAGATCTTGAAGACGTCTGCGGCCTTCCAGTGCAGATAGCGATTCTGTTCGAGCCATTGGACGTGTGGCGCCAGGGTCTCGTAGCTCTCGCCGAGGCGCTCCGTGAGATGTTGGCGGGTATGCAGGAACGGCATCTCCTTGTTGGCGTCGTTGGCTTGCCGGTACTCCTTGAGGAGCCGTCGTCTCATCGTATTGTCGCTCATCGTTTCGTATCGATCCTCCGTGACGAAGCTGCGTGCTGCATGGGGTGGGCCGGTCGTTCTCACGGCCGCACCGCGGCGGCAGGTACCCTTGCCATCTGCCTTGGGAGGCGCGCAAGGCCCCTCGGTCAACGCCGGGCGCCCTCCGGCGCCGCCTCGGCGAGCGGGCCTCCGAACCCGGCCATGGGGGTCGGGCGGCCGAGCAGCGCGGCCTCGTAGACCGCCGCCGTCGCCCGGGCCATGCCCGCCGCGCCGAGGGCCCGTTCGGCATGGGCACGTGCGGCCTGGCCGGCGCTCCGGAGACGACTCCGATCCTCGAGGAGGGCGAGTGCCGCCGTCGCGAGCGCCCTGGGGTCGCCGGCTCGCACCACCGTACCCGTCGTGCCGTCCGCGACGAGCTCGTCGATGCCCGGCACCTCGCGTCGCGACGATCGGCCGCGCCGCCGCCATGCGGCCGCCGGCACGAGATCGAGCGCCGGGCACGTCGGCGCCCCGCGAGGCAGAGGATGGCGAGCTGGCTCAGCACCGGCCCGGGATCGTCGCCAATCGGCACGACGGCCACCGACGCGCCGTTCGGGAGCTGCCAAGGTCGACCCATGCCGTCGGCGGCCTCGGGACCGTCCTCGAGCCAGACGAACTGCGCCTCGGGATGGCGTTCCGCGATCTGCGTCGCCGCCGCGAGGAAGAGCGGCCGGCCGGTCGCGACGGACCCGGAGCCTCCGATCACGAGCGGACGATGCCACACGCGATCGCGGAGCCCGTCGAGCATGCCGGGGCCGCGTGCCGCGAGAGATCGACGCCGTCGTACACGACCTGCACGCGCTCGAGCGGAAGATCGGCTTCGGCCGCGAGCGCTCGCGCTTGCGCCCAGGTATTGGCGACGACGGCCGTCGCGCCGCCGGTAGATGCGGTGGAGCAAGCTCCGCACCCGGCGCTGTTCAGGCGGCGTCGCCGGCTCGGCTCGCGACGATCGACGGTCGGCACGCGCGCGAGACGCGCGGCGAGCGCGCCGTACGCCGCGCCCGCCGGCAAGATCGCGTGCACCACGTCGATGCCGTCACGCTTGAACGCCCGCGCGAGTGCCAGGATCCGCGCCGGCTCGTAGGCATACCGTCGCGGCAACGACGTGACCGGCACGCCGAGCGCGCCGAGACGCGCGGCCACCGGCTCGGTTCCGCCTCCCCGCCAGCGACGTACACGTGCGCGCGCTGCCGTCCGGCGCCGGACGCTCGCACGAGCTCGGTCACGTGGCGCGCCGTTCCGGCGTGCTCGAGCGTTCCGACCACGAGCGCGACCGAGACGTGCCCGCCGGCGATCGGCCAGGCGCTGGGAATGGCGCTCGGCGGGGACGCATGGGCGCTCAGAGCCGGATGATGTTCCCGCCGATGAAATCGCGGAGCGCGTTCCGGGTGTCGACGATCACCGGCGCCAGATGGACGATCTCGGGATAGTTGAACGCGCTGTGGTCGGTCAGCAGGACGACGCAGTCCGTGCCGGCCTCGAGCGCCTGGCGCACCGGCGTCTCGTTCAGCTCCATGCCCTCTTCGCGGATGGTCGGCGCGTACGGGTCGCTGTAGGAGACCTCGGCGCCCTTGTCGAGCAGCATCTTGATGACGTGCAGCGCCGGCGACTCGCGCACGTCGTTGACGTCGCGCTTGTACGCGACGCCGAGCACGTGGATGCGGGAGTTCCGCACCGCCTTGCCGTCGTTGTTGAGGGCGTCCGTCACCTTGTCGACGACGAACTTGCGGCATCGACTCGTTGATCTGCCCGGCGAGCTCGATGAAGCGCGGCTCGAAGCCGTTCATCTTGGCCTTCCAGCCGAGGTAGAACGGGTCGATCGGAATGCAGTGCCCGCCGAGGCCGGGGCCGGGATAGAACGGCATGAAGCCGAACGGCTTGGTGGCGGCGGCGTCGATCACTTCCCAGACGTTGATGCCGAGCTTGGCCGACATGAGCGCGAGCTCGTTCACCGAGCCCGATGTTCACGCTCCGGAAGGTGTTCTCGAGGAGCTTCACCATCTCGGCGACCCGCGTCGACGACACCGGCACCACCGTGTCGATGCTCTGCTCGTAGAGCGCCTTCGCGACCTGCGTGCAGTGCGCGCGTCACGCCGCCGACGACCTTCGGGATGTTGCGGGTCTGATACTGCTTGTTGCCGGGATCGATGCGCTCGGGAGAGAACGCCAGGAAGAAGTCCTGCCCCACCTTCGAGGCCGACCTCTTCGAGCGCCGGGCAGCACGACCTCGTCGGTCGTCCCCGGATAGGTCGTCGACTCGAGGATCACGAGCTGGCCGGGATGGAGGTACTTCTTGATCTCGGCGACCGCGGCCAGGATGAACGTCATGTCCGGGTCTTTCGTCTTCCGGAGCGGCGTCGGCACGCAGATGTTGATCGTGTCGCAGCTCGGCGAGGACGCTGAAGTCGTTGGTGGCGACGAGGCGCCCGGTCGTGACGAGCGAGGCCGACCTCCTCGTCGGCGGTGTCGACGATGTACGAGCGGCCGGCGTTGACCGCGTCGACCTTGCGCTGGTCGACGTCGATGCCGACCGCGCGGAAACCGGCGTGCGCGAACTCGATGCGCGAGCGGCAGCCCGACGTAGCCGAGGCCGATGACGCCGGTACGCGCCTTCCGGCTGCGAATCTTGTCCAACAAGCTCCATGGAAAATCCTCCTGAAGGGGATCGACGGCTGGAGCCGTCACGATAGAGCAAAGCGGATGCGACCGACGACCGGCAAGTGCAGCGCGTCCGCGGCACGGCCGATACGGGGCCGATCGCGCAGGTCTATAGTCGGCTACGGCCCGGATCGCCGCGTTGACGGGCTTCTCGCGCGCGCGAGGGCCGCGCAGGATGGCGTCGCGGTGGCGGTCGAGGCCCCGGCCGATGAAGACGGCCTGGTTCTCCCGCGCCCGTCGGGAGCTTCACCCAGCCGAGGTCGACCCGGCCGCAGGTGACGTTGAAGAGGCAGTGCCAGTCGCGGTCGACGAGCCGGACGATGCCCTTTGGCGCGGATCACGTCGGCGGGCAGCCCGCCGAGCACGCGCTCGAACGACGACTTGCACGAGCGGCGCGCTCGCCCGGTAGGTGAACGACGCGAAGCGCGTCGTGCGCGAGGTGCGACGACACGGTCCGGCCGTCGCGCGACTCGGTCGCGATGGCGTCGCCACGTCGGTCGCGAACAGCACGTCGGCGGTCGATCGCCCCGCGCACGCGTCTCGAGCTGGAGCGCGCGCGGAGTTCAGACGCGCCGAGCCGTCGCTCGCAGCGCCGCGAGCGCCGCCGGCGTCACCAGGTCGGTCTTGTTGACCACCAGGAAGTCGGCGGCGGCGATCTGCGCCGCCGGCGACCTCGGTCTCGGCGAGCGGCGCGGTCGACGTTCGCCGCGTCGACGACGGTGATGATCGCGTCGAGCCGGAGGCCGGCGTTCTTCACGCGGTAGGCGAGCGGCTCGGGATCGGCGAGCCCGGTCGACTCGATCACGATCAGGTCGGCTGCGACGGTCTCGATGATCTCCTGGATCGCGAGGTCGAAGCGGTACTCGTCGATCGAGCAGCAGATGCAGCCGCTCGACAGCTCGACCATCTTCTCGACGTAGTCGAGCCCGGTCACGACCCGGCCGTCGATGCCGACGTCGCCGATCTCGTTCATGACGACGGCGACGCGCTTCCCGCGAGCCCGTGCGCGAGCACGTGGCGAGAGCAGCGTCGTCTTGCCGCTTCCGAGGAAGCCGGTGAGGACGTCGACCGCGACCTGCCGTGACGCCACGCTGCGTCCCTACACCACGAGCGACGTGCCGATCATGTCGGCCGGGATCGGCTGATCGAGGAGCCGCAGCACGGTCGGTGCGACGTCGTAGATCGAGAGTCACCGAGGTCGCCCGGCGGACGCGCGCGATCGACCGGCGGCGCGCGTCGCCGCTCGGCGCGCTCGACAGCACGAAGATGCCGTACCAGTCGTGGTTGGCCTCGTCGGGTCCGGTGTCGTTCTCGAAGGTGTGGATGCCGCCCATGCCGACGGCGCCGACCGAGCGCCAGTGCGAGGTCGCCGAAGTAGACGATCAGGTCGGGCGCGACGCCGCTGCACGTCGCGGTAGATGTCCTCGGGACGAAACGCCTGCGAGCCGATGCAGCGTCCCGCTCGGGTCGGTGATGGCGGCGATGCCGGCGATCAGCTCGTCGCGCACCTTCTCGTAGTCGGCCGGAGCGATCGTGCCCTCGGGCTCGCGACCCTTCACGTTCATGAAGCAGCGCCCGTAGTAGCCGCCGTCGCCCCACGCCTTGGTCCTGCGTCCAGTCGATCGCGACCTTGCCGATCGGCGTCGGCGTCGTCGGCGGATCCTTCAGCGTGAGGTAGCCCTCGCGGATCAGCCACTCGTTGAAGCAGATGCCGCCGTCCATCCGCTTCGAGCCGTGGTCGGAGACGACGAGCACGATCGTGTCGCGCGGCACCAGATCGAGGAGCGCCGCGAGCTCGCCGTCGAGGTAGCGGTAGTAGTCGCGGATCGCCGTGCTCGAACGGGTTTCCCGGCTCGTACTTGTGGTGCGCCGGGTCCATGTAGCTCCAGAAGCCGTGATGGATGCGGTCGAGCCCCATCTCGACGAGCATGAAGAAGTCCCACGGCCGCGGTCGCGAGCAGGTGCCGCGCGACCGCCCAGTGCTTGCGCGTCTTGTCGTAGACGCGCTCGAGCAGCGCCGCCTTGTCGGCGGTGCGGAAGTCGTCGACGTCGAGCACGTAGCCGTCGGCCACCCGCTCGACCTCGGCCTTCAGGCTCTCGGGGTAGGTGTACTGCGCCTTGGTCGACGGCGTGAGGAAGCAGGTGACCATCTCGCCGACGATCGGCCGCGGCGGATAGGTCTGCGGCACGCCGAGGACGATCGAGCGCTTGCCGGCGCGCGCCGAGCAGGTCCCAGAGGCGCGGCTCCTTCACCTGCGCCGAGTTCGCGAAGGCGTAGCCGTCGTAGGAGTGGTCCTTGCGGTTGCGGAAGCCGTAGCAGCCGAGCTGTCCCGGGTCCTTGCTCGACATCATCGCGGTCCAGGCCGGCACGGTGATCGGCGGGTTGGTGCTCGCGAGCCGGCCGTACGCGCCGCGCGCGATCAGGACCGGCAGCGTCGGCATCTCGTCGCGGAAGACGTCGAAGACGAGGCGCGGCGGCGCCGAGTCGAGGCCGACCACGAGTACCTTCCGACCCACGCGCCCTCCCACTGCGACGACCGCGGAACCCCGCTACTTCGCCGCGCTGCTGGAGCGACGAAAGCGTGCGCTCGTCGCCAGCAGGAGCTGAGGATAGCGTGCCAGGTCGTCGGCGCCCACCAGTACGGTGTGGCGGATGCTGCGGCCCGACTCGCGCACGAACACGGTAAGCAGGATGCCGGCGGCGAGCGAGTAGGAGACCGCCGGTCGAGACTGCCGCGCCGACGATGCCGAACCGCGGGATCAGGATCAGGTTCGAGGTCGCATTCACGGCGAGGGCGACGCCCGCGGCGACGATGTTCACCTGCTGACGGTTTCGGCTCGTGAAGTTGCGGCTCAGGATCTGGTAGAGCGAGATCATGATGATGCCCGGCAGCATCATGAACATCGGGGAATCGCCGGCGCGTAGCGGCTGCCGTAGAAGAACACCATCACCTGGCTGCCGATCGCCGGCGTAGACCACCGCCGCGATGAGGGTCGCGAAAGAGCGTGTGCCGGCAGGTGACGGCCGTCCGCTCGTGCGCCGCCTGATCCGACGAGCCCGCGAGCTTCGGGAAAGATCACGCGTCCCGATCGCGTCCGGGATCTGGAGGATCGGGTTCGTCATGTTGACCGCGATCGAATAGAACGCGACCTGCTCGGGGTTCAGCAAGAGCGCGATCAGGTAGAGGTCGATGCGGTAGTGCAGATGGGCCGCGAGCGTCTGCAGTACGACTTGGCCCCGAAGCTCGAGCGTGCCCCGCCCGACGTCCTGCGTCCCAGCGCAGGCGGAACGGCGCTACGCGGTAGCACTGGATCAGGAGCCACAGGTTGGCGGCGGCGAGCACCGTCACCTGCGACATCAGCGCTGCCCAGAGGTGTCCGTGCAGCAGCAGGAGCGCCAGTCGCGATGCCGACGAAGCTCATCACGGCCTTGTAGATCGACTGCAGGTTGTAGGCGCCGAAGGCCTCGACCGCCTGCAGGATCGCCATGAAGTAGCTCTCGATCAGCAGGAACGGCATCAGCACGAGCGCGAGCCAGACGTACGACCAGGGGCGCGCCGTCGGTGAAGGGGTCGATGATCCAGTGCCCGACGAAGTAGCAGGCCGACGAGCAACAGCAACGACACCGCCAGCGTCAGGACGAGCGAGTTCGAGGCGACCGTCGAGACCGGGCACCGCGCGCGCCGCACGTAGTAGACGTTCGCCTGGGCGACGCCCATCTTGGCGAACGTCACGAGCGTCTGCGGCAGCATGATCAGCAGCGTGAAGAGCCCGCGATCGTGCGGCCCGAGGATGCGGGCGGTGATGATGCCGGTCCCGAAGCCGAACACCACGAGCATGAACCGCGATCCGATCGAGCCCCGCGATGTCGAGCAACATGTTGCCGCTCGGCTCGCGCTTCATGAGTCGCTCGCCGGGGTCGCGCCGGCGTGGCGCTCACCCGCGACTACCGCTGGGAGGCGATACGAGCGCGCCAGTCGGGCTCTCGCCGACCTTCTCGGCGCGCGCGATGAGCTCGTCCCAGAGTCGAGGTCACGCGCTCGCCGATCGGGTTGGCGGCGGCCTTCTCCTCCTCGGGCTCGCGCACGACGTGCGTGACGCCGAGCGGTGCGAGCGCCGCGGTCAAGTCGTCGACGGTCGCGAGCTGGCGATAGTCGATGGCACCTTGCTCGAGCGGACTCGCCAGCGTGAAGGGTCGCAGCACGTGGTAGGGATGGGGGATCATGGCGAGGATGAGGACGTTGCCGGTCGGAGGCACCTCGCGATTGACGAGATCCCAGAGCGGATAGCGGCGTTCGTAGCGGCGGAGGAACGCGTCCTCCGAAAGGCGGCCGGTCGCGACGCGCAGGCTGTCGCGGCGCGAGCGGCGCCAGGAGACGGAGCACCGTCACGGCCTGCAGCGCCGCCGTGCACGCGAGCACCGCGACCACCGCGCGGCCGCCGTGCGGCCGTCGAGCCGAGCATCCACAAGGCCTGCACCGCGACCACCAGGAAGAGCGGCAGCGTCGGGTTGGATGTAGCGTGGGTGGGCCCACATCCCGAGCACGACGATCGCGCTGTAGGCGAGCCCGACGCCGGCGAGGATCCACGCGCGCGGGTCGCGCCAGAGCAGGATCGACAACGAGGCAGGAACGCGAGGACGAACGGCCCGACGTCGTAGGCGAAGCGTCCGACGTTCTCGAACGCGTACGGCGCCATGGTCGCGTCCCACGGGAAGCGCAGCGCTTCGCGCCACGAGCCGTACGCGCGCCCGCCGCGCTTCTGCGCGTAGGTCTCGCGATAGGCGGCGTAGTAGTCGTCGAGCCCGCGCGCCGCCTCGGCGCTCCAGTTGCGGCCGCCGAAGACACCGTAGCCGAACGGGAAGATCGGGTTGCCGGTCGCGGCGGCGTTCCGCAGATAACAGGGCGACGCGACCAGCATCGCCACGAGGCCGAAGCCGACGGTGGCGCGCACCGCCGCGACCACGCTGCCGCGCGCGGACCGCGGTCGCGAAGATCACGAGGCCGAGCAGCGCTGGGGCCAGCACCCCCATGAGCTTCGTGCCGCGCGGCGAAGCCGCCCATCACGGCCGCGAGCGCAGAGCCAGCCGCGCGCGCCGCTCTCGCGCCATGCCAGGACCGCGATCATCGCGCCAGAGGACGTAGAGCGCCAGCGCGAACTCCACCCACGCCCGGATCATCAGCGTGGCGGTGAACGGCATGGTGAAGAAGAGGATCGCCGCCCAGGTGCCGACCGCACGCCCGAAGCGCGCGTCGCCCGAGCGAGAACACCGCCAGGGTCGCGAGCACGCCGAACGCGACGTTGATGAGACGCGCCAACACGTCGCCGCGGAGCACGAACGCCGCGGTGAAGAGCATGTTGACGAGGTACTGCATGTACCCCCAGAAGCTCCACGGCGTCGGTACGAGCGCGTGGGCCTCGGCGAAGATGCGCGGGTAGACGAGCTGATACTTGGTCTGGTCGCCGCCGACCGCCGGCGCCATCGCGAGCAGGCACTCGACGGCGAGGACGACCAGACCGAGCGCGACGGCCGTCCGCTCCACCGTTCGAGCCGGTCGCGACGAAGCGGCGCCCGCCGCCGGCGGCGCGCGCGAGCCCGCTCACGATCTCGCGGCGCCCGAGCCAGCTCGCGGCGACGAGCGCGAGCCAGAGCATGGGCGCGTGGAGCACCCCGGCCTCGCCGAGCGCGAGGGTCACGTACGCGAAGAGGCCGAACCCGAGGCCGAGCGCGAAGAGCGCTTCCTCGACGCCGTGTGCGAACGGCACCGCGCGCACGCAGCGGCGCCCGACGCCGTAGAGCGCGACCAGCAGCACGACCAGGATCGCGGCGTCGAGCATCAGCCCAAATAGCTCGCCGCGTACGCCACGTACACCACGGCGGCCCAGCCGAGGAGGGCCAGCACGAGCGGCAATGCCGGGGGACGCATCAGGGGGTCAGTAGACATGCGGGATGAGGCGAAAGGTACGGGTGGCGTATTCCGGGTAGGCGGGGAGTCGGGCCGCAAGCGCCTGCTCTTCGACGCGGATCCGCTGCACGACCGCGAGCGCGAAGAGCACGCTCACGACGAGCGTCCAGCGCGCGTCGAGCAGCAGCGGTACGCCGAAGGCCATGGCGAGCTCGGCGAGATACATCGGGTGGCGGACGCGCCGATACGGCCCGCGTTCGACGAGCGTCGCCGGCTCGGCGGGGACGATCAGCGGGGTGAGGTGCTCGCCGAGCATCCGGCCGGCCCGCCGGTACCCGACGACGCCGGCGCAGGTGAGCCCCGCGCCGACGAGCTGTGCCACGCCCGCCGGCCGCCCGCCCAGCCACCACTCGCACGGCGCCAGCACGAGGAGCGCGTAAAAGAGGACGTGGTGGCGCCGAACCATCGCCAGGTCGGCGGCGCTCGCGACCAGATGACGCGGCGCCCGCGTCGCCTCCGGGTCGACGAAGCGCACGAACAGCGCGAGGAGCGCCGCCACGTACGCCGCGAGCGGCCAGAGTCCGGTCAGGCGAGATCCTCCTCGCGCCGGTCGAGCACGAGGGCCGTCGGCTCGGCGGCGGGACGGAGCCGCAGGGCTTCGAGCACGTGCCACACCCCGAGGACGACGGTGACCATCGCGAGCTCGCGCGCCAGCACGACGACGGTCGGCCAGGCCAGCACCGACTCGAGGAACGAGGCGCGCGTCCGACCGTCGATGTGGATCTCGGTGAAGATGGTGACCGGCGCGATGTAGTAGGCGTCGGACAACGGCCAGAGGAACTGGCCGCCGGTGGGTGGCCGGGAGTCGATCGTCATCCAGTCGAGCACGAGGTGGGAGAGATACGCCGCGCCGAACGCCAGGGCCGCCGGCGCGAAGCGCTCACGCCGCCACCACCACGCGCACGCCCCCGCACCGATACCAAAGACCAGGGCGGCCAGCACCGTGTGGCTCACGCCCCGATGCAGCATGCCGGGGCGTCCGAGCACGAACCCGACGATGAAGTCGAGATCGGGCAGGTTCCCGATGACCATGAAGAGGGCGGCGCGCCGCCAGGCTCGACCCTCGCCGGGGAGACGGCGCGCCGCGCGCTGAACGAGATAGCCCGCCGCCGCGTGCGCGATCGGCAGTGCCATGCGGTCGGACTCAGTTGGCGGCGCGCCGCTCGATCGGCTCGGCCGCCTCGCCGCCGGACGGAGCGGCTCGACCACGCGGAGACGCGGCTGCTTCTTCCGCAGCATGAACCGCTTCTTCACCAGGAAGAACAGGTTGTAGAAGCCGTCGCGCCAGATGTTGAGCTTCGACTCGCCGATGCGGGCGCCGTAGTAGATCGGCATCTCGAGGCAGCGAATCCCAGGATGGGTGAAGGCCTCGATCTTGATCTCTTCCGAGAGCGCCATGCCGTTGCTGGTGAGATCGAGCTCCGGGAGGATGTCCTTCTTGAACATCCACATGCCCGACTGCGAGTCGATGATGAACCTGAAGTAGAGCGACATCATCGTGCCGGAGAGGATCGCGTTGCCGAGGAGCCGAACGGGGCTCTTCACCTCGCCGCTCTTCGAGTACCAACGGCGCGCGGTGATGAAGTCGACCTTTTCCTCCATCATCACGTACAGGAGGAGCGGGACGCTGTCGGGCGGATAGGTACCATCGCCGTCCATCGTGACGATGATGTCGCCCTTGGCCGCTGCGTACCCCGCCTTGTGCGCGTACCCGTAGCCCTTGCGGGTTTCGGTCACGACGCGCGCACCGGCCGCGGTCGCGACCTCGGCGGTCCGGTCGGTCGAGTTGTTGTCGACCACGACGACCTCGTCGATGATCGGCGGCATCTGCGCCATGACGGCCGCGATGCCGTCCTCCTCGTTGTGGCACGGGATGACCACGGAAATGCGCTTGCCTCGGTACATGTGGGAGCCTCCAGTCGAATGCCGGCGCGATGCCGGGGAATGTGAAACGGGGCGGGACGGAACCGCGACGGTCACCCGCCGCGGTCCCAGACGCAGATCAGTTGAGCGGGTGTGTTTCCGTGTCGGACTGCGCGGCGCCGTTCGCCACGCCCTTCAGAGCGCCGTTGGCATGCCCATTGGCTTGACCGGCGGTGCCGTTCAAGACTTTCTGGTTGTGCGCGGAGATGGCGCTGTTCATGCAGCCGCCCTGGCTCTCCACGCGACTCACGATCGCCGACGGCTTCTTCTCCGCCAGACCGAGCGCCCGCATGGCCTTCCGCATCTTCAGGCTGCTCCACTCCTTGCAGGATCTTCGGCGCCATGCGGGGATTGAAGAGGATGTTCACCGTCAGGAAGCACTCGTACGTGCAGAAGCACTTCGTCTCGCGGATGAACTTCCGCGTCTCGTCGGCCTTCTGGCTGTACCAGATCTTCTTGAAGTCGTAGTTGACGTCGCGGACGTTGCCGAGCTTGCGGTCGATCAGGAGCTCGCACGGGAGGATGTCGCCGTTCGCGAACATGCAGGCGCCGAGGCGACCCGGCGTAGCACGGGATCTGGTAGGTGTTGGTCTTCGCGATCTCGGCGATCAGGCGGTGGCGGACGATGCGCTTCGCATTGATGATGTCGGCGAACGGGAACGTATCGTAGCCGGAGAGCGAGCCGCTCTTCATGTCCTGCTCGATCAGGTCGGCGTACTCTTCGTAGAGCTTCACGTCGAAGAACTTCGCGATCGACTCCTTCGGGCTCCCGCGCGTCAGCAACGTGAACACGTTGTCGACCTCGAGCTCACGGCGGAACCAGGCGTAGTTCTCCATGAGGTGCTTGTCGTTGTGCGACGACACCGTCGTCTCGACGTTCACGTTCAGGCGTGGATAGTGCTTCGAGAGCTTCTTCAGCTCCTTGTAGGTCTGCACCGAGCGCTCGAAGAGACCCGGGAAGACGCGGATCTCGTCGTGGAGCGCACCGACGCCGTCGAGCGAGACGTCGATGCCGAGATCGAGATCGGGACACGCCTTCAGCACGTCCTCGACGATCTTGAGCGTGCGGACGACAGTCGATCCGTTGGTCGGGATGCCGACGTTCCGGACGCCGGTGTTCTTGTAGAAGATCTTGACGATCTCACCGATGTCCTTGCGGAGGAAGGGCTCGCCACCGGTCGGCAAGAGGAACATCAAGCTCTTCCCCATGCTGGCGGTGATCTTGTCGACCTCTTCGAGCGTGAGCTCCTGCTTCTTGAACTGCATGGTCGGCGTCTCCCAGCCGGGATGCGCGCCGTCGGCGAGAAGGCAGTGCTTGCACTTCGCGTTGCAGGCGTCGGCGATGAAGTACACCATGTACGCCGGCATCGCGCCCTTCTTCGAGAACATCTTGCTGCCGTGCCGCAGGTAATCCAGGTAGCCCATCGGGAGATCCTCCTAGTACTTTTACCGCCGAGATAAGTTGCGATGCCGACGGCGCTGCCGGCGCCGGCGGCGAGAAGCTCGATGATGAGTAAGCCGCAGCTCAGACTCCCAGCCCGTACCCCGCCATGAGCCCGGATGAGCCTGAGAAACGGCACGTTTAGCACGAGAATGGTGGCCAGTGCGAGAAAATTCGCCATCAGCAACGTGCGGTTGCCGAGCGCCATGCCTGCCAGCAAAAGCAGCACCGCAAGCCCGGCGAGCGGGACGCTCAGGATGTACCCGGTCGGGACCGAGGTGTCGTTGGTCCCGATTCCGTCAGCGCTTTTTCGGAGCTTCAGCCTCGCAAGCGACATAGAGCGCAGAAAGTCGACCCGCAGGAGACCTGCGAGGTCGTAGCCCTTCACGTGCTCGACCTCGAGGTCAGGCAGAACCTGCACCCGGTAGCCCTGTTGCGCGAGCTTCTGGCCGTAGTCGGTGTCCTCGATGTTCGGGTCCACGTAGTTGGCGTCGAACCCGCCCGACGCCGACGAAGGCCGCACGGCGGATCGCTGCCGCGGTCGTGTAGAAAAGTGGTACGTCCTCCCCGGCGCGCCGCACGTACGTGTAGTGCATCCAGAGATTCTTGTAGACGCTGCATAGGTTGCGAAAACGCATCGCCGGCGACTGCACGCGCCATGAGCCCGGACACGCCCGGGTCGCGATCGAACGCGGTCACGAGACGCGCAAGCGTATCGGGTCGGACGACGACGTCGGAATCGATGAAGAACACGATGTCGCCGCGCGCGTGCTCGACGCCCTTGTTGCGGGCGCGTCCGGGCCGAGGCGACCGCCGCTCGGCACGACGCGGGCACCGTACGACGCCGCGATCTCCCGCGAGCTTGTCGGTCGAGCTGTCGTCGACGACGACGATCTCGTAGTCGCGAAACGTGCTGGCGATTGACCGCTGCGAGGCACTCCCCGAGCAAGCGCTCGGCGTTGTAGACCGGCATCACGACCGAGATGCGGGGGCGCGCGGTCGGGACGGCAGGGTTGGTTGGTGACATGGGGACATGCTGCTCCTCTATTCGACGTATTCTTGCAAGTCCGCGTAGGGATCGGATGCGGCAGCGACGTTCGAGTCCATCGAGCTCATCGCGGCGTCGAGCTCGTCTTCCATGCTCGTCACGCGCTCGGCTTCGTGCTTCGCGAGGTCGTCGTTCTCACCCGGATCTTTGGTGAGATCGAAAGCAAAGCTCGCCGCGCGGACGTCGAGATGAGCTTGTACGAGACCGTCGTAGATGACGCGGAGCGCACGGTTGTAGACCTCGCCGTAGAACGACACGAACTCGGGGTTGATGTGCTCCTCCGCAAGGCTGTTGCGCGCGACCTGCTGAAGCGGCGCGCCCTGGACGCCACCGGGCAGCGGAGCGCCGATCGTTTGCAACACTGTCGGGAGGATGTCGACGAGCTGCACCGGGTTCGCGATCACGCCCTTCGGCCGCGCCGGCGCCGGGGAGCTTCACCACCATCGGGATGCGCAGCAGTCCCTCGTACATCATGCGGCCGCCGTGGCCGACGATGTCGTGCTCGCCGAGGAGCTCGCCGTGGTCGGCGGTGACCACGATGAGCGCGTTCTCGTAGCGGCCCGCGCGTTTCGAGTCGGCGACCAGCTCACCGAGCGCCGCGTCCATCGCCAGGATCTGCCCGTCGTAGTTGGCGGTGACGAACTCGCGCTCCTCCTGGCTGAGATTCGCCGGGACCGCGTGCGTGAAGAGACCTTTGCGCGCGAGGCGCGCCGCGTGCGGGAGATCGCGTGCCCAGAGATCGTAGGGCGGGGCCGCGATCCAGTGATGCGGCTCGAGATAGTTCATGAAGACGAACGCCGGGCGACCTGCGGGCACGTGGTCGAGCCACGTGAGCGCCGCTGCGTTGATCTCACGGGCGCTCCGGAAGGGCTTCTTCATGAACGCCGGATGAGAACTGTTGCATGAACGCGACCACGTGCGGCGCCGGCCGGAGCAGCAATCCGGGATGGTCCTCGTAGCGCTGGAAGCCCTGCGCCATGCCGAAGCCGCGGTAGAGGTTCGCGAAGTTGGCGACGAACCCGCCGGTTGCCCAGCCGCGATCGTGCAGGACCTCGGCGAGCGTCGTCCCGGTCGTCGGCGAGCGGGAACACGCGCCGCCGGCCGTAGATCGCGGGGCCCGCGCTCCAGCCGCCGACGTAGTGCGCGCCGTGCCGGCTCGGGTACATGCCGGTCAACATCGACGCGTGCCCGGGCACGGTCCATTGCGCCGGCGAGCGGGCCTGCGTGAAGTTGAGGCGCGTCGGCGGCGAGCTCGGTCAGATGCGGCGACGTCTCGCGCTCGTAGCCGTACGTCGACATGTGATCGGCGCGCGTCGTGTCCATCGAGATCAGGAACACGTCCGGCGCGCCGGCCGGGCGCGACGGCACGGAGCGGACGTGGATCGTCGAAGGGCGCGATCGAGAGCGGCTTCCCAAAGACCAATGCGGCGACGGCGGCGAGCCCGAGCTCGACCACGAGGCGGGTCGCGTCGCGACGAATCACGAACCCGAGGATGCGGTCGACGAAGCACGCCCGCGAGCGGCAGCACGGCGAGCACGGCGATCAGAGGAACCCGTTCGGCTCCTGCTTGCTGAAGTACGAGCTCTGGACCTCGGTCATGCCGGTCTTGCCGAGCGCCAGCGCCGTCGGTGGCGACGAGCGCCATCGTGGAGGAAGCCGAGCCAGCCGCAGGCGGCGTCCAGCGATCCAGCACGCCGAGCGGCGGCGCACGCGCCGCGCCGGCGACGTACGACCCCTCGGCCTTCAGACCCGGCGGCTCGTAGGCACGGATGAGGCCGTACGACCACGGTCATGCCGAGCGCGTAGGCGACGACGTCGTCACCACGGCCGAGAGCGCCGAGCACGACGCCGACGACGACGCCGCCGACACCGCGCGATCGCGAGGTCGAGACCGAGCACGACGAGCGGCTGATCGAGCGGGATCACGCCGCCGAAGGCCCAGTTGACCGCCAGCTCGACGAGCCACCAGACGGCCCCCGCAGGCCAGCCCGGCGAGCAATCCCCGCCCGACGCTCGCGCCGAAGCCGACGCGCATCGCGGCTCCGCCCGACGTCACACCTGCACGCATCATCGCCATCGTCTCTCAGTCCCCGTGCTCGCCGAATCGCCACAAGACGCGGAAGGTCGGACGCCGACCGGTCAGATGCGTGACGATGCCGACACCGACGCCGACCATGCCCCAGAAGAAGATCTGGATGGTCACGCTGAAGAAGACATTGGCGTCGGTCATCGAGATCAACACGCCCACCATCGAGCTGAAGATCGCCCAGACGATGCGTCGCATGTGTGGATCGTGGATGTGATCGTAGCCCGCGGTAGAGCGCGAGCATCGTGGCGCCGAAGATCCACAGCATGAGCGCCCAGCCGATCGACGCCGTGCTGGCGGATCAGCGTGAGGTGCATGTTGCTCGAGATCCACGGTCGGTCCTTCTCCGGAATCGGCGACACGGCTTGCCGGCGGATGCTGCCGACGCCGAAGAGCAGCTCCGACGCGTGGCGCCGAGAAGACCTCGGTCATCGCCTCGCCGCGCCGCGACGCCTTCGGCCGTCACCTCGGGAATCGACAATCGGAGATGCTCGCCGCCGAGCGCGATCATCGTGATCATGATGACGAAGAGCGAGATGATCGCGAGCAACCGGTAGCGGCTCCGCCAGAGGAACGTCCCGAACGTGACCAGCAAGGCGACGAATCCCATGCGCGTCTGGGTGAGGAAGACGCCGACGAGCGCGATCGTCGCGCACGCCACCCAGAGGTCGCGCACCTCGCGCGTCCGGCTGTGCAGCATCTGGGTCAGCAGGAACGGCAGCCCGAGCACGAGATAGGTGGCGAGCAGCACGGGATTGCCGAGCGTCGACGACATGCGCGGCGCGCTCTGGGCGCCGAGCTGGTTCTCGAGACCGATCTGCATGAGCCCGATCAACGACACCGCAACCGCGGAGAGACCGACGACGGTCGCGATCTGGTTGGCCTCGGTCTGGGAGAGCCGCGTCGTCACGATCAGGAACGTCAGGAAGAACCCGGTTGCGACGTAGTAGAGCACGCCCTGCACCGCCGAGCCCGGCTCGGCCGAGAGCAGCGAGGCGAAGAGCGCGAAGCCCACGAAGGCCGCGATCGCGCCGTTCACCGGCGTGTCGTAGATGCACAGCTGGTGGCGCGGCGAGCGCTGCACGGCGATCCACGCGGCCGTCACCGCCACGAAGAGCTCGAACGGGCTCAGCTTGAACGTGCCGATCTCGAGCTGGAACGGATAGTGGAACAGCCCCGGCAACAAGGCGGCGGAGAGGAAGAGCGCCGTCAGCAGGAGCCCGAGCGTCATCCAGCGGTTGAGGACCTTGATGAAGGTCAGGGTCACCAGCCGGACGTCGAGCCACCAGCCGCGGTTGCGGATGTAGATCTCGTCGTAGCGGAGCTTGTCGCGCGGATGGGTGAAGTAGCCGCCGCGCACCTGCGCGAGGCCGGTCATGCCCGGATTCACCGCGAAGCGCCGGAGATAGCCGGGAATCTCCCGCGACAGCGTCTCGAGGAAGATCGGCCGGACCGGGCGCGGCCCGACGAGGTTCATGGTGCCGAGGACGACGTTCAAGAGCTGCGGGATCTCGTCGAGCTTGGCGCGCTTCAGCATGCGCCCGATGCGCGTGTAGAGCCCGTCCGAGTGCTCGAGCAGGCGCGCGCCAATCCGTTGCTCGGCGCCGACCTCGAGCGTGCGGAACTTGTAGATCGGTGAACACCTTGGCACCGCGGCCGAGGCGCTTCCCGCGATAGAGGATCGGGCCTTGGCTCGTGAGCTTGATGCCGACCGCGATGACGAAGGCGAGCGGCGACAGCAACACGAAACCGATGATGGCGGCCAGGCGTTGCCAGATCGGCGTCGCGCCACCGACGACCGTGAGCTCGACGGGGTGCAGCGGTAGCCGGATCGGCTCTGCGGCCGGCTCGACGCTCGGCATCCGCGGGGTGACGGATGCGCTGACGGAAGTGTGCATGCTCATGGGGGTCTCAGGATCCTCGGGATGCCAGGCCGACAGCGGCCGCGGTTGTCACTGGGGGTGAGCAGGCGACGGCAGCGCTGCGGCCATCGGCGCGCGCGCGTTGCCACATGTCGTACCAGTTCATGAAGACGAGCAAGGTCCACAGCGGCCGGCTGTGGTCCGTTTGCATGCGAATCGTGCTCGGCGATCAGTCGCTGCACGTACGGCGCGATCGAAGAGCCCGACGCGGCCGAGCGCTGCCGGCGACAGGACGTCCGCGACCATGTCGTGGAGCTCGCCGCGGAGCCAGGTCGCGACCGGGACGTTGAAGCCGCGCTTCTTCGCCTGGAGGATCGCGGGCGGCACGTGGTCGGCGAGCGCGCGTTTGAGGATCCACTTCTTGCTGAACCGGCGGAGCTTCACGTCGCTCGGAAGGCGCGCGGCGAGCTCGACGAGCGCCGTGTCGAGGTACGGGACGCGCGCCTCGAGCGAGTGCGCCATGCTCATCCGGTCGGCCTTGGTGAGGATGTCGTCGGGCGAGGTAGATGTGGGCATCGATCGCCTGCAGCCGCGCCAACCAATCGTCGCTGCCGGCGCGCTCGGCGGCGGCGCGGTAGAGCGCGGCGGTCTCGAGGTGCGGATCGCGGGCGTCGCCGACGCAGAGCTCGGCTTGCGCCGCCTCGGACAGCACGACCTTCCACCAGAAATGTCCGTCGGCGAGCGGCAGGTTGGCACCGGCGACGAAACGCTTGCGCCTTGTAGTCGAAGCTCACCTTGCCGTGCGACACCGGCAGGCGTCGCACGACGGACGGGAGCAGGTTCCGTCCGACCACACCCGGCAGACGGCGATAGAGCGCGGCGAGCTTTCCGGCGAGGTACGTCTCGTAACCCGCAAAGACCTCGTCTCCGCCCTCGCCCGAGAGCACGACCTTGACGTTGCGGTGCGCGAGCTCGGACACGTAGTACACCGGAACGGCCGAGGAGTCCGCGAACGGCTCGCCGAAGTGGTGCACCAACGCCGGCAGCACGCGCAGCGCGTCGGGACGCACGACGATCTCGTGGTGGTCGGTGCCGTAGCGGCGCCGCGACCTGGCGCGCGAGCTCGAGCTCGTCGAAGCTCTTCTCCTCGAAGCCGACCGAGAAGGTCTGGATGCGCTGGGTCGCGAACTCGCTCATGAGGCCCGACGAGCCCGCTCGAATCGACGCCGCCCGAGAGGAAGACGCCGATCGGCACGTCGGAGAGGAGATGACTCTTTACCGCCGCGCGGAGCGCCGCGCACCTCCTCGACGTACTCCTCGTCGCGCCGTGCTCGCGTCTCGGGCGCGAAGCGCAGCTGCCAGTAGCGGCGCTCGACCGGCGGCTCGCCCCGGCGCGATGGTCAGCTGCGTCCGGGCTCGACCTTCCGGACGCCCGCGAAGATACTGCCGGGCGCCGGAATGTACCCGAGCGAGAGATAGTGGTGCAGGCTCGTGAGGTCGAGATCCTCGCACCAGCCGCCCGCCATGAGCGCCGTGATCTCGGATGCGAACGCCACGGCACCGGCACGCGTGGCGACGTACAGGGGCTTGATGCCGATCCGGTCGCGCGCGAGGCACGAGGAGACGCTGTCGCTTGTCCCACAAGCGCCACGGCGAAGCATCGCCGTCGAGATGGCGAACGAAATCCTCGCCGTGTTCCTCGTAGAGGTGGGGGATGACCGCGACGTCGGAATGCGACGCGAAGTGATGGCCGCGCGCCTCGAGCTCGCGGCGGAGCGCCGGTGAGTTGTAGATCTCGCCGTTGCAGACCACGACCACGGAGCCGTCCTCGTTACCGAGCGGCTGATGGCCACCCTCGAGGTCGTTGATACTGAGACCGGGTCATGCCCATCCCGAACGCTCCATCCACGAAGTGTCCTTCGTGATCGGGCCCACGATGCACGATGGCCGCGCACATCCGATGGAGCGTTTCGTCGCCCATCGGCGTGCCGTCACCGTGATTGAATTGACCGACTATGCCGCACATGTGTGATGGTCTCGAACGAAAGGATCAGGCGCGCGCGCGCTCGGCGGCATCCATGAGCACCCCACGGATGTGTCGCCAGCGCTCGGCGCCCACGAGCTGCTTCCCGAGCTTCTTCACGACGTGAAACGACTGCAGCGTGGCGAGCGTGAGACGGCTCCCGCGCACACCTGCCTGAGGAAACGCCGGCGTCGTCCGTTGCTTGATCGCGATCCGCGGCACCTCGTAGGGATCGGTGCGGACCGACACGAGCCCGGGCTCGCTGGTACAGAAGCGCGCGATAGCCGAGCTCCTTGATGAGCACCCCCATGCCGGGCGCCGCGCTCCCGCGCGGCAGGGACGCGAAGTGCACCGCCTGCCCGAGCCCGTCCTCGAGGATGCGCTTCGATTCTCCGAATTCCCGCCGGATCTCGTCGGGATCCGCATGATGGAGGAACGGATGGGTGAGCGAGTGGCTGCCGATCTCCATCCCCGCCGCCGCCATCTCCCGGAGCTCGCGCCATCCGAGCGCGCGTGACGCCCCGACCTGGCTCGCGATCACGAAGAAGCACCCCGGCCACCCGCGCTCCGCCAGCCGTGCGAACGCCACGGTGTAGTCGGTGAGGTATCCGTCGTCGAAGGTGAGCACGAACCGACCCGCGACGGCGTCGACAGCACGTCGACGAGACGGCTCGGCGCAAGGTCAGGCGCCGCGAGCGCGTCGAGATGGGCGTCGAATTGCGCTTGGCTGAGCACGTACGCCTGCGGCTGCGGGCGCCGGCATACCGGGCCGCTCGACGAAGTTGTGATACGCGAAGATTGCCGCGCCGTTCACGGGTAACCGATTCCTTCTTGCGTCCTTCGATGGACCGTTGCTCGCGATCGCCGACGTCGAGAAGCGCGGACTGATGGCGTAGTCCCGACCTGATCCGTCCGGACGGGATGCGCGGCGAGATGCGCCGGCGGTAGGGCCGCCGTCGCCACCGTCCCGTTCCATGTCGGCCTGCACGGGAGCCCGAGCAGGTGCAGCACCGTCGGCGCCACGTCGCAGACGTCGCCATCGGACGTGCGTACGCCGCGCCGCACCCTTGACCGGTCAAGACGAACATCCCCGTCCGCCGACGGTTGCCCGTCGGCTCGCCGGCGCACCGCCCGCTCGGCACGATCGAGGGCGGCAGCGGTGCCGTCGATCAGTCCGTACGCGTCGTAGGGTTCGACGAGGAGATCCGGGCATTCTCGACGTGCGGCCCACGATAGAGCTCGTCGCGGCGGTGAACGGCACGTACGACCTTGCGGCCGGTCGCGGGGTCGACGAGCGCGAGGAGCGCCGCGCCGACCTCGTCGCAGACGCGCGCGAGATCTCCGGGTGCGACGATCCCGTTCGCCTCGCGGCCGCGGAGGTTCACTCGCAAGCCGCCTTCGGCCGGGAGCGGACAGTAGACGCGCGTTGCCGACCAGTCGACCTCCCGCGACCGCGACGAACGAGGCTTTCGCCGCCGGCTCCTTTGGGACGGACGCTGCGCGAGGAGATTCGGCAGCCACCCGAGACCGCTTTGTCGAAGGGCCCGGACCAGCGCGTACGCCCCGGCTCCGATGCTCCCGCCGACCGACGGCGTCGAGGACGGGCCGTCATCCTTCATGACGAGGTAACCCGCCGCCTCGAGCCAACGGGGGAGCAGAACGTACGACTCGAGCCCACACGCACCGTGCCCCGACACGACGAGCAGACCGGTGCGATCGTCGAGACGCTTCGTCATCTCTGCGAGACCCTCGTCGAGGAGTTGGTAGATCTCAGGACAGTATCGCGGAGATCGCTCGACCGCGGATGTGCGGGGTGTGACGGATCCATGAAATGCCAGAAGGACCGCTGCACGGAATCCAGGCCATCGAAGCTCGCCCAGAGGAGGTCCCACGGCCGCCGCTCGAGCAGCTCGAGCGTTTCGGCGAGCGCCGTCCGCTGCCGGGCGAAGGCGTCGTCGCGAAATGCCCGGAGGTCGTCGATCTTGCGTTCCGGCACCATGAAGCCGCCATGGAGAGGCGTGGCGGGTTGGGTCAGAGGCAGACCGAGGACAGCGACGCGTTTGCCATAGTCGGTCGCAATGTCCCACACGCGCCGGCCGCGAACGTCGGCGCACGAGACCGGCACCCCGCCGCGGCCCTCGCTCGCGATTCTGGAGCACCCGTAGACATTATGCGCTCCCGGGTTCGTACCGGTCGTCGCGGAAATCGATGCCGACGGCGTCGACGTCGGCAGGGTGCTGCGGAGATCGCCGTGCGCACCATCGGCCAAGCAGCCGCGCGAACGTCGGCAGCTTTCCCTCCGCGATCCATGGCCCGATGAGATCGAACGTCGCTCCGTCCCATCCCACGACGACCATGCGAGAGACCGCCATCAGCGACACTCCTCCAGAGAATCCAGCTTCTGGGCCGTCACCAACGCCTCGCGACTTCCGACCGCACCGTCACCCGAGTTGGCGACCGCGGCATACACGGCTTCGAGTCGCCGCACCATACTTCGAGCGCCAAATCTCTCCTCGACCGTTTGCCGCGCCGCAGCACCGATTCGCGCCGCCGATGGACGATCGTCCAAGAGTCGCGCGATCGCCGCCGCCATCGCCGACGGATCGTCGGACGGAACGAGCAGACCGCTTCGGCCTTCGGCAATCACCTCGGGCGTGCCGCCGACCGCCGTCGCGACGACGGGCAACGCCATCGCCATCGCTTCGAGGAGCGCGTTCGACATGCCTTCGGTCCGCGACGGCAAGACGAAGACGTCGACGGCAGCCAGGATCTCCTCGATGTCGGCCCGGTCGCCCAGCATCTGCACGTGCGACGCGAGACCGAGACGCGCGGCGGTCGCGACGAGCTCGCTCCGGAGCGGACCGTCGCCGACGACGACGAGCGACACATCCCGACCCTCGGCTCGGAGCGTCGCCAGCGCCGCGATCAGCGTCGCCGTGCCCTTGCGGGGCTCCAGCCTGCCGACGGTGCCGATCAGCGGGCGGTCGACGTCGAGACCGAGACGGGTCTTGGCCCCGATCCGGTCGGCGCTCGGATGGAAGCGGTCGGTATCGACCCCGCTCGGAATGACGTCGGTGCGCTCCCTGCCCGACCGGTCGGCCGCAGCAGCTCCGCGTTCACCACGATGCGGTCCGCCGCACGCACCACGAGCTCGGCGAGGGCACGCTGCATCCCCGCTCCTTGGGTACGCTGCGCCGCGCCGCGACGACTCGACACCCGCCCGCCCGGCGCGCCGCCAGGAGCGCGATGATGCCGGCGCGCCATTCGAAGTACTGGATGATGTGGACACGGTGCGCCCGCAAGGCCGTCGTCGCCTCACGTACGCAGCGCAGGAAGTCGCGACTCAGCATCGACGGACCGAGGGCGAGCTCGACGAGATCCACGTTGGCCGCGCGGATCACGGCGCCGAGCGGGCCATGACCTTTCGCCGAGATCACCATCGGCGTGAAGCGCGTGCGATCGATCAGCTTCAACACCTCGAGGAGGTGTCGCTGCGTTCCTCCGCTCACCAACTCCGGCGAGAAGAACGCGATCGTGCGTGGCCGATGCTCAAGCGAGGACGACACGTCGGCAGCTCACATAGCGTTTGAAGACGATGGTTAGGACGATGAGGATGTACGCGATGGGGTTCAGCCACATGTCAGCGAAGAAACTATAGAAGAGCAGGAGGAGCAGGCTCGGTTCGAGCGCCGCAGCGATCCAGCGCAGATCCGGCGGCGTCGCTGGAGAGTGTTGCACCCAACGGATATCACGGCAGCGTCGCCCAGAAGAGCACACAAAAACAGCAGGAAGGTGAAAATTCCGCCCTCGCTCAGCGCCCAGATGTAGGAGTTGTGCGGCGGGCGGTAGAACGGGTCGTTGTAGACCTGCCGCGCGACCTCACGGAAGTTTCCGAGGCCGACGCCGAAGATCGGGTACTCGAGAAAAATGTCCCATCCGAGCCCGACCGTTTCGACGCGCCGCTCGGTGGAATGCGTCCCGAGGTTGCCGCCGCGGCCCTCGGCGAAGGGATTCAGGTTGGCCATGCGGTCGAGGTTCTCCTGCGGGCACGATCGTGAGCATCATGCCGACCATCAGAAACGCGAGCATCACGACCTTGATGCGGCCGCCCTTCAGCGCCCCGCGATCCCGCGTGAGCAGGTAGAAGAGCACGCCGAGGCCGAGGAAGCCGCTCCGCGACGCGGTCAGCAAGACCGTCAGCACGAGCGTACCGATGATGCCGTAGATGCCGAGCCGGACGATCTGCGACTTCTGGGTCTGACCGAGGTACCACCAGAACGCCGCCTGCATCGAGACAGAGGAACGCCAGCCGATTCGAGTTCGTGCCGATCGAGAACGACGCCGCCGCGCGACCGTCCGCCGTGTCGCCGCTCGCCCATCCCATGAGCGCCGAAGGCACGACTAGGATCAGGCAGAACAGGATGACGAACATCGCCATCTTGATGTGGCGTTTGGTGGTGAGGAACTTCGCGGCGAGGATGATGAAGGCGAACCGCGTGATGAAATCACGGGTCAGCGGCGCGGTCTGGTCGAGGGTCCGGACCTTGCCCCAAGTGATGCGCAGGTCGGGAAGGTCCAGTAGGACGCGAACGTCCCGAACAGCAGGACCACGCCGATCGCCACAAAGAGCTGCACCTGGCGCGCCCGGACGAACCAGAAGTCCGGCCGCTGGGCGAGCTCGGCGAGCAGGATCACCGCGAGGATGATGCCGAGGACGTTGTTGATCGTGAGGAGACCGCCGCCACGGATCGGGGTCGGATAGCTGGCGAACAGGTAGTTGGTGAGGAGCAGCAAGATGCCGACCTCGGGCCGGGCGACCACGACGACCAGCAACATCGAGGCGACGATCAGCGCGATCGCGGTCGCTTCCTCACCGGCGTTGGTCGCGAGGACCAGCAAGACCCCGAGCGCCGCCAGGCCGACCAATCCCGCGATCGTCCCGCCGGACCCCTTACGCGGCAGGGTACGGTAGCCGGGAAGTGCCTCCTCCGTCGCGATGCTCATCGGATGTTCTCGACCTGCATGCGCCGGGTACCGCGCCTCAGATCATCTCCTCGACGAACGCGGGCAGATAGCTCTTGCGTCGATTGAGCAGCGCCCCGAGCATCTTGGCCCCGGCGCGCTCGAGCTGCCGCTTGGCGCGTTGCGCCTCGTCGATGCGCGTCCGATCGGCCTCGATCACGAAGACGCTGCCGTCCATGCGCGGTCCGAGGATGAGCGCATCGGTGTACACGTTGGCCGGCGCCGAATCGAAGACGACGAACTGGAACCGCTCGTGGAGCTTCTCCATGACCTCACCGAACCGCGCCGACTCGAGAATCCCAGAGGGCGAGCTCTCGTAGTGCCCGCTGGTCACCACGAAGAGTCCCGGTTGCGGCGTCGGTTGGACGACGGTCTCGATGCCCTGGCGACCCTCGACGAGCTCGGCGAAGCCACCGTTGCGCTGGATCGGAAACACCTGCTCGAGCGCCGGCGTGCGAAAGTTCGCTTCGATCAAGAGCACGTCGAGGTTCTTTCGCTTGGCGAGCGTCGACGCGAAGAGCGCCGCCGTCGTCGTCGCGCCTTCGCCGTGCTGCGACGCCACCACCATGAGATCGCGCAGCACCGGCTGTTCACGGCTCGGCAACAGGAGATGGGTCCCGAGGCGCTGGTAGGCCTCCTCGATGTCGGGAGCCAGATCGAAGTCGATGCGCAGGCTTCCGTTCGACCGCCCGCCGTTCGACTTGGGGGTACGGCGCCCGCGCCACCACGAACGGCGCGGCGGCGGCGTGGCTCTCGACGTCGGCGCCGAGGGCGCCTTCGCGCTCTTCCTGCGCCCGTTGGAGCGCCTCGTAGATCTTGCTCGCATGACCGTTGGATCTCGACGAGCTCGCTGATGTCGGGAATGACGGCGAAAACGGGAAGCTCGAGGTGCTGTTCCACTTGTTCCTCCAGCTTGAAGTTGCGTCCCAGGAACTCGATGCCGACGGCCGATCCGACGCCGAGCCCGATGCCGGCGATCAGCGCCGCGAACACCATGACCATGCTCATCTGATTGAAGGGCTTGACCGCGAGGCTCGCCGGATCGAGCACGCTCACGTTGACGATGCCTTCCTTGTCGAGGGCCTCGGAGATGCGCGCCTCGTCCTGCTTGCGCTCGAAGAGACGATAGGATTCCCGCGCCGCCGAGACGTCTTGCTCGAGCGACGCGAGCACGATGGTCTTCTTGCGGAGATCGATCGCGGCTTCCTCGTTCTGATCTCTCCACTTGTCGAGGAAGCCAGGGAGCACCTTCACACGCTCACGGAGGTCGTACAGGTTGCGCTCGTGGTGCAGGATCTCTTGTGTCAGCACGTCGCGGATCGGGTTGGCGCTCATGCGCTCGCGACCCACGATCCCGCTGCTCGCCTTGGCGAGGGCGAGGCGGCTTCTCACCTCCGCGATCTGACCGTTCAAGTCGGACACGGTCCGGTCCTCGTCGGTGTAGAGCTGCTTCGCGTTGGCCCGCTGCGCCTCGAGCTCCCCGAGCTTCGTCATCAGCATCTGCGCTTCGGGGTTGGTGCGCTCCGAGTCGGCGAAAATCCGCTCGGGCTGCTCGGCGAGCTGCTTCTTCATGACATCGAGATTGCGCTCGGCGACGCTGATCTTGTTGTTCTGCGTTCGCAGCACGTCGCGATAGCGAATGGCGTCCTTCACGGCCCACCGGATCTGGTCCTCGGGCACCACGATCCGTTCGACCTCCACGAACTCGGCGAGCTTGGCTTCGGCCCTCTGGACCCGGTCCCGCTGCCGTGCGAGCTCGTGCTCGAAGAACTCGGGGGCCCCGTGTTGCGATGCACCTGCGCATGGCGATCGAGGTACGCCGCGACCAACGTCCTCAAGATCTCCTGGCCCTTCTGCGGATTGCGCGCGAAGAGGTCGATCGCGATGACGTTCGACTGCGGGCTCGGCCCCACCGAGACCATGCTGCGCAGGATGCCGACCTGCTCGTCGACGGAGAGGGTCGTGTCGGCGCCGAAGATCGGCGCGCCCGCCACCGACATGCGGTCGAGCACCTGACGCGCCAGCTCGGCGCTCTTGAGGATCTCGATCTCGAGTTCACCTGCTCGGTGGTCGCCGACACCGGGAGCGTGATCTCGCGTTGCTCGCCCGAGCTGACCTCGCACCTCGGCGCGGCCCGGCCTGATCATGACTTTGGCCGTGCTCTTTGTAGATGCGAGGGCGCGTGAGCCCAGCCACCAGCATCGTCAGCACGACGACGGCGATCACCGCCAGCACCTGCCACTTCCGCTTGAACACCGCGTAGAGCATGAGCTTGATGGCGGCGGCGCCATCTTGCGTCTGAGGGGCTTCGGCGAAGTACGGTACGCCGCCCCCGTTGGTCTTCAGGATTTCAGGTTGCACGCTGTGCCTCGTCGCTCAGGGAATGGGAATCGGCGCGGTGGCACCCGCACGCGACTCGACCGGTAAGAGATCTCGGATGTACTGCTTCACGAAGACGCCGGCGTTGGCGACGCGCGTCGCCGGAACGTAGACGATGTCATTGCCAGTCAACCGCACGACCTCCGGCACACCGTATTTCACGACCGCTTTGAGATCGACGCGGCTCGCGTTGTACTCGCCGTTGGAGCCGCGCGCGATGTAGAGCACGTCGGATTTCTGGGCGGTGTCTTTGAAGCCGCCGACCGCCATGACGGCCTGGAGCGGTGTCATGCCTTCCTGGATCACTGACGAAGCCGGGACGATTGACCTCGCCGCCCACGTAGACGCTGACGGTCACCGATGCCGGTCACGATGACGACCACCTCGGGGTTTTTCAGGTAGCGCGCGGAACGCTGCTTGATGATCTCCGCGAGCTCGAGCGGGGTGAGCCCTTCGGCGAGAATCTCCCCGGTGACGTCGAGACTGACCATCCCGTCCGGGCGAACCGGCAGCTCCTGGTCGCGCGCGTGATGGTAGGGAAACTTCACGTTCAACTTGTCGCCCGCCATGAGGCGGTACTCGCCGCGCTCAATCGGCCCGTGTTGTTGCCCCATGACCTCTTCGGGCGAAGGCATTTTCTTGCTGCCGACCTCGGTGCAGCCTCCGATACAGAGAGCCACCGCACAGACGCCGGCCATGGCCAGCGATCGGATCGCTCGTTCGGTAGGTGATGTGTCGTGTTGCATCATGCGTGTTGATCCTCGTTGCTTCGCAGAGCGATTGGTCGGTCGGCTCGTCCGAGGACGAGGCTCCGCCATCGCAGATCTCGTAAGTACTGACAATGCCTCTACAACCACATCACCGTAACTCAAACTGGTATCGCCACCCAGGCGAAAAACTTGGCTTCGAAGTTTATAGCCGGCCGACGGCTCGCAAGCGGGATTTCGACCGAGGTACCCTGGCGCAGGACGTCCATCAGAACGCGGATCCGACCCCGTTCGGGACAGGGTTTTTCGATGATGGCGATCAGACCCGCGAAGGGTCCTCGCTTGATGCGAACACGTTCGCCGACCCGGAAAGTCCGATCGGGGCGAATGACCCACGTCCGTACCGGTTTGTTGGCGAAGAAAATTGACGACCCCTGGAGCAATGGCCGTTGGAATCTCCCCGAACGAGACGAAGCTCCTTGACCCCGGCGTCCAGACGACCGTGTGGTAGGCCGTAGGGAGCACGATGTCGACGAAGAGGTAGCTCGGGAAAAGCGGGACCGTCACCCAGTCGTTGGTCCAGCCGACCGGTTCGAGGATTCGCGGACAAAACGCTGCAATCCCGCGCCGCTCAAGCTTCGAAGCGCCAACTCCTCCTTGCGGGACTTGCTGCGAATCACGAACCATTCTTGCGGCGGGGCGTTCATGGGAAGCGGGAAATCGTCTCGGAACGGAGCAAATCCAATGCCATGGAAATCCACGAGGCCGCAAGATTCCTCACTTTTCCGGCATGGGCACGGACGGAGTTTCCTCTTGACCAAGCGTGGGTCTGCGACGGCCGAGGACAACTCGATACCGCACCGCGATCGAAAAGAAGCGGATCCGGCGAATTCGCCCCTCGTTGCGTTTCTGCCGGATCGTGCACTGACGTCAGGTGATCTCCTGACGCGGCGGTCAGGAAGACAAGCGACACTCGGAAGTTACGTATGCGATCTCGCAACGCGCGCCTTCCGAACCGTTCGCCCCCTAATCCCGGAAAGCACGACTGATGCGACCCGGAAGGAGTGAGGACCGGCGATCGGGGCGCGTTACTCCTCGCTCGTGGAATTCGCTTCCGGTAGACGCGGCGCCGGCAATGTCAGGAGCTGTCCCGTCAAGAGCAGGTTCGGATCATCGAGCCAAGGATTCGCGGCCTTGAGCAGCGCCATGACTCGGGGGCTCGCGTTGCCGTAGTAGCGTACCGCGAGGTCGGTCAGCGTATCGCCCACGCTCACGCGGATACGAATGGCGCCGGTGGGATCGACGTTGCCCGGCCGCGCGTGCGACCCGTCAGGATGCGGGCTCGAACGGTGCGACGGGCGCCGTCGTCGCCGCGGACGCCGGTGTCACTTCGGGCACTGCCATCTCGGAAGGTCCGCTCGTCGACGCGGCGCCGTCCGCTGTGCCTCGCGACGCTCGGGCTCGACCCATCGGGAACGAGGGCCGGTGCCGGCGGAGTCTCGACCGGCTCCGGCGTCGGTTCCCGAGGTCGCGGTCGGCGCGATCTCGGTCGGCGTCGACGATGAACGGCCGTCGCCGTCGCAAGCGGCGGCATCAACCCCCACCCGCATCGCGAGCGGCGCCCAACCGTCGCGCGCGAGGGCGAGCGCGCCAAGGGCGAGACCACCCCGATTGCCGCGGCCGCGAGCAGCGTGGCCGGGCGACTGGAACCGACTCGATGCCCAGGGTCATCTGGCGACGCAGATCCCGCATCGCTTCGCCGATCTCGCGCCAGCCGATCGTGCGCTTGCCCCGTGCATACGCCGTCACGAGCGCGTTGTCGCACGCCGCGTTCACGAGCCGCGGCACGCCAGCCGAGAACCACCACAGGCGGAAAAGCGCTCCTCGGGTGAGGAGGTCCTCGGACGTCGCCACCTGCAGCGGCGATCCGGGCGCCGACGTACGCCTCCACCTCGAGCGGGCGAGCGGACGCAAGCGCGCGCTCACCGAGATGCGCTGGCGCAACTGGCGGATCTCACGGCGGGCGAGCAGTCCGTCGAGCTCCGGGCTGCCCGGCGAGGACCAGCTGGAGGATCTTCTCCTTGGCGGTCTCGAGATTCGACAAGCAGCCGGAGCTCTTCGAGCACCGGGATCGTGAGGTCCTGCGCTTCGTCGATCAGGACGACCACGTTGCCGCCGCGCGCGAGCGTGGCGAGCAGCTCTGCGTTCAACACCTCGAGCATGTCGAGCTTGCTGGCCCCCGACGCCGGGGGCGTGCCGAGATCGGTCAGGATGAAGCGCAGCATCTCCTCGAAGCCGATCGCCGGATTGATGACGAGGACGCTGCGCGTCTCGCGCGGCAGCTCGGAGAGCAAGCGCCTGCAGCAGCGTCGTCTTGCCCGTGCCGGCCTCGCCGATCAGCGACACGAAGCCCTTGCGCTCGACGATGCCGTAGTGCAGCGCCGCGAGCGCCTCGCGATAGCTCGGCGTTCAGATACAGAAACTTCGGGTCGGGGGTGAGATTGAACGGCTTCTCGCGGAAGCCGAAGAACGCGCGATACACCGCGTCACCTCACCGGTGGCGACCCACCGCGGCTCAGACGCTGGATGTCGACGTCCGGACCAAGCCGGGCGACCACCCACGCGCCGTATTCAACCTCTCAGCCGACCAGCGCCTGGTCGGGCTCGCCGCGATCGCGGCCGCGGAAATCCTCCCGCTGGAGCGTGTGCAGCTTCATCTTGCGATGCAGCGTCGCCGCATCGACCAAGCGCGTGCTTGGCGCTCAGATTGATGCTGCCGCGGTTCTTCTTGAGCACGTGGCTCAGGTAGTCCTTCTCCGCGCGTCGCAGGTACTCCTTGAGGCGGCACCTCGTAGTCGTAGCGTGCGGCGCAGCGAATCGACGTCCTTGCGCTTGCCGGCGCCCGGGAGATCGACCTCGCGGATCACCGGAGCCGGTGGTGCGCAGGATGGCGCGCTCGAGCACGTTGCCGAGCTCGCGGACGTTGCCGGGCCAGTGGAAGCCCATGAGCTCGGACAGCGCCTTGTTGGACACGCGGTGATGCCGCGCTCGCGCGCCATCTCGCTGTTGCGCAGGAACTCGCTCACGAGCAGCGGGATGTCCTCGATGCGATCGCGCAGCGGCGGGATGCGGATCGGCACGACGTTGATGCGGTAGAAGAAGTCCTCGCGCATCCGGCCGTCGGCCACGAGCTCGCGTGAGCTCGACGTTGGTCGCCGCGATGACGCGCATGTTGACCTTGACCTTGCGGTTGCCGCCGAGCCGCTCGACCTCGCGCTCCTCGAGCACGCGCAGGAGCTTGAGCTGCATGTTGAGCGTGATGCTCTCGATTTCGTCGAGGAAGAGCGTGCCGCCGCTCGAGCAGCTCGATCTTGCCGACGCGGTCGTGCACGGCGCCGGTGAAGGCGCCGCGCTCGTAGCCGAAGAGCTCGCTCTCGAGCAGCGTGTCGGGGAACGCGGCGCAGTTGATGGCGACGAAGCGGCCCGACTTGCGCTTGCCCTGGAAGTGGATCGGCGCGCGCGACGAGCTCCTTGCCGGTGCCCGACTCGCCGGTGATCAGCACGGTCGCGTCGTTCTGCGCCAGCACCTCGATCGGTCTCGAAGATCTCGTGCATCACGCGGTTGCGGCTGACGATGTTGGCGAACGAGTAGCGGTTGGAGAGCTGGCTGCGGAGGTAGTTGATCTCGTCGAGCAGGCGGCGCTTCTCGAGCACCTTCTCGGTCGCGAGGAGGATCTCCTCCTTCTGGAACGGCTTGGTGATGTAGTCGCTCGCGCCCTGCTTGATCGCCTCGACCGCGCCTTTGATGCTGGCGTAGCCGGTGATCATGATCACGTCGAGGTCGGGCCAGTGCTCGCGTGATCTCGCGCGTGAGACCGATGCCGTCCGGTCCCGGGATGCGCAGGTCGACGACCGCGAGCGAGAAGTCGTGCTCGCCGAGGAGCCGCAGCGCCTCGGAAGCATTGCCGGCACTGCTCACGAGGTACTGCTGCGAGGTGTACAGATCCTCGAGCTGCCGGCAGATCAGCGGATCGTCGTCGACGATGAGAATGCGCGTGTCCATGGGTTCGTGTGCTCCCGATTGCTAGACGTAGAGCGGCAGGAAGATCAGCGACCACCTTGCGGCCATTGGCCTCGTAGCGTTCGAGGATCTCACCGCCGTGCAACTCGATCAGCTTCTGCGCGACCGCCCACTCGACGCCCGCCTCGGCGCCGCGGAAGAGCGGCGACGCCGGCGCCTTCGGCTCGACGTCCAGACGCATCTCGAGCCCGTCGAAGTCGCGTCGCTTCGCCGTCCCGAGCGTGACGGTGAGCGCACCCCCGAGCTTCAGGTCCTCGTGCACGTGATGGAGCGCGATGCGGAAGGCCTGCGAGATGCGCGTCGGATCGACGAGAATCGTCGCGGGCGGATCGATGTCGTCGCGGCGCACCTCGACGGCGTTGCCGTTCAGATGCGACTCGCGAGGTGCACCATGAAGCCATCGAGCAGCTCGCCGACCGGCACCTTGGTGAAGTTCAGCGTGATCGGGATGGAAGTACTCGAGCGCGACCTTGAGGAACTCCTCGAGGTTGGCGATCGTCCGCTCCAGCATGTGACCGGCGGTCGAGTCCGCCTTCTCGGCGGTCTCGCTGTCGGTCTTGATGAAGTCCGACCAGTAGTAGAGCTTGTGAAAGAAGTTCCCGAGCTCGTGTGAGATGTCCGCGAGCACGCGCTCCTGCACGACCACGAGGCTCCCGTGCTCCGTGCCGTAGCTTCGGAAGCGCGCGGCTTCAGGCGGCACGAGAGTTCTGCGATCGATCGCGATGGGCAGTCATGGATGGGGGTGCGCCAGTTCTGGATCGCTTTTCCGCTCTGCGCGACGAGTCGCGCCTTTGCAAGAGCGAGCTCGACGCAACGGCGAGTGTACTCGGGCGCATCGTGCGCTTTCAACCCGCGAAATTTCACACTAACCGCGTGAAATTTTGTGATTCTGAGCGGATGCGCAGCGCTGGCCGCCGCAGATCTTCGGCAGACGTTGCAGACGCGATTGCGGCACACCGCGCATCGATGCCGATCGCAGGCGTAGTCGCGACCGCTACTGGCTGCCCTGGCCGCTGCGCGATTCGAAGACGAGCTTCAGGTTCTGCACCTTGCGGAGCTCGTAATCGATCGTGAGCAAGGCTTCGATGACGTTCTTGATCTCGCCCGTCATGCGATCGAGCTCCTGGAACGAGACGCGCTCGAGCTCGCGGCGCACCTGCTCGTAGAGGCTGAGGATGCTGCCAAGGCCACCTGCGGACGTGAACCGGGCGTCGATCTCGTCGTAGGAGGAAAGAATGCGGTCGATGAGTTCCCGGATTTCCTGCGTCACGCCAGTGGTCTCCTCTGGGGCCGACACCCGCTTGACGAGAGTCGACTTATCGCGAAAGCAATTCCAGTGCCAGTTGTACGTGGGCAACCTGCACAAAAACTCCAGTGTTTTCAATGGTATAAGCACCGTCACAGGGTGGCTGGTCGCTCGTGCAAACTCGCACGAACGTCCAACCTTCCGATGAGACCGGCTGCGATAGGACCGCGCAGTGCGCGCTAACCGCGGCCACGGTCCATGGCGCGACGGTCGGAGCGCACTGTCGCCATCCGCGGCGAGTGAGCGACCATGCCATGCGGTGCGCAGCTGCGGAGTCATGCGCATCAGCCGCGATCGAGCAGCGTTCGAGCTCTGCGCACCATCCGACTCCGAGCGTCCTCGACCGCGGACGACCGCACCGAGCGCCGCTTCGACGTGCTGCGGCCACCTCGAGCAGCCGGCGATCGCCGTCCATCCCGGTGTTGGCGACCCGGCGATCGAGCTCGCCGTAGTAGCGGATCGACATCCTCGGTCTGGCGTCGCATCCAGCTCGACCATGATCGGATGTGGACTACCACCGACTTTCGGTCCGTCAAGTCAAGCGAGCGCTATGCCGTCAGCACCTTCAGAGTCGCACGAGATCGCCGCGTCGTCGTGCGGGTAAACCGGGACGCGCGGCAAGAGCGGCAACGCGTGACGACCGAGACCGCCACGCGCCATCGTCGTCGCCGATCGATAGTGGCGGGCGACGCGTGCCGAGCGACGTCACCGATGCTCGCTCTGGGCCGCCATACGGATAACAGAAGTGACGGCAGCGCACGACCGGTGTGCTCAGCGATCGCACGCTGACTCGCGACGAGCTCGTGCTCGCGCTCGTCGGCGTGAAGCGCAGCGACCGCCGTGTGCGTGATCCCGTGGCTCTCGAAGCTCACGAGAGATCGTCGCGCGCCAGCGTCTCGACCCTCCGCCCATGTGATCGCGGCCGGCGGCGTCAGCGCTCCGGGATCGACGAGGCCGCGCTCGACGAGCGCTGCACCGCGATGGCCGCGCAAGCGCGGCCCGTACTCAGCCACGGCCGCGCGTACATGAGCCGCGTCATGCCCTTCATGCGAAGGCGCGGATCGCGTCGCGGCGCCGAGAAGTCCAGACGTCTCGCCCGCGAGCTCGAGCTTCCGAGCGGGCGCGTGCGGCGCTCGATGGCGCCCGCAGCCACTGGAACGGCATGCCGCCGAGGCGCGTCGAGGTAGGCGGTCGGCAGATAGAACGCTGACCGGCCACTGGCGCGCGCCGTCGACCGCGCCTCGGCGATCTCGCGCACGGTGCTCGCCGACGCCGTCGTCGAACGTGATCGCGAACAGCCCGCCGGTCGGCGCGCCGCGCGCGTGGCGCTCGACGAGCTCGTCGAGCGCCATCGGGCCGGCTCGGCGCGAGCGCCGTGATCTGCTCGATGAACACGCGCCGCCGGCAGGTTGTGGTACGCGAGGACGAAGCCGCCGCGGAGGCGGCCGAGCGCGCCGCTGCAGCGCACGGTAGGCGCCGCGGTGCCGACTCACGGTCGCGCGTGCGCGCGGCGCGCGCAGCGTAGCGCTGACAGCCACCATGCGCGCTCGCGGCGCCGCCGGCATCCGGCCACGGGCGAGCGCACGGCGACGGCCGCCGATCACCGGCATGCGCGCACCGACGCACCGCGTCCGCATGAGTCGCGTCGCCGAGGACGTCGAGATTGGTGCGCTCGCGATCGGCACGCATCGCTGACGAGGACCTGGGCGTTGCGCTCCGCGGCGGCGGCCAGAGCTCGCTCGGGCGATGCGATCGCCGCGATGAACGCGCGCGCGCCGAGCGCCGTCGACGTCGTCGGGCGGAAAGAGCACCCCGTCGCCCTGCCCGCGTGAGCCACTCGCGGTTCGCGGCGCAATCGCTCACGACCGGAATACACCCCGGCCGCCATCGCCTCGAGCAGCGCCGGGCTCGTGCCGTCCCAGAGCGACGCCGACACGTAACGTCGGCCGCCGCGAGCAGCGCCGGCAATCGGCCGCCGGCGCGTAGCCGCCGAGGAACGTCACGCGATCTCGCGAGCCCGCGCGCGCCACCTGGCCGCGCAGCGCCGCCGAGTCGCGGCCGTCGGCTGCGAAGGTGCATGGTGGAACGGCACCCCGTCGCCGCGACGCCGCGCAAGCGCCGCGACGATCGTCTGCGGCTGGTACGGCCGATGGAGCTTGCGGGTGCAGATCATGCCGCGTGACGCCGATCCTGCGACGTGCCGTGACGCGGACCGATCGAAGCGCTGTGGCGGTCGATCCCCTGCGAGAGACAGAGCGTCTTCGCCGCCGGCACGCCGAGCGTCGCGACCTTCGCGGCCAGCTCCGCGGAGACCGGATTCACGAGATCGGCGCGCTGCACGACGTAGCGGATCAGCGCGCGCCGCAGCGGGTGGCGGAGCGAGTTGTGCACGTCGCTGCCGCGGGCGCTCACCACCAGCGGATGGAAGCCGCTCGTCGTCGCGACCAGCCCGTTGCTGGTCAGGAAGTGGGCGTGCACAAGATCCGGCGCGATCGACCGCACCAATCGCCGCACCTGCGGAATCGACGCGCACGTACGCGACGCGGGCTCTGGTCGGATCGCAATCGTGCGGCAGCGGATGATGGTTGACGGCGTTCGGCAGCGGATCGTGCGTGAAGCTGATGAGATGGATCTCGTGACCGCGGCGCGCGAAGTGATCGATGTAGGGCGCCGCGAAGTGGCTCTGCGAGTGGACGATGCTAACAGATCCGCATGCGTCCGCTCACCCGACGCGCCAGGGCCGGCATCCGGTCGTCGGGTCCGAACGGTGCGGTCGACGAAGGTCCGGAACCAGAGCTCGAGCCAGAGCAGCAGCCAGAAGCGCGTGCCGTGCGCGCGCCGTCCCGGCGCATGCGCCTGCCACAAGCCGCTCGAGGTACGCGAAGTCGAAGAAGCCGCGGCTCCGCGCCTGCTCCGGAGAAGATGATCGCGCGCGCCGGCGCCGCCCACGCGCCGCGAAACCACGCGTCGTGCGGAATCGAGAAGCCGTGCTTCGGACGGTAGACGACCTCGCGCGGAAGCCGCCGCGCCGCGACCTTCTTCGAGCAGCGATTTCGCCTCCCACGGCCGGAGCTTCGCCGCCGCGGGCACGGTCGCGGCCCACTCCACGACCTCGCGATCCTGGAAGGGACAGCGCGCCTCGAGGCTGCTCATCATGGTGGCGACGTCGACCTTCGGGTTGTAGCCGAAGGGCAAGAGCACCGTCAGGTCGTGATGCAGGCGCGCGGTCGAGCGCCGAGTCGGCCGTCGAAGTCGGCGCCGACCTCGAGCGCATAGCCGAGCAGCACGTCGCGGTCGGCGAGCCCGCGGTGCGGCGGCCGCCCAGAGCGCGGGCAGGTGATGCAGCGACCACGTGGTCGAGCCGGCCCAGTTCACCGAGCGGGTCGCTGCTCGGCGTAGCGCAGAAAGCGCGCCGCCGACGCCTGCCAGCCGCGATCGCCGGCGTCGAGCAGCGCCGTGCTGCTACGCGCCAGCGATCGAGCAGCGACGACGGCAGCACGCTGCCGACCGCGGCGCCGAGCGACGCGTCCGAGGTGCTGGCTGTAGCCGGCGAACGACTCGTCGCCGCCGTCGCCCGGTCAACGCCACCGTGACGTGCTGCCGCGCGCTCTTCGCGACGTAGTACGTCGGAATGCAGGCCTCGTCGCCGAAGGGCTGGCCGAACTCCCACACGAGCCGCGGCAGCAATGCCCACGCATCGGCCGTCACCTCGAACTCGGTGTGCGCGGTCCGGCAGTGCTCGGCGACGCGCCGCGCATAGCTGCGCTCGTCGTGCGCGGCGTCGCCGGTGCCCATCGAGAACGTACGGACCGTCTGCGCCGCCGCTCTCCGCCATGCAGCTCACGACGATGCCGCTGTCGACGCCGCCGCTCAGGAACGCGCCGAGCGGCACGTCACTGCGCAAGCGACGTCGCACGGCGGCCGCCACGACGCGATCGGCCTCGACGGACGAGGTCGTCGACCGACGCCCGCGACCTTGCGGGCGAACGACAGCCGCCAGTAGCGCTCCTCGCGCTGGCCGTCGGGCGTGACCGTCAGCAGGTGGCCGGGCAAGCAGCTGGAACGCGTCGGCGTAGATGGTCTCGCGGCCCGGGCAGGTACGTCCAATAGAGGAAGCGCGCGAGCGAGTCCGGACCGCACGCTGCCAGCCGCCTGGATCCGCGATCCAGAGCGCCTTCAGCTCCGACGCGAAGAGAAACCGGCCGCTCGTGCCACCCGTAGTAGAGCGGCTTCTTGCCGAGCCGGTCGCGCGCGAGGATGCAGCGTGCGGCGCTTCGCGTCCCAGATCGCGAACGCGAACATCCCGTTGATGCGCTCGAGCAGGCGCGTGGATGCCCCACTGCTCGTAGCCGTGCACCAGCACGTCCGAGTCCGACGTCGCTCGTGAAGCGATGGCCGGCGGCGACGAGCTCGCGCGCAGCGTCATCGAAGTCGTAGATCTCGCCGTTGAAGACCAGCCAGACCGAGCCGTCCTCGTTGCTCATCGGCTGGCGGCCGCGCGGCGAGAGATCGATGATGCTCAGCTGCGCGTTGCGCGCAGTCCGACGTGCGGCAGGATCTTGGTGTCGGCGTCGTCGGGACCGCGATTGATCATCGTGTCCCGCATGCGATCGACGAGCTCCGAGCGGATCGGGTCGGCCCTGCTCGAAATCGACGATGCCGCAGATGCCACACATGGATGATGGGATCGGCGCGCCGCGGCGCTCAGGCCTCGGTGAGCGCTCGGAAGAGCGCGTTCCAGCGCGCGCTCACGACCGGTGCGGCGAACGATCGCAGCGTGTCGGGGATCGCCGGCCGCATGCGGCGCGAGGCCGCCGGATCGCGCAGCACGCCACGAGCGCAGCCGTCAACGCCGGCACGTCCTCGGGCGGGAAGCAGTCGGCCGTTCACGCCGTCGTGCACGATCTCACTCGACCCCGTGCGGACAATCGAACGCGACGATCGGCAGACCGCACGCCAAGCGCCTCGAGCACGACGTTCGGCATGCCCTCGTAGCGCGACGACAACACGAAGACGTCGGCGTGCGCGAAGAACCGCTCGGGCTGCTCCTGGAAACCGACCAGCTCGACCGCGTCGGCGAGCCCGAGCGCTCGGCGCCTGCGCGGCGAGCTCGGCCTCGAGCTCGCCGACGCCGACGATCGTGAGGTGCGCCGGCACGCCGGCGGCGCGCACGCCCGACCATCGCCTCGAGCAACAGATCGAAGCCCTTCTGATAGCGTCAGGCCGCCCCATCGCGAGCACGTGCGGCCCGGTCCGGTGAACGGCGACGTCGAGACCCTGGCGGCCGCCGCCAGGCGCTCGGCGTCGACGGGATTGTGGAGACATTGCGACCTGTCCCGGACGCGGCGCGATCTCGCCGTCAGACGCCGCGCGCCACGGCTTCGGTCTGCGTGACGATGCGATCGGCGCGGCGCACCAGGCGGAGATAGCATCTGATAGAGCAGATCCCGGTAGCGGTTGTGCTCCATGTAGCGCTCGCCGATGACCTCGCGGATGACGAGCTTGCAGGACGGCAGGAAGGGCTTGGCGAGGAGCAGCAGGAAGTTGATGTAGCCCTGGGTCGCGACGAGCACGGCCGGGCGCACCTGCCAGATGATCCGCACGAGCTTCGGCATCGCGTTCCGCGCCCGCCGGACGCTCGAGCACGTGCAGGACGACGTCGTCGGGGACCTCCGAGCGGAACCAGAAGCCGTAGAACGTGTAGAAGACGACGAGATGCGGCTCGAAGCGCGTCCGATCGAGATGGCGGAGGAGCGTGATCACCACGCGCGCCGCGCCACCGCCGAGGGTCGGCAGCACGAACAGCACGGGACGTCGGGCTTTGGGTTCGTCACGATTTCGTAAGCACCGACGCAGTCGGAACGGCCCTCCGGAATATCGACGGCCGGGCGAGGACGCAAGGTCAAAACACGCACTGCGTCGTCGAAGCCGCGTTGACAACTCGGGGGTGGCGCGGACCATGTGGGGATCGCATGCTCATCCGCTCCGAGCCGCAGTCCATCGCGTCCGCCACGCCGAGCGCGTCCGACCGACGCTCGTCCGCCGGCGCGCGCGCGCTCAGGGATTGCTCGCCGCCAGCATCTATCCGAGCACGGGCGATCATCCGCGCGCTGACGTTCGTCGCCGACCTCGACGAGGCGGCGATCGCGCGCGTGCGCCGCGAGTCGCTGGCGCTCCGCCTCCGCCACCGCGGTCCCCGTGACGGTCGAGCTCCGCTACGTCGCCGACGCCGCGGCCGCGGCGCTGATCGCCGACGCTCGCCGACCTCGCGACGCCATCACGTCGCAGGTCGATCGACGACCGCCGCGATCGCCGCGACCGAGAGCGCCTGCCCGCGACCGGCGCCGATGCCGCGTCACGCCTCTCGCCGCGCCGCCGGACCGCAGCCCGGCTGCGCACCACGGTCCCGATCCGTTCGGGCTCGACCGTCGCCGGTTTCGTGCCCGTCGCCATTCCCGCCGTTCCGCTTCCGCTTCATGTTCGAGCAGTACTGGCGGGTCGCGGTCAGCGGCATCGAGCAACCTGCCGACGCGACGGTCCGGCGCTCGTCGTCGCCAACCACTCCGGCGCGGTCCCGGCCGACGCCTTCATGATCGCGACCGCCCTCGAGCTCCGCCACCGGGCGCTGCTTGCGGGTGCTCTACGACAAGTTCGTCGACGCACCTGCCGCTTCATCGGACGACGTCTATCGACGGCTCGGTGCGGTGAGCGCGTCCTTGCCGAACGCCGAGCGACTGCTGCAGCGCGGCGAGCTGGTCGGCCTCTTCCCCGAAGGGCATCGCCGGCGTCGAGAAGCGCTGCACCGAGCGCTATCGCCTCCGCCCTTCAAGACCGGCACCGCGCGTCTGAGCATCCGCACCGGCAGCCCGATCGTTCCGGTCGCCATCGTCGGCGCCGGAGGAGGCCTATCCGGTCGTCGCGCGGCTGTACCGCGCCGGGCGACTCGTCGGCATCCCGTGGATTCCCGCTGCACGCCGACTCTTTCCGCTCTGTGGGGTGGCGGGAGCGCTCCCGCTCCCGACGAAATGGTCGATGCATTTCGGCGCCCCGATCGCGCCCCCGCCCCCGACGGACGCTCGGAGGACGTACGGGTCGCGGAGCTCACCGCCGCGTCCGCGCCGCCATCGAGAGCCGATCTGCGGCGCCTGCTCGCCAAGCGCGCCGGAATCTTCCTATAAGGCCCCGCCGGCGCTCGACGCACGCGCCGGTGCGGACGACACGCGGCCGTCGAGCGTTCCGCCGGCCAGGCAGCCCGAGAGGGGGACAAGCGATGCGGAGTCATCTGGCCGTGGTCGTCATCGTGGTCGCTCGGCGGTCGCGGCGTGCACACGAGCCTGCAACCGGCCGCATGCCGCGTCCGTGCACACCGCAACGCGCAGGGCGCGGCGAGCGGGATCGGCATCATCGGCATGTCGCTCGATCAGCATCGCGAACGCGAGCGGGAACGACCCGAGCTCGTCGTCGACCGCGTGGTGCCCGACGGTCCAGCCGCCGACCGCCGGCATCCGCCCGGGCGACCGCATTCTCAGCGATCGAGGGCACGCTCGACGCAGCGGCATGTCGATCGCCGACGCCGCGCGTCGCTTGCGCGGACCGATCGACGCGTCGGTCGCGCTCGTCATCGCGACCGGGAACCGGCCGCGCGACGTCACGATCACGCGCGTCGCGCCGAGCGATCTCTGGAGCGGCGCCGCGGGATCGCCGCGCGCCGGCAGCGAAGCACGCCGAGCGAGTGCGGCCGAGCGACGTGGCGCCGGCGACGCAGGTATCAGCCGCCCTGCCGCCAATGATCCCCGCCGCGCAGGTTGCTGAAAAAGGGGCCATCTGCTTCGTTACTCGGTCGTTCGCGCCTCGCATCTGACCCTTTTGAGCAACCTGCTGGGGCTGCCTCGTGCGCGTGGAGAGGCGGTCGCTCCGCTCCCGCCCCACCAATCTCATTCTTCGATCTGCGAAATGCAGTTTTCGGAATTGAAGGGCGGAGCGAAGCGACGCACTCACCATGCGCACGAGGCAGCCCCGGCAGGTTGCTCAAAGGTCGAGATGCTAGGCGCGAGCGAGCGAACGCGGAGGCGTAGCGGAGCTACGCCGCACAAGTGAGCGACCGAGCAACGAAGCAGATCGGCCTTTCAGCAACCTGCAGCTGAGACGCCGGCGGTTAGGAAGTATGATCCCGTCTCATTGACGATCCCGCCGTACACGTCGCCGACTCCCGCCGGCTCGACGCTCGCGACGGCGACGGCGCCCGCCGACACCTGCGTGCTGCCGTCCATGCGGCGGAAGACGTAGCCCGCGGGGAAATGGGCGCTGCTGTCGAGCAGCTCGCCTGCCGCGAGCGCGCGTCACGGGACGCTCGACGCGATCACGCGCGTAGAAGACGTGGCCGTGATCGACGACGACCGACTGCCCGTTGTCGAAGGTGACCCGCAAGACCGGCACCCCGGTCGCCGTGACGGCGATCTTCGTGAAGAGCCGAAAGCCGATCCGTCCGTTCGGCAGCCGGGTCATCACGGTGATCGACTTGCCGACGAGGCCGCCGATCGCGACCGGACCGTCGACGGTTTCGATGAGGCTCTCGCCGGTAAGACAGCCGCGCCCGCATCGTCGCTCACCGCTCACGTCGCGTCCTCCACGCGGCGCAGAGGTGGCGCCGGCGGACCTCCTTACACCTCGTCATGCGGACGCTGCCAGCCGTGCGCCCGTTGACAGCCCTGACCCCCTCTGCGAGGAGACGCGCCGCCCGCCATGCCTCGGCATCTCGCGTACCGTGTGGTCGCCGCCGTGACGGCGCTGCTTCCTCTTCCTCTTCGGCTTCGTCTTCCTCTGCGGCTTCATCGATCGAGCGCTCTTCCAGGTGCTCGCGCATCCGCTCTTCGACACCGACCCGTGGGGCTACTACATCCTCGGCGTCGCTGGCTCGGGTTGATCGTGTGGAGCGTCGCGCTCTTCGCCGCCGTACGCGCGCCCACCCTGCATCCGGGCGTCGCGACCGCGACGACCGTCGGCCTCGATCCTCGGCGCGATCCTCCGCCTGCTCGCTTGGTACTCCGGCGAGTATCGCGAAATCGGCGACCAGCTGCGGCCTCGAATCGGGCGTCTTTCTCGTGCTCGCCCTCGCGTTCATCTGGCTCCGTCCGCCGCCGGATCCAGCTGCCGCCCGCATGAGTGACGCGGCCGTCCAGTCGGAGCGCCGGTCTTCGCGGGCCGGATCGGCGTCACGCTGCTCTGCATCTATCTGCTCGGCGTGACCCTGCGGATCAGCGGCTGCTATGCGCCCGAGCTGCGCGCCGTGACGAGCTCCCGAGCGCGGGCCCGGCCGTCGGCGACGTGTTCCCCGCCTTCACGCCTGCGCGACGTGAGCGGGGTCGAGGTCGGCCGCGACCAGCTCCGTGGCGCGACGCGCGATCGTCGCGATCGTCCCGAGCCTCGACTGGTCGCCGCCGAGCAAAGCGCGCGTGCTCGACCTCGCGGACGCCGTCCGCGGGCGCCGGGACCTCCGCGTCGCCGTCGTGCTGCCCGCCGCCCAAGCGACCCCGCGGAGCCTCGCCTTCGTCCGCGATCGGCACTTGCCCTTCTCCGTGCTGATCGACGACGCCGGCCTGATCGGTCGACTCGGGCTCGCCGACGCCCGCGCCCGACGGCACGCCTCGCGGCCTTCCCGGCGACCTTCGTGCTCGACGCCGAGGGGCGCGTCGTGCTGCGCGACGTCCGCAAGAGCGCGCGCTCGTGGCCGGACGCGGCCCTCGTGCTCGGCGCCGAGCCGTCGTCGCCGCACGCCGCCGCACCCTGAGCCGCCACTCACCTCGACTCGCTGGTCGTCGTCTAGTACACCGCCGGCATGCAGCTCGCGGTCCGCCTGCACGGACGCAGTCACCGCTTCGGTTCCGTTCGTGAGGTGCTCGGCCGCGCCAACGAGCCCAAGGCGGGCGACGAGCGCGCCGGACTCGCCGCCCGCTCGCACGAGGAGCGTGCCGCCGCCAAGCTCGTGCTCGCCGAGTCTGACCCTCGGCGATCTCCGCGCCCATCCCGGTCGTACCGCTCGACGAGGACGAGGTGAGTCGGGTGATCGACGCCGGCGTCGACGAGGCGGTGCATCGGGAGATCCGCGGCTGGAGCGTCGCCGAGCTCCGCGATTGGCTCCTCGCCGACGACACCACGACCGAGGCGATGCGCCGGGTGAGCCGCGGCCTCACCGCCGAGATGGCGGCCGCCGTCGCGAAGCTCTCGTCCAATCTCGACCTCATCTACGCCGCCCGCCGCTTGCCCGTCACGCACGCGCGCCCGCACCACGGTCGGCTTGCCGGGCCGGCTCAGCACGCGGCTCCAACCGAACCATCCGAGCGACGATCACCAGGGCATCACCGCCGCCATCTACGAGGGCCTCGCGTACGGCGCCGGCGACGCGTTGATCGGCATCAACCCCTGCATCGACGAGGTCGAGAACGTCACCGGTCTCTTGCGCCTCACCTCCGAGCTGATCGAGCGCTGGCAGATTCCGACGCAGAACTGCGTGCTGGCGCACGTGACGACCCAGATGCGGGCGCTCGAGCGCGGGCGCCCCGATGGACATTCTGTTCCAGAGCCTCGCCGGCACCGAGGCCGCGGTCGCGAGCTTCGGCACCTCGGTCGCGATGCTCGACGAGGCGAGCGCGATGATCCGTGAGCGCACGACGTTGCGCAGCCGCGGCAACGGCGTCGCCGCCAGCCCGCACGTCATGTACTTCGAGACCGGCCAAGGCTCCGAGCTCTCCGCCGGGCGCGCACGGCGACGCGGATCAGGTGACGCTCGAAGCGCGCTGCTACGGGCTCGCACGCCGCTACGATCCGTTCCTCGTGAACACCGTCGTCGGCTTCATCGGTCCGGAGTACCTCGCCGACGGTCGGCAGATCGTCCGCGCCGGCCTCGAGGATCATTTCATGGGAAGCTGCTCGGCGTGCCGATCGGCGCCGACGCCTGCTACACCAACCACGCCGAGGCCGACCAGAACGACTGCGACACGCTCGCGACCCTGCTCACGACCGCCGGCTGCAACTACTTCATGGGCGTGCCCGCCGGTGACGACGTCATGCTGAGCTACCAGTGCACGAGCTACCACGACGGCGCCACGTTGCGGCAGTTGCTCGGCCTCCGTCCGGCGCCGGAGTTCGAGGCGTGGCTCGTCGAGCACGGACTCATGCGCGACGGCCGCCTCACGAGCCGCGCCGGCGACCCCGGCGTCTTCGTTCGCACATGAGCACGACCGACGGATCGAGACACTCTCGCGGCGCTCCTCGCCTCGCACACCCGCCCGTCTCGCGATCGGCCGGACCGGCCCCGCCTCACGACGCGCGAGTACCTCCGCTTCCTCGCCGATCACGCGCGCGCGCGTGACGCCGTCTTCACCGAGGTGCCGGCGGCCGTCGTGAAGAAGCTCGGCCTCGTCGAGATCGCCACGCAAGCGCCGACACGGGCCGCGTACCTCGCAGAGCCGCGTCTCGGCCGCGTGCTCGCCGCCAGCGGGAAGGCGCGCCTCGCCCGGTGCCGCAAAGCGCCCGAGGTGCAGCTGCTCGTGATCGACGGCCTTCGTCGGCGGCCGTGGTCGCACACGGCGGCACGCTGCTGCGGGCGCTGACGCGCGAGCTCACGAAGCGCGGCCGCCGTCTCGGCACGCCGCTCTTCGTCGCGCAACGGCCGCGTCCGCATCCAGGACGAGATCGGTCACGTGCTGCGGCCGGAGGTCTGCTGCGCGATCGTCGGCGAGCGTCCCGGGCTCGCGACCGCGAGCAGCCTCTCCGCCTACGTCATCCACCGACCGACGCGCGCCTCGGCCGAGCCCGATCGCACGCTGATCTCCAACATCCACGACGGCGGACTCGCTCCCGCTCGCCGCGGCGCGCACAGATCGCCGATCTCATCGACGAGTGCCGCGTCCGGGGCGCGAGCGGCGCGGGCCTGGCCGCCTGCGCGCCGGCGTCTCCACGGAGACCGCGCTAGGCTCCAGGCGACGCACGCGACGCGCTGCCGGCGCCGTGAGGCGTCCGGCTGCCGCATCGGACGCACTGCTCTTGCAGTCTTGCCAGGCGACGATCGCGCCCCGCACCGGAGGCGCCGTCGCACGCGCGGTTCGCCTTGACTCCATAGTGGCAGGCCCGTAGCCCGAAACTCGTGCAGCGAGCGTTCCTCGGTTTGATCGTCTGCCCCGGTTGTCGCGCGCGCTCTGACGCTCGACGTGTATCGGGAGGACGATCCCGCGCGCCGGGCCGCGAGCGCGAGGTGACGGAGGGCGCGCTGCGCTGCACGGCCTGCGCCGCGGCGTTTCCCATCGTCGCGGGCGTTCCGCGCCTGCTCGCACCAGCGCTCCTCGCAAGCGTGCGCGCACGTCATCCGCGCTTCTTCGCCGAGCATCCGGAGCTGCTCGCCGACCGCGACGTGATCGAAATCGACGACCCGCTCGCCGACACGCTCGAAAGCTTCACGCGCCAGCGTCTCGACCTCGGTCTCCCCGGTCCCGAGCTCGTCGCGCAGTGGCGGACGAATCTCCAACGCAACCTCGGCGACGCGCTCACCCTCGAGGAGCTCCGCGGGCGGCGCGTCCTCGACGTCGGCTGCGGCTTCGGCCGTCACATGCAGGTCGCGGCCGAGCACGGCGCGGAGGTCGTCGGCATCGATCTCTCTGGCGGCGTCGACGTCGCGCACCGCCATCTCGCCGGCCGGCCGAACTGTCACGTCATCCAAGCCGACGTCCTCACGCGTCCGCTCCGCGACGAGTGCTTCGACGTCGTCTGGTCGTTCGGCGTGCTGCACCACATGCCCGATCCCGCCGCCGGGTTCCGCGCGCTCGTCGACTTCGCCCGCCCGAACGATGCCCTGATCGCGATCTGGGTCTACGGGTACCGCGGCATGCGGCTTCAGCTACCGGCTTTCCCACATGCGGCGCTTGCACGCCGTGACGCGCTCCCTGTCGGGACCGGCGCGGGTGCGGGCATCGCGAGCGGTCGCCGCCGCGCTGTCCGCGCTCTACTGGGAGCCGCTCCGCGCCCTCCGCGCGCTCGGCCTCGGTCGCCTCGTCGACCGTCTGCCGCTCACCGACTACATCGCCCACGGGTGGAAGGCCCGCGTCGCGGGCGTACACGATCGCCTCTCGACCCCGATCACGCACTTCCACGACCGCGACGAGCTGCACGAGTGGCTTCGGGCGGCGCGTCTCGCCGGGATCCAGGTCGAGGACACCGATCGTCGTGGGTGGCGCGCCTTCGGGCGGCGCGCCCCGTCTCGAGCCGGCCGCGGCGCGATCGCCGTCGGCGGCGAACGACTTCGTCACTCGCGATGATCAGCGTTCGGCGCTGCCGTAGGTAGCCGCCTCCCGCGGGAGCGGTATATGACGGCGCGACGTCCCGGTGCGCACGCTCGTCTACGCCCTCGCCCTCGTGACCTCGCGCTCTCGGCGCTCGCCATTGCCGTCGCGCGCGCGAAGTACCCGCGCTTGCGCGCCCAGCATCTGGTCTTCCGCTACCTGGCACCGCTCGGGCAGCGTCTCCTCGGCCTCCATCGCCCCGCGCTCTCCGGACCGCTCGCGGGGTTCGCGTTCGAGGACCCGGCGGCGCTGCGAGCGCTTCGCGAGCGCTACGACCTCGACGCGCGTCGTGGCCGCCGGTCGCGACGACTTCGAGCGCTGGGTGCTGCTCATGCACTGGGCCCGCGACCGCTTTCCGCATCTCCCGAACCGCGCCGCCCCCGATGCGCAGGCGCTTCGACGCCATAGCACTCCTGGCCCGCGATCACGGGGACGAAGGCTATCTCTGCGGGACGATCGCGCCCTTGCTCGTGCAGGCCGTGACGGCGCTCGGGGTCGGGCGCGCCGCGTCGAGCTGCGCTTCACCCCCGGCGACAGCCACGTCGTGACCGAGGTCTGGTCGGAGCATCTCGGCAAGTGGGCCGTGCTCGACCCGGACTACGACATCTACTTCACGGTCGACGGCGTCCCGCAGCACGCGCTCGAGCTCCATCGGCTCTGGGCCGCCGATCGGATCGACGCGGTGCAGATCCACTGGCACAAGAGCCCGCACGACATCTACCGCCCCGACCTCGAGGGCGGCCCGCGCGCGTTCCTGCGCATGATCTACGACACCCGCGACTGGCGGCGCTGGGACCGCGAGCGCAATCAGCACAAGGGCGAGCGCTTCGCGGTTCGGCTGCTGCACTACTACACCCACGTCTCGTTCCCGCTCCGCAACGACTGGCGCTCGCGCCCGCTTCCGTGGTGGCATCCGGACGGCAACCACGTCCAAGGATCCCTGGTGATCGCGCTCCCGACGATGCCGGACTGGGAGGACTTCTTGGTTCGCATCCCATCGCCCGAGCCCTTCTATTCGGCGCCGGTGGCGCAGGCACCGCCGGTGACGCGCTCGGCGCCGCCGCCGAAATGAGGGCGCGCCTCGCTCAGGCGCTCAGGCGCTCGAGCTTCTCGTAGAGGCCTTCGATCTCGCGCTTCAGCCGCGCGTAGGTCGAGAACGCGCTCTGGGGATTGGGGTGCGTCTGGTAGAAGTCCGGGTCGTTCATCACCTGGGAGAGCTCGGCGAGCTCGGCTTCTTTCGCGGTAATCGAGCTCTCGATGGTGGCGGCCTCTTTCGCGCGCTTCTCGGCGGCGCGCGCCTGGCGCCGCTCCGCCTCGCGGCTGGCCCGTTCGGCGTCGCGCGCGTCCGTGCCGTTGGTCGCGGCGGGAGTCGCGGGCTCGCGTGCGGGCGCGAGCGAGGTCGGCCGGGTCCCGGGCAGCACCGGGACCGCGCCCGCGAGCCCGGACTTCTTCGCGAGGTAGTCCTCGTAGTTCCCGAGGTAGCGCATTGCCTCGCCGTGCCCGACCTCGAGGATCTCGCGCGGCAGGCGGTCGAGGATGTAGCGGTCGTGCGCGACCAGCACGACCGTCCCTTCGTAGGCGAGCAGCGCCTCCAGGAGGACCTCCTTCGCGGTCAGGTCGAGGTGGTTCGTCGGCTCGTCGAGCAGGAGACAGTTGGCGGGCTCGATCAGGAGCTTCGCGAGCGCCAGCCGGTTGCGCTCGCCGCCCGAGAGCACCCGCACCGGCTTGTCGACGGCGTCGCCGCTGAAGAGAAACGCCCCGAGCAGATCGCGCACCCGCGGCGCCATCTCGACCGGCGTCACCGCCATCATCTCCTCGAGCACGGTCTTGCGTCGGATCGAGCACCGCCGACTGGTCCTGCGCGAAGTACGCGAGCCGCGACGTTGTGCCCCGCCGTGCGCTTCGCCGCCGGTGAGCGGCTCGACGCCGGCCAGGAGCTTCAGCAGCGTCGACTTGCCGGCGCCGTTCGGGCCGACGAGCGCGACCTTCGGGCCGCGCTCGATCGCGACGTCGACGCCGCCGTAGACGCGAGATGTCGCCGTACTTCTTCACCGCCCCTTCGACGCCGACCACGATGCGGCCGCTGCGCGGCGGCTCGGGCAGTCGGATCGTGACCCGGCGCTCGTGGCCGTCGGGCGGCGACAGCCGCTCGAGCTTCTCGAGCTGCTTGATGCGGCTCTGCACCTGCGCCGCCTTCGGTCGCCTGGTAGCGGAAGCGGCGGATGAAGGCCTCGACGCGCTCGATCTCCTCCTGCTGGTCGGCGTAGGCGGCGGCCTCGCAGCGCGCGGCGCTCCTCGCGCTGCTCGAGATAGCGCGTGTAGTTGCAGGTGTAGTCGGTGAGCCGGCCGCGCGAGCACCTCGGTGATGCGCTGCACGCAGACGTCGAGGAAGTAGCGGTCGTGCGCGACCAGGATCACCAGCGACTCGCAGGCGGCGAGGAACTCCTCGAGCCAGGTGCGCGCTTCGAGGTCGAGGTGGTTGGTCGGCTCGTCGAGCAGGAGCACGCGCGGGCGGCGCAGGAGAATCTTGGCGAGCGCGATCCGCATCTGCCACCCGCCGCTGAACGTGCCGACGTCGCGGGTGAAGTCGCTGGTCCGGAAGCCGAGCCCGTTCAGCACGCGCTCGGTCTCGGCCTCGAGGTCGTAGCGCGCCGACGCGTCGAAGCGCTCGCGGACGTCGTGGTAGGCCGCCATGAGCGCGTCGTGCTCCGCGCCTTCGGTCGGCGCGTGCGCGAGCGCGTCCTCGAGCCGGCGGCATTCGGCCTCGAGCGCGTGCTGGTCGGCGAAGGCGTCCATCGCCTCCGACGAGCACCGTCCGGCCCGACATCCCGACGACCTCTTGCGGCAGGTAGCCGACGGTCGTCCCTTTCGGCAGCACGATCTCGCCGCCGTCGGGCTCCATCTCGCCGGCGATCATGCGCAGCAAGCGTGGATTTTCCGGCGCCGTTCATGCCGGTGAGACCGATGCAGGTGCGCTCGGGCGCGAACCAGTTCACGCCGTCGAGGATGCGCTGGCCTCGAAAGGTCTTGCTGAGGTTGGCGATCGTGAGCACGCGCCGTGTTTAGCGGCTCACGACCCACCCTGCCAGCGACGCGCGCTGGACGCGCGGATCGCGCAGCGTCAGGCCGGCGGGCGGATCTTCACGATCACCGTTCTTGCCGGAGCGCACCTTCTCCGCGGTTCGGCTTGAAGAACCCGGCCCACGCGATCCAGTACTTCTTGGCGTAGCTCGGGTGCCATCCGCGCCGCGACGTCGGGGTCCTTCACGAGCTCGGCCGGACCGACGAAGTGCGGACCGTCGGCCGCACCCGACCCAGACGTAGAGCGGGCTGCCTCTTCTTGATGCGCTTCACCTTGTGGCTGTCCGGCAGCGTCGCGAAGTAGATCGCCTCGCCGTCGAACATGAACCACACCGGCACGACCTTGCTCATCGTGCCGTTGGCGCGCTTGGTCGCGACGTAGATCTCCTTCGAGCTCTGGAGCGCCGTCGTGACCTCCGGGACTGAACCCGGCGTGCGCGACCATCGCCACGAAGACGCCGCCGAGCACGAGCATGAGCGTGAGCATTCGTCGCATACCTCCTCCGTCGTCGGTCACGTCGGTAGCACCGACGCGCGCGTCAGGCGAGGGGCAAGCCGACCCGGAACGTGGCGCCGGTCGCCGCCACGGCATCGAGGGAGAGCTCGATGTTCTGCAGATCGGCGATGTGAGATGCCACGAAGAGGCCCATCCCGAGCCCGTGCGTCCCGGTCGTGAAGAAAGGCTCGAACTGGTCCTCGACGACGCATCTGCGTTTCGCACAGCCCGTGCGGGCGCATGCGTCGCGAACACGGCGCATGACGCGCGAGCGCTAGCGGTCGTGGTGACGCGGCGCCGCGCCACCAAGACCTCAGGATGCGCGCCCGATGCGTCGCAACTGTCCCGGCGTCAGGAAGAACTCGAGCGCGCCCGCACGCGCGCGGCGGCAGGCTCGCGACGACGATGCCGGCGAGGCCTGCCTTGCGGAAGCCCATGTGCACGAGACCCGGCGTGCCGGTGAGCAGCGTCGACGCCAATGCGGCGAGATCGGGCTCGTGGCCGACGAGGACGATGCCGCTCGGGCGGCCCGACGTCGGCGAGCGCGGCGAACGACGGCGTCGGGACCGCGCACCGGGCGTGAGCGCCGGCGTGAGGTCGACGACCTCCGGCGACCCCATGCCTTCGGCGACGATCTCCGGCGGTCTCGACGGCGCGGCGGAGCGGGCTCGACGACCACGCGCTCGACCGGCAGCTCGAGCGCGCGCATGCCGGCCACGACCTCACGGAGCTTGCGCTTGCCCTCTCCCGTCAGGCGCCGATCCTCGTCGCGACCGGTCGCGCTCTGGTCCTCGGCGATCGCGTGGCGCAGCAGCATCACGAGATGCGGAGGGCCGGCCATGATCGTCGGCTGTCGCAGATCGGCGCGAGTGGCGCAAGCCGGTGACGTTGACTTGGCGGCGCGGCGGGCCGCATGTCGAGCCCATGTCGTTCGACGTGCGCAGGATCGCCCGTGGCGCGCGAGGGTGACGAGCTGGATGGGCGCTCGCCCGCCGAGCTCGCCTACCTGCGCGCGGTGCTCGCGGCGAGCGTCGTCGCGGCGGAGGCTCCTCGCCGCCATGGAAGACGCCGCGGAACGGTTGGCGCCCGAGCGTTCGGCGACGCTCGCCGCGGCGATCGACGGATCGCTTCAGCGGCGCGCTCGACGCGCGCGCGCGCGAGCTCGACGCGGCGCCTGCGCCCGCACGCGCTCGCGGCGTTCGACCGTCTCTTCGCCGCCGGGTTCGGACACGTCGCGCGAATGCGCCGACTCTCTTCGCGAGCTTCCCGAGCGCGCACGCCGAGCGAACGGATCCCGCGCATCCTGACCTCGCTCCACCATCACGCGCAGGCGCAAGAGCACCTCTACGTCCTCCGCGCGATGCTGCCGCCGTTCCGCGACTACTGGTCGCCCGATCGCCCGGCACCGGCGAGCGAGCGACGGCGACGGCGCCGCGGCCCGGCGCTCACGCGCGTCTCGGCCGGCGGTCATCACGGCGGCTTCGCGCTCTACGTACCGGAAGACTACGACGAGCAGCGGGCCTGGCCGGTGATCGTCGCGCTCCACGGCGGCTCCGGGAACGGACGCGACTTCCTGTGGACGTGGGTGCGCGACGCCAAGCGCACCGGGCATCGTCCTGGTCGCGCCGACCGCCGTCGGCTCGACCGTGGGGCGAGGTCGACGAGCTCGGCCTGCTCGAGATCCTCGCCTGGATGCGCGGCGCGCTATCACGTCGCCGCAGACCGCGTGCTGCTGACGGGTCTCTCCGACGGCGGCACCTTCACGCTGGTCTACGGGCTCGCGCATCCCGAGACGTTTCCGCGCGCTCGCGCCAGCGCTGCGGCGTCTTCCACCCGATCAATTTCGCCAACGGCAACCTCGAGCGCGCGCGCGACCGTCCCGATCTACCTCGTGCACGGCGCGCAGGACTTCCTCTTTCCGGTCGGCGCTCGCGCACATGACGCGCGACACGCTCGACGCGCGGCCGGCGCGCGACCTCGTCTATCGCGAGCTGCCCGAGCTCTCGCACACCTATCCCGCGCAGCGAGAACCCCGCGATCCTCGACTGGTTCGCGAGCGTGACCGCCGGCGACGACCTGAGCTGCACCGGCGACCGCCTCGACGCCGCCGACCGCGTTCCATAGAATCGCGCGGCTCGATGCCCCCGGGGATCCAACCGCACACGCTGCTGACGTTCATCGTGCAGCTGGCGCTCCTGCTCACCGCCGCGCGCGAGCCTCGGCGAGATCTTCCGCCGCCTCGGCCAACCACCGGTGATCGGCGAGCTCACGGCCGGCGTGCTGCTCGGACCGTCGGTGCTCGGCATGCTGGCGCCCGACCTGCAGCTCGCGCTCTTTCCGCGCGACCCGCTGCAGTTCCAGATCCTCGAGGTGATCGCCTGGCTCGGCATGATCTGGCTCCTGCTTGATGACGGGCCTCGAGACCGACCTCGACGTGCTTGCGGAACCTCGGACGCGCCGCGTTCTACGCGTCGCGTGCTCGGCATGGTGATCCCGTTCGTCGACCGCGTTCGCGCTCGGCTGGGTCGCTGCCCGATCGCCTGCTGGTGCGCGCCCGACCACCGGTTGATCTTCGCGCTCTTCCTCGCGACCGCGCTCTCGATCTCGGCGATCCCGGTGATCGCCCGCATCCTCACCGACCTCGACCTGATGCGCCGGAACATCGGCGTCGTGATCCTCGGCGCCGGCGTCACCGACGACACGACCGGCTGGCTCCTGCTGCTCGATCATCGCCGGCATCGCGACCCGCGGCGAGATCAGTTTCGGCAGCGTCGGCGCTCGCCGTCGCCAGCACGGCTGGCGTTCGTCGGCGTCGCGTCTACGTCGTCGGCGCCGCGGGCGGTGAGCGCGCTGCTGCAATGGATCGACGATCGCGTCGAGGTCCGCCACGCCGATGATGACGGCGGTCGTCGTGATCGCGCTCGCTGTTCGGCGCGATCACGGAGTCGATCGGCATCCACGCCGTCTTCGGCGCGTTCGTCGCCGGGCTCGTGATCGGCCGCTCGCCGCGCCTCCGCAAGACGACGCTCGAGCAGATCGAAGGACCGCTGCTGGCGGTCTTCGCGCCGATCTTCTTCGCGTACGCGGGCGCTCAAGGTCGACTCGCGCACGGCTTCGAGGTCGGCACGACGCTGCGCGGTCATCGCGGTCGCGTGCGCGGGCAAGCTCGTCGGCGCCAGCGCCGGCGCCTACTGGGGCGGCCTCGGCTTCTGGGAGTCGCTCGCGATCGGCAGCGGCATGAACGCGCGCGGCGCGATGGAGCTCGTGATCGCGCTCATCGGGCTGTCGCTCGGGATCCTGACCGCGCCGATGTACGCGGCGATCGTGATGGTCGCGATCTTCACGTCGGCGATCGCCGGGCCGCTCCTGCGCTGGACGACGCGCCACATCCCCGTCGCGCCCGACGAGGTCGGAGCGCTTCCGCCGTCACGCCGAGCGCGAGCAGGCGCTCCTGCCGACGCGCAGGGCTCAAGGTGCTGCTGCCGACGAGCGGCGGCCAGAACGCCGAGCGCGCGATGGAGCTGATCGGCCCGCTGGTCGCCGGCGACCCGGCGGCGAGCGTCGTGCGCGTTCCACGTCGAGCGCACGCGCCGTCGGCTTTTCGGCGAGCGCGGCGCCGCGAGCCGCTGGTGCGCGCACCTCGACGAGCTCGACCGCCTCGCGCGCGACGCGGGCGCGCCCGCGCTCACGCGCAAGACCGACAGCGGCGACCCGGCCGCCGAGGTGATCCTGCGCGAGGCCGGACGGGCTACGACCTGCTGGTGCTCGGCGCGTCCGAGGCGACGCGCCGCCATCCGCTCGGCGGCGAGTACGTCCGCGCCATCGCCGCGGCGACGCCGTGTCCGCTGCTGGTCGTCCGAAGCGGTCCGAGCGAGCGCCATCTGCCCGGACGACCGGGCGCGAGCAACGGCGCGCCGCGCATCCTCCTGCCGATCCGCGACAGCGCGCTACGGACGCGCCGCGGTCGAGCTCGCGCATGATGTACGCCGCGCGCGTCGGCGGCGTCGTCACGGCCCTGCACGTCGATCGAGTCGTCGTTCGCGTATCTTCGGCCGCACCCGCGCCGCCGAAGTCGCGGCCGAGACGACCGCCGCGGTCGAGGCGATGCTCGCGAGCGTCCACGCAGCGCGCGACGAGCGCCGGCGTCGCGATCCGCACCGAGATGCTCGAGGCCGCGAACGTCGAGCGCGCGCTGCTCCGCGCCGCCGCCGACCGCCGACCTCATGGTGCTCGGCGCCGCGACCCGACCCGCACGCGCAAACGCGCCTTCTTCGGCACCCACGTCGAGGCCGTACTCGCCGAGGCGCCCTGCCCGGTCGCCGTCCTGCCTGCTCGCTCGCGCAGGCTGCTGACAGTGGGGATCTGGCACGTCTGCCACTGCCGTGCCTAGCCGGCAAGTGGCGATCGAGCACAGCTGATGCCGACCGCTAGGGTCGCGCGCCAATCCCCGAAACGTTCAGGAGGAATCTCATGAAGCTCGACAGCGCAGTGGCGATCGTGACCGGTGGTGCGTCCGGTCTCGGCGAAGCGACCGTACGCACGATCGTCGCCGGCGGCGGACGCGCCGTGATTCTCGACCGCCCGAACTCGCCGGGCGAGGAGCTCGCCGGCGAGCTCGGCGCGAAGTCGGCGATCTTCGCCGCCCGCCGACGTCACCTCGGAGGAGCGAAGTGCAAGGCCGCCGTCGACACGCGCGGTCGCGACGTTCGGCAAGGTCAACGTCTGCGTGAACTGCGCCGGCGTCGGCATCGCGGTCCGCACGCATCAGCAAGCAGGGTCCGCACTCGCTCGACATGTTCCACATGGTGCTGCAGGTGAACCTGCTCGGCACGTTCAACACGCTCCGCCTCGCGGCCGCGCGCGATGGCGACGAACGAGCCGAACGAGGAGAAGGAGCGCGGCGTCATCATCAACACCGCGTCGGTCGCCGCCTTCGACGGCCAGATCGGCCAGGCCGCCTACTCGGCGTCGAAGGGCGGCGTCGTCGGCATGACGCTGCCGATCGCGCGCGACCTCGCGTCGCTCGGCATCCGCGTCTGCACGATCGCGCCCGGCACCTTCGACACGCCGATGCTGGCGCTGCTGCCGCAGGAGCACCGCGACGCGCTCGGCGCCGGCATCCCGTTCCCGTCGCGGCTCGGCACGCCCGACCGAGTTCGCGGCGCTCGCCGCGCACATCATCGAGAACTCGATGCTGAACGGCGAGACGATCCGGCTCGACGGCGCGCTCCGCATGCCGCCCAAGTAACCCGTCACGCGACGCGGCGGCGCCGAGCGCCGGCGCCGCCGGCGTTTGCTCCCCTACTTCTCCGTGTCCATCGTCTGCAGCAGGCTCGCGAGATCCTCGGCGTGCTCCTCTTCCATCGCGAGGATGCCCTCGAGCATCCGGCGCGTGGTCGGATCCTTGTCGCCGACGTACGCGATCATCTCGCGTAGGAGTCGATCGCGATCCGCTCGGCGACCAGGTTCTCGCGGATCATGTCGATCAGGCTCTGCCCTCGACGTACTCGGAGTGGCTGCGGGTGAGCATGCCTTCCGGGTTCAAGTTCGGCTCGCCGCCGAGCTGGACGATGCGCACCGAGATCTGGTCGGCGTGCGCCCTGCTCCTCGTTGGCGTGCTGCAGGAACTCCTGCGCGACCGGTTGCGCGTGGATGCCCGTTCGCCATGAAGTAGTGACGCTTGTAGCGCAGGACGCAGACGATCTCGGTCGCGAGCGCCTCGTTCAGGATCTTCACGACGACCTCGGGATCGGCGCGATAGCCCTCGGTCGACCGCGCCGCGCTCGATGTGCTCGCGCGCCCGCCGCCGCAGCGTCTTCACGTCGGTGAGGAACGGCTTCTTCTTGTTCGGCTTGGCCTTCTTCACGGTGCTCTCTCCTCTCACGGTGGCGCTCAGATGCGTTGTTGATCGGCGAATCGTCCGGCGTAGACCGCCGTCCCCTCGGCGCGCTGCAGGACGATCTGACAGAGACGGATGCCGGCGCGGATCGCGAGCGGCCGCCCGGCGACGTTCGACATCTCGAGCACCTGGCGATTGTCGACGCCGGGCGCGACGAAACCCGAGCGTGACGTGGATCATGAGGCCGAGCCGCGCGTAGCGGCTGCGCCCTTCGAGCCAGCCGCCGACGTTCGGCGGCAGGCGGATGCGCTCGCGCGTGATCCCGTGGATGGTCTCGCCGGGCTGCAGGATGTACGGCTCGGTCGAGCGGGCGGACCTGCGTCACCGTCCGGTAGTCGGCGGCCTCGTCGAGATCGATCACCGGCGGCCCCCCTCCATCGACCCGGATCTCGTCGCCGAGGTGAAGGTCGATCGACGCCGGCCCGACCTGGTCGGGCGTGAACGGGTCGATGACGAGCCGCCCGCTCGCGATTTCCCGCAGGATCACGTCGTGGGTGAGGATCAACGGAGCGCCTCCTTGGCGGCGCACTGTACCGGCGCATGCCGGGGCAGGCGAGCCGACCTCGCCGATCGGCCCGATGCGACATTCGCGGCCCTGATCGGGCCCATCACGCAATGTGACGCCAACCTAATGAAACTTGACAGAAAAGCGTCTGGCCTATAGGTCCATTCGGCCGACGAGGGGCAAGACCTCATGAAATTAGGCGAAGAGCATCCTGACCTCGATGACATCGATCGCCAGATCCTGGCCTTGATGCAGGAGAATTGTCGCCTCCCGCTCGCCAAGATCGGCGAGAAGGTCAGGCTCTCGGCGCCGTCGGTCATGGAGCGGGTGAAGAAGCTCGAGGACGGCGGTATCATCACCGCCTACCGTGCGGTCGTGAACGCCCGCCTCCTCGGCAAGGACATCACCGCCTTCATCGGCGTGTCGACCGGCCATCCGCATGCCATCGGCACTTTCGAGCGCGAGATCGAGTCGCTCGACGACGTCCTCGAATGTCACCACGTCACCGGGATGCACACGCTCATTTTGAAAGCGAAGACGCGCAACACGTCGTCATTGGAGGAGCTGATCAGCCGGATCCGGTCGATCGAGGGGTGGTGCGGACGGAGACGATGGTGGTGCTTTCCACCCACACCGAGCGTATCCAGGTACCGGTGGTGGAGGAGGCGCCGGTCACCAAGCGCGGGCGACGGACCGCGGACAAGGCCCTGCATCTGAAGGGGCGTGCACTAGGAGGACCCACCCATGCCACGATCACGACTCCCCGGACGCCACAGGCCTGTACGACCCGATGCACGAGCACGATGCCTGCGGCGTCGGCTTCGTCGTCAACATGAAGGGCGTGCAGTCGCACGCCATCATCGAGCAGGGGCTGCAGATCCTCGCGAACCTCACGCACCGCGGCGCCTGCGGCTGCGACCCGCTGACCGGCGACGGCGCCGGCATCCTGGCCAGATGCCCGACGCGTTCCTGCGCAAGGCGTGCGCGACGCTCGACATCACGCTTGCCGCCCGCCGGCGAGTACGGCGTCGGGATGGTGTTCCTGCCCGAGCGCGTCGACGAGCGAAACGAGTGCCTGGAGATGTTCGAGAAGGTCGTCCGCGAGGAAGGCCAGCGCCTGCTCGGCTGGCGGCGCGTGCCGGTCGACGCGACCAAGTGCGGCCCGCTCGCCCGCGAGTCGATGCCGGAGATCCGCCAGATCTTCATCGCGCGCGGCCGTAGCACGCCGGACACCGCCGCGCTCGAGCGCAAGCTCTACGTCATCCGGAAGCGCGTCGAGCGTCTGGTGCGCGAGTCGGGGCTCCGCGACTCTGAGTCGCTTCTACGTGCCGAGCCTCTCGAGCCGCACCATCAACTACAAGGGCCTGCTGCTGCCCGATCAGATCCCGCAGTTCTACAAGGACCTGACCGACCCCGACTTCACGAGCGCGCTCGCCCTCGTCCACCAGCGCTTCAGCACCAACACGTTCCCGTCGTGGGACCGCGCCCATCCCTACCGGTACGTCGCGCACAACGGCGAGATCAACACGCTCCGCGGCAACGTCAACTGGATGCACGCCCGCGAGTCGATGTTCGCCTCGCCGCTCTTCGGCGAGGACATGGAGAAGCTCTTCCCGATCATCGCGCCGGCCGGCAGCGACTCGGCCGGTGTTCGACAACGCGCTCGAGCTGCTGGTCCACACCGGCCGGCCGCTCTCGCACGCCGTCATGATGATGATCCCGGAGGCGTGGCAGAAGCACGAGAGCATGAGCGCGCGAGAAGCGCGACTTCTACCGCTACCATGCGTGCCTCACCGAGGCCTGGGACGGTCCGGCCTCGATCGCGTTCAGCGACGGCACGGTGATCGGCGCCGTCCTCGATCGGAACGGGCTCAGGCCGTCTCGCGTACGTCGTCACCAAGGACGGCCTCGTCGTCATGGCGTCCGAGGTCGGCGTGCTCGACATCGCGCCCGAGAACGTGCTCGCCAAGGGCCGGCTGCAGCCGGGACGCATGTTCCTGGTCGACATCGCAGGCCGGCCGCATCATCGCCGACGAGGAGCTGAAGGCGGCGATCGCCGCCCGCCAACCCTACGGCCGCTGGCTCGACGAGAGCCTGACGCCGCCTCGTCGACCTGCCGCGCCGCGAGCGCGACGCCGCCCGAGTACGACGACGCGGCTCGCCTCACCCGCCAGCAGGCGTTCGGCTACACGATCGAGGACCTGCGGTTCCTGATGTCGCCGATGGCCTTGAACGGCCAGGAGGCCGTCGGCTCGATGGGCACCGACACGCCGCTCGCGGTGCCTGTCGAACAAGCCGCAGCTCCTCTTCAACTACTTCAAGCAGCTCTTCGCCCAGGTCACGAACCCGCCGATCGACCCGATCCGCGAGGAGCTGGTCATGTCGCTCAAGGCGACGATCGGCTGCGAGGAGAACCTCTTCGAGGAGACGCGCGCGGCACTGCCGCCAGCTCGAGATCGAGGAGCCGGTGATCGACAACGAGGCGCTCGCGCAAGATCAAGGGCCTGCAGCAGGACAAGCTCAAGACCGTCACCATCCCGACGCTCTATCGCGTCCACGACGGCGGCGCGGGGCTCGAGAAGGCGCTCTCCGTGCTCTGCTGGGAGGCCGAGGTCGCGATCACCAACGGCGCGACGCTGCTGGTGCTCACCGACCGCGGCATGGACGAGGAGAACGCCGCCGATCCCGAGCCTGCTCGCGACGGCCGCGGTCCACCACCAGCTCATTCGCAGCGGCAACCGCACGCGCTGCGGCCTCGTCATCGAGTCGGGCGAGCCGCGCGAGGTGCATGCACTTCGCGCTGCTCGTCGGCTACGGCGCGGGCGCGATCAATCCCTACCTCGCGATCGAGACGCGTGAAGGAGCTCGTCCGCAACGGGTTCCTGAAGGGCGTCGGCGAGGACGAAGCCGTCGAGCACTACCTCAAGGCCGCCAACAAGGGGATCCTCAAGGTCATGACCAAGATGGGGATCTCGACCCTGCAGAGCTATCGCGGGGCGCAGATCTTCGAGGCGATCGGCCTCAACCGCGAGCTCATCGACGGCTACTTCACCGACACGGCGTCGCGCATCGAGGGCATCGGCCTCGACGCGATCGCCGCCGAGAGCGCGGCGCGCCACGAGCATGCCTACGAGGTCGCCCCTCGAGCTCGACGGGGATCTCGATCCCGGCGGCCAGTATCAGTGGCGGCGCCGCGGCGAGTTCCACATGTACAACCCGAACTCGATCGCCTTGCTGCAGCACGCCGTCCGCGCCGGCAGCTACAAGCTCTTCAAGAAGTACTCGGAGGTGGTGAACGACGAGAGCCTCAACATGGCCACCCTTCGCGGCCTGCTGAAGTTTCGCGCCTCGAAGTCGATTCCCATCGACGAGGTCGAGCCGGCCACGCGAAATCGTCAAGCGCTTCAAGACCGGCGCCATGTCGCTCGGCTCGATCAGCCGCGAGGCCCACGAGAACCTCGCGATCGCGATGAACCGCATCGGCGGCAAGTCGCAACACCGGCGAGGGCGGCGAGGATCCGGTCCGCTACGACGCGCGACGCCAACGGCGACTCGCGGCGGAGCGCGATCAAGCAGGTGGCCTCGGGCCGCTTCGGCGTGACCAGCCACTACCTGGTCAACAGCGACGAGCTCCAGATCAAGATGGCCCAGGGCGCCAAGCCCGGCGAGGGCGGCCAGCTGCCCGGCCACAAGATCGACGAGTACATCGCCAAGATCCGCTACTCGACGCCGGGCGTCGGCCTGATCTCGCCGCCGCCGCACCACGACATCTACTCGATCGAGGACCTCGCGCAGCTGATCCACGACCTGAAGAACGCCAACAACCGCGCCCGCATCAGCGTGAAGCTCGTGGCCGAGGTCGGCGTCGGCACGGTCGCGGCCGGCGTCGCCAAGGCCAAGGCCGACGTCGTGCTCATCAGCGGCCACGACGGCGGCACCGGCGCCTCGCCGCTCACGTCGCTCAAGCACGCGGGCATTCCCTGGGAGCTCGGGCTCGCCGAGACGCAACAGGTTCTGGTGATGAACGACCTCCGCGGCCGCATCCGGGTCGAGACCGACGGCCAGCTGAAGACCGGGCGCGACGTCGCGATCGCCGCGCTGCTCGGCGCCGAGGAGTTCGGCTTCGCCTCGTCGGCGCTGGTGGCGTCGGGCTGCATCATGATGCGGGTCTGCCATCTCAACACCTGCCCGGTCGGCATCGCGACGCAGGATCCCGTGCTGCGGAAGAAGTATCGAGGGCAAGCCCGAGCACGTCGTGAACTTCATGATGTTCCTCGCGGAGGAGCTCCGCGAGATCATGGCCGAGCTCGGCTTCCGCACCGTCGACGACATGGTCGGCCGGGTCGACAAGCTCGAGGCCCGCGAGGCGATCGAGCACTGGAAGGCGCGTGGCCTCGATCTCACCGAGATCCTCCATCAGCCCGAGGCCGCCGACAACGTCGCGATCCACTGCCGTCACGACCCAGGACCACGGGCTCGCGGGCGCGCTCGACAACCAGTTGATCGAAACCTGCCAGCCCGCAATCGAGCACGGCACGCCGGTCGAGGCCGAGTTCGCGATCCGTAACGTCAACCGCACGGTCTGCACGATGCTGTCGGCGGAGATCTCGCGGCGGCACGGCGCCGCCGGCCTCCCGCCCGAGACCGTGCAGCTCAAGTTCGCGGCTCGGCCGGGCAGAGCTTCGGCGCCTTCATGGCACCGGGCATCGCCGTCACCCTCGAGGGCGACGCCAACGACTACTTCGGAAGGGCATCTCGGGCGGGCGGATCGTCGTGTTCCCGCCACGGACGGCGACGTTCGTACCCGAGGACAACATCATCGTCGGCAACGTCTCGCTCTACGGCGCGACCGGCGGCGAGGTGTTCTGTCGCGGCCAGGCCGGCGAGCGGTTCGCCGTCCGCAACAGCGGCGTCACCGCCGTCGTCGAGGGCGTCGGCGACCACGGCTGCGAGTACATGACCAAGGGCATGGTGGTCGTGCTCGGCAAGACCGGACGGAACTTCGCCGCCGGCATGAGCGGCGGCGTCGCGTACGTCTACGATGCCGACGGCGACTTCGCCGGCCACTGCAACATGAGCATGGTCGAGCTCGATCCGATGGAGGAGCAGGACTTCGCGACGCCTCGAGGACCTGATCCACCGCCACTACGAGTACACGGAAAGCACGGTTGCCTGGCGCATCCTGTCGGGCTGGAAGGATACGGCGCGCCACTTCGTGAAGGTGATGCCGGTCGAGTACCGCAAGGTCCTCGCCGCCGCCCACCTCGACACCGAAGCCGCCCGCCTCGCCTCGGTCTAGGACCACCAATGGGCAAGATCACTGGATTTCTTGAGATCCCGCGGGAGATGCCGGCGCGCCGAGCCGGTCGCGGAGCGTCTGAAGGATTGGCGCGGAGCTCGAGGGCAAGCTCCCCGAGGACAAGCTCCAGCAGCAGGGCGCGCGCTGCATGGATTGCGGGATTCCCTTCTGTCACAAGGGCTGCCCGCTCGGGAACATCATCCCGGACTGGAACGACCTCGTGTACCGCGGCCGCTGGAAGGACGCGATCGACCGGCTGCACTCGACCAACAACTTCCCCGAGTTCACCGGCCGGATCTGCCCGGCGCCCTGCGAGGAAGCGTGCGTCCTCAGCATCAACGACGACCCGGTCACGATCAAGCAGATCGAGAAGCAGATCATCGACCACGCGTTCAAAGAGGGCTGGATCGTGCCGATCGTGCCCGCCGAGCGCACCGGCAAGCGCATCGCGGTGGTCGGCTCCGGACCGGCCGGCCTCGCCGCGGCCGCTGCAGCTCGAACCGCGCCGGACACACGGTCGAGGTCTTCGAGCGCGACGACCGGATCGGCGGTCTCCTGATGCTACGGCATTCCCGACTTCAAGCTCGAGAAGTGGATCGTCGAGCGCCGCGTCGCAGCAGATGCGCGACGAGGGGGTCGTCTTCCACGTGAACGCGAACGTCGGCGGCAACGTCGCGGTCGCCGATCTCCGGCGAAGTTCGACGCGATCGTGCTCGCCGGCGGTGCGACCGCCGCCGCGCGACCTGCCGATCCCCGGACGCGAGCTCAGGGGCATCCACTTCGCGATGGACTTCCTGCCGCAGCAGAACAAGAAGGTCGCCGGCGACACTGTCGCCGACCAGATCCTCGCGACCGGCAAGCACGTCGTGATCCTCGGCGGCGGCGACACCGGATCCGACTGCCTCGGCACCTCGAATCGTCAGGGCGCCAGAGCGTGCACCAGTTCGAGCTGCTGCCGAAGCCGCCCGAGGATCGGACCGAGGACATCGCGCCGTGGCCCTACTGGCCGATGATCCTCCGCAGCTCGAGCTCCCACGAGGAAGGCGTCATCCGCGACTGGAGCATCAACACCAAACACTTCAGCGGCGATGCCGACGGCAACGTGAAGAAGCTGCACGGCATCCGGCTCGAGTGGCGGAAGGGTGAGACCGGTCGGCCCCAGATGGTCGAGATTCCCGGCAGCGAGTTCGAGCTCGACTGCGACCTCGTGCTGCTGGCGATGGGGTTCCTCGGCCCCGAACGTCCAGGCATGATCGAGCAGCTCGGGGTCGCGCTCGACGAGCGCGGCAACGTCGCGGTCGGCGCCGACTACCAATCGAGCGTGCCTGGCGTCTTCGCCTGCGGCGACATGCGACGCGGTCAGTCGCTCGTGGTGTGGGCGATCTGGGAGGGCCGCGAGGCGGCGCGCGGCGTCGACACGCTCCTCATGGGCGAGACGAGGCTGCCCTCGAGCCCGGAAATCTGACCGAACGCAGCAGGCGGGCGGGTCGGGGATGGCTCCTACGGTCGCCGGGTCGCTGGCACCCAGCGCGTACAGCCCGCCGGTGCCTCGCTGTCTTGCGCACACGCGAGGTGCGGCTCCCCGGAGCCATCCCCGACCCGCCCGCCTGCTGCATCCTTATTGAATCTTCTTGACGCATCGGATTCGGCGGCGAGTCTGCGCGCCAGGCGATCGTTCCTTGCTGCAATGGATCGCCGGCGGGTGGGTCAGGGATTGCTTCGGGGAGCCGCAGCTCGCGTGTGCGCAAGACAGCGAGGCACCGGCGGGCAGTACGCGCTTGTATCTCGGATTTCAGCGCACGGTCTTCACGGTGTAGGCGAAGAGGGTGCGCCGGGAGGCCGAACGCGCTGGAAGCCATGAGCTTGATCCCCAGAGTGGCCCCCGCCCTCTTCGCCTATGCCGTGGAGTATCCAAGGCCGAGAGCCTGCATCCACAAGCTCGGTAGGCGATCGTACAGGGTCAGGGGGCCGGCGCGAGACTAGGACTGGAGGTCGTGATGGGCAAGGTGACCGACGCAGGGATCGATGTGAGCAAGGACGTGCTGGACGTGGCGGTGCGGCGTGCGGACGCGCGATGCGAGACCGCGCGCTTTGCCAATGATGCGGGCGGGCACAAGAAGCTGGTCGGGTGGCTGACGAAGGGGCGGGGCGCCGTGCGCGTCGTGTTGGAGTCGACCGGCACCTATAGTTTGGACGTGGCGCTCGCGCTGCATCGGGCGCGCGACGTTGCGGTGATGGTCGCCAATCCGCGGGCGATCAAGCAGTTCACGGGCGCGCTGATGCAGCGGTCCAAGACCGATGTGACGGCGGCGGTGGCGCTGCAGGAGTTTGCGAGCCGCATGCCGTTCGTCGCATGGGCGCCGCCGTCCGCGCCGGTCCTCGAGCTGCGGGGCTGGCGCGGCGGATCGCCGCGCTAGTGGCCGAACGCACGCGGGAACGCAATCGCGCGCATGCGCTGCACGCGACCGCCGAAGCCTCGGCGATCGTGGCGAATGACATCGCGGTCAACATGCGCCATCTCGAGCGCCGGAAGGAGCTGCTCACGGGACAAGCCCTGGCTGTGATCCGTGCGCATGCCGACCTCCAGGCGGCGTTCGACGTGCTCGTGTCGGTGCCCGGAATCGCCGCGCACAGTGCCCTCCAACTGCTGCCCGAGCTCCTGGTGCTGCCGCCGGGGATGACCGTGCGCCAGTGGGTCGCCCATGCCGGCCTCGATCCCCGCGCGCATCAGTCCGGCACGTCGGTGGACAAGCCCGCGCGCATCTCGAAGGTCGGCAACGCACATATCCGGCGCGTCCTCTACATGCCCGCCCTCGTGGCGGTGCAACGCAACGACCATGTCCGTGCCTTCTTCACGAAGCTCGTGGCGCGCGGCAAGACCCCGCTCCAGGCCTACGTCGCCGTGATGCGGAAGCTCCTGCACGCGATCTACGGCATGCTCGCAAGCCATACGCCCTTCGTCGGCGCGAAGTTTCATGCGGCCGCTGCTTGACGGGCGAGAGAGTATCTGGGTGCCAGCGACCCGGCGACCGTAGGAGCAATCCCTGACCCACCCGCCGGCGACACCGAACGAAGACCGCTCGCCGCACACCGAGACTCCGGTGCATCATCAAACTGAGAAGCCGTGAAAAAATGCGCGTGTGCCGTAGACTGTAGCGAGCACGGCAGGACCGGGAGGTGGGGATGGCGGAGGCGCGCAAGGTACGGGTTCGAGCGATCGACCGGCAGCAGCTCGTGTTGCGACCGGTAGACGTGGAGCGGTTGGTGGCCGAGGACCATCCGGTGCGCGCGGTGTGGGAGTTCGTGGGCCGGCTGGATTTGAGCGCGTTGTACGCCGCGATTGCGGCGGTGGAAGGCGCGCCGGGGCGCGACGCCACCGATCCGCGACTACTCGTGAGCCTGTGGATCTACGCGTACAGCGAAGGCATCAGCTCGGCGCGGGAGATCGAGCGGTTGTGTGGGTACCACCCGGCGTACCAGTGGCTGACGGGGATGGAGCCCGTGAATCACCACACGCTGTCGGACTTCCGCGTCGATCAGAAGACGGCGTTGGACGAGCTGTTCGTGCAGGTCTTGGGCGTGCTCAGTGCGGAGGGCCTGATCACTCTCGAGCGCGTGATGCACGACGGCACGAAGATACGCGCGCATGCCGGCGTGGATACGTTTCGGCGAGAAGCGCGGGTCCGCGCGTGGTTAGAAGAAGCCCGCCAGCAGGTTGTGGCGATGGGCGATCCGCGGGTGGAAGAGGTGAGTCAGCGGGTTGCCAAGGCGCGGCAACGAGCGGCGCGCGAACGGACCGAGCGGCTGGAACAGGCCCTGGAGGAACTGAAGCACGTGCGGGCCACGAAGCCCCGCGGGACCGATCCGCAGCAGGCACGGGTCAGCGTGACCGATCCGGAGGCCCGCGTAATGAAGCACGCCGACGGCGGGTATGTCCCGAGCTACAACGTGCAGGTGAGTACGGATGCCGCCGCCGGCGCCATCGTCGGGATCGGCGCGACGCAAGCGGGCAGCGACTATCGCCAGCTGGGTGACAGCGTCACCCGCATCGAGGCGAATCTGCGCGCGGTGCCCCAGCAGCTGGTCGTCGATGGGGATTCACGACGCGGGAGACGATTCTCGCGATGGAGGCACGTGGGATTGATTTCTTCGGCGCGCTGCTCAGCAGTGAGGGGCGCGCGGCCGCGCAGCTCAAGCGCCGCGGCGTCACGCCGGAGTTTTGGCCGCAGGCCTTTGTCTATGATGCGGCCGGCGACCGGTACACGTGTCCCGCCGGAAAGACGCTGCGGTATGCGGGGAAGGAGAAGGCGGGGCGGGGCAAGACGCTGCATGCGTACCGGGCCGCCGCGGCCGATTGCGCGGGTGCGCGTGCAAGCCGCGGTGCTGTCCGCGCCTCGCCACGGGGCGGACGGTCTGTCGTGCGCAAGACGATCCGGGCGTCGCGGCCTTCGTGACGAAGATGCGAGACCGAGGCCGCCCAAGCGGTCTACCGTCAACGCGGAGCAGTCGCCGAATTTTCGAACTTGCAGCTCAAGGCCACGCTGGGGCTTCGGCAATTTCGGCTGCGGGGCCTGCGCAACGTGACGCGGGAGGCCGTGTGGGCGGCGCTGACGCACAATGTCCGACTGTGGATCCGTCTCCGTTGGCGACCAACGTGGACCGCGCGGTGGGCACCCGCATAGCACGGTGGTCAATGAGCAGACGGTCAGTGGCCTCCGCGTCGGGATGCTGAGCAGCGGTGAACCAGCCCATTCGCTGCAGGCCAGCACGCTATTCCCGGAAACTACCCGCCTCAGCCGGGCGATTCTTTCACGGGCTCTGAGACACTACCGGCGGCCCTCTCCCATTGCAGGCGGCACGGGTCCCAGCGAGGATGCCGGCCGTGCGTGTCATGCCGGCCTTCGTGCTCGCCCTGCTCGCGGCGACGGCTGCGTCGGCCGCTCGGCCGCAGGGAATCCGCTGCGGCACGGTCGTCGCGGACGAGGCCGTCCTCGATCGCGATCTCAAATGTGAGGGCGTCGGCGTCATCCTGCGGAACCCGCGCAGCACGCTGCAACTGAACGGCCACACGATCTCCTCCGCCCGCTCCTGCGCCGACGGCGCCGCCCCGAGCGGCGTCACCGTCGAGCGGACCGCGGACGGCGCGCAGATCCTCGGGCCGGGCCTGATCCGCGGGTTCGTCACCGGCATTGCCATCGGCGAAGCGGTCCGGGTGCAGGTCCGCGACCTCCGCGTGAGCGATAGCTGCGGGTCGGCGTGCTGGTCGTCGGCACCGACGGCGTGCGCGTGCGCGACGCCCTGCTGCATCGGAACGGCGCCGCCACCGACGAGGGCGGCGCCATCCGCGTCGAGCAGAGCGCCCGCTTCGCGCTCGAAGGCACGGACGTCTTCGCAAACGCCACGGGCGGCAAGGGCGCGGCCGTCGACCTCCGCGATTGCGATCGGTGCCGGATCGTCGCGAATCGGATCGTCGCCAACGCCGGCCCCGGCCTGCGGCTCGACCCCGAGTCGCGCGCCGCCGTCCTCGAGCGCAACGTCGTGCTCGATCAGCGCGCGACCGACGTCGTCGATCAGAGCAACGACGGCACCTACGTCTTCAACCTCTTCGAGCGCGGCGACGGGCTCCGGCCGCCGCCGCTCTGGCCGCAGGTCGGGCCGCCATCCGCCGCCCTCCCCGCCCCGCCGGATGCGGAATGATGCATGACACCCGTGGCGCCACGCACGACCACCGTGCTCACTTGCCCATCCGCGGGGGCGTACGCGCCGTCCGCAACGGCGTCGTCGCCTATCGCTTGCTGAACCCCTTCACCCTGCTCCCCTTCGGATCGTCGTGCGATCCGGGCGAGGTTCAGGCGGCCGACGGCGCCACGGGCGGCTCGGTGCGCTGCACCAACGCGGACCGCACCTGGACTGTGCTGCTCGAGGTCACCTGCTGCTTGATGTGACTCAGTCGCGTCCCGAGTCGGCCGCGATCAGTCGTCGTCAGTCCTCGTCTTCGCGGACCTGCTGCGCGAGGTAGTGGGCCTCGCCGATGCTCGCGACCAAATGCAGCTGGGTTTCGAGCCAGTCGAGGTGCTCCTCCTCGCTGACCAGGATGTGCTCGATCAGCTCGCGGGTGCCGTTGTCGCCGACGTCGGTGCAGAGCGCGATGCCCTTGTTGAGCCGCGCGACCGCGTCGACCCTCGAGCTGGCGATCGAGCTTCAGCTGCTCGGGGACGGTCTCGCCGACGTTCACCTTGGAGAGGCGCTGCAGGTTCGGGACGCCTTCGAGGTAGAGGATGCGCTCGATCAGGCCGTCGGCGTGCTTCATCTCCTCGATCGATTCCTTCTTCACCCGCGCCGCCGAGCGCACGATAGCCCCAGTTCTCGCACATCTTGGCGTGCACGAAGTACTGGTTCACCGAGGTGAGCTCGCCGGTGAGGACGTCGTTCAAGAACTCGAGGATCTTCTTGTTGCCCTTCATGGGATCCCTCCTCCGTGCGCCGCGATGAGCGCACGCTAGCACGCGGAACATCGACACACGAAAGGCGCCGCGACGAGGCGGCGGGAAGGCGGCGTTACGCCGGCAGCGGCTCGGTCGCGGGAACCGTCGTGACGACGGCGGCCGCCGACTCGGTCGCCGCGGCGGCACGACAACGGCTCAGGCACTCACGGATGAGCGGCTTGCAGGCCCCGCATCCGGTTCCGGCGCCGCAACGACGTCCGACTTCTTTGACGGTGGAAGCGCCCGCCGCGATGGTTTCGGCGAGCTGGCGTTCGGAGACGTTGGCGCACAGGCACACGATCATGGTCGTCAGCTTCTAGCGACATTGAGAATCATTATCAATGCCGAATCGAAGCAACCGCCAAAGCCGAGTGAATCCGATTGGTTGGAGCTGCGAGCCGCTGGCGTCCGCTACAGATGGATGGCGCGCTTGGCGACGGCGAGGCGCTGCCTCTTTGATGGCCTCGGGCAGCGTCGGATGGGCGTGCACCGAGCGCGCGATGTCCTCGGAGCGACGCGCCGTACTCGAGCGCGACGGCGGCCTCGGCGATGAGATCCGACGCGCGCGGACCGAGGATGTGCACGCCGACGATGCGGTCGGTACGGGCGTCGGCGAGGATCTTCACCGAGCCCGCCGTCTCACCGAGACAGCGCGCGCGCGCGTTGGCCTGGAAGGGACAGGCGCCGATCGCGAGCGTGAGGCCTTGAGCCCGCCGCCTCTTCCTCGGTGAGCCCGACGCTCGCGAGCTCCGGCCACGTGTAGACGACGTTCGGAATCGCCGCGTAGTTCACGTGCCCGGCCTGACCCGCCATCATCTCGACCGCGGCCGTCCCCTCCTCCTCCGCTTTGTGCGCGAGCATCGGCCCGGGAATGACGTCGCCGATCGCGAACACGCCGGCGACGCTCGTCTCGAAGCGCTCGTTCACGACGATCCGGTTGCGCTCGTCGAACGCGACGCCGATCTCGCGCGCCCCGAGACCCTCGCTGTGCGGCCGTCGCCCGACCGAGACCAGCACGACGTCCGCCTCGACAACCGACGTCTGCCCCTTGGACTCGAGCGTCACCTTCGTGCCCTCCGCCGTGCGCTCGGCCTTGGTCGCGGCGGTTTGCAGTTGGAAGGTCATGCCCTGCTTCTGCAGCACCTTCTGCAGCGCCACGCCCATCCCCGGTCCATCATCGGCACGATGCGATCGAGGAACTCGACGACCGTCACCTTCGGCGCCGAGCCGGAGCCACACCGACCCGAGCTCGAGGCCGATCGCGCCGCCGCCGATCACGAGCAGGTGCTGCGGCACCTTCGGCAAGCGTGAGCGCTTCCGTCGAGCTCACGACCCGCTCGCCGTCGAACGGCAGGCTCGGAAGCGTGCTCGGCTCGCTGCCGGTCGCGATGAGGATGCGGGCGCCGGCGATCGTCTGCTCGCCTCGCCGTCGCGCACGACGAGCGCGCCGGGCGTCGACGAAGCGCGCCGTTCCCTTCACCCAGTCGATCTTGTTCTTCTTGAAGAGCGTGTTCAGGCCCGAGGTGCCGAGCTTCACGACCTTGTCCTTCCGCGCCATCATCGCGGGCAGGTCGAGCGTCACACCCGCGGTGCCGATGCCGTGGACGCCGAGGCCGACCTTGCGCCTGATGGAAGAGCTCGCTCGAGTCGAGAAGCGCCTTGCTCGGAATGCACCCGACGTTGAGACACGTCCCGCCGAGCGTCGGATCCTTCTCGACGACCGCGACCCGCATGCCGAGCTGCGCGGCGCGGATCGCCGCCACGTAGCCTCCCGGTCCCGAGCCGATGACGATCAGATCGTAGGCTTCGCCCGCCATCAGACTTCCAGGAGGAGGCGCGCCGGGTCTTCGAGGCGTTCCTTCACCCGCACGAGGAACGTGACCGCCTGCTCGCCGTCGACCAGGCGGTGATCGTAGGAGAGCGCCAGATACATCATCGGTCGGATCACGATCTGGTCGTCGATCACGATGGGTCGCTTCTCGATCTTGTGCATGCCGAGGATCCCGCTCTGCGGCGGGTTGAGGATCGGCGTCGACAGCAGCGAGCCGTAGACACCCCCGTTTGAGATCGTGAAGGTTCCGCCTGAAAGGTCGTCGATAGTGAGCTTGCCGTCGCGGGCCAGACCGGCAAGACGCAAGATCTCGCGCTCGATCTCGGCGAACGACATGCGGTCGGCGTGGCGCACGACCGGCACGACCAAGCCGCGCGCGGTGCCGACGGCGACCCCGAGGTGCACGAAGTGCTTGTAGACGACGTCGTCGCCCCGGATCTCGGCGTTGATCGCGGGGACCTCGGCGAGCGCCGCGATGCACGCCCGCGCGAAGAACGACATGAAGCCGAGGCCGACCCCGTGGAGCTTCTGGAAGCGCCTCCTTGTGCGCTGCACGGAGCGCCATCACGGCGCTCAGATCGACCTCGTTGAAGGTGGTGAGTATGGCGGCGGTGTGCTGCGCCTGCACGAGGCGCTCGGCGATGCGCTTGCGGAGACGGCTGAGCGGCACCGCCTCTTCGCCTTCCTTGACGGCCGTCGGCGCCGCAGGAGCGGGTGCGGGCGCCGACGCGCGCGGCGCCGCGATCGGCGCGGCTGCCGCAGGAGCTGACGCCGGCGCGGACGGCGCTCGCCGCCGGCGCGTCCTGCGCGAGATGGGCGAGGACGTCACCCTTGGTGAGCCGGCCGCCTTTCCCCGACGCGGAATCGCCCCGGGATCGAGCGCGTGCTCGTCGATCAGATGGCGAACGGCGGGACTGAGCGGACCGACGGGACGTCCGCTCGCGGCCGGGGTCGCGGGACGTTCGGGCGCAGGCGACGGAGGCGCGACGGCGGCTACCGGCGGAGCCGCGGGCGCGGGCGTGCCGGCCGCGGCGGCCGGCGCCGGGGCACTCGCTGGCGGCTGCGCCGTGCTCGCGGGCGGCGTCGTCGCCGCGCTTCCCGCGCCGTCCTCGATCCGCGCCACCACCTCGCCGACCGTCACCGTCGCCCCGGCATCCTTGACGATGCGGACCACGCCGCCCTGCTCGGCGGCGATCTCCATGCTGGCCTTGTCGGTCTCGAGCTCGAGGAGGATCTCGTCGCGCTCGACGCGCTCACCGTCCTGCTTGGCCCAGCGGACGATCACCCCTTCGGTCACCGACTCGCCGAGCGTCGGAATTCGCACCTCGAACGCCATACCGTCCTATCCTCCCGCCGCCATCACGACCGGCGTGCTCGGCGCGCGAATCCCCGTTGCGCGCTCCAGTGCGTGCGCGCCGCCGCGCGATCCAGCGCGTGAGCGCTCCCGAGCGCTCAACGCGCGAACGCTCGATTGACGAGATCGGCTTCCTCCTGCTGGTGGATCTTGTACGAGCCGGTCGCCGGGCTCGCCGCCGCGCGGCGCCCCACGTACGACAGCGTGTGCGTCTCCGGGAGGATCGGGCGCATCTGGTTCCAGATGAAGTGCCACGCGCCCATGTTCGACGGCTCCTCCTGCACCCAGAAGACCTGCCGGGCCTCGGGATAGCGGGCGAGGATGGTGGCGATCTCCTGACGCGGAAACGGATGCAGCTGCTCGACGCGCACCACCGCGGTCGTGTCGATCTCGCGCTCGGCACGGCCCGCGAGCAGCGAGTAGTAGACCTTGCCGCTGCACAGGATCACGCGAGTGACGCGCGCCGGATCGACGGTGACGCCGACGTCGACGGTACCCGGAGCCGGCTCGTCGAGGACGGTGTGGAACGTCCCGTCCGTGAAATCCGCGAGCGGCGAGACCGCCCATTTGTAGCGCAACAGCATCTTCGGGCTCATGATGATGAGCGGCTTTCGGAACGGACGGTGCATCTGGCGGCGCAGCGCATGGAAGTACTGTGCCGGCGTGGTCAGGTTGCAGCACCTGCATGTTGTTGTCGCCGCAGAGCTGCAGGTAACGCTCGAGGCGAGCGCTCGAATGCTCCGGTCCCTGCCCTTCGAGACCGTGCGGCAGGAGCATCACGATCCCGCTCATGCGTTGCCACTTCGACTCGGAGCTCGCGATGAACTGGTCGACGACGACCTGCGCGCCGTTCGCGAAGTCGCCGAACTGCGCCTCCCAGACGACGAGCTTGTGGGGATCGGCCACGCTGAAGCCGAACTCGAAGCCGAGCACGGCGTTCTCCGACAGCATGCTGTCGAGGATGAAGAACTTGCTCTGCCCCGGACGGATGTTGTCGAGCGGGACGTAGACGCGCGCCGTTCTCGACGTCGTGAAAGACGGCGTGGCGGTGGCTGAACGTGCCGCGGCCGACGTCCTGCCCGCTCATCCGCACCGGCACGCCTTCGAGCACGAGCGAGCCGATCGCGAGCGCCTCGGCGCAGCCCCAGTCGATGCGCTCGCCGTCGCGCACCATCACGGCGCGCTGCTCCATCAGCTTCATCACCTTGGGGTTGGGATGGAAGTCCGGCAGGCGTCCGCTGCATGGCGTCGGTGACTTCCTGCAGCACGTCGGCGGGAACCGCGGTCTTCGCGCGTCCAGTCGTCGCCCGCCCACCCGAGGCCACGCCAGAGGCCGCCGAACGCGAACACGGGCTGGCGCGGCATGAAGTCGCGCGCGTAGCCGTGGGCGTCGTCGAGGAGGTCGCGGAACTCCTTCACGCGGCGGTCGACGTCCGCGTCGGCCACGACGCCCTCGGCGGTGAGGCGTCCGCGATAGAGCGTGAGCGGCGTCGGGTGTCCCGGCGATCACCTTGTACATCGTCGGCTGCGTGAAGCTCGGGTCGTCGAGCTCGTTGTGCCCGTGACGCCGGTAGCAGACGAGATCGATGATGACGTCCTTCTTGAACTGCTGTCGGAACGCGATCGCGAGCCGCGCCGCCTGCACGGCCGCCTCGGGATCGTCGCCGTTCACGTGGAAGACCGGCGCCTGGATGATCTTCGCGACGTCGCTCGGATACGGCGTGAAGCGGTACGCCTCGGGCGACGTCGTGAAGCCGATCTGGTTGTTCACGATGATGTGGATGGTGCCGCCGGTGCGGTAGCCCTCGAGCTCGGAGAGCCCGAGCGTCTCCGACACGACGCCCTGGCCCGGTGAAGGCGGCGTCGCCGTGCATCAGGATCGGCACGACCCGCGCACGCTCGGTGTCGCCGAGGTGGTTCTGCTTGGCGCGCACCATGCCCTCGATCGACCGGGTTGATGGCTTCGAGGTGGCTCGGGTTCGGCGCTCAGCGACAGATGCACCTTGTGGCCGGCGCGCGTCATGCCGATCGTGCGAGTAGCCGAGGTGATATTTGACGTCGCCGTCGCCGGTCGCCTGCTTGGTGAGGAACGACCCTTCGAACTCGGCGAGGATCATCTCGTAGGGCTTGCGGAGGATGTTGGCGAGGACGTTCAGGCGGCCGCGATGCGGCATCCCGATCACCATCTCCTCGACGCCGAGATTGCCGCCTTCCTCGACGATCGTGTGCGAGCAACGGGATCAGCGCGTCGCCGCCCTCGAGCGAGAAGCCGCTTGGCGGTCGGGTAGCGGATCTGGAGGAACTGCTCGAAGCCCTCGGCGACCACGAGGTCGTCGAGGATGCGGCGCCGATCGTCGGGGCGCGAGCTCCGGGACGGTTCGAGGTCGGCTCCATGCGCCCGGAGAGCCAGAGGCGCTGGTCGCGCTCCTGGATGTGAAAGAACTCGACCCCGAACGTCTGGCAGTACGTCGCCTGCAGACGCTCGATCAGCTCCCGGAGCGTCGCCGTCGAGCAGCCGCGGAAGTCGGCGCATTCGATGACACGATCCATGTCGGCCGGGCTGAAGCCGAACTCCGACGGCTCGAGCAGAGGATGACCGCCGGGCTTGTCGGCGAGCGGGTTCAGGTGCGCGACCAGGTGCCCGAGCTCGCGGTAGGCGTGGACCAGACCGAACACGCCGAGCACCGGCTCGGCGTCGCGGTCGCGTCGCCGGCGCGGTCGACAGCCGCCGCCGCGGCGTGACCGTTCGCCCCGTTGCCGTGGCCGTCGGCCATCTCGAACCCGGCGAAGAAGAGCGCCCAGCGCTCGTCGACGGAATTCGGGTCGGCGCGGTAACGTCGATACTGATCCTCGACGTAGTCTGCGTTCACGCGGCTCACGAGATCGAGGTTGCTCATGATCGTATCCTTTTAGCGCTCTCGCGCCCGGAAGCCGCTACCGGCGGTCCTCTTCAGTTCATCCCGGGAAACGTCTTCTGGTACACTCCCGCCGTGCACGCCACCATCGAGGTCCGAAACCATGGCTAGAAGCAGCTGGAGCGACGTCGTCGCGTATGATCCTCGCCGGCGGCGAGGGCAAGCGACTCTATCCGCTCACCCGCGACCGGGCCAAGCCCGCCGTGCCCTTCGGCGGTCGCTACCGCATCATCGACTTCGTCCTCTCGAATTTCGTGAACTCCGGCATCTCCAAGATCAGCGTGCTGACCCAGTACAAGGCCGGCTCGCTGATGCAGCATCTGGCGCGGGGCTGGCAGCTCGCGCCGCAGCTCGGCCACTACGTCGCCCCGGTCCCGGCATCGATGAACGTCGGCCCGCAGTGGTTCCGCGGCAGCGCCGACGCCGTCTATCCAGAACCTCGACGTCCTCGAGAACGAAAAGCCCAGCGAGGTCTGCGTTTTCGGCGCCGACCACATCTATCAGATGGACGTCTGTCAGATGCTCGAGTTCCACCGCGGCAGGCCGAGGCCGAGGTGACGGTCGCCGTGATCCCGGTGCCGACCGCGGAGATGGACCAGTTCGGCATCGTCGACTGCGACGCCGCCGGCCGGATCGTCGGTTTCCGCGAAAAGCCGCCGGTCGATGCCGGCGCCGTCGGGCACCCGCCTCGCCTCGATGGGACTCTACGTCTTCAACTGCGACGCGCTCGTCCGCGAGGTCCAGCGCGACGCCGAGCGTACCGACTCGTCCCACGACTTCGGCAAGGACATCATCCCGCGCATGGTCGAGACCGCGCAAGGTCGTCGCCTACGACTTCTCCACCAACACCATCCCCGACATGCACGACGGTCAGCGCGGCTACTGGCGCGACGTCGGCTCGATCGATATGTACTGGCGTACCTCGGAGGACCTGATCTCCATCACGCCGCAGCTGAACCTCTACAACCCGCGCTGGCCCATGCTCTCGGCCTACTATCCCCATCCGCCCGCCAAGTTCGTCTTCGCCGATCCGGAAGGATCAGCGCCGCGGTGTCGCCATCGACTCGATGGTCTCCGAGGGCTGCATCATCAGCGGCGGCCACGTCGAGCGCTCGATCCTGAGCCCGCGCGTGCGCGTGAACAGCTACGCCCACGTCCAGGAGTCGATCCTCTTCGACGGCGTCGACGTCGGCCGCCACGCGCGCATCCGGCGCGCCATCATCGACAAGGGCGTCGTCGTGCCGCCCGGCATGACCATCGGCTACGATCCCGTCGAGGACCGCCGCCGCTTCACGGTGAGCGAAGGCGGCGTGGTGGTCGTGCCGAAGGGCATGGATCTCGAGCCAGGAGTGAGCGGGATGTCGCCGCTGAGGTCGATCGCGACGCTAGCGACGCTGCTCGTGGCCTGCGCGCGCGCCCGGCGACGGCGATGACCATCGTACCGCTCGACCTGCCGGAGCTCGACCGGCCAGGCCGAGCGCATCTTCGTCGGACGGGTCGAACGGGTGGACGCCGGGCGCGACGCGAACGGCCTCCCGGCGACGTGGACGACGTTCAGCCGTCGAGCAGCAGGTGAAGGGCGCCGCGGCGGCGCATCTCACGTTGAAGCAGCTCGGACGAGCATGGCGCCGACCGGCACGAGTATGGTCCCGTCGAACGGCGACGCGACCGGCATCCTGCCCCACCCGGACTCCCGCGCTATCGCCCCGGCGAGTCCGGTGCGTGCTCTTCGTCCACCCCGAGAGCGCGCTTCGGCTTCACGAGCCCCGTCGGTCTCGGGCAGGGATGCTTCCGCGTCCGTGACGAGCACGGCACCTCCGTCGCCGCGAACGACGTCGGCAACCTGAACCTCGCCGGTCGGTCGAGCGCCGCGCGCACGCTCGCGACGGCACCGCCGTCCGCCCCCGCGCTCGGCTGCTCGGCGAGCCGATCCCCCTCGACGTGCTCCTCGATCGCGTCCGGACGCTGCTGGACGGGACGCCCTGATCGGTCATCGTATGCGTCGCCCCACCGACGTCCGGCTGCCGATGCGACCCTGCCGTCGCGTCGCGGTGCTCGTGCTCGTGCGTCGCAAGCCTCGTCCCCGCGCGCGGGTTCGCCGCCGGCCCGCTGTTCGTGAACGACGCCGGTACGCCGCTCGTCTGGGAAACACGGCCGGTCCCCTGGAACTCCGATCTCGGCACGCTCGGCATCCTCGATCAGACGAGCGCGCACCAGCTCGTCGAGGACGCGTTCGCGGTCTGGGCCGCCGTGCCGACCGCCGCCATCGCCTTCGCCGACGCGCGGCGCGCTCTCCGGTCGACGTAACCGCCGCCAACGTCGGACTGCTTCGTCGGCGTCTGCGGCGACGGCCGGAGCCCGATCGTCTTCGACACCGACGGAACGATCACCGACGCCCTCTTCGGCGCCGGCGCCTCCAACTCGATCCTCGGCTTCGCCGGGCCCGGAGTGCGGCAGCTTCGTCCCGCCCGTGGTCACCGAGGCGTCGGCCGTCCTGAACGGCAAGTTCATCGACGGCGTGGCGAGCGGCGGCAATCCGGAGGTCCAGCTCGAGACCTTCTTCGGCGTCCTGGTCCACGAGTTCGGCCACTACGTGAACCTCGACCATTCCCAGATCAACCTGCTCGAGGCCTTCGACGGCCAGCCGCTGAACGACGACGCGATCGCCACCATGTTCCCGTTCGTCGTGAGCGGCCCCGAGACGCGCGACCCTCACGCGCGACGACGCGGTGTCGCTGTCGATGCTCTACCCCGCCGACGACTTCGCCGCGCGACCGGTGCGATCACCGGCACGATCCGCCGCGGCGACACCAATGCGCCCTTCACCGGCGCCTTCGTCATCGCGCGGAACGTCGACGATCCCCGCCGCGACGCCGTCGGCTACGTCTCGGGCACGCGCTTCGTCGCCGGCAGCACTGCACCCGCCGCGGCGGCGCTCGCCGGCGCGTACGAGCTCCCCGGCCTCACGCCGGATGCGACGTACACCGTCGAGGTCGAGGCGGTGTCGCCGCTCTTCACGGGCGGCTCGTCGGTCGGCCCGTTGAGCCCGCCCGCGACGCTGCCCGGCCCGGCCGAGTTCTGGAGCGGCGACGCCGAAGCCGGGACGAGCCCGCCCGACGATCCGGACGCGCCGGGCGTGCCGATCCCGATCGCCGCCGGCGCGGTCACCACCGCGGTCGACGTGGTGCTGAACGTGACCCCACCGCCGCCGAACGATCTCTGCGCCGCCGCGACCAACGTGACGGCCTTCCCGTTCTCCACCACCATCGAGACCCGTCTCGCCACCAACGCCCCGACGACCCGGCGCCGAGCTGCGTCGTCACCGCCAACCCGAAAGCGACGCAAGAGCGTCTGGTTCCGTCTCATCGCACCACTCGCGGGCGCGGTGACGATCTCGACGGCGGGAAGCAGCTACGACACCGTCGTCTCGGCCTTCACGGGCGCCTGCGGCGCGCTCGCCGGCGTCGGGTGCAACGACGACGGCGGCTCCGATCTCACCGCGACCCTCACCATCCCCGTCGCCGCGGGGACGCCGTACCTGGTCGAGGTCACGGACTTCGCCTCGACCGGCGGCACGCTCGTCCTCACCGCGACCTTCGATCTCGTCGCCGCCCGCCGCGTGTCGGAGCGCCGCGCCCGGCGAGTGCGTGCCCGGCACCGGCGCCCCGCGCACCGACTGCGTCACCGAATGGCTGGTGCAGCCGGTGCCTCCCTCCTCAGCACCCGCCCCGGCTCGCGCAACCTGCCGAGCTATCGCGTCGTCTGCGCCGACGGCGATCCACGCTGCGACTTCGACGGCATCGTCGGCAAGAACGGCAGCTGCCTCTTCCACGTCGCCATCTGCGCCAACAACAGCGATCCCCGCGCCGCCACCCGGCGCTGCGTGCCGAGCGCCGTGGCCGAGTACCGCCTGCTCTCACCGAACAGCCGGAAGCCCCGCGACCTCGTCGACGCGGTGAACGCCGCCACCCTGCTGCAGGCCGTCGCGAGCCTCGGATTGCCGCCGGCGCCGGCGGTGGCCGACGGCCGCGTCGCCTTCGCGCCCGCCCTCACCACCCTCGATCGCTGCACCACGTTCCAGCGTGTGGTCGTGCCCGTCGGTACGCGTGTGCTCCGCAGCCAGGCGCTCACGCCAACGAAGAAGACCGACTCGGATCAGCTGCGCTTGCGCTGCAACAAGTAGCGCGCCTTCAGACGTCCGACGCGACGGGCCGGCGCGCGACGCGCCGACGGCGGGCGAAACGCCGCGCAATCGACGCCGCGATCGCGGAGCCGTTTGTAGAGCGTCGGCCGACTGATGCCGAGCTCGTGCGCGGCCCGGGTCACGTTGCCGCCGCAGCGCTCGAGGCACGCGACGAGCTCGGCGGCGCCGGCCATCGCGACGATCCCGGTGGTCCGGGGACCGAGCGCGGCGCGCACGTCGGCCGCGCTCACCATCGGGCCTTCGGCGTAGAGCACCGCTTCCCGCACCACGTTCTCGAGCTCGCGCACGTTGCCGGGCCACGGATAGCCGGCGAGCGCGCGCGCGCGGCCTCGTCGGTGAGCCCGAGGCCGGCGCGCCCGATCTCGCGCGCCATGCGCGCCGCGATGCGATCGGCGAGCTGCACGACGTCGTCGTCGCGGCTCGCGGAGCGGCGGCACCTCCACCACGACGCCGCTCAAGCGATAGTAGCAGTCGGCGCGAAAGGCCCCGCGCTCGACGAGCTGGCGGAGATCGCGGTTCGTCGCGGCCACGACCCGCACGTCGACGGCGACCGGGCGATCGGCCCCGACGCGCTGCACCTCGCCCTCCTGCAGGAGCGCAGGAGCTTGCACTGCAAGAGCGCCGGCAGCTCGCCGATCTCGTCGAGGAAGAGCGTGCCGCCGTCGCGCTTCGGCCGCACGTCCGAGCCGGCGCCCGACCGCGCCGGTGAACGCGCCGCGCTCGTGACCGAAGAGCTCGGCGTCGATGAGCTCGGCCGAGAGCGCGCCGCAGTTGACCGGCACGAACGGCCCGTGGCGGCGCGGACCGCCGACGTGGATCGCGCGCGCGAGGAGCTCCTTGCCGGTGCCGGTCTCGCCCTGGATGAGCACCGGCACCGTCGGTCGGGACGAGACGCGCCACTCGCATGCGGAGTCGCTGCATCGCCGGGCTCGTGCCGACGAGCGTCGTCGAGCCCGCCGCCGCCCGGGCCGAACGTCGGACGGAGCGCGCGCTGCGCTTCGATCGCCGAGAGGGCCATGGCGGCGACCGTACGCGTCGGCCGCGCGCCGTCGCAAAGGTCGACGAGTGGTCGGTTGTTCCATTTCGGCCCACTGCACGATCATTCCACGCACTGCTGGCAAGCCAGGCATACCTGCAACTGGCTGCAGCCTCGCCGCCGGGAGCTCGCACCGCCTCGCCCGGCTCGAGGTTCAGGTTGCCGCAGATCGGGAGGAGCGCGTTTCGCTGGAGGTCAGCGCGCGGTGGCCGCCGCGCGCCACCAGCGACGAACGCGGAAGATCCAGCGGCTCCAGATCGAGCTCGGCGCCTCGGTCGGGAAGAGCCGCGGAAAGAGCAGAAGAGGCTGCGCCGTCCGCCGAGCCGGATCCGGCCGGTCACGAGCCCCCATACCGGGTTCGCCTCGCCGCGATGGACGGCGAGGAAGTACGTCGCCGGCATGCGCACGATCAGGTCGGGAGCGGCGGTCGCGCCCGGACGCACCTCGCAACGGCCGCCGGCGATGCGCATCGCCCACTCGCCGCCGCCCGCGCCGCGTCGAGCTGGAACTGCGTCGTGAACGCGAGCGACCCCGCCTCCGTCGGCCGGAAGTACTGCGGCATCCAGCGCATCATGGCGTCGACGTTCTGCGTGCGGATGCGGCGGAGCGACACCAGCCGCGACCCCGGCCGCCGACTGCCCGCGCGCGGTCGATCGGCGTCCGCCACTCGCCGGGCGGCACGTCGAGCCGCTCGCGCGCCGCCGGGCGTGTCGATCACGAACTGCGCGTCCTCGACGGCGCGCGCGTAGGTGAGCGGCTTCAGCGTCTCGTCGAGATAGCGGCGGCGGACGTCGCGCTCGCCGTGGAAGGCGGTCTCGATCTCGGCCGGACAGGTCGCGACGCAGTTGAAGCAGCGGTACTCGACCTTGAACGCCATCGCCTGCCAGAGCGCGGCGATCTCGTTGTCGGCCCAGCGCTTGCGAAAGCGCTTCGGCTTCGCCTCGGCCAGGTCCTGCACCAGGTCGAGAAATCCGGGGATCGAGTCGCGATAGGTGTGGTTGTAGCAGGCGAAGAAGTCGAAGTTGCCGTCCGGCTTGATCGCGTCGGTCGGGCACGACGCGACGCAGAGGTTGCACTGGCAGGCACGGGTTCCAATCGATCCGGCCGTCGTACGCGTCGAGCTCGAGGTTCGTGACGACGGTGTCGATCAGGCAGTAGGCGCCGAAGCTTCCGGTGCAGGAAGTTCCGGCTGGTGCCGATCACGCCGAGGCCCGGCCGCCTGCGCCACGAGCTTGTGGCTGAGCGGCCAGATCTTGTCGGCCCAGCGCTGCCCCACCTCCATCGGCCAGCCGATCGTCGTGGTGAGCCCCTCGCCGCCGAGACCGTTCGATGTACTTCACGGTGCGGCGGCCCATCTCCCAGAGGCGCTCCTCGCACCGAGTAGAGCTCGTTGTTGGCGCTCGGCAGGTAGCGCGACTGCATCGCCGTCTTGTTCTCCTCGCCGATCATGCAGACGAGCGAGCGCGCGTGCGGATAGACGTAGCGGATCTCGGCGCGCTCGTGGTCGAGCGCGGGATCGTCGATCGAGATCACCCCGACGTCGTCGCACCACTCGCCGAGCGCGCGCTTGAGCTCGGCGAGCGCGACCGGCGACCGCACGCCGCGCGGCACGATCGGATCGTCGGCGAGCGGACGATACGGCCAGCGATGCGCCGGCAGCGACCGGTACGTCGCCGGCACTCGCGGCGCGGTCTTCCCGGGCGGCGGGAAACGGGAACGGCCAATCGGTCGCGGCGTTCGGCCGAACGGGCCGTGGTATTCGGAACACTGTCCACCGGTTTGGTCATGGGCTCACCCGCGGCGTCAGCCAGGCGGCGATGGCGTCGAACACGCCCTCGAGCACCGCCAGCTGCGCGTCGATCGTGGTCTGCATCAGGAGTCCCGACACGGCGAGCGATGTCACGCCGTGCACCTTGGCCCAGAGCGCCGTCGTCACCACCATCGGGTCGAGGTCGGCGCCGCAGCTCGCCCGTCGCCATGCCGGCTCGTCACCGCGTCGCGCAGCAGCATCAGCGTGAAGAGCTCCTGCTGCACCGCCTCGCGGCGAGGCGCATCGGCGCTTCGTATGAGGAACATCAGCTCGTAGTAGTGGCGGTTTCCAGGCCGAAACGATGGTAGGCCCGGCCCATGGCGCCGAGCCGCTCGAGCGCCGGGAGGGTCGGGTCGACGGCGCGGAGATACTCGGCGAGCTTCCCGTGCCCCTCCATCCGGAGCGCATGCAGCAGATCGTCGATCCCGCGGAAGTGGAGATAGATCGCGGTCGGGCTGACGCCGACGGCGGCGGCGATCTTCCGCGCCGACACGCCGTCGGCGCCGTGGGCGAAATAGAGCCGGCGGGCCGCGTCGAGGATCCGCCGCTTGAGACGCGCGGCGCGCGCCGTGGGCACGGAGCGCCGTACGGCAGTTAACATCGTTAACCTCTATCATCCAGTGACGCGCGACGGGTCAACCCCGGCGTCGACAGCCGCTCGTTTCGGCGCCTCTGCCAGTGGGCTCCGACGGCCGTGCACGAGCGCGCACCGGCACTCGTTGGCAAAGCGCAAATCCTCTGTCGTGGTCGACATTTAGCGTTGACTACGCAGGTCGGCGGGCGGCATTGCGGAGCAAGGAGGATCTCTCATCATGACGTGCCGAACTTCGAAGCTCATGGTGCTCAGCGCCGCGTTCGTGCTCACGACCGCCGCGTTCGCGAGCGCCGGCGCGCGCCCCTGTGTCCGCGAGGCGAAGCGCGACGCCAAGGATTGTGCCGCCGACTGCAAGGAGACGTTCCAGACCGCCAAGGACACCTGCTTGAACCGCCTGCACTCGTGCGTCGAGGTGTGCCGCGCGAACCGCTCGCAGTGTCGACTCGACAGCGGTTTCGACGCCGCGATCGACGCCTGCAACGACGTCTTGGAGGCGCGCCGCGCGCAGTGTCGTGCCGACAATCCCGCCGGAGACGCGCGCGACCTCTGCATCGACCAAGCCCAGGTCGCCGCCTTCCAGTGTCGCGACGCGGCTCGCGAGCTGGCGCGACCGCTCTTGAAGCAGTGCCGGAAGGATTTCCGCAACTGCGCCAAGGCCTGCCCGCCCGCCGACCCGGCGGATCCGCCGGTCGATCCGAAGACCTGCATCCAGGACGCCAACGTCGCGGCAAAGGAGTGCGCCGCGACCTGCAAGGAGGAGTACCAGGTCGCGAAGGACGATTGCCGCAATCGCGATCATGCCTGCATGGAGGATTGCCGCGCCGACGCGCAACACGTGTCGTGAGCCGGTGCGCGCGATCCTGAGCTCCGACCTCGCCGTTTGCGCCGAGGATCGGCAGACCGGCGTCGACGGCTGCGCGGCCACGTACCCGCCTCCGCGGGATCCGCCCGCCGAAGTGAACTTCGATCAGTGCGTCGACGGGGTGCAGGTCGACGCGTTCATCTGCCGCGACGACGCCCACGAGCACGCGCGGCCGGGCTTCGCCATCTGCAAGCAGAACTTCCGCAGCTGCGTCGACACCAACTGTCCGGTGCAACCATAGTGACGCTGATCGCGGCATCCGTGACGACGGGCCTCCGGGGCAACCCGGGGCCCGTGTCGTTTCAGGGCTCGACGGCCGCGTCGTTCGGCGGATCGACGCGACGGATGCATTCCGGCCGCGTCGTTCCGGGGCGCGTTCACGAGCCGCGAGACCGGATACGCCTCCATCTCGTCCTCGGGATACGGCCGCAGGAGCGCCGTCAGGTCGCGCGCGCCTCGCCCGCCGCGAGCCAACGCGCGCGGAGCGGCGCCGGCACGATGACCGGCATGCGGTCGTGGATCGGGGCGACGAGACCGTTCGGCGCGCAGGTGACGATGGCGCAGCTCACGAGCGGCTCGCCCTCGGGCGGCTTCCAGCGGTCCCAGACGCCCGCGAACGCGAACGGGCGGCGCGAGCGCAGTCGAATGAAGTACGGCTGGCGATCCTTTCCGACCCGACGCCACTCGTAGAAGCCGTCGGCGACGACCAAGCAGCGCCGGCGCTCGAAGGCGTCGCGGAACGTGCGATTGCTCGCGAGCGTCTCGGCGCGCGCGTTGATCGAGCGCGGGCCCGGATTTGGGATCGTGGGCGAACCAGGGCACGAGCCCCCAGCGCATGAGCCCCATGGCGAGCGCCGGCGTCTGGGGCTGCCGACCGCGGGCGACGCACGGCGCCTGCGGACGTGGCTACGGCCCTGTCGGGCAATGGCACGGCCTGGTCGGCCGACGGGACGCGCGTGCGCGCGATCACGAGCACGTTCTCGCTCGGACACACGTTGAAGCGTGGGCCGGCGGCGAGCTGCGGCTCGACCGGAACGCCGAACTCCTCGGCGATCGCCGGCCGGCGGGCTCGAGCGCGAAGCGGCCGCACATGGCCGCACCGTAGCGTGTCGCGGCCGTGCTTGACACTGTCGGACCATCCGACGAGGTTCGGGCGATGCTCGCCTCGACCGACGAGATCCTCACCACCCACGCCGGCAGCCTCCCGCGTCCGGCCGCGCTGCTCGACCTGCTCGTGCGCGTGAGCAAGCGCGAGGCCGTCGATGCGGCGGTCGCTCGCGGCCACGGTCGAGAGCGCGCACCCGCGAGATCGTCGCGAAGCAGCTCGCCGCCGGCATCCACGTCGGCAACGACGGCGAGCAGCCGCGCGAGAGCTTCTTCTCCTACGTGCAGCACCGCATGAGCGGCTTCGGCGGCCAGAGTCAGCGCCCGATCATGCGCGACATCGTGCACTACCCGAGCTTCCTCGAGCTGAAGCTCCCCGACTTCGCCGAAGACGATGGTGAGCCTGCATGAACGCGCCGAAGGCGATCGGCCCGGTGACGTACGCCGACCGCCGCCACGTCGAGGACGAATGCGCGCTCCTCGCGCGCGTGACGGCCGAGCAGCCGCGCAGTTCCGCGAGTGCTTCATGACCGCGGCCTCGCCCGGGATCGTCGCCTCGGCGATGCTGAACGAGCACTACGCGGTCGTACGAGGAGTACGTCGACGGCCGTCGCCGACGCGCTCGCGACCGAGTACGCAGGCGATCGTCGCGGCACGGCTTCGTGCTGCAGATCGACGCCCCGACCTGGCGATGGAGCGGCACACGTCGTACGCCGATCGGCCGCTCGCCGACTTCCTGCGCTTCGTCGACACCAACGTCACCGCGTTGAACCGCGCCCTCGCGGACGATGCCCGCGGAGCGCGTCCGCCTGCACGTCTGCTGGGGCAACTACGAGGGCCCGCACGACGACGACGTGCCGCTCGACGAGATCCTGCCGCGGCTCTACGCGCGCCAGCGTCGGCGCGCTCGTGCTCTCGATGGCCAATCCGCGCCACGCCCACGAGCACCGCTGCTTCGCGCAGGCATCCGCTGCCCGCCGAGATGCTGCTCGATCGCCGGGGTCGATCGACCCGACGACCAACTACGTCGAGCATCCCGAGGTCGTCGCCGACCGGATCGAGATCGCGGCGGAGGCCGTCGGCGATCCGCGCCGCGTGCTGGCCGGGCACCGACTGCGGCTTCGCCACCTCCGCCGGTCTCGGCGAGGTCGCCGAGGAGGTCGTGTGGCTGAAGCTCCGCGCGCTCGCCGACGGCGCCGCGCTCGCGACCACCGACTCCTGCGCTGACCGCGTCCGACTCGAAAGGAGCACTCCATGCCGTACGCCGAAGGCCGTCTGATCCACGACGCCGACGCCCACATCGTCGAGACCCCCGACTGGCTCGAGCCCTACGCCGATCCGGCGACACGCGCCCGAAGCTGAAACCGATCTACGTCAGCACCGTGAAGCCCGGCGAGGAGCATCACATCGACACCATCCGCGCGCGCCGGAGCGACCCCGTCGACCGCGCCAAGGGTGAGGCCGAGATCATGCTGCGGAAGAACTGGAGCGCGCTCGGCGTCGTTCGTCGCCGAGGACCGGCCGCGCGCGCTCGACCTCCTCGGCTTCCGCGAGCCAGCTCGTCTTCAACACGTTCGCGAACCAGCACCTCGCTCGCCGCCGAGCACGGCGACGATCTCGACTTCGCCTACGGCATCGGCGCGCGCCCACAACCGCGCGATCGTCGACTTCTGCGCCGCCGACCGCCGCCTGCTCGCGGTCGGCTACGTGCCGCTCGCCGACTTCGCGCGCGCCCGCGCGATGGCGGCCGAGGCGCTCGCGCAGGGCTGCAAGGCGCTGCATGGTCGCGTCGGCGTGTCCGCGCCGGCATTCGCCGAGCCACATCGGCCTCGTTCCGGTGTGGGCGCAGGCCGAGGAGGCCGGCGTCCCGGTCGTCTTCCACGTCGGCGGCGGCGGCCAGCTGCTCGACCCGCACTACTTCGACGAACGGTCTGCCGCCGGTCCCCGACTTCCACGGCGGCGCCGAGAACTTCCGCTCGGTCGACTACATGGCGATCCCGCACCCGCCGATGCAGACGCTGACCGACGCTGATCATCGACGGCGTGCTCGATCGCTTCCCGCGCCTCAAGCTCGGCGTCATCGAGCAGGGCGCGGCGTGGATCCCGGGCTGGATGCGGCGGCTCGACTCGGCCCAGGACGCGTTCTCGAAGAACGAGGAGCGCCTGCGGCAGCTTGGCGCTCCGTCCGAGCGAGTACGTGCGGCGCCAGATCCGCGCCACGCCCTACCCGCACGAGCCGGTCGGCTGGATCATCGCCAACGCCGGACCCGGAGGTCTGCCTCTTCTCGTCCGACTACCCGCACGTCGAGGGCGGCCGGAACCCGATCAAGCGCTTCGAGGACGGCATGACCGACACGCCGCCGGCCACAAAGGATCGGTTCTATGCCGACAACTTCGTCGACTTGATGGGCGCGGCGCTCGCCTGAGCACCCAGGTGTGCGGCTATGCGTCCTTCCTCTCGGACGCTCCACGATAGAGCAGTCCGACGCGGCGTGCCGCTGGCCGGGTGCGTCCCGAGTGCGGCCACGGTGACCGTTGCCGTTTTGCCGGGTGCGCGGCGAGTCAGATTTCTATTGCCGGCGCAGGTAGGCACACGGTAGTCGGTTGCGGCGCAATCCTACTCGGGCATTGGAACTGAGAAACAAGAATGGAGAGACCTATCGTGCGTCGTCCGAATCGCAGCTGCTGTGCCGCGGCGCTCGTGGGCGTGGGCGGGTTGGTGCTTGCCGCTGGTAGCCGCCCTGGCGCTGCCAACCGGATTCACCGACGTCCAGGTTCAGTAGTCCCCAAGTCACGGACGGCGAGTTCTTCGGTCGAAGTGTCGCGAGCCTCGGCACTCGGCTCGTCGTCGGCGCCCCAGGATCGATCCACCCGAGCTTCGACCCGCTGCCGGGTCGTGTCTACGTGCTCGGGATCGACGGAACCGCCGAGCTCGTCATCGAGAACCCCACGCCCGCGTCCGGAGACGAGTTCGGCGCGTCGGTCGCGGTGGCGAGTGGAAACATCGCGGTGGGAGCACCGTTCGACGACACCGTCGCTGCCAGCGCCGGAGCGGCGTATGTGTTCGACGGCACGACGGGCGCGCTCCTCCACACGCTGCTCGTGCCCGGCTCCGGCTCCGGATTCGACTTCCAGTGCGGCCGCGCCGTCGCGACGCTCGGCAGCGACGTGCTCGTCATGTGCGGCGGTGTCTACCGTTTCGACAGCAGCACGGGCGCGTTGGTGCAGCACTACACCGCCACCGGCTGCCTCGGGGGCGAGGCCTCGCGACCATCGCGGGCGATGTGCTCAGCGCGGGCGACGATGGCACCATCTGCCGCTTCGATGGCGCCACCGGCGCGGTGGTGCAGACCTACGTCGATCCCGAGCCCGGCCTGGGTGGACTGTTCGGCCGCTCCATCGCTGTGGACGGCAACGTCGTCGTCGTCGGTGGCGAATTCTTCAGCGGTACCCGCGAGTCGGTGTACGTCTTCGACGGGACGACGGGCGTGCTCGAGCAAACGATCCGCGGTCCCTACTACGGCACGCCGTACAACGCGGGGTTCGGCAGCCTCCGTGGCCGCGGCGGGCGGGGTGCTGGTCGGGTCCGGCTGGACCAGCGCCCGCTTCTACGACAGCGCTGCCTACGCCTTTCTGGGAGAATGGCGGCCCGAGAATTTGAGCGTGGACGCGTCGCGCGACACCGTCACCGCTGTCTTCGGCACGAGCTTCGCGCTCTGGACCGACACGATCAAACCGAACGTCGGCCGCGGGTCGATCACGCTGATCGATTCCTGTGGGAACGGCATGCTCAGCCCAGCCGAGCAGTGTGACGACGGCAACACCACGAGTGGCGACGGCTGCTCGGCGACCTGCCGGCTCGAGCGCTGTCCGACGACGTTCCCGGTGGCGTGTCACTCGACCATCGGCGGCTCCTCCACCGTTTCGATGCAGAAGCGCAGCAAAGGCATCTGGGCCGTCAATGGTGACCGTTTCGTGTGGAAGTGGAAGGGTGCTTCGGCCCTGACGGACTTCGGTGATCCCACGGCCAACACCAGCTACCAGCTGTGCTTCTACGACGATCTCTTCGGGACACCCGACCTGCGACTCGACTTCGCGATTCCCGCGGGCGGTCTCTGCGCCGGTAAGCCGTGCTGGAAGGCCCAGGGGACCAGCGGCTTCGGTTACGCGGACCCTGATCGGACGCCCAGCGGAATCGACACGGTCACGATCCGCACGAGGGGCGGTCAGGCGAAGATCGCGGTCTCCGGCACAGGCGGGCGGCTCGCACTACCTCCGCTGGTCGGATCGTACGACACCTTCCCCTTCAATTTCGGGTGGGCGGTCGTGATGGTCGAAAGCGACTCGGGGCGATGCTGGGTCGCGGCGTCAGGAGCCGTCAAGAACCAGCGTGGACGATTCAAGGGTACTGCCGGCGGGTCCTGAGCAGCGCCTGGGAATCTGCCAGCTCGCCGCGGCCCGATCTTGGCGCAGCCTGATCACACGATACGTGATGCTGTCACTGCTCGCCCGGGTGACGACACCGCTCGCTCGATGCGCTCGGGCGAGCGGCTTTCGCCCGTTCTCCACTGTTGGCCGAATGCATAGAGCATTGATCAGCACGGCCTGTTCGTTTCGAACTGCGCGCACTGAACGTCGTGGACTAATCAGACGGCCTCCGCACGCAAAACCACGAGGACGAGGATCACCGCGGCGAGCGTCGGCGGCCAGTTGCCGACGCGCCCATAGAGCGTTGCCCCACTCTTCTCCGCCACCGGTACGTCCGCGACGAGAAGAACGTCCGCTGTACCGGTGTCGTCCGCCTGCGCCACGATGGTGCCATGCGGGTCGACGACCAGCGAGCGGCCTCCGCGCGTAGCGCGGACGACAGCGAGCCCGTTTTCGGAGGCCCGGAACGGCACTGGAGCCGCGTGCGCCACCTCGATCCCACGCCAGTCTCGAGACGGGATGGCAATCAGATGCACGCCCGCATGCGCTGCGGCCCGGAAGCCGCCCGCATACTCGGCGTCGTAGCAGATGCGGGCACCGACACGCAGCGGGTCCGCGCCAACGGCGCCGAAGGGCGCCGTGCCGGGTCGCAGCCACGAGCTCTCGATCCCCGGCGCCAGAAACTGCTTGGTGTAGATCACCACCTCGCCGCCCGGCATGGCGAGAAGCGCCCGGTTGCCGCCCTGAGCGACGTCGATGAAGGCGGCGACGACGGTCGCACCGGTGTCCGCAGCGAGCCGGCCGACACGTTCGCGCCAGAGCGGGAGATCGTCCGCTGCGACGTACACGGCATACTCTGGCCAGACGATCACCGAGGCACCGCGTGTCCTCGCTGCGCGCGTGAGCTGTTCGTATGCGGCCAGCGTAGCGAGCGTGTCCTCGTGCCGCACCTCGCCCGCGTCCCAGCGCGTCGCAGTGATGGGATCCAGACGGTGCACGACCGCGGCGACACGCACGGCGCGCGCGAGCCCGGGCAGAGAACGGACTCCCGCGACGGCGAAAGCCGCGACGACCACGGCGGCCCCAAAACCCGCGGCCAGGGTGGCACGACCCCGCAAGACGAGCATTGACGCGAGCGTCGCAGCACCGAGCGCCGCGACGAACGAGACGAGGTACGTGCCCCCGAGAGCGCTGATACCGTGCAGCCAGCCGATCGGGGCCAGCGGGGCGGCCCAGGTCCACCAGAGCGCCAGGTGCGCGCACTCGAGAAGCCACTCCATCAGCGTGACGGCCGCCGCAAAAGCGACAGGCGCGAGAGCCGGCGCGACGCGCGCCGTCGCCGCCAACACTTCGAGCTGGCCCACCCGGAGACCGACCAGCCCGGCATAGGCACCGCACGTCGCGCCGAGCGGCCAGTTGGGATTGAGCCACGCCCAGCGCAACACCGGCACATGGGCAAGCAGGCCCCAGAGCAGCCCGAGCCACCAGGGATCCCGTTCGCGGCGGAGCAACGTCGCGACCAGCACGGGTACTGGTGCGATCCAGGCGAGGAGCGGCTGGGGCGCCGTCCACTCTGCGGCGAGGGCGAGCACGCCGCTCAGGGCTGCGAGGGAGCCTGCAACCAGTGGCGACTCGACACGCGTCACGACGCTCTCCTGTTCCGGCGCGACCAGCGGTGTCAACGCCGACCGCGCCGCATCGCGCGCTCGGCGCGGATCGAGGATCACGTTTCGCCTTTCTATCGGCGATGGCCAACGCATCAGACATTCGGACCCATCGTCGATTCTCGCCCGATCGTGTCCACGTGTACGCGCGTGAATTTCCGATCGCCGAAAAAGGGATCGAGCCAAACCGGCTCTCCACGATCAACTCGGACAGCCTCCCAAATTCCAGGGTGGAAACGGACCATGTCGAAAAGCCTGTAAGCCCTCGGCACCCTTCGTACGCCGCTGGCGTCACCGGCTCCACGATCCACAACGTGCGGTCATATCCCCCAGTCGTGGGCTCGGCTGGTAGTGCCTCAGTTTGATTGCGAGCGCCCCGATCCGGCTCGGGACACCCGCTGACGTCTCGTGCTAGTCTCCGCCTCGATGCCGAAGGGCCCCCGAGGTGAGAAGCGCCCCGCCGACGTGATCGGGAACGCGGTCCACATCATGCGGATTGCGACGGGCGAGATTGAGGATGTCACCCGCGACCCGGCGAAGGAGCACATGCGGCGGACGGTCGGCATGACGCCTGCGCTCGCGGCCGGCGTCACGGATCGCCTCTGGAACATGTCCGACCTCGTGGCGCTCGTCGACAAGTACGACGATGCGCAGCCGCGCAAGAAGGCGGGGCGGAAGCCAGAGGCGAGCGCCGAGTAGGCGTCGTCGCTACGGAGAACTCGTGCGATCCATTCGCGCGCATAGAATCCCAGGCTCACCCTCGGCGTACGCCGTGTCGTCCAGAATACTGGCGTAGACGTTGTGATCCGCGCGTACACCGTACAACTTGAGTCGGCGTGGAGAAAAATGGGAGTGAACCAGTCCACGAGCGTGCGATTGAGGTAGTGCGGCTCGGTGGGCGTGGGCGCGTGGCCGATTTCCACGATCAGAAGGATGCGTCCAGAAGGAGAGGTCACGCGCAGCATCTCGGCAACGGTTCGTTGAACGTCCTCAACATGGTCGAGACTGTTAAAGCTGCTCACGACATCAAAACGCCCGTCCTCAAATGGAATCGCCTCGGACGGAGCGGCCACATAGGTCATCGCCTGCGACCCCCGACGAGGTCGCGGTAGTGACTGGCCAAGGGGTCGAGGCCGATTCGCTCTCGGGCAAGGCTGGCCCATTCCAAGCTTCCCATTGGTCCGCACCCGACATCGAGCACGGATCGGTCGCGATAGTCGTCCCGCGTTAGCCCAAAGTACTCCGTAAAGAAGTACTGTAGTGCCCACGTTCGCGGTCCATCCTGGCTGGATCCGCGACGATTGGCGCCACCATGCTGCGCCAGAAGCGCAGCTCACAGAATTCTTTGAAGCGTCGCCGGTAGTACGGACCTGCCGCCGAAGCCACCCTGATGGAAACAAGTTTGGCGGCCGCTCTCAGCATAGCCCGGTGGCGTGGGCTGCTAGCACCTGCCCGCGCCGGGAATCAAACTGAGGCACTACCTTGTCAGGTCGCGCAGCGCGCGCGACACTCGGTGGCGTGCGCGCCCGCCATCTCTTCTGGGTCGCCTGCCTGTCGCTCGGGTGCACGGCGACACTGGCGCGAAGCGGCGCCGACCCGGAGCCGGTCCCGACGGCGACGAGCAGCGGGCTCTTCGCCGCGACGCCGGGGAGCGATCACGACTTCGCCGACGTCGACCAGTGGCGGCGCGTCTTCGACGATCCGGCGCGTGACGCCTGGCAGAAGCCGCGCGCGCTGATCGCCGCCCTCGGGCTCCGCCCCGGATGTGGGTCGCCGACCTCGGCGCCGGCACGGGCTACTTCAGCCGCTACCTCGACGCCGCCGTCGGGCCACGCGGCGTCGTATTCGCCGTCGACACCGAGCCGAACCTGGTCGCGTACCTCCGGACGCGCGCCGAGGAGGAGCGGACGGCGAGCGTCGTGCCGGTCTTGGCCTCGCGCGACGATCCGCGGCTCCCGCCGCGGGCCCTCGATCTCGTGCTCGTCGTCGACACGTATCACCACCTCGATCGGCGCCTCGCCTACCTGCAGCGGCTCGGCGCCGCCTGAAGCCCGGTGGACGCATTGCGATCGTCGACTGGGAGAAGCGGGCGCTCCCGATCGGCCCGCCGCCGGAGCACAAGCTCGCGCGCGAGCAGGTGGTCGCGGAGATGCGAGCGGCCGGCTTCGCGCTCGTCGACGCGCCGGATCTGCTGCCGCACCAGTACGTGCTCGTCGTTCGCGCGGCGCGCGGATTGATGGCCGCCGGATCGCGTGCGATCAGGAGGCGATGACGACGATGCGTCGATTCGCGCTCCTCGCGATACTCGCCACGGTCGCATGCCATCCCGCGGCAGCGGGATCCACGCGCTGTGCCCGTTCCGCCTGAGATCGCAAAGGGCGTGACGCTCACACGCATCTCGTCCGGTCTCTCGAAGCCCGTTGCCTTGACGTACGTCCCAGGGGACGGGCGGCTCGTCATCGTCGAGCAGACCGGCACCGTGCGCGTAGTGCGCAACGGGGTCCTCGACCCTAAAGGCAAACCCCTTCTCGATGTGTCGGATCGCATCTCACGAAGCGCCGGATCGCGGGACTCTGAGCAGGGCCTCCTGGGGTTGCGCGTTTCATCCGCGATTTGCCGAGAACGGCCGCTTCTTCGTGAACCTCACCGACAAGAAGGGCGACACGAAGATCCTGGAGTTCTATGTCCGCCCCGACCGCCCGATCACGGACGAGACCGTACCCGTGAGCCATGGTGAGATTCTGGAGCGTCGAGCAGCCGTACGCGAACCACAATGGTGGCCATCTCGCGTTCGGACCCGACCGGTACCTGTACGTCGGACTCGGCGATGGTGGCTCGGCCGGTGATCCGAAGGGCAACGGCCAAAACCGGAACGCCAAGCTCGGAAAGATGTGGATGTTCGACGTCGACATCTTCGACAGCCTCGACCTCGGTGCTGGGTTGCCGCGGATGATCGCGCTCGGCCTCCGCAATCCCTGGCGGTACTCCTTCGATCGCGCGACCGGCGACCTCTGGATCGGCGACGTCGGGCAGAACAAGTTCGAGGAGGTCGACGTGCTCTCCGCCGCCGCGCGCGCCTCCGCGACCCCGACGAATTTCGGCTGGAATCCAATCGAGGGCTTGCACTGCTTCCGCGAGCCGACCTGCGATCAACGCGCTGTTCACGCCGCCCGGTCATCGAGTACGACCACGGCGACGGCTGCTCGATCACCGGCGGCGTACGTCTATCGCGGGAAGCGCGCTGCCGCGCTCGCCGGACGGTATTTCTACGCCGACTACTGCACGGCGATGATCCGCAGCCTCAAGTGGAATGGCCCGCCTGAGCCCGTGACCGACATCTGGGACTGGCGCGCCGCGCTCGACCCCGACGAGCGCCTCGCCAATCTCTCCTCGTTCGGCGAGGACGCCGACGGCGAGCTCTACCTGCTCTCGCTCGACGGCGACGTCTATCGCTTCGATCCGGCGACCGCGAAGTAGCCCTCGCCTTACGGAACGAGGACGACCTTGCCCTTCACCCGCCGCGCCGCGAGGTCGCCGAGCGCCTCGGCGACGCGCGTGAACGGATAGGGTGGCGTCGACGCGCGGCTTCAGCTTCCGGCCGAGTACCAGTCCATGAGCTCGCGGATGTTGGCTTGATGGCGCTCGGGCTCGCGCGCCGTGAACGAGCCCCAGAAGACGCCGACGATCTGCGCCCCTTTGAGCAGCACGAGGTTCAGCGGGATCTTCGGGATCGGGCCCGCGGCGAAGCCGATCACGAGGAAGCGGCCTTCCCACGCGATCGAGCGGAAGGCGGCCTCGGAGAAGTCGCCGCCGACCGGATCGTAGATGACGTCGGCGCCCTGCCCGCCCGTGAGCTGCTTGACCCGCTCTTTCAGGTCTTCCTTCGAGTAGTCGATGCCCTCGGCGGCGCCGTGGGCGCGGCAGACCTCGAGCTTCTCGGCCGACGAGGCGGCGGCGATCACCTTGGCGCCCATCGCCTTCCCGAGCTCGACCGCCGCGAGGCCGACGCCGCCCGCGGCGCCGAGGACGAGCAACGTCTCGCCCGGCGCGAGCGCCGCCCGGTCCTTCAGCGCGTAGTGCGAGGTGCCGTACGTGAAGAGGAACGCCGCCGCGACGTCGAACGGCATCGCCGCGGGGATCGCGACACAGTTGCGGGCGTCGATCGCGAGCTCTTCGGCGAACCCGCCGAAGCCCGGCGCCCCGAGCACGCGGTCGCCCGGCTTCAGCGTCGTCACTTTGGCGCCGACCTTCCGGACGACGCCCGAGACCTCACCGCCCGGCGAGAACGGCAGCGGCGGCTTGAACTGGTACTTGTTCTCGATGATCAGGAGGTCAGGAAAGTTGACCCCGCACGCCTTCACGTCGAGCAACACCTGATGATCGCCGATCTCCGGCGTCGGCAGCTCCTCCACCACCAGGCTCTCCGGTGGTCCGAATTCCTTGCAGAGTACGGCGCGCATGGGTCCCTCCCGAAGCGCGGCTTCTAACCACCTGGCACTGCCGGCGCAACTCGCGTCGCGACGACGATCGCTCCGCAAGCAGCGCCGGCCCGCACCGCGCGTCCGGGACCCTCGCCTGATCTACGGCTGCGCGCAGTCGGCGGCACACCCGTTGCCGGCGTCACAGGCCGCGAAGCAGGTGTCCTCCGCCGGGCAGGCATCGAGGCAGCGTCCGAGATCGAACTGACAGAAGGGGCGCAGTACGTGCTCGTGCAGCCGTTCAGACAGGCGAAGAATCCCGCCCAGCATCCGTCGTCGCACGCGCCATGATCGCGGGTGCATTCCTCGTGGCAGAGGAGGCACTCGTCCCTGAAGCAGCCTCGCACAGACCGCCGTCGGCGCATGGGTACAGGCGACGTCCTCCGCGCAGGCGTCGTCGGTGCACGCCTGGAAGTCGTCGCAGTCGAGCGCCGCGCCGCCGACGCATGCGCCCTCGGCGCAGGTGTCCCCGGCAGTACAGATGAGGCCGTCGTCGCACGGCGCCTGGTTGTTGGCATGCACGCACGATCCCGCCGAGCACGTATCGGTCGTACAGACGTTGCCGTCGTCGCAGGCGAGCGGCGTCCCGAGGCATTGGCCGTTCGAGCACACGTCGCCGAGCGAGCAGGGGTTTCCGTCGTTGCAGGCGGAGCCGTTCGCGCGCGCCGGATTGGTGCAGGTGCCGGTGAGGGAGTTGCACACGCCCGCGTCGTGGCACTGATCGAACGCCGAACAGACGACCGCGTTGCCGCCGCGGCAGACGCCGCTCTGGCACGTGTCGGTCGCGGTGCAGGCGTTTCCGTCACTGCAGCTGGTGCCGTTGGCGAGGAGCGTGCAGCTCGCCGAGCAGCAGCCGCCGCCGTCGCACTGCTCGTTCCCCTCCCGGATGCTATTGCCGCATACCGGACAGGCGAGACGCGAGGGCGCGCCGCGAAGTTTGCCGAGCGGGCCGCCGCGCTGTCGGCGCCGACGACCACGAGGGCGACGCTCCGCATGTCCTTCGCGCCGCGATAGTCGGCAACCGCCCCGCTGCACACGTCGATGCTGTACCGCACGGTGACGGTCCCGAGCGCCGGAATCGAGGCGGGTGGAGGCAGCGCTGCCGAGGCGACCGTGTAGTACCCGCTGGTCTGACCCGGCGGCAGCGCGGGCGCCGGGGACCCCGTCGGGTAGCGCACCTCGAGCCCGCCCGTGATGCCCGCCACCGTGAGCGCCTTGCTCGACCCATTGGCGATGGTGACGACGCCCTCCGACGAGGGTGCCGCTCACGGCCGCGGTGATCGTCACCGTGACGGGCGATCCCCTTTGGCTTCGACGCGCGGCGCGGCGCACAACGACACTGCTAAGACGACGACAGTAGACAGGACGCTCCTCGATCGCTGCATCGGTGTCCTCCCGTTGGATCCGCGACTGACTTCGTCCGCGGTCGACGGCGGGAAAACAGCAAGAAGCGTGCGCGTACGGAAACCCCTCGTGAACGCGGAAGGATCGGCGTCGAGCGCGCTGCGCGATATCACGCTCCGATGCGTGAAAAGCCGCAGACGGGCGCCGCGAGCTCCAGCCGATGCGGCACGCGACGACGCGGGCGCCGGTTCGCGAACGCAGCGAGCGACTACAGCCCGAGCGCGCGGTCCTGCGCTTCGGGGTCGGCGTCCTCGAACTCGAGGATGCCGAGACGGTCGAAGGCCTCGCGGACGCGCGGGCGTGAGCAGCCCGAGACGCTTCAGGTTCGGGACGATGCGCACGAAGAGCGAGCGCCGGAACATCCACGACGGGCTTCGAGGCGAGCACCGTCTGCTGCACCTCGTCGCGGTTCCAGCCCATCGCGTCGGCGATCTGGTCGCCGACCAGGCGGTTCCGCATGAGCTCGCAGGCGTAGATGATGAAGTCCTCGCGGTCCGTTCAGCTCGGCTGCCGGCCATGTCCTCGTAGTAGTCGGCGAGCGAGAGCATGCCGAAGCGCGACGTGGCGCGACTCGTCCTTCATCACGTAGTGGATCAGCTCCTTCAGGAGCGGCTCCGAGCGTGAGCTGGTAGAGGTTGCCGAAGGCCGCCATCGCGAGGCCCTCGATGATGATCTGCATGCCGAGATACTTGAAGTCCCAGCGCGCGTCCTTGATGGTCGCGTCGAGGAGCTCCTTCAGGTTCTCGTTGACGGGCCACTGCCACTCGAGCTTCTCGGTCGAGGTAGCGGCTGAACACCTCGACGTGGCGCGCCTCGTCCATCGTCTGCGTGCCGGCGTAGTACTTGGCGTCGATCCACGGCACCGCGCCGACCAGCTGCGACGCGACGATCAGCGCGCCCTGCTCGCCGTGCAGGAACTGCGAGAGCTGGAGCGCGACCTGCGCGTGCCGGAGGCGATCCTTCTCCTTGCTCGTTCAGGCGGTCGTACGGGCGCGATAGCCGATCAGCGGGTTGATCATCTCGGGGAGGATGCCGCGCTCGGGGTCGACGTCGGTGTCCCACGCGAGCTGCGTCGTGCCGTTCCACTGGTCGCGCTTGGCCTTCTCGTAGAGGTCGCGCAGGCCCTCCTTCACGCTCCCGTAGTTCCAGGCGTAGCTGGTGTCGAACGAGGTGAGGATGGTCTCGAGCTCTTCGTCGAGACCGTCGAGCTGGTTCACGACGGGCGTGCTGGCGATCGACATGGGTGCGCTCCTATGGCGTGGCGTACGGGGCTCGCGGAGGAGTACGTCATGCGCCCCCATAAAGGAAGCGCAAGTTCGCCGGAAAAGGCCGATCTGCGCCACCGCCGCAGAGGCCCCCGCCGCCAAGCTGGTCTCAGCGCCGAGTGGGGATCACGTGACGCACGCCGCCGCGCGGATCGGGATGGTCGCCGCGGTAGCGTGGAATCAGGTGCCAGTACGTATGCGGGATCGACTGCCCTGCCGAGGCGCCCTCGTTGACGCCGATGTTGTAGCCATCGGGACGGTGGGCTTTGGCGATCTCGGCGCGCTCGCTCTCGCAAGAGCGCATGGCACGCGGCGATCTCCTCGCTCGTGAGGTCGAAGAAACTCTCACAGTGGCGCTTCGGGATGATCAACGTGTGACCGGTCGACGCGGGCTCGAAGTCGCGCACCGCGACGGCGTGTGCGTTCTCGGCGAGCACACGCTCACCCAGGTCACAGAAGGGACACTCTCGATCGGACATGGAACGCTCCTTCTCGCTCGGCTCGTGCTGGGCAGGCCTCCCAAGCTAGGCGAGAGCGCCGTGCCGTTCAATCCGGCCCCCGGCTCGACGACTGGCGGCGAGTGTGCGACACGCACCCGCCATGACTCGCTCACCGACCGCGCCCGCGGCGTTCCTGCTCGGCGCGCTCTGGCGTTCGGCTGCCACGGCTCCTCCAGCACGACCGAACCCGCCAAGTCCGCCGCGCCGGTCGTCGAACGCGTGGACCCGGCTCGAGGCCGGCGTCGGCGCGATCCGCGTGATCGTGATCGATCCGCGCGACAGCCAGACCTCTATGCCGCGACCACGGACGGGTCATGAAGAGCACCGACGGCGGCGCCAAGTGGCAACGCACCGGCACCATCAAATTCCACGATACGCGCGCGCTCGCGCTCGATCCGGAAGCGCCCGATACGCTCTCTACGCCGGCTCGGCCAACGCCATCGTTTCGAAGACGACCGGACGGCGGCGCGACTCGGCAGCCGCTCGCCGTCCCGACGATCAAGGTCGTGCCGGTGCGCGCACTCGTCGTCGACCCCAAGGACTCAGAGACCGTCTACGCCGCCATCCCGCGCTCCGGGGTCGTCAAGACGACCGACGGCGGCACGACGTGGAAGGCCGTGACCGACGGCCTCACCGAGCTCGACGTCCGCGCCCTCGCGATCGACCCGCGCCACGCCAGCGACGATCTACGTCGGCACCAACGGCAAGGGCTTCTTCAAGAGCACGGACGCGGCACGACTCTGGCACGAGAGCAACCAGGCCTCGCGAACCGACGTCCTGCGCTCGATCGCCGATCGATCCGCAGACGCCGGCGACGCTCTACGTCGCGACCAGCGGCGTCGGCGTGTTCGCGAGCAGCGACGGCGGCGCCACCTGGAGCGACGCCTCCAAGAGCCTCACGAGCAAGGTCATCGCCGGTGCTCGCGATCGATCCCACTGCTCGCCGCCACGATCTATGCCGGCGCCGTCGAGCGGCGCGCTCGCCAAGACCGAGCGATGCCGGCGCCCACTGACGGACGTGAAGCCGACGACGCGGCGCAGATCTGGACGATCGCGCTCGACCCGAAGGACTCCACGCACCGTCTACGTCGGCACGGCCGGCGACGGCATCTTCAACGACCACGACGGGCGCGGAGGGCTGAGCTCGTTCCGGGGACCGCACGGGCGCGAGTGCGCAACCCTCTCCGCGCCCAGCGCCTCGCACACCGAGTCGACGCGCGTCCTGCGGCGCGGAGCGGCGGCGATCCGGACGAGAACCGCGGAGCGCGACGATCGTCCCGACACTCGCGACGACGAAGACCGACGGGTAACCGCCCCGACGCCGCGACGTGACCGAGCAGCGGTCGAGCCGACGGAGAGGCCGAGTCGCGAAGGCGCCCGTGAAGATCGCGATCATCCGACCGCGCTCGTGCGGGCGAACCGCGGTCACCACCATCGCGTTCACGGCGGATAGAAGAGTCCGTGCGCGATGCCGAAGAGCGCCCCGAGCGGCTCGAGCGCCGACGGACCCGCGACCGCCAGACGCGAACACCACCGCCGCGTAGAGCGCGAGCGCGCCCGCGCGCGACGCGATAGGAGCCGATCCGCGCCGGCACGCCGCCGAACACGAGCCGCACGATGATCGCCGCGCACCCATACGCGACGAAGAAGCTGCCGACCCGTCCGCGTCCGAGCGCGAGGGCGTATCCGTCGGCTCGAAGGTGAACACGGCGCCGAAGGTCACGCCGCTCAGCGCGATGACGAGACCGTAGTGCCGTGCGATCGGCTGCGCGAGCGAGCGCGGAGGCCGGCACGGTCGCGACCGCCGGCGGCTGCCAGGTGGACTCGTGCACCTGCAGCGCGAGCAGCGTCGAGACGACGCGCGGCGCAGCGCGGCGAGCGCGAACACCGGCGTGCCGCCGACGGCGATCGCCAGCGGCTCGGCGACCGCCGGCGCCACCGCGTTCATGATCAGCATGCTCGCGCCCGAGAAGGCCGAGCGCTTGATTCAACCGCTCGCGCGGCACGACATCGGCGACCAGGGTCCCGACCGCCGTCACCACGAGCGCGTAGGAGAGCCCCTGCAGCAGCCGGAGGCCGTCGAGGACGGGACCGAGCCGACGGACGCCGACGAAACCGGCCGCGGCGATCGCCATCAACGCCGACCCCGCCGCGATCGCGTAGCGACGCGGGAACCGGTCGACGACCCAGCCCGCGAACGGCGTCGCGACGACCGGTCGCGACCGAGAACACGCCGACCGTGAAGCCGATCTCCGAGGGCCCCGCGGCGAGCTCCTGCGCCAGGAACTTCGGCAGCAGGTAGAACGTCGAGAACGCGAACCCCCAGATGCTCGCCGCCCCGAGGACGCGCGCGAGGTCGGGCGAGAGCCACCCCGCGCAGCGAATCGCGACCGCATCGCCCGCGCTTCGAGCTGCGACGGCATCGTCGTCACTGCTCGACCGGCCGCGCCGCCGGCCCGGCTCGCCACGAGCTTCAAGGTGCGTATTCGCGCGCATCGCTCTTCTCCGGTTGCTCGCCGCGTCCACCGGAGAGTCGTGCGCCAGAAACGCAAAACCCCTCCGGCCTGGTACGGCGGGAGGGGCTGTGAAAGCGTGTGGTGGTGTCATCCTACGACGACCCAGGTCCCCCTGCCGACGCGCGTACGCGAGGCGAATGCCCGACTAGGCGGGCCCGCCAAAATTTCGCGACGCGCGTGACGGTGAGCGTTCTGCATCGAGGCGCCACCATGCACGAGCGCGTCGCCGTGCTGCAAGCACGAAATGCATCGGGCGCGTCAGATCTCCATGGCGGAAGCGCCACGTGATCCATTCGCGCCGCGGGCCCTTCCACCGCACCGTCGCGAAATCGAGATGACCGCGGCTGGTCGAACACGACGCCTTCCGCCTCGAGCATCTCCTGCTGGATGCCGGCCTGGAAACCGTCGCGATGCGTGCAGCGTCCCGCGGCCCCGACCACGCGCTGCCACGGAATGGTCTCGACGGCACCTCGTCGCGGAGCGCGCCGAGCGCCACATGCCGACGGCGCGCGCGCCGCGCGGCTGACCGAGGATCGCGGCGATCTGACTCGTAGGTCGCGACCTTCCCGCGCGGGATGCGTCGCACGACGCGATACACGAGGCGATAGAACGGCGGCACGCTCGCGCTCGCGCGGGCGGGCCGGGCGCGGCGTTCGCTGACCGGACCATCGGAGCTTCGCCCGGCCATCGTCGCCGCATCGCCATGCTGGTCGCGTCGTAGCGCGCGCGCGCGCCGACGTCGCAGCCCGCGCGGGCGCGTCAGTCCGGCCTTGTCGACGAGCGACTTGGCGGAGCGCCGGCTCGCCGGCGTCGAGTAGACGGACTCCCAGCACTCGCCGTTCGACGCCTGCAGCTGCAACGTCAGCGGCGAGCCGAGCCCGAGAAGACTCGGCATGCCGAGCAGCGGACCGCGACCGCGGAGCGCGATCCGCGCCGCGTTCTCGGTGAGACCGTCACGCAGGTCGAGCGCCTGGATGCCGCCGAGCGTGCGATCCGAGTTGCGGTACGAGAAGCCGCGGCGCGCATTCTTCCAGCACGCGCGCTTGCTCTTGAGGTTGCAGATCCCGCCGGGCGGGATCGTGACGGCGAGCACCGGCGCCGCCGTGCCGTCGTAGAGGCACACGCGATACGCGGTCATGGCGAGCGGGTCGCCGAACGCGGCCTTCGGGACCGCCGCGCCGCGACTCCAGCGCCACGAGAGGCCGTCGTTCTTGTCGGGAACGCGATCGGTGAGCGTGAGCTTGCCGCCGTCGGGATGGAGCGCACGCCGGCAACTGGCGAGCGGCTGCGCGCGCGCAACCGGTCGTGACGGGCGTCGCCGTCGCGGTCGGCGCGCCGACCGGAGTCTGCGGTCGCGGTCGGCAGCGGCAGTCGCGGTTTCCGTCGCAGTCGGAGTCGGCGTCAGGACGCACCGTCTCCGTGGCGGTGGACGTCGGGGTGACGGTTTCGGTCGATGTCGCGGTCGGCGTCGCGGTGGTCGTCGGCGTCGCCGTTGCGGTCGACGTCGGGATCGCCGTGGACGTTGCGGTAGCGGTCGCGGTCGGCGTCGCGCGTCCAGGTCGGCGTGGCGGTGCGGGTCGGTGTCGGGGTCAGCGTCGGGGTCGCGGTCGGGCGTCGGCGTGGCCGTCCGCGTCGGCGTGGCGGTCGTCGGTCGACGTCGGCGTCACGGTCGGCCGTCGCGGTCGCGGTGCGGGTCGGCGTCACCGTGCGGGTCGGCGTCGCGGTGCGCGTCGGGGTCGCGGTGCGCGTCGGGGTAGGCGTCACGATCGGCAGGTTCCGCGCGATCGTCACCATCGCGCTCGACGACGTTGTCGCCTTCGTACACCTCGCCGATCATGTTGAAGGGATCGACGGTGACCGCGCAGGCGATAGCCGCCGTCCGGAATGCCGGTCACGTCGAGGTACTGACAGCCGAGGTTCGAGCCGTACTCGTCGGCGCACCTGACCGTCAGCCCCTGGAAGGTGCAGGTATAGACCGGCGTCGCGCACTCGGTGTCGCGGAGGCAATGCCCGAACTTGTGCCCCAGCACGATCGCTTGACCCGTGCCGTCGATCAGCTCGTAGCGCGAGTAGTTGGCGTAGTGCGGGTGGTTGTGACCGGCCGCCGGGCTGCACATGAAGTCCGGATTGCCGCAGACCGCGAGCGGATGATCGTCGCACGGCAGCGGGCACTGCGGGATCGCCGAGCAGGAGATCGACGTCCCGACGTTCCGCGACTTCACCCCGAAGCGGAGGAGATCGAGGCCGGACGTGCTCTCGGCGCAGCCCTCGGCGACGTCGCCGCTCGCGGCAGTGGTATTGACGTCGAGGCTCACGTCGGTGATCTCCGGCTCGAGATCCGGCAACCCGCCGGGCGGCACCTCGCAGAGGCACGTGGCGCTGCAGGTCCCGCCGCCGCAGAGCGCGACGTCGGTGCCAGTCGCATTGCTCGCCGCCCTCGCGCACGTCGTTGCCGCACGACCGTCGGCGTCCCGACGAAGAGACTGTAGGCGCCCTGCTGACCCGCGCACGCCGTCGACCACGATGTAGTACGTCTCGTTCGCGGTGACCGTGAGCTGGATCTTGGAGCCGTCGTCCGAGCTCGGCGCGCCGGTCGAGCATCCCGGCGCGTCGTCGTTGCATGCGACCACCGTCCCCGGGCAGGTGTCCTGAAAGACGTAGACGCGGGTGTTGAAGAGCGTCGCGTCGCTGCACGTGCTCACCACCGCCTGGCTCGAGGTGGTCGGCGTCCAACGATAGACGCGCTCGGGGCGCTGCCGTCGGCGCCGCACGCGCCGCCGCCGGTCAGGAAGGCCGTCGTGCCGGTCGATCCCGTGAAGGTACCGCCGGCCGCGGGAATGGTCGCCGCCGCGTCGCACGACGTGCAGCCGTTGTTCGGCGCGCCGCCGACGCAGGTGCCCGCCGTTGCAGACGTCGCCCGTCGTGCACGGGTTGCCGTCGCTGCACGACGCGCTGTTGTTGGTGTGCAAGCAGCCGAGCCCGGCATCGCAGATGTCGTCGGTGCAGCCGTTCGAGTCGTTGCAGGAGAGCGGGATACCGGGACTACAGTGCCGTTGTGGCAGCGTCTCGTCGCCGTTGCAGAGGTCGCCGTCGGGACACGGCGTGCCGTCCGGCGCGTTGTCGCACGTCGTCGCCGGCGTACGCCGAGGTCGGCCCGAGCACGAGAGCAGCGCGGACGTCAATGCTCGCATGTCAGTCCGCACCGATCGACGGCACGAGCGCCACGAGAAGAATCGAGATCAGAGCGGGGGCGAACACGGGGGTGGGACAACCGGGGGCGGGCGAACCTGACGCGACAACCTCGACCGTCGCCTCAGGTCCTTCATCACGCAGTATGCGCGTGTCTGTGGTGTTGCTGGCCAAGTCGCGACCAGACAAATCCGGTATCGTCTCGTCCCGAGCGTCGCGCGTCGCACTTGCTGGAGCGTCCGCCGAGCTGCTAAGCGCGTCGCTCCGTGGACGAGGAGCGGTGTGGCTGGAAGGGCGAAGATGACGCGAGCTCTGTCTCTGGTGCTCGCCATGCTCGTCGCCGGCTGCGGCATCGACGGCAGCCGCGCAGGGCGCCACGCCGCATCTGGCGCCGGGGCATGGCGTCCGTGCCCGAGCGAGGACGCCGAGCGGGGTCGTAGAGCAACGTGAACGACATCCGCCGCCGCGTCGGCCTCCACGCGCTCGCGAGCAGACCCCGGATCGCGCAGATCGCCACCGCCACGCTCGGCCGCGATGGCGGTCGAGCGCCGGTTCTCGCACCGCGGCTGGGAGCACGACCTCCGTCAGGCTGGCCTCCGCGACGACCAACTCGGCGAGAACGTTGCGTACAACTACGAGAGCGCCGCCGCCGTCATGGATGGCTGGATGGAGAGCGTCAGCCATCGCATGAACATCCTCCGCCCCGCCTACACGCGCATCGGCGTCGGCTGCGTGATCGACGAGCGCGGGCACCGTTGGTGGACGCAAGATTTCGTCGGCTGAAAACGCCCGTCGCCGTGGGCGCGTCCGCGTCGTCATGATCCAGAGCGGCGATGAGCGATCTGCGCGCCACCCTCTTCGAGCGTCTCGCGCGACCCGCGCGCCGTCCCGAATCCTCGCGCGCCACGCGATCCCGGTGATCGGCGTCTTCGTCCTCGGCTGGTCGGTACTCGGGGCGATCGCCGCCCTCTTCCTCGATGGGCTCTCCACGCTCTGGCTGCTCTGCCGCGATGGGATCGTACTTCGCGGTGAAGGAGCTCGACCTGGGGCGAGCCCGGCATTATTGCAGCGCTGCGAAGTTCTGGGGCCGGCGTCCTCGGCAAGTTTTCTCGTTATCGCCGCGATCCTGAGCGTCGCGATCCTCGTCCCGGCGATGTTCTTCCTGCCGCATCGTCCAGAGCGCGTGACGGACGTCGACCCGGATGAGCCTATCGTCACGAGCGGCTGGCTGCCGCGCGCCTTCCGGGTTCATGGTCGCGTGCCAGCAGCTGCCCGGTTTCATCCCAGCGGATCCGCCACTTCCGGAGCCACCGGCACGCCGCCGGAAGAGATGGGCGTGGACGCCGAGACGGCGTTGGTCCTCCATCGCATGGTGGCGCTGCGCGGTCATTGATGGCGACCATGCCTCGCAGCGTTCGGGCGGTACGCGCTGCCGGTGATGGTGATCGTCGCGCAGGCGTTCCGGAGCGGGGGCGGAGATCATGCGTGACGAGTACGTCGGGTATTTGCTCGTCGGGTCGATCGGATAGTGCGGATAGTGCGGATGGTGCCCGCCCGGCGACGGCGTCGCCGCCGGCGCCGCGCTCGCCGGCGCCCCGGCCGGGACGGAAACGCCGCAAGCGCTAGGCGCACCGCCAGACCCTGCAGGGGGCTCGAGCGGAGCCGCCGCCAGCTCCGGGCGTTCACCGCCAACGAGGAGATTGGTCTCCGGGTCGTCGACCCCGACGGGCGCACCACGTGGGCCGACGGCGCGACCGCCCACGCCTCCCTCGGCTACGAGCCGAACGAGTACGTCGGCGAAAAAGCTTCCGCGCGCGCGCCCACGTCGACGCAGCGCTCGCGTCCGAGGTGCACGAGGTGTCTCGCCACCGGCCGTCCGATCGAGAACGTGCGCGCGACCCTGCGCCGAAAGGACGGCACCGCGCAGGACGTGCTCCTCAACTCGAACACGCCCTCGGGACGCCCGCACCACGGGGAACGGCGTGCTCGTCGCCGTGCTCCCGCTCAAGGTCCCGGCACCCGCCGTCGACGGCACCAAGCTCGCCGTCTCGTTCCTGCTCGAAGCGCCGCCGAAAGGCGGCCGCGGAACGGCACGCGCAGTCGTCAGCCACCCCGCTGCCATGAAGCCCGCGTCCGCCGAGCCGAGGTGTGCCCGCTCCGCCGGCACCGGCGTCCGCTGCACCGGCTGCGGCGCGTACTACCGAGACGGCGCCCCGATCGGCTGCCTCGCGTCGAGCTGACGCACAGCGGCGGCTGCGATACCTTCGGTGTCCGCGCTGTCCCGACTTGGGACATATATCTGCTCCCTATCTAATCGCGCTCGGACGCTTTTCTAATCGCGCTCCGGACGCTTTTTGTTGACAGTTGCGGGACATCGCACTCACAATTCGCCCGCTCGAGCCCCCGAGCTATCGGGTACCTGCCGCCTAAAAGGGAACAAGCATGTTGTTGCGATACGCGATCTTGGGTCTGCTCGACGGGCAGGAGTTGCGCGGGTAGCCGCATCAAGAGCGTCTTCGAGGACCGGATCGGTCCCGCTCCGGTCGCTGAACTTCGGGCAGATCTATCGTGACCCTGAAGGAGCCCCGCCGGCGCCACGGACTGGTCGAAGGCCGCTTCGACCGGGAGCGACGGCCACATCGGACGCCGAGCCCATACGGTGACCCCGAAAGGGCGGCGGCTATCCCTCGACTTTACCCGGCTGAAGCGGTAACCCCAAGGAGCCCCAGCCGATCCGCGACGAGATCTTCATCAGGCTCCTCGTCCTGGATCGTAAGGAGCTCGGGGGGCGTCCCCGGAACCAGGTGGCGCGGCAGGCGTCTTATCGCGAGCACCTCACCCGCCTCACGCGGTACCGCCGGAGCCTCAGCGAGCCGATCAGCTGCGAAGAGCGCGCCTCCTGAACTCGCTCGCTCGCCGCGGACGCAGCGTTCTTCCACGCCGAGGCGCACTTGAAGCGGCTCGAGCACCGCCGGGTGGTCATACAGAGCTGGGATCCGGCCCCCACCGCGCCGGGTGCGCCGAATTCACCGGAAGTCCCGGCTCCCGTCGGCGCCCTCAAGAGCCCCAACGAGCAAAGTCGAGCCATCGGCGAACGCCGCGATCGAAATGACCGCAGTCGAAACCTTCATCGCCGCGGTCTCGACGTGCACCGTGAGTATGGTATTGCTCATCGCCACCGATAGCGGTGCGGCGCTCGCGCATCTCGCGAACAGGCTCGTCGCGACGCTCGGACACCCGGCCCGCCGCGCGGTCCGCGCGCGCTACTCGCCGTGTCGCGGTCAGGGCGGCGGCCTACGGCGACCACGTGATCACGCTCCGCGACGGGCGGATCATCGACGAGGTGGTCGCGCCAGAACCACCAGGTAGTCGCACACACCAGCCTGACGGGGTTCGCTCACCTCTCTTGTAGTTCCGGGGGGCCGATTCTGCTCTGGATTATGCAAAGTCGACCGTCGTCGCCGGCCCGAGTCCTAGAGGAAATCGCGGGTCCGTGCGCGGCGCGCACCTTGCACGCACGCGCTTCACGGCAACGGCAGTCACCCCTTTTGGCGAAGCGGGAGGCGGTATTGCGCGGAGGTGGGTGTCATGCAGCGAAGCGTTCGTGAGCTCTGGAACCCGTGGGCACCTAGCCTTCCTTTCAGCCGACGTCGCGGCGTCGGCGGCGGACCGTCCTCCTCGACCGTCCGCCGGTCGCCGGAACCTCCACTCCCTGATCGCGTCGGTCTGGGAGCGCGACGCGCGGCGGCGTGCAGCGGGTCGCGCTTCGGCGCCGCGGAACGACGCCCATCCGCCGCCGCTGAGCGCTGGCCGACGCGGCAGGCCGCGCGGGCATAGTGCGCGCCGCATGTCGCTCGCCGCGCTCCAGGCGCTCCTCGATCGCAGCACCGCGCTCGGCAACGCCGGCCGTCGCCGACTCGGTCGCCTATCCCGACCGCCAGATGACGGCGGCCGAGCTCGTCGAGTTCTGGAAGGCCGCCCGCATCATGGCGATGACGACGGTCGGCCCGAACGGCCAGCCGCACACGGCGCCCGTCCACTCGACGCCTCGACGGGACGACGCTGACGCTCGTGATCTACGACAACACGGTCCGGCGCGACGGACCTGCAGCACCAACCCGCGGGTGTCGTTCACGACCTGGAAGGACGGCGCGGTCGCGATCCTCTACGGGCGGGCGCGCGAGGTCCCGGAGAGTCTGCGCCAGACCCGGCCGGGACGGAGCGGCGCGGCGCGGAACGTGGTGACGATCGCCGTCGAGCTGACGCGGGCCTACGCGATGCGGGCCCCCGAGCCGGCGGCGCGGCCGGCCGGAGCTGAGCGACGATGGACCCGACGAGCTCCGACACGACCGGCGCTCGCTGGACGCCGTTCCTGGTGCGGCTGATCGTCGCCCTCATCGTGCTGACCCCGTTCGTCGCGATCATCCTGCAGGCGCTCGGCAAGCGCTGACGAGCCTGCGGCCGAGCGGCCAGCAGCCGTGAGCCGGCCAGTCGCCGGGTTTGCGCGGCTTCCGCCTCGCTCCGCCGCTGGTCTAAAGTCCGCGCCTCAGTGATCAGCCGCACCGCAGACCGGTCACTCCCGACGCGCGTCGACCCGGCCCTCGACCTCGAAACGTCGATGGCGCCGACGGCGCCCGCGCCGCTGCCGCTCGCCCTGAAGCGCTCCGCCCGCTGCAGAAGCTCTCGACGTCCGCGCGCTCGCGCGCGCCTCGCCGGCACCTGGGCGCTTGATCGCGGTCAGCATCGCGGCGGCGCTCTGGTCGGGGCACTGGGCGGTCTGGATCGTCGCGGCGCTCGTGGTCGGACGCTGCCAGCACGCGCTCGCGGTGCTGATGCACGACGCGGCTCACTATCGCCTGCTCGACCACCGCGGGCTGAACGACTCTCGTCGGCCAGTGGCTCTGCGCGAAGCCGATCGCGAGCCACCTCTACATCTACCGGACGGTGCATCTCCGGCATCACCGCTACCTCCACACCGAGCAGCGACCCGGACCTCGTCGCTCTCGGCGCCGTTTCCGTGCGGGCGGCGGAGCTTCATCCGGAAGCTCCTGCGCGACGCGGTCGGCGTCTCGGCGCTCGTGATGCGCGGCTACGTGACGGTCGACAAGGACGTCGGGGCGCATGCGCTTCACGCCGCGCGCAGGGCAACCTCTTCCGCTACTGGAGCGCGCAGACGATCGCGACCGCGCGCGCTCGCGGCGGCGATCGTCGGCGGGCTCGTCCACGCGCGGCTACGGCTGGGCGTTCCGCGGCGCTCTGGTGCTGCCGCTCCTCGTCGTCTACCAGGTGATCCCGGCGCGCGCGGCGTCCTCGAGCACGCCGGCCGTCCCGGACAAGACCGGATCCGCTGCGGAACGCGCGCACGGTCGTGTCGCCGAATCCCGTCGGCGCAGTTCTTCTTGAACCCGCACCACGTCGGCTACCACCTCGAGCACCACCTCTATCCGGGTGTGCCCCACTACCACCTGCCGCGGCCGCACGCGGCGCTCGCGGCGACGGCCGCTTTCGACGGCGCGCTCGTCGAGCGGCGCTACATCGGACTCGTTCGCCGACCATCGCCGGTCCGGCGTGACTCTCGGTCCGCTTCGCGCAACACCCATAAGGAGCCGGTGCGATGAACCCACGCGTCACCACCAGCGTCATCGGTGTGCTCACCACCGTCATGGGCGTGCTCGCCCTGCTCTACCCTGCAGATGGTCATGCAGCCAGGTGCTCGGCTTCGCCGTCGACCCCGACCTACAGCGCCAACTTCGTCCTCGGCGAGGTGCGCGCGGCCTACGGCGGCGATCTTCACCGTGCTCGGCATCTACACGGTGCTCGCGGCGATGGACCCGGTCGACCAACCGCGGCCGCATCCTCATGATCGGGCTCCTCTGGATCGGCGCGTGCCTCGGGCGGCTCTACGGCGTCGTCGTCGACGGCTCGCCCGGCTGCGTGGGGATGGCTCTCGGCGGCCTTCGAAGCGGTGATCGGCGGCATGCTGATCGCGGTGTCGCAGATGACGCCCGAGGCGCCGGTCCGTGACCCGCACGACCTACACGCCGCCACCGCCGCCGCCGATGACCCGACGGCGACCGCACCGGTCATCGAGCGGACCGCGACGCCATGCCCGTCGACGTCCTCGGCATCGATCACGTCTACGTGACCGTCCGCGATCTCGCGGCGGCCGAGGTCTTCTACGATCGCGTCATGGTCGGGCGTGCTCGGCTATCGGAAGGCGAGCGCGCCGATCGGCGGCGACCCGCACCGTCCACTACTTCAACCGCCACTTCGGCTTCTCGATCCGCCCGCGCG
>ERZ1370068.5773-contig-4783_pt1 | contig 194406 bp, 224 predicted proteins | sample MGYA00561227_ERZ1370068 | MGnify/ENA primary metagenome ERZ1370068 (study PRJEB38410, sample SAMEA6850437) | metagenome | study: Metagenomic assessment of the ecological functions of the soil: analysis of the soil microbiota associated with the...
TCCGCGCTCGACCTGCTCGAGCGGGATGCCGAGAAGAGGGAACGCGTGGCGCGCGCTGGCGGAGGAGCCGCGACGATGGTAGCGGCCGAAAGCCGAAAGGGTCTCACGCGAGTTTCAACGACACAGTCGTCTCGGGTCGCCTCGACTAGTGCCGCCACCCATCGGGGCGCCGGCAGCGCTGGCACGTCTACATGGTCGACCTTGAAGCCGAGGGTCGGAACGAAGCCAGGGAAGCAGCGGCCCTGCCTCGCGATCCAGCCGAGCGAGTTTGGCGAGGGAGGGCTGCGCTAGCACCGTCGTGTTGCCCTGACCACGAGTCTCGTCGAAGGCGATGCGTTTCCTCTTCGTGTCCGTGTCCGTGCGGGAATCTGTCAACTCGCCAAGCACAGCGACATTCTCGTGGACCAGATCCTGGCCTGGGACAACAACCTCTTCCGGACCGATCTGGGCCCGCTGCCCGAGGCACTCCAAGAGGAGGTGCGACGGGCGCTCCTCGAGTTCTGGACCTCGGATGACGGTGGGCTCGCCTCGTCAGGGCCTCGAGCACGCTGGTGACGGGAGGGAGTCGCTGTGCGATGGCCGGCGGCGCGCGCGGAGCCGAGGCCGCTCCGTCTCCCGCGCAGATCGCCGGCGGCTGACGACAGCGGATCAGTCGGTCTCGATGGGCAGCGCGGGATCCTTCGCCCACTCCCCCATCGACCCGTCGTAGAGCGTCAGGTCGTCGTAGCCGAGCTGGTGCAGCACGAAGAGATCGATCGTGGCCGAGATGCCGCCGCCGCAATAGCAGATCACGCGCTTGTCCGCCGTGACGCCCTGCGCCCTGAACTTCGCCTCGGCGTCGGCCAGCGTGGTGAAGGCCTTCTGCGCTGGATCGGCGAGCGTCGCCGCCGGGACATTGACGCTGCCCGGAACGCGCCCCGGCCGGCCGTACCGGCTCGGCTCGAGGCCCTTGTGGAACTGGGGGCCGAGCGCATTGACGATCACGGTGTTCGGCTCCCGGATCGCGCCCAGCACCGCGCGCTTGTCGACGAACAGGCCCGGTCGCGGCCTGGCCTTGAACGCGGCCGGCGGATAGCCCCGGGCGGGGCCGCTCTCCGTGGGCCGCCCTTCCGCCTTCCACTTGTCGAAGCCGCCGTCGAGCACCGCCGCGCCGTCGAAGCCGAGCGATCTCAGCATCCACCAGAAGCGCGTCGCCCACATCATGGAGCCGATGCTGTAGAGCACGACGCGAGCGCCCTCGCCAAGCCGTGACGGCCGAAGGCCGCCTCGAGCTGCGCGGTCGCCGGCATCATGAAGCGCAGCCGCGTGGCCTGGTCGGAGAACTCGCCCTGCAGGTCGAGGAAGTCGGCGCCCGGCACATGGCCTTCCTCGAAGGTCTTGCGACCGGGCACGGCGATGTACGGGTCGTCGCTGCCCGGCGGCGTCGGGTCCAGATAGGTCGTGCAGTCGTAGATCCGGAGATCCGGCTGCCCGAGTGCGGCGGCAAGCTGGTCCGTGCTGATGAGCGCCCTCGGCTCACGCATGTCCGTCTCCTTCGGATGCCGGGTCACTAGGACGGCAATACCTCGCGGAACATCGGCCGCTGCTTCCACTCCGGGCACGGGCGGCGTATGGCCCTCGCACGGCGCATACACCGACGTCTCCACCGTCGTCATCGTGTGGATATAGCGCGGGCAGTTCGGAAAGATCGCCTCGGCGCGCACGCGCACGACGAGCTGGGCGCCGGTGAGCTCCGCGAGGAGCGGATCGTCCTCGTGCACCGTGGCCCGCCCGTTCACCCGCAGGCGCTTCGGGCTCTCGAAGTCGATGAAGAGCAGGCCGACCTGCGGGTTGACGAGAAGATTGCCGAGGCTCTTGAACATGCCGTTGCCGTCGTAGCTGGGAAACGCCAGCGTCTCCGGATCCACCACGCGGACGAAGCCGGGTCGCCCGCCCTTGTACGAGCAGTCCGGACGGCCCTCCGCGTCGGCGGTGGCGAGGAAGAACATGGGCCGGCGTCTCGATGAAGGCCCGGTCGGCGTCGGTGAAGACGCCGTGGACGATCTTCTCGACCATCCGATCGGCGAGCCGGCGCGTGTCGAAGCGGTCCTGGAGCCGTCGCGATCCGTCGTGGTACATGGGCACCTCGGTCATCCATACCTCCTGCGCGTGCTCTCAGTCGCGATCACGTTGTCGCCATCTTACTTGAATGCATGGGCGGCTTCTCTGACTCGACTCTGCGAGACGCGAGGCATTCATGCATTACTCTGCGACTGAGGAGCCAATCCTGCTGGACCATCTGTTTCTGCTCGTGCAGGGCACCTTCGATCGCCTGATCCGCCGACTCCGTCGCGGCGGCCGCCCGGAGCGAGTCCGGCGGCGGCTGGTCGTCGTGCAGATCGACGGGCTCTCTCGTACCGTGTTCGATCGCGCGCTCGCGGAAGGACATATGCCCTTCGTCGCGAAGATGCTCGCCAAGGGTAGGCACCGCCTTCACCCGATGAGCGTCGGCATGCCGACCTCCACGCCGGCGTTTCAGATGGCCGCGATGTACGGTGTGCAACCCGATATCCCGGGGTTCCACTACCACGACAAGCGCCGCCGCGCGGACATCCACTTTCCTCGTGCCGGGCATGCGGCCGGCGTCGAGGCGGCGCACGTCGAGGGCCGCGTCGGCATCCTTCGCGGCGGCAGCGTCTACGGATGCGTGTTCACCGGCGGCGCCGAGAACGACCTCTTCAGCTTCGCCAGGCTGACACGGCCGAGCGGCCCGGGTGTCGTCCGCGTGCTGTCCGGGTTCGTCGTGCTCGGCTGGGTCGCGCTGAAGGGCGTTTGCCAGACCACAGGTGTGCTGCTGCTGTTCCTGGTGCGTTGCCTGGCGCATCCGCACGGCGCGGGCAGACGGTGGCAATGGACGAAGATCAAGGTCGGCGTCTCGGTGTGGGTGCGCCAGTTCTTCACGGCGGAGGTCGCGCGCGATCTGTACGACGGCGTTCCTGTCATTTACGTGAACTACCTCGACCACGACGTCGCCGCCCATGCGTTCGGACCCCAGGACCGCGCGGCCTTCCGCGCGCTCGAGTTCGTGGACCGATCGATCCGTCAGATCGGTCGGATCTTGCGGCGCGTCCCCGAGCACCAGTACGACCTCTACATCCTGTCCGATCACGGCCAGGCGCAGTCGAAGCCGTTCGCCGAGCTGACGGCCGGCAAGCCGCTCGAGCGCCTGCTCTTCGACGAGCTCCTGGATCCCGCCCACCTCGAGCGACATCCGGCTCCGAAGGACAAGCCACGCCGGGTTCGCCCATGGCTTCATGGCCTACCACATCGGGCGGACGGGGTTGGGCCGGCGCGTCATGAACCGGATCGACCGGGAGTCCGCGCGGAGCCTCGACGAGCGGGAAGCGCACGAGCGCGGCGGTGTTCGGGTGATCTCGGCGGGACCGAATGCCTTCCTCTACGTCGTCGATACGGCCGAGCCGCTGCCCATCGAAGAGATCGACAAACGGTTCCCCGGCCTGGCGTCCCGCATCTCGGCGAACCGCGGCGTGGGATTCGTCCTCGCGCGATCCGAGAAGGGGCCGGTCTACTTCTGGCGCGGCACGCGCTACGAGCTCGGCGGCGCGCAGCAGGCGACCGTTTGACGGGCGCGAGGACCGGGACCTGGTGCTGCGCGATCTCGCCACCCTGATGGCCATGCCGAGCGCCGGCGACCTCGTCATCTACGGGACGGGCGCGCTCGAGGGCAACGTGTCGTACATCCCGGAAGTCGGCGCGCACGCCGGCCCGTCGCCCGACGAGCTCCACACGTTCATCGTGGCGCCCTCCGGCGTGACCGTTCCGGCGATCACCCACCCGATCCAGCTCTACGACCTGTTCATCGCCTACCAGGAGCCCGACGCTGATCACGGTCGCGAGCTATAACATCCACGGCGGTGTCGGGATCGACCGGCGCCGCGACCTCGATCGCCTTGCGGGCGTGATCGCCGAGATCCAGCCGGACGTCATCGGACTGCAGGAGGTGATTCGCGCCGACGGCGCCGCCGACGCCGATCAACCGGCGTATCTGGCGTCGAAGCTGTCCATGACCGTGATCATGGGGGCGACGCGACCGAGCGGCAGCGGGTCGTTCGGCAATGCCATCCTGACCCGGCTGCCCGTGATCGCCTCCACCGCGCACGACTTGAGTCACGGCCGCTACGAGCGCCGGGGCTGCCTCCGCGTCGACCTCGCGGCCGACGGGGCGATCGTCCACTTCTTCAACTGTCACTTCGGCCGGCGGTTCAAGGAGCGGCGCGAGCAGCTCGCCTTGCTGGCAGCGCTGCTGGCCGTGACCGACGTCCAAGGCCCGCGCGTGCTCGTCGGCGACTTCAACGAGTGGCATCGCGGACCCATCACCCGAGGGCTGCGCCGTGAGTTCCCTCGCTCAGGTCCCGGGTGTGCCGCACCTATCCCTCGACCTTCCCGATCTTCGCGCTCGACCGCATCTACTGGGACTCGGATCTGGAAGGCGCAGGGCTCCGCGCGCACCGGAGCCGGCTCCGCGCGGGTCGCGTCCGATCACCTTCCCGTCGTAGCACCCTCCGCGTGCGCGCGCTCGCGAGGCCCGCATCGCCGGCTCGTGAGTCGGCTCCTTGACGGCGGTCGCCCGCTAAGCGGGAAGCCGTTCGGCTGATCGGGTCAGCCACAAATCCAGCCGAACGTGCAAATGAGGCAATAGCTGCCCCGACCCAGATCCAGATGCACGGCAAGTCGTCGTCGATGATGACGACGATCGGCCCGATCTTGATCGATGCTCCGGTGCGCCGGGAGATCGCAAGCGGCATCGGGAACTTCAGATACGGCTCCCGGCGGCTTCGACGCGCCGGGTGACCGCGGCGAGAATCTTCTTCAGATTTGCAGCGCCTCAGCCTGCCACTCGGGCACCCCGCGCACGCCACCGGCTGCAACCTGGTGATCATGCCCTTTCGAATCTCTGCGGCGACCGGAAAGCTGAGGCCGGTCACTTCGAGGGTGCCGATCTCGATCGTGGCCTTCCGGACCTTCCTGAGTGCACGCGTATCGAGATATTTCGTCGACTCGAATGGCCGAAACGCCGCGCGGTACACCCTGATCCGGCGTGGTCCGCCTATCGTCGCAAGCAACCGTCGCTTGCTCGCGGTCCGGGGCTTTGGCATGCCGTCTCTCCCTCTCCCGATCAGACGGTGCGCTGCAGGAAGCTGGTGGTGAGCGGCCAGGTCAGATCGGCGTAGTAGGGCTGAAAGCCCGCGTTGTCCGGATGGCGGAAGCCGTGGTTGGCGTCGGAGAAGAAGTGCCACTCGACGAGCTTGCCGTTGGCGATGAAGCTCTGCCAGAGCGGGCCCTGGATGGCGGGCGTCGCGATGAAGTCCAGGCCCGCGCAGAAGACCAGCGAGGCACACTGGAGCGTCTTGGCCAGATGGAAGGCGTGCCGGGGTCGGTGCGAGGTCTCGGGCTCGTCGCGGACCGACGGGTAGTAGAGCACGATGGCCTTCACGGACGGGTGATCGGCCGCGAACGGGATCAGGAGCCGCCCGCCCATGCAGTGGCCGATGCAGCCCGTGCGTGCGGCGTCGGAGTGCATGCGGTCGATCAGATAGCGCCAGGCCTCGTCCATCTTGCCCAGGAACTCCTCGTCGCCGTGCTTGGCCTGCAGATCGGCGCCGGCGCCGATGTGGTCGGTGCCCGGGATGCCGAACATGTTGAAGAGATCGGGCGCGAGCACGTTGAAGCCCAGGCAGGCCAGCCGGTAGGCGTCGATCTTGTAGTCGGCGGTGACCCCGTGGGCGTGGTGCACCATCAGGATGCCGGGCCGCTGGCCGGGGCCCTCGGGATGCGCGATGTAGCCGGGGATGCCGTCCTGCTCCTGCGTGACCATGCGTGCGATTACGTTCATGTTTCCTCCTCGACCGAGACTCGGTTTCTCCGGCGGAAGCTGCCCGCCGCCCCGTGGTACGAGCGGCGGAATCAACGCGTCACTCCGCGCAGCGTCAAGCCCGTCAACGTAGGGGATCTTACCCCAGCGTGGCCCTCACCGGCGCTGGTCAGGCTAGGCGCGGAGCACGATCTTGCCGATCTGCGCGTTGGTCGTCATGTAGCGCTGGGCCTCGAGGGCCTCGGTCAGCGGAAAGACGCGGTCGATGACCGGGCGCAGGCGGCCGTCGGCGAGCGCGGGCAGCAGATCCGCTTTCATGCGATCGGCGATGGCGATGCGCTCCTCGAGCGTCCGCGTGCGGAATGTCACCCCGACGAGCGACACGCGCCGGAGCGCCAGGAAGTCGAGGTCCAGCTCGGTCGCCCGCCCGGCCAGCCGCCCCACGCTCACCAGGCGGCCGCGCAGCGCCAGGGACTTCAGATTGTCCGCGAACTGGCTCGCGCCGACGTGGTCGATGATGACGTCCACACCCTTGCCCTCGGTCGCGGCAAGCACGGTGTCGGCGAAGCGGCTCGCGCTGGGTATTGATGCCGCGATCGACGCCGAGCGATGCCAGCGTCTTGAGCTTGGCGTCCGACGTGCTGCGTGGCGAGCACCCGGCCCGCCCCCATCAACCGGGCGATCTGGATGGCGATGACGCCGACGCAGGACGACGCGGCATTGATCAGCACGGACTCGCCGCGCCGAGCCGGCCATTGGTGACGATCGCGTCGTGCTCGGTCATCACGGCGACGGGCAAGCTCGCCGCCTCCTCGAACGACAGCGAGGACAGGATGGCGACGGCCACCCGGTGGTGGACAGTGGTCAGCTCCGCATACCCGCCGGCGCACATCGCCATCACGCGATCGCCCACCGCCAGGCCGGTCACGCCGGGCCCCAGCGCCGCGACCTCGCCCGCCGCCTCCAGCCCCGCGATCACGAGGCCGCTCGCGCCCGGCCTGGGCGGGATAGGCGCCCTGGCGCTGAAAGAGATCGGCTCGGTTGAGGCCCGTCGCGCGATCCCGAGCAGGATCTCGCCCGGTCCCGGGGTCGGATCGGGCACGTCCCGCCACGCCAGCGTTCCGCCGCCCTCTTCCTTCACGATGACCATCGCCTTCATCTCGAAGCCCTCCCGTTGAGTGAGTGGCGCCATAATAGCGCCGGCCCGGCGAGCATGCCGGGCACATCGGTCGAGACAGGGAGAGCCATGGTGAGTGACGAAGCGCCGAAGATGGCGGTGCGCACGATCGGCAGCGGCCCCGACGTCGTGCTCTTTCACGGCGGCATGGGATGCTGGCAGCACTGGATCCGCAACGTCGACGCGCTGGCCGAGCGCTTCACCGTGCACGCCCTCGATCACCCTCCTACGGCGCCTCGGCCTCCGTGCCCCGCGAGACGACGGGCGCGGAATACCTGGAGCTGTTCGACCGCCTCTTCGCGGAGCGGTTCCCGGGGACGAGCCGCTGCGCTTCGCCGGCTTCTCGTTCGGCGGCGCCATCGCGGCGCACCTCGCCCGGCGCCTCGGGCCTCGCGTGACCCACCTGTGCCTGGTCTCGCCGGCCGGGTTCCCCACGCGGAAATTCGGCGAGCGGCCCACGCGCAGCTATCGCGAGGCGGGGGACGACGACGCGCGGTTCCGGGAGATCTGCCGCCACAATCTCTTGATCAACATGCTGAGCGATCCGGCCAGCGTCACCGAGGAGACCATCGACATCCAGGCGTACTGCGTGCGCAACACGCGCTTCAACAGTCGAAAGGTCAGCGGCGGCGGGACGCTGCTCGACGACCTCGCGCACCTGCCCGGCCGGGTCCGCGTGCTGTGGGGCGAGGGCGACGACTCCCAGTTCCGGCCCGCCGACCTCGCTGATCGGCGAGATCCGCGCCGCCGTCGGCGAGCTCGACCTGCACCGGATTCCGAAGGCCGGCCACTGGTCGGCCTACGAGAACGCGCCCGAGGTCAACCGGCGCATGCTCGAGTTCTTCTCCTGGTGACGCCGGCCGCGCCGCGCCCACGCAGTCGGCGGCGGGGCGGCGAGGAGTACCATGGACGGCATGCCCCCGCGCCACCTGCCCCCCGCCATCATGCCGATGACCCGCGCCGAGCTCGACGCGCGCGGCATCGACGCGCCGGACGTCGTGCTCGTCACGGGCGACGCCTACGTCGACCACCCGTCGTTCGCCATGGCCATCCTCGGGCGGTGGCTCGAGTCGCTGGGCTACAGCGTGGCCATCCTCGCCCAGCCCGACTGGAAGAGCGTCGAGCCGTGGCGCGCGCTGGGCCGGCCGAGGCTCTTCTACGGCGTCAGCGCCGGCAACATGGACTCGATGATCAATCACTACACGGCGAGCCGGAAGCCGCGGAGCGACGACGCCTACTCGCCGGGTGGCCGCCCCGGGCTCCGACCCGACCGGCCGACGCCCGTCTACTGCCAGCGCTGCCGCGAGGCCTTCCCGGCGTGCCCGTCATCGCGGGCGGGGTGGAAGCCTCGCTGCGCCGGCTCGCGCACTACGACTACTGGTCCGACATGGTGCGGCCGTCGATGCTCGTGCCCAGCAAGTGCGACCTGCTCGTGCACGGCATGGGCGAGCGCGCCATCCGCGAGATCGCCGACCGGCTTCGCCGCCGGCGAGGACGTCAAGGGCCTGCGCGACATCCGGGGCGTGGCCTATCTGCTGGGCGCGAGCGAGACGCCGCCGCGCCGACGCCATCGAGCTGCCGAGCTACGAGGATGTCGCCGCGCGCACGCCCGACGGCCTGCGCGTCTTCGCCGAGGCCACGCGCACGATCCACCGCGAGACGAATCCCCTGAACGCGCGGCGCCTGACCCAGCGCCACGGCGACCGCGTGGTCGTGGTGAACCCGCCCGCGATGCCGCTCGACGAGCGGGAGATGGATGCGGTCTACGGGCTGCCCTATCTGCGCACGCCGCACCCGTCCTACACGGAGGCCATCCCCGCCGACGCGATGATCCGCGACTCCGTCACGATCATGCGGGGCTGCTTCGGAGGCTGCACGTTCTGCTCGATCACGACGCACCAGGGCCGCATCATCTCGTCGCGCTCCGAGGCCTCGGTGCTGCGCGAGGTGAAAGCCCTGGCCGCATCGCCGACCTTCAAGGGGACGGTGAGCGACCTCGGCGGCCCGACGGCCAACATGTACCAGATGCGCTGCACGAAGCCCGAGGTGGAGCAGATCTGCCGCCGCCTGTCCTGCGTGCACCCGAAGGTGTGCAAGCTGCTCGGCACCGACCACGGCCCCGTCATCGACCTGATGCAGAAATCCCGCGCCGTGAAGGGCGTGGCCCGCGTCAATATCGCGAGCGGGATCCGCATGGACCTGGCCCGCCTCGATCCGCGCTATGTCCGCGAGCTGGCCGCGCACCACGTCGGGGGCCACCTGAAGGTCGCGCCGGAGCACACCGACCCCACCACGCTCGAGCTGATGAAGAAGCCGGGCGTGGAGGACTTCGACGTGTTCGCGCGGCAGTTCAAGGCTGCATCACGCGGCGGCGGGCAAGCCGAAGCAGTACCTGGTCCCCTACTTCATCGCGAGCCACCCCGGCTCGACGGTGGAGGCGATGATCGACCTGGCGCTGTACCTGAAGCGCAACGGCTATCGCCCGCGCCAGGTGCAGGACTTCATCCCCGCGCCGATGGACATCGCGACGTGCATGTACTACACGGGCCTCGATCCCATGACGATGCAGCCCGTGGCGGTCGCGCGCGCGACCACCGACCGGAAGATGCAGCGGGCGCTGCTCCAGTTCTTCAAGCCGGAGAACTACTTCGAGACGCGCCGGGCGCTGCTCAGCGTGGGCCGCGGCGACCTGATCGGCGACGGCTGCGACGCCCTCATCCCCGCGACCCCGCCGCGCGAGGCCATCGAGGCGCGGATGGCCGCCGCGCGCAAGTTCGACCCGACCGCGCCCGGCGCCGACCTCGACCAGGGCGGCTACCACCACGCGCCGCCGGCGCCGAAGGCGGTCGGCTATCGCCCCGGCCGCCCGACCTCCCGCCGCCGCACGTAAGCGAACAAAGCGCCGACGGCTCGCATGCTTCACTCGCATCCTGGGCGCTCCGGCAGATATCGTTCACACAGAACGTGCAGGCAGCCCTGATACGGTCCTCGATGCGAGTCGGAGCCAGGGCGGACACGCTCGTCGAGGCAGTACGATGGTCCGTACGTTGAGCGAGCGGCCGCCGTACCTGCAAGCAGATGGGCCCTTCTCATCGCTCTAGCCGCGGAGCTTGAAGCGCTGGTGCCAGGTGGACTCGGCGCCCGTGCCCACCGTGGCGACGCGGACGTCCAGGACATAGGGCTCGCCCGCCGTGATGGCGTCGACGCCGCGCCGCAGCGCGGCCTTCAGATCCTTGGGCTCGCGGACCTCGCTGCCCTGGATCCCCTGCGCCTTCGCGAGCATCACGAAGTCGATCTCCGGCTCGCCGAGGTAGACCTCGGGGTATTTCTTCTGCTTGGCCATCTCTCCGCCGAAGGTGTGGAAGTTGGTGCGCACCGTCTGGTAGTTCAGGTTGTTCCAGATGATGGTCAGGATCGGCAGGCCATAGCGGGCCATGGTCCAGAAGCCGGAGGCGCTGTACATCACGGCGCCGTCGCCGAGGCTGCACACGCACGGGCGGTCCGGGGCGCCGAGCTGCGCCCCGACCGCCGCCCCGATGCCATACCCGAGGGAGGCGCCGAAGCTCCGGACGAGCCGCCACTGGTTCTTGTCGAGGCCGAACGGCATGAGGTGGTCGGCATTGCGGAAGCTCTCGGACACGATCATGGTGTTGCCGGGCAAGACCTCGCCCGCCACATGCGCCACGTAGTTGGGATGAATCGGCTTGTCCGTCGCGAGCGCCATGGCCTCGTCGTGCAGCTTGCGAATCCGCTGCTCGCCCCGCGCGCGCGCACGTCGGTGCGCCGGCGCTCGAGGTGCGGCTGCCGGGCATCCGCGTCCTTCCACGAGGCGTTCAGGGCGGACAGCGTGTGCCGCACATTGCCCCACACGGCGATGTCGAGGGCGAAGGTATTGCCGAGCTGCGACGGATCCTGGCCGATGCCGATGATGGTGCCCGCGGAGGCGAAGCGCAGGTCCGTCGCATTGCCGCGCGTGTTCTGCCGATAGCCCACGCAGCACACGACGTCATAGCCGTCCTCGGAGAGGGTCTCGACGGCGCCCGCGTAGTTCGGGTGATGCACGGGGAAGCTGCCGTAGTCGAAGATGCCGGTGGCCACCGGCAGCCCGAGGCGCTCGGCCAGCGTCAGGATCTCGTCCTCCGCGCCCGCCGCCGCGATGTCCGGCCCGCAGACCAGCAAGGGCTTCTCGGCGTTGAGCAGTGCGTCCCAGATCGCGTGGATGACGCTCGCATCGGGCACCAGGCCCATGTGCGGGGCGTCCGCGGCCTGGATCAGGCCCTCCACGTTGGTGGCTTCCAGCGCGGAGCTCGCATACGCCACGTAGACGGGGCCCGTCGGGAACGTCAGCGCGTCCTTGAACGCGCGGCGCGTGACGGTCGGGATCCCGCCCGCGTCCCACACTTCCCAGCGCCGCTTCGTGATGTCCTCCACGGTGCCCATCTGCGAGAAGCCCCCGCTCGCCACCAGCGCGCCGTGGTCGCCGTACGATCCCGACGTCGCGCATCGCCGCGGTGACGACCATCGGCGTGCCGTCGAAGTACGCGTTCTGGAGCTGGCCGGAACCCTGCCGCGTTCCCGCGGCGAGGTGCACGTTGACGAAGGCGGGCTTGCGCGCGGCCTTCGCGTAGCCGTCCGCGGCCGACAGCACCAGCGACTCCGCGAGGAGCAGGATCGGCTGCACTCCCGGCACGGTCAGCAGCGCATTGAAGAAGCCGGCTTCCGCGCTCCCGGTATTGGTGAACGCGTAGGGCACGCCCTGCGCGACCAGCTGGTGGACCAAGAGCTCCCCGCCCGTCCCGAACACGCGCTTCTTTTCCATGCCCCGCTCCTCGTCAATCGCTCGTTGAATGCGTTCACATCCCGCGGTCGGGCTACACCTTCACGTCCGCTCGATTCGGCCGCCTCGTACACGGCCGCCAGGCTGACAATGCCCGCCGCGCCCCGTCGCAACACCCCGCCATCCTAACCCAACCAGCGGCACCGCCGGACGGAGGAGACATCCCGGCTCACGCAGGCCCCGCCATCCGCGCTAGAATGCCCGCCGGGCCCATGTCATCCCTGATCGGACGCAGCCTCCGCAGCGACACCCTCACCGCCAGACCGCCCGAGCCTGACGCGTCGAGCGCGATCCCGCATTCCCGGCCCGTGGCGCAATGAGGCGCACCGACCCGTCGTTGACCTTCGCCCCGCTGCGCGTGCGCAGCTTCCGCTTCCAGTGGCCCGCCGATCTCCTCACGTCCTGGGCCTTCGAGATGGAGACGCTGATCCTCGGCTGGTACGTGATGGTCGACACGGGGTCGGTGCTCCTGCTCACCACGTTCGGCTCGCTGCAGCAGCTCGGCACGCTGGCCGCGCCGATGTTCGGAGTGCTCGGCGACCGCCTGGGCGGACGCGCCATGCTCTGCGGCATGCGGGCGAGCTTCGCGCTCCTGGCCGCGATCCTGATGATCCTGAGCCTCGCCGACTTGCTGACGCCGGCGTTCGTGCTCGTCGCCGCGGCGCTCGGCGGGATCCTCCGCCCGAACGACCAGGTGATGCGCAATGCCCTGATCGGCGACACCATCCCGCGCGATCACCTGATGGGGGCCGTCGGGATGTCCCGGACGACCATGGACTCCGCACGGGTCGCCGGCGCGCTTGCCGGCGCCACGCTGATGGCCACTCTCGGCATCGGGCGCGCGTATGTCTTCGTCACGATCTTCTATCTGGCGAGCCTCGCCTTGACCTTCGGCGTATCGAGAGGGCGGCCCGTCCCGACCGAGCGCGGGCGCGCTGCCGTCGCGCGGCGCGGCCATGAGCCTGCCGCGTCCGTCGAGCTGGCGCGAGATGCTGGACGGCCTCCTCTACGTCTGGACCCGGCCGAAGATGCTGGCCACGATGTGGCTCGCGTTTCTCGTGAACCTGACCGCCTACCCCGCCTCCGGCGGCCTCCTGCCCTATGTGGCGAGGAATATCTACGAGACCGACGCCAACGGACTGGGCTGGCTCGTCGCCGGCTTCTCCTTCGGCGCGCTCCTCGGCTCGATCGGCATGGTCGTGACGCGGCGGGCCTCGCCATCCGGAGCGCTCCATGATCGTCTACACCGCGATCTGGTACGCGCTCCTGCTCGCCTTCGGGCACGTGACAACCATGACCGCCGGGATCGCCGTGCTCATCGTGACCGGCATCGCCCAGAGCATCGCCATGATCTCGATGGCGGCAAGCCTGCTGCGTGCCGCCGACGACCGTTTCCGGGGACGGGTGATGGGCGTCCGGAGTCTGGCCGTGTATGGACTGCCGCTGGGCCTGATGGCCGCGGGGGCGCTCGTCGAGCGGATCGGCTTTCCGGGCACCATCACCGTCTACAGCGCGATCGGGCTCACCCTCACCGGCTTGATCGGCGCGAAGTGGCGCGCGAGCGTGTGGGCGCACGAGTCTCTCCGACAGGCTCCCAGGTGAAGATGACAGAAACCGAGAGAAGCGACATGCCATGACGAGCGTCGAATCGGTGGACCCGACCATGACGGATCGGATGTGGAGCCGCATCACGCGGGCGCTGGTCGACACGGGCCGCCCGCCGCACTATGCGGAGGTCGCGCGGGCGCTCGGGGTCAGTCCCGCGGAGAGCCGGACCATCCTTCACGCCGTGCTCCAGGCCTATCCGATCGGCTGGGTCCATCCCGACACGGACTACATCGCGTCGTTTCCGCCGCTCAACGGCCTGCCCACCCAGTACCGGGTGACCGTGCGGGGCGAGCAGAAATGGTTCGCACAGTGCGGCTTCGAGGCCACGTCGGTGACCTGGCTCTTCCCGGGCGAGCGGGTGCGCATCGACGTCGCCTGTCTCGACTGCGGCGATCCGCTCACCGTCGAGATGCTGGATGGCCGGCTCACGCGCGTCGATCCCCCGACCGTGGTCGGGCACCTGAACTACGGCTTCGGCCGTCACGGGGCCGCACGCCGTTTCTCTGAACGGGGATGAACCTCTTCCGGTCGGAAGAGCATGCCCGGCGCTGGGAGGCGTTTCGCCAGGAGTCCGAGGAGGGGTTCATCGCCCTGCCCGACCTGGCGGGCCTCTTCGGCACCGAGTCCCGCCGGCACATGCTGGACGCCGACTACCTCTCGCGCTGGTATCCGCTCCGCGCGGCCGAGCGACGCGACTACCTCGCGCGGATCGGCAAGGCGTCGCCCTTCTGGCTCGGCACGCCCGCCCCGACCTCCTGAGCCGCTCGCGCATGAGCCATCCGTCTCCGAAGAGAATCGTCGCCGGGCTCGCGGTGTGTCAGATACTGCTCCTCAGCAATGGCGTGCTGATGGCCACCGTGAACGCCCTCACGGGATTCGCGCTGGCGCCCTCCCGGCGGATGGCGACGATCCCGATCGTGACCTACGTGCTGGGCGCGGCCGTATTCCACCCTGCCCGCGTCGTTCTTCATGAAGCGCCGGCGCGGGAGGAGGCCCGTGCCGCCCGCGGCGAGCGCGACCAGCACGAGGGCGAGCGCGAGGTACGTCGGCGTCCTCTGCTTCATGGTTCCTCCTGGGTGAGGGTCAGATTGGCTCTCAAGGTCTGGCGGAGCTTGTCGTCGTAGTAGTCGGCGAGCGCCTCGAGCGCGGGCGCGACGGGACCGGAGTAGGACGATCCGTGCATGACCGCCAGCCGTCTCGGCTCGAGCGCGGCCAGGCGGCGCATGGCGGCGCCCGTATCCGGCGTGAGGCTGGTGAAGTGGAACCGCTCCTCGGCGGCGATCGCGGGCCCGACGATGTCGCCGTCGGTGAGCGCGGGCGGGTCGCCCAGGTGGGTGAAGAGGTCGCTGCAGAAGAGCGTGCCCGTGGTCTTCTCGTAGAGCAGGCCCGCGTCCCAGCTATGGGGGACATGCGGGGTGTCGATGCGCTGCACTTCCTTGCCTCCGAGGTCGAGCCACTCGCCGTCGCCCAGCGCCCGCGGCGGCCGATCCGCCGCGTCGGTGAGCCAGATGGCGCACCCGACGCGGCCGTGCGCCGCCGTCGCACGCGGCGCCGCGGCGAGCCACGCGTTCACCGAGCCGGACTCGTCCGCCTCGACGTGGCTGAACGTGATCCAGCCGCAGCCGGCCGAGATCGAGGACTCGGGCGGCCGCCACCGAGATGCTCGGAAAGAGTGATCGCTGGCCGCAGTGAAAGAGCAGCGGCTCCTCGGCGTCGATCAAGAACTGGTTGAAGGTGAAGCCCGCCGGCGGCCCCGCGGCCGCGACGAAGGTCGAGAGCCGGTACACGCGGTCGGCGATCTCGTCGATTCTCGTTTCCATCGGTGTCCTCCGAATCTGTCTGGTGGATTCTGGGTCAGGCGCCCGCGGGGCGCGCGGTGCGATCGAGCCTCACGCCCTTCAACCGCTCCATTGTCACGACCGCGGCCACCACCGCTCCCGCGCCGTCCCGCTCGAAGCGGAACACGTGGCGGTAGGCGATGCCCGGGCCCGTCGGCTCCACGAGAAACACGTCGGGCGCGATCGGCTTCATGGCGAACACGCGTCCGGCGTCGGCGCCGAGCCCGTACTCGACGATCAGCCCCGCGCCGTGCACGCGCACCCGGTGCCGGCTGTCGATCTCCCCGTTCTCGTAGCATCCGGCGAAGGCGGCGAGGGCCTCAGGTGTATACCACGGCGGCTTCGTGCCGGCGCAGCACCATGTCCTGGCCGCCGAGGCGGAGCCGGCAGGTGACGCCGCCGCCATCATGCGCGAGATCGAACCGGAGCTCGGCGGGGACGGTCGCCCGGTAGTCGTCCGCGTCGCGGAACACGCCGCCGCCCGCCTGATAGAGTGCGAGCGGGTCGCCCAGCGTCTCCCGCGCAGGATGCCGTCCTCGATCGCGAGCGCCATCCACTCGCCCGCGTCGACATCGACATAGCTCCCCGCGAGCGCGGCCTGTTGCTTGGTCGTGAAGCCGGCGCCGTCGACGCCCGCCTCGCCTCGGTGGCGGGATGCGGTCCGGGGAAGTCGCGGCCGATCGCCTCCTCCAGGATCGCTGCCGCCAGCGCGGCCGCCCGCGTATCTTCCCGGTTCGAGAGGATCACCGCACCCACGTCGCGCTCGGGAACATAGGCGATATGGGCCTTGTAGCCGGGCTGAGAACCGCTGTGGCAGAGCACGGTCAGGCCGCGATAGCGCCGCACCGCCAGCCCGAGGCCATAATGGATGGGCGTGCCGTCACGCAACCGCGTCCGCCTCGGCCATGGCCGCGGTCACGGCGATGCCGCCGATCACGCCCGCCCGGAGTGCGAGCACCCAGCGCGTCAGGTCCTCGGACGACGTGGTCAGCGTATCGGCCGCGACGCCGAGGAGGCTGGGTGGCGCGCGACCACCCGCCCGCGCCGTCCGGCACATAGGGCTCGGCGAGATCGGGGACCACGAGGCCCTCGTGCGGCGCGCGCCGCCGTGTCGACCAGCCCGAGCGGCTCGTACAGGACGGCGCGGCGGAACGCCTCGGCCGGCATGCCGCTCACGCGCGCGACCAGCTCGTCCAGCAGCAGCACGTTCACGTTGCCGTACATGTACTGGGCGCCGGGCAGTCCGCTGACACCGCTGATCCGCCGGACGAGGTCGAGCAGGTCGCGGGTACGCGACGGCGCTGTATCCCAGACGCCGCGGAGCCGCTCGATCTCGAGCACGTCATGCAGCCCGCTCGTCATCGAGAGGAGATGGCGGATAGTGAGCGCACCACCCGGTGAGACCTCTGGGGGCAATTCGGGGAGATGGCGGCGGACGTCGTCGTCGAGACGCAGCGCGCCGCGCGCGGCGAGCACGAGCACCGCCGCCGCCATGAAGGTCTTCGACACCGAGACGATATGGAACCGGGTGCGCGGCCCGATGGGGACCCGATGCGCGAGGCTCGCCAATCCGACGTGGCGCCGCGCGATGACGTCCACGCCACGGATCACCGACACCGCGAGGCCGGGCTCGTCGTCGCGCTGCGCGGTCAGGCCTTCGATGCGCTCGAGGAGGCGGTCGGTGCGCAGGGTGGACATCGCGGCACGATTCTACCGCCGCCTCGCGCACCGTCCCTAGGCGAGCCGGGGCATGACCTCCCTGGCCGCCGACGCGGGGCGGGATCGGAGGGTTGGTGGGCTCAGCGCTCTCTCCCGACGGCTTGCCGGAGTATGGGCAGCTCCTCCGCGTACGCCGACTGGGAACCGCGGCGCCACCACCCCAGCGGAGGACGGACTTCACGGGGTAGCGCTCCACGACATACCGCCACTGAGCGGGAACCGGATCAATTGACTTACTGACCCGGGATCGATAGCATTTTGGTAAGACGATGGAAACGGTGACCCTGTCCAGCAAGTACCAGCTCGTCCTGCCACGCGGTGCCCGCGAGCGGCTCCATCTCCGTCCGGGGATGCGGATCACCGTCTTCGAGAAGGGCGGCGTGATTTTCCTTGTGCCCGAGCGTCCGCTGAAGGCTTACCGCGGCATTGTTCGTGGCGTGCGCGCCAAGGAGCTCCGCGAGAAGAAGGACCGCCTCTGATCCTTGTCGATTCGAGCGGCTGGATCGAGTACCTGGCCAACCGACCGAAGGCGCATCGCTTCGCGACGTACCTCGAGGGGCGTGAGGCGCTTCTCATCTCCGCCATCGAGATCTACGAGGTCTACAAGGTGATCCGCCGGGACCTGCAGCGAAGAGCGCGCCCTGGAAGCCATCTCAGCGATGCGCCGCGCGACCATCGCGCCCGTGGACGAATCTCTCGCGCTCGAGGCTGCCGACGTGTCGCTCGCTCATGGTCTCGCCATGGCCGACTCGCTCGTATACGCGACCGCCAGGCGCTTTGGGGCGACGCTTGTCACTGGTGACAAGGATTTCGAGGGCCTCCCCGACGCTGTCGTCGTTCGGTGACGTGTCTCGCGATCTACATCTAGAACCGTTCGAGTTCCGGGATGACTTTCGTGGCCATCGCTTCCATGACGCGCGGGTCCTCACAGCCCACCAGGTACCCCATCGCCGCCTGCACGCCGACCTCGGAGAACCGGCCCAGCCGCTCGACCTCCCGGTCTGCTCGCTCGCCGCTGGGGCCCGGATCGAAGCGGGTGACGATCGTCTTCTCGATGGAGGCGTAGTCCCTGCCCTCACGCTGACAGTGCTCGCCGAGGATTCCCAGCAGCCTTCTGGTACCATGCGCGACGACCTACCCGGAGCCGGGGCATCACGTCTTCGGCGAAGCGCCGCATCGTGCGCTCGACCTCGGCCCGCGGCAGCATCGCGCCCTGGTCGAACCAGCAGATGATCTGCGAGAGGTTCAGCTCCTCCCGCGCGGCCTCGAGCTCGGTCGACGACCTCGGCGGCGTCGCCGAAGACCGCCTGGTCGCGGCAGAACCGCTCGTACGGCAGATTGGCGATCGTCTCCTCGATGCCGCGCAGGCGCGGCAGGTGGTCGCCGTAGGACACGGGCAGAGCCGAGAAGATGGCGTGCACGTTCTTGTAGTACTGGAGCACCCCGCCGCGCATCGCGTCGCGCGCGGCCGCGCCGCCCGGGCCCACGTGCACCGGGAACATCAGCGCCATCTGGTCCGCCTGCCACGCGTGGCCCGCCGCGCTCAGGTGTTCGCGATAGATCCCCAGGCACTCGCGGAGCTGGGGCAGCGGGGTGGTCGTCGTCCCCGAGTAGATGGGCAGGCCCAGGTCGCCGATATGCGCGAAGCTCTCCGGCGTGTGGACGCCGACGCGGATGGGCGGATGCGGCTGCTGGAGCGGGCGCGGGACCACCTCGAGATCCTCGACCTGATAGAACGTGCCGTGATAGCTGAAGCGATCCTGCGTCCACGCGAGGCGGATGATGTCGAGGGCCTCGTCGAAGCGGGCGCGGTTCTCTTTCACGGGCAGGCCGAATCCGTGGAACTGGGTGGGGATGGAGCCCCGGCCGACGCCGAACTCGAGCCGTCCGCCGGACAGGAGGTCGGCCGTCGCGGCCTGCTCCGCCAGGCTCAGGGGATGGTGAAGGGGCAAGAGGGTGACGGCGGTCCCGATGCGGATTCGCCGGGTGCGCTCCGCGATGACGGGTACCGCCATGAGCGGATTCGACAGGAGCGAGAAGGCCCCACCGAAGTGCAGCTCCGCGAGCCAGGCCACGTCGAAGCCGAGCGAGTCGGCGAGCTGGATGAGCTCGAACATCTCCGCGTAGCGCTCGGCGTGCGAGCGTCCGCGAGACTCCGGCGCCTGGAAGAAGAGCCCGAATCGCATCGCGTTTCAGGATACGCGCAAAGCCAGCCGCCGCGCTACGGTCTCGCCTGCGGTTGCCTTGTTCCCGCGCCGGGTCCAGACTGGCCCGGGTCAGGACCAACAGAACCCTTCCACCTCTCATCGAGGAGCGCTATCAATGGCACGACTCACCCCCATCACCAGCAAGGACCAGGTGGCGCCCGAGGCCCATGCGATAGTTAACGGCATCATCGAGAGCCGCGGCAGCCTGCACGGTCCGTTTTCGATGTTCCTCCACGCGCCGGAGCTGGCGGAGCGCGTGGCGCACCTGGGCGCTTACGTGCGCTTCGAGGGCGGCCTCGACATGCGGGTGCGCGTCCTCGCCGCGATGACGGTGGCGCGCGAGCTGGACGCGGTGTACGTCTGGGGCGCGCAGACCGGCAGCGCTCGGCGCCAGAGCGTGCCCGAGTCGACCATCACCGCCATCCGCGAGGGCCACCTGCGCGGCGTCCCCGCCGAGGATGCCCAGATCATCGACTTCACGCGGCGCCTCATGCGCGAGCACCGGGTGGACGACGCGACTGCCGCCGCGCTCCGGCAGCGCTTCGGCGACCGCGGCCTCATCGAGCTGACGGGCAGCATCGGCTACTATGCGCTTGCTCGCCATGACGGTGAACGTCTGCGAGCTCGAGGCGGCCCCTGGCGCCGAGGTGCTGAAGCGAGCGTCGGCATGATGCGCCATTTCCGATCGATCCGCGGCCTCGCGGCGATGGCCGCGCTGGCGCTCACCATCGCGCTCACGACGGCGATCGCCCCGCCGATCGAGGCGGCCCCCGAGGGACAGATCAGCTTCGCCGTCCACGTCACCCTGGCCCCGAAGTGGCTCGATCCCGGGGAGACGGAGTCGGCCATCACGCCGTTCATGATGCTCTACGCGATCCACGATGCCCTCGTCAAACCGATGCCGGGCGGCCTCAACACGCCAAGCCTGGCGGAGTCGTGGACGGCGTCGAAGGACGGCCTCACCTACGAATTCCTGCTGAGGAACGGCATCAAGTTCCACAACGGCGATCCCGTCACCGCGGAGGACGTGAAGTTCTCCTTCGAGCGCTACCGCGGCGGCGGCGCCAAGCTCTTCAAGGAGCGCGTGAAAGAGGTGCGGGTGGTCGACGCGCGCCGGGTGCGTTTCGTCATGAAGGAGCCGTGGCCCGACTTCATGACCTTCTACGGCACGACGGCCACCGGGGCCGGGTGGATCGTCCCCAAGAAGTACGTCGAGAAGGTCGGCGACGAGGGCTTCCTGAAGGCGCCCATCGGGGCGGGCCCGTACCGGTACGTCAGCCAGAACCAGGGCATCGACCTGACGCTCGAGGCCTTCGACGGCTACTGGCGCAAGGTGCCGAGCGTCAAGCGCCTGGTGCTGAAGAGCGTGCCGGACGAGACCACCGCGCGCCGCGGCGCTGAAGCGCGGCGAGGTCGACATCGCCTACTTCCTGAACGGGCCGATCGCCGAGGACGTGCGCCAGCACGCCGGGGCTCAAGCTCATGGCCGCGCGGACCAATACCATCTTCTTCCTCGACTTCGTCGAGCAGTGGGAGCCGAAGTCACCCTGGCACGACCAGCGCGTCCGCCTCGCCGCGAGCCTCGCCATCGACCGGAAAGCCATCAATGACGCCGAGTCGCTCGGCTTCTCGGGGCTGACCGGCAATATCGTGCCCCGCCACATGGAGTTCGCCCTGCCCATCGAGCCGCATCCCTACGATCCCAAGCGGGCCAAGCAGCTCCTCGCCGAGGCCGGCTATGCGAACGGATTCGACGCGGGCGACCTCACGCCGAACCCGCCGTACTTCGGGATGGGGAGGCGATCACCAACTACCTCGCGGCGGTGGGGATCCGGACCCGGCTCCGCAGCATGGAGCGCGCCGCCTTCCTCACCGCCTACCGCGAGAAGAAGCTCAAGGGCATCGTCATGGCCCCCAGGGCACGGCGGGCAATGCGGCCACGCGCATCGAGACGATGGCCACCAAGAACGGCCTCTACGCCTACGGCGTGCTGCCCGAGGTGGAGGATCTCTTCCAGCGCCAGGCCAAGGAGATGGATCGGAAGAAGCGCGAGGAGCTGCTCCACCAGGCCCAGAAGATCCTCCACGACAAGGTGGTCTTCGCCCCGATCTGGGAGAACGGGTTCATCCGCGGCGTCGGCTCCCGCGTGGAGGAGCCGGGGCTGAGCCTGATCCCGGCCTTCCCTACTCGGCGCCGCTCGAAGACTTGCGCCTGAAAAAGTAGCGCCTCGCACGCCGACGCCGCCGCGACGTGCGCGGCGGCGCGGGTGTGCGCGGTAGCTAGATCCTGAAGGCTTGCCTGGCCAGCAGCTTCCAACGGCCGTCTTGCTTTTGCCACACCATCAGGACGCCGATCTTGATCGCGTTGGTCTTGCCTTCACTTTCGTTCTCGCCGGTCAAGATGTGACGGGCGATCGCGTTGTTGCCGACGATCTGGGTGGTCTGATCAGTCAGGGTAATGAACTTCCAGACCGATCGTCCGCTCACGGCGGCGTCGATGAACTGGCTCTTTGTTTCGATCCTCCCGGCCGAATGGCCATAGCTGAGCTGATCCGCGCAGAGCGCCTCGAATTGGCCTCGATCCTTGGCAACCATGGCTTTCCGGAAGGCTTCGACCGCCTGCGCAACGGCCGCCTCGTCGCCTGTTTGAGCAGCGACCTCCGAGCCGAGACCCAAGACGACCGCGCCGAGCGCGCTCGCGCCTGCCAATACCAGATGACGGCGAGTGATCCACATGTTTCTCTCCTTTGAGATCCAAGGCACGTTGTCGATACCCACCTGCTGTGGCAACCCACGTCACTTCCCGCGCTGGCGGCGGCCTGACGCATGGCCTGCAAGTACGCGGTGCTGCTCTGCTGGAGCAGGCGGCCCACGCTGCCGTGGAAGTACTGCACACCCAGGCCCAGGAACTTCGGAATGAGATTGTCGGGGCAGCTACACCCGGCAATGCGTCCGGCGCCGGTGATCGTCGCGACGCCGCGCTCCATCACCTTCTGCACGTCCGGGTGGGCCTGCTGGCCGGTGTAGCCCATGGACTGGGACAGGTCGCCGGAACCGATGAAATACACATCCACCCCCGGCACCGTGACCAGCTCCGGCAGGTTCTCGATGGCCTCCACCTCCTCCAGCATCAGGCACACCAGCGTCTCGCGGTTGGCGTCCTTGGCGTAGTCCGCGGTGGTGCCCTCGAAGCCGTACCGGGCCGGGCGACCGCCGCTGAAAATGCCTCGGTGCCCTTCCGGGGCGTATTTCACGGCGTCCACGGCGGCGCGGGCTTCTGCCGCCGTGTTGACGTGGGGAATCTGCACACCCCAGGCGCCCCGATCCAGGAACGGCGCGATGATCTCCGGCTTGTTCCCCACCGGGCGCACGATCGGCGCCATGCCGGTCATCTCGGCGGCGGCGATGCAGGCCTCGGCGGTGTCCACCGTGATGGAGCCGTGCTCGTTGTCGAGCAGAATCCAATCGAATCCGAGGTAGCCCAGCATCTCCACCACCGTTGGCGAGGGGAAGGTGCACATGACGCCGAAGGCGGCCTTCCCGGCGTAGAGCCGTTGCTTCAGGGTGTTCTCGCGCATGATCGCTCCCCGTCCTTGCTCATTCGGCGTGCCCGGCCGCAGCCGAGCATGCCCGAGCCGGCGTGGGAGTCAATCGGCCCTCACCTGTGCTTGACCATGTTTCCGCGGACGGGCTAAGCTCGCGCCGGGGGTGACCACCATGACTGAGCGCGCGCTGAGCGGGATGCGTATCCTCGACCTGACGCAGTTCGAAGCGGGCACGACGTGCACCCAGTTCCTCGGCTGGCTCGGCGCCGACGTCATCAAGATCGAGCCGCCGGGTGGCGAGCAGTCGCGGCGAAACCGGCCGGAGGTGCCGGGGCTCGACGCGATGTTCTTCCTCGTCTTCAACGCGAACAAGCGCAGCGTGTCGATCGACCTGAAGAATCCCGACGGCAAGGCGCTGTTTCTCCGGATGGTCGAGCGCGCGGACGTCGTGGTCGAGAACTTCGCACCCGGGCTCATGGAGAAGCTGGGGCTCGACTACGAGCGGCTGCGCGCGGTGAATCCGCGGATCATCATGGCCCGCATCAAGGGCTTCGGGCTCTCCGGCCCCTATCACGAGTACAAGAGCTTCGACATGATCGCCCAGGCGATGGGCGGCGTGATGAGCGTGACGGGGTTCGTCGACCGCGAGCCGATCCGCTGCGGCGCGGCCATCGGCGACACCGGCACCGGGGTGCACACGGCGGGCGCCATCATGGCCGCCTACATCCAGCGCCAGCGCACCGGGCAGGGACAGCTCGTCGAGGTGTCGATGCAGGAAGTCATCGCCAACTTCCTCCGCGGGCGCTACGTGGACCACTACCGGGACAACAAGCCCAGCGAGCGCCGCGGCAACGCGCTGAGCGGCGGGGTTCCGGGCGGCGCGTATCCGTGCGCGCCCGGCGGGCTGAACGACTACGTGTACATCTACGCGCAGCCGATCAACCCGGAGATGTGGCGGCAGTTCGCGATCGCCATCGGCCGCGAGGACCTGCTCACGGACCCGCGCTGCAAGGACGCCAAGACCCGCTGGGAGCACCGCGAGGAGCTGAACGCGATCTTCCGCGCGTGGACGGGGGCGCGGACGAAGCACGAGGTGCTGGCCGTCCTGGGCAAGGCGGGCGTGCCCTGCGGCGCTGTGCTGGACACCGGCGAGGTGCTCGACGACCCGCACCTGAACGCGCGCGGCCAGATCACGACCATCGATCACCCCACGCGCGGCCGCTTCCGGCTGCCGGGCTGCCCTGTGCGTCTCTCCGACTCACCGGCGGTGACGACGGCGCCGCCGCTCGCCGGCCAGCACACCTCGGAGGTGCTGGGCGAGGTGCTCGGCCTCTCGAAGGACGACGTCGCGAACCTGCAATCGCGCGGCGTCGTCGCCTGAGCGATTCGGGAAGGAGGACAGACCGATGGACGTGAAACCGCTGGTGAAGGGCCTGCTCGCCCGCAACCGCGAGGTGCTGGAGGGCACCATGGCCGATGTGGAGAGCGAGCACGCGCACTGGGCGCCTCCGGGCAAGGCGCTGCCGCTGGGCGCGCTCTACATCCACGTGCTGACCGCGGAAGATTTCTTCATCCAGGGCCTGCTCAAGGGTGGCGCGCCGCTGTGGGACTCGAGCTGGAAGGACAACATGGGGCTCAGCGAGCCACGCCCGCCGCGAGGTCAGCCATGGGAGGACTGGGCGCGCCGGGTGCGGATCGACATGCCGAAGCTGCGCGAGTACGGCAAGACGGTGTTCGCCGCCACCGACACCTACGTCGACGGCCTGAGCGAGACCGACCTGGCAAAGGAGATCGAGTTCATGGGCCGCAAGATGCCGCTGGTCGCCTTCTTCCTGGGCGTGATGTGCACCCACTGCGCCAACCACGCGGGCGAGATCTCCACCCTCAAGGGGCTGCAGGGACTGAAGGGCTATCCCTTCTAGCAGGATGCGGTCGGAGAAATGGCAGCGAGAGCGATGAGAAGGGTTCAGCTGCGAGGCGGGCGCCCGAGGGCAGCCGGCGAGGCGTACCTCTGTACGTTGAGCCGGCTGTCGAGGGCGCCAACGAAGCAGATGGGCCCTTCTCATCGCTCTCGCCGGGGATGAAGCGAGTCGGCCTCATCGGCTGCGGGGCGATCGGCCGTCCCGTCGCCCGGGCGCTGCTGGCCGGGACGGCCGGGGCGCATTCGCTCGCGGCGGTGCTGGCCCGCTCCGCGCGCCAGCTCGATGGGTTCGAGGTGACGGCCGACGTCGAGGCGTTCCTGGCCGGCCGCTACGACCTCATCCTCGAGACGGCCGGGCCCGCCGCCTTCCGCGCCCTGGTGCCGGCGGCGCTCGAGCGCTGCGAGGTGTGGGCGGTGAGCCCGATCCCGCTCGCCGATCCGGTGCTCGAGCAGCGAGGTCCGTCGCATCGCGGCGACCACGGGGCACGCGCTCCGCATCGCGCCCGGCGCGCTGGCGGCCTTCGATGGCATCGCCACCGCGATGGCGGCCGGCCTCGAGCGCCTGGACGTCTTCATCGACCTCGGCGCCGGGAAGGCGTCCGCGCCCGAGCTCCTGTTCGAGGGCACCGCGCGCGCCGTCGGGCTGCGCTTTCCCGAGGGCGTCAACGTCGTGATCGCGGCGGCGCTGGCCGGCCCGGGCCTCGACGCGACGCAGGTCCGCGTGATGCGACCGCCCCGGGGACGGTCGGCCGCACGATGGGATTCACGGTGCGCTCGCGGGCGGGCGTCTTCGAGCTGACCGCCAGGCCGCGCGTCGTTCCCGCCGAGGACATCCACACCGTCGCGGCCAGCCTGATCGCCATGCTGCGCCGCGAGACGGCCGGCATCGTGGTCGGGTGACGCTGGACGCCTTGATGTCGCCTGCGCTCCCGGAGATACTCGGCGAGCGCTGGGACGCGCGACCGAACCCGGTGGAGGTGCGATATGGCACGCGACGGCTATCTGATCCTCGACAGCGACCTGCACATGATGGAGCCGGACGATCTCTGGGCCCGCTACCTCGAAGGTCCACATCGAGCGAGCCCGCCGCGGTTCTTCGGCGGGCAGCAGCAAAAGCTCAGCGACAGCTCCGAGGACAAAGGCCACGCCGATACCATCATGGGGATGGAGGTGCAGGGGCTGGCGATTCCCGCCCATGGCAAGGCGACGGCCGCCACCGCGTCCAGCCGCGAGCTGCGGCGCCGGAGCCGCGCGCGGCACCCACACTTCCAGGTCGCGCGCGGGCGCGGCTTCGATCCGGACTCGACCCTGACCGCGATGGATATCGAGGGCGTCGACGTCGCCGTCATGTACGGCACGCGCGGGCGGCAGGTACTGATGCACGACGACCTCGCGCCGGACTACGCGGCGGCGCTCGCGCGTGCCTACAACAATTGGGCGCACGACTATTGCCAGAGCGAGCCGAGGCGGCTGAAGTTCGCCGCCCAGGTGGCGATGCACAGCATCCCGGCGGCGATCGAAGAGGCGCGCCGATGCGTCAGGGAGCTCGGCGCCGTCGCCATCATCGGCACCCCGAACCCGGTCAACGGCCAGCATCTGCACGACGAGGCGTGCGAGCCGCTGTGGAGTGCGCTGGAGCAGCTCGACGTGCCGATCGGCTTTCATCCGACCGGCAACACCTCGCTCAAGGACGATGCCGGGCGGCGCTTCGTCGGCCACGCCAACTTCCACCCGATTGCCCATGCCATTCGCAATCCGGTCGAGCTGATGGGGGCCATCGCCAGCATGACCACCGGCGGAATCCTCGATCGCCACCCGCGGCTGCGCTGCGCCTTTCTCGAAGGGACCGCCGGCTGGCTCCACTGGTGGCTGTGGCGGCTCGATGACCAGTGGGAGAAGTTCGGCCCCGGCTGCGAGCATCAGCTCTCGATGCCACCCAGCGAATACTTCAAGCGCCAATGCTACATCGCGCTCGATGTGGACGAGGAGCCGGCGGTCGACGTCGTCAACAAGATGGGCGCCGACTTCTTCGTGGTCTCGACCGACTATCCGCATTCCGACGGCGCGTTTCCCGAGGCGATGGAGCAGTTTTTCGGACTGCCGTTCAGCCCTGACGTCCGCCGCAAGATCCTCTGGGACAATTGCGCACGCCTCTACCACATCGACACGCCGGCGGCCGCGCTTGACGAAGGACGCCAGCCGCGTCTCCGCCACCCTCGACTAGCTTGGTCAAACTGCGCGCCGGAGGATATGACGCCATGAACATGCACGAACCCGTAACCCAGCTGCAGATCGACCAGCGCGTCTTCGACCTGTACGACGAGTACTGCCATGGAGGCATCGACCGGCGCGAGTTCCTGGCGCGGGCCGCGCTCGTGGTGGGCGGTCTGGCCATGGCGCAGGCGCTGCTGCCGCGCTACGCCGAGGCGCAGACGATCTCGTTCACCGATACGCGGATCAAGGCGCAGTACGTGAGCTATCCCTCGCCGGGTGGCAACTCGGGGCAGATGCGCGGCTACCTGGTGCAGCCGGCAGGGCCGGGGCCGTTTCCGGCGGTGCTGGTGATCCACGAGAACCGCGGGCTCAATCCCTATATCGAAGACGTGGCGCGCCGCGCCGCGGTGGAGGGATTCCTCGCGCTTGCGCCCGACGGCCTGTTCCCGGCCGGAGGCTATCCGGGCAACGACGACGACGGCCGTACGCTGCAGGCCGGTCTGGACCAGGGCAAATTGCGCACCGACATGCTCAACGGTGCGCGCTTTCTGAAGGCGCACAAGCTGTCCACCGGCAAGCTCGGCGTGACGGGCTTCTGCTGGGGGGTAGCACGACCAATTTCCTCGCGGCGGCGCTCGGTGCCGACATGCAGGCGGGCGTGCCGTACTATGGCGCGGCCACCGAGACGGCCAGCGTGCCGAAGATCAAGGCGCCTCTGCTGATCCAGTACGCCGAGAGCGACGAGAGAATCAACGCAATGTGGCCGGCGTTCGAATCGGCCTTGAAGGCCGCGGGCGTCCCGTACCAGGCGCATATCTATCCCGGCACCCAGCACGGCTTTCACAACAATTCGACGCCGCGCTACAACGAGCCGGCGGCCAAGCTATCCTGGGAACGGACGATCGCCTTCTTCAAGACACACCTCGCCTGAATGCTCGAGCGAGGCTCGCCTCACCGCTCAGGGAGTAATCGTGAGCGGCTTGGCGGTCACGTTGTTGTTCTCGTTCGACTCGGCGACGGTGTTGTCGGCGTCGGCGATCGGCGAGGATGTAGTAGTTGCCGGAGGCCGTGCCGGGCGGGATCGTCACCGCCGTCTGCGGGCCGACGCTCGACGCGCCGGTCCCCAGCCGTAGCCAGTGAATTGGCGTTCAGTCGCGAGGCATCTAGTCATCGGAGACCTCTGTCTTCTCTCGTTCCGGGTCGGGGAAAGCGCCCGTCGGGGATCAACTCGACACGGGAAGGATCTCCAGCGTCTCACGTTCGCCGGTGTTCCTATCAATCTGGCGACGCTATGTGGTCGACGTGACGTTAAACGGCACTCGTGCAGGCGACCGTACGGGCGTTGACAAGGAGACGGCGACCGCCGAGACTATCCGCCCCAGGAGGATCCCGACCATGCGAGCCAATGACGAACATGCCCTCCTGCCCACCTTGAAGCGGCAGCTCGTCGAGCGCCAGATCGAGCGCCGCGAGTTCCTGCGCTACGCGACGCGTGCTCGGCATGGCGGCGCCGACCGCCTATGCCTTCGTGGCCAAGGTCACCGGCGAGACGCTGATCGTGCCGGCGGAGGCTCAGGGTGCCCTGCCCAAGGGCGGCACCCTGCGGCTCGCCATGCGCTGCCAGGACCTCAAGAGCCCCCACACGTATAGCTGGGTCGAATCGTCCAACTCCGCGCGTCAGGTCCTCGACTACCTGACGGTGACCGGCGTCGACAATATCACCCGCCCGAGCCTCGTCGAGAAGTGGGAGCCCAGCCCCGACCTGAAGACGTGGACGCTACGCCTGCGCAAGACCGTCAGAAGTGGCACAACGGCCGGCAGTTCACCGCCGACGACGTCGTGTGGAATCTGAAGCGGGTGCTCGACCCCAAGACCGGCTCTTCCGTCGCTCGGCCTCATGAAGGGCTTTCTCCTCGAGGACGTCGAGACGGGCGAGAAGGACGACAAGGGCGAATCCCGAAGTCTTCCGCCTCTGGGACGCCAGCGCCATCCAGAAGATCGACGACTTCACCGTGCGCCTCAACGGCAAGTCGGCGCAGCTCGCGGTGCCCGAGCGGCTCTTCCACTACCGCTCCTCATCGTCGACCCGGCGGAGAACGGCGAGTTCAAGGTGGGCTCGAACGGCACGGGCGCCTTCACGCTCACGGCCAACGAGGTCGGCCGCACGCAGCGAGTGCTCAAGGCGCGCAAGGAAGCTGCTGGGGCGGCGGGCCGCACCTCGACCAGCTCGAGTTCATCGACCTCGGCGACGACCCCGCCGCCTCGGTGGCGCGCTCGCCTCAGGCAGGTGGACGGGCTCTACGGCACCGACATCGTCCAGCTCGAGGCGCTCCAGAAGATCCCGCACGTGCAGATGTACCAGGTGGCCACGGCCTACACGGCGACGGCGCGGATGCAGCCGGTGAAGCCCTTCGACGACAAGCGCGTCCGTCAGGCCATGCGCTCACGCCATCGACTCGAACGCGGTCCTCCAGATCGCGCATCGCGGCTCTCGGCCAGCCCGGCGAGCATCATCACGTCAGCGCCGTCCATCCGGAGTACGCGAAGCTCGCGCCGCCGCAGCGCGATGTCGCCCGGGCCAAGCTGCTCGCGGAGGCGGGTCGCCAGAACGGCATCGACGTCGAGATCATCTGCCGGCCTCAGCCCGCCTGGGAGCTGCTCTCGCCGTGCAGACCATGGTGGAGCAATGGAAGGAGGCGGGCATCGCGCGTCAAGATCAACGTCATGCCCTCAACGCAATACTGGGAGGTGTGGACCAAGGTTGCCGTTCGGATTCACCACCTGGGCCCATCGCCCGCTCGGGGATCATGAGCTTGGCGCTGGCGTATCGCGCTCGGGCGGGCCGTGGAACGAGTCCAAGTATTCCAATCCCGAGTTCGACCGCTTGCTCAACCAGGCGGAGGGCACGCTCGACGTCACCGCGCGACGCGAGATCATGGCCAGGCTCGAAGCCATCCTGCGGGACGACGGACCCATCGTGCAGCCGGTGTGGCGGTCGATCTTCACCTTCCTCGACAAGCGCGTGCAGGGCTTCCGGCTGCACCCGACGCTCTACATCTTCGGTCACCAGCTCGCCATCCAGGCGTGATGGCCCGCCAACCCCGCAAGACCGGAGGCGCTCGGAAGACCGGGACCAGAGCGTGCCTGGGTCGAAGCCGCTCGGACTGCTCGACGGCTCGCCCGAGGGCCGGTGATCTGCGCCGAAGGGTATCTGTTCGAGTTCGAGCGGCGCGGATATCTGCAGGCGGGCGCCTATGTGCCGGAGATCGTGCTCGATCGGCCGGATCTGGTGGAGTCGCTCCACCGCGAGTTCGTCCACGCGGGCTCGGATGTGGTCGAGGCCTTCACCTACTACGCCCACCGCGCCAAGCTGCGGATGGTGGGCCGCGAGGAAGACCTCGCCAGGATCAATCGCACGGCGCTTCGCATCGCCAGGAAGGTCGCGCGGAGCACCGGCACCCTCTGGCCGGAGACATCTGCAGCACCAGCATCTACGATCCCAGCGAGTCGAAGTCACACAAGCAGGTGCGTCGGATCTTCGACGAGCAGATCAGAGTGGGCGGTCGAGGCCGGGCGTCGACTTCATCGTGGCCGAGACGTACTCGTTCGGAGGCGAGGCCACTCCTCGCCCTCGAGGCGATCAGGCAGTCCGGCCGCCCCGCCGTGGTCACGCTGGCCATCCCGCGCGACGGCACCACGCGGGAGGCTGGAACGTGGCCGATGCGTGCCGCCGACTCCGAAGCGGGCGGCGCCGGCCGTGGTCGGCCTCAACTGCGCCCGGGGACCAGCCACGACGATGCCGCTGCTCCAGGAGATCCGCGCCGCCGTCTCGTGTCACGTGGCCGCGTTGCCGGTTCCTTACCGGACGACGGCGGCGGAGCCGGTCTTCCAGAGCCTGACGGACCCGTCCCTTCCGACAACCGCGCCTTCCCCACCGCGCTCGATCCGTTCCTCTGCAACCGCTACGAGATCGCCGAGTTCGGGAAGGACGCGCTGGCGCTCGACGTCCGCTATCTCGGCGTCTGCTGCGGCGCGGGACCGCATCATATCCGGAGCCTCGCCGAGGCGCTCGGGCCGCCGGCCGCCCGCGAGCCGCTTCTCGCCGGACATGTCCAGCACATCCTGCTTCGGCAGCGACAAGCGGTTGTGGCGAGGGAACCTCGGTATGGCCGGCAGACGTACGGCGCCGCTAGAGCGATGAGAAGAGCCCATCTGCTTCGTTGGCGCCCTCGTCAGCCACGGCTCAACGTACTGCAGAATGTACGCGCTCGCCGGCTTCGCCATTCGAGCGCGCCGCCTCGCACGCTGGACCCTTCTCATCGCTCTAGCCGGATCTCTCCGACGGGCTCCTAGCCGCGCGACATGGAACAGGGGAAAGGGGCGGCGGTCGTCATCATCGGCGGTGGAGTCACCGGTCTCAGCGCGGGATGGTGGCTCGCGCGTTCCGGCGTCGACGTGCTCGTCCTCGAGAAGAACATCGTGGGGTGGGAAGCCTCCGGGCGCAATGGCGGGGCGCCACTCACGTCTACAGTCCCTTCGGCCTCGAAGAGCAGCGCCTCTGGCCGCAGATGGACGACCTGCTCGGATACCCGACCGAGCACCAGCCGTACCGGATCGGCGTGGCGCTGAGCGAGGCGCAGCTCGCGCTGGCGCGGCGCTGGGCCGAGATAGGCGAGACACGCGGCTTCAAGTGGGAGCTGCTCGATCGCCAGCAGCTCAAGGAGCTGGTGCCCATCGTCGGCGACAATGCCATCGGCGGGACCTATCTCCACTTCGGAGGGCATGCCAATCCGCAGCGGACGGTGCAAGCGTACGCCTGGGCGCTGCAGGATCACGGCGGGCGAATCCTCCAGCACACGACGGTGACGGACTCACGATGCGCGGCGGTCGCGTCACGGCGGTCGAGACCACGCAGGGCGCGTTCGGCGCCGACACGGTGATCATCGCGGCGGGTCCGCAGACGGGACTCTTCGCGGAGATGCTCGGCGTCTCGCTTCCGCTCGCACCCGCCCGCGTCGAGATGATCGCCACGGAGCCGCTGCCGCTCATGCGCCACGGCGGCGTGGCGGGCAACGGCCTCTACGGCCGGCAGACCCTGCGCGGAAATCTCGTCTATGGCGGCGGGCCTCACGAGTGGATCAACGTGCCCGACATGGCGACGCCGGATCATCCGAACACGCCGCTGGTGCGAAACCTCGGCGCGCCGGCTGGCCGAGCTCTCTGCCCGGGGCCGCCCACCTGCGTGTGATCCGCGCCTGGGGCGGCATCGTCGAGAACACGCCCGACGGGCTTCCCGTCATCGATCGGCTGTCGTCCCCGACAATGTCATCCTCGCGACCATGTCGAGCGTCGGGTTCGGGCTCTCTCCGGCGGCCGGAAAGGGCATCAGCGAGCTCGCGATGCATGGCCGGTGTCTCTTCGCCGATCTCTCGGCGCTCGCCCTGGGTCGCTTCGCCGATACGCCGCCCGACTGGCGTGAGCGGGCCGGATGGATCCCGACGACTGCCTCCGTCGCGCGAGATCGCGGCCGGAGGCTCGCGGTGACCGTCGACACCCGATCCATCGCGGACAAAGGCCCCGCAGCCCGAGCGCCACGTCGCCGTGGTCGTCGTCGGCGCCGGCGCCGCCGGCGTGGCCGCCGCGATCGAGGCGGCCCGGGCCGGCGTCGAGGTCCTGCTGATCGACGAGAACCCCATCGACAACGACATGATGGCCATGGACGTGCCGCTCTACTTCGGCCAGCGCATGGAGGCGTCTGTCCGGAACCGCGCCCTGATGATGGAGCGCGTGGTCGCGACGAACCCCGCGCTGGCCGAGGCGCACGAGGCCGGCGTCGACGTCCAGCTCGGCACCTACGTCTGGGGCGCCTTCGTCAATGGGCCGACCGTGCGCGAGCTGCCGGGACCCATGCTCGGCCTCGCCGATGACCGGCGCTCCTGGCTCGTCGGCTACGACCGGCTCATCGTCGCCGCCGGGCGCGCGACGTGGCCATGGGCTTCCCGGGCTGGGAGCGCGCCGGCGCGATGGGAGCGAACGGCGCCGTCTCTCTCCTCACCCGCTATCGCGCGCTCGGCTCGAAGCGCATGGTCATCGTCGGCTCGGGAGACCTGGGCCTCAGGACGGCCGCCCTGGCGCTCGAGAGCGGCGTGGCCGTCGCGGGAATCGTCGAGGTCGCAACTGCCGTGCGTGGCGACGAGGAGATCGCGCGCTCACTCGCCGGCCGCGGCGTGCCGTTCTACACCGCTCACACGATCCGCGAGGCGCGCGGCCGGGTCGGCGAGATCGAGTCGGTGATCCTGGTCCAGATCGACGGCGACCTCGATCCTGTCGCCGGCAGTGAGCGCGAGATCGCGTGCGACACGGTCTGCCTCGCCCTCGGCCTCGCGCCCAACGTGGAGCTGCTCCACCTCGTCGGCGCGCGGCTCGTGTTCGCCTCGGCGCTCGGCGGCTGGGTCCCCGCGATCGATGACGCCATGCAGACCAGCGTCCCCACCGTCTTCGCCGCCGGCGACTGCGCGGGTGTCCACGACGGCATGCTCGCCGATCCGGACATCGCTCGCGTCCAGGGCCGCCTCGCCGGAATCGCCGCGGCCCAATCCCTCGGCGCCGTCACTCCCAAGGTCCCTCTCCCCACCCGCGGAGGGGCCGATGAGGGCGCATCAGTCCACACCCACTGGCAGCAGTGGCTCCGGTCCCTCATCCAGGCCGGAGGCTGGGAGGTCAACATCTGCCAGTGCGAAGAAGTCACGCGACGCGAGCTCGTCGAGGTCAAGCCCCCGCGCTATCTCAAGTGGGAGTCTCCGCAAATGGACGCGCGCAGCCTCGGCACCATGCTCCGCGACGGCCCGGTCAATCAGGACCAGATCAAGCGCCTCACCCGCGCGGGCATGGGCCCCTGCCAGAGCCGCCGCTGCCGAGAACAGGTCGGGCTGCTCGTCGCGCAGGCCACCGGCACCTCCATCGATCGAATTCCGCTGCCAAGCTTCCGCCCGCCCATCCGCCCGCTGCCCTTGAACGTGCTCTGGCCCACGGACGAGCCGCCGGCCATGCGCGAGGAGTGGGTGAGCTGGTTCGGCATCCCGACCCAGTTCAGTCCCCACTGGGAGGCCGGCATGGCCATCGCCGAGCCCACGGCGCAGACCCGCCTCATCCTGAGCGATTCAGATCCTGCCGGATACTAGTTCGCGGCATCCTCAGTCCAACGAATCTGGCGCTCAACGTGCTGCGGCTCGCGGCGGCGCTCTTCTGGCATGAGCCCGCCCCGCCAGGTCGACGAGCGCGAGCCAGCCTGCCCGACGCGGCCGTGTCCCACGTGCGGGAGGCGTGATCCCGGTGAACTGCCGGGCCGGTCATGCGATTACCTACGATGACCGCGCCAGGTGTGGGGCGACTAGTCGGCAATGCACGGCCCGGAGGCCGTGCGGAAGGTATTGTCCAACCAGACGGTGCGGCGACAATCCGAGTTCCGATCCTGAACGTCGTAGAGTTCGTTGTCGGATTGCTACATTCGTCAGAAGAGACGTCGCCACCGGCTCCGGCACAGACGGCCGGAGGTCGTCCGGAGGATGCACTACTATTCCATACTGGTTGCGCGTCGCCACGTTGAAGCGGACACGAACCGCTGGGCTCCTACCGCCACCGTAGCAATCACCGCAGTCGTTCACCTCAATCTCGAATCCAAATCGGCCGTTCCGTTTGGCGACGTTCGCCAGCACGGTGATGCCGTAGGCGTCGAAGATGCCGAACCCCGCCTCGCCATTGCGCTGGCTACATTCCCCACGACATTGCTGGAGGTGTAGGTCCCGAAGACGAACCCATATTGTCGGTTATCGATCGATCGGTTCTCAATGATCTGATTCTCTAGTCCGGGGCCGCCGTCCTGAAACCCAATTCGATGGGCAATGGCCACATTCCGCAGAAGGATCGTTGCGTAGATTCGGTCGAGGTAGAAGCCGGTTGCCCGTCCCATTCCCCATCGATACGTTGTCGACAACAAGGTTCGACCACGCTCTACTCAGCCAGAATCCGCCTTGTTGTTTCTGGCGGTATTAGCCTGAACACGTTGCCTGCACCCGGACAACATTCCTCTCGCTGGAATGCTTGGAAGCCGATGTCATTGCCTTCCGCGACCATGCCCTTTACCACGGCAGAAATGCATCGCGAGAACGCCGACGGCGCATCCCCTGACTGTGCCGTTTTTCAGCGTCCCGTCGAAGACCCGGATGCCAACGCCCTGCAGGCCAAGACCGCCGGCTGGAAGGGATGGAGGGGAAGACGGCTGACGGTGTGCCCCCTGAGGTTGAGGGTGGCCCCGGCCAAAACATTCAAGACGCCGAAAATCCCGTTATCGTCAGAGCGAAGTGTCGGTGGGCACACGAGGTCGTGGTCGAGCGTGTATCTACCCCGGCCCCAGGACGGCACCGCATCCGATCGAGGCAGCGTGAGCGGGGCCTATCAATGCGACCATCATTCCTGCCGCGAGGAGTAGCGCTATGCGCATGTGACGTCCTCTCTTGGGGCGCGATCTTCAACGGAGCCCCGGTCGGGCCATTGGCGTAGCTCTCGAGGCGAGGCGCTCTCAAGCCGGGCGAGAGGTGTCTACTCGTGCCCGCCACGTGGCTGCAGCGCAGGTGCCATGAGGAACAACCATCGCAACGTGGTGTCGTTCCACGACTGGCCAAGGATTAGCGCCCAGTGGAACAGCGACCATGCGACAGTTTGGTGAAATGATTTCCCTGATTTGCCGGCCACCTCACGGACGAGCTGAGTTCATTACCCACTCTTCCAACGACCGGGAGACGAGCCACTCACGCCAATGCCTGCGCTCTGAAGCTGAGTCAGCTCCTCCGCGGGGATGTGGCAGACGATGCGATGCCCGCCCGCGAGCTGCAGGGTGGGCGGCGGGATCTCGTCGCAGATGGCGCCGACTCGCCGAGGGCAGCGGCCGCTGAACGGGCAGCCGCGCGGGATCTCGGTCGCGCTCGGCAGCGGGCCCTCGAGGACGATGCGGGCGCCCTGGGCGTCGGGGTCGGGCACGGGGACGGCGGAGAGGAGCGCTTCCGTGTACGGGTGAAAGGGCGGCGCGAAGACGTCGACGGCCCGGCCGAACTCGACGACGGCGCCCAGGTACATCACCGCGACGTGATCGGCGAGGTAGCGCACGACCGAGAGGTCGTGGGAGATGAAGATCAGCGTGGCGTTTCGCTCGGCCTGGATCTCGTTCAGCAGGTTGATGATCGAGGCCTGCACGGAGACGTCGAGCGCGGAGACGGGCTCGTCGGCCACGATCACGTCGGGATTGCCGGCCAGCGCCCGCGCGATGGCCACGCGCTGCTTCTGGCCTCCCGAGAGCCGGTCGGGCTTGCGGCCGGCAAGCTCCGGCGGCAGCTTGACCACGTCGAGGAGGCGCGCGACCTCGCTCGCCGCTTCGCTGCCGGACAGGCGACGCAGGCGCCGGAGCGCCCGGCCAATCGCATAGCCGACGCTGTGGCTCGGGTTGAGCGTGCTGTCGGGGTTCTGGAACACCATCTGGATCGTGCGCTTGAGCGCGAGCGGCCGTGATTCCACGCGGGTCGAGGCCACCTCGATGCCCTCGAGCTCGACGTGGCCGGAGCTCGCCGTCTCGAGCCCGGCCAGCACCTTGGCCAGCGTGGACTTGCCGCAGCCAGACTCGCCGACGATCGCGAGGGTCTCACCTTTCGTGGCGATCAGATCGATGCCATTGAGGGCACGCACCGGCGCGCGGCCCGATCCAAAGAGACCGCGGCGCTGACGGTAGAGCTTCTCGAGGCCGTCGATCCTCACGGCGACCTCGCCCGAGGATCGCTCGGCGGCGGCGCCCGCCGCACTTCGCTTGCGCTCCCATCGAGGAAGCTCCGCGGCCCGCACACACTGCACCCGATGTCCGGCCTCGCCGGCAAGCGGCAGGACGGGAATCGCCTGCGCAGTACAGCGGCCGGGCTCGACCTGAGCACAGCGCGCGGCAAAGCCGCAGCCGACGGGCCGCGCGAGAGCCGGCGCCACCTGGCCCGGGATGGGCACGAGCGGGGCCTGTCGCTTGTCGCGGCCGAGCGACGGCAGGCAGTCGAGAAGCCCGCGCGTGTAGGGATGACGCGGATTCCTGAACACCTGCCGGATCGAGCCTTCCTCGACCAGCTCGCCGGCGTACATGACGCCGATCCGGTCGCACACTCGCACGACCGTGCCCAGGTTGTGGCTGATGAAGAGGACCGATGTGCCGTGACGCTGGCGGAGCTCGCGCACCAGCTCGAGCACGGCCGCCTCCACGGTCACGTCGAGCCCCGTGGTCGGCTCGTCCATGATCAGCAGCGCGGGCTCGGCGATGAGGGCCATCGCGATGACGATGCGCTGCTGCTGGCCACCCGAGAGCTGATGCGGGTAGCGCCCCAGCACGCTCTCGCCATCCTGCAGCCTGACCTCGGCGAGCATCTCGAGCGCGCGAGCGCGGGCCGCCCGCTCGCCCAGGCCCTCGTGGAGCATCGGCACTTCCATGAGCTGGCGGCCCACCGTCATCACCGGGTTGAGGCTGGCCATCGGGTCCTGGTACACCATGGCGACGCGACGGCCCCGCATCGCGCGCAGCTCGCTCACCGTCATCGCGGCGACGTCACGGCCCTCGAAGACGATCCGCCCGCCCACGATGCGGCCCGCTCGACCCAGATAGCGCACGATCGCCAGCGCCACCGTGGACTTGCCGCACCCGGACTCGCCGACCAGCCCCATCGCCTCCCCGGGAGCGATGCTGAAGGTCAAGCCGGGCACGACGTTGACCTCGCCCGCGCGGCCGAAGTACGAGATGCGGGCGTTCTCGAGCGCGAGAATCGGCGTGTCAGTCACGGAGCCCGATCTCCCGCAGGCCGACCGCCAGCAGGTTGAAGCCGATCACGAGCGAGGAGATCGCCGCGCACGGGAAGAGGGCCATGTGCGGCCAGACGGACATCATGCCGTAGGTGTCCTCGACCATGCCGCCCCAGTCGGGGTCGGGCGGCGGCAGGCCGATGCCCAGGAACCCGAGGGCGCCGATGATCACCACGTTGTAGCCGGTGCGCAGGCACATGTCCACGATCAGGGGCCCGCGCGCGTTCGGCAGGATCTCGACGAGCATGATGTAGAGCGGCGACTCCCCGCGCATCTTCGCGGCGGCGACGTACTCGCGCTCCCGCAGCTCGATGGTGAGGCCGCGCACGATGCGCGCGATGATCGGGGCCTTCGTCAGCGTGAGCACGCCGATGATGTTGAGGGCCGAGGAGCCGAAGTGAGCCAGGATGATCATGTAGAGGATGATCACGGGGAACGACAGCACGATGTCGCACGCGCGCACGATCACGAGATCGATGGCGCCGCGGTAGTAGCCGGCGGTCAGCCCGAGGAGCGAGCCCAGGATGGCCGCGCCCAGCACCGCCAGCGGCGCCACCGTCAGCACCGTCCGCGCGCCCCACAGGATGCGCGAGAGGATGTCACGGCCGAGATGATCGGTGCCGAGCCAGTGGGCGGCCGACGGCGTCGGGTGCGCGAGGGCAGCCACGTCGTTGGCATTGGGCGGATACGGGGCGATCGCCGGCGCCAGGGCCGCCGCGGCGACCCAGAAGGCGATGATGCTCACGCCGATCAGCGCCGGCTTCGACTCGCGAATCCGCCCGAGACGGCGCGCCCACGTGCGGGCGTAGCCGCCCCGCACGCGCTCGGGAACAGCGGGAAGGCCCTCGGCCGTCGCGGGAACGGACACGCGCGCCTCAGGCCCGGATGCGCGGGTCGAGCAGCATGTAGGCCAGATCGCCGAGGATCTGCGTCATGACCGCCACGCCCACGGCCACGAGCGCGCCCACCTCGACCAGCGCGATGTCCTTGAAGAGCGCGGCCTCGAGCATCATGCGGCCGAAGCCCGGGTACGCGAAGACGGTCTCGACCACGACGACGCCCGAGATCAGGTAGTTGATCTGGAGCAAGATCACCGGTGATGGGATTGATCATCGCGTTGCGGAGCGCGTGACGAACGACCACGCGGCGGAAGCTCATGCCCTTCAGCACCGCGGTGCGGATATACGGGCGCTGCATGACCTCGATCATCGACGCGCGGATCATGCTGACGACATAGCCGGCGTCGAAGAGCACGATGACGGCCACCGGCAGCACGAGCTGCGAGGCGACCGACCAGCCGCCGCCCGCCACCAGCGTCGCCGTGCCCGGAAGCCAGCCCAGCGCGACCACGAAGACGCTGGCGAGGAAGACGCCGAGGGCGAACTCCGGGACCGAGGCGACCACCGTGCTGAAGATCAGGATGGCGCGGTCGAGCCTCGACGATTCGCGCATGCCGGCCGCGATGCCGAGGAGCATCGACAGCGGCACGATGCAGGCGAAGGCGAGGGCGGCGAGAAACGCGGTATTGGCCAGGCGCGTCCAGATGATGTCCTCGACCGGCACCTTGAAGCGCGTGGAGTTGCCGAGATCGCCCGAGGCGATCTTGCCGAGGAACTCGACGTAGCGCACGAGGACCGGACGGTCGAGGCCCATCTGCACGGTGAGGATCTCGACCTGCTCCTGCGTCGCGTACGCGCCCAGGATCTTCCGGGCCACGTCGCCGGGAGAAAACTCGTTGAGGGTGAAGACGAGGAACGACACCACGAGCAGCGTGAGGAGCAGAAATGCCAGGTGCTTGAGCACGAAGCGCGCCACGGTGAGCGCCACCCTACCCCTGTCCGATGGCGCCGTCAACGGCGACGGGCGTCAGCCGGCCGGGCTCAATCGGGCGTGAGTCGCGAGGTCGCCGCGCCAGACGTAGACCGCGAGCAGCGGCGAGAGACCAGCTCGCATGGCGTGACGTACGCCCGGAGCGTGATAGATGATGGCAGCCGGCGGCTCGCGGCGCCAGGGGTCCGTCTCCGAGCCACCACTCCGCGTCGAGGGTCAAGGGGCAATAGATCTCGACCGCCGGATGCTCGTGCAGCGGGTAAAGAGTTCCCGGCCCGAGGAGGAGCACGCCAACCGCCAGCCGTGGGTCGAGCGCAAGCCCCGGCGGCCCATCGGCGGGACCGGCGATGACCGCGTACCCGTAGTTCTCGAGAAACGCGGGGCCGGGAGGCTGACGCCGGTAGCTGGGATTCTGCGCCCACGACAGCGACGGGCCGAGCGCCCGAAGAGCCGAGCTGAGCGGCCCCGCGGCACTGCGCGCTCCCGCGTCCAGGGCGCTGTCCCAGAATCGACAGACGGGGAGACGCTCGAGCGAGACATCTCGGTCTCGGCCAGTCGCTCATCGGGTCGATCGAGTGCGTGAGCCGGGCGAATCCATCGAGGGCGGCGGCGGTGCCCCGATCCTCAGAGCTCGAGCCGGCGCAGACCAACGCTTCGCCGAGGGCACCCAGGAACCGCCGCAGCAGAGCCGGGCGCTCGGATGGATCGGAATGCGCTATGCTCTGGACCATGCCTGAACTCCCCACGCCCACGAGCATCGATTCGCCCACGCCCGCGCCGGCCGCTCGCGCGACTGCAAACGATGATGACGCGGTACGATCTGCCCGTCGCGCTTCTCTATAACACGTTCACCTGCGACTGGCTCGGCTGGAAACGGCCGGCCTGACGTCGACCCGATGCAATTCGGCCTGTTCGGCAGTGCGGCGGCGAGGCGCGGTGGTGCGGAATTCGACAGCAGCGAAGGATTCCGTGATTTCATCGAATACAACATCGAGGCTGAGGCACTCGGCTTTCACAGCACGTTCGTCGTCGAGCACCACTTCACCGGCTACGGTCAAGTCTCGGCCACGCTCAATCTCTTGACCTGGCTCGGGGCGCGCACGCGACGGCTGCGTCTCGGCACGGCGGTGATCGTGCTGCCCTGGCACAACCCGGTGCTGTTGGCGGAGCAGGCCGCTACCCTCGATCTCTTGTCCGGGGACGGCTCGATTTCGGTATCGGCAAGGGCTACCGGTACAACGAGTTCGCCGGTTTCCGCGTGCCGATGGAGGAAGCCGACGCGAGGTTCGACGAGTGTCTCGAGGTCATCCTCAAGGCGTGGACCGCCGACGAGCCCTTCTCCCACCGGGGCAAATATTGGGAGTTCGACAACATCGTCGTCGAGCCGCCGACCGCGCAGAAGCCGCACCCGCAAATCTGGATGGGTGCAGGCAGTGAGCGCTCGATCCGCCGGGTCGCCGCACAAGGCTTCAACCTGCTGCTCGGGCAGTACGCTTCGCCACAGGATGTGGCCTCGTACATCGCCGTCTACAAATCCGAGGTCGAAGCTCGGGGCCGCCGCTTCGACCCGATGCAGGTCGGTGTGACCCGCGCCTTTTTCGTTGCCGACAATGCGGATGAACGGGACGCGGCGATGGAGCGCCGGCTGCAGAACCGGGTGCGTCAGCTGAAGCTCGCGACTCGGCCCGACGGCACGGTCCACGGCGGCCCGGACCGGGCCACGGGCGATCCGCGGGTGATCAACGAAATCAGTGCCATGTACGGCGATCCCGACGACATCGCGAAAAAGCTCGAGGAGCTGCGCGACGCCGGGGTTGGCTATGTTCTGATCAATGGCGGCGGTTCGGGTGGCGGCGCTCGCGGCCGCGAAAGCCTGCGCCGCTTCGCCCGCGACGTCATGCCGATGTTTGGGCCCTCGACCCCGCTTTAGGCTGTAGATCGCCCACGAACCGGCCGCATGAAGAAGATCAGCAAACGGACAACGGACGCGGCCCGCCGCGCCATCCCTGGCCAACGCAGATCCTGCCTGCGGTCCTCTCCACCTCGACCGCTGCCGAAGACCGGGTGCGGGAGCTCGAAGAGCAGCTGCGCGCGATGGGGGCTATCGGCGCGTCCATGGCCACGACCGTCGGCTTGGACGCGCTGTTCAAGGAGCTCGTGCCGAACATCTCACGCCTGATGCGCGCTGAGCGCAGCACCTTGTTCGTCTACGACGAGAAGACGCGTGAGATCTGGTCGAAGGTCGCGCAAGGACACAGCCTCACGGAGATCCGCCTCGAGCTCGGTCAGGGCATCGCCGGCTGGGCGGCTGAGCACCGCGAGACCATCAACATAAAGGACGCCTACGCCGACAGCCGGTTCAACCCCGAGGTCGATGTACGCTCAGGATTCAAGACGCGCTCGGTCGCCGCCGCGCCGCTCATCGATCGCCAAGGCCGCCTGTTGGGAGTGCTGCAGGTCCTCAACCACGAGGGTGGCCCCTTTGGCGAGCACGACATCGGCCTCCTCAACTTCCTGGCGGTCGGGACCTCCTACGCGGTGGAGAACGCCAACCTCACCCAAGAAGTCCTCGACCGCAACCGGGAGCTGGAAGCTGCGACCCATCGCGCCGAGCGCCGGAGGGCCGAGCTCGACCTTCTGTATCAGCTCGAGCAAGAATCGGCCGCCTCGAGCGACCTCGAAGCCACGTTGAGCTCGATCATCGCACGCGCCTGCGAGCGCCTGCGCTCCAAGGGCGGCGCGGTGCTCCTCCTGCAAGACCAGCAAGCCACCCTCTTTCACCTCGATCTGGCAGGCGCCGAAGATCGCACGCGCCCTCTTCTGCACCGCAGCCTGGTCGATCCAGAGGCCGGCGTCATCGGCTGGGTGGCCAAGACCGGTGAGCCCCTCATCTCGAACGCACTCGATCAAGACCCGCGTTACAACCCGTCGGCGAGCGACGATCCGCAGGTGAAGGCCGTCCTCGCCGTGCCGCTGGTGTGGGATCATCGGGTCATCGGCGCGGTCAGGGTGCACACCCCTCGTCACGGCCCGGCGAGAGCCACGGCGGCTATGACCTCGAAGACCTCAAAGTGCTCACCCTCATTGCCGGCCAGGTCGCCCGTGGTGTGTCCTTGGCACAGGCCCGCGAAGGAGCAGCTGGACACCGAGCGCCTGGCAGCCATCGGCCAGATGCTCGCCGGCGTGGCGCACGACCTGCGCAACCCGATGACAGTCATCTCCGGCTTCGCGCAGATCATGGCCGCCGAGCTCGACGGCAGCGCGCGCCAGCGCCGCTGCGAGCGCATCCTCAACCAGATCGACGAGATGACCGCCATGATAGGCGACCTCCTGGCCTTCGCCCGCGGCGACCGCGTCCTGCACCCCGCGATCATCGATCTGGGGTGTTCGTCCAAGACCTCGAGGAGACTTTGCGCGCCCAATGCGGACCGCGCGACATCGAGCTCGTCATCCAGGCCGAGAGCGGCACGATCTTCGTCGATGTGAGCCGGGCCAAGCGCATCCTCTACAACCTCACGAAAAACGCGGTGGATGCCTTGAACCGCGGCGGACGGCTCACCGTCAGCCTCGCGGTGGACGGGGCGGCCTGCGCCTGCGGGTCGAAGACACAGGTCCGGGGATGTCGAGCGAGGTGCGAGCGCGACTTTTTGATCCCTTCTTCACGGCTGGTAAGCTACCCGGTACCGGCTTGGGGTTGGCGATCGTGAAGCGTTTCGTCGACGACCACCACGGCAGATCGAGGTAGAGAGCACGCCTCGGCAAGGGCACGGTGTTCACCGTGTCTCTACCCCGACCCATAATCCCGACGCATGAGACATAGCGCCGTGAGCCGACGGAAGATCTTTGAAAAGTGCGGGCGGGTTGATCCTCGCGTCGGCGCTGCCCTTCCGACATTCGATGGCCGCGGAGGCCATCAGCCCCGTCATGGCGCGCTTGAGCGCGTACATGAGCGAGGCGCGCAACCGCGCGCTGCCGGAGCCGGTGCTCGAGAAGACCAAGCACCATGTTCTGGACACGATCGCCGCGATGGTTTCGGGGCCGAGCTGCCGCCGGGCCGCGCGGCGATCGCGTTTGCGCGCGGCTACGGCGGGAAGGCCGTGGCGACGGTGGCCGCTTCCAGTATTGTGTGCGGCCCGATCGAGGCGGCGCTCGCGAACGGCGTGCTGGCGCATGCCGACGAGACCGACGACTCGCACGGCCCGTCGCGCTCGCATCCGGGCTGCGCGACGGTGCCGGCCGCGCTCGCGCTCGGCGAGCAGTTCGGCGCGCAGCGGCATGCACTTCCTGCGCGCGGTCGCGCTCGGCTACGACGTCGGCACGCGCGTGACGATGAGCATGGGCGGGCCGTCCTACCAGACGCTCACCCACCGCAGCACGCACGGCACCGCGCAGATCTTCAGCGCCGCGGCGGCGGCCGGCTGCGCCGCGAGCCTCGGCGAGCGGCAGATGCGCTACCTGCTCGACTACACCGCGCAGCAGTCCTCCGGGATCGGCGCCTGGGGACGCGACACGGACCACATGGAGAAGGCCTTCGTCTTCGGCGGCAAATCGGCGGCCGGCGGAGTGACGGCGGCGCTGCTCGTGAGCGCAGGCTGGACCGGCGTGGACGACATCTTCTCCGGCGCCGACAATTTCTTCGAGGCATTCGCGCCGCGGGAAGACGGCGTGATGAAGGCCGACCCGGCGGGAATGGTGGACGCGCTCGGCGAGCGCTACGAGATCATGCGCACCAACATCAAGAAGTGGGCGGTGGGCTCGCCCATCCAGGCGCCGCTCGACGCGCTCGAGCTGTTCTTCAAGCGCCGCTCCTTCAGCGCCGACGAGGTGCAGAAGGTGGTGGTGCGCATGGCGAGCGACGAGGCCCGCACGGTGAACAACCGCGAGATCCCCGACATCTGCCTGCAGCACATGGTCGCGGTGATGCTGCTCGACAAGACCGCCTCGTTCGCCGCGGCGCACGACACGGCGCGCATGAACGACCCGGCCGTGCTGCGCCAGCGTGCCAAGGTCGAGCTGCTCGCCGACCCGAGGATCGACGCGGTCCGCCCGCGGCGCGAGGGCATCGTCGAGCTGACGCTCGCGGACGGCACGCAGATGAGCGAGTGGATCAAGGACGTCCGCGGCACGGCGGAGAATCCCATGCCGCGCGCCGAAGTCGCCGCCAAGGCGCGCGACCTGATGGCGCCGCGGCTCGGCAAGGCGAAGAGCGCGAAGCTCATCGACACCGTGCTCGCCCTCGAGAGCGTGAAGAACGTGCGCCAGCTTCGCCCCCTCCTCCAGCGCGCCGGCTGATTCGGCTCAGGTGGTGAGGGCGTCGCCGCGCGACAGCTCGAGCGCGATCCGGCGCACCGCCCGCGCGCCCTCGCCGGCGATGAGGCCCGCGAACAGCAGGACGGAGTGGCTGGTGATCGCGTACTCCTCGCCCGTCTTGAAGTAGCGGAGGTCCGCGCGGTCGGGATCGTTCGTGTCGATCAGGCAGAGCCAACGCGTGCCGTCGGCGAACGGCGGCAGGGTGAAGTTGACGACGTCGGAATGGGCGTTCAGGCACATGAGCAGCGTCGCGTCGGATCCCGGCCGCTTGATGCCGGTCTCCCGCGCGCGTCCGTCGAGCAGCATCCCGAAGCAGCGCATATTGCCATCCGCCCACTGCCCCTCTTCCATCTCCGTGCCCGTGGCATTGATCCACGTCACTTCCTTGACCTGCAGCTCCTCGTTCCAGTCGGCGGTCAGGAATCGCCCGCGGCGCAGGATGGGGAAGGCGTGGCGGAGCATCGTGAGCTTCCGGACGAAGGCCGTGAGCGCGCGCCCATCGTCGCCGATCGCGTCCCACTCGAGCCAGCTGACCTCGTTGTCCTGGCAGTAGGCATTGTTATTGCCCTGCTGGGTATGCCCCCACTCGTCGCCGGCGAGGATCATCGGCGTGCCCTGGGACAGGAGCAGCGTGGTCAGGAAATTGCGCTTCTGCCGCTCGCGCAGCGTCCGGATGGCGGGATCGTCGCGTCGGCCCCTCGACGCCGCAGTTCCAGGACAGGTTGTTCGAGCTGCCGTCGCGATTGTCCTCGCCATTGGCCTCGTTGTGCTTGTCGTTGTACGACACGAGGTCGTTCAGCGTGAAGCCGTCGTGCGCGGTGACGAAGTTGACGCTCGCCCACGGCCGCCGGCCCCGCTTGTTGAACAGGTCCGCGGATCCCGCGAGGCGGGACGCGAGCTCCGGCACCTTGCCCTCGTCGCCGCGCCAGTAGCTGCGCGCGGTGTCCCGGTAGCGGTCGTTCCACTCCGCCCAGCCCGGCGAGAACGAGCCGACCTGGTAGCCGCCCGGCCCGCAATCCCATGGCTCCGCGATCAGCTTCACCTGGCTCAGCACCGGGTCCTGCCGGCAGGTATCGAGGAAGCCGCCCCCTCGTCGAAGCCATAGGGCTCCCGGCCGAGGATGGTCGCGAGGTCGAAGCGGAAGCCGTCGACGTGCATCTCGGTCGCCCAGTAGCGCAGGCTGTCCGTGACCATCTGGAGCACGCGCGGGTGGCTCAGGTTCACCGTGTTGCCGGTGCCGGTGTCGTTGATGTAGTAGCGCAGCATCCGGCGGCAAGCGGTAGTACGAGGCATTGTCGATGCCCTTGAAGGAGAGCGTCGGGCCGCGCTCGTTGCCCTCGGCGGTGTGGTTGTAGACCGACGTCCAGGATCACCTCGAGGCCGGCGTCGTGCAGGTGGGCCACCATCTGCTTGAACTCCGCGACGTCGCCCGTCGAGAAGTAGCGTGGGTTCGCCGCGAAGAAGCCGATGGTGTTGTAGCCCCAGTAGTTCGTCAGCCCGCGCTCGAGCAGGTGGCTGTCGTCGATGAACGCGTGGATGGGCAGGAGCTCGACCGCGGTGACGCCGAGGCTCTTGATGTACTCGACGACCTCCCGGCGCGCCAGCCCCGCGACGGTGCCGCGGAGCGCCTCGGGAACGAGCGGATGCCGCTTGGTCAAGCCGCGCACGTGCGCCTCGTACACGATCGTGCGCTCCCATGGAATCGCCGGGCGCTTGTCGCGCGTCCAGGTGAACGCGGGATCGACGACCCGGCACTTGGGCATGAACGGCGCGCTGTCTCGCTTGTCGAACGAAAGGTCCTCATCCTCCGCGCCGATCGTGTAGCCGAATACCTCGGGCACCCACTTGAGCGCGCCGACATGCGCCTTCGCATAGGGGTCGAGGAGCAGCTTGTTGGGATTGAAGCGGTGCCCCGCCTCGGGCTCGTAGGGCCCGTGGACGCGGTAGCCGTAGACGGTCCAGGGGTTCGCATCCGGGAGGTAGCCGTGCCACACCTCGTCCGTGTACTCGGGCAGCTCGACGCACTCGATCTCGCGCTCGCCCGCCATGTCGAACAGGCAGAGCTCCACCTTGGTCGCGTGCGCGGAGAAGAGGCGCGAAGTTGACACCCATGCCGTCCCAGGTCGCCCCCAGGGGATGCGGCAGGCCTTCGTGGATCCGGACACCGTTTCCGTTGGACATGGGGCCTCCACCCTCATTGGCACGCTGGATGGTCTGGGACAGCCTGCTTGTGCAACGCCTGTGCCTTGCCTCGACCCGCCCGCCAAGGGCGAAAAGCGCGGCTATCGGCCCCATACACCCGCTCTCGGCGAAGCGCCGATGCCCCTTACCACGTAGATCTTACCCGGCTATCCCGGCGGCGTCTTGCCTCCGTCTCCTGTCTGGCGGTAGCATGCCGACGGGAGGGCGACCATGGACTTCGGGATATTCCTGGAACAGACGCGCCGCGGGACCGGCCAGGCCGACGCGTTTCTGGAGATGTTCGAGCTGGTGGACGCGGCGGAGGCGTGGGGGCTCGACATCGTCTGGCTGGCCGAGATGCTGATCAACCCGGCCCGCTCGGTGCTGTCGGCCCCCTTCTGGTCGCGAGCTGGATCGCCGCCCGGACCCGACACGTGCGCATGGGCACCGCCGTGCAGCTCCTGCCCTTGAACCATCCCCTGCGCGTCGCCGGCGAGGTCACGACGCTCGATCACCTGAGCCAGGGGCGCTTCGATTTCGGCATCGGCCGGAGCGGCGGCACGCGGGGCTACGACGCCCTCGGCGTCCCGTACGAGGAAAGCCAGGCGCGCTTCTTCGAGGCGCTCGAGATCATCCTCGAGGCGTGGAAGGGCGAGCCGTTCAGCTACGACGGCCGCTTCTTTCGGTTCACCGACGTCACCGTCTCCCTCGCCCGGTATCAGCGGCCGCACCCGCCGGTGCGGATGGCCGCCACCACGGCGGACACGTTTCCCGCGTGTGGGCCGGATGGGCTTGCCGATCTTCGTCGGGCTGCGGGGCATGGACATTCCCGAACTGGCCGGCTGTCTGCGCGCCTATCGCCAGGCGTGGCGCGAGGCGGGACATCCCGGCGAGGGCGACGCGTGCCTGCGCATCCCGATCTACGCCGCCCCGACCGACAAGGCGGCCCGCGAAGAGCCGCGCGACACCATCACCTACTACTTCGAGCGTCAGGCGAACATCACGCTGGCACCGCTCGGGCGAGCCGGCACGGGGCCGGTCGAGCAGCGCCAGACCCAGGCCCAGCGCCTGTCGACGCTCTCCTATGACGCGATCCTCGCCAGGAAAGTCGCCTTCGGCACCGGTCCGGCCCTGGTCGATCGCCTCGGGCAGCTCCGCGAGGAGCTCGCCGTGACCGGGGTCGCCGCCGAGCTGAACCCCGGCGGGACTGTTGCCGACGGCGCAGGAGCTGCGCAGCCTCGAGATTCTCACCAAGCAGGTGATGCCCGCGTTCAAATAGGGGCTGCTAGAGCGATGAGAAGGGTCCAGCTGCTAGGCGGCGCCCGACGGCAGCTCGGCGAGGCGTACCTTCGCGTGCGTTGAGCCGGCTGTCGAGGGCCCGCCAACGCCTAGCTGATGGTCTCCATCATCGCTCTGAGCGGCGGGCGAGGTCGAAGGGGCCAGGTCCACCGACTCGGCCCGCCCGTCGACGATCAGCTCGGCCAAGGCCAGCCCGGTGGCCGGCGCATTCAGCATGCCCCAGGGCCGTGGCCGGTCGCCACGTACGCGCCAGCCATTCCGGGAACGCGGCCGATCAGCGGCAGGCCGTCGTCGGTCACAGGGCGATAGCAGGCCTGCCGCCGGGTGATGGGCGCCGCGGCCAGGGTCGACGACACGCGGGCCGCCGCCCGAGCCAGGACGGCGCACGCGGCCTCGTGCACTTCCACCTCATCCGGCGAGTCGGGCAGCGGCGCCAGGATCGGCCATGCCACAGACGTAGACCTCGCCGTCCGGGCGCGGGATGATCTCGGGCTCGAGCTGGCGGCCCTCGGCCGTGCGGTAGTCGACGAAGAGCGCATGGGCCGGTACATCGGCCGCGGCCAGCGTCACGCTATAGCCCTTGAGCCCGCGGACGGCCGGCAGCCGAGACCGGCCAGTCGCCCCGTCCACGGCCCCATGGCCAGGACCACGGCGTCGGCCTCGACGGTGCGGCCGTCGACCGTGACGCCGGACGCCGCACCATTGCGCTTCACCACGCCCTCGACGACGCCGGTGAGAAGCTGGCTCCCGCGCGCCTGCGCGGCGGCGATGAGCGCCGCGGTGAAGCGGGCGGGGTGCACCTGGGCGGTGGTCTCGGTGGAGCCGAGCGCGCCGGTGACGACTCCGGCGCCGTCGATCCAGCGCGGCGCGTCCACGTGATGCCCGCCCGCCGGCGTGCCGCGCTCGCGCGCGGCCATCATGAACGTCTCCATGCGGCGGTAGCCGTAGTCGGCGCCGAGCTCGCGCGCCAAGCTCGGCGTGGAGCGCGAAGCTGGCCCGCGCCAGGCCCTCGAGCGGGGACCCGTCGCACCAGTCGAGCGCGAGGAACCCGCCCGACTTGCCGGACGCGGCGCAGGCCACGCCCGAGCGCTCCACGACGGTGACGGCAACGCCTCGGCGGGCCAGGAAGTACGCCACCGAGGCCCCGATGACACCGGCGCCGCAGACGACGACGGTTCGGGGCGGGCTCACCGTGCCGGGCTCGACGCCGCGCCGCGGGAGACCTCGAAGATGCCGCGCGCCGGATCGGCCTCGGCGAGCACGGGCGCAGGCGTCCCCGTGTGGAGGGCATCGGCCAGGAGCTTGCCCGCCATGGGGCCGCGGCCAAAGCCGGACGATGCGAGGCCGCTGACGATCCAGAGGCCGCTCCGCGCGGGCACGCGGCCGATCAGCGGCTTGCCGTCGAGCGAGAACGGCATCAGGCCCGCCCAGGTGCGCACGGCGGGCTGCGTCTCGAGGAAGGGCAGGATCTCCGCCGCGTGACCGTGATTCACCTCGATGCCGGAGGGCTCGGGCGCCATGTTCCACCCGGCGAGCTGACGGTCCCCGCCGAAGATGACCTCGCCGTTCCGGCGCTGGCGGCCGTAGAGATGGCGCGTGACGCGCGCGCCGTCGCGGTGCGTGAGGTCCGGCGGCTCGTCCTCACGCCGGGCGCGCGAGGACAGGGCGCCGCCGCGATCGTCGCGCCAGGCGAGCCCGGACTCGGCCGACGAGATCGTCTGAAAGACGCGCGGCGGCAGCGGCGCGGTCGCCCACATCTGACCGCGCACGGGGACGATCGGAATGTCGAGACCGAGCATCGCCCCGATGGGACCGCACCACGCACCCGCCGCGATGACGAGGTGCTCGGCGACGACCTCCGCGCGCGCGGTCCGGACCACCCAGCCACCCACCGACCGCGGCGCGATCGCGGTCACTTCGGAATGGGTGAGGACGCGGGCGCCCGTCCGCTCGGCGACCCGCGCGAAGGCCCGCGTCGCCCGCTCGGGATCGGCCTGGGAGCGCAGCGGCGAGTAGACGGCGCCGAGGAGCACCGGGCTCAGGGCAGGCTCGAGGCTCCGAGCGTCGCGGATGCCGAGCAGCTCGATCACATGCCCTTGTGCGCGGAGCGCCGCCACGCGGTCGCGCGCGAAGTCGTGCTGCGCCGCCGTGTGGATGGCCTGGAGCGAGCCCGACTGCCGGAGCTCGATGTCCTCGCCATGATCGAGCGCCATCTCCTTGAACAGGTCGAGGCTGCCCGCGGTGAGGTGGGCCTGCAGATCCGGCGCATGGCCCCAGCCGGTCGAATCGATCATGCCCGCATTGACGCCCGAGGCGCCCGAGGCGATCTCGCCCCGCTCGAGCACCGTGACGCGGCGGCCGTGGAGGGCGAGGTGGAGCGCCGCGGATGCGCCCGCGATGCCTGCGCCCACGATCGCGACATCGGTGTCCCTCGTGCGCTCCCCGCCATGACGCGGGCAGTGTAGCGCATTTGCGCGTCCGGACCGCCGAAGGACCGACTTGCCGTATGATGTCGCGCGCATGGCTCTGGTAGACTCGCGCCCATGACCCGGCACTCGAGCGGCGCACTCTCCACGCGCACTCACTCCGACGCTCGCGGGACCCGGTGAGCGAGACGCTGTCGAGCCTGGTTGCGCCCGACACCACCGGGCTCAACTTCTTCCGGGCGGATCGCTCGCTCGCGGACCTGCTCGAGATCTACCTAGCCCGCGCCGCTCCGACGCCATATCGAGCCGCATCTCGACCGCCTGGGAGCGCTCGCGGGCGACGAGCTCGATCACTGCGCGCGCCTGGCCGACCGGCACGTGCCGATCTTGCACCACCGCGACCGGTTTGGGCGCGACGAGCAGTGGATCGAGTACCACCCGGCGTATCGCCGTGGGATAGGATACGAGCCATCCGGGAGATGAGGAAGCGATGACCTGTCCCCGTTGCGGGACCGCCAATGGCGCCGGACGTCGGTTCTGTGCCGAGTGCGGCTCCGCGTTGGCCCTTGTCTGTCCCTCCTGCGGGTTCTCGAACGAGCCGGGCGTGAAGTTCTGTGGGGGTGCGGTGCCGCCCTGGGCACCTTCCTGGCAGCGGCGGTGCCAAGATTCGCTTCTCCCGAGACCTACACGCCCAGGCACCTCGCCGACAAGATCCTCACCTCCAAGAGCGCCCTGGAAGGTGAGCGCAAGCAGGTCACCGTGCTCTTCGCCGATCTCAAGGGCTCCATGGAGCTGCTCGCCGACCGCGACCCCGAGGAGGCGCGCAAGATCCTCGATCCCGTCCTCAGCGCTGATGATGGACGCCGTCCACCGCTACGAGGGCACCGTGAACCAGGTCATGGGCGACGGAATCATGGCGCTCTTCGGCGCGCCGCTTGCCCACGAGGACCACGCCGTGCGCGCGTGCTACGCGGCCCTGCGCATGCAGGAGGCGATCCGCCGCTACACGGAGGACGTGCGGCGCGCCCACGGCGCCGAGGTTCAGATCCGCGTCGGGATCAACTCCGGCGACGTGGTGGTCCGCTCGGTGGGCAGCGATCTGCAGATGGACTACACCGCGGTCGGGCAGACGACGCACCTCGCCGCGCGCATGGAGCAGCTCGCCGCCGCCGGCACGACCCGGCTCACCGCGGAGACGCTGCGGCTCGCCGAGGAGTTCGTGCAGGTGCGCCCGCTCGGGCCCATTCCCGTCAAGGGCCTCGCCGCGCCCGTGGAGGTGTTCGAGCTGACGGGCGCCAGCGCCGTCCGGACGCGCCTGCAGGCCGCGCGGGCCCGCGGCTTCAGCCGCTTCGTCGGGCGGGACGCGGAGATGGACCAGATCCGGCAGGCAGCCGCGCAGGCCCGGCAGGGGCAGGGCCAGCTCGTGGCGGTCGATCGGCGAGGCAGGGGTCGGCAAGTCGCGGCTCTTCTACGAGTTCACCCATTCGCATCACGTGCTCGGCACGAACGGTGCCGGCTGGCGCGTGCTCGAGGCGAGCTCCGTGTCCTACGGCAAGGCCACGCCGTTCCAGCCCCTGGCCGAGCTGCTGCGCGGCTACTTCCGCATCGACGACCGCGACGACCTCCGCACCGCGCGGGCCAAGGTGACGGGCACGCTCCTCACCCTCGATCGCGCGCTCGAGGACGCGGTGCCCGCAGTGCTCTGGATCCTCGAGGTCCTCGAGCCGGAGGACGCGTTCCTCGGCCTGGAGCCGCCGCAGCGTCGCCGGCGCGCCATCGAGGCGTCAAGCGCGCGCTCCTGCGTGAGAGCCAGGTGCAGCCGTTGCTGCTCCTCTTCGAGGACCTCCACTGGATCGACACGGAGACGCAGGCCGTCCTCGACAGCCTGGCCGAGAGCCTAGGGAGCGCGCCCGCTCCTGCTCGCCGTCAACTACCGACCGGAGTACCGCCACGGCTGGGGCAGCAAGACCTACTATCGCCAGCTCCGCATCGACCCGCTGCCACCGGAGAGCGCGGACGCGCTGCTCCGGGCCCTACTCGGCACCGATCCGTCCACCGCGCCGCTCGTGCCCTTCTCATCGCAGCGGACGGAGGGCAACCCGCTCTTCCTCGAGGAGAGCGTGCGGACGCTCGTGGAGACGGGGCCCTCGCGGGCGAGCCCGGCGCCTACCGGCTCGTCCGGCCCGCCGCCGGCATCCAGATGCCGGCGACGGTCCAGGCCATCCTCGCCGCGCGCATCGATCGCCTCCGTCCGGAGCTCAAGCGCCTGCTCCAGGCCGCCGCGGTCGTGGGCAAGGACGTTCCCGTGGCTCTCCTCGCCGCCGTCGCGGAGATGGCGGACGACGTCCTGCACCCGGCGCTGGGCGAGCTCCAGACCGCGGAGTTGCTGTACGAAGCGCGCCTCTTTCCCGACCTCGAGTACACGTTCAAGCACGCCCTCACCCACGAGGTGGCCTACAACGGCGTGCTCCAGGGGCGGCGCCACGCGCTGCACGCCACCATTCTCGAGACGCTCGAGCGCCTCCACGCCGATCGCCTCGACGAGCATGCCGAGATGCTGGCGCATCACGCGGCGCGGGCGGCCATCCCCGACAAGGCCGTTCGCTACCTGCGCGTGGCGGGCGCGAAGGCGGTCGCGCGCTCCGCGAACCGAGAAGCCGTCGAGTTCTTCGAGCGCGCGCTGGCGCTCCTGGCCGAGGAGCCCGAGACGCCGGAGATACTGTCGGAGACCCTCGACCTGCGCATCGCCCTGGGCACGCCGCTCATCGCCCTGCACGGCGCGCCGTCGCCACTCGTCGAGGCGTCCTACCGCATCGCGCTCGCGCTGGTGGAGGGCCTCGACGATGCCACGCGTCGGTTCCCCGTCCTCTGGGGTCTCTGGTACATACGCTTTACGAGGGGTGACTATGGCCCCGCGGTGGAGGCCGGCGAGCAATTGCTCGCGATCGCCAGGCAAGGCGCCGACCAAGGGCAATTGCTCGAGGCACACCATACCCTGTGGCCGACGTTGGTGTCGATGGGCAACGCGAAGAGGGCCCTGCCGCACATCGAGAGCGGGGTCGCCCTCTACGATCGTGAGCGCCATGGATCATACGCCCTGCTCTACGGCGGCCACGACCCCGGCGTGTGCTGTCGCTACTACCTGGCGGCCAGTCGGTGGGCGCTCGGGTACCCGGAGCAGGCGCTGGCCTCTGTGTACGAGGCGTCGCGCCTCGCCGAGACCGCTGGGCCACGCGCTCACGTCAACGAAACGCCCTGTGGTTCACCACGTACGTCCACTACCAGCGCGGTGACCGGCCCGCCGCGGTCGCCACCGCCGAGCGCGCCCGCGTCCTCATCGAGGCGCATGGCTTCTCGCCGTGGACCACCGACACGGCCCTGCTGCTCCACGCGTCCCGGGGCGGGCCCCACGACGTCGAGCTGCTGAACGACCTGCGCCGGCAGATGGCGCCCGCACAGAACTCCGCGTGGCGTCGAGTGCTGAGCGGCTGCATCCTCGCATCGTTATACGGCGAGGGCGAGGCGCCGGAGAAAGGGCTGGAGGTGCTGGCATCGCTGGGAGACCCGGAGGGCGGGGGCTACTATGGCTCGAGATCGCTCGGCTCGAGGGCGAGCTCCGACGGCGGCTCGCACCGCATATCCCCGAGGACGCCGCGCGGTGCTTCGAGCGGGCGCTCGAGATGGCGCGCCGCTGGGACGCGAAGTCGTTCGAGCTGCGTGCCGCGACGAGTCTCGCCCGGCTGTGGCGCGACCAGGGGCGGCACGTGGATGCGCGCCAAGCGCTCACCGACGTCTACCGCTGGTTCACCGAGGGCTTCGACACCCAGGACCTCCGCGCGGCGAAGATCCTGCTCGACGAGACTCTCCTCGGTTTGAAACCGCGACGCGCGTCTTCCTGAACGCTTCCCGCCTCAGGTGGTCGATCGCGGCGCGCTCGCGCCGGCGGCGGCCAACCCGGTCTTCGAGTACTTCAAATCGCGGTACTCGCCGGAGAGCACCGGCGGATGCTTGGCCTCGCCCTGGCTCGGCAGGCACTCGATCAGCGCGTCGTAGTTGGGGTGATTGAAGAACGCGATCGACAGCCGCGGCCGGCTCGGCGCACTGCCGAGCGGCGGGTTCACGACGCGGTGCATGTTCGACAGCCACCGGTCGTTGGTCCAGCGCATCAGCAGGTCGCCGATGTTCACGACGAAGGCTTCGGGCGTCGTGGCGACGTCGACCCACTGGCCGGCGCGCGTCAGGACCTGAAGGCCGCCGGGCACGTCCTCGCCGGCCAGGATCGTGAACCCGCCATAGTCGGTGTGGGCGCTGGCCCGGAGCTGCCCCGGAGCCGGCGCCACCGCCTGCGCCGGATAGTAGTTGAGGCGCATCGTCCCGATCGAGCGATCGACCTTGTCGTCGAAGAAGGCCTCGTCGACCCGCAGCGCGAGCGCGGCCAGCCGCATGAGGAACACGATGAGCTGGTCCATCGCGCGGTAATAGGTGGTCGCCGCCGGGGCGAATCCCGCGGGCACGGCCGGCCAGATATTGGGGATGAAGTGCTGGCGCCCCAGCGCGCTCGTGTAGTAGGCGTCGCCGGAGGCATCGACGGGGCCCGACGTGGAAGAACTCCTTGAGATCGGGCGGCGCCGCCGCGTCATTGGCCTTGGACAGCGCCTCGCCCCCGACCGGGTGATAGCCGCGGTTCGTGCCCGCGACGGGATGGCGCGCGGCGTCCTTGTCGGCCGGCGGCAGGGCGAAGAACGCGTGCGCGCTCGACCGAAGGTCGTCGACCACGCGGGAGGGCACGCCGTGGCCGCTGATCGCGAAGAAGCCGATCTCGCGGCAGGCCTCGTCGATTCGCGCGGCCACGGCCAGGCGCTCGGCGCGGCCGCCCTGGCGCGCCGGCGTCAAGTCGATCAGCGGAACTTGGTTCATGGCTCGTCCATCAGAGGGTCGAGAACACCGAGCCGCCGTCGACGATGAGCGTCTGGCCGGTCATGAACGCGCTGTCGTCGGAGGCGAGGAAGACCACGGTGCCCTCCACGTCGTCGGGAAAGGCCTCGCGCTTGAGCGAGCGCGCCTGCATGATGGCCGTCACCTGAAAGCCGGTGATGTCCGGGTTGGCCTGCACCGTATCGCTCAGGATCAGGCCCGGGGCGATGGCGTTCACCGTGATGCCCGCGGGGCCGAGCTCGCGCGCGAGCGCGCGAGTCATCGCCACCACGGCGCCCTTCGACGTCACGTAGTGCATCAGGAAGGCCGTCCCCTTGGCCACGATGGCCGAGGCGACGTTGACGATGCGCCCGCCGCCCTGCGCCCGCATCAGGGGGCGACGGCGCGCGCGCAATTCCAGACGCCCTTCACGTTGACGGCCATGACGCGGTCCCACTCCGCCTCCGGGATCTCCTCGAAGGGCTGGGGCTTGAGCGTGGCGAAGATGGCGGCATTGTTGACGAGCACGTCGATCCGCCCGAAGGCGGCGACCGCCGCCGCGACCATGGCGGTAACGGAGGCGGCGATGCTCACGTCGGTCCCCACGCCGAGGACCCGGTCGGCGGCGCCGAGCTTTTCCGCCGCCGCGACGGGATCGGCGACGTCGGCGACCACCACCCGCGCGCCCTCGGCGAGGAACCGCCTCGCGTACTGAAAGCCGATGCCCGCCGCCCCGCCCGTGATCACCGCGACCTTGTCCGCGAGTCTCATATCGCCCGAGCGTAGAACGCCGGCGCGCGGCGAGTCAACCAGCCGAGTCGCGCCCGACATGTGCCCGAGCGGGTATCGTCGCGCCATTCACGATGTTACTTTCCGCAGTGAGTGAACGTCCCGGCAGCTCAGGCCGGCAGCCACGCCCCGGTGCGAACCTCCCCGAACTCCCGCGCGATCTTGCGCCAGGACTCGCCGGCGTCCTCGGTGACGTAGACCTCGCCGAAGAGCGTCCACGCGACGATGCGGCTCGCGTCGGCGGGATGGGTCGCCAGGCCCCACATCGTGGCGTTGGGCCGGACGGGCAGCGGCAAGCTCTGCCACGTCTGCCCGCCGTCGCTCGAGCGGAGCACGGCGCCCGTCTCGCCCGTCGTGGTCTCGCCGCACCCGGCGAACAGCACGCGCGGGTCGTCGGTCTTCACCACGATGCCGCGGGAATATGGCAGCGGCCACTTCGCTTTCACGCCGATCGGCGTCCACGTCTCGCCCCGATCGGCGCTCCAGAACACTTCTCCGTTCGTGCTCACGAGCACCCGCGGCGGGCTCGTCCGCGCGATCGTCAAATCGTGCACGTCGAGATCGGTGATCCCGGACACCACACGCGTCCACGTGTCGCCGCCGTCCAGGCTGCGATAGACCCCGTCGATCTCGATGCCGGCCCAGATCGTGTTCCGCTCGTCGGGGTCGACGAGTACGCGGGTGACGAACGGCGTGCCGATGGCGCACTCTGTCGCGGCGGCGACGTCGAGCCGCTCCCACTTCCATCCGCCGTCGCGCGAGCGATAGACGCCGGCCGGCCGCGTCCCCGCAAAGAGGGTGTTCGGGTCGGTCGGATCGACCGCGAGCGACCAGATCGTCGGGATGTCCCCTTGCGTGCCGATCCGCGCCCAGGACGCCCCGCCGTCGTGACTCGCGAACAGACCGGTGTCGCCGGCGGCCATGAGGCCGCGAGGCTCGCCCGGCAGAACCGCCAGCGACTGGATGCGGCTGTTCAGCGGGAACGGCTTGCGCTGACGCACCCACGACTTGCCCGCATCCGGGCTGTGCCACACGCCCCACCCGGCCGTCCCGAGGACAATGTGGTAGTTCATTGCCATCCCCTTTCTCGGGTTTGCTCCCCGCGACCACCAGTACACGAAGGAGCCCGCTCATGAGCAATCCCCATCCGCCGGTCCTGCTGCCGGCTGTCCCGCGGCGCCCATGCCCGAGGGGACGCGCCGGGCCCGGGGTTCTCTGGTAGACTCTGGCCCATGCGAATTCGGTACTCGCGCTGGGACGGCACACAGAATGTCGGGGACCTCGACGCCGACGACCTGCTCGAGGCGATGTCAGACGACCTCGTGGCCGACGGCGATATTCGCCGGGCGCTCCAGCGGCTGTTCCAGCGCGGGGCGCAGATGCCCCAGGGAAGATGCCCGGGCTGCAAGATCTGCTCAAGCAGCTCCGACAGAAGCGCCAGAAGCAGCTCGAGCGCTACGACCTGGGCTCGACCCTCGACGACATCAAGAAGAAAGTCGACGAGATCCTCAAGACCGAGCGCGCGGGGATCGAGGCGCGGCGCACCGACGCCCGCGAGCGCGCGGAGCGGGGCGAGATCCCGGAGGACGCCCGGCGCCAGCTCGGCGAGATGGCCGCCCAGCGCGAGGCCCAGCTCGACCAGATGCCCCCGATCCCGCCGGGCGGATCAAGGAGCTCCAGAACTACCAGTTCATGGACCCCGAGGCCTGGCGCATGTTCCAGGAGCTGCTCCAGTCCCTCCGCCAGCAGATGCTGAAGCCCTTCATGCAGGGCATGCAGCAGGCCATGTCGAACATGAGCCCGCAAGACATGCAGCGCATGCGCGAGATGATCCAGGACCTCAACCGCATGCTGCGCGACCGCGCCGAGGGCGATGAGCCGGACTTCCAGGCGTTCAAGGACAAGTGGGGCCAGAACTTCCCCGGCGTCGAGAACCTGGATCAGCTCCTGGAGCAAATGGGCAAGCAGATGGCCCAGATGCAGTCGCTGATGGAGAGCATGACGCCGGGCCAGCGCCGCGAGCTGCAGGATATGATGCAGTCGCTCCTCGCCCAGGACGAGCGCCTGGACGCGGCCCTGGCGCAGCTCGCCATGAACCTCGACCAGCTCATGCCGCTCGACGAGATGCGCCGGCGCTACGACTTCAAGGGCGACGACCCGCTCACGCTGCGCGAGGCCATGCAGCTCATGGACGAGCTGGCCCAGATGGAGCAGCTCGAGCGCCAGCTCCGAAAGGCGCAGGATCCGGCGAGCCTCGAGAAGATCGATCCCGCGGAGGTCGAGAAGCTCCTCGGCGAGCAGGCCGCGCAGGACTTGAAGCGCCTCGCCGAGATGTCGAAGAAGCTCGAGGAGGCGGGCTATCTCGAGCGCATCGGCGACCGGCTCGAGCTGACGGCGCGGGCCATCCGGAAGATCGCCGACAAGGCGCTGCACGACGTCTTCTCGCACCTGAAGCGCGACCGCTTCGGCCGGCACGTGGTGGACCACCGCGGCGCGGGCGGCGACCGCACCGACGACGCCAAGCGCTACGAGTTCGGCGATCCCTTCCTGCTCGACCTGAAGGAGACGCTGATGAACGCCGTCGAGCGGCGGGGGCCGGGCACACCGGTGCGCCTCGTGCCCGACGACTTCGAGGTGTTCCGCACCGAGCTCCTGACCCAGTCGGCGACCGTCGTCATGCTCGACCTGTCCCGCTCGATGATCTACAACGGCTGCTTCATGCCCGCGAAGAAGGTCGCGCTGGCCCTCCACGCGCTGATCCGCGGCCAGTTCCCGCGGGATCAGCTCCACATCGTGGGCTTCTCGCTCTACGCGCGCGAGTTCACCGCCGATCAGCTCCCCGCGCTCGGGCCGAGCGACTCCGCCGTCGGCACGAACATGCAGGCGGGATTCGTCCTCGCGCGCCAGCTCCTGGCGAAGCGGAAGTGCGCGAACAAGCAGATCATCATGATCACCGACGGCGAGCCGACGGCGCACCTCGAGGGCGCGGAGGCGGAATTCTCGTACCCCCACCCCGCGCACGATCCACGAGACGCTCAAAGAGGTCAAGCGGTGCACGCGCGACGGCATCACGATCAATACCTTCATGCTCGAGCAGAGCGACATGCTCACCGCGTTCGTCGAGCAGATGACGCGGATCAATCGCGGGCGGGCGTTCTTTGCGACGCCCGAGCGGTTGGGCGAGTACGTGTTGGTCGACTACGTGAGTGCGAAGCGCAAGGCGGTGTCGTGACGGCTTCCCGGTGCGTTCCCTCCTCGGTGTGCCGGCAAAGCGCCGGGCGGGGCGGGGGCTCTCCCACGAGACACGCTGACTCGCTACCCGTTTTCGCCACTCGTAAGGGGCCACGAGATTGAGGTTGCCGGCTTCGGCAACGCGCAGAAGACACGGTCTCGCGGGGAGAGCCCCCGCCCCGCCCGACGCCGTGAGGCCACGAACCCGCGGACCAGGTCACAGGCGCAGCCACCATTCAGGTTCGCCGCCACGATTCATGCACTTCACTACCCACTGCTCCGCGTGAGCCCTCGGACCGCCCTCACTGGATTCTTGTATGAGTGAGACCCTCGAGACTGTTGAGGTCGAGACTGGATCGTCGGCGCGGGCTTCCGTTATTTGGTTGCATGGGTTGGGGGCGGATGGGCATGATTTCGAGCCGATCGTGCCCGAGATGGATTTGCCCGAGGACGTGGCGATTCGGTTCGTGTTTCCCCATGCACCCATGCGGCCTGTCGCCGTCAACAATGGGATGGTGATGCGGGCGTGGTACGACATCAGCCTGGCCGGGGAAAGCGGCAGGAGGACGAGCCGGGGGTGCGCGAGTCGGAGCGGCAGATCAGGGCGCTGATCGAGCGCGAGGGGAAGCGCGGCGTGCCGGCGGCGGCGACGTTTTTGTTCGGGTTCTCGCAGGGCGGGGCGATGGCGCTTCACACGGGGCTCAGGTGTCCCGAGCGGTTGGGTGGGATCGCGGCGCTGTCGTGCTCTCTGCCGCTGGCCGACAAGCTCGCCAGCCGAGGCTGCCCCCGCCAATCGCGACGTGCCCATCTTCATGGCCCACGGTGCGCAGGATCCGATGATCCCGCTCTCGCGGGGGCGGAGGCGCGCGACCGGCTCATCGCGCTGGGCTACCGAGTGGAGTGGCACGAGTACCTCATGCCGCATTCGGTGTGCGCCGAGGAGATCGCCGACCTCTCGGCCTGGCTCAAGCGGCTTCTCCCCGCGTAGACCTGAGGCCGGGCCGGCCGTGAGATCGGACGGCCGCGACGACTCAGGACGAGTACATCGGCCTGCGGTCCTTGAGCGCCAGCCATCCGCGGACGATTCGATAGATCGTCCACAGCCCCGTGCCGATCCACGTCGCGATCGCGACCGGGATCCCGACGAGGGTGACGAACAGCATGCCGCCGATGACGAGCCAGAGGAACGCGAACCAGAAGGTGCGGATCTGCCAGCGGAAGTGCGACTCGAGATACGTGCCGCGCGCCTCGGCGCGCTTCACGTAGTTGATGATGACCGCGACGATCGAGGGGACGCCTGTGACGAACGCCGTGACGACGAAGGCGGCGGTGAGCAAGCCGATCAGGATGCTCAGGCTGTGCAGGGCATAGACGAGGTGTGCCGCCATGACCGTTCCGGGGGCCGGCTCGTTCACCGCGATCGTGGCCATGGCTCACGCTATCACCGGGTCGAGAAGGGGGTCAATCGTGCTCGGCGCGCCGGAGTCTACACCGGCCGGAGGCCGCGTTCGATCGCCTCCGCGAGTTGCCAGTCTTCGGCGGTGGTGATCTTGACGTTCCACGGCTCGGCGGGCACCAGCGCGATCTCCTCCCCGCGCGGGTCAGGAAGCCGCCGACCCCCTCGTGCGGATCTCCGGGCCCGGCGAGCCCGCGGGCGAAGGCATCGCGCCGGAACGCCCAGGGCTTGCGCGTCAGCCAGAGCTCTCCGGGCGCGACGCGCGTGGTGCCGCGCCCGGCGACGCCGTGGTACGCGCTCGAGGTCGAGCGGACGGCCGCCACGGCGGCGCCGCGGGTGCGGGCGATCTCGAGGACACGCCGCGCCAGCCCCGGCGTCACGAAGGGATGCACCACATCGTGCAGGACCACCCAGGGCGCGCGCGCGGCGTCCATGAGAGAGACACAAGGTCTCTCGCCGGGTCGCGCCGCCCGCGACTACCACGGCGCTCGACCCGCAGAGCTCGCGCGCACGTTGCACGTCGCCCGGCGGCACGGCCACCATCACGTCGCGGGCGATCGCGCGCATCGCCTCCACGGCGCGCTCGAGGAGCGTGCGACCGCCGAGAACGAGAAAGGCCTTGGGCCCGCGCCCGAGGCGCTCTCCCGGTCCCGGCCGCCTGGACCACCGCCTCGACGTCGTCGAAGGTGCCGCTCCGCGTCCTGAAGTCGATCGCTCACCGCCGAGAGCCTAGCACGAGGTGAGCGCCGTCATTCGGCGGTGCCCGGCTTGACGCCACCAGAGTGCCGCGCTAGGGTGGGCCGTGCTTTCCCCAAACGCCCGCCCGACGAGGACCCGACGATGGACGTCCTGAGCCAGGCCTCGGTCGTGATCAAGCAGAACGGGACGCCGACCATCACGCATCCGCTGGACGGCCGCTACGGCGCGATGGATCGCGCGAGCTCGCCGCCGCCGTGCGGAAGCTGGCCGACGCGATGGACCTCAGGGAGGTCGACTATGTCCTCGGGTTCCCGGAAGGCGGATCGGTGCCGGCCTTCGCCTTCGCGCACCTCGTCGGGCGCCCGCTGATCCTCTCGACGCGCCTCGAGTTCACCCTGGCGGGCGCGGCGCCCATCGCGTTCCGCGAGCCCCACTCCTCGGTGGGAAAGAGCCACTACATTCACGGGCTCGCGCCGGGCGATCGCGTCGTCATCGTGGAGGACGAAGTGACGTCGGGGGCACGCTCGTGAGTGTCGCCTCGAGGCCCTGCGGGCGGCCGGAGTGCAGATCTCCCAGGTGGGCGCGCTCCTGGTCGTGGACGACCCACGCACGTGGCGGGCAGTCGAGGACGAGAAGCTCATCCTGCACGCGGTGCACCGGCTGCCGGCCGGGTTCAGTCGGCGATCCGACGCACCGCCGTCGAGCCGGCCTCCGACACCGCACGCTGAGGCCGGGCGCCGGGGGCGACGTCCGGATGCGCGTGGCCTTCTTCGCACACCTGCCGTTCCACCAGGCCGATCCTCGCTCCCGTCCACGACGCCGTGGGCGCGCGCGCGGAGTGCCTCTTCACCTCCGATCGCGCCCGGGTCACGGCCTTCGCTCCCGACGTGCTCGTCATGGCCAGTCACGCCGAGCTCGAGCATTTCCGGACTCACGTGCCTCGGGCGCACGCGGTGAACGTTCGCCACGGCATGATCGGCAAGAGCCTGATCCGTCGCATGCCCGGAGCGCGCGAGCGCACGGGTGTTCGACTTCGTCTGCGTGGGCCACCGGAGAGTCTCGCCGGGTACGAGCATGGGGAGCCCGCCCCCAAGGGTACTGGCACACCGGCTATCCCCAGGTCGACCCGTTATTCCGGCGCGATCCGCCTCCCGCGCTGCCGCTCGACCCGACCGACCGACCGTGCTCTGTGCGCCGACCTGGAATCTTGGGCTCACGTCCGCCACGATGCTCGGCGACCGCCTGGTCGACCTGATCAGAGCCGCGGCGCCCGGCGCCAACGTCATCATCAAGCCGCATCCTGTCCTCGGCGAGTGGCGACCGCGCTGGATGGCGCGCTGGGCGAGACTGGCCGCCCGCGAACGGGGTGTGCTCCTCGTGGACGACACTCACGCCGACGTGGTGCCCTACATGCTCGCCGCCGACATGCTCGTCTCGGACGCCTCGAGCGTCATCTTCGAGTTCCTCGCGCTCGATCGGCCCATCGTCCTGGTGACGAACCCGCGGCATTGCGCCGATCCGGCTTACGCGCCCGGTGACATCGTCTGGCGCTGGCGGGACCTGGGAGATGAGGTGCACGAGGCGTCGCGCCTTCCCGGGGCGGTGGCGGCGGCGCTCTCGGCACCCGACCGATTGGCCGAACGCCGCCGCGAGTGCGCACGCCTCCTGTTCGGCCCGTTCACCGATGGACAAAACTACGCCCGCGTCGCCGAGAAGATCCTGGCCCTCGAAGGCGCGCTACCTCGCGCCGCGCCTCCCGCCGGTTCGCCGGGCTTGCCCGCCCGGGTGTGGCATGAGCTGCGCGGGCGCCTGTCGATGTCACCGGCCGTGCGCCGTCTGCTCCTCGGCCCTCTCGAAGGGCTCCGGCTGCGCGCGCGGAGCCGGGCACGGCACAAGCGGGACGCCGGCAACGCGTCGGCTTGAGTCAGGCGGCCCCCGCCCGCTACAATCCTCGTCCAGGAGGATGCCGCCATGGCCATCGCCGCACGGCCCCTGACCGTCACGCCCGCTCATCCGCTGTTCGCCGCTGAGGTCGGCGGCGCCGACCTCACGCGGCCGCTGGATGACGAGACCTTCGAGCGCATCGCCCGGGCCTTCGACGAGTACTCGGTGCTGGTCTTCCACGACCAGGCGCTCACCGACGAACAACAAATGGCCTTCAGCGAGCGCTTCGGTCCCCTCGAGACCACCGTGCGCACCCTGGGCAAGGAAGACCGCCTCGGCGCGCACATGGTCGACCTCTCCAATCTCGACGAGGACGGCAAGCTGATGGACTGGAGCGACCGCCGCATGCTCTACCAGTCCGGCAACCAGCTCTGGCATACCGACAGCTCGTTCAAACCGGTCCCCGCTCACTCCTCCGCGCTGTCAGCCCGCGCCGTCCCGTCCGCGGGCGGCGAGACCGAGTTCGTCAGCACGCGAGTGGCGTACGAGGCGCTGCCCGAAGATCTTCGGCGGCAGGTCGACGGCCGGATCGTCGTCCACAGCTTCGGGTTCTCGCGCAGCCTGATCGATCCCGGCATCGGCACCGAGGTCGGCCGCGACTATCCTCCCGTCCGCCATGCTCTCGTGCGCGCCAATCCCCGGAACGGCAAGCAGAACCTCTACATCGGCTCGCACGCCTGGCGGATCGAGGGCCTCGGCATCGACGAGAGCCGGATCCTGATCGCCAAGCTCCTCGAGCTGACGACCCGGCCCGACCGCATCTTCAGCCACTCCTGGCGCGTGGGCGACCTGGTGATGTGGGACAACCGTTGCGTGCTGCACCGCGGGCGTCCCTGGGACAGCGCCCGCGAGAAGCGCGTGATGCATCGCACGACCGTTGCCGGCGACGGGCCTACCGCCGAGCCGCCCTACCTCCACGAAGCGGCGGCCCGCTAAGACATCGGGAGGGGCTCGACGGCCCCTCCGCGACCAGAAAAGACCCACGCACCGGTCCGGGCACTTCGGCTTGCGCTCCGGCGTCGCGGTGTGCGAGATTCCCGCCATGCGCCGAGCCGCCGAGTACCTCGCGAGCCTCCGCGACGGGCGCGCCGTTTTCCTCGACGGCGACCGCGTCGGCGACGTCACCACACATCCCGCCTTCGCCGAGTCGATCCAGCGCATCGCCGAGCGCTACGACGCCGCCGCCGAATCGCCCGACATCACCACGTATCTCGACCCCGACAGCGGTCGGCGGATCGGCGCGATGTGGCTCATCCCGCGCTCGGCGGAGGACCTCGGGCGGCGGCGGGCCGTGCACCGGTTCTGGGCCGAGGGCTCCTACGGGCTCATGGGGCGGACACCCGACCACGTGGCCTCGGTGCTCACCGGCTTCGCCGGCTGGCGCCAGCTCTTCGACCGCGGGGGCCGGCAGTTCGGCGACAACGTCATGCGCTTCTACGAGCGCGCGCGCGACGAGGATCTGTACGTCGCCTATGCCATCGTGCCGCCCCAGATCGACCGCTCGACCCCGGCCCACAAGCATCCCGAGCCGTTCCTGCACCCCGGCGTCGTGAAGGAGACCGACGCGGGGATCGTGATCCGCGGCGCGCACTCCATCGCCACCTCCGTGACCATGGCGGACTGGCTGTACGTGAGCTACATCACGCCGCTCGCGCCCGGCGACGTGGACTATGCCATCTCGCTCGTCGTGCCCGTCGGCGCGGAGGGACTGCGGCTCCTCCCGCGTCGGCCCTACGCGACGATCGCCACCAGCGTCTACGACTACCCGCTCTCCGCGCGCTTCGACGAGGTGGACACCACCGTCGTCTTCGACGACGTGTTCGTGCCCTGGGACCAGGTCTTCGTCTACAAGAACGTGGAGCTGGTGACCGCGCAGTTCCACGAGTCGCCCGCCCACGTCCAGGGGAACTTCCAGTCGCTGGTGCGCTTCGGCGTCAAGCTCGAGCTGCTCGCGGGGCTCGCCATGAAGCTCGTCGAGGTCGGGCGCGGCGAGGGCGACGCCAATACGCAGGCCACGCTCGGCGGAGACATCGCCACGCTCTGCGCGACCTTCGACGCGCTCGTGAAGGCGGCCGAGCACTTTCCGCTCGTCAGCGAGGGCTATGCGCGGCCGCATCCGCAGTACGTCTACGCGGGGATGAGCCTCCAGCGCCGGCTCATCGTGGACCTGTACAAGACGGTGCGCGAGCTCGCCGGCGGCGCGTTCCAGCACCTGCCGTCATCCGAGGCGAGCTTTCTCTCGCCCGAGACCCGCGCCCATACCGAGCGCTACTACCAGTCGACGGCCGCCTCCGCGCGCGATCGGGTGAAGCTCATCAAGCTGATCTGGGACTTCATCGGCACCGAGTACGGCGGCCGTCAGCTCCAGTACGAGATGTTCTACTCCGCCGCCCAGCCGGTGGTGAACCGCCGCATGTTTCGCTCCTACGACTGGGCCTCCGCCAAGGCCATGGTCGACCGCCTGCTCTCGGAATACTGATCGGAGCTAGAGCGAGGATAAGGGCCCATCTGCTTCGTTGGCGCCCTCGACAGCCGGCTCAACGTGACTCGCTCACGCTCGTCTGGACCTCCGTATTCGCTCGCCTCGCCCCGGCTGCGGCTCGCCCATCCTGCAGTACGCCTCGCCGGCTGCCTTCGGTCGCCGCCTCGCAGCTGGACCCTTCTCCTCGCTCTAGCCCGGTTCTCCGACAGACGCCTCGGTGACGGCGAAGTAGCGACGGGAGGCGTCCGTCTGGTTCTCGTAGATCGAGCCCTGGTGGATGGCCGCGGGCAGCGGCATCCGGACGGGCGCGGGCGTCACCCGCGGCACGATGCTCGGCTCGCCCGTGACGAGGCGGGCGTCGAACTCGGCGAGGTCCTTCACGCCCATGAGCGGCCACGCGTCCGCGGCGCCGTACTCATAGAGCAGCAGGGCGCGGGGCCGGTCGGAGACGTTCTGGGCCGAGCCGTGCAGGAGCCGCACGTGGTGGAAGCTCATCGACCCGGCGCTTCCGGTGAGCGGCACGGCGCGGTCGATCTCGGCCTTGATCGTCACCGGATCGACGGCGCCGCAGAAATAGCCGTCGGCGTGATGGTCCCAGATGGGGCCGGTATGGCTCCTCGGCACGACGAGGAGCGGCCCGTTCTCGAGGGTGCAGTCGTCGAGCATGACGCCGACCGCGAGGAGGTCGTCGTTGGTGTGGGGATACTTCACCATCGAAGCTAGCACCGCATGGCGATGCCGGTCAAACCAGGCCCTTCGGCACAAGGGAAACTTGACACGTCCCCGCGCTTGGCCGACAGTCGACACGCGCGCCCCGCACGCTGCCGGGACGCCCTCCGGCCGGCCGGCCGGGATCAACGTCGATCAGGAGGATGAGCCCATGCCGCACCCCACCGTCAGCCGCCGCACGATCCTCGCCGGAGCCCTCGGCACGTCCGCTGTGCTGGCGCTGCCGCGGCCGGCCGCGCCCGCCGTCAAGAAGGGCACCGCCCTTCGCATGTGGATCCTCAAGACCTACGTCGAGCCCACCAACAAGGCCATCGAGGCGAGCGCCGCGCGCTGGGCAGCCAAGCACGGGGCGAGCGTGACCGTCGAGTACTTCACCTTCGAGGACATGCAGACGAAGTACGTCGCGGCCATCGAGAACAAGAGCACGCCCGACGTCGGCCAGCTCGAGACGGGCGCCCCCGCGCGATTCGCCGGCATGGGCCAGCTCCTCGACCTGTCGACCTTCGCCAAGCAGATGGAAACCGAGGTGGGCAAGATACCCGCCAACGTCGCCCCGGTCACGGTGATCGACGGCAAGACCTACGCGATGCCGTGGTACATCATGGCGCCCTTCTGGTACGTGTGGCGCGACGTCTTCGACAAGGCCAAGGTGAAGCTGCCCAACACGTTCGAGGAGGCCAAGCAGGCCGCCGCGGCACTCACCCGGCCCAAGGACAACTTCTACGGCATGGGCCAGAGCTGGAACCGCACGGCCGACGGCTACGGCGTCATGCAGGGCCTGATGTACTCCTACGGAGCGAGCTGGGCGGACAAGGCGGGCAAATACAAGTCCATCAAGACGCCCGCCATGCAGCAGGTGATGAAGTGGGCCACCGACATCTACAAGGACGGCCTCCAGCCTCCCGACACCCTGACCTGGACGGGGTCGGGCAACAACGAGAACTTCATCGCCAAGAACATCGCCCAGACGTCGAACGGCCCCAGCATCACCTTCGCGCTCGAGAACGCGCTCGCCAAGGCCACCGACGCCAAGGAGAAGAAGGCTCCGGGAAGAGGCGCTCGCCAACCACGTGGCGCTGCCGCATCCGGCCGGGCCCGACGGCCGGCGGATGTGGGCCATCGCGATGAGCATGGGCATCTTCAAGAACAGCAAGGACCCCGAAGCGGCGATGAGCCTCATCGCCCATCTGCTCTCGCCCGAGGAGACCGTCGCCATCATGAAGGACTCCTACGGCCAGTTCGCGCCCGTCCTCGACAAGGCGCGCGCGGCTTCCAAGGACTACTTCAACAAGAACGAAAACTACCGGAACTTCGGGCGCGCGGCCGAGTGGTTCGTCGGCACGGGCTATCCCGGGCCGGTCACGGCGGCGGCGGCCGAAGTGCAGGCGACCAACGTGCTGACCGACGCGCCCGCCAAGGTGATCGTCGACAAGTGGAGCGTGGATCAGGCCATCGACTGGGAAGACAAGAAGATCAAGGACGTCTACGACACCCTGCGCGGGTGACGTGGCCGTCGATCAGCGAACGGTAACTCCGCGCCGTCCGGCCGCGCGCCTCCTCGTGGGCGCGCGCGCCGCCGGGACGCCGGCACCGCGCTCCTCTTCCTGCTCCCGCTCTTCGTCCTCGTCGGCGGGCTGATCTTCTATCCGTTCTACCGGGCCATCTGGCTCTCGCTGACGGACAAGCTCGTCGGCTATCCCGAGCGCTTCGTGGGGCTGCGGAACTACGTCTACCTCGCCCAGGAGGACACCTTCCACCAGGTGATCCGCAATAGCCTCGTCTTCACGGTGGGCTCGGTCGCGCTGAAGATCGTGACGGGCCTCGCGATGGCGCTCGTCCTCAACAACGTGATCCGCGGGCGGAACTTCTTCCGCGGCCTCTTCCTCCTGCCGTGGATCACCTCCACCGTCATCATCGCGCTCACCTGGCGCTGGATGTTCGACGCCTTCCCCGGCCGCGGCTTCTTCAACAGCGTGCTGCTCGACGCGGGCTTCATCAGCCGGCCGATCGCGTTCATGGCCACGCCGGAAGGCGCCATGGCCGCCGTCATCGTCGCCAACTGGTGGCGGGCCTTTCCGTTCTTCGGCGTCTCCTTCCTCGCGGGCATGGCGAGCATCCCGAAGGAGCATTACGAGGCGGCGGCGGTGGACGGCGCGGGGGCGACGCGCCGCTTCTGGCACATCACCCTGCCCGGGCTCAAGCACGTCATCATCGTCACGACGCTGCTCAGCTTCATCCTGACCATCAACGACTTCAATATTGTCTACGTGATGACCCGCGGCGGACCGGGCACGGCCACGCAGATCTTCGCCACGTACTCCTACGAAGTCGCCTTCAACCAGCTCCGCTGGGGGCGCGGCGTGACGATCTCGATCTTCCTGGTGCCGCTCCTCGTGGTCGGCATCGCCTTGATCAGCCGGTACCTGCTCCGGGAGCCGCGGTGAGATGCGCGCGCTCAAGATCCTGACCGCGGTCGGGCTCGTGGTGTTCCTGCTGGTGATCCTGGTGCCGTTCTGGTGGATCGCCAGCATGTCCTTCAAGACCTACGAGCAGATCCAGTTCGCCACCAGCATCTACGTGCCGAAGCCCTTCACCTGGGAGAACTACTCCGGCCTCTGGACCGAGACGCGCTTTCCGCTCTGGCTCCAGAACAGCCTGGTCACCGCCCTCGTCGTGACGGTCACCACCACCGTCATCGCGAGCCTCGGCGGCTATGCCGTGGCGCGGATCAAGTTCCCCGGGCGGGAGGCCATCGCGAGCCTCATCCTGATCCTCTACCTGATCCCGCCCGCGCTGCTCTTCATCCCGCTCTACCGCGTGCTCGCCGAGCTGGGCGCGACCAACCACCTGTCCGCGCTCTTTCTGTCGTACCCGACCTTCACCGTGCCCTTCTGCACGTGGCTCCTCATCGGCTTCTTCAAGGCGCTGCCCGAGGAGCTCGAGGAAGCCGCCCTCATCGACGGCGCCGGCCGCATCACCGCCTTCGTCCGCGTGCTCCTGCCGCTCGCCGCCCCGGGCCTCGTGGCCTCGGCCATCTTCGCCTTCACCCTGTCGTGGAACGAGTTCCTCTACGCCCTCGTCTTCATCCAGGACGAGCGCTCCCTCACCGTGCCCGTGGGATTGAACCTGCTGATCTACGGGGACGTCTTCCACTGGGGCCAGCTCATGGCGGCCTCGGTGATCACCACCCTGCCGGTCGTCGCCCTCTACGTCTTCATCCACCGCTGGATGGTCGAGGGCCTCGTGGCGGGATCGGTGAAGGGCTGAAAGGCAGGAAGCGGTCACGCACTAGGTAGGCCAAGCCGGCGCCGGATGGAGGGCGGCCCGGTCACCGAGCTTGCGCCAACTACCAGCCGGTGACGAAAACGCTGGCGTCTCGGGTCGGCCGCGCCGAACACGGTGCCGTGCTCCGCGTCCACACCGGCCAGCGCGGTCCCCGTGTTCATCATGAAGGAGCCCTGCACCTCCACCTTGTGGCCGAGGCGCCGCAGCGCCTCCACCACGCCCGGCGCGATGCGATCTTCCACCTCGAGTACGCCCGGCTGGAAGCTGTGGTCACCGAAGCTTTCATCGTGGTGGAGCGAGTTGAAGCGCGGCGCTTCGATCGCCTCCTGTGGACGCATGTTGAAGACCGCGATATTGAGAAATACCTGAAGCGCCTGCTGGTCCTGGCTGTCCCCGCCGGGGCTGCTCAGGGCGAGGAAGGGCTTGCCGTCGCGCAGGACCACGGTCGGGGAGAGCGTCGTCCGTGGGCGCTTTCCGCCCTGGACCACGTTGGGGTGATTCTCCTCGAGGACGAAGGCCTGCATGCGGTTGCCGAGAGGCACGCCCGTGTCGCCGGCGATGAAGACACCCCCGAAGAACCAGGCCGAGGACGGTGAGGCGGAGAAGAGGTTCCCCTGGCGTCGGCGACATCCACCGTCGTGGTGTCGGGCGATTCGCGGCGTTGAGCCGCCGCGTTGACGACCTGCCGGATCAGGGCTCGAGCGGGGCGGCGCCTCGGAACGGGGCTCGAACTTCCACGGATCTCCCGGACGCTGGCCGTTGTGCGCCTTGCGCGGGTCGATGAGCGTTGCGCCGCTGCGGCGGCATAGCCGGGCGAGAGAAGCCCCGCTCGAGGGCACCTTGGCGAAGTCGGGATCGCCATAGAGTGCGTCCCGGTCCGCCAGCGCGAGCTTGAGCGCTTCCGTGACCGTGTGGATGTACTCGGTCGAGTTGTGGCCCATGCGCTCGAGGTCGAAGCCCTCGAGGAGCATGAGCGTCTGGAGCAGCACCGGCCCCTGCCCCCAAAATCCCGTCTTGAAGATGTCGTACGTGTGCTCGCGCAGTTTGAGCGTGAGCCGAGTCGGCCGCTCGACCCGTCCGCGGTAGCTCGCGAGGTCGGCGGCGGTCATGAGGCCGCCGGCGTCCTGGACCGCCGCGGCGATCCGCTGGCCGAGGTCGCCGCGGTAGAAGCGATCGCGGGCCGCGTAGATGGCCGCCTTGCGCCCCTCGGCGAGATGCCGTTGCTCGGCGTCCACGAGCGCCCGCAAGGTGCGGCCGAGATCGGGCTGGCGGAAGATGCTTCCCACCGCCGGAATGGTGCCGCCTGGGCCCTGCAGATACGCGCGCGCCCCGCTCGGAAAGAGCGCCATCTTTGGCAGCTCGGACTTCAAGTAGGCCGTCAGGTACTCGTACCAGGGGAACCCGTCGGCCAGCTCGATGGCCGGCTGGAGCGCCTCGGCGAGCGAACGGGTGCCGAACTCGGCGAGCGCGATGCTGAGCGCGTCGACGACGGCCGGGATGGTTCCGGCCGATGGGCCATTGGCCGGGATGCTCCGCGTCCCGGAGAAGATGTCCCGCGAGGCGGTGGCGGGCGCGGTTCCCTGGCCGTTGATCACCACCACCTCGTTCCGGTCGGCGAGATACAGGATGATCGGCACCTCGCCCCCGAGGCCGAAGTGGGAGATTTCGCTGACGGCGGCGGCGAACGTGGCGGCCACGCCCGCGTCCACGGCATTGCCGCCTCGGCCAGCATCCGCATGCCGGCCTCGGCCGCGAAGTGCCGCCCCGTCGCGACCACGCCCATCGTGCCGACCACCTCGGGCCGGTAGGTCGCCGAGCCGCGGATCCCTTCCGCGCCGGCGGAGTAGGCGGTAAAGGCCAGGGCCGTGAGGAGGAGCCCGACCAGGGCCAGGTACAGCGCGGAGCAACGCCGATCTCGACGCAAGGTGCTCATGCCTGAGAATCAGACTCTCCGCCCCGGTTTACACCGGGGCGGAGGTAAGAGTGCCCGTGGGGTTGCCGCGAGCTACTTCGGGAGCCGGAAGCGAACGTCCGCCTGGAACGAGAGAATGCCCGGCGCGCCTTCGCCCGTCGTTGGATTGGCGGGGTCCGGAGTGCAAGCATCGTCTCGATGTGCGTGATCACTGGCTCCTTGGTGCCTCTTATCCTCGGGTTCTTGAGTGTGACGAAGAGCTGGTTGAGGACAGCCTCCGGGATCCAGTCGATCAGCGGCTTATTGAGGAACCGCGCATCGGTCAGGCTTGAGATCGCACCCGGACGCGAATGGGAAGTCGAAGGGGATCTCGAAGACGGCTGCCGCCAGCGCAGGGTCTCTGTAGAGCCTGATGGATGCCTGCCCCGCGGTCGTGGTGGCGCCGGCGTTGTGTGGATCGGATCACCACACTCGCCTTGTACAGGGTGCCACCGACTTTCGTCGGAAAAGGAGTGGGGACTACCGCCACCGGCCCCCAAAGCAGCGGCAGCACGGCGACCAAGAGTAGAAGTCGCGCCCAGCGTTCGCATCGCATTCCAGTCATTGTCTGTCTCCTCTCGCTCCGGTCTTCGCCGGAGACTCTCGTTCGGTTGCGGTCGCGTTACTCGCAGACCCCCTGGCCGGGAAGAAGGCGCACTTCTGCGGCGCGCTCGTCTTCGGAATACCGATCCCGTCCGCCTTGTTGCCGCCACCGTCGGTGACCGCGACGTTCAGGCGGTACTCGGCCCCGCTGTTTTCGTTCGTGCCGCCGGGCGCGCTCGTGTTGCTCTGATTGCTCGTCAGCGTGCTGCCGGCGCCGTTGATCTCGAACCCGTCACCGGTATTGCGGTTCGCCGTGTTGAGTCGAACCGGGTGTTCGATCCGGTGGAAGCGGAGCTGAAGCCGTCCTGGCCGTTGCTCTGCGCGGCGTTGCTCCTGATCGTGTTGCCAGCGCCGCTGATCTTGAACCCATTGCCGGTATTGGTGTTCGCCGCGTTGGCGTCGAGCAGGTTGTTCCCACCGACGACGTTGAAGCCGCTTTGTCCGTTGCTCTGCGCGATGCTGCCGCCCTTGATCGTGTTGCCACTGCCATCGATCTTGAACCCGTCACCGGTATTGCTGGTCGCCGCGTTGGCGTCGAGCAGGTTGGTCCCTCCGGCCACGTTGAAGCCGTTCTGCCCATTGCTCTGGGCGGTGCTGCCGCTGATCGTATTGGCCGCGCCGCTCACAAACACCCCATGCCTGCCGTTCTGCTGCACGCTCGCGCCCTCGACACTATTGCCGTTGCTGAGTAACTGAATACCATACTGGCCTGCGCCAGAGGCCCGCACGCTCTTCAGCGCGTGGCCCCCATTGCCGCCGACGCGCCAGCCGACCGCCCCGCCGACCGCACTGGGGCCGACGATCGTGAGATTGCCGGTGCTCGTGATGTCCACCACCGGCTTACTCGAATCGGCAGCCGTGATCTGGCCCGTCCCGTTCTGCTTGATCGTCAGCGTCTTGCTCCCACCGAGCACGACGTTCTCGGTGAGGCTGCCGAACAGACCGATGACTTCGTTCCCGCAGTCCGCCGCATCGTTGTACGCGGCTTGCAGCTTCGTATAGGTGGGACGCCGTGATTCGTCCCGCTCGAATCCACGGCTCTGGTCATCACCGCATTCGGATCCGCGGGACACCCGGCCACGAAGCTCACCGTCCCGCCGGTGCTTGGCGACCGGCGTCACGATCGCGAGCGTCTTGACCTCCGCGGTCGTGGACCTGAGCGAGCAGGTGGACACGCCCGAGGCGTTGCTCGCCGAGCAGTTGCCCAGCGTGTTGTTCGACCCGGTGGCCGAGAAGGTCGGCGTCACGCCCGGCATCGGGGCGCCGCTCGCATCCTGCTAGCGTGATCGTCACCGTCGACGCCGCGATCCCATTGGCCTGCACCGGCGACGTTCCTGTGATGCTCGAGTTGGCGGCCCCGGCGCCCGGATCACGAACTCGAGGGTGTTCGAGACGATGGTGAACCCTGGCGGCCCGAGACGGCTCCCACGTTCACCACGGTCGTGCCCGCGAGCTGATCGCAATCGCTGAAGACCGCCGTCGGGGACGAGGCTTTGAAGGTCAAGAGCTCGATCCGCACGTTCACGCTGTAATGTCCTGGCAGGGTCAGATCGTAGAGCGTCCGGGGTCGATCACGAACTCCCGGAAGAAGTGAGGCACCGCCGGCTCGCCCTGGGGGCCTGCGAGCACCTCGACCGGAACCACGGGAATCGTCGTCGACTGAAGCACGCCGTTTCGCGAATGGCAGAAGAAGGTCTCGCTGAAGGCGTGGAGCGTCTCCTCGGCCTTGTTGACGATGGTGCCGCCGTTGGGGTCGGTGAAGTAGAGGCGACGGAAGAAGTCCGTCGAGGAGAACTTGTCGGTCGTGAGTACCCGGTCCCCGCTGCAGTTCTCGATCTGCAGCACGATCCGGATGGGGTCGCGGCCGCGAACGTCACGTTGGCCGGCGCGTCCTTGAACTCTGAGCGTCGCCTGCAGGGGATCGTTCGGATTCGCGCAGAGCGCGAGGGCCGGCGGCACAGCAGCGAGCATGGTGATGACGAAGAGCCCGCCCAGCGTGAGCAACCGCATCGCCGCGCTTCCGAGCCCGCTCACGGCTGCACCGTCGGCTGCCCGGTGTTGTGGATCTGCATCAGGGCCCCGGCCTGAGGCGAGAAACTTCCGTTGGTCGCCACATCCGCGCGCGTCCAGTTGATCGAGTACATGTACATGAGGTCGGTGGCCACGCTGGTATGGATGTTGACACCGACCGCATGCCCCAGCTCGTGAGTGATGACGTGCCGCACGGCCTGCTGGAAGGTCGCCTGAGGCGCGCTGGCCGAGTCGTCCAACGAGGGTTTGTTAGAGCTCTGGCTGCAGAGCGTGAGCGTCGTCGGATCGGCCACGAACGGCAGCTCGACGCAGCCGTCGTTGTTGACGTCCATGGCGGTCATATCCAGTCTGAACTGGCCGGGCCGGTACACGTCGCCGCCGGGCAGGCCGCCGACCGAGCACTCACCGCTCTGGGTAGAGCCGTCGTCGGAGCCGCCCGAGGCCCTGTCGCACACGACGGTGATCGGCGCGAGCATCGGCTTCCCACCGGCGGGTACCGGCAGGAATGCCCCGCCACGTTCTCCTGGTGCTTGTACGGCCGATCGAGGAAGTACGCCTTGAAGGCCTTCCCCAGGACCAGCGCCCTACCGTAGGTGGTGGCGCTGCCGAAAGTGCTGAACCCGAGCGTCGGGAAGTTCCACTGCCTCGGGCCGAGCTTGGTCGTGTTGTCGCACGGGGCGCCGCCGCTACAGTTCACCACGTCGTATTTCACGGTGGCCAGGTGAAGCATCGGTTTCGTCGGATCGGCCAGCGACTGGGTCGGGAACACCGTTGTTCCGGCGGCATTGAACGAGCTGCTCACGTCCCAGACCTGATACCGGCCGTGGTGAAGGCATCGCCGACCTGGAACTTCGGGCACGGCATGTCCGGATCCGCCGGACTCTTGGCTCCCGTGAGGGTATTCAGCCCGCAGAAGCTGGCTCCCAATGTCGGTCGGTGCTGAAGCCCTGCCCCCGGACAAAGAGGTTCCCGCATCCCGGAGGTCGAGCCTCACGTGGTTCTGGAGCTGGCCGATGTTCCCATTGCTCGGCGCGAGCAGGTACACGCCACGGCGCTTGTGGAAATTCGTGAGGCCGTCGAACGCGGACGTGGCCGGTCCGAAGGGGACGCCGTTGACGGGCAGGGTGATGCCCGTGCCCACCGTGGCTGCGGCCGGGTTGGTCGGCCTGTCGCTCACGTCGATGCGCACCGTGCCGCCCCAGTCCCAGGACGCGAGCTTCACTCTGTAGACACCGTTGGCATCCGGGGTCACCGTGATCTGCTGCGGACCCACGCTCTGGAGGCGGGTTCACCACGTCGTTGCTCGCGATGCTGAAATCGTTCTCCGCCGGCAGGGCAGGCACCTGCGCCAGGTTCGGGCTCGCAGTCGTCGTTGGTCGCGGTCCCCGCAAAGGCCGAAGAGCTCGACGTGAAGGTCAGCGGGGGCAACGTCGACGGGCGCGTGCCTGGAAGCTCGCGGTGAGGAGATACACGGTCGGTGTGATCGTCCTCGCCGTGCACCTTGCCGCTGGCGTCCAGCGTCACGACCGGCGGAGTCCACGCTCGGGAAATCGACGGTGGCCGATGGAATCGACACGCCCCGAGCGTCGTCAGCCGCAAGCGCCAGGGCGAACTGGCCATTGACCGCGGAATGACTGCGGCAGCGTGGAGGAGGTGCCGTCGGGATTGGTCACCGTGACGTCCCGCAACCCGAGGAGCGCGCCCGCGCCGAGCGGTCACCGGCACCGTGATCTCGGTCTCCGTGATCGTCAACGAACCCAGAGTCAGGTTGGTGGGCGGATTGAACGCGACCCGCGCGTTGGGCTGGAACTTGGACCCGATCAGATGGACGTGGACCTGGGGCCCGCTCCGCTTGGCCGGCCCGTCGGGCACGGTCACCGCTGACAGGGTCGGGTTGGTGACCGTGAAAATGATCGGCGTCCCACTCTGCTGCACCCCGCTCACCGCCACGAGCACCGGGCCGTCCACCCGCCGTCGCGGGCACCACCACCTTCAGGGTCGTCGGACGTGGCGGACGTGATCGTGGCAACCACGCGAAGATTGCTGGCCGTCGTGAAGGTCACCAGGTTGTTCACTGGCCGTGGCACTGAAGTTCTTCCCGGTGATCGTGACCGGCGCAAACCCAGCTGGTGCTGAAAGGGAGTGATCTTGGTGACTTGCGGCGTCGGCGGCAAGGTCGCGGTGCCGTGGTCGCGCGGTGGATTCAGGCCCACGGGCGCGTCCGCGGGGGCCGCCTGAACGAACAGGACAGCTCCGCTGCCGTCGTCGCGGTGCCGAGGTCGGGGTTGGTCACGGTCACCGTTCGCGGCGAGGCCGCCTCGGGCCCCGGCGGTCACGTCCGACATTCACCGAGAGCTGGGTGTCGGAGGTGTAGCCCACGGAGTTCACCGTGACCCCGACCCCGCTCAGCGACACGACCAGGTTGGAGGGCGCCGGCGGTGGGCGCCTGGAAGCCGGTCCCCTTGATGATCAGCGTCTGCCCCTTGAGCAGGGCCGTCCGTGAGCGGGCTCAGCAGCGGTCCGGCGCCGTCCGCCCCCGTCCCCGCGCTCGTGACCGTGGGCGCCGCGTTCACCGGAACTGGTCGTCCAGCACGATCGGGCCAATGCCAGGATGCGATGGTCACGTCGTGGAACCCGGTCGGCGCTGTGGGATCGACCTCGATCTTGAGCGTGATCTTCGTGCCGTCTGGGCTCACGACGATGCTTCCCGGCACCACCGTGATCCCGTCGCCGGAGGGAGATCGTGTCATCGTCCGGGGAGAAGTCGAGCTGGCTCAGAGTTCTGCCCTCTCGGGATGACCGTCGTGGTCACCCCTCGCCCACCGCGTTGATGGACATGCTCGTGAGCGTCGGTGGGCTCACCGGAATCAAGTTGGCGATCACGAGCTCTACCAGACGGACTGAATCCGTTGGGGCCCCTCACTGTCTCGGGTGAGGCTCACGCACACCGGGACGCCCGGTCGGCCGGTGTCGCTGTCGCAGAACCCAAGGGGCGCGGGAGCTGGATGGGACGACAACGGAGATGTTCGAGATCCGGATCCTGGCGGGGCCGCGCGGTCGACTTGTGCCGTGACTCTTGAATTGGAACCCCGTGCATGAATCGATGCACCCGACCCCAGTGACCGTGAGCCCAGTGTTGTTGAGGTCGAGAAGTGAGGTGACCCGTTGAACGTGAGCCCCTGTTCGAGAGGAGATGTCGATGAGGGCGCCGGTCAGATGCACCCCCGCCTGGCTCTCGACGATATCGATGCTGCCGAGCGTCACGATCCCCGCCCAGCGGCACGGGACATTCGGGCACCGATCGGGCGATGTGTCGTGGTGCCGCGCGAGACGCCATGAACGCGGGCGGCATCCTGAGTCTGCATCCCCTCCCGCCAGAGTGAGTCCCCGATCCCGATGGCGAACTCCGCTCGGCGCGTTGGCCACGAGAAGTGGACTCACAGGAGGATATCTGATTTTCGACAATCGGCTGTTATGTCTGAAGCTGGTTTCCGGAGTAAAGGATGCTTCCTGGACACTGACATCCAGAGGCACGAATTCTTGCGGATGGTGACCAGGCGTGGTGATCGCGCGTGAGTGCGTATCGATCGCTTCCGGCCAAGCTGGGAGAAGATCGTGGACCCGCTCTTCAGATTTCCCTTGTGGTAGCCTGATGTCAGCGACCGCCAGCGCACCGGCCGATCACCGTCAGATTGCAGGTTCCCGCCGGGAACGTCTCCCGCTCTCGTTGTCGACGGCAGGGACAGTATCCTCGAAGTAGCCCGTCGAGAGATCTCCTGCAGCGGAGCTCCTTCTCGAGCACGAGAGATCGATATGGAAATTGTCTCCCGCCTGATGTCCGCAGCCAGGAGGCACGGACCGAAGTTGATTCGTAGTGATATTGCCCGTCCAGGAGACTGTGGCGTGGCTGCCCTGGTGCGTGAGGGTCGCATCGAGAACCGTGAAGTTCAGGGGCAGAGGTGGAACACGAAGCCGTTGAAGTCGGCCGCACAACACGAGATATAGACGGGACTTGGCAAACGTGACGTCGATACTGGACGCCTCGATGTTGATGGTGCACAGTGCCACAGAATCTCCATCATCACCGCGGACGGATAACGAGTTCAGGAGCCCCGCGACAACGGTCTTGAAGCCGTAATCGCGGTAAACAGTCGTATCATCCGGAAAGGAAAGAGCTCGATCCGGACAGCAAGAACCCACCAAGCTGGGTTGTGCGGAGGCTTCAGGGACGGCTAGCGCAATGAGCACAGCGGCAGCGACCAGGCCGGCGGTAAACCAACCCCTCGGTGACAATGCCTTCGATACGTTCATCCGCGTCCCCGTCGGTCGAGCACAGCGCACCGGATCCGGGAGTGTCCGCCGCTGCGGCTGGCCTGACATCCACGCCTGCACGGCCCCGACGAGCGCCGACAAGACGGCGACCCACACCCAGCATCGGTATGTCATGAGTGATCCTCCCATCCCCCGCGCACAAAGGCCAAAGGTGAGAGTTCGACGCGGTCCGGCCAGCACCGATTGCCACGACGGCATCGCTCGCGAACGGCCAGGCAGTCCGCGCCTCAAGACCAGGGACAACAGAACAAGAAGAAGGCAGGAAAGCGAGGCTGTCGATTTTGATAGAACCTCCATTGCGCCGCGGTAAACCGAATGGCTGAGCTCCGTGGACCCGCGTATGCACTCGTCACCGTAAGGCCGGAGCAAGTGGTTGTCAATTCGACCTAAGCGTACTATTCGACCAGGGGTGGCGCGCTCGGCCGGCACGTCCGCAGCGGGACGGGCTGGGTGGACAGCGGGGTCTCCGTGCGATATACGGCGTGGTAGACGTGATGCAGCCAGTGCCCGCTTCGTCAAGGGAATCCCGATAATGCGTGTGTCCGGCGTGTCAGGCGGAGAACCAGGCGCAAAACAAGTTCTGCGGCGAGTGCGGCGCGCGCCTGCGCCTGACCTGCCCCGGCTGTGGGCATCCGAACGAGCCAACCCAGAAGTTCTGCGGCGAGTGCGGCACTCGCCTGCTGCCCGCGACGGCTCCCGCGCCAACTCCCGCGGCGGCGCAGCCGGTGCCCGCGCCGGCGCAGCCCGTGAAGGAGGCCGCCCCGCCCGCCGCGATCGTCCGCCTCCGGCCGCCGCGAGCCCCAGCGTTCCGGGACGCCGCCCCCGTCACCTACACGCCGAAACACCTGGCCGAGAAGATCCTCACCTCGAAGGGCGCCCTCGAGGGTGAGCGCAAGACCGTCACCGTGATGTTCTCCGACGTGTCGGGCTTCACCGCAATGTCGGAGCGCCTCGACCCCGAGGACGTCCACGGCATCATGGACCGCGTCTTCGAGGTGATCCTCGCGGCCGTCCACCGCTGCGAGGGGACGATCAACCAGTTCCTCGGTGACGGCGTGATGGCGCTCTTCGGCGCGCCGATCGCCCACGAGGACCACGCCCCGCGGGCGCTCAGCGCGGCGCTGGCGATCCAGGAAGGCCTCGCCGCTCGCCGCTGACATCAAGCGCGTACACGGGGTCGACTTCAGCATGCGCATCGGGATCAACACCGGTCCCGTGGTGGTGGGCGCGATCGGACGAGACCTGCGCATGGACTACACCGCGGTGGGCGACACCACCAACCTCGCCGCCCGGCTCCTCAACATCGCCAAGCCGGGCCAGATCGTCGTCAGTCGGCGGACCCAGCACCTCCGGGATCGGTGTTCACCTTCGAGGATCTCGGCGACTTCCAGGTGAAGGGAAAGAGCGAGCCGGTCCGCGCCTACGCGCTCACGGGCGAGATGCAGGCGCGGCGCCAGGCTCGAGGTCTCCACGGAGCGCTCGCTGACGCCCGCTGGTGGGGCGCGACCGCGAGCTCGCCGGTGCTCACGGCGGCCTTCCGGCGCGCGGCGGCGGGCGAGGGGACGACCGTCCTGCTGTCCGGGGAGCCGGGGGTCGGCAAGTCGCGCCTGCTCTACGAATTCCTGGACGACCTCGACGGGACCGACGTCCTCGAGCTCGAGACCACGTGCGCCTCGTACGGCCGCTCCATCCCGTACCGCCCAGATCCTGAGCTCCTGCTCAGCTACCTCGATCTCTCGCAGAGCCGCGTCGCCCGAGGACGTGCGCCGCCACGTCGCCGAGCGGCTCCAGGAGCTCGGATGCGCAGGAGAGGAGGCGCTGACCCTCCTCGCCCATTTCCTCGGCGTCTCGGCGCCGCCGGAGTTCGTCAAACGCCTCTCCGCGGCCGAGCTCGAGCGAGCGGACCTTGGCGGCTCCTGCGCGACGTCTTCCTGCGCGCGAGCCGGTCGGCACCGGTCCTGCTCCTCATCGAGAACGTGCACTGGCTGGACGCGAGCTCGGCGGAGTTCCTCGATCAGCTCGCGGCCGCCCTGCCCGGACATCGGGTCCTCCTGCTGTTGAGCACGCGGCCGGGCTTCGTGCCGTTGGCCCGACCTGGCCGGCGCGGAGACGATCACCCTCGAGGGTCTCGGCGCGGGAGAGGTCGAGGGGATGGCCCGAACGCTCCTCGGCGCGCGCACGGTGTCCGCGGATCTCTTCAAGATCTCGTCGGAGAAGGGGAAGGGAATCCCCTCTACGTCGAGGAGATCCTCCACCAGCTCCAGGAGACCGGGGGATCGCCGTCGAGGGCGGTGAGGCGCGCCTGCGCAGCACCGAGGTCAAGGTGCCCGCCACCATCCACGACATCATCGCCGCGCGCGTTGACCGGCTGGCGGACTCCGCTCAAGCTCATCCTGCAGGGCGGAGCGGTGGTGGGGCGACGCTTCGGGACCTCACTCGTATCCCGTGTCATCGCGAGCCCCTCGGATCGAGGTGGTCCGGACCTCCAGGGCCTCCACGGCCTCGATTTCGTCTTCCCGGCCGCTCAGGATCCCGAGCTGATGTATAGCTTCAAGCACGCGCTGACGCAGGACGTCGTGTACGGCGGTCTCCTCGATCGTCGACGGCGCCAGTACCACACCGCCGCCGCGCTCGGGACTCGAGGAGCTGCACGCCGAGCGCCTCGACGAGGTGGTGGAGCTGCTCGCCTACCACTTCGGCAGCGGCGGCGAGAACGAGAAGGCCGTCGACTACGCCATCCTCGCCGCCGAGAAGGCGCAGCGCCGCTGGGCCAACACCGAGGCCCAGGCCTTCTTCGAGGACGCCCTCAAGCGCCTCCAGACCCTGCCGGACACCGAGGCGAACCGGCTCCGTCGCATCGACGCGGTGGTCAAGCAGGGGAGCTGATGTTCGCGCTCGGGCGTCACGCCCAGCACGTCAAGGCCCTGGAGGACATCCGCCCCTGATCGAGCATGCCGATCCGGCCCGCCGCGCGGCCTGGTTTTGCTGGGCGGGATTCCTCCATAGCCTCACCGGCGCTCGCCCCGAGGTTCCGATCGCCTATTGCCAGGAGGCGATCGCCCTCGCCGACCTCGCCGGCCTCGACGACATGCGCGCCTTCGCGGAGGGCTGCCTCGCGCAGGTGTACGTCGTCGTCGGGAAGCTGCGCGAGGCGCAGGAGATGGGCGAGCGCGCCCTCGCCTTCTTCGAGGCGCAGTGCAATGTCTGGTGGGCATGCCGGACGCTCTGGTTTCTCAGCACGGCCTGCAACGCGATCGGGGAGTGGGAGCGCGGCTTCGGCTACTGCCGGCGGGCGCTCGAGCACGGGCAGGCGGTCAACGACCTGAGGCTCAAGATCGTCGGATGGTATCGGACCGGCTCGACTCACACGCTGCGGGGTGATGCCGAAGCGGGCGTGCGGTGCTTTGACGAAGCGCTCAAGCTTTCGCCGATCCCGTTCGACGCGACGCTGGCGCGCGCGTTCAAAGGCTTCGCGCTCGCGAAGGCCGGCAAGACTCAGGAGGATCGCGCTGCTGAAGGATGCCGTCGCCTGGCTGGCACACATCCCGTATACATGCGCGTTCGTCAGCGCGTGCCTGGCCGAGAGCCACCTCCGTGCCGGGGAGCGCGGGCTCGCGCGCGCAGTCGCGGAGACGCTCCTCGATACGAACAGAAAGCTCGGCTACCTGCACCTCGAAGGCTGGACCGAGCGGCTGCTCGGTGAATGCGCGAGCGCCGATGACCCGACGGCGGCGGCGCTTCATCTGGAGCGGGCGGCGGAGATCCTCGAGCAGGTGGGGGCTCAAAACGAGCTGGCGAAGACGCTCGTGGCCCAGGCGGAGCTGCGGGCGGCGGATGGGGATCCGGCGACGACGCGGCAGCTCCTCGACCGAGCGCTCGCGATCTTCGACGCGCTCGGGACGCTCGACGGTCCCGATCGCGCCCGCCGGCTCCTCGTCACGCTCGAGGCCGGCTGAGCCGGCCCGCCTCACCAGCCGGTCACGAATCGCTGACGCCGGACGTCGGCGGCGCCGAAGCACGGTGCCGTGGGCGGCGTCGAATCCGGCGAGGTGGTCCCCGAGTCCATCATGAACGCCCCGACGGGAACCACCTTGTGACCTCGGACCTCGAGCTCGGCAATGACGTCGGCGGGGAACCGGTTCTCGACCTCGAGCATCCCTGGCTGGATTGCGTGGGTGCCGAAGCTCTCATGGTAGTGGAGCGAGTTGAAGCGCGGAGCCTCGATCGCCGTCTGCGCCGGCATGCCGAAGATGATCATGTTGAGCAGCACCTGCAGCGCCTGCTGGTCCTGGCTGTCGCCGCCGGGACTGCTCAGGGACAGAAACGGCTTGCCGTCCCGCAGGACGAGGGTTGGGCTCAGAGTCGTCCGCGGGCGCTTTCCCCTTGGACCACGTTGGGGTGGCCGGCGTCGAGGACGAACGCTTGCATTCGATTGCCGAGGGGATCCCGGTGTCTCCGGCGATGAAGACCCCGCCGAAGAACCAGCGCCCGAGGGCGAGGCGGAAAAGAGGTTGCCCCGGGCATCAGCAACGTTCACGCACGTGGTGTCGGGCGATCCGATGGGGGCTCGTGCCGGGGGCACTTGCGATGGCGTTGCTCCACTGCTCATGGCGGCATCGGGACCAGCGCCCTGAGCCTCCGCGCCCGGCTCAAATCGCCACGGATGTCCGGGACGCACGAGATCGCTGGCTGTCTTGGGGTCGATGAGCTTCCGCCGCCCGGCGGCATAGGCCGGCGCGAGGAGTCCCTCGGCCGGAACTTTGGCGAAATCCGGATCGCCGTAGTACGCGTCCCGATCCGCCAGCGCGAGCTTCAGCGCCTCGGTGAGCGTGTGGATGTACTCGGCGCTGTTGTGCCCGAGCCCTGCGAGGTCGAAGCCCTGGAGTAACGCGAGCGTCTGCAGCAGCATCGGGCCCTGCCCCCAGAAGCCCGTCTTGAACACCTCGTAGCAGTATCCGTGGGCCGTGAACTCGAGCCGCGTCGGCTGCTCCACCCGGCCCCGATAGCTGGCGAGGTCGGCGGCGGTGATGAGGCCGCCGGCGTCCTGCACGGCTCGGGCAATCCGCTGGCCGACATCGCCTGAGTAGAAGCGATCGCGCGCCGCATAGATAGCCGCCTCGCGACCTCGCCAGAGGTTTCGCTGCTCTTCCTCGACGAGGGCCCGGAGGGTGGCGGCCAGCTCGGCCTGGCGGAAGAGGCTGCCCACGGCCGGGATCCGCCCCTCCGGCCCCTGGAGGTAGACGCGTGCCCCGCTCGGGTAGCGGCGAACGTCCTCGAGCTCAGGGGCAAGGTAGAACGTCAGGAAGTCGTACCAGGGAAGCCGTCGGCGAGCGAGATCGCCGGAGCCAGGACATCGGCGAGGGACAGCGTGCCGAACTCCGGCGAGCGCGATGCTGAGCGCGTCGACGACCGCGGGGATCGTCCCGGCCGACGGACCGTTGCTCGGAATGCCCGGCTCGCGAAAGACGTCGATCGAGGCCGCCGCCGGAGCGCTTCCCTGCCCGCTGATGACGACGACCTCTTTCCGGTCCGCGAGATACAGAATGATCAGGCACTTCGCCGCCGAGGCCGAAGTGTGAGATCTCCGTGACGGCCGCCGCGAAGACGGAGGCAACCCCGGCGTCCGCGGCGTTGCCGCCGCCGGCGAGCATCCGCATCCCGCCTCGGCGGCGAAGTGGCGGCCCGCCGCGACGACGCCGAGCCGTCCCCTCACCTCGGCTCGGTACGTCGCCGATCCCCGAATCTCCTGGGCGGTCATGGCGCGCGACAAGCTACGCGCTGCGAGATGGCGGGCCGGGGCGCGCGACGGGGCAACGGTCAGGCTCTGATGGCGACCAGGGCTGCGGGCGAGGCAGAACTCCACATCACCGCCTGCTGGCGGTAACGTCCGCGCATGCGCGCCTCCTCAAAAGAGTGATGCGACCCAGTTGATGTCGGGCCAAGAACCCGGAGGTTCCTTCGTCTCCGTCCCGGGACTGGTGGGTGACCAGGGTGTGAGGAAATCAGCGCCACCGCTAAGCCCAGGCCGCGCGCCTGTCAAGCGGGGTAACGGTAACGCGACGCGGGCTTGTGGCCTGCGGCCCGCGAGCCGCGCTTGAGTTCCACGGCGCGGGACCGCTACAATCGCCCGCGAGCGGCACGCGGGACCCATCGCGACGACGCGAGGAGGACGGCATGAAGATCGGATTCATCGGGCTCGGGAACATGGGTGGGCCGATGGCCTTGAACCTCATGAAGGCCGGACATGAGCTGCTGGTGCACGACGTCCGCCGGGAGATGGCGGCGGCGCATCTCGACAAGGGCGCGCGGTGGGCGGCGAGCCCCGCGAGGCGGCGGCGGACCGCGAGCTGATCCTGTCCTCGCTGCCGGGGCCCGCCGAGGTGGAGCGCGTCGCGACGGGCGCCGACGGCGTCATCCACGGCGCGGCGCGCGGGGCGATCTACGCCGATCTCTCCACGGGCTCGCCCACCGTGATGCGGAAGCTCCACGGCGTCTTCAAGGAGCGCGGCGTCCACGTGCTCGACGCTCCGGTGAGCGGTGGCGTGCCGGGCGCCGTGCACGGAACGCTCCAGGTGATGGTCGGCGGTGACGAGGCCATCTATCAGCGGGCGAAGCCCGCGCTCGAGGCGATCGGCAAGGTGGGGTACATGGGGTCGATCGGCGCGGGCACCATCGCCAAGCTCGTGCACAACGCGATCAGCCTCTCCACCCGCGCGATCGTCGCCGAGGCCTTCACGCTCGGCGTGAAGGCCGGCGTCCAGCCCGAGGCGCTGCTCGAGGCGGTGCGGGGCGGCTCGTTCGGCCAGGGCAATATCCTCTCGCGCGTGCTGCCCAACGTGGTGTTCACGGGCGACTTCGACACGCAGCAGTTCGCCCTGCGCCTCGCCAGGAAGGACGTGGGCCTCGCGACCGAGCTGGCTCGTGAATTCGACGTGCCCATGGCCCTGATCTCGCTCGTCGAGCAATTGATGGTGGAGGCGGTGGCGCGCGGATGGGGTGAGCGGGACTCCAATGCGTCCTGGGAGCTCCAGGAGGAGCGCGCCGGGGTCAAGGTGCGCGCGTCCAAGTGAGCTTCGCGCTCGACGGCGTCCGCGTCCTCGAGCTGGCGCGCTTTCAGGCGGGCCCGCGCGGCGGCATGCTGCTGTCCGACCTCGGCGCCGAGGTCATCAAGATCGAGCCGCCGGGCGGCGAGGAGACGCGGCGCATGCCCCCGATGGTCCGCGGGCAGAGCGTCTACTTCGCCGTCTACAACCGCGGCAAGAAGAGCGTGTGCCTCGATCTCCGAAGCGAGGGCGGCAAGCGGATCTTCGCCGACCTCGTCGCCAAGGCCGACGTCGTCCTCGAGAACTTCCGGCCGGGCGTCATGCGGGCGATGGGCTTCGACTACGAGCGGCTGCAGCGCCCTGAACCCGCGCATCATCCTGGTCTCCGTCTCGGGCTTCGGCCAGTACGGCCCGTACCGCGACCGGCCGGCCTTCGACTCGCTCGGCCAGGCGATGAGCGGGCTCATGACGCTCACCGGTCAGGCGGAGGGCAAGCCCATCGGCACGGCGTCGTCCGTGGTCGACCGCTACACCGCGCTGCACGCGACGATCGGCACGCTGGCCGCGCTGCGCCACCGCGACCGCACGGGCGAGGGCCAGGTCGTCGACGTCTGCCTCCTGGACTCGGCCCTCACCATGGTCGAGATCCCGACCGTGTACCACCTCGCGACGGGGGCCGAGGGCGGCGAGGGCGGGCGGCCGCCCTATCGCGCCGTGGACGGCTGGGTCGTGATCAGCGCGGCGGGGCGCGACATGGCGGCGCGACTCATGAAGATCGCCGGCGGCGGCGCGGGCCGGCACGGCCGACGACACGCCGATGGCGGGCAGCACGCGGCACGGATCACCGCCGCGCGGTGGTGGAACAGTGGTGCGCCGCGCACACGATGGACGAGATCTGCGCGGCGCTGCTCGAGGTGGGCGTGCCGGCGGCGCCCGTCCGCACCATCCCCGAGGTCGCCCAGGATCCCCACCTGTGGGAGCGCGAGATGCTCGTCAAGGTGGCCGATCCCGTGGCCGGCGAGATGTACGTGCCGGGCGTCACCGTCAAGCTCGCGAAGACGCCGGGACGCGTCGGGCCCATCCCCACGCCCGGCCAGCACACCGACGAGGTCCTCCGCGATCTCCTGGGTCTCGACGGCGCGGCAATCGACGCGCTCCGCCGCGACCATGCCGTCGGCCTGAGCGAGCGTCGATGGGGCGAGACGCGAGATGGCGACGAGCGCGGACCGCCAGATGACGATGGTGGCCTTTCTCCAGGCCCAGAACTGCTCGAACTACCCGGCCTCGTGGCGGCATGCGGCCACGACACAGGACTTCCTCACCGCCGACTACTACCAGCGCATCGCGCGCACGCTCGAGGCGGGCAAGTTCCACCTCGCCTTCTTCGACGACCGCCTGGCCATGCCCGACCGCTACGGCGACGACCATGCCGAATCGGTGCGCCACGGCATCCGCGTGGTCAAGCTCGACCTGATCCCGCTCCTCACCGCGATGGGGCTGGCCACGCGTCACCTGGGCGTGGGCGGCACCTACTCGACGACGTACTACGAGCCGTTTCACGTGGCCCGCGTCTTCTCGACGCTCGACCACATGGTCGGCGGCCGCGCGGCCTGGAACGTGGTCACCTCGCTGAACGACTCCGAGGCCGCCAACTTCGGCCGGGCGAGCCATCCCGAGCACGACGCCCGCTACGACCGCGCCGACGAGTTCATGGAGGCGGTGCTCGGCCACTGGGACACGTGGGAGGACGACGCGATCATCCTCGACCGCGAGCGCGGCGTCTTCGCCGATCCCGCCAAGGTCCATCGGCTCGACCATGCGGGCAAGTTCTTCCGCACGCGCGGCCCGTTCACCGTGCCGGCCACGCCCCAGGGCCATCCCGTCATCATCCAGGCCGGTCAGAGCGGGCGGGGCCGCCGCTTCGCGGCGCGCTGGGGCGAGCTGATCTTCGTCATCTCGCCCACGCTCGAGCTGGGCCGGCGCATCTACCGCGAGTTCAGGGACGAGATCGCCCAGACCGGGCGCGATCCCGATCAGGTGCGGATCACGCCTGCGGCCTACGTGATCGCCGGCGAGACGCGGGCCATGGCCGAGGACAAGGCCGCGTACATCGACCATCTGGCCCATCCGCTCGACAGCCTCGTCCTCCTGTCCGAGGTCCTCAACTTCGACTTCGCGAGCCTGGGCATGGACGAGGCCGTTTTCGGATCAGAACCTCGCCTCCATCAGCGGGCTGCAGGCCCTTCGCGACCGCGTGATCCGCGCGAGCGGCAAGGCGAACCCGACGGTCCGCGACTTCATCCAGCACAGCGGCCGCGGCACCCTGCGCGAGATGCCGGTCTTCGTCGGCAGTGCGGCCGAGGTCGCCGACGGGCTCGAGGAGTGGTTCACCGGCGGGGCCTGCGACGGATTCGTCCTCGCGGCGACGCATATGCCGGGCGCCTACGAGGACTTCGTGCGGCTCGTGGTGCCGGAGCTGCAGCGGCGCGGGCTGTTTCACCGCGAGTACGCGGGGCGACGCTGCGCGAGAGCCTCGGGCTCGCGCGCCCGCTCGCGGCGCGTGGCGAGCAGGATGCTGAAAAAGCGTCCTGCGGATTTTTCAGCATCCTGCCCGCACCGGCGCGCGAGCACTGCATGCGTGGTCCTGACGGCCGTCTTGCTCGTTGGGGGATGCGGCGCAGCATCCGGCCCTCGTACCCGACTTCGGCATCCGGCGGTGAGTCGAAGCCGCCGGCCGGTGGAATCAAGCGGTGCTCGCCGAGTGATCCCGACCGCTCTGCGTGGTTCTGCGTCGTCGGGCAGCTTCTCTACAATGTCGTGGGAGTCATGCAGCCCGACGGGGGCTATTCGCTGCGGTAGCTGTGAACGCCGTCGCAGCCTGTCGGAGTAACCGCCGTTCGAGCGCCGGCTTCGCCGGCGCAATCCGCTCTTCGGGGAGGCATCGGAAGGGGCGGAGCCCCCCTCCGAGTGTCCTAGCGCGGGTGCCCTCGAGATCACGGCCGCAGGATCTCGCGAGGTCTGCGTGGCTCTCCAGCAATCGAGGTGAATGAAGCTGTCCTGTGGCCAGACGGTGCTCTGGCCGGACAGGATTGGATTCAAGCAATGCGGGCAGATCAGCCGGCCTTCCGCATCCGATGCGTTCTTCATGCTCGACTCCGCTAGGGACTCGTCCGCCTGAGGGACGGGAGGGTGAGGCCTGACTCGAATGTAGGCGGGCCGCCGACGACCGGGAGTAGTGGACCTTGGTCCATGACCCGGAGAAACGCCGCTAGAGCGAAGCAGAAGGGTCCGGCTGTCGAGGGCGCCAACGAAGCAGATGGGCCCTTATCATCGCGCTAGCGGATCTGCTTGTGCACGAACTCGATGATCAGGTCGAGGGCGCGATTGGAGGCCGGTGAGCCGGCCTTGCGCATGATGAACCCCTGCCCCTCGCCCTCGAACAGCTCGAGGTCGACCACGCCGCCCGCCTTTCGATACGCCGCGACGAAGCGATCGAGGTGGGGCCGGGGATGCGCCACGTCCTCGGTCCCCTGCACGTAGAGCACGGGCGGGAGCTGCACCGTTTCGCCCCTGCTCGAGCGCCCGCGCCGGGGCAGCCCTCCGCCATCGCGGCCTCGGTCTGCCAGTAGGCGTCGTGGCACGGCAGGACCTCGTCGACCAGCGCCGGATACGGCTGTCCCTTCGCCTTCAGCTCCTTGGCGTAGTGGTATCGGCCGATCGGATCGATGACGGGCGAGCACATGATCACGCAGCGCACGGTCGCGTCAGCGGCCGGCGAGCCTCCCGCGAGCGGCAGCGCGCCGTAGCGCGCGTCGAAGGGCCGCATGCCGAGCAGCATCGCCTGGTGCCCGCCGCTCGAGTTGCCCATCGAGCCCACCATGTCGGGCCGGCTTCCAAGCTCGGTCGCCCGGGCCTTGAGCCAGCGGATGCCGTAGTGGATGTCCTGGAACGAGGCGGGATACGGCGCCACCGGCGGCTGCCGGAAGTCGAGCGACGCCACGATGACGCCGCTCCTGGCCAGCGGCTCGTGAATCACGACGTCGGCGAGGCGGTCCGAGCGGCACCACGCGCCGCCGTGCAGCTCGACCATGATGGGAAAGGGTCCGGTGCCCTGCGGCCGATACAGGCGCATGAGCAGCGGCGTGCCGCCGTGGCGGTTGTACTCGACGTCCTCGACATTGATGTCGTAGCGCATGGTGACCTCCTCTTGATCGTTTCGCCTTCAGTTGCCCATCACGGCGCCGCCATCGACATTAATGGCCTGGCCCGTCATGTAGTCGGAGTCGGGCCCGGCGAGAAAGGCCACGACATTGGCGACGTCCTCCGGGCCGCTCGGGACGGCCGAGGGGATGCCGCGGATCCGGCGCTTCCACATCTCGCCCTCGCCGAGCCCCTCGAGCGCGCCCCACTCGCGGTCGATCTGCTCCCACATCGCCGTCTCCACCGCGCCCGGGCAGATGCAGTTCGACGTGATCCGCTGCGCGGCGAGCGACTGGGCGGCCGAGCGCGTCAGGCTCACCACGCCGGCCTTGGAGGCGGAGTACGGCGTCATCAGGTGATTGCCCCCGCGGTACGACGCGATGGACGCCGTCTGGATCAGCTTGCCGCGCAGCTCCGAGCCCGGGATCAGGTCCTGGTCCTGCATCCGGCGCGCCGCCGCCTGGAGCACGAAGAACACGGCGCGCAGGTTCACGTCCATCACCCGGTCCCACTCCTGCCGCGTCACCTCGAGCATGGGCTGGACGCGGATGACGCCGGCATTGTTGAAGAGCACGTCGAGCCGGCCCCAGCGCTGGTACGGCTCGTCCACCATGCGCTCGATGTCCTCCGCGCGCGTGACGTCGGCCCTGATCGCGACCTGACCGAGCTCGGCGGCCAGCGCGTTCACCCCGACCCGTCGAGATCGGCCAGCACCAGCCGGGCGCCTTCGCCGGCCAGCCGCCGCGCGCTCGCCGCGCCGATGCCCCGCGCGGCGCCGGTGATCAGCACCGTCCGCCCCGTCAATCCGCCCATCGCGTCCTCCCCGTGCCCCTCGTTGCCGGCACGTCCTCTCATATCACAGTCCGGCGCCCGCGCGCCCGCCGCTCGTCGCCGGCCGCGGCTGATCGGGCGCTGGAGGACGCTCGGGTCCAGCTGTCAGACGGTTTTCACTTCGGGTCCATGGGCCAAAGGGCGCGAACTTCAATTCTGCCGAATCGGGCCATCGGATGTCTGCCGGCGATTTCCACCGCTTCGTCCATGCTGTCGCATTCGAGCAGGTCGAACCCGGCTATCCATTCCTTGGTCTCGGCGAAGGGACCGTTCGTGACCAGCAGCTTTACCTTTGCGTTTGCGGACCGTTCAGGCCTTTTCGGCAGGTTCGAGACGTTCGCCGAAGACGCGTTTCCCCGCCGCGTCCAACTGGCCGACCCATTCCCCGATATTGTCGCCTGCAGGATCGTAGTCCTCGGCCGACGGATCGGTACAAACGAACAGCACATATCGCATAGAATCTCCTCTCTCGACATCGGCTTCGCGGCAATCCGCTGCAGATTAGTCGAACCGGCGCCGACGCACATCGACAAAAACGACATTCTTTCGTTCCGGCCGCACTGGCCCTGGAGCCGAAGCTGAGTCAGTGCCACCGCCGGCTTGACCGGGCCACGTGATGGTGCCAGGATGGCTCCAGATTGGAGGATCTTCGGATGCCATTGAATCTCTCGGTCAAGAACGCTCCGGACGAGATCGTGAAGCGGCTGAAGGAACGGGCGGCCCGACACCACCGTTCGCTGCAGGGGGAGCTCATGGCAATTCTCGAGGCGGCCGCATACGAGGAGCCACGGCCGCTGACGCCGCACGAGGTGCTGGCGCTGGTGCGAGCCGCCGGAACCTCGACGCCGGCCAGTTCGGTGCACATCATCCGGGCGAGCCGCGAGGGCCGCATTGCCCAGCGTCGTCGTTGACGCGTCGGCGATCGCCGCCGTCCTCTTCAGCGAGCCGTCAGCGGATGAAGTCGTGGAGCGCCTGGGATCGGCCCAGCTCGCCGCGCCCTCGCTCCTGCCGTACGAGATCGTGAGCGTGGCTGGTGGCAAGGTTCGGCGAGGGGAAGTCCGACGACACGGCGATGACGGCCCTGACGCTTCGGGCGGATGCGGATCTGCTTCACGAGCCGGACCTCTCGGAGGTGTCCGACTCACGGTCCGGACGCGCCTCACCGCCTACGATGCGGCCTATCTTCATCTGGCGCAGTCGCTCTCGGCCGAGCTCGTGACGCTGGACGACAAGCTCGCGCGAGTCTGGTCAAGGCTTCAGGGTTAGCCCGCATTTCCTAAGGGCCGCCCGCGGAGTAAAATCCCGGCACCCGCGCTCCGGCGGGCACAGGAGGATCGCTCATGGCTGCGCGGATGACACGGATCGTGGTGGGTGCGGCAGCGGTGCTCGGCCTCGTGGCCGGCGCGTCCACGGCGAGTGCCCAGGACAAGGACACGTTGATCATCGCGCTGGACACCCTCGGCGCCCAGGTCATGGACCCCATTGCCGATACGCGGGCTCCGCACGCCCACTACCACGCGCCGATCTGGGACTCGCTCGTCGGGTTCGATTTCGAGAAGGGCGGCATCGGTCCCGGCGTCGCGGAGCGCTGGACGCGCGCCGACGACGGCGAAGAGCTGGACGTTCTATCTCCGCAAGGGCCTCAAGTTCCACAACGGCGATCCCGTCACCGGCCGCGACGTGAAGTTCAGCCTCGAGCGGATCATGACGCCCGAGTCGATCTCATCGGGCGCGGCCGCGCTCCGCCGCGCCGTGGACAAGATCGACGTGCTGGACGACTACACCGTGCGCGTCACCACCAAGGGCGTCATCCCGCACTTCGCGGCCAGCCTCTCGCGCGCGGTCTTCATGGAAGGCAGCGTGATGCCGAAGAAGTACATCGAGACGGTCGGCGCCAAAGGGTTCCGCGAGAAGCCGATCGGCAGCGGCCCGTGGAAGTTCGTCAAGAACGTCCCCGGCGATCGCATCGAGTACGAAGCGGTGACCACGCCGCACTGGCGCGGCACCCCGCAGTTCAAGAAGATGACGCTGCTCCTCGTGCCCGAGACGAGCACCCGCATCGCGATGGTCCGCACGGGCGAGGCGGGCATCGCGAGCATCGGCCCCGAAGCGATCAAGGAAGCGCAGGCGGGCGGCATGAAGGTCGTGAGCGTGCCGGGGACGATGCAGGCCGTCTATCAGTTCTGGGGCCTCTACCGTCCCGAGGTGAAGGGCTCGCCGCTCACCGACGTGCGCGTGCGCGAGGCGCTCTCCTCGCCGTCGACCGGCAGCAGATCATCGATCACGTCATGGCGAAGCAGGCGAGCTGGCCGCTGCCCTTCACGACGTACCGCTACTCGATCGACCTCGACATCCCGCGCTGGGAGGCCTGGGCGAAGAAGGCGCTGCGCTATGATCCCGCGCGCGCGAAGCAGCTCCTGGCCGAAGCCGGCCACCCCAACGGCTTCAAGATGACGTTCTGGAACACCGCGCTGCCCGGCACGCCGTTCATGGTCCAGATCGGCGAGGCCCTCGCCGGCTTCTGGGAAAAGATCGGCGTGAAGGTCGAGATGAAGACGGTGGAGTGGGGCGTCTTCGATCCCATGGGGCGCGGCGAGCAGAAGGGCCTCGTCGGGACCGCGTCGATGTTCCGCACGGCCGGCCGCCCCGAGCCGTCCCCCGTTACCAGACCACGCTGACCTCGACAGGCGTGCAGCACCTGCTCGGCGATCCCGCAGGTCTGCCCCGCCGTGTGTCAGGAGATGGACAAGATCTACGAGGCGGCGGTGAGCGAGAAGGACGACGCCAAGCGCGCCGCCGCCATGAACAAGATGACGGAGCTCGGCGTGAACACGTGGGTGGTCGTCCCGATCATCGAGGGCATGGGCTACTGGGCGGTGAACCCGAAGCGCGTCGGCCAGTTCAAGCCGATCCCAGGTCGTCACGAGTTCGGTGACGTGGCCGAGCGCATGCCGCGTCCCGAACAGAAGCCCTGGAACTGACGAGCGCAGGACATGCAGCGCTTCATCGCGCGTCGGGTCGTTCAGAGCCTCGGGGTGCTCGTCGTGCTGGCGCTCGTCGTCTTCGCGCTGGCGCGGGTGACCGGCAACCCGGCCGATCTGCTGTTGCCCGAGGACGCCACCCGCGACGACCGCGAGCACCTCCTGAAGGCGCTCGGGCTCGATCGCCCGGTCCACGAGCAGCTCGTCAAGTTCCTCCGTGGCGCGCTGCACGGCGATCTCGGGACGTCGATCCGCTACCGCAAGCCCGCCGTCGAAGTCTTCCTGGACCGGCTGCCCAATACGCTGACGCTGGTGCCGCTGGCGCTCGTCAGCGCGGTCGTCATCGCCATCCCGCTCGGCCTCTTGGCGGCGGTGTATCGCGGCACGATCATCGACCGCCTGTCGGGCGCCATCGCGGTGCTCGGCATCGCCACGCCGTCGTTCTGGCTCGGCATCATCCTGATCTACGTGTTCTCGATCCAGCTCGGGTGGCTCCCCTCCGCGCGCATGGGCGGGCCCGCCCACTACGTCTTGCCGACCATCACCCTCGCCGCGTTCCTCGTGGCGGGCATGATGCGGCTCGTCCGCTCGAGCGTGCTCGAGATCCTCGACACCGAGTACGTCAAGCTCGCGCGCATCAAGGGGCTCTCGCAGACGGTGGTGATCTGGAAGCACTGCCTGCGCAACGCGCTCATCCCCGTCGTCACGCTCTTCGGCGTCTTCTTCGCGCTGCTCGTGACGGGCGCGATCGTCACGGAAACCGTGTTCGCGTGGCCGGGCGTGGGGCGCCTCACCTACGAGGCGGTGATCTTCCGCGACTATCCGCTGCTGCAGGCCGTCATCCTCATGAAGGCGATCATCGTGCTGAGCGTGAACCTCGGCGTGGACATCCTCTACGCCTACCTCGATCCGCGCGTGCGGTACTCGTGAGGCGCTGATGGCCAGGCTGGAAGAGCACCTCCCATTCCGCGTCACCCCGAGTCGACGCCGCTGTCGAGGACGTGAAGACCCGGAGCGACCTCGGCGCCTGCCGTGGACGGCCTTCGTCATCATCGCCGTCGATGCTGGTGGTCGCGGTGTTCGCGCCCCTCATCGCGCCGCACTCCCCACCGAGCAGTCGCTGCCGGACAAGCTGAAGCCGCCCGCGTGGCAGGAGGGCGGGAGCGCCAAGCATCTCCTCGGCACCGACCTGCTCGGGCCGCGATCTCTTCAGCCGGCTCGTGTACGGCGCCCGGGTGAGCCTCACCGTCGCCGCGTTCGCGCTGCTCTCGGGCGGCCTGATCGGGCTCGCGGTCGGCATCATCGCCGGCTACCTCGGCGGGCGCGTCGACTCGATCCTCATGCGCGTGGTGGACGCCACGCTCACGTTCCCCACGATCCTCATCGCGCTGCTCCTCGCGGTGAGCCTCGGCGCTGGGCTCAGGACCATCGTGATCGCGATCACCGTCATCATCTGGGCGCGGTTCGCGCGCGTGGTGCGCGGCGAGGTCCTCGGCGTGAGGGCGCGGGACTTCGTGTCGCTCGCCCGGGTGCACGGCTGCTCCAGCCTGCGGATCATGCTGGTCCACATCGTCCCGAACGTGATGAACACGTTCATGGTCCTGCTCACGCTGCACATCGGCTTCGTCATCATCGTGGAGGCCTCGCTCAGCTTCCTCGGCGCCGGCATCCCGCCGCCCACGCCCTCGTGGGGCCAGATGGTCGCCGATGGGCGCAGCCACATCGCGAGCGCGTGGTGGCTCGCCGTGATGCCCGGCGCGGCGATCATGCTGGTGGTGCTCGCCTTCAACCTCTTCGGCGACTGGCTTCGCGACTGGCTCGACCCGCGCCTCAGGCAGGTATGAGCGACTACGTCCTCGAGGTGAGGGACCTCCACGCGCACCTCAGCACGCGCTGGGGCCTCGTGAAAGCGGTCGACGGCGTCAGCTTCGCGATCCGCGCCGGCGAGACGCTCGGGCTGGTCGGTGAGTCCGGCTCCGGCAAGACCATGACCGCGCTGTCGTTGCTCCGCCTCCTCCCCGCCCCGGCGGGGCGCATCGTGAAGGGCCAGGTGCTCCTCGAAGGCGAGGACCTCGTGCCGAAGAGCGAGCGCGACATGCGCCGGGTGCGCGGGCGCCGCATCTCGATGATCCTGCAGGACCCGCAGACCTCGCTGAACCCGGTGTTCACGATCGGCAACCAGGTCGAGGAGGCGCTGCGCGCCCATCGCGCCGAGGGCCGGGGCGACATGCGGGCGCGGGCGGTGGACGCCCTCCGCCGCGTGAAGGTGGCGGCGCCCGAGGAGCGCCTGCGCACGTTCCCCCATCAGATGAGCGGCGGCATGAAGCAGCGCGTGGTCGGTGCGATCGCGCTCGCCCCGGAGCCGAGGCTCCTGATCGCCGACGAGCCCACCACCGCGCTCGACGTCACGATCCAGCTCCAGTACCTCATGCTGCTCAAGGAGGTGCAGACGCGGATGGGGCTGGCGATGCTCTTCATCACGCACGACTTCGGGATCGTCGCCCGGATGTGCGACCGCGTCGCCGTCATGTACGCCGGGCGGATCGTGGAGAGCGGTCCGGTGCGCGCGCTCTTCAAGACGCCGCGGCATCCCTATACCGAAGCGCTGATGGCGTCCGTCCCGCGCATGGAAGGCCGCATCGACCGCCTGCCCTCGATCGAGGGCAGCCGCCCGCGCTGCATCGCCTGCCGCCGGGCTGTCGGTTCGCGCCGCGCTGCCGCTACGTCGAGCCGCGCTGCCGCACCGAGTACCCGCCCACGTTCGCCGTCGGCGCGCAGCACGAGGCGGCCTGCTGGAGGGCGGAGCCATAGCGACCGAGCCGCTGATCCGCGTCGACGACGTCACCAAGCACTTCCCCGTCACGCGGGGCGTGCTCTTCGCGCGCACCACCGGGGCCGTGAAGGCCGTCGACGGCATCAGCTTCACGATCGGGCGCGAGGAGACGGTGGCGCTCGTCGGCGAGTCGGGCTGCGGCAAGACGACGACGGCGCGGCTCCTCCTGCGCCTGGAGAAGCCGACGACCGGCCGCGTGCTGCTCGACGGTCAGGACGTGCATGCCCTCGCCGGCGGACCGCTCCGCGCGTATCGCTCGAGGGTGCAGGCCGTGTTCCAGGACCCGTGGTCGTCGCTGAACCCGCGTCTCCGCGTGCGCGACACGATCGCCGAAGCGCTCGTCGTGAACAAGCGCGTGACCAGGACGGAGGCACGGCGCCGCGTCGCCGAGGTCCTCGAGCAGGTCGGGTTGCCCGCGGACGCCGCCAGCCGCTATCCGCACGAGTTCTCGGGGGCCAGCGGCAGCGCATCGCGCTCGCGAGCGCGCTCGCGTCCGATCCCGAGCTGATCGTCCTCGACGAGCCGGTGTCGGCGCTCGACGTGTCGATCCGCGCGCAGATCATGAACCTGCTGAAGGACCTGCAGGAGCAGCGGAAGCTGGCGTACCTGCTCGTCGCCCACAACCTGGCGACCGTGCGGTACATCGCGCATCGCACCGCCGTGATGTACCTCGGGCGGATCGTGGAGTACGCGGAGACCGAAGCCCTCTTCCAGAACCCGCGGCACCCCTATACGAAGGCGCTGTTCGCGGCCGCGCTCCCGGCCGATCCCGATGCCGCCAGCGGCGAGCTCGTGCTCACGGGCGAGGTGCCGTCGCCGATCGACCCGCCGTCGGGCTGTCACTTCCATCCGCGCTGCCCGTTCGTGATGCCCCAGTGCTCGAGCATCGATCCCGTTCGAAGATGCTCGCGGCCGATCACCTGGTCGCCTGCCATCCTGTACTGAGGCTCGGTTCACAATTCATCCACGAGATGGGAGGAACGATGAGCACGACGAAGAAGCGCATCTCGAGTCCGCAGGTGCCCGAGCCCCCGCCGCAGACCTGGTCCAATTGCCTCGTCGTCGGCAACCAGGTCTTCGTCGCCGGCATGATCGCCCGCGACGGCGACAAGGTCCTGGGCGGCGATAGCATGTACGAGCAGGCCGTGGTCATCTTCGGCAAGATCAAGCACCTGATGGAGGCGGCCGGCGGCCATGGACGACATCGTCAAGGTGCAGATCTTCGTGACCGACATCAAGCGCCGCGAGGAAGTCTGGAAAGCCCGCCGCGAGGCCTTCACGGGCGACTTCCCGGTGTCGACCCTCGTGGAGGTCCGGGCCCTCGCCGCCCGAGATCCTCGTCGAGGTCGAGGCCATCGCCATCCTCGGCGCCGGCTCTCGATGACCAGCAGTATCGCGACCGAGGCCAGGCGGGCGGGCCCGCCCAGCCCAGAACGTCGCTCGCCCCTCGACGCGCGGTGACGGGGCACTGATAGCCAGCGGTATACTCTCGAAGCGGGACGACGCCATGAAGAGCACGCAGGACGTTCTTCGCATACTTCATGAGGCACGGCCACGTCTGGCCCAGGAGTTCGGGGTCACGCGGCTGGCTCTCTTTGGCTCGTACGCGCGGGGCGACCAGCGAGAGGACAGCGACGTGGACGTGCTGGTCGAGGTGGCCCCCTCTATTGGCCTCCGATTCGTGGATCTGGCCGATCGGATCGAAGCGCTCGTCGGCGTTCGCTCCGACGTCGTGTCGCGCCGCGCCTCGCGCCCCGCCAATGGGCCCATATCGAGCCGGAACTGGTCGATGTCCGATAGACCGGTCGATCTGCTGATCGAGGACATCCTTGAACGCATCCGCCGGATCGGCCGGTACACGAGGGACCTCGACCACGACGCGTTCGTCCAGGACGAGAAAACGGTTGACGCCGTCGTTCGCAGCCTGGGCGTGATCGGTGAGGCGGCACGACGGGTGCCGCAGAGTTCGCGGATTGCCATCCCGGAATCCTCTGGCGTCAGATCGTCGGACTACGCAATCGCATCGTGCACGACTACTTCAACGTGGACCTCGATCTCGTCTGGCAGATCGTCCGAGATGAGTTGCCAAGACTGGAATCAGAGCTGGCCCGCTTAAAACTTCGCGATGAACCCGGGGGCGAGTGACCTCGTGACCGCGTCGCCGAGACCCTGGCACGCCGTGGCGAGGCCTCACGCGGACATCCGCGAAGGGCGCCTCGACGAGGCGGGGTTCGCCGCCAACGTGTGGACCGTTATCCAGGGCACGACGCCGGAGGTGCACCTCGGTCCCGAGGAGTTCTTCGGCAAGACCTGCATTCGGTCGGGCTGCCGCCGGTGCTGTCCCTCGTGGCCCGGGCGCCGGGTGGCGCGAAGGACGGCGGACACCGGACCATCAGCCTCCAGGCGGCCTTCCGCAGCGGCAAGACCCACACGCTGGTAGCGCTGTAGCGCCCGCCCCGCAAGGCCAGCTATCGGGAAGACATCGTTCGCGAGTAGTGTGTTCAGCGCTCGGCGGCGAGGGCGCGGAAGGCGGCTTCCGTCGCCTCGAGCGTGCGGGCTACGTCGTCTTCGGTGTGCGCCGCCGAGACGAACCAGTTGTGGGTGGGGTGGGCGTAGGCGCCGCCCGCGGTGACGAGGCCGCACCAGCGGCGGGTCAGCGCGCGGTCGGGATCGTCGGCGAAGCGGATCACCGGCATCGCGGCGGGGCCGGGTGCAAGCATGGCCATGCCGTGGTGCCTGGCCTGATCGGCGAGGCCGTCGACCAGGAGCCGGCCGATGTGGTGGATGCGGGCGATGGCGTCCGTCGACTCGATCGTCTCGAGGGTCGCGAGCGCGGCGGCGAAGGCGGCGCTCGCGAAGAAGAACGAGCCCGTGAAGAAGACCCGCTCGGCGGCGGGGCGCAGCGCCTCGCGGGCGAGCGTCGCCGAGAGCGGATGGCCATTGGCGATGGCCTTCGAGTAGCAGATGACGTCGGGGGCCGCGCCGAAGTACTCGCACGAGCCGCCCAGGTGGAAGCGAAAGCCCGCGCGCACGTCGTCCATGGCGAAGACGGCGCCGTGGGCATCGCACAGCGCGCGCACGCCCGCGAAGAAGCCGGGCGCGGGCTCGGTGCCGGTTGCGTGGTCGAACGGCGCCGTGATGACCACGGCGATCTGACCCGGATGCGCCTCGAACAGGCGGCCGAGCCCGTCCAGATCGTTCCACGCGAACTCGACGAGGTCCTCGCGGTAGTGGGCGGGCACGCCGGGCAGCCCGGGCATCGTCCACGGCCGGGTGCCGTGATACCCGCCGAGCACGCGCGCGATGCGCGGCCGGCCGGTATGGGCGCGCGCCACGTCGACGGCCCAGCTCGTCGCATCCGCGCCGTTCTTGCCGAACACCACCAGGTCGGCGCGCGGGGTCAGGGCGACCAGCCGCTCCGCCAGCTCGACCATGCGCGGCCCCGGCAGGGGCAGGCAATCGCCGCACGCGAGCTGATCGGCCACCGCCTTCTCGACATCCGGGTGCCGGTAGCCGAGAACCATCGGCCCATAGGCGCACATCCAGTCGACGTACTCATTGCCGTCGACGTCCCACACGTGCGAGCCCTCGCCCCGCACGAGGAAGCGCGGGTGAAATTCGCCGTGGGCGGCGCCGTTCTGGTGGCCGTACACACCGCCCGGCATGACGCGCCGGGCACGCTCCCACAGCGCATGACTCGCCGCCAGCCGGTCCCGATGATGTCTTCATGGCCCGGCATCATAGCACCGCAGTGCCGCGCCTAGCTGTCCGGTCGCCACGGCGTCTGGCGACGGTGCTGGCGCACCTCACTCTCTCAGCGCCCCCGCGAGGAGGCCGCGGATCAGGTAGCGCTGCAGCACCGCGACGAGCAGGATCGGCGGCAGGCTCGCGAGAATCGACGCGGCGGCGATGTCCCCCAGGGCACCTCGAAGATGCCGGGGAAGAGCGCGAGCGCCACCGGCACGGTGCGGCTCGCCCCCGTGGCGGTGAACGTATAGGCGAAGAGGAACTCGTTCCAGCTCGCGAGAAAGGTGAGGAGCGCGGCCGAGGCCATGCCCGGCGCCACCAGCGGCACGAGGACGAAGCGGAAGACCGCGAGGCGGCTCGCGCCGTCGAGGGCCGCCGCCTGTTCGAGCTCCTCGGGGATCTCGCGGATGAAGCCCGCGAGGAGCCAGATGACCAGCGGGAGCGCGAACGAGATATTGGCGAGCACGAGCCCCGTCCACGTGTCGCGCAGCCCGAGCGCGCGCATCAGCAGATACAGCGGGCTCACGGTGGCGATCTGGGGAAAGGCGCTGCCCGCGACGATGCCGAGCAGGATGAGGCTCTTGCCGGGCACGGGCAGGCGCGCGAGCGCATACGCCGCCAGCACGCCGAGCGCGAGCGCCACGACGGTGGTGACGAGGGCCACGCCCAGGCTATTGCCGAGCGCGCGCGGGATCAGGCTCTGCTCGATCACCGCGCGGTAGTGCTCCCACGTGATCCGGCTCGGCAGGAGCGGCGGCAGCGACAGCGAGCTCCGCCTCGGGCTTGAGCGAGGTCAGGATCTGCCAGAAGTACGGGATGGCATAGCCCGCCAGGAGCAGGAGCACACAGAGATCGCGAACGCGGCCGGCACGGGTCGGCCTCACGCCGCCGCCTCCTCACCGTGGCCTGCCAGGAACAAGAGCACGCAGAGATCCCGACTGAGGCCGGCGCGGGTCGGCCTCACGCCGCCGCCTCCTCGCCGCGCTGGGCGCGGAGATAGCCCCAGGCCACGAGCATCACCAGCGCGAAGACGACCACGCCCACGGCCGAGCCGAAGCCGAGCTGCAGCGTCTGGAACAGGCTCCGATACGCGTAGACGGTGAGCGTCTCCGTGGTGCCCGCGGGGCCGCCGCGGGTCAGGACGAACATGAGGTCGAAGGCCCGCAGCGCGTCGAGCGTGCGGAAGAGCGCGGCGATCATCAGGATGCGCCGCAGCATCGGCAGCGTGATCAGCCGGAAGATCGCCGCGCGCCCGGCGCCGTCCACCTCCGCCGCCTCGTACAGCTCCCCGGAATGCCGAGGAGCCGCGCATAGCAGAGCAGGGCGACGAAGGGCATGGTCCGCCACACGTCGGCGAGGATCAGCCCCGGCAGCGCCAGCGCGGGATCGCCGAGCCAGTTGATCTGGCGCCCGCCGAGGAGGAAGTTCACCAGGCCCGCCGCGGGATGATAGAGCCACTCGAACACCTTGGCCGTCACGACCGCGGGCAGCGCCCAGGCGAGCAGCAAGAGGCCGAGGGCGAGCCGGCGGCCGAGCTGCTGGGTCCACAGCAAGAGCGCCACGCCGACGCCCAGGATCACCTCGAGCGACACCGACGCGACGGCGAAGACGAGCGTGACGCGCGCCGCGCTCCAGAAGCGCGGGTCCGTGAAGTAGGAAGCGATAGTTGTCGAGGCCGTCGAAGCGCTCGATGCCGAAGATCGGCATGCGCTGCTGGAGCGAGAGCCAGAGCACCCAGAGACCGGGATAGACGGTGAGGCCGCCGAGCGCGATCGAGCGCCGGCGAGAGATAGAGCAGGCCCAGGCGCCGGTCGGCGCGCTGGCGGGGCGTCAACGCGGCACGCCCGCGCGCCGCGCGCACGTCGCGCAGGACGAACCCGACGGCCCGCCGCGCATCCGCCACCGCGCGCGCGGGAGCCTTCACGCCGACGATCGCCGCCGACAGCTCGGGCTGGAGCAGCGTGGAGATCGTGACGTAGTACGGCGTCACCGGCCGCGGCCGCCCGGCGAGCGTGAGCGCGGCGATGGCGGGCAGCGCCGGCTGCGCGCGCACGAGGTCCGGCGCGTGGTAGAGCGCCACGCGCGTCGGATAGAGCGCGGCGCCCGACACCATGAGCCGCTGCGCCGACTCGCTCGTGAGCGCGCGGACCAGCTCGAGGGCGAGGTCGGGATGCCGCGTGCCCCGGTGAATGGCCAGGTGCGAGCCGCCCGTCGAGCCCGCCCCGCGCGCCCCGTCCCGATGGCGCGGCAAGGGCGCAACGCCGACGCGGCCCCGCACCGGCGAGTCGCCACGCTCGAGGAGATCGAGCGCATAGGGCCAGTTCCTCAGAAAGACGGCCTCGCCCCGGCCGAAGGCCCGCCGCGTCAGTTCCTCGTCGGCGGCCGTGGTCCAGGGCGGGCTCACGCCGCGCGTGATGAGCCCCCGCATGAAGGCGAGCACCGCCTCCGCGCGCGCGGATCCGGGAAGATCGCGCCGCCTTCGCCGAGGAGCTCGGTGCCGTCGGCCCACAGTCCCTCGAGGACGTTCACCATCAGGCCCTCGTACTGCTTGCCCTGCCAGAGGACGCCGTCGAGCCGCGGGTTCCGCTCGGCGGCGCGGATGCGCTCCGCCTGGCCCACGAGATCCGTCCACGTCTCGGGCGGCTTCAGGCCGTACTTGTCGAGGAGGTCGCGCCGGTAGTAGAGCAGCCCCACGTTCATGTTCCAGGGCATCCCCCAGATACGCCCGCCATAGGTCGCCGCCTCGACGGTCGAGGGAAAGAATGCAGCGAGCTCGTCCGGAGCGAGCTTGGGGGTGAGGTCGAGCAGCCAGCCCGCGCGCGCAAACTCGGGCACCCAGATGACGTCGAGCATCATCACGTCGAAGCCCGGGCTGTCGCCCTCGAGGTTGATCACGAAGAACTGGCGCTGCTCGTCGCTGTTCCAGGGCAGCGCCTCGGCCTGCACGTGCACGCCGGGATGCCGCGCCTCGAACTCCGCGATCAGCTTGGGGATGGGATTGCCCTGGCCCAGGATATGGGCGTGCTTGAAGACCAGGGTGATGGGCGCCGCCGCGCCCGGCCGATCGGCGCACGCCGAGACCGCGCCGATCGCCGCGAGCAGCAGGCCGGCGGTCAGGGCTCGGCCGCCCCGGGCCATCCACTCACGGCGCACGATGCTGCGCTGCCGCTCCGGATCAGAAGTTGAAGTGCACGCCGATGCCGACGTATTCCACGGGATTGATGAAGAACTGGCCATCGAACGAGCGGCCCTTGTAGTACTCCGCCAGGACCTGGAGATTGCGGCCCAGGATGCTGACGTTCTCGAACGAGATCCCCGCCCGGAGCGACAGGTCCGTGTGCCAGCTTGTTCTCCTCCTTCCACTGCAGGTCGAGGCCGGCGATGGGCTGCAGCCGCTCGTGCCAGAAGGCCCACGGGCTCCGCCATTCGGCCCCGGCCTGCGCGAGGCCGCGGCCGAGGTTCGACGGATCAACCTCGATCAGATATCCGCCGCCACCATAGGCGCGCGCCCCGAAGGGCAGATCGTACGACAGCCTGGCGTCGAGGCCCTCGTAGCTCAGGTTGATGCGATTGGGACGGCTCGTCGCTCAGGAGCAGCTCGTCGCCCAGGTGAGAGCTCTGGTGAAAGATCCGGCCGAGCGCCGAGAAGTCCCCGTAGCGGTACCCGACGAAGCCCGCGGCGAGGAAGTCGGTATTGATGAGGTCGAAGGAGTCGGAGCCGAGGTCGAAGATCGAGAAGACGCCGCCCTGCAGCCCGACTTCCCACTGCCCCCACTGGCCCTTGTCGCCGACATTGTCGCGATAGATCGGGATACTCTCGCCGAAGCTCACGGCAGCTACGTTTTTCGGCCCCGGCGTGGTCGATGTAGTACCGGTACGCGGCCGAGAAGTGGGGCCAGCGCGGATCGGCGATGAGCGGCCGGAAGAGGTGACCCGTCGGCAGAAAGCCGATCGCCGAGGACTCCGTCGCCGGCGCGGATGTCGCCGCGGGCACCGTCGCGACCGGCGCCGACGGTGACGGGCTGGGCGCCCTCGCGGATCTCGACGCGGGTCACGCCCCGGACCGCCGTGATCGCCGTCATGATCTTGGGCCGATCGGCGCGGGGCACGTCGGCCGCGTCGATGGTCACGACGCCATCCTTGACCTTGAGGGAGCGCGGGCTGACATTGAGCTGCCGCTCGAGGACGGCCGCGACGTAGCCGGCCAGATAACCGTCGTCGGACGGCTGCCCGAACGCGGCGAGCGGGACGAGGCAGACCAGGAGCATCGAGAGCAGCGCGGTGTCGCGCGCAGCGGACCAGCCGGATGAAGGGAATCGCATGTCGTCTCTCCTCTACGTGATCTCGCTCGGGCGCGATCGCCGGAAACTGGGTGAGCGTCGCGAGCTGGTCGTTCGAGTCTACAACGAGCGGTCGCGCCGGACCCCATTGCGCTTGACGGATGGTCTCCATCTCACGGATAGTCCCAGGCAACACGTGCCGCTGCCGGCGGCGCGTGACCGACAGTGGCCGAGAATAGCGCGCCCGGGGTGGGAGCTTGCGGTGCGCCGCATCGCGAGGGCGGCGCTTCGGCCGTGGCCTGCCGCGCCGGTGCTCTCCGCCATCGAGCGCGCGGCGCCGCGCTATGCGAGGCTCGCGCTCCGCGCGCGCGGCGCCGGCCTCCCGCGCAATGTCCGCGCCTTCCCGGCGAAGGTGGCGCCATACTTCGGGACCGAGCTCGGCCCCGCGGAGCACGCCCGGCTGGTCGAGGCACGGCTGGTCTTTCTCCTCATCCGCTCGTTCGTGAACCAGTTCCTGCTCGTGCACGGGACCGCCGGGAACGGCGCGGGCTCGGTCCCATCGAGCTTCGCGGCGCGACCTATCTCGAGGCGGCGCTCGCCGAGCGGCGAGGGCTCTTGCTCATCTCCGCCCACTTCGGGCTGCCGCCGCTGATTGGGCTGGCCCTCGAGGAGCGCGGGCTGCCGGTGGTCGCGGTCGGCGGCATCATGGCCGACCGGGTCGACGTCGTGGTCGGCCGCGACGTGTGGGCGGCCGCGCGGAGCATGCAGCGGGTGCGAGATGCGCTGGCCGACGGGCAGGTGTGCGTGCTTCTGGTCGACACGCCGACAGGGACGATATGCGGAGCCGCCGTTCCTGCAGGGGCGGATCCCCGTGGCGGCAGGGGCATTCCGGCTCGCCCAGCTCACCCGAAGCCCTCTGCTGCCGGTCTTCGCGGTCCATACGAGCGCACGTCCTCGGTTCCGTGTGGAGATCGGGCCACCGCTCTCCGTCCCGGATCGACCAGGCGCGTCGCCGTTTGCCGAGAGTCTGGCTGGGTTCCTTCGGTGCTACGAGGCGATCGCCCGGCGTCATCCGGGCCAGCTCTTCGGCTACGAGCCGGTATTCGGCTCTAGCCGAGCCTGGCCTCGATCAGGCGCAGCACCCGAGCCACGCTCCCGAAATGCTCGTCCGTGATCTCCTGCTCGCCGACGGTCACGCCGAGAGCCTCCTCCAGGGCGGCGACCACGTCGATGAGGCCGAGCGAGTCGAGGCCGAGCCCGCCGTCGGCGAGCGGCGTGTCGCCGGTGATCTCGCCGGCGAAGTCGGGCGCCAGATTGGGTGAGCGTGCGGATCAGCCAGGCTCGCCGGGCGGCGGCGTCGAGCCGCAGCGCATCGCGCGGCGAGGCTCAACGGCCACTCCACTGCCCCTCGAGGTAGAGGCGGCGCGCCTCCGGCCTCATCACCTTGCCGCTGCTGGTGAGCGGCGAGCGTATTGCGCGGCAGAAGGACGATCTCGTCAGGCATGATCCGGGTCGCCGCGACCACGGCATCGCGCATCGCGGCCCGGAGCGCGCCGTCATCGCCGGCCTGCTCGTCCGCGCGCTCGGCGGCGAGGATCACGCGCTCCGCGTCGTCGGAGAGCGCCGAGAAGGCCACCGCCCGTCCCGCCCGGATCCCGGCAATCCCCACGAGCGCCTCCTCGATGTCCTGGGGATAGTGATTCCGTCCCGCCCGGATGATCAGATCCTTCTTCCGACCCACCAGGAACAGCTCTCCCTCGGCCAGGTAGCCGAGGTCGCCCGTCGCGAGCGCGCCATCGGCCGAGCGCACGACGATCGCCCTCCGTGCCCGGCAGATAGCCCCGCATCACCGACGCGCCCGCGGATGATGACCTCGCCGACCCGGCGATCGCCGAGCGGCCGGCCCTGCCGGTCGACCACGGAGATCTCGTGATCGACAAGCGCGCGACCGACCGAGGCCACCGTGACGCCGCCGGGCTCGGGCTGCGCCGCGTCCTCCTGCTCGAGCGCCGCGCGCGAGATCGCCTCGAACCGCGGCGCCCTCGCCGGGCGCCGTGAGGTCGCGCACAGCGTGTCCTCGGCGAGGCCGTAGCACGGCAAGAGCGCGCTCCGCCGGAATCCGCAGGGCTCGAAGCGCCGGCTGAACGCCTCCACCGCCGCCTGCGTGACCGGCTCCGAGCCGTTGCACGCGATGCGCCAGGCGGACAGATCGAGCGCGGCCACGTCCGCGTCCGTGGCCTTCCGGGCGCACAGCGCGTAGGCGAAGTTGGGCGCGCTCGCCATCGTGCCGCGCACCCGCGTCATCAGGGCGAGCCAGGACACGGGCCGCGCGATGAAGGCCAGCGTGGACATCACGTGCGCCCCGTGCCCGAGGACGAGCGGCATCAGGATATACCGCGACCAGCCCCATGTCGTGAAAGAGCGGCAGCCACGTCACGGGAACGTCGTCCGGCGTCGAGGCCGTAGCAGCGCGTCATGGCCCGGATATTGGCGGCCACGTTGTCGTGGGTGAGGAGCACGCCCTTGGCGCGGCCCCCGCTGCCCGAGGTGAACTGGCAGTAGGAGAGCGGGAAGCGCTCGGCGCCCGCCGCGGCGCGTGTCGTGGCCGGCGCGGCGGCGACGTCCGACCGGCCGAGCACGGCGACCCCCGTCTCGCCGAGCGCCGCCTGGAGCTCGGCGTCGATCGGCGCCGATCCCGGGTCGAGGAGCGCGCGGGCGGAGCATCGCGCGAAGATCTCGCGCATGCGCTCGCGGACGCGGCGGGCGCTCTCGAGCGGCTCGGGCGGCGGGCACGGCACCGGCAAGAGACCGGCCTCCTGCGCGCCGAGGAAAGCGGCGACGAAGTCGGCTTCCGAGCGAGCGAAGAGGATCACGGCGTCGCCCGGTACCAGGCCGCGCGACGTGAAGAGCCGCGCATGCGCCGAGGCGCGGCGCGCGAGCTCACCATAGGTGAGCCGCTCGGCAATCGCGTCGCCCGCGTGAAAGGTCAAGGCATACGCGGTCGGGAGCGCGCGCCGCCCAATCGCGAACGCTCTCCCAAACGCTCAGGGCCCGCTCAGTCATCGCCGCAGTCTACCGCCGAGACTCAGAGTCTGTCCGCCGAAAACGGCTAGAGCGATGGGGCCAGCTGCGGGCGGCGCGAGGCCGCACGCGAGGCGTAGTCGCTCTACGTTGAGCGTGCGGCCGGGCGCCAGCAGCGATGGGCCTATCCTCGCTCTAGCGAGCGTCGCGGTGGAGCGGCGGACGCACCTCGCTCCCCGTGAAGAGCACCGTCAGCACCACCTCCACCGAGTGGTTGAGCGCCAGGCCGCGGCAGCCGATGGCCGCGCGCGTGGGCTTGCCGCGGTCGCCGTAGAGCTCCACCAGGAGGTCGGTGGCGCCATTGATCACGCGCGGCTGATCGGAGAAGGTCGGCGACGAGTTGACGAAGCCGAGCATCTGGACGGCCTGCTGCACGCGATCGAGATCGCCGAGGGCATACTTGATCACGCCGAGCGTGGGCAAGAGCGCATAGCGCGCCGCCTCGTAGCCCTGCTCGAGGCTCAGATCCGCGCCGACCACGCCCTGGCGAAAGGGCTTGCCGTCCTTCATGGCGCACGTGCCCGAGATGTACAGCATATTGCCGACGGCGAGGTGGGAGACGAAGCGCGCGCCCGACGCGTTGACCGCGTAGTCGCGCTGCGGTATCCGGCAGGGTGAGGCCGAGGGCCTCGAGCTTCTTCTCGACGATCATGCCGGCTCTCCTTGTGTGTTGCGGAGGCGCAGCGGCAGGCTTGAACTCCCCGGCTCTCGGCGGCCGAGGCGATGCTGAGACCGGCTTCCGCGCTCGAGGTGGGGTCGTAGCGCGAGCATGCTACATGGGCATGGGCCGGCTTGACAAGGCCGAAGGACGCGACGTATCGTCCCCCACGCGGCGGGCGCGTCTCGAACCGGCGAGCGCGGGCTCGCTTCTCACCGAGGCTCGTCGGTCCTCACAGAGGAGGCTCATCATGCGGCGCATCCCCTCACGACTCTGGCCCTCCTGCTCGGGCCCTCATTGCTCGCGGTGGTCGCTCGGCGTCGGGCTCGTCACGACGCCGCCGGCCTCGGCGCAGGCGCCCCCGCCCTGGAAGCAGGGGCAGCCCGCCAACATGGCCGACTCGACACTCGCGCCGATCGCCCAGCCGCCGTCGCCGAAGGCGCCGGGCGAGATCCCCATCGCCAAGATCAAGCTGCCGCCCGGCTTCAAGGCGGAGCTGTGGGCGCACGGGATCAACAATGCCCGCGCCATGACCTGGGGCGACAAGGGCACGCTGTTCGTCAGCAGCCGCGTGGCGGGCAATGTCTACGCGGTGGTGGACAAGGGCGGCCAGCGCGAGGTGAAGGTGATCGCCAAGGGCCTCAACCTGCCCAACGGCGTGGCCTTCAAGGACGGCACGCTCTACGTCGCGGAGATCTCGCGGATCACGAAGATGCCCGGCATCGAGGACAAGCTCGACAATCCGCCGGCCATGGAAGTGGTCTACGACATCCTGCCGCGCGATCTGCCGCATGGCTGGAAGTACCTGGCCTTCGGGCCGGACGGCAAGCTCTACTTCAATATCGGCGCGCCGTGCAATATCTGCATCCCGCCGGACACCCACGCCAATATCTCGCGCATCAACGCCGACGGCAGCGGCTTCGAGTACTTCGCCCACGGCGTGCGCAATAGCGTGGGCTTCGACTGGCATCCCGTGACGAAGGAGCTGTACTTCGCGACGCACGCGCGCGACTGGCTCGGCGAAGACGTGCCGAGCGATCGGTTCGACCACGCGCCGAAGAAGGGCCTGCACTTCGGCTTTCCCTACTGCCACCAGGGCGATATCCCCGACCCCGAGTTCGGCAAGGGGCGCTCGTGCGCCGAGTTCGCGGCACCGCTCATCAAGACCGGCCCGCATGTCGCCGGCAACGGCGTCGAGTTCTACACCGGGTCGATGTTCCCGCCCGAGTACAAGAACCGCGCCTTCCTCGCCCAGCGGGGCTCCTGGAACCGGACCAAGAAGATCGGCTTCCGCGTGATGATGGTCACGCTGCGCCCCGGCGACGTGCCCAAGTACGAGGTGTTCGCCGAGGGCTGGCTCGACGGCGACAACGTCTGGGGCCGGCCCGTCTACACCAAGCAGATGAAGGACGGCTCGCTGCTGATCGCCGACGACTACGCGGGCGCGATCTACCGCATCACGTACAACCCCTGAAGCCGCGGGGACGGGGCGCCGCCCACTTCGCGGCATGGGCGGGCGGCGCCCTCATCGTGACCGCGGTGGCGGCCGGCAGTGGCGCCGCCGCCGATCTGGAGGCGGGCAAGCGCAAGGCCGAAGTCTGCGCGGCCTGCCATGGGCGCGACGGCAATGCGACGATTCCCGGAACGCCGTCGCTCGCGGGGCAGCCGGTCTTCTTCACGCACTGGCAGCTCATCAAGTTCAAGGACGGGCGGCGAAAGGATCCCCAGATGACGCCCTTCGTCCAGAGCCTGAGCGACGCCGACATGGCCGACCTCTCCGCCTACTACCAGACCCAGACACCGCGGCGCCGTCCCGCCGCCACCGATCCCGCCAAGGTCGTCGAAGGGCAGCGCCTCGCCGACGTGCACCACTGCACCTCCTGCCACCGCCCCGGCCTCACCGGCCAGGAGCAAGCCGCGCGCCTCGCCGGCCAGGACTTCGACTACCTCCTCCGCCTCCTGCGCGGCTTCAAGGCCAAGACCGCCTCCGACCTCGACGGCACCATGACCACCGCCACCCAGCCCCTCACCGACACCGAGATCGTCAGCCTCGTCCACTTCATCGCAAGCCTCGGTGCCGCGCCGTAGCCGCGACCGCGAGCTCGTGGGCGCCGTGGTAGGATCGGCGAAACACGCAGAAGGAGGATCCCATGTCCCACAAAGGCTTCTCTCACTTCGGCCTCTCCACGCTGGACCTCGACGCGACCCGCCACTTCTACGAATCCGTCCTCGGGTTCAAGGCGGTGCGCTGCGACATCATCAAGGTCACGGAGGGCGGGCAGATCCGCCACATCTTCTTCGATGCCGGGCATGATCAGCTCATCGCCTTCATGGAGGCGCGCGGCGTGCCGGGCGTGCCGGCGGAATACGACGCGGGAATCAACCGGGGCCTCGGCGTGCCGAGCGTCTTCTATCACTTCGCCTTCGAGGCGGGCTCGGAAGCGGGGCTCGCGGAGAAGCGCGTGGAGCTCCTCGCCAAGGGCGTGGACGTGACGGACGTGGTCGATCACGATTGGGCCAAGTCCATCTACTTCAAGGACCCGAACGGGATCCAGCTCGAGTACTGCTGCTTCACGCGGAACCTGAACGATAACGATGCCCGGATGCAGGACCGCTTCGAGCTGTCCATCCGCCGCCTGGGCCTCGAGGATCCGGACGCGCTGCGGTCGCGGAAGGGCGCCAAGGCCGAGTCGGATACTGAAGTGCTGGTGAAGACCTGACGCGCTACCCCTTGAGCGCCCCGAACGTCAGCCCGCGCACGATGTGCTTCTGCACGAGCATCGCCAGGATCAGCACGGGCAGCGTGATGATCGTCGCCGCCGCCGTGAGCCCGCCCCAGTTGATCTCCTCGTAGGAGAGAAAGCTGTAGACGGCGATCGGCAGCGTGCGCGTCTTGAACCCCGCGATGATGAGCGAGAACAGGAAGTTGTTCCACGAGAAGATGAACGACAGGATGCCCGTCGCGACGATGCCCGGCTTGGCCAGCGGCAGGGCCACGCGCAGGAAGGCCGACCAGTGCGAGCAGCCGTCGAGCCTGGCTGACTCGATCAGCTCGCCGGGAACGTCCTCGAAGAAGCCGATCATCACCCACAGCACCAGGGGCAAGGCCACGATCAGGTGGGTCAGGATGAGGGCGGAGTACGTGTCGATCATCCCCGCCTTGGTGAACAGGATGAACCACGGGATGAGATAGCCGATGCCCGGGGCCATGCGCGCGGTCAGGATGGCGAGCGCGATGCCCGTGCGCTTGAACCGCGCGATGGCATAGGCGCCGGGCAGTCCCAGGAGCAGCGCGAGCCCGGTCGATCCTGCCGCCACCACCAGGCTGTTCCAGGCGAAGGTGAAGAACGGGTTCTTGATGAAGACCTCGCGGTAGTTGGCCGTGGTCGGCCGGAAGACCCAGATCGGCGGATAGGCGGTGTTCTCCACCTGCGTCTTGAGCGAGGACAGGAGCATCCAGGCGAGCGGGAAGAGGAACGGGACGAGCAGGACCACCAGCAGGACATAGGTCCACGGGCTCACCCGGTCCTGCCGCCAGCTCTTGACCGCCGGCTTCTTCCTCACCGCGGCACCCGGCGGCTCACCACGATCCCCGCCTCACCTTGATCAGGAGCAGGCTCACGCCGAGCACGAGGGCGAACAGGATGACGAGGAGCGAGCTCGCATAGCCGATGTGGAAGTAGAAGAGGCCGACCTGAAACGTGTAGACGTTGAGCGTCTCCGAGGCGAAGCCCGGGCCGCCCTGGGTCATCACGTAGATGATGTCGAAGGTCTTGAGGCAGTCGATGGCGCGGAACAGCACGGCGACGACGATGGTCGGGCGCAGCAGGGGCAGCGTGATGTGCCAGAACATCTGCGCCGTGGAGGCGCCGTCGATCTGCGCCGATTCGTACGGCTCGACGGGCAGCGTGGCGAGGCCCGCCAGCGTGATCAGCGTGATGAGCGGCGTCCACTCCCAGGTGTCGACCACGGCCAGCGCGGGAATGACGATGGCCGCATTGCTCACCCAGTTGTACGGCCCGAGGCCCACCAGGCCGACCAGGTAGTTCATCACGCCGAGCGTCGGGTTGTACATCATCATCCACACCAGCGCGATGGCCACCGGCGTCGCGACCATGGGCAGGAGGAAGATGGCGCGCATGACCCCCTTGCCGCGGAACGGCCGGTTGAGCAGCAGCGCGACCGCCACGCCCAGCACGAGCTGGAGCGCCGTGGCGAGCACCGTGAAGTAGATGGTCAGCCACAGCGCATTGCGAAAGCGCTCGTCGTCGACGAAGGCGCGCTTGAAATTGGCGAGCCCCACGAACTCCGGGCTGGTGAGGCTCGAGGCGTACCAGGAGTGCACGCTCATGTAGAGCGTGAAGGCGACGGGGAAGACCATCAGGACGGCGACGACGGCGACGGCGGGGAGGGTGAAGACCGGCACCGGATGGCGCTCGACGAATCGCGACCACCCGGCGCCGGACGAAGCCAACGCGGGGCTACTTCTTCTCGGTCTCGGCCATGATCCGCTTGACGTCGGTGGCCGCCTTGTTGGCCGCGGCCTTGACGTCGCCGCCCTGGATCGACGTCACGATGGCCGCGCCGATGGCGTCGCGGCACTCCGCGACGGCCACCACCGGCGGATTCCACAGGGGCGTGCCGACCTTCGAGCCCACGGTGAGCGACTCCTTCAGGTCCGCGGGCACCTTGGCGCTGCCCTTGGGATCCTTCCAGACCGACTCGCGCGCGCCGAGCACGCCCTTTTCGCTCTGGACGGCCATCACCTGGTCCTTGGCCGTGGCCCACTGCATGAAGAGCCACGCGGCCTTCTGGTTCTTGCTGCTCTTGGGCATCGCGAGCCCCCACGCCGCCACCGTCGAGCCGTACTGGCCCTTGGGGCCCTTCGGGAACAGCGCGTAGCCGACCTTGCCGACCACTTTCGACTTCTGCGCGTCCTCGATGACCGGGAACAGCGAATTGGCGTCGGTGTACATCGCGGCCTTGCCCTGGGAGAAGATCGACGACGCCTCGTACCAGTGGTTGTTCTCCGAGCCCGGAGGCCCGTACAGGCGCAGGAGCCGGCCGTACAGCTCGAGGGCCCTGATGCCGTCCTCGTTGTTGAACACGGGCTCGCGGTTGGGGCCGAGCCAGGTGCTGCCGTCGGCGTGCAGGTACGCCGGCGAACTGCGAGGTCGCCGCGGCGCGCTTGCCGCGGGCCACGATGCCGTAGCCCGTCTGGCCGTCGTCGGTCATGGCCTTGCCGTTCAGCGCCTTGGCCGCGGCCTCGAGCTCGTCGAGCGTGGTCGGCACCTTCACGTTGTACTTCTGGAAGACGTCCTTCCGGTACATCAGCGAGGTGTTCTCCACCTGGATGGGCACGCCCACGAGCTTGCCCTCGATCACCATCGCGTCGCGCGTCTTCTCGAGGAAATCGGTCCAGTTGTAGTCGGGCGCGGTGAGCGCCGGGCTCTTCAGCATCTCGTCGAGCGGCTGCAGCCACCCCGCCCGCATGTACTTGAGCCCCTCCTGGGCGGGCATGCTCATGAACACGTCGATGGAGCTGGACCCCGAGGTCAGCTCGACCAGCACCTTGGCCCGGAACTGGTCCTCGGGATAGACCTCGGCGATGAGCTTGATGCCCGTCAGCGCCTCGAACTCCTTCAGATGCGGCTCGATGGCGCCCTGCCACGGGTGCTTGTTCATGAGCACGCGGAGCTGGGTGCCCTTGGCCTGCTGCCAGTCGAATTGCTGGGCGAGCGCCGGCGCCACGAGCGCCAGCACCACCGCCAGAGAAGAGACAGTAACGACAGGTTCCTGATGATGCGCATGAGGCACCTTTGCCTTTCGTCCCTCGGCGATGAGAGCGCCTACCGGGTCTGCCAGTGATTTGATGGGTCGATCGAGACGTGCTCTCCGTTCTTACTCTCCAGGGGTTGCCCGTGTCAACTCTACCGACCCGCCGGTGTCCGGCCCTTGCCCCGCCCGTCCGAATGCGGTATCAACGTGGGCACCGAGACCGCGAAGGAGACGAACACACCATGGCACGCCACATCAAGGTCGCCGCCGCGCAGATGGGCCCGAACAACGAGGGGATGAGCCGGGAGGAGATCGTCGAGCGCATGCTCGCCCTGCTGGACCTGGCCATCCAGGACCAGGTCGAGCTGATCGCCTATCCCGAGATGGCGCTGACGACCTATTTCCCGAAGAAGATCCGCACGGACTTCGACCAGTTCTTCGAGAACGAGGTGCCCCCAAGGCGCTCGAGCCCCTGCTGCGGCGCGCCGCCCAGGCCCGCGTGGCGGTGCACGTGGGCTTCTGCGAGAAGGCCGACGGCAAGTACTTCAATACCGCGCTCCTCACCGACCGCGACGGCCGGCTCTGCGGGACGTTCCGGAAGATCCACCTGCCGGGGACGAAGGCGGCCGACGGCTTCGCCCAGGTGTACGAGCCGTACTACTTCGCCCACGGCGACACCGGCTACCGCGTCTTCGACGCTGCAGGGCGTCAAGATCGGGATCGCGATCTGCCAGGACCGGCGCTATCCGGAGAGCTATCGCGCGCTGGCGCTCCAGGGCGCCGAGCTCATCCTCATCGGCTACAACACGCCGATCTCCGCGCTGGCGCTGGACCTGAACGAGCTGTGCCTGCGCTCGGGCGCCTACGCCAACCTCTGCTTCGTGGTGGGCGTGGCCAAGGCCGGCGTGGAAGACGGCGTGGAGCTGATCGCGGGCAGCGCCATCATCAATCCGCTCGGCCAGGTGATCGCGAAGGCGGCGACCACGGGCGACGAGCTGATCGTGTCGCGGATCGACCTCGACCAGGCGCATCCCGTGCGCAAGCGGTGGAACTTCCTCGGCCGGCGCCAGCCGCAGCACTATGGCCCGCTGCTCCAGCCCGTCACCGAGAAGGAGACGCACCGATGAGCGCGAAAGCCGCGCCGCGCGTCGACACGATCGTCCGGGGCGGCCGGATCGTGACCTCCACCGACGTCTTCGAGGCGGCCATCGCCATCACGGGCGACAAGATCGCCGCGATCGGCCCCGAGGCGCTGCTGCCCCCGGCCGACCGCGTGATCGACGCCCAGGGCAAGTACGTCCTGCCCGGCCTCATCGATTGCCACCTGCACGTCGGTCCGGAGTACGACGACTGGAAGACGGCGCCGCTGGCCGCGGCCTATACCGGCCTGACGACCCTGCTGCCGTTCGTCACCTACGACGAGGGCGAGAGCCTGCCCGGGGCGGCGGCGCGCCTGCGCGAGGAGGCGAGCGCGCTCTCCGTCCTCGACTTCGGCTTTCACTTCATCCTGAACCACGAGCCCCATATCCTCGAGGGCATCGCGGAGACGTTCCGGATGGGCGTCACGTCGTTCAAGCTGTTCATGACCTACAAGAAGCGGCCCAAGCGCATGGTCTCCGACGAGTTCATCGCCAAGACCATGGAGCGGCTCGCCGCCCTCGGCGGCCTCTGCCAGCTCCACTGCGAGAACGGCGACGTGCTCTGCTACCTCGAGGACAAGGCCATCGCCCAGGGCCGGACCGCGCCCACCGATTTCCCGCGACCTGCCCGGACTGGACGGAGGAAGAGGCGATCAACCGCGCCATCCTCATCGGCCGGCTCACCGACTGCCCGGTGTACGTGGTGCATCTCAGCACCAAGCTCGGCCTCGAGCGCATCAAGCGCGCGCAGGCGGAAGGGCAGAAGGTGTGGACGGAGACCTGCCCGCAATACCTGCTCCTGACCGACAAGGAGATGCATCGCCTGGGCCCATTCGCCAAGATCGGCCCGCCGCTCCGGCCCGCCGACGGCCCGGACCGCGCGGCCCTCTGGGCGGGATCCGAGGCGGGCTTCATCTCCACGGTGGCGAGCGACCACTCGCCGCGCGTCCCCGCAGCTAAAGAACCGGGGCGCGTGAACATCTTCGTCGATCCGGACGGCAAGCCGATTCCCTTCGGCGCGCCCTCGCTCGAGACGCTCGTGCCGCTGATGTACAGCGAGGGCGTCGTCAATCGCGGGCTGCCGATGACGTGGATGGCGCGCGTCCTCGCCGAGAATCCCGCGCGCATCTTCGGGCTCTACCCGAGGAAGGGCGTGATCCGCGTGGGCGCCGACGCGGACCTGTGCATCTGGGACGAGGCGCCCGCCTGGGCCATCGAGCGGACGCAGCACCTCGGCATCGCCGGCTTCACGCCCTATGAGGGCTGGCAGGCGCGCGGCAAGCCGTGGATGACGCTCCTGCGCGGCCAGGTCTTGCTGAACAGCGAGGGCGTGCTCGAGCAGAAGCCGGGCTTCGGGCAATTCCTCGCCCGCACGAGCCCGCTGCCCCCGATCGCGGGATCCGTCCGCTAGAGCGATGATAGAGGCCCATCTGCTTCGTTGGCGCCCTCGACAGCCGGCTCAACGTACAGAAAGTACGCCTCGCCGGCTGCCTTCGGGCGCCGCCTCGCAGCTGGACCCTTCTCATCGCTCTAGCCTGGTTTCTCCGACAGGCTCCTAGCGGGCGCGCCGCCATCGTGACCGACTACCTCGACCGGCTCGCGCACGCCGCCGCCGGCATCCGCTACGAGGCCCTCCCCGCCTCGACGCTCGCCGCCGCGCGGCTGGTGCTGCTCGACACGCTCGGCGCCATCGTCGCCGGCAGCGCGCTGCCGGAGAACAGGCGCCTCGCCGAGCTCGCCGCCGAGCGCTCGCGCGAGGGCCGGGCGACCTTGCTCGGCCACCGGATGCGCGCCGATGCGTTCTGGGCCGCGCTCGCCAATGCCACCGCCGGCGTGGCGCTCGAGATGGACGAGGGCAATCGGCTGGGAGGCGGCCACCCGGCCATCCACGTCATTCCCGGCGCGCTGGCCGTCGCGGAGGAGCGGGGATCGACGGCCGGCGGCTGCTCGAGGCCATCGTCGCGGGCTACGAGGTCGGCTCGCGCCTCGGCGGCGCCACCACGACCAGGCCCAATGTCCACTCGCACGGGACCTGGGGCACGATCAGCACCGCGGTGGCCGTGGCGCGACTCGGCGCGCTCGACGGACCCGCGATGCGCCAGGTCATCAACCTCGCCGCCTCGATGAGCCCGGCCAATACGTGGACGCCCGCCCTCGAGGGCGCCACCATCCGCAACCTCTATCCCGGCCGCTCCGCGTTTCAGGGCATCCTCGCCGTCGACCTCGCGCACGCCGGCTTCACCGCGCTCCGGGATGCCCCGTCGGACGTGTACGGGACGATCCTCGCCGATCGCTTCGAGCCGGCGCTCGCCGTCGACGGCCTCGGCGAGCAGCTACCGCATCGAGGAGAACTACTTCAAGTTCTACGCGTGCTGCCGCTACAACCACTTCGCCCTCGACGCGATCGCGGCGATGCGGCGCGCCCATCCGTTCTCATCGGAGGAGGTCGCGGCCGTCCACGTGACCACGATTCCGTTCGGGCTGCGAATGGCGGACGCCGATCCCGCGAGCATGCTCGCCGCCAAGTTCTCGGTGCCCCATGCCGTGGCGGCCACCCTCGTGCTCGGCCATGCGGGCCTCGACGCCTTCGAGGCCCCCGCGCTCGCCGATCCCCGCATCCGCGACCTCGCCCGCCGTGTGGAGGTCACCGCGGATCCCGAGATGAGCCCGCGGCGCACCGACTATCCCACCGCGTGCGTGCGCATCGCGCTCCGGGACGGACGGGCGCTCGAGGAGACGGTCACCATCGTCCGCGGCGACGCGCTGAATCCGGCGCCCGCCGAGGAGGTCGTCGCCAAGTTCCTCGCGCTCGCCTCACCCGTGGTGGGCTCCGCGCGCGCGCCGCGCGGTGGACGCCGTCAACGACGTCGGCGCACTCGACAACGTCCGCGACCTGGCCGGGCTCTGCGCCACCGAGTGACAAGGAGACCGGACTTCCCATGATCGCGCGCAGCAGCACCGCTCTCGTCGCCGCCGGCCTCCTCGCGCTGGCCGGCTGCGCCAAAGGTCCCATCCGCGGCCAGCTCGCCCTGCCCAATCAGACGCCCCAGGCCGCCTCGCTCAACTACGAGTCGAGCCTCTTCGGCAAGACCGGCAAGCTCTCGACCACGCTGCCCACGGGCGAGAGCTTCACGGGCCCGTACAGGCTCGACCCCGACTGCGCCGGACAAGACGATCACCAGCACGCTGGCGGGAAACCGAGGGAACAGCATGGTGTGCCGGCTCACCCTCACCGAGCCTGGCGTCGGCCCCGATGGCGGCGGGACCGTGAGGTGTGACCTCTCCACGGGCGGCGCCTTCGACGCCCGCTTCTGAGGCAAACAGCCGCGCTTCAGTCGTCGCGATCGCGCTGATCGCCGCGATCGCTCTCCGAGGGCACGTCCCCATCCGGGGTCATGTACGGATCGCCCCGCGTTCGCGCGTCCGTGCCGTCCGACGCCTCCCGATGAATCAGCGCGCACCAGCGGCGATTGTCGTCTCCGCCCGCCTCGGCACCCCCGTACGCCGTCCCCTGCGCCGTGGCCAGGACGTCGTCGGGCCCGGCGCGGCACGGCACGTGAGCGTCGCACCAGTGCACGTCGAGAATCTCGCTGAGGGGGTCGGCGCCCGGCTCACATCCCGGGCAATACGCGCGCGCTACCAGGGGCTTCTCGGTGGGGAAGTCCGTCAAGTCCGGGGCCTGTTGAGAACCCAGGGCGGCTTGTCCATCTCGTTTCAGCGTACCAGAGCCGGGGCGTTATCAAAGCGTTTTCCCGAGCGCGAGAGAAATACCTGCGCTCATTCCACCCGCCGCGCGCTCCGCCGCCACAGCGCCACCGCCACGGGCGCGATGGCCGCGAGCGCGAGCAGGCTGTTCAGCGCCATCGCCGCCGCCACGCCGATGCCCGTCGCGAGGAGGCCGAGCCAGAGCGTGCCGAGCGGCTGGGTGCCGATGCACGCCGAGAGGATGCCCATCGCGCCGCCGCGGCGGTCCTCGTGCGCGGAGAGCAGGACGAGCGTGCTCTGCATCGTCGCGAAGCCGGACTCGGCCGCGCCGATCAGGACCAGGAGGACGACGCAGGGCCAGCGCCAGCGCGAGCCGGCGAAGACGATCAAGAGCAGCGGCGCCACGATGACGGCGGCGGCGAAGATGCGCCGGTGCGGGATGAAGCCGCGGCGCGACGCGATGACGAGCGCGCCCGCGAGCGAGCCCAGCCCCTCCGCGGCCACGAGCGCGCCCAGCCACTCCGGCCCGGCGCTCAGCACGTCGCGCGCGAAGACCACCAGCATGTGCTGGTAGGGAAACAGCAGGACATTCATCAGCACGGTGATCACGAGCACCGCGCGCACCGTCGGCTCCTCCCAGGCCGCGCGGAAGCCCGCGCCCAGGCTCGCCGTCACGGACGCCGCGCGGGGCCGCGCGGGGGCGCTGATGCGCGAGCGCAGCTTCACGCGACACCGCGAGCCCCATCGCGTAGCACGCCGCCATCGCGCCGAAGCAGGCCGCGGGCGAGAAGTGGGCGAGACCCACCCCCGCGAGCACCGGGCCGACCATCTTGGCGAGCTGCATCGACACCGTCTCGAGGGACACCGCCGTGGCCACGCGGCTCGGCCCCACCAGCGAGTAGAGCGCCGTCCGCCGCGCGGGAAAATCGAGCGCCCAGAGCGCGCCGAAGAGCACCTCGAGGGCGACGAGCGGCCAGTACGACCCGCGGCCGGACGCGAAGAGAGCGGCGAGCGCGAGCGCCGTGAGGAGGCCCAGCGCCTGGGTGAACAGGAGCACGCGCCCGCGATGGAGCCGGTCCGGCCACGACGCCGGCGAACGGGCCGAGCGCCATCATGGGGGCCGAGCGGGCGAAGGCGGCGAGCCCCACCATGAACGGTGAGCCGGTGAGCTGGAGCGCGAGCCAGCCGAGCACCACCAGATCCATCCAGCGCGCGGTGTTGAGGCACAGGCCGGACAGCCAGAGCCGGCGGTAGGCGTCCTCGCCCAGGATCTCGGTGAAGGCGGGGCGGGCGGCCAGCGCGACCACCCGGGAGCGACGCTGCTCACCCGATCATGGATAGCACGAAATCAGCGGCGAGGCTTCCAGTCCGCTCGGCGCAAGCGGTAGAGCACGTGCGAGCGAAGGGGATGCCCTTCGGCGATCGCGGGATGCTCGAAGTCGTCGGCGGGCAATCGCCTCATGCCGAGGCGCCCCATCACCCGCCGCGACGGGATGTTCGCCGGGACCGTGAACGCCACGATCTCCTCGAGCGCGCGGTCGCCGAAGCCGAAGGCGAGCGCGGCGGTTGCGGCCTCCGTGGCATAGCCGTGCCCCCAGTGCTCGCGGGCGAGCCGCCAGCCGATCTCCACGCACGGCGTGAAGTGCGCCTCGAACGAGGGGACGGCGAGGCCGACGAAGCCCACGAAGTCGGCCGCGCCCGGCGCCTCGACGGCCCAGAGGCCAAAGCCGTGGCGCGCGAAATGGTCACGGATGCGGCCGGCGACCGCGTCGCTCTCGGCGCGAGTCAGGACCTTGGGAAAGAACTCCATCACCTGCGGATCGGCGTTCAGCGCCGCGAAGGGCGCGAGGTCTTCCTCGCGCCATTGGCGCAGGCGCAGGCGCGCGGTCGTCAGGATCGGGCCGCCCGCGTCAGCGACGGCGCTCACGGCCGATCCGTGAGGCCGTACGCGTCGCGCGCGACAGCCGGCGAGATGGTGCCCTCGGCAAGATCGCGCCGGACCAGCGCGCGATCGCGCTCGCGCGGATCGCCGTAGCCGCCCGCGCCGGGCGTGATGATGGCGACCGACTGACCCGGCCCCAAGAAGCCCTGCCCCCTGACCGGCGGCGGGACGCCAGGGCTGTAGACGATGCGGCATCGCCCGCCTTCCCGGCCGCCGAAGAGGCCCCACGGCGCCGAGAGGCGGCGCGAGCCATGGACGAAGGCGTGGCACTCGTGGCCCTCGGCCCGGATCTGGCGCCAGAGTCCCAGGCCGCCGCGCCACGTGCCGGGCCCGCCCGAGTCCTCGACCAGCGCGTAGCGCTCGACCACCAGCGGATACTCGGCCTCCAGCGCCTCGACCGGCAGGTTCGACGTATTGGTGATGTGCACGTGCACGCCGTCGAGCCCGTCCTTGGTCGCCCGCGCGCCGGAGCCGCCGCCGATCGTCTCGAGATAGACGTAGAATCGGCCCGTCCGCGGATCGACGCCGCTGAACGTCGACGACACGCAGGCGCCAGTTGCACGCCGCGATGATCCGGTCGGGAATGGCGGCCGCGAGCGCGCCGTGGATCAGGTCCACCACGCGCTGGCACGTCTGGGTGCGGCGAGTTGACCGCGGCCGGCGCCGTGCAGTTGAGCATCGTCCCGCTCGGGGCCGAGACGTGAATCGGGCCGGAAGAGCCCGGCATTGGCGGGGATCTCCGGGCCGACGAGCGTCTTCACCGCGTAGTAGACCGTCGCGAGGAGCCCGGTCCACACGAGGTTGAGCCCGGCGCGCACCTGGGGCGGGCTCTCGAAGTGAGAGCGACATCTCCTCGCCCGTGACCTCGATCCGCACCTTGAAGACCTTCTCGTCGGGGATCTCGTCGGTGTCGAAGCGATCCTCCATCTCGTAGACGCCGGGCGGAATCGGTGGCGATGCCGGCCCGCGTCATCCGCTCGGTGTAGTCCAGCAGCGCATCGCCGGCCGCCAGCACGAGGGTCGCGGCCGTACTTCGCCGCACAGCGACTGGAAGCGCTGGATGCCGAGACGGTTCGACGCCATCTGGGCGCGCAGGTCGTTCAGGCGCTCGCGCGGCACCTGGCAGTTGAGCAGGATCAGGTCGAGCACGTCCTGCTGGATCGCGCCCGCCCGGTAGAGCTTGACCGGCGGGATGCGCAGCCCCTCCTGGTAGATGTGGGCGTGGCCGCGGTCGACGAAGTCGGCGTGGTGCGCGATGTTGGTCGCCCAGGCGATCACCTGCGCCGTCGAGGAAGACCGGCTCGACCATCACGATGTCCGGCAGGTGCGTGCCGCCGCCCGTCGTAGGCGTCGTTGCCGATGAAGACGTCGCCCGGCCGGATCTCCGCCAGCGGATGCCGCGCCGTCACGTGCTCGACCACGCCCATCAGCGAGCCGAGGTGCATCGGGATGTGCATCGGCCTGGCACAGCGTGCGGCCGCGCGCGTCGAAGAGAGCAGGTCGAGCAGTCTCGCCGCTCCTTCACGTTGGTCGAGTAGGCGGCGCGCACCAGCGTCTCGCCCATCTCCTCGACGATGGAGGCGAGCGCATTGCCGATCACCTCCACCGTGATCGGATCGACATCCGGCCGCGCATCGCGCTCGGGTCCCGTCATCGTCATGACGCCAGGTCCAGATTGAGATAGGGATCGACCGCGCGCCGTCTGGCCGGGCAGGAGCAGCGTGGTCGCGTCCATCTGCTCGACGATGGCCGGGCCGGAGAGCCGATGGCCGGGCTCGAGGCGCTCGCGATCGTAGACGGCGACCGCCACGAGCTTGCCCGCCTCGGGCAGCCAGACGTCGCGCGATCCGATCGGCGACCGAGCCGTCGCGCTCGCCAACGCCGTCGCGCTCAGAGGATGCGCGCGGATCTCGGGCGCCGCGCACGGTGCCGATCGCCTCGAGCCTGAAGGTGACGGCCTGGATCGGCTCCTCGGCGGCGATGTACCCGTACATCTGCTCGTGGGCGCGCTCGAAGCCCTCGATCAGCTCCGCGCGCCGCGCCGGTCCGAGCGGGCCGGCGGGCCAGGCCACCGGCAGCTCGTAGTTCTGCCCCGCATAGCGCATGTCCACGGTCGCGCATGATGCTGCCGCGCAGCATGCGCGATTGCCTCGCGATCGAACCACTCGGTGGCCCGGCGCGTGAGCTCGGCGAAGGTCTCGGCCATCGCCGGCAGCGCCCATCGTCCACCGGCAAGAGCCGCGTCCGCGCGTAGTCGGTCCGGAGATCGCTCAGCAGGAGGCCGAGCGCGCAGAGGATGCCCGGATGGCGGGGCACGAGGATGCGCGGGATCTCCAGCTCGCGGGCCAGGCGCGCGGCGTGGAGCGGGCCGGCGCCGCCGAAGGCCACCAGCGCGTACTCGCGCGGGATCATGCCCGCGCTGCACCGAGATGACGCGGATGGCGCGCGCCATGTTGGCGGTGACGACGCTGACGATGCCCTGCGCCGTCGTCATCACGTCGAGGCCGAGGCGCGCGGCCGAGCCGTTCGATCGCCGCCTCGGCGCGCGCCCGGTCGATCTTCATGCGGCCCCCGAGCAGGTGCTCCGGGTTGAGCGTCCCCAGGACGACGTTGGCGTCGGTGACCGTCGGCTCCTCGTTGCCGAGCCCGTAGCACACGGGGCCGGGCGCGGCGCCGGCGGAGCGCGGCCCCACCTTCAGGAGCCCGCCGCTGTCGATGAAGGCGATGGAGCCACCGCCCGCCCCGACGGTGTGGATGTCGAGGGCCGGCGCCTTGAGCGGATAGCCGTGCACCTCCATCTCGCCCGCGAGCTTCGGCCGCCCGTCCGCGATCAGGGACACGTCGGTGGACGTGCCCCCATGTCGAAGGTGATCAGGTCGCGAAGCCCGGCGGCGCGCCCGACCTCCAGGCCGCCCACCACGCCCGTGGCCGGCCCGGACAGCACCGTCCGCACCGGCTGGGCGCGCGCCGTCTCGAAGGACGATGACGCCGCCATTGCTCTGGGTGATGTGGGGCGGCGCCGTGATCCCCACCTCGCGCAGGCGCGGGCCGAGCCGCTCGAGATAGCCGGCGAGCACCGGTCCGAGGTAGGCGTTCACCACGACCGTCGACAGCCGCTCGTACTCGCGGAACTCCGGCGCGACCTCGTGCGAGCACGTCACGAAGGCGTCGAGGCGCACTCCTCCTCGACGATGCGGCGCGCCGCCTGCTCGTGGCGCGGGTCGACGTAGCAGTAGAGGAAGCACACGGCGATCGACCGCGCGCCCGCGGCACGGAGGGCGCGCGCCGCCTCGCGCACCTGGCCCAGGTCGAGCGGCGTCTCGATGCGCCCGTCGTGGCGCAGGCGCTCCGGCACCTCGTGCCGGCGCGCGCGGGGAACGAGCACCGGCGGCTTGTCGGCCTGCAGATCGTAGAGATGGGGCCGGCGCTGGCGGCCGATCTCGAGCAGGTCGCGGAAGCCCTCGGTGGTGATGAGGCCCGTCGTCGGCGCCGCGGTGCTGGATCAGCGCATTGGTGGCGACGGTGGTGCCGTGGCCGAAGTAGTCGACCGCGGCAGGCGTGGCCTCCGCCGCCTCGCGGAGGCCCTCGACGACGCCGTGGGCGATGGCGCGCGACGGGTCGTCCGGCGTGCTCGGCACCTTCCAGACGCGGACGTCGCCGGTGGTGGCGTCGACGAGGCAGACGTCGGTGAACGTGCCTCCCGAATCGACGCCAACGCGCCACATGTCTGTTGTCCCCCTTCAGCGGCGTGTCCCGTTCGACGGACGCGCGCCGCGACATTCTTGCCCACCGGTGGCGACAAAGCAACGCGCGCGATCGAGGGCCTTCAGGTGGCGATGGCGGCAAGCTTCAGCATGCCGGCGCCAGCGGCGTCAGCGGCGAACACCGCAGGATCCGCGCGGCTTGCCATGCTGCCAAGCTCCGTGCCGAGGGGGTCGCTCCCGGCAGTGGCATTGGACGCAAACGCCGCGAAGGCACCGAGATCCCGGTTGCCATAGAGGCGCGCCATCCGCGCTGGTCCACCGTGAAATACACCTGCTGACCGGGGCCACGCCATGCAAATCAGGCAACTACCGGAGTTGGCGGCGTTGGGGTCGGGCAGCGTGGGAAGCAATGCTCAGAGAACTCGGCGGCGCCGCAAGCGGCGCCGCCGATTGGAGCGTGCAAGAGAGCCATCCTCCAGGGAGGGCTCAGTGGCGGTCTCTTCGCTGGTCGTTGCGGAAATCGCCCTGGTTGTGGGAGCGGTCGCGGCCGTGATCATCGCGGTTTCCGACGCCGCGGTGATTGTCGCCGCGCTGCGGTCCGCGGCCGTGATCTGGCCACCGTTGGCCCCAGACGGGGGCCCACCTGGGCGGCTGGGCGCGCTGCCAGTGCTGCCACTGCACGAGAGGGGCGCGGTAGTAGCGGACCGGGACCGTGAGAAGTGGCCCGGGAACATAGGCGGGTGACAGGGCCAGCCAGGGGCCGTTGTAGCCGCCGGCCACGAACCAGCCGCCATCGGCGAAGAGGTAGTACTGCCCGTTGTAGAAGAAATAGTTGGCCGGGACGGCGGGTGCATAGGCGACCGGCGTGCCCGGCACGACCACGAGCTGCGGCTGCGCGATCAGGTTGAAGTCGATGTTCAGGCCCGCCGTCGCCCGGCCCGCTCCGACCGAGCCCACGAGAGCAAGCGCCACCAGAGCGACGATGACAATTCGTCCACGCATCACTGTTCCTCCTCGTTCGTACCGAATCGATTTCCCGCTCATCACGGTGTCAACCGCCTAGTAGCAGCGGCCATGGTTCATGTGGCCGGGCGAGCACCAGCCGCGTGCAACCGGGACTGGACGCGGCGCGTGCCGGTAGACGGGCGCCGGTGCGTAGTACCGCCGCTCGGGTAGTACCGCCGCTCGGAACGAAGACCGGGACGGGTCGCACGACCACTACCGGGGGTGGCGGAGCGTAGACAACGGGCGCCGGCTGATAAATCGGCGGTGGCGGAGCATAGACAACGGGAGAGGGCGGGGCGACCACCACCTCTGGCGCCCGAGAAGCCCCCGAAGATGCCGGTGCCGGAGAGAATCTGGTTGAAGACCGCGAATGCGCTCAACCCGAGGGCGGCATCCGTCGAGGATCCCGCGAACGCGAGGGCCGGGCTCAGCACGATCAGAACCAGCGCGACGGCCAAGAGCTTTTTCATGTGGCGCCTCCTTCGTTAGTAACCATCCGGTTATCTGCTGCTCGTGTACATTCGTCGTGTGGCGGCCCGCATCTATTCCGGGACCTGATCGGCCGGGTACAAACTACCGGCCCGGATGGTAAGAACTGACGGAGGCGCGCACGCCGGTTCCTGCGGCGGCGACCTGGCGACCGAGCGCGCGAGGATGACCATGCAATCAGCCACTTGTGGAGCACTGTCCGGCCTATCGTACCCGGACGTTCTGGCACGCGGATTGACTGTTCCCGCCACCATGATCAAGGCGCTCTACGCGCGGAAGCTTTCCATCGTCGGCCTGGGACTGGCCGGCGTCGTCCTCCTCTCGGCCATGGCGCTCGTCGCCTACTCGACGGTGGAGCTGGCCCGATTCGGGCACGCCGAGACGCAGCGCGCGGTGTTCATCCATTCCGCGGGTCAGGCGCTCGAGCCGGGCGTCAGCGTGCGCGCCATCGACCTGGCGGGCATCCTCGCCCGTCTCGGCTACACCGAGACGAAGGCGGCGCCGACCGCACCCGGGCAGTACCGCCGCGCGGGCGGCATCTGGGACATCTACCTCCGCGAGGAGTCGGCACGCGTCGGACTCGAGGTGCGCGGGGAGCGCATCGCCCGCGTGACGCGCGATGGCAAGGAGGTCCAGGACGCGGCGCTCGAGGGCGAGGTGCTGACCGGCGGCGCGGACCAGCCGGGGAAGACTATCGGCCGATCAAGCTCGCGGAGACGTCAAGGTCCTGATCGACGCGGTGATCGCCATCGAGGACCACCGGTTCTTCGACCACGGCGCCCTCGACCTGCGCAGCCTCGCGCGGGCGGTCTGGGTCAATGCCCGCGCCGGGAAGGTGACCGAGGGCGGGAGCACGATCACCCAGCAGCTCATCAAGAACCGTCTCCTGACGCCCGACCGCACGATGATGCGCAAGCTGCGCGAGGCCTGGCTCGCCACGCTCGTGGAATGGCGCTACTCGAAGAGCCAGATCCTCGAGGCGTACCTGAACGAGATCTATCTCGGCCAGCGGGGCTCGCTCGCCATCCGCGGCGTGGGCGCGGCCAGTCGGGCCTACTTCGCGAAGGAGGCTCACCAGCTCACGCCGGGCGAGGCGGCACTCCTCGCGGGCATGGTGCGCGCGCCCAATACGTACTCGCCGGTGCTCAATCCCGAGCGGGCGCACGAGCGGCGAGACGTCGTCCTCGGCCGGATGCGCGAGCTGAAGACGCTGGACGCCGCGGCCTACGAGCGCGCGCGCAAGGAGCCGGTGCGCGCCCTCGCCCGGCCCCGGCCCGGCCAGCCCGCGCCCTACTTCACCGATCATGCCCGCCAGGAGGTGGAAGAGCGCTTCGGCTGGGGGACGCGCATCGTGACGACGCTCGATCTCACGCTCCAGCGCTTCGCCGAGAACGCCGTGGCCGGCGGCCTCGACCAGCTCAGAGCCGCTACGCCGAAGCTGCGCCGGAGCGATCCGCGCGTGCGCCTTCAGGCCGCCCTGATCGCGCTCGACCCGGCCACCGGCGAGATTCGCGCCTACGTGGGCGGCCGCGACTACCAGGCGAGCCAGTTCGACCGCGTGACGCTGGCCCAGCGCCAGCCCGGCTCCGCGTTCAAGCCCTTCGTCTACCTGGCGGCGATCCGCCCCGCGAGGCGCCCTGCCCTTCACCGCGGCGACGATGGTGGAGGACGCGCCCATCACCGTCAACGTGAACGGCAAGCCGTGGAGCCCGCGCAACTACGAGGACCGCTACGAGGGCGCGTGAGCGTGCGGCGGGCGCTCGAGCAGTCGCTGAACGGGGCCACCGTGCGCATCGCCCAGGTGGTCGGCGCACCGGCCATCGCGGAGACCGCCAAGGCCTTCGGCCTCGTCCAGAAGGCGGCGCCGATCCCCTCGCTCGCCCTCGGCACGCTCGAGGTGACGCCGATCGACCTCGCCGCAGCGTACATCCCGTTCGCGGGCGGCGGCCTGCGCCCGGGCGCGATCCGCTCGGTGCGCGCGGTCTATCAGGCCGACGGCAGCCCCGCGGCGGTCGCGGACGACGCCGCGCCGTCCGCCGTCATCACTCCCGCCGAGGCCTATCTGATGACCTCGCTGCTCCAGGGCGTGATCCGTTCCGGCACGGCCAGCGCCGCCCAGTCGCTCGCTGCCAGCGGCGATGATCGCGGGCAAGACGGGCACGACCAATGACGGGCGCGACGCGTGGTTCGTCGGCTACTCGTCCCGCCTCGTCGCCGCGGTCTGGGTCGGCTTCGACGACGGTGCGCCCCACGGCCTGAGCGGCGCCGCGGCCGCGCTGCCGATCTGGACACAGTTCATGAAGCAGGCGCTCGACGCGTATCCCGCGCCGGCGTTCACGGTGCCCGCGGGGATCACGACCGCCAACATCGATACGTCCAACGGCAAGCTGGCGGGCGAGTCCTGCCCGCACACCGCGCGCGAGATCTTCCTCATCGGCACCGAGCCCGAGCCGTGCACCGAGCACAGCGGCATCACGTACCGGGTGGAATCGTGGTGGAACCGGGTCCGCGACTGGTTCAAGCGCTGATCCGGCCGGGCGCGCTGGCGTCGTGGGTCGTCGCCCTGGCCCTGACCGGCTGCGCCACCGGGCCCGCGCTGGTCACGGCGCCGCCGCCCGAGATGCCGGCGCCGCAGCCCGCGCCCGCTCCCGCCCCAGCGCCGAAGGTGGCGCCCCGGCCGGCGGAGGCGACGGGCACAGGCCTCGTGGTACGGCAAGGCGCACCACGGCCAACCGACGGCCAGCGGAGAGACCTATGACATGCACGCGCTCACGGCAGCCCATCGGTCACTGCCCCTGGGGACGCGCGTGCTCGTCACCAATGTGCAGAACGACCGCAGCGTCGAGGTGCGCATCAACGACCGCGGGCCCTTCGTCCGCGGACGGATCCTGGACCTGTCCTATGCGGCCGCGCTCGAGCTGGGTGCGCTTACCGACGGGGCGTTCCGGGTGAAGCTCCGCGTCCTCGAAGAGCCGGCGGACGCACGCGCCGGCACATCGCCGCCGACGACGACGACCGCGGGCGCGCGCCGGTCGGCCGGTCAGCGATGCCGTAGCCGCGTCGAGGGGGTCCACTCGTCCGGGCCGATCCACTCGATGCCGGCGCGCGCGCCCTTGACCGCGGCGACCTCGACCTCGACCAGGAGCTCCGGCCGGGCCAGCCCGGCGATGCGACACCCCAGGCTGGACGGGCAGCTCTTCGCGAACCACGCCGGCCCCTGACCGTACGGGCGATTGACCTCGGCGCCGTCCACCGTGAAGCTCCGCCGCCGGACCACGTCGTCGAGCGTGGCCCCCGCCTGGCGCGAGCGCGCGCTCGATGGCCTGATGTGACAGGTCTGACTGGGCGGCCCAGTCGCCCTCCGCCTCGACCTTTCCGCTGAGGCTGAGCGCCGTGCAGCCGCTCACGTAGACGGCATCGCCCACCGCGACCGCGCGCGCATACCCTCGCGAGCGCTCCTTTGTTCCTGCAGATAGATGTCCTGCCGCGCCGCGGCGGCCCCGACGATCGCCTCGGTCTCGATCTCGATGAGCATGTCGGGCCGCAGGAGCGCCGGGATGCCGAGGAGCGTGGACGTGGGCCGCACCTCGCCGAGCGCGTCGAGCCACGCGCGCGTGTAGTCCGCGGCGCCCGCGACGTCGGTCAGGAACGTCTTGCTGTAGACGATGTCGGCGGGCACGCCTCCGGCCTCATCGACAGCGCCGAGAGGATCGTGTCCATCGTGCTCCGCGTCTGCCGGTAGAGGTCGCCCGCCCCGTCCACCTGGCCGCCGGCGCCGAGCGCCGTGCTCCCCGAGATGAAGATGCGGTTCCCCACCCGCACGGCGCGGGAGTAGGCGTACTCCTCCTCGATGGCGCGGCCCGAGGAGATGCGCCGGGCCGTGTCGCGCGCGCCGTCGACGGCGTCGAGCTCGATCTCGATGAGCTGCTCTGGCCGGGCCAGGCGATTGACCTGCACGAGCGTGGCGGCGGGGCGCACGTCCCGGAAGTACTTGGCCACCGCCCGCGCGGCCGCGTCCGCGACCGCGATGTCGGTGACGTAGATGCGGCTGCGCACCACGTCCTCGAGCCGTCCGCCCGCCTTGCCCATGCTCCACCGCGCGATCGCCATGATCGCGTCGACCTGCGCGGCGACGTCGCCGACGCCGCGCACATTGCCCTGCCGATCGATCGCGGTGGTGCCCGACTGCAGCACCATGTCGCCGACGCGCACCGCGCGCGAGTAGTGCGCCAGCTTCTCGAGCGGCCGCCCCGATGCCACGTTGATACGCCGATGTCCTGCCATCACGATCCTCCGATCAGAGACTTCTCTTCGCCATGCGCCAGAGTCGTCAAACGGCCCTCGGAAGGCAAGCGAAAAGATCCCGCGGGCTCACCGGTGCTGACGAGGTGGCCGCGCGAGCCAGAAGCACGTGGCGCCCATCGCGCAGAACCCGACGGCGATCAGGAACGCGATGCGATAGCTGCCGGTGACGTCGTGGATCGCTCCGCCGAACCACGGCGCGATGCCGCCCCGATGCCGTTGCCGACGCTCAGGATGCCGTAGATCACGCCGAAGCGCCGCCCGTGGAAGAGCTGCGACGCGATCGCGGTGATGATGGGCCCGCGGGCGCCGAAGCCGAGGCCGAAGAGCAAGGCATAGGCATAGAGCGGCGCCGCGTGCCGCCACGACTCGAGCCCGAGCAGGCAGAGCGTCCCCGCCGCCGTGCAGCCGTACGAGATCGTGGCCGACGTCGCGCGCCCGATCCGGTCCGCCGCGATGCCGAAGACGATGCGACCCACGACCGACAGGAGCCCGGTGAGGCCGAAGATGCCCGCCACGAAGAGGCGCGGGAATCCCTGGTCCACCGCGAACGCCACCTGGTGGGTGACGACGGGAAAGACGGCGAGCGGCGTGCAGAGATACGCGAAGAAGAGCGCCCAGAAAGCCCGCGTCTGCAGCGCGGCGCCGATCTCGCGCGCCGCATCGCCCGGCGCCGGCGCGGGCGGCACGCGCGTCACCGCGCCGCGGCGCGCTCGCGGCCGGCGCGTCCCGGATGCCGAACCAGACGATGGGCACCAGCACGGCGAGCGTTCCCGCACCCAGCACCAGATACGCGGCGCGCCAGCCGTATCCGTCGATGAGCCACTGGGCGAGCGGGCCCATCAGCAGGACGCCCGCGCCCATCCCCGAAAACGCGATCCCCATCATGCTGCCCCGCCGCTCGGCGAACCAGCGCGCGATGAGCGCCCCGCTCGGCACCCAGCTCACCGCACAGACCCCACGGCGGACAGCACTCCCGTGATGAGGTAGAGCGCCCACAGCGACCCGACGCGGCTCCCGAGGAGACAGGCCGCGCCGAGCACGAACGTGCCCGACAGGATCACGCGCCGGGGCCCGAACCGATCCACGAGCGTGCCGACGACGGGCGACAGCACGCCCTGGGTGATCGAGGAGATCGAGAACGCCAGCGCCGTCGCCCCGCGCGACCAGCCGAACTCCTCGAACAGCGCCACGAAGAAGATGGGGAACGAGAAGTAGAGGCCGGAGGCGATCGCCAGCGTGACCCACACCGAGCCGACGAGCATCCAGGGCCTGAACGCATCGCGACCGGACGGCGGGAGATCGACACCGGGCCATGATACGCGCCCGGAACGCGTCGTCGCGCCGGGCCGGGTGGACACCTTCCCCTCCGCATGCCAAGATCCTCCCGGCTCATCACGCACGCGAGGAGAGACAACGACATGGACGTCGGGTTCATCGGGCTGGGCATCATGGGCGCCAGCATGGCGTCGAATCTTCAGACCGCGGGGCATGCGCTCCGCGTGCACGACATTCGCCGCCAGGCGGCGGCGCGGCATCTGGCGGCAGGGGCGGCCTGGATGGACACGCCGCGCGCGGTGGCCGAGGCGGCCGACGTCGTGTTCCTGTCGCTGCCCGGCCCGGCCGAGGTGGAGGCCGTGGCGCTCGGCGCCGACGGCCTCATCCACGGCATGAGGAAGGGCTCGGCGCTGTTCGACCTGTCCACCAACTCGCCCGCGCTGATCCGCCGGCTTCATGCCGTCGTTCAAGGACAAGGGCGTGGACGTGCTGGACGCCCCCGTCAGCGGCGGGCCGATCGGCGCCAAGACGGGCAAGCTCGCCATCTGGGTGGGCGGCGACCGCGCGCTGTTCGACCGCCACAAGCCCCTGCTCGACGCCATGGGCGACCAGGCGTACTACGTCGGGCCCATCGGCGCGGGCGCCGTGGCCAAGCTGGTGCACAACTGCACGAGCTTCGCCGTCCGCGCGGTGATGGCCGAGACGTTCAGCATGGGCGTGAAGGCGGGCGTCGATCCCCTCGCCCTGTGGAAGGCGGTGCGCCAGGGCGCCACCGGCCGCCGCCGCACGTTCGACGGCCTCATGGACAAGTTCCTGCCCGGCACGTACGACCCGCCGTCCTTCGCGCTGAAGCTGGGGCACAAGGACGTGTCGCTCGCCACCGCGCTGGGCCGCGAGGTGGGCGTGCCCATGCGGCTGGCCAACATGGCGCTGGAAGAGCTGACCGAGGCGCTCAACCGCGGCTGGGGCGACAAGGACTCGAGCAGCTACATGCTGCTGGAGACCGAGCGCGCCGGCATCGAGCTGGCGGTGCCGCCCGAGAAGCTGCGCGAGGTGATCGAGCAGGACACGCGGCCGTGACCTGTGCGCGGAATTGGCTTATGCTGGCGCCACCGCCTCACCGAATCCCCTGATCATCGACGGAGATAGCCCGTGGAATTCGGCACGTTCCTCCTCCTGCAATCGCCCGCGGCCGAGCCGCCCGAGATCGTCTACCGAGCGCGGCGTGGAGATCACCCAGGCCGCCGAGGACCTGGGCTTCGGCAATATGTGGCTGGCCGAGCACCACTTCTCGAGCTACGGCTATCTGGCGCGGCCCATGACCTATGCCCTGCACCTGGCGAACAAGACGCGCCGCATCCGCGTCGGCACCGCGGTGATCGTCGTCCCGCTGCATCACCCGCTGGTCATCGCCGAGGAGATCGCCACGGTCGACCTGCTCACCGGCGGGCGCCTCGACGTGGGCCTGGGCCGGGGTTATCAGCGCTACGAGTTCGAGCGCCTGGGCCAGGACCTGGCCGAGAGCCGGTCGCGCTGGGAGGAGGCCGTCGACATCATCATGCTGGGCCTCAGCGGACAGACGTTCAGCTATGACGGCAAGTACTTCAAGATTCCCGAGACCACCGTGTTCCCCTGCCCGTGCAGAAGCCCACCCCGCCCATCTGGGTCACCGCCCAGAGCCCCGATTCCATCGAGACCACCGTGCGGCGCGGCTTCAATCTCCTGTCCGGCGGCTTCGGCGTGCCCATCGAGCGGCTGCGCGAGTTCCGCCGCATCTTCGACACCCACATGGCCGAGCATCCCCCGAAGCACCCGATCCGCGTGGGCACGCAGCGCCCCGTCTACGTCACCGACAACGACGCCGACGCCCGCGCCGCCGCCGAGCAGGCCCGCTGGAACATGCGCGTGACGCTCAGCCTGCGCAACAACTACGAGCGCGTCGAGCGCGGCCACGCCCAGCCCGTGCCCTTCCCCAACGAGCCGAGCACGGATGATCTGCTGGAGAAGTTCTCCGTGATCGGCACGCCGGACACGTGCATCCGCCAGCTCAAGCGGCTCCAGGACGCGATGCACATCGATCACTTCAACTGCAGCTTCTCGTTCGGGGCGCTGACGCAGGGCCAGGTGCTGAAGTCGATGCGGATGTTCGCCGAGGAGGTCATGCCAGCGTTTCGGTAGCGCCGCGTCCAGCGTGCGGCAATCAGGCAGCGACGGCTGCCGACTGGACCTGCGCGAGTACCGCCATGAAGGCTCGTCCCGGCCGTGGCGATCTCGCCGAGGCATGTACTCGTAGAGATCGCCCTTCGTGTCGCGGTTCGCCATCGGCACCTGGTCGAGCTAGGTCCACAACGTTGGCCAGGAGCGCGGGCGCCCGGGGAGAGCGCGCGTCCTCCATGTGGTGCGCGTTGTTCTCCCTCCAGCGTATTGCAGGTCGTCGAGCCGGCGCAGGAAGAGCAGGTAGGTGATCTGCTCGATGACCTCGAGCGGATTGGAGATGCCGCCGGACCAGAAGGCGTCCCAGACGCGGTCGATCTGGCTCTTCAGTTCACCCGTGAGCATGTCGACTCGTTCCTCATAGGGTGTGGCTACGATCGGGGGCCCAGATCCGTCGGAACCCGGATCTCCACTTCGTCCACGGCCGCGAGACGACGGTCGGCCGTCGCGAGCAATCGCACGCCGCGCTGTTGCATACTCGCCACGACAAGCGAGTCGTTCGTGAGCAGACCATATCGACTCTGATGGCGGAGGCCCAACCGCATCGTTGCCTCTGTCACCCCGACGATCTCGATTCCCATCGACGGGATCGCCTGAATACTCGCGTCGTGGATGGCAAGCTGCCGGACCACGTCAGGGCGCCGGGCGAGCTTCTGGGCGACGTTGCCGGCGGCGACGAGCCTCCGTTCCACGGCTTCGATCATCATGAGTCGGTGGCACACCTCGGCAGAACCAGAGCCGACGTCAGAGCCCTGGACATCGCCGGCCTCACATCGCCGGAGTAGCGACGTACATTCCGACGACGCACCCACGAAGTGGTAGATGAAGATGTTCGCGTCGACGAACACGCCCGCGCCTTCCTCGATCTCGGCGAGCGTCATCCGTCGAGGATCCCCAGGCTCCTCGCGAAGAATTCGATGGACCTGAAGCCGAGACAGCTTGAGAGATCGGCGGTCCGCGCGCGACTCCACCGAGGGCCGATGGACTTGCGCTTGAGGTGATCAGCCAGAGCTTCCTCTAGAACCTGGTTCAATCGCTTCCCCTCCGCGCCGCCACCGAACGCGCCTGCCGCAGCAGCTCCGCATCGAGTACGGTCCCGATCTTGGTCTTCTTCATGGAGAGCACGTTATCTGAAAGCTGACTTGCCGTCAAGAAGTCTTGAAACCGGTTTCCTCGCGGGCACCCGCCCTGTCGAGGTCGCCTGAAAACCCGGCAAGGGCTCACCAGGGGCTCCTGCTGGGCCTCCTTGCCGAGTGCGGGGCATTGTGATCAGCGCCGCGGCGTCGGCCAAGTCGATCGCCTGGACGCCGCCGGATCGCACGTGGCCCCGAGCCATTCGGCGCGCGTGCGGTAGAGCGCGACGGGATGGCCGAGCCGCGTCCGGATCAGCGACCAGATCCGGAGACCGCCGAAGGTCGGCATCGCCCCAGTGCCGCAACTCCAGGTCGAGTTGCGCGCGGCGATCACGGGCCGCCTCACTGGGCGGCGAGAGCCATCTGAACGGTGTAAGCGGACTCAGCTGACAGCCTATCGCTCACGAGTTGCTCATGTAGTTGTGTGCAGCCGCGCCGACCAGGTGCTGAGTCCCAGCACCGTCCATCGGGGCCGATCGCTGACAACTGCCAGCGGGCCGGGCGAAATCACAATCCGACCGTCATGGGCACGCTCCTTGCGTGCGCTGGTCCATCGTGAAGCGCCGACGATACCCGAGGAGGATTGCAGACCAGGCGAGCCCCTGGACTCATACGCGCGGCGTGCGCCCCGGTCATGAAGCTGCAATTCGACCGAGGCACGATCCTGATCACTGATCCGCCCCCGAACCTCGACCTTGCCGATGCTCCCGGAGTTCTCTGGGACGCTCGCGTTCGTGCGCATCGGGCGCCGGCCATCCGCTACCCTGCCCTCAAGAGGTGGCCTCGCGGAGGCCGGCATCGTCTTCCGGGACTTGGCCCGCGCTCCTCGGCCGAGGCCGGAGGCATGGTTGGATGTCGGCCTCCGGTCCTATCAGCAAGCCGCGCTGTCCGCTTGGGAGCTCGGGCATCACCGCGGCATCGTTGCGCTCCCGACGGGTAGCGGCAAGACCCGCGTCGCCCTCGCGGCCATCAAGCTGACCAGGCTCAGCGCCCTGTGCCTCGTCCCGACGCGCGTGCTGCTCGATCAATGGCTTCGCGAGATCCGTGCTGTCTACCAGGACCCGGTGGGCTGCTATGGCGATGGCGTCCACGAGGTGGCGCCGCTGATGGTCGCCACGTACGAGAGCGCCTACCGGCACATGCACCTGCTCGGGGATCGCTTCGACGTCCTGATCGTCGACGAGGTCCACCACTTCGCCGGTGGTCTGCGCGACGAGGCCCTCGAGATGTCCCTGGCCGTCGCTCGCCTCGGCCTCACCGCTACTCCGCCACGTGACGCGGCCGTCGTTGCCCGCCTCACCGAGCTGATCGGGCCCACGGTCTTCGAGCTCGCCGTCGCGGATCTGGCGGGCGGATTCCTCGCCAGCTTCGACGCAATCACGCTGTACCTCGATCTCAGTGGGGACGAGCGCTCCGGCCTACGCCAGCCTGAGCTGCGTGTTCATCAGCGCCTACGCGGCGTTCCGTCAAAGGGCGCCGGCGGCTGCCTGGGCCGACTTCGCCCGCGCGGCCGCCGGCACCACTGACGGACGCAGGGCGCTCGCGGCGTGGCGCCAGGCGCGCCGCCTGCTCGCTTTCACGCGCGCCAAGCGGCAGGCATTGCGCTCCCTGCTCGGACACCACCGACACGCCAGGGTCCTGATCTTCACCGCGGACAACGACACGGCGTACGCCATCGCGCGCGAGCACCTCGTCATGCCTCTCACCTGCGACATCGGGCGCCGGGAGCGCGACGCCGTTCTCGAGCGCTTCCGCCGAGGCGCGATCCGGACGCTCGTGTCGGCCCGCGTGCTCAACGAAGGCATCGACGTGCCCGACGCGGATGTCGCCGTGATCGTCGGCGCCGCCCTCGGCGAGCGCGAGCACGTGCAGCGGGTCGGGCGACTGCTGCGGCCCGGCGAGGGCAAGCGCGCCATCGTGTACGAGCTCGTGTCCCGAGACACGATCGAGGTCGGCCAGGCGCGGAGGAGGCGCAAGGGCCTTGTTGCCCGGGCCTCTTCTCAACTATAGCGTCGTCGGGAACACGCTCGTGCCGCACTTCCTCGGCGAGCATGACCACCCCTGGCTGCGGGTTCTCCTCGAGGAGCATGAGCGGTTCGTGGGGCAACCCCAGCGCACGCTCGACGCGCGCCTGCAAGAGCCTCTGCCCTGCGAGAGTCCCCACGAAACGGAAGCAAGCCGTCCACGTCCTTTCGTGCGCTCCGGCCAAGCCCGCGCAAGACAGTGGTGCCGCCCGCGCGCGCACGCGAGATGGTCTTCGCGGAAGCCGCCCGGACACCGGCCGCGGCCGACGCCGTCCTTTCCTCGGTTGCCGCGTCCCTCAGAGTGAGTGCCGGAGATCTCCAGGATTCCCTGTTCGCCGACCTTCCCGGTGAGCGGCTCGTCGCCGCGCCGCCCAGGCCGCTCTCACCCGCCGAGCTGGCACTCCGGACCAATCTCGCCATCGTGCAGGCGCTGCTCTTCCGCGCCACCTCCGTCACCATCGAGGCGGACGGAAACGCACGCGCCCTCGTCCGCCATTCGAAGCTGCGAGGGTTGATCTGCACGGTTGCCGGCCTCCCAAGCCGCCGGACAGCGTGCTGGAGCTGTCGGGGCCGTTCGCGCTGTTCCGCCACACCCGGCTGTACGGCCATGCGCTCGGCGAGCTCGTGCCTCTCCTCGCCTGGTGCCGCCGTTTCCGCTTGCGCGCCGAATGCGTGGTGGAGGGACGACGGCTCACGCTGGCGCTGGGAACGGGAGACCCGATCTTCCCGGCGGATGAGCCACGCCGCTACGACAGCCGGCTCGAGGAGCGCTTCGCGCGTGACTTCCGACGCATCGCACCCGACTGGGACGTGCTGCGCGAGCCGGAGCCGGTGCCGGTCGGAGACGCGCTGATCTTCCCGGACTTCGCCCTCCACCACCGCCGCGACGCCGGGCGCCGATGGCTTCTGGAGATCGTGGGTTTCTGGACCGCCGACTACTTGGCCAGAAAGCTCCTCCAGTATCGCAGCGCCCACCTGTCCAATCTGATCCTGTGCATCGACGAGGACCGGAACTGCACCGCGGGTGACCTTCCTGCCGGAGCGCTCGTCGTGCGATTCCGCCGCCGCGTTGACGCTGCCGCCGTGCTGCGGCTGCTCGGCTGACGTCGTCACGCGACGGCGATGCTGAATGCAGGACCCTGGCGGGATCAGCGTGGAGCAGCAACCTCCACATCGACCAACACCGCCGCCTCCGCCATCCGTCGATCGTAGGTCACGACCGCGGTCAGCTCGTCACCGAAGAGCTGCGCCGCGGCCAGGTGGATGGCGTCCAGACTGCGCAATACGCGCGGGTCGAGCGCTGCGGCTGCATCGAGAAGCTCTTCGTCGATCTGAACGAGGTTCAGCCGCTGCAATAATCGTCGAGCCCTGGTGAATGCCGCGGGACCGTGGCTGCGGACGGCGCGGAGGATCTCCACGCGCGCGAGAGCGCAGGAGGCACGCTCGGGTTCGTCAGCGAGACTAGCGGCGGAGCGCGAAGGACTCCGGCTCGGCGATGACGAGCTTCACGAGCGCGGAGGAATCGAGGTACACCACCGCGGCTACCGCTCTCGGGACCTCGCGCGAGCGAGGACCGTACTCGGGCGAGGCTTGCCGACCATCGGCTTGAGCGGCAGGCCGAGGTCGAGCAAGATCCCCCGTCGGCGGCATCACGCGGCCGCGGTGCACCAGGCGCTCGACATGGCCAGTCCGCGCAAGGGGACGAGCAGTGCGACCGGGCGACCGCGCATGGTGATCTGCATGGCTCGACCCGCCTCGACCTGTCGGAGGTACTGGCTCGCTCGCTGTCGCAGCTCCCGCAGGCCGATGGATTTCATGATGCTACATTGTAGCACTCGAGCGAGACGCCAGGCGCCTCCACTCTCACCGGAGCCAGAACATCGCCGAGGAGGCCGACACGCGCCTCCGGGTTCGGGCCTATCGCGATTCCCCTGTCTGTCTGCTCCGCCCCGCCGTATAGTACCGGCCATGGACACCCACGTCGCCGGCATCACCGCGTCCATCGAGATCTACCGCGACCCCCAGGGCATTCCGCACGTCCGCGCCGCCTCGGCGCACGACGCGTTCTTCGGCCAGGGCTGGGTGCACGCCCAGGACCGGCTGTTCCAGATGGAATACGACCGGCGGCGCGCCTACGGGCGCTGGGCCGAGTGGGTGGGCCCGGCGGGCGTGGAAGGCGATCGGCTGCTCCGCCGCTTCCGCCTCGAGGCGAGCGCGCGCCTCGACTGGGAGCATGCGTCGGCCGATGCGCGCGCCATGCTCGAGGCGTTTGCCGCCGGCGTCAACGCCTTCATCGACAGCACGAAGAGCTGGGGCGTCGAGTTCGAGGTCGTGGGCGCGCGCCCCGATCCCTGGCAGCCGTGGGACAGCATGGCCGTCTTCAAGGTGCGTCACCTCGACATGGGCCCGTGGAAGGCCAAGCTGTGGCGCGCCAAGCTGCTCCGCTATCTCGGGCCCGACCAGGCCGCCGACCTCACCCGCCAGCCCGAGCCGCATCCGCTCCTGATCGTGCCGCCGGCGGCCGAGTACCGCGGGGCGCGCCTCGACGGGCTCGCGGAGATGGAGCGCCACGTCTCGGCGATGGCGCTCGTGCCCGGGCACACCGCAGGGCAGCAATAACTGGGCGCTCGGCGGCAGCCGCACGGCTTCCGGCAAGCCGCTCGTCGCGGGGATCCGCACCGGGCCCTGGACGTGCCGAGCGTGTACTACCAGAACCACCTCGCCTGCCCCGACTGGGACGCCATCGGGCTGAGCTTCCCGGGCGTGCCCGGCCTGCCGCACTTCGGCCACACCGCGCGCGTGGCGTGGTGCGTGACCCACGGCATGGCGGACTACCAGGATCTCTACATCGAGCGCTTCGATGCGAGCGATCCGAGCCGCTACGAGTTCCGCGGCGAGTGGCGGGAGGCGGACGTCCGGCAGGAGACGCATCGAGGTGCGGGGCGACTCGCCCGTCGAGATCGAGACCGTGGCGACCCATCACGGGCCCGTGGTGGCCGGCGAGCCGCGCCATGGCCACGCCATCGCCTGCGCGTACACCGCCATCGCGGGGGCCAACGCCACGTTCGACACCTTCGTGCCCATGCTGCGCGCGCAGAGCGCGCATGAGCTCGAGGCGGCCATGCGCGCGTGGGTCGAGCCCGTCAACAACCTCGTCTTCGCCGACGTCGACGGCCACATCGGCTATCGCGCGCGCGGCCACGTGCCGCTGCGCTCGATGGCCAATGCCTGGGTGCCGGTGCCGGGCTGGACGGGCGAGCACGAGTGGCGCGGCATGATCCCCTTCGAGGAGATGCCCGTGCTCCGCGATCCCGATGCGGGCTTCGTCGCCACCGCGAACGGCCCCATCGCGGGCGCGAGCTATCCGCACTATATCGGCCTCGACTACGCGCCCAGCTTCCGCACGCGGCGCGTGGTCGCCCGGATCGAGGCGCTCGAGAAGGCCACCGCCGACGACATGGCGGCGATTCACGCCGACCGCGTGTGCATCCCCGCGCGCGAGCTGGTCGGGCTGCTCGGACGGCTGCGCGTGAGCGCGGCGGCCGAACCGCATCGGGACGACAAGCACTGGCGAGCGGCGCTGACCCGCCTGGCCGCGTGGGACGGCGTGATGGACAAGGACCAGGTGGCGCCGGCGATCTACACGGCGCTGCGCGAGCGACTGACGCGCGACCTGATGACGCCGATCCTGGGTCCGCTCGCGCCCGAGGCCTTCGCCACCGTCCAGGGAGGCGGCGTCGCGCACATGGTGCGGATCAAGGCGCAGCTCGCCGAGATGATCGGCAAGGACAACCGGAGCCTCTTGCCGGCGGGCGCCGAGTGGCCCGCGGTGCTCGCGAGCGCGCTCGCGGGCGCGGTGGCGGACCTCCGCGCGGCGCTCGGCGACGACATGGACGCCTGGCGCTGGGAGCGCCTGCACACGACGCGCCCCGTGCACCCGCTGGTCGCGGGCTTCCCGAAGCTGGCGGCGACGCTCAACCCGCCCGCCGTCGCGGTCGGCGGCGACGGCGAGACGGTCAATGCCGCGGGGTTCGTGCCGGGCGCCGGCTATCACGTCGCGCTCACGTCCGTGGCCCGCTACGTCTTCGACCTCGCCGACTGGGAGTCGAGCGGCTGGGTCGTGCCCCACGGCGCCTCCGGCCATCCCGGCAGCCCGCACTGGGCCGACCAGCTCCCGGCCTGGGCCGATTGCCGGCCTCCTGCCCATGCGGTATGACTGGTCCCGCATTGCCAAAGAAGCGGAGTCGGCGCAGACGCTCACGCCGGCGTGACGGGCCTCAGCCGGTTGCGGGTCTTGCCCACCACGAGTGGATGATGCGGCAAGTGAGACACGTGACGATGTAGCCGGGTTCCCAGTGGCGGCTCCGCGGGTTCGAGCGGCAGGTCGTCCGGGTCAACCCGCTGAAGCTGGCTCATTCGGTGATCCGTCACCTTCTCGCAGTGGGGGCACCAGATCGGCCCCAGCTCGCCCTCGGCTCGGTCTCGAGGCATCGCAACCCTGTCCTGGCGATGGGGTGAGCGCGACCTAGCCAGGTAGGCTGCGCGCCGCTCAGGTGTCCGCACTGGTCGATCACCCTGACGCCGAAGTACCGGCGATAGAAGCCGCGGTCCCGCGTGAGAAGGGCATCTGCATGCTGCGCGGCGTGAGCGCCCACTACTAGAAAGTCCGCGACGACAGCGCCCGCGGATGTCGCCCGCCGTTCGACGATTCTCGCGCCATAGCCGTCCGGCCACCGCCGCCGCCTCCGGCGAGATGGACTCGAACCGCACGCCCAGCAGTGCGAGCGACTGCTCAAACTCCGCATCCGAGGGAAAGTGGGCACGGACCTCCGCCCACACCACCTCGCACGCCACGAGCGCGCCGCCGTCATAGGCGGCGCGCAAGGCCCGCGCGACGGCGCGCCGAAGCGGAATCGGCCCCGAGGACGTCCAGCAAGACGGACGAGTCGACGCCGTCTTCACCGCCGGCCGGACGCCCGCCGTCGAGCGCCTGCGCGCCGGCCGGAACCGCGCATCGATCGAGCAGGTGTCGACCGGTCGGGCGAGCTTCAGGCGACTGAACACGCGGTCGGCCGGGTGCAGAGCCACCTCCTTGCGCAGGAGCACGCCTCCTCGCGAAGCTCGAACTGAACAGCGGTGCCACCGTGAGCCCGAGCTTCGACCGAACCTCGGCAGGCAGCGCGCTCGACCGCCCATCGTACGAGCACTCTCTGCGTCAACGGTAGCGGAGGCCGCAGCGTCTCGCTCGGCGCGTACGAATCATGGACACGGCGCGCTCAGCACGCGCCTAGCGATCGAGCACGCGGTAGCACCGCCGACGACTGGACGGCGATTCGGTGACTACCTGAGCTACAGGCGCAGCAGCACCGCGGTGGCCGGGCGGCCGGTGACGCGGGCCACCACGGAGGCGTAGGCGCCGACCTGGCGGCGGTATCGGGCGAGCGGGCCTGACAGCTCGGCCTGGATCTTGAAGTCGACCACCGTCCAGCCGTCGTCCTCCTCGAAGGCGAGATCGAGCACGCCCTCGAGGATCGAGCCGTCGGGCTCGACCGCGGTGATCGGTGTCTCGCGGCGGCAGCGGCCGTGGCCCGAGGCCGCGCGGGCACGGACGAGGAGCGGATGGGCGAGAGCGGCCTCGACCAGGTCCGTCGCCGCTTCGGTCTCATCGTCCGGCGCGCCGAGGATGCGCGCCTGGAGCGCGGCCACCTCCGCGATCGCGTCGCGCCCGGCGTCGAGCGCCACCGTGGCCAGGACGGCGTGCACGAGCGTGCCGAAGCGGGGCCCGGTGGGTCGCGCGACGCCGCTCGCCGCATCGATCACCGTCACCTCGGGCTCGGGCGCGCCCGCGACCTCGGCGGCCCGCCGCGCCCACTCGGTCACGGTCTGCACGGCGAAGCTGGGCTTGGCGCCTCGCTCGAGCGCGGCCGCACGCGCGCGCTGCCAGTCCTGATAGCGTCCGCCGGTCGGCGTCCAGCACGTCGGGGCCGGGATCCTCGATCAGATCCTGGCGGCGGATGCCGAACTGCGGCTGCACGTCGAGGGTGAGCGCCCGCGGATCCCACCAGACCACCGGATACCGGCCCTCGCCCTCGGCTCCGAAGACGTGGAGGCCGGGCTTCACGTTGTCCCGGCCGGGCGCGTCTCGATCCGGCCGCGCGGCCACGCTGTCTTCCCCGAAGGGTGGACACGCCGGCGCGGCCTCGGGCGCGCGCCTGCGCCCGGCATCCGGATACACCGCGCGCTGCACCGGCTCGAGCCATCCGCCGGCCGCGGACTCCCAGTTGCTCGCGAACGGATCGTCGCCGACCGTCGGGATCACCAGCAGGTCGCGCGCGCGGGTCGCCGCCACGTAGGCCACGCGCACGCCCTCGGCGCGGTCGCGCGCCAGCTCTTCCTCCTCGTGATCGAGCAGATCCCACGGCGACCAGCCGGCCAGGCGCACCGCGCAGAGCCCGCGCTCGCTGTCGATGTAGCGGCTCGGGTTCTGCGCCGAGATATTGGCGCCGATGTCGGCGAGGATCACGACGGGGAACTCGAGCCCCTTGGCCCGGTGCACCGTCATGATGCGGACGCCCTCGCTGCCTTCCTCCACGACGGGCGCCTCGGCGGCGTCGCTGTCGTCATCGTCGTCGAGCTGCTCGACGAAGCCGCGGAACGAGATTCCGCCCGACGCTTCCCAGCCGCGCGCCAGCTCGGCGATGCGGAGCACGTTGGCGAGCGACCGCTCGCCGGAGGGACGCAGGATGAACGCCGCGTGCGCCCGCGTCGCCGTGAGGAGCGCGGCGACGGTCTCCTCGACGGGGCGCAGGTTGCGCCGGCGATGCAGCTCGCCGAGCAGCCGGAGGCCGTCCGCCACGGGGACGAGATGCGGCGCGATCTTGCCCGATTCCGGGCCCGATTCCGGCGGAGGCATGCGAAACGGGTGCAGGCGCGCGACGCGCTCGCGGAACTCGAGCAGCGCCTCGTCGCCCACCGCGAAGAGCGGCCCGCGCAGGGCGCCGTAGACGGCCAGCTCGTCGTCCGGCCACTCGATCGCGGTGAGCGCCGTGCGCAGGCTCTCGACCTCTTCCCGCTGGTGAAACGACTTGCCGCCGACGAGCATGTGCGGGATATTGCGCGCCTCGAGCGCCTCGACGTACGGCTGCGTGACGTCGGCGCCCCACTGGGTGAAGCGGCGGAAGAGCAGGCAGACGTGACGCGCCGCCACGGGCAGATCCTCGCCCGGCCGCTCGCGCTCCGTGACGCGCCAGCCGCTCTCCTCGACGAGCCAGCGCACGAACGCGCCCACCGCGTCGGGAAGCGACTCGTCGATCGCCGTCTTGGTCAAGCCCCATCGCCCGTAGGGCTTCGGCACGGGCAGCGCCACCGCGCTCGGCTGGCCCGGGCGCTCGTCCCGATACGCCGCGAGCGGCACGTAGCCCGATTGCAGGGTGGCCGCGTCCTCGACCATGCGCGGAGAGAACGCCGCATTGACGAGCCGCTGGACGTCCGGCACCGCGCGGAAGCTCGACCGCAGCTCGACCACCGCCGCGCCGCGGCTCGCGAGGAGCCCCTTCACTTCCTGGTAGATGCCGACGTCCGCCCGCCGGAACCGGTAGATCGACTGCTTCGGGTCGCCGACGACGAAGAGCTTGCCCGGCACCGGCGTCACCTCGCGCCAGTGCGCCACGGCGGGATCGGCGCTCGCGAGCAGCAAGAGAATCTCCGCCTGGAGCGGGTCGGTGTCCTGGAACTCGTCGACGAAGATGTGCGTGAAGCGGCGCTGCATCTCCGCGCGCACGTCCGCGCGGTCGCGCACCAGGTTCCGCGTGCGCAGCAAGAGGTCGAGGAAGTCGACGCTCCCCGCGCGGGTCTTGAGCGCCTCGTAGGCGTCGACGGTGGTGAGTAGCTCCTGCTGGAGCAGCGCCGCCAGGTCGGCGTCGGCCCGCCGCGCGAAGTCCTCGAGCGCCTCCCCCAGCTCGGCGTGCGCGGCCATGATCTCGTCGCGCGTCACGCCGGCGCGGTAGTTCCGGTCATAGCCCTTGCGCGGCCGCCGGAACTGGCGGCTGCGGGCCAGCTCGACCAGCCCGGACTCGAGCCCGTCGTGATCGCGCGGCGCGAGCGTCTCGCTCACGCTCACGTCGACGCTGATCCGCCGCGCGAGCCACGTGTCGGCGTAGAGGCCGTCGGCCGGGGTCGCGCACGCCGCGAGCATGCCCGCGAACGCGTGCACCCGGCCGACCAGCGCGTCGATGCCGGCCTCGCGGTCCCAGGCCTCGCGGCGCCACGGCGTGCGGAAGTCGCGCCAGTCGGCCAGCGTCCAGCCGGCGCGCCGGAGCCGCTCCACGGGATCGCCGTCGTCGAGCGTCGCGCGGCGGCGGAGCGCGCGGCGCAGCCCTTCCGGCGGCGCCTCGAGCTGCGTTTCGATCCACCGGTCGAACGCGCGGCGATACAGCGCCTCGGCCGCGGGCTCGGTGAGGACGACGAAGCGCGGGTCGACCAGCGCCTCCACCGGGCGCTCGTGCAGGAGGTCATTGCAGAAGCCGTGGATGGTGCTGAGGCGCGCTTCTTCCAGGTGCGCGACGGCCTCGTCCAGATTGGCCCGCCGCGCCGAGCCGGCGTCGGCCAGCCTGCCGCGCCCGCTCCAGCTCGGCGCGCAGCCGCAGCTTCAGCTCGCCCGCCGCCTTCTCGGTGAACGTCACCGCGACGACGGTCTGCACGGTGCCCCGACCCTCCGCGAGCACCGCGACCAGCCGCGCCACCAGCTCGCTGGTCTTGCCCGTGCCCGCCGCGGCCTCGACGACCATCGTCTCGTCGAGCGAGCCCCGGATGCGCTCGCGCGCGTCGGAATCGGCCAGCCGGGTCACGGCCAGCTCCGGAGCTTGTTGAGGTCCTCGAGGGCGCGCGCGTCCTTCACGGTGATGCGCCGCTCCTCCCCGGTCCCGCATACCGCGGTGAAGTCGCACATGGTACAGGCTCTCTGGCGCGGCGCCGGCGGAAGGAAGCCCCGCGCGATGGAGCCGTCGATCAGCTCGACGACCTCGAGCCCGCGGCGGCGCGTTGGGCGGCGTCATGGGGACGACGCGCTCGGAGAACTCGCCGGCCCGCGTGCAGTACTCGAGGCGCGACTCGGCGACATGCTCGCCGAAGATCTGCTCCACCGCGAGGCCGTAGAGCACGGGCTGGAGCGCCTCGCCCTTGCCGACCACGAGGCCGGCGGCCGTGCGGTTCAGGCCCGTCTTGTGGTCGGTGACGCGGAAGCCGGGCGCCGCCCGCCGCCGCTCCACGAGGTCGACGATCCCGCGCAATCGCCACCCGCCGTCGAGGGTCACCTCCTCGCGGATGCTCCGCGCGTCCCGGCCGGGCCCGGCCGGCAGCCCGAAGGCCAGCTCGAAGGCATAGGGCTCCCACTGCGCCTGTCCCTCGACCGACTTGTCGAGCCAGGTGCGCAGGTCGACGCGAAGCGACTCCACCTCGTCATCCCACACGCGCCTGATGGCCGGCGCGAGCGCCTCGTGGTACGCCCTGGCGACGCGGTCGAGCGTCTCGTCGAGGACGTCGACGGGCGGCGCGCGCCGTCTCGGCCGTCACCGGCAGGCCGCCGGCCTCTTGCAGCGCGCGCAGGCACTCGGCCTGCACCTCGTGGAAGAGGCTGCCGCGCGTCAGCGGATCGAGCCGCTGGAGCGGGGCGATCTCCTCGCGCGGCGCCAGGCGGCAGATCGCCGAGAGATAGAACTGGTACGGGCACGCGGCGAAGCGCTGGAGCGCGGACACCGAGTAGGCCCGCGCATTCGGCCGCGAGGCGAGCAGGATGTCGCTCGTGCCGGGGGCGAGCCTGGACGATGCCGTCGTAGGGCGTGAAGCGCCGGCCGCCACCGGGCCCAGCGCGTGCGGAGCGAGCGGGCGAGGCGGTCGTTCAGCTCGAACAGATAGCGCGCGCGGCCCCGCGCCTCGCGCGGCTCGAGGCGCAGGATGGCCCCCAGGCTCGCGAGGTCGTGCTCGACCTCGTCGATGGCGCGCGCCGGATCATCCGGCGCCGGCCACGCCAGGCGCGCCCCCGCCACGGCCGCCGCCTCGCGCGCGAGCGTCTGCGGGTCGGGGATGCGTCCCTCCAGCGCGCGCGTCACCTCCATGGCGTAGAACGACGGCACGCGCGGCCGCGCCTCCGCCAGCTCGATCCGCGAGTACGACAGGTACACGCGCCGCGTGGCCGCGCCGACGCCCAGGCGCAGCAGCAGGCGCTCGTGCTGGGCGCGGTCGCCCTGCGTCCACAGCTCGCCGCCCAGCTCCTGCCGAAGCGCGTCGAGCAGGATCGGATCCTCGCGCGGCTTCTGCGGGAAGATGCGCTCGGCCAGGCCGGGGATGAACACGACGTCGAACACCCGCCCCCGCGCCTGGTCCAGCGTGCCCACGAACACGCGCCCGTAGCGCGCGGCCGGCGGCCGCTCGGCCACCGTCGCCAGCCCCTCGGCGAGCACGTCGCGCACCTCGTCGAGCGCGACCGGCCCGATGGGGCCGAGCGCGCGCAGCTCCGCCAGCACGCCGAGGACTCGCTCCGGCCTGCGCAGCGTCATCGGAGCCAACGCTTCGAGCTGCGCGATCCACTCGCCCCACGTGGCCTGGGCGGGCAGCGCGGCCAGGCGCTCGATGATGGGCAGGGCGAACCGCTCGAGATGCTCGAGGTTGGCGAGGTCGCGCTCGATCAATGCCAGGCGCGGGGAGTCCGGCTCCTCCGCGCGCAGCTCGTCGAGGCGCAACCGCTGCTCGGCCGCGAGCCCGGTCAGGCGCCGGCTCCACCGCTCGCGCCCACCGATCACCGCCGAGTCGACGAGGAGCCGCTCCCATTTCCAGGGCGCGCGCAGGCTGCCCTCGAGGACCGGGCTCTCGGCCGAGTCGGCAGGCGCCGCTCCCGTCAAGGTCGGAGTCCTGCTCACCGTCGGAGCGCGCGGCGTCCTGCGCGGTTTGCCCGTCCGGCGCAACCTCGTCCGGCCCAAGGACGAGCGCTTCGTCGTCCGCCGCGACCCATACCTGGCGCCCGGTGGGCGGGCACCGCTCGGCGTCGGGCGTCGGGACCTGGCCGAGCGAGAGGTATTCGGCGAAGCGGCGCGCCGAGAGCTTCTCGAGCGCGCAGTCGAGCAGGAGCAAGAGGGCGCGCCCGGCGGGATCGGGGCGCCGCGCGCCCCGGGCGAAGAACGCCGGGATGCCCGCGCGATGGAGCGCGGTCTCGAAGAGGCTCGAGTAGGCAACGGGCGCGCGGAGCAGGATCGCCATGCGGTCGAACGCGGTGCCGTCGCGCGCCTCCTCGGTGATGCGGCGCGCGATCTCGACCGCCTCCCGCCCCTCGCCGGGCGCGGAGAAGAACACGGCCTCCCCGGCTCGGCCGGGCCCGCGGGGCCGCCTCCGCGAAGAGATACTCGCGGAGATGGGCCAGGGCCGAGGCGCCGCCTGCCGCGCCGGCGGACACGCGTGCGGCCCCGGCGTCGAGTCCTCGCGCCGGGTGCCCTGCTTCTTGAGCGCCGCGGCCCGCGAGGGCAACTCTTCACGGCGCGCGCCGAGCTCCTCGAGCGCGGCCAGCGTGCGATCGTCTCCTTCCGGCACGGTGACCAGCACCTCCGGCGAGACCGAGACCAGCGCCCCTACGAAGGCCCGTTCGGCGGGTGACGAGATCGGCACATCGAGCAGGACGATGGGCATCCGCCTGATCGCGGTCTCCTCCGCCGCGGCCAGCGTCGCCAGCTCGAACAGCGCCGCGCGATCGGCCAGGCCACGCGGTTCGCATGGCGTCCTCGAAGCGCGCCAGGAGCTCGCCGACGTCTTTCGCGGCGGCGCCGCCGTGCCCGAGCTGGGCGAGCGCCCCGGACGGGACGCGCGCGAGCCGCAGCTCACCGAGGGTCGAGGCCAGCGCGCGGGCGAACCCCGGGAACCGCGCCACCGGCTCGAAGTAGCCGAGCGCGCCCGCCCCGAGCGCCTCGAACGTGCTGCGCGCGGCGAGCGCCGCCGCCCCGAGCGCGCTCGTGGGCGCCGCTCCGAGTCGCGCCAGCTCCGCCGCGGCCATCCGCGCGGCGAGCTGGGTGAGGCTCGCGCGCTCGAGACCGAAGGTCGCGCCCGCCGTCACCGTCACGCGCCGCACGAGGTCGTCGGCGGCCTCGCGCGAGGCGCCGACGACCATGGCCTCGGCCGCGGCCGGCAGCGCCGCGAGGAAGGCGCGGGCGGCCTCGATGCGCTCCGCGGCGGACGAGGACACGACGGTGCGGATCACGGCCATCTCCCTCGCAATCGGACAGTTCGTGGGTACACGGTGTGCGCACCAATCAAGCCTGACCGGGACCGGCCAGTCAATGACTCCATTGTATGACGCCCCCAAAGGGGGGATGCATCGCGCCCCAGAGCGGGACGAGCGCGCTACTTTGGCTGCACCGCGACGGCCGCGCCGAGGAGCGCCTCGATCTGCGCGTCGGTGTAGCCCACCTCGCGCAGGATCTCGACGGAGTGCTCGCCCAGCGCGGGCGGGAAGCGGGGCGGAATCTTCTCGACGCCCTCGATGGCGAGCGGGCTCGCCACGGTGAGCGCGGCACCGGCGCGGGGATCGTCGATGGGCACAAGCGCGCCACTGTCCACCATCTGCCGGTCGACGGGGATGTCCGCCACCTCGGCCACCACGCCGAAGGTGAGGCCGTGGCGGTGCGAGGATCAAGCCGCGTGGTGTGCCGGTCTCCCGCCGCCGGTCAGAGCGACAACTTGTCCCAGTCCGCGCTGGTCGCGTCGCGCGCGATCGCGAGGCCGCCATCCGAGCCCGCGAAGATCGGATCCTTCACGACGGTGGAGCGGCCGCCGCCCAGCTCCGAGAGCGCGCGGTCGACCACGTCGGGCAGGCCGGGAATGAGCGCGCTGCCCCCGGCGAGGATGACGTTGTTGCGGACCTTGTGCTGGTACTCGGGCTCGACGCGCGCCAGCAGGTCCATCATGGTCTCGCAGATGGGGGCACGATGCTCTCGCAGGCGGCCCGCATCTCGTCGGTGATGTCGAGCTCGGTCGCTTTGCCCTTCACCGGCACATTGACCACCGCGCGGCGCTTCGGCTCGCCGACGAAGCTCCAGCGCTCCTTCCACTCGCGGATCATGTGAATCGAGAACTGGGCCTCGGGATGCCGCTCGCGGAGCGCCTTGGCGAGCCGCTCGTCGATGGCGTCGCCCGCGTCGGGGAGCGTGCGCTGATCCTCCTCGGCCGGGTAGCGGCCCTGCATGATGCACAGATCGGCCGTGCCGGCCCCGATGTCGATGATCATGGAGTGCAGCAAGGCCTCGAGGCCATAGGCCACCGCGAATGGCTCGGAGACGAGCATGATGCTGTCGGCCATGCCGTCCATGGCGCCCCGCAGGCGCTGCCTGCTCACGCGATAGGCTTCCGCGGGGACGCCGACGACGGCCCGCACCTGCGGCCGGTTCTTGCCCTTCTGCTTGAGACCGACGAGCGCCGTGAGGTGGCGCAGCAGCTCGAGCACCGCCTCCTCGTCGCGCTCCGACCCCTCGCGGATCACGCCCCGCTCGAGGGGACGGCGCAGGTCCAGCATGGAGCGGTTGTCGAGCGCGTCACGCCCCACCAGCAGCGGCTTCTGCACGACCTTGCGCGCCACCATGTCGACGGGCCAGCCCACGTAGCTGTCCACGACGTGGCGCTCGCCGTTCGAGGCCGAGACCGAGCTGCGGGAGGTGCCGAGGTCGATGCCCACGCACAGCGTATCGTTGTCTTCCATGTCTCATCCCTCCTTCTTGGCGACGCCATCGAGGTCCGTCGAGTAGGATCGGATGCCCCGCAGCAGGGCCGCGGCGATCCGCGCTCGATAGTCGTCGGTCGTGAGAAGCTTCGCCTCTTCCTCGTTGGACAGGCACGACACCTCCACCAGGATCGCCGGCATCTCGGTGCCGACGAGCACGGCGAACGGCGCCATCTTCACGCCCCGGTTCTCGAGCCCGGGGTTGACTGCGCTGAGCGCGCGATACAGCTCGGTATTGACCGTCCGCGCCAGCGCGCGCGACTCGTCCCGGCGCTCGTCGATGTAGATCCTCTCGAGCAACCGCCGATAGGCGCCGAGCGAGTAACCGGACTCGCGGTTCTCCGCCCCGGCCAGCTTCAGGACGGCGGGATCGTCGGTCGGGCCCACGTGGTAGGTCTCGACCGGGCGCACGCCGCGACGCCAGATCCAGTTGACGTGGATCGACACGAAGACGTCCGCCCGCCGGGCATTGGCGAAGGCCACGCGCTGCTCGAGCGACATCGTCACGTCCGCCTCGCGCGTCAGGAGCACCTCGAACGAGGCGTCCTGCAGCAGCCGGCGGAGCCGGAGCGCCAAGTCGAGCGTGATTTCCTTCTCGCTCGCGCCCGACTCCGCCAGGGTGCCAGCCTGGGCGCCGCCGTGGCCCGGGTCGAGCACGATGCGCTTGATCGGGAGCGGGAGCACGGCCCGCGCGAGACGCTGCGGCGCCGCCTGCGGTGCCTCGGATGGCGCCGCTGGACCTCCCGCGGGCACCGACGCTTCGGCGCGCGCCGCGACCGGACTCCCACCTTCGCCGGCAGGGAGAGATAGACGAGAGGCGCGATCAGCAGGCACCCGGCCACCCAGAGGGGAAGGGCAGGCGTGGAACCCGGCGCGCGCTTCGGCCGGATCCGCCGGGGTGCCTCGACATTGTGCCGGACGGCCTCTCGAAGGACCCGGAGCTTCGCGACGTAGAGGCCAGTCAGGTGCCATGTCGGCCCGCTCCGTTCGCCTCGGTCATGCCCGCGCTGGGAAGAATTGACCTTGCTCGATCATGGGACGACGAAAACCGTCAGCAAGAACAGGACCACCCGGCAGAGGGCGAGAATAGGGTCGGCCGAAGCAGAAACGGGAAAACTATTGCGCGCTTGAACGACGGATTCGAGGCGGAAGGGCGGCCGGCGTGCTCGGCCCGCAGCGGAAAACTGACGAGTGTTGTCAGGTCCGTCGAGGTGATGACGTCGAGCGCGCGGTCGTCAGGTCGTCCCGAGGTGATCCTACTTGTTCGCCCGCTTCCAGACGTGCAGGATCCTGCAGCCGCCGGTCGTGGTGGCAAACTCCTTGGGACGGCCCTTGCCGCCCGGATCGAAGCAGACCCTGTACGTGTCCATGCCCTCGAACTCGTAGATGGCCTGCATCGTCCGCCCGGCACCCGGACCGGCGCTGCGGACCCAATCCATCTCGCGCGGCGCCTTCTTCGGATCGAGCCGCTTGAGCCTGCCCGTGATCGGCCGCTTCGACTGGTGCGGCGTAGTCAGGGTCGATCGTGTCGCCGGAGTAGGTCATCCGGCTCGCCTCGATCGCCTCCGCGGCAACCTTCTTGCCCTCCACCTCGCCGGAGACGAGCACCCAGGTGCCCTGAAGGCGCTTGAGCTCCTGCTTGTCGACCCTGTTGTCCTTGGCCTCGGCGCCGCCCGCGGCGAACAGCCCGACGATGACGAGAACGACGAACGGCAGCTGTCAGGGCTCGCTTCATGACCGCTCCTCGGGCTTTAGGTTTGACAAGAGCCTCGGTGCCACGCTCTCCGACAGGCTGGCAGCGGTGCGATCTGCGTGGGAGACTGACCCGGGAGGTACACCGCCATGGCCACATCGCGACCCGCACCTGGAGCCAGGCAGCCCGGCTGGCAGCAGGAACACGCCCGGAGGTACATGGAGTCCGGGGGCAAGGACGGACATATCTGGGAGGGAGTCACGACGCTGCTCCTGACGACGACGGGCCGGCGCTCCGGCGAGCCGCGGACAACACCGCTGATCTATGGCCGCGACGGCGACCGCTACCTCGTCGTGGCTTCCCGAGGGGGCGCGCCCGAGCACCCGGGCTGGTACCAGAACCTGGCGGCCCACCCCGAGATCCAGGTGCAGGTGATGGCCGATCGCTTCAAGGCACGTGCCCGCACGGCGACATCCGCGGAGCGGCCGGCGCTCTGGAAGACGATGGCCGCGATCTGGCCGGCCTACGACGAATACCAGGCCAGGACGGCGCGCGAGATCCCGGTCGTCATCATCGAGCGCACCTGAGGCGCGCCCAGCGTGGCGCCGCCGCCGGGCGACGGCGGCGCCACCGCCTTGGCTACTTGTCCAGCCAGACCCGGGCGATCGCCGACGACCCGTAGCCGTCGGTGCGCCGGAGCGCGCGAGCCGGTCCGTTCTTGACGTGCGGCTGGAAGGTGAGGAAGCCGTTGTCGTAGGGCATCCACATGCGCAGCACCTGGTCGAACTCGCGGTCGACGATCTTCTTGGTGATCACGCGCTGGTCCGCGACAGCGGGCGTCTGCCGCAGCTTGCGTGCACAGCTCGTCGATGACGGGATCGTTCACCCGGAAGAAGTTCTTCGTCGACTTCGAATGCAAGTACTGGTACGTGCGCTCGTCGACGCCCACCGCGTGGCCCGACTGGAATCCCCAGGACATCCCGTCCCACTTTCCGTCGACGTAGCGCCCGTAGTACGTCGTGTAGTCGAGCTTGGTGATCTTGACGTCGATGTTGAGGTTGCGCTTGAGGTCCTGCTGGACGAGCTGGATCTGCGACGTCATCTGCGGGAAGTACTCGTAGTAGAACAGCGTCGTCGAGAAGCCGTTGGGATGGCCGGCCTCGGTGAGGAGCTTCTTCGCGTCCGCGGGCCGATACTGCCACCACGGGCCGAGCTGCGCGGCGGTCGGCATCGTGTCCTGGTAGTAGATGTACGGCACGCCCCAGCCGAGGATGCCGTGGCCTTCGAAGACCGTGTCCACCTGCTTCTGCCGGTCGATGGCGATCGAGATGGCGCGCCGCACCCGCACGTCGTTGAACGGCGGCTTGTCCTGCGCCAGCGCCAGCCCGAACGGCGCCAGCGTATTGTGGAACGACTGCGTGACGGCGGTGGTGTTGGTCTTCCGCACCGTGTCCACCTCGCCGGGGCTCGCCAGCCAGATGATGTCGCTCTGCCCCGTGCGGAACGCCGCCATGCGCGGTCGCGGCGTCCGGCGTGGAGAGGATGATGTACTCGTCGAGGTAGGGGCGGCCCTTGTCGAAGTAGTCCGGGTTCCGCGCCAGCACCACCCGGACCTTCCGCGTGTGCTCCTTCAGGATGTAGGGCCCGGTGCCGATCATGCGCTTCTTGAGGTCGCCGTCCTCTTCCAGCACCTCGCGCGAGAACATGACGGCGATGGGCTCGGCCAGGTTGTGCGCGAACAGCACGTTCGGCGTCTGCAGATGCACGCGCACCGTGTACTTGTCCGGCGTCTCGATGCCCTCCACCTCTTGGAACGTGAAGGACTGGACACCTTCCTTCGCATAGGCCTCGAAGCAGTACTTGATGTCCGCCGCCACCAGCTCGCGTCCGTTGAGCGGCGGCACATTGTGCCACTTGACCCCTGGCGCAGCTTGAACGTCCACACGCGATAGTCGGGGCTCGCCTGCCACGACTCCGCGAGGTCGCCCTTCAGCGTGAGGTCGGCAGGGCCGGTCACCTCGTCGGGGAATACGTAGCGGACGAGACGGCTGCCGACGAGGCCGGCGAACTGGTAGAGCCCGACCGATTGCGTCAGCCGGGGGTCGAGGACGGGCGGGTCCCACGCCGAGGCTCGCGTGAGGGTCCCCCTCGCTTGGGGGCTTGGTGACGGCGGGGATCCAATCTGGATAGGCCGATGGGCGGCGAAGACTCGCGCGCGCCCCGCGCCCGAGAGGATGGCTGCCATTCCGGCCGCCCCCACGCCCGCGTGTTTGAGGAAACGGCGGCGGCTCACCAGGTGGTGGACTGTCCGGTCGGGATTATCGAAGGGCATGCCAGGCTCTCCTTCTTTGGGGAGCGATCGAAGGCAAGGACCCGAATAGTGGACCGCACGATGCACGCCGGGCCCGGGGAAGTCAAGCGGAATCTTCGGGCGCGAGCCCGGGCGCGGCACGCGGTCCGGCGCTAAGGCGCGATCTCCCGCAGCCGCTTTTCCAGATGCCTCCGCTCGGCATCGTTGCTCACCAGCGCCAGACCGCGCCGGTACGCCTCGGCGGCCTCCGGATGGCGGCCAAGGCGGCGCAGCAGCTCGGCCTGTGCGACGGGCAGCAGATGATACCCGTCGAGCTCGCCGCGCTGGTCGAGGTCATTCACCAGCGCGAGGCCGCGCTCGATCCCGTCCGACATCGCGACCGCGACGGCCCGGTTGAGCTCGACCACCGGCGTTGGATGCACGCGTGCGAGCACCGCGTACAGGGCGGCAATCTGCCGCCAATCCGTGTCGGAGGCGGTGGGCGCCTGCGCGTGGACCGCCGCGATCGCCGCCTGCAGCGCATACGGACCCGGCGGGCGGCCTCCGGCGCTCAGCGCGGCTTCGACGACGGCCGCGCCCTCGTCGATCTGCGCGTGGTCCCAGCGCGTCCGGTCCTGATCCTCGAGCAGCACGATGTCCCCGATCCGTCCAGGCGGGTCTCGCGCCGCGAGTCGTGCAGCAGCATGAGCGCGAGCAGCCCCTTCGGCTCGGCGTGAGCCGGCAGCAGCTCGACCAGCATGCGCCCGAGCCGGATGGCCTGCTCGCACAGCTCGTGCCGCACGAGCCGCGCGCCGAAGCTGGCGGCGTAGCCCTCGTTGAACACGAGATACACCACCACCATCACCGCCTCGATCCGCTCGGCGAGCGCCTCGTCGGGCGGCACCTGGTAGGGAATGCGCGCGCCGCGGATCTTGGCCTTGGCACGCACGAGCCGCTGCGCCATGGTCGGCGCGGGCACCAGGAAGGCGCGCGCGATCTCCTCGGTCGACAGCCCCCGAGCGTGCGCAGCGTGAGCGCCACCTGCGCCTCGATCGCGAGCGCCGGATGGCAGCACGTGAAGATCAGGCGGAGCCGGTCCTCCGGCATCGGCGCATCCTCCTCCTCGGCCGACAGCTCGAAATGCCGCGCGATCTCCTCCTGCTTCTGCGCGAGCCGCGCGCGCCGGCGATCCGGTCGATCGCCTTGTGCCGCGCGGTGGAGACCAGCCAGCTCGCCGGATTCGTCGGCGTGCCGGCCACCGGCCACTGCTCGACCGCCGACCGCGAACGCCTCCTGAAGCGCCTCCTCGGCCACGTCGAAATCGCCCAGGAGGCGGATCAGCGTGGCCAGGATTCGCCCGTACTCCGCCCGAAAGATCTCCTCGATGCGCATGGCCGCCTGATGGCCAAGCTACCCCACCAGGCGGCCGGATGCGACTGCCTACCGCGGACGCGCAGTCACTCCCGGATGAGCCGCACCTCGGCCTCTGCGCTTACTGGAGTAGTCGAACGGGGCGGCTCGAGATCGACATGCACGGCGAGCCCACGGGGCCTACCGGGGAGGCCGGATTGGCAAGGACGGAGCGGCGGAGTATAGTGCCCCCGCGTCGTTCGACCAGCGCCCACGACAGCGAGGGAGCCCATGCGCAAGACCATCACCGGCACCGGCGGGATGCTCCTCCTCCAGACCTTGAAGGACGCGGGCGTGGAGTACCTGTTCACCAACCCGGCTCCGCGGAGACCGGGCATCTTCGCGGCCATCGCCGAGGACGGCGACAACCGCCTGGTGGTCGGCAAGCACGAGGGGCTGGTGGCCGCGATGGCCGACGGCTACCACCGCGTCAGCGGCAAGGTCGGCGTCGTCATCGCCCACGTCATGGGCGGCTCGCACCAGCTCGCCGGGCAGCTCTTCAACGCGCAGGTGGCCGGCTCGTCGCTGCTGGTCGTCGCGGGGGACTGGGCGTCCGAGCTGCAGGACTATCGCGGGCTCGCGCCCTTTCCCGGGCTGAGCCAGGCCGAGTCGATGCGCCCCATCACCAAGGAAGCGCGCTGCGCCTATCAGGTGCACACGAATCCGGCGGCCATCAGCGTGGCCACCATCCGCGCGCTGCGCGAGGCCACCACGCCGCCGACGGGGCCTGTGCTACCTCTCGATCAGCGCGGAGCTGCTCCATCGCGAAGGGCTGGAGGCGCAGATCGGCGAAGACGCCCACTACCAGATCGAGCGGCCGGGACCGGCGCGCGCGCAGACCGTCGAGGCGATCGCCCGGCGCCTCGGCGAGGCGCAGTGCCCGGTGCTGATGTTCGGCGACGACGTCTGGCGCGAGGGCGCGCAGGCCGAGGCCGTGCGGCTGGCCGAGCTGCTCGAGGCGCCGGTGTTCGCGAGCCGGCAGATCTTCCCGAACTTCCCGACGCGGCATCCGCTCTACTGCGGCAACTATCCCGTCGCGCAAAGACTTCGAGAAGGCCACCGGGCTCACGCCCGACCTGATCTTCCTCGTCGGCTGCCAGGGCGTGCACGGCAGCGTGAACGAGCCGTACGTGATCCAGATCGGGCCGAACCCGCTGCTCATGGGCCGCCACTATCCACTCGACATCGCCGCGCAGTGCGAGCTGCCCGACACGCTGACGGATATCAGCGGGGCGCTCACGCGCGTGCACGGCTCCGATCGGACCGCCGCGTGGGCCCGCCAGCGCGCGAAGGTACGCGCCTACGCCAAGCTCCTGATCGATCGCGAGGAAAACCTGGTGCGGGAGCACGAGCACGATCCGGTCGTGCATCCGGCATTGCTCGAGGCGCAGCTCGCCAACGTGCTCCCGCGGAACACGGTCATGGTGCAGGAGAGCTCGACCGGCGCGGACGACCCTGCTGCCGTTCGGGCATCAGGGCATGGACTGGACGCGCAGCGGCGGCGGCTCGCTCGGATTCGGCGTGGGCGCGGCCATCGGCGCCAAGATCGCCGTCGGCCGCGAGCGGCCCGTGGTGCTGCACCTGGGCGATGGCGCGCTCGGCTACAGCGCGTCGGGCTTCTGGACCATGGCGCGGTACAACACCGCGATCCTCACGATCGTCTCGAACAACGAGAGCTACCAGGTCGTGCGCCACAACTGGGCGCGCGAGATGCCGGACAGCAAGATGATCCGCGAGGGCAAGTATCCCGGGCTCTGGCTCAGCGCTCCCGCCACCGACTACGTCGGGCTGGCGCGCTCGCAGGGCGTCGACGGCGAGGCCGTGACCACCGTGAAGGACCTGGAGCCGGCGCTCCGGCGGGGCATGGACAAGATCACGCGCGAGAACCGGCCATACCTGATCGAGGTGTCGGTGGCCCGCGAGGGCATCGGCGCCGACTCCACCTGGTACCAGGATCGCAGCTCTAGAGCGACGATAAGGGCCCATCCTCAGCTGGTTGGCGCGCCCGACCGCACGCTCAACGTACAGAGAGTACGCCTCGCGTCGCATCAGGCGCCGCCTCGCAGCTGGACCCTTCTGAGTCGCTCTAGAGCATCGGAGGGGGACCGTCGAGGCCCCCCACCGAGCCTCTCCCGGGTTGGCTGGGCCGGCGAAGCCGGCGCTCGAACGGCGGTTACCCGACACGTTCCGCGCGCCCCCGGCGCAGAGAGCGCGCGTCGGCCGGCTGGCCAGCCGGGCTAGCTAGTGGAGCCTGTCGGAGAAACCCAGCTAGAGCGATGAGAAGGGTCCAGCTGCGGAGGCGGCGCTCGATGGCAGCCGCGCGGCGAGGCGTACTTTCTGTACGTTGAGCGCGGCGGTCGAGGGCGCCAACGAAGCAGATGGGCCCCTTATCATCGCTCTAGCGCGCGATGCGGTCGAGGCCCGCCATGTACGGTCTCAGCGCGTCGGGGACGGCGACGCTCCCATCCGGTTGCTGGTAGAGCTCCAGCACGCTGATCAGCACGCGCGGGCAGGCGATGGCGGTGTTGTTGAGGGTGTAGCAGAACTGCGGGCTCGGGTTCTTGATCTCGAGGGTCGGTCGGGGCCGGTAGCGGAGGGCGAGACGGCGGGCCTGGAAGTCCCTGAGCGCGCTGCCGGAGTGCGTCTCGCCGTAGTGCCCGCGGCTCGGCATCCACGTCTCGATGTCGTACATGCGCCACTTGGCTTGGCCCATGTCGCCGGTGCAGTTCTGGACGACGCGGTAGGGCAGCTTCAAGGCCTGCAGGATGCTCTCGGCGTTGGCGATGATCTCCTCGTGAAGCGCGATGTGTTCCTGCTCGTCGGCCTTGTGGATCACGACCTGCTCGACCTTGTCGAACTGGTGGACGCGGTACAGGCCGGCCGTGTCCCTGCCGGCGGCGCCGGCTTCGCGGCGGAAGCACGTGCTCAGCGCGCTGAGCTTCTGGGGAGGTCGGCTTCGTTCAGGATCTCGCCGCCAGTGAAAGCTGGCGAGAGGGCACCTCGCTGGTGCCGACCAGGACGGAGTTGTCCTGGGTGACATAGGCCTGGTCGCGCCCGGCCGGGAAGTAGCCGGTGCCGATCATGCACGGCTCGCCGACGAGAACGGGAACCACGAAGGGCTCGTAGCCGCGGCGCGCGAGCGTGTCCTGCGCGAAGCGCAGCACGGCCCAGTAGAGCTGAGCGCCCGCCCCGCGGATCACGTAGGAGCGCGACCCGGCGCAGCTTCACGCCGCGCTCGAAGTCGAGGATGCCGAGGGACCGGCCGAGCGCGATGTGATCCTTCTGGCTCGCCGCGAGCGGCGCGGGGGCAGGAGGGATCGGCCCAGGTGCGGACGACCCTGTTGTCGCCGGCATCGGCGCCGACGGGCCACGTGGGATCGGGGATGGCGGGAAGCTGGAGCATGATCTGCTCGGCCTCGGCCTCGGCGGCGGCCTGCGCGTCGGCCAGGGCTTGCTGCTCCTGCTTCAGCTGGTCGCCGCGGGCCATGAGCCCTTCGAGCTCGGGGTCGACGCCGCCGCCGAGCTGCCTCTTGAGGGCGCCGATCCGGTCGGAGAGCTTCCTCTGCTCAGCGCGTAGTGCCTCGGCCCCTGTCTGCGCATCGGCGGCGCGTCTCGTCGGCGACGAGCCAGGCATCCACCAACTCCGGGCTGGCGATGCCCTTGACCCTCGTGGCCTCCTTGACGGCGTCCGGGCTTGCGCGCACCACCCTTGCGTCCAGCACGAGACGTCCCCGTTCCTCCTCGCGTTCCGGCTATTGCGAAGATAGCATCGCGTCCCGACGACGTTGGGCGCGGCCTCGTCAGCGGAACGGCACTCGACGTCGACGAAGAACTCCTTCTTCGTTCCCGAGAGGTCCTGCGTGTTCGTCAGCTTCGTCTCCGCGATGAGCGCCTGTTTCAGGGTCTCCCGCGGCACCCGGTGCCCGATCCGGGACGGCCGGGGAACTTTCCCGCTTTCGTCGACATCAGCGTTCGAGCCCCTTTTTGCGCTTCTGAACGTGCCCCACAGCGCCTTCGGCGTCGCGTTGCAGGCTGCCGTGGTGGCCGACCTTGTAGACGTCCACGGTCTCGAGCTTCTTCACGATCTGCTCTGACCGATCGCTCAGCTTGAGCGCATACTGCCAGTTCTCGATCTGCGCGTCGCCCGGAAACAGCAGCTTCGTGTCGCCGACCGTGAACAGCAGGATGAGGCTCGTGCTGTTGAGCGCATCGTCGACTGATGCGGACCAGCTCCAACAGCTGCTGGGCGTGGATCGGCCCGCATCCGGCGGATGAACCACCGCGCCGGACGCGGCGCCGCCCGCCGGCGACGAACTTCTCCCCGGAGAACAGCGGCTTGTTGGTGGCCGTCGTCATCTTGGCCACGCCGCCGCGAGCATCCAGAATTCGGCCTGGTCCTTGCGCCGCTCCTTCAGCACATCGTCGCTCTGCTCGACCGTGGAGGGCCGAGGACGTCCACGCCGACGCCAGGCAGCACCGTCTCCAGGCCCGATTTGCTTCCGAAATGGATATAGTGTCGCTTCGCCGGCGTGGACATCGTCATGAGGTTCTCGACTGCCGAGAGGTTTTTCAAGTTCGTCTCGCCGAGGAAGCGGAGCTTCTCGCGCGTGCCCTCCCGACGGCGAGAGCGGGCGCTGCCGGCGCCTTCGGGGCTCCGCCCCAGTCACGTCGGGACCCGGCTCTTCGTTCTCCGGCTCGACCTCCACGTCCGACACGTCGATCTTCGCGGCACGGCGTGCGACGACGGCCGCCACGTCATGCATGGCCTCGATCGAACGCACCTGGGCGAGCGCGAGGGCGCGGCCGTCGACCCTTCGGCGGCGCCTGCCGCCTTCGGCGCAGCTTCGGGTCCTCGGTCCAGGGCTGCACGATGATGGCATTCCGGGCGCACTTGCGGATGATGTCGCCCGGCCCTTGCCGTCGCGCGTCGTGAAGCCGCTCAGATGGTCCGCGTGCCGGTGCGTCACCACGACGGCATCGAGCGTCCCGCCCGTCACCTCGGCGATGTTCTCGGCGTGATGGTCATATCGAGGGGAGTCCCGGGGCGTGCGGGCCGCGGTGGAGCCGAAGTCGATCAGGACGTGACGCTGTCTCCGCGCGTAGTGGAACGTGAGGAGAAAACAGTCGCCGAAGCCGACGTCGTACGCTCGGATGGTCAGGCGCTCGGGCCCGGACGCTCGGGACGGCGGCGGCATCCTACCACTCCTCTCGATACTGTTGGTCCGTCCCGAGGCGCGCTGGCGATGCAGAGACGGAGAACCGCAGTCGGGCCGCCGGACGCCGGGGTGAAGAAGCCGTACTCCCAGAGGTACTTCAGCCGGTTCGTTTGCCGGGCGCTCTGAACCGGTTGGAGACGTGGAACTCACGCGGCCGTACTCGTCGAAGATCAGGACCCCGCCACCGTAGAGCCGGAGCTTCTGCGTGCCCGGCATGCCGGCGGGCCTGCGGATGTCCAGGTCCGGCAATTCGCCGCGCGAGGCACTCCGAGCGCGTCTGCACGTATTCGCACACGGTCTCCCGCAGCACGAAGCCATCCCGTCCGGACGCGCGTGCACGGCCGGACCGAGCGTCACGCGCGTGAACGCCCCTCGGGTCGAGCCCCAGGGCCTCGCGGTTCTCGACCACGAAGTGAAACACCTCGTCGTGATCACGCTGCATTGGCTCGAAGTGTGTCCGGCTGTAGTCGAGCTCCACATCGGGCGGCCGCCAGTAGCCGCCCTGGAGCGACGAGGCGCGGCGGGGATCCCGTGGCCGGCGAACGACCGGTGCACACACTCGCGCAGGCGGCGGCTCGTCGCCGGGACGGATCTCCCGGTCGGCGGTGACGAAGGCGCTCAAGTAGTCGCCGAACTCCAGGTCGACGGGGGCGCGTAGTCGATGGCCCGGATCGCCGAGGTGAGGAGTGCGGTCGGCAATATCCTGCCCCTTCCTCGACAGCCCGAGCCCGGTCTACCACCACGCGCTGCTCGACGAGCGCGCGAAGTCGCCTTCACCCAGATGTCGATGAACGCCGTCAGCACGGCCGCCACGAGGATCTCCCCGCGGCGATGGGGCTCCTTGTACTCCTCGAGATCGAGGTAGTCGGGACTGGGCCGAAGCCCGAGCGATCCGGCGCAGAGGCTGCCCGCGGACGGAGCCGACCCCGTCGCCCACCTCGTGGGCAAGCCCGAAGATCATCGAGGCGCGCAGCGACTCGACGGTCAGGGCACGCACGTCCACTCTCGGTCCGGCTCCGGGCAGCATCAGCTCGATGACCGATTGTCGGCAACGCGAACACGGAGAGGAGCGCCACGACGTCGGCGAAGCCCCTCGTGAAAGGCCGCCTGATCGGGAGACGACGGGTCGGTGTAGCGCGTGCGGAGGCTCCACGAGGGCGTGGCGTCTGGTGGACCATGACGTCGTGGGAGAGGCACGTGTAGATCATGCGTTTCTCGCCGGGGAAGTAGCCGAGAGGAGGCGTTGTCCTGCTCCGAGTAGAAACGCATTCGCATCCGAAAACGCAGGGGCGCGACCTTCAACTGGTGCCCGTTGAAGCCCCAGCCGATGCGGCGCCCGAGGGCGAGCTCGAAGCGCGCCAGCGTCCGCATCACCAGGGCATACGCATTGTGTCGATGGAACAGCGGGTCCTCGAGGAGCTGCGTGTCGGTGTATGACGCGAATCGTCGGCGGCGCTGCTCGGCAGCGGCCGCGGGGAGATACAGGGCGTCGTTGCTCGCGTCGTAGTCGATGACCTCGACGCGATAGCCGACCGGCCTGGGGGCGAGCGTCTCGGCAGGAATCGGTACCTGCGCGCGGACGATGCGGTTCTGGACCTTCAGCCCGGGATCCCGCGCGATGATCGCGACGAGCCGCTCGCGCGGGCAGCGGAGGAATGCCCACGATGCGAAGCCTCCTCGTGCCGGGAGGCCTCGCGGCACGTGGGCTCATCCTTGCCCAACCGGACGCTGGGGTCAAGGTCGGCGTGCCCGATCGAGGTGTCGGTGGCCCGCGAGGGCATCGGCGCCGACTCGACCTGGCATCAGGACTGGCAGCTCTGATCCTCCGCGACATGGCTGCCGGGCGGCGCGACCGGAAAGTCGCGCCGCCCGCTACTTCACTACTTCACGACGCTGAGCTTGATCCCCTCGGCCGCCAGCTTGAGGCTGGCCCCTGAGTCGTGCTCTTTAGCTCGATGACCACCCCGGTTCTGATTCTTTCATGCCCGTCACGCCGGCGCCTCCCGCGACCGTCACCTCCGCACCGCCTGCAACATAGTTGCCGTCGAAGTCAGCGAGCTTCTTGAGGTTGTAGACTTGGCCGAGCCCGGTCGCGCGGGTCACGCCCACCTCGCCCACCGACAGCCCTCGACCTTGACGGGATGCTTCTTCCCTGATAGTCGAGCGTCCCCTGCCCCAGCTAAGTACCCCGATCCCGACCGCCACCGAGCCCTCCCTGTCAGGGTCAGGATCGCGTCAGCCTTTTTGGCCTGAGCCAACACGAGCCCGACGAGCAGAGACACGAGGCTTCCGACCGCCACCAGTCCGATCAACCCACGTCGCATGACAGCCCTCCTTTGATGGTGTGTGCGCTGCGGACATCCTGTCTCTGTACCACATCGCGACCCCCGCTGCTCCTCGCTCCGGCCATCTGTCCGGCGGAGAAGGTCCGGACCTCGGTGTCCGGAATCCCATTGTGCATCGTTCTGGACGCCCACGCGGCGGCGATGAGATGCGACACCTTGGTGTTTGTACCAGAGAAATCCCGGCAAACAAAGTGACGGAGCGATTGCTCGGCCGGGCCCGGCCGTGCGATCTTCGAGCCCGGATGATTCCCCGGCCCGACGCGCGGCAGGAGGTCGATCGCCTCCTCGATTGGCGGCGCGGTGGCAATGCTCGTGACGCTGCCCCTCCTCGTCTACTACCTGTGGATCTGCCTGGCCGACAACGGGGCTCGCTCATCGTCCCGACGACGACGGCCGCCTGGGGATGGCTGCTCGGCCGCGTGCCGGCGCCGACGCCCACCGCCGCGGCCATCGTCCTCGGGTGGCTCCTCCTTCAGGGCCTGCTGTATCTCTACGCGCCGGGCAAGCTCGTGAACGGGATGCCGCTGGCCGACGGATCGCGGCTCGTCTACAAGCTGAACGGCTGGTCGAGCTGGTGGCTCACCTGACCGCCCTTGCCTCCCTGGTGTGGATCGGTTGGATTCCGCCGACCGTCGTCGCCGACCAGCTCGGGCCCCTCCTCACCGTGGCCAACCTCGTCGCGTTCTCTCTCGGCGCGTACCTGCTCGCCCGGCGGCGGCGAAGGCCGCGTCGCACAGGCGCCGGGTCACGCGCTCCACCGCTACTGTCGTCGGGAGCGCGCTCGATCCCCGCATCGGTCGCTTCGACTTCAAGTTCTTCTGCGAGGGCCGCCCGGGCCTGATCGGCTGGATCGCGATCAACCTGTCGCTGGCGGCCAAGCAGTACGAGATCCACGGAACGGTCACGACCCCGATGATCCTCGTCAACGCCTTTGCCCTCCCTCTACGTGGCCGACTACTTCTTCCACGAGGAAGCGATCCTCACCACCTGGGACATCCGGCACGAGAAGTTCGGCTGGATGCTGGGCTGGGGGAACCTCGTGTGGGTGCCGTTCACCTTCACGATCCAGGCGCAGTATCTGGTCAGCCACCCGCACGAGCTTCCGCTCTGGGGCACGATGGCGCTGATCGGCCTCGACCTGGCCGGCTACGGATCTTCCGCAGCGCGAATCTACAGAAGCACCGCTTCCGGCGGGATCCAGCGGCGCTCGTCTGGGGCCGGCGACCCGACTACATCACGACCGCGAACGGCAACCTGCTGCTGGTGTCCGGCTGGTGGGGCATGGCGCGGCACCTGAACTACCTGGGCGACCTGGTGATGGGACTGTCCTGGTGCCTGCCCTGTCGGTTCGCCCACCCGCTGCCGTACTTCTACATCCTTTACTCCGTCGCCGTGCTGGTGCACCGCGAGCGGCGCGACCACGCGATGTGCGCCGCGAAGTACGGCCCGGCCTGGGAGGCCTATTGCCGTCGCGTGCCCTGGCGGATCCTCCCGGGCGTCTACTTGAAGTGGGGGCCCAGACATGGCCCCCACTCCCCAACGCTGGAACCGCCCCGGCGCAGCCGTGGCGGTCCTCGACCGTGCGACTCGCTCACGGTTCTTGAAGTGGGGGCCCAGACATGGCCCCCACTCCCCAACGCTCGGAACCGCCCCGGCGCAGCCGTGGCGGTCCTCGACCGTGCGACTCGCTCACGGCTCTGAAGTGGGGGCCCATGACATGGCCCCCCACTCCTCAACGCTCGGAACCGCCCCGGCGCAGCCGTGGCGGTCCTCTGACCGTGCGACTCGCTCACGGGCTCTGGAAGTAGGGGCCCAGACATGGCCCCCCACCCCCCAACGCTCGGAACCGCCCCGGCGGAGCCGTGACGGTCCTCGACCGCCCGGCTATTGACGGCCAGGCGGATGATCGGGCATGGTGGCCCTGCGATGGGCTCGCGACTCGTGCCAGTCCCGCCGGCCAGACTGCCCCACTCCCCGAAGGTGGCCCGATGACGGTGCTGGTCACGGGCGGGAGCGGACACCTCGGGGCGAACCTGGTGCGCCGATTGCTCGACGATGGGCAAGCCGTCCGGGTCCTGATGCGCCCGGAGAGCGACAACCGCGGCCTCGACGGGCTGAGCGTCGAGCGCGCGCCCGGTGATCTGCGCGACTTGCCGGCCGTGCGCGCCGCCGTCGCCGGCTGCGCCCAGGTCTATCACTGCGCGGCCAAGGTCTCGACGGCCCGGCGCGGAGAGCGGGAGATCTTCGCGTGCAACGTGATCGGAACGCGCCACGTGCTCCAGGCCGCGCGGGAGTCCGGCGTGTCGCGCGTGGTCGTGTCCGGGTCCTTCAGCGCCGTCGGCCATGACCCGGCGCGGCCGAGCGACGAGACGGTGCCGTTCTACCCCTTCGGGCCGGTCCTGCCGTACTCCTGGTCCAAGATGCTCGTCGAGCACGAGTGCCTGAAGGCGGGGGCGGAGGGGCTCGACGTCGTGGTCGCCATCTCCTGCGCCATCATCGGCCCCAACGACTTCAAGCCGTCGCGCATGGGTCGGACGCTCGTCGACTTCGCCGGCGGCCGGCTGCGAGCGTACGTGCCCGGGGGTTCGAGTTCGTGGCGGCGCGCGACATCGTCGAAGGCCATCTCCTCGCCATGGAGAAAGGCCGGGCCGGTCAGCGCTATATCCTCAGCACCGAGTTCCTCACCGTGGACCAGCTCATGGGCCTCTTCGAGGCGGTGACCGGGCGCCCGCGCCCTCGCCTGCGCTTTCCCCGGCCCTGATGGCCGGTATCGCCGAGGCCAAGAGCTGGGTCTTGGATCGCCTGCGTTCCACCGCCGAGCCGCGCTTCACGCCGGGCGCCGTCCGCTTCCTGCGCATGCGGCGCCGCGCGGATTGCGGCAAGGCGAAGGCCGAGCTGGGCTACCGGCCGACCACCATCGCCCAGGCGGTGCGCGACGCCTACGACTGCTTCGTCCGGCGCGGCGTGATCACGCGGTGACGCCACCGATGGACGGGCGCGCGCCGGCCGCCGCTTCGCCTCCCTCGTTCGCCAGCGCCGCCAACCGCCGGCAGCGGGCGAGGGCGGCCGGGCTCGACCCCGACTACTGGTATCCCGTCGAGTACGACCGGGCGGTGCGGCCAGGCCAAGTCGTCGAGGTCGTCTTCTGGAACACGTCGCTCGCCCTCTATCGCGGCAGCGACGGCGAGCTGCGGGTGCTGGAGAACCGCTGCGCGCACCGGCAGCTCCCGCTGACGCTCGGCGAAGTCGACGGCTGCCACCTCGCCTGCGCCTACCACGGCTGGACCTACGACGGCCAGGGCCGACTGGTCGGCATCCCCACGATCTGTTCGGCCGGCCGATGCCGAGCCTGGCGATCGCCGACCTATCCCGTCAAGGTCCGCTACGGGCTCATCTGGGTCTTTCCCGGTGACCCCGCCCGCGCGCGGGAGCGGAGCATCCCCGACATCCCGGAGCTCGAGGGAGCAGGGCGGTGGGCGTGCGTGCCCGTCGACTTCACGTGGCGCGCCCATCACTCGATCATCATCGACAACGTGAGCGACTTCACCCACGCGCACCTGCACCGGAAATACCGCCCGTTCGAGGACTCCACGCTTGACGCTGGGCGAGATGCGGGGGACACGGGTGTTCATGCGCTACCAGACCAAGGTGGGCATGGGCCGGCTCTCGCAGCGGTTCGTCGACCGAAAACGGGTCGACACCACGTCCATGGAGCTGTGCTACGACTACCCGTATCAGTGGTCCAGTACGGGCACCAAGATCAAGCACTGGTGCTTCCCGCTGCCGATCGACGAGCGCACAACCCGCGTGTTCTTCCTCTTCTATTTCGAGTCGCTGAAGATCCCCTTCCTGCCCTGGCGCATTCCCCGCGCGCTGATGACGCTGGTACTCCGGATCGCGAACCGCGTGCTGATCGCGCCGCTCCTGCGGCAGGACGGGTTCGCGGTCGAAGCCGAGCAGCGGGCGTGGGAGGTCCACCACGATGCGCCCGTCCCCGAGCTGAACCCGGTCATCGGCCTGTTCCACCAGCTCACCGCCCGGAAGTGGGAAGAGCATCTGGCCGAACGCGGGCGGCGCGCCTATCGCGGCGAGTAGCGCCCACTCAGCGCCGCGGCGGCGTAGCGCACGATCGCGCGCGACAGCCCGAGCACGGCGCGGCCACGGGCGTGGAGCGACTCGCGTGATGCGCCTCGCCGCCGCGCGAGCTCGAGGAAGCCGTAGCCGGCCACCCGCGCGTACTCGGTGGCCATGACCCCCATCCGGCTCTCGTGGGTCGAGAGCAGGGCCATCGAGACGGCGCGACCCCGGCGACTTCGCGCCCAGTACCGGAGCAGGCCGCGACGCAGGACGCGCATCTCCGGCGTCGGGGCACTGAACGCCTCGTACAGTGCGGAGGCCAGCGCGAGTCGGGTGCGCTGCGGTCCGTGGCGCAATTCCGCATAGCGCCGGAGCGCGGCGGGGACATCGCCGCCACGCTCCTGCAAGGCCTGGCGGAGACGCCGGGCGTCCCGCGTGCAGACGCTGAGGCCGGTAGCGGTGAGAGGATGGCAGCAACCGGCGGCATCGCCGACGAGGACGAGGCGGCCCTTGGTCACCGCGTCGGGAACCAGCGAGTAGCTCGCGGACACGAGGGGCTGCTGGCTGTCGACCGCTCGTCTCACCGCTGAGCGAAACGGCTCGGGCAGCACCGCGACATGCGATGGCTCCACGGCAAACGGCGTGACGCCGCGCGCCTCCTTCCGGAGGTCGAACATCACCCGCACCGAGCCGGCCTGGAACTGGTACGCGAGGACCGGCACCGATCCGACAAATACATTCGCGAAGCCCGGACAGGGAACATCGCCCTCGACCACGAAGCCGACCATGGTGGACAGGCGCGTCCGGGTCGAGCCGATTCCCGCCATCGCGCGGACGTGCGAGCTGCCTCCGTCCGCCGCCACCAGGAGCCGGGACCGGATGCGCATGTCCCGCCCATCGCGCGACAGCGTCACGGCGACCCCTGCGCATCGGCGAGATCGAGGGCGGTGACGCGCGCGCCGATCCACACGCTGACGTGAGGCCGCTCGGCGACGGCCCGCAGAAGCGCGTCGGTCATCGCCCCATGGTCCACGGCAAGGCCGTGGTCGGCGAGACCCGAGACCTCGGCGTAAGGCAGGACGCACGCCGCTTCCGTCCCTCCGGGCGCCCGGTGCGTCTCCGGCGCGTTCGATCGGGGTTCGATCGCGTCCGGCCACACGGCGAAGCCGCGGATCGGCACCCCACCGGCGCGCTCGAGGGAGGGCAGCAGTCCGAGCTGGGAGAGATCGCTCGCCCCGGGCGGATGGATGAGCTCGCCGGCGAGCCGCTTGCCGCCATCGAGCCCCGGCTCGACGACCAAGACCGAGTACCCGAGCTCGCCGAGCGCCGCCGCGACCGAGGCGCCGGCCATGCCTCCACCGGCAACGACCACGTCGAACGCCTGGGGCGTCACGGAGAGGACGCTCGCCGGTGGGCTAGCGGCCGCAGGTCGACGCCGCGCGCCGAGCCTACGTCGCTCCGCCGGATTCAACCCTTGCTCTCGGTCCGCTGGAGAATCACGTCGGTGTTCAATGGGCCCGCGCGGCCGGGCGCCGAATCGCCTCTGGTGTCGAGGAAGCGCCGGCTCTCGATCCGCGCCGCAACCATCCACCGCTACTCTGATGCCCCGGGGCGAGGCTTGTCAATGCAAAGCACGCGTCACGTTACGGCAGCGTCCATGTGGCGGAGGCCAGAACGGCTCCCGGAGCAACTGGTTCCGACCACCAGACACGAGTGAGGTTCGCCTCCCCGCCTTTCGGCACGAGCCTCTCACCGGAGCAACTCACCCGACCAACGGTCGCGATTGGCCCAGAACGGACATTGCGGGCACGCCGAGCCGTCCGGATAGTCGATGCCTTCCTCGTGCGGGCAGCCACATGACGCGATCCAGCGAGCGCCACCGACTTGGCTCCGTGCCGCTCGATGAACTCGCCAATCTGCTCTGCGATCGCGACGTCCGAGCGGACGTCTGTCTCCTCCGAAAACCAGCGCTCGAGCGGATCCGCTTCGGCTCCTTCCCTCCGGAGGATACGCGACGGCGACCTGTCGTCGCGCGGCGATCGTCGGGGCCGTAGAATGCCACGGTCGCCAAGGGATATCCCCGAACGCCTCCGACGCGATCGCTTCTCCAACGGCCAGATGGCTTTGAAATGCAATTGGCTTACTCCACGCCGCCGTACGAGCGAATCGCGTCCGCGGCCATGCGCCACTCCTCCACGGTGGCATTGGAGAACTGCTTCCATCTGCCTCGCGTCCCGCCCACCGCACACCCGAGGGGCGTGAGACCGTGTTTGTTGCGTTGGCTGGGCTGAGACCCGCCCTTCAACAGGACGGCCACGACCTCCGAACGGCCGAAGAACGCTGCCCACCCGAGGGCAATGGCGTCGTTCTCCGCATCCAGAAGCGACACGTCTGCACCGCACTCCAAAAGCACCCGCGCAGCGTCCGCCTGGCCGAACTCAGCGGCCACATGGAGAGGATAGGTGCCTCTTGCGTCCTGCTCGCTCCGTGAGTTCGCCAACGACGGGTTTGCCTCGAGCAGCACCCGCACACCATCGAGATCGCCGCACCGTACCGCCTCGTGCAACTTCGTGACGTCCGACATCGGCTCCTCCGCTCTTTTCGCGCAGAATAGTCCGCCGCGGAGGCAGGCGCAAGACGGCACCGCAGCGATACAGGATGGGGACAACGGGGTGGGGCGGAGCATGACCGGCAAAGGAGGGGCTCAGCGGGGCAACGTCACAGCCGCTGGAGATGCGCCGATTGCCGGCTATCTGGAGCGGCGCTCCCGCGCTACCATGGCGTCTGGGTCCATCAGGATGCGATCGAGCGCCGATCGTCACGCGACATCCGATGTCACGCTCCCCGGCGGGGCGTGAGCATGCCATCGCCCTCCTTCGCCGAGGCGGGGAGCCGCCATCAGAAGGTCCGCGCGGCGGGACTTCATCCGGACTACTGGTACCCCGTCGAGTACGACGACAGGGTCCGGCGCGGCCAGGTGGTCGAGGTCCGGTTCTGGGGGCGGTCGATCGCGCTGTACCGGGGCACCGACGGGCGGCCGCGGGCGCTCGAAAACCGCTGCGCGCATCGGCAGCTCCCGCTGTCGCTGGGCGACGTGACGGGGTGTGGGCTGACGTGCGCATATCACGGGTGGAGCTACGGAGACGACGGGCGACTCTCGGAGATCCCGCACGAGCTGTTCGGCCAATCGATGCCGGTCGTGCGGCTGGCGACCTATCCCGTGCGGGAGCGGTACGGCCTGATCTGGCTGTTTCCGGGGAACCCGGCGCTGGCGGAACGCCGTGCAATCCCCGACATCCCCGAGCTCGAAGGGCCGGACCGGTGGGCCTACGTGCCCATCGACTTCACCTGGCGGGCGCACCACTCCATGGTGATGGACAATCTCTGCGACCTCACGCACGCCTACCTCCACCGGCGATTCCCCTCGTTCCGGGCCGGGCGGCTCCTGTCCTGTGAGAGCGAGCCCGATCGGGTGGTCATGCGCTACGAGGCGCGGGTGGGTCCATTCGCCCACCTGCGCCGGGCCGAGCCCCGGTTGCTGGACATCGTCTACGAGTACCCCTACCACCGCGCGCGCTTTCAGTGGTCGAACATCGAGGGCGCGATCGCGTACTGGACGTTCCTGCTCCCCGTGGACGAGCGAGCCACCCGGGTCTTCTTCCTCTTCTGCTACGACAAGCTCCGGCCCGAATTCTCGCCAGTGGCGCTCGGGCACCGGTCGGTGCGGGCGTTACTCTGGCTGGTCCAGCCCGCCGTCCGGCGTCTGCTCGGTCAGGATGGCTTCGCGCTCGAAGCGGAGCAGAAGGGATGGGATCGCCACTTCGAGCAGCCGATCCCGGACCTCAACCCGATCGTCGCGCCCGTCGAGCGCCTGACGATCGAAAAGTGGGAGGCGTACCTGGCGAGCTCGCCCTCCACCCTGACCGAGCGCCCGCGTGCCGCGCCGGCAACCATCAAGGGGCGGTGAGCGTCAGGGCCGCGGCCCGCGTCAACGCCCAGGCCGGGAAATAGCTCTTGTACAGGCGGTAGTCCAGCATCGCCGACCCGAAGAACACGCCGTTGACCGCCTGCTGGGGCCAGGAGCCATCCGGCTGCTGCTTCTGCCGGAGCCACGCAAGCCCGCGCGAGACGGCATCCGACCGAGGATCGACGATGTCCATGAGGGCCAGCAGCGCCCAGGCCGTCATGACCACCTGGCTCTCCGGGTGCTCGACGTAGCGGCCCTCGAGACAGCCCGAGTAGTGCTCCCCCAGCCCCCGTCGCTGCGCTGCGCGCCGATCAGCCATTGCGCGGCTCGGGTCGGCACCGGATCGGCGGCGGGCACCCCGCACGCCCGGAGCCCGCGCACCGCGTGGAAGATCGCGTAGGTGAAGTTGATGCCCCAGAAGCCCGGATACCCGCCGTCGGATCGCTGGGCTCGACGTAGGAACCGGACGCCGCGCCTGATGGCGCGGTCGACCGCGGCGCGGTGAAGTCGCGGATGCGTGCCCCGGACATGGGCCAGCGCGGCGATCGCGGAGCCGGTGCACTCGACATACGACTGCTCCGTCATGCACCGCGTGAACATCTCGGAAGGATTCAGACGCTCGAGGAGCGGTCCGCCTCGCCGCCGCTCGTACGTGGCGAATCCGCCGTCCCGGTTCTGGCGGCTGAGGAGAAACACCACCGCCTGCCCCAGGCGCTCCTCCTCCATCCGCTCGGTGGGCGCCAGCACGCCCGGGGCCTCGTGGATCGCGAGGACGGCGGACAGGGCTTCCGCCGTGCAGTCGCTGACCGGCCAGCGATGCCGGCCATCCGAGAAGCACCAGCCGCCGAGCGAGGGATCGCGATACTCCTTGCGGAATCCGGACAGCTCGCTCGTCAGTTGACCGTCGCGCAGAAACCCGTGGGCTCGGCGCAAGGCGGCGGCCGTCGCGCCGGAGCACTCCGGGAGCGCGCGCAGCGCGTGCACGGCGAAGGCGGTGTCCCACGTCTGGGACCGCGCCCCGCGTACCGGCGTCCGGCGTCCTCGTCCTGCCATTTCCACGCCTCGAGGCCGGCCAGGCTCGGCTCGAGCTCGGGGTGCGCCGGATCGGTCGCCCAGATGGCCAGACAGTTCAAGAGCGCGTTCACCGGGGACAGCCCCTGGTACCGGCTCGCCTGTTGCTCGAAGAGAATGCGGGCGAAGCAGTGATCGAGGGCACGCCGGCGCCGTCGCCGAGAGTGGATGCGCTCGTGGGCATTGATCGCGGCGAACGCCACCCGCAAGAGCGCGCTCGGCCGGACGCACCGGTCGGTCGGCGCGACAGCATCGCGATGCGCGGCGAAGTCGATGCGCCTCGAACGGCTCCGCGTACAGCTCGCGGCGCAGCGCGTCGGTGATCGGACCGAGCGCGCCGCGGGCGCGCCGCCCGTAGAGGTAGGCCATCGCCAGATAGATCGACCGCGTGTGGCAATAGTAGCGGCGCGGGTGAACGGGCAGCCACGCCGGAGTCAGGAACAGCTCGGGCGGGCACGCGTTCAGGCCGCGGTAATCGTGGAGCCCGATCAGCGCCAGCCAGAACTTGCCCCAGGTCGGGATCGCCAGGACGCCGCCCGGCTGCGCGCGAAGCCAGTGCCGGGCCGCCGACGCCAGACGCGTCTCGGGGGTGACGCCGAGAAGCCGGAGCGCGACGTAGCCGAGCGCGGTGACGAACACGAAGCCCGGGGATTCCGGATGAAGCCCCCACGCGCCCTCGCCGGTGCGCGTGCGCTCGAAGTACCGGATGATGGTGGCCCGCGCGGCCGCGTCGAGGGGGCGTCCGACGACGCGCTGGACGATGACGTACTGGGCCGTGATCATCGGGCACCAGACCATCTCGCCCTCCCAGTCACCCCGTTCGCCTTGGAGTGACAACAGGTGCGCGACAGCTCGATCGAGCGAAGTGGTCAACGTCCGCCGCGGTGAGCCGGGACCGCCGCGCCGCCCTAGCTACCGGTCGCCGGCCGCAGGCTTCCGGGCGCGCCAGTGACCGATCAGGAAGGCGCCGGCCCGCGCGGCTTCGGTGAGGGCGACCCCGCCGTCGGTCAGGATGCGCAAGGCCGGCGGCAGAAGACCGGGAGCGATACTGCGCAACGCCTTGATCGTCGTCATCACGAGCGTGGGCACGAAGCTCCGGACCCCGTCCATGTTCTTGGCGTCGACCAGCTCCCAGTTGCGCAGGATGTTGCCGCTCACGGACACGTCCTCGACCACCTCCACCAGCAACCCGGCGGCCTCGAGATACCGCTCGAGCTCCGCGAGGGTCGCCAGGTGCGGCACGGCGAAGCACCGGCAGATCGGCTCGATATGCTGCGCCGCTTCCGAGGCCGTCAGTCCGTCCCGCTGCAGCCACTCGAGGCCGAGGAACACCCCGCCGGGACGCAGCACGCGGGCGCACTCGACGTAGAAGCGCGCCTTGTCGGGCATGTGGCAGCCCGCCTCGAAGATGTACACGGCGTCGAACGCGCCATCGGGGAATGGCATGCTCATCCCGTCGGCGACCTCGAAGTGGGTCCGCTCGGCGAGACCGCGCTTCGCCGCTCGGCGGCGGGCGATCTCGACCTGATGGGGCACGACATTGACGCCGGTGACGTGCGCCCCCGAGTGCTCCGCGATGTTCAGCGCGGGCCCGCCCACACCACAGCCGATGTCGAGGACCCGCATGCCGGGCCCGAATCCGCCTTCGTCGGCGAGCCTTCGCTCGGTCGCCACCATTGCCTCCGCCAGCGTCTCGGCTCCGGAGAACAGGGCGAAGTGGAACGAATCGCCCCAGGCGCGCCGGTAGGTGTCGGTCACCCGGTCGTAGTACGCCACGACCATCCGCTCGTAGTTCGCGGTGCGGGCCTGGGGATCGGCGGCAATCCGCCGGAACTCTGTGTCGTTCATGCCGGCTTCGAGGGCTCGGACCCGGGAGACGACCGCCGCCCGCGCGTCCACCACTCTCCGGCGACCGCGGCGGGCGAGGGGAACGAGCAGACGCGGTGCGAGGAGGGATCGCTTCGGTCGAACACCCGTCATGATCTCGGCCCATACGTTGAGGAACTCGGCGCCCCGGCGCTGCACCGCCGCGGCCGAAGCATCGAGCAGACCCGGGTAGCGGGCACAGGCCAGCGCCATGGTCCTCGACCAGCGAAAATCCCGGCCGAACGAGCGCAGCCACTCCTCCTGGTACGGACGGAGCCGGTCCTCGCTCCAGTCGCCGGCGCGAAATGCCTCGTTCAGCGTCGTCGCCGCGATCTCCGCAGCGTCCATTCCATATTGGATTCCCTCGCCCGTCAAGGGATCGATCTGTCCGGCGGCGTCGCCCACGACGAGACAATGCGAGCCGTAGCTCCGCGGCACGCCACCGAGGCGGAGCGGCGCGGCCCGCATGCGGTCGATGCTCGCATCGGGGCCGAGCACCGCACTGACGTGGGGATCGCTCGACACGAGCCACTCGTGCACGGCCCGTAGATCCGTCGGCGCGGTCGAACCGCCGGGGATCACGTAACAGCAGAAGTTCAGCTCGCCGTCGGCTTCGCGCACGACCGCGCAGTAGCCGGGCAGCAGGAAGCGGGGATAGAAGACGAGCCCATCGGCCGTGCACCGATCGGTTCCCGCTCGCACGTACGCGCGGCTGCACACGGCGTCGGGCGGCGTGGTGACGATGCCCAGGGAGCGCGCCAGCCGGAGAGGGCCCCGTCCGCGGCGACCAGCACGCGCGCCCGGTACGCGCGGGGCGGATCGCTGCGACACGAGATCGTCCACGCGCGGTCGGGCGCGGAGAACTCGGCCGTGGCGACGGGCGACTCCTCCACGAGCTCGGCCCCCGCCTCGACGGCGGCGCGCGCGATCCGGTGATCGAGGACGACGCGCTTGATGGCGATGACGAGGGCCCGTCCGTTCCGCGGCGTCGAGCTTCCCATCGCGCGGGCACCGCTCGGACTGACGAACCCGCCCTCGGCCGCCCCCGTCCCTCCTGCGCGGCCAGCACGGCCGGCAGCACGCCCATCCGATCGAGGTGGACCTGCGCGCCGGCGGTCACCGCATCCCCGCACAGCTTGTCGCGCGGGAAGCGCGCCTTGTCCAGGAGGAGGACGCGGCGGCCCTGGCGCGCCAGGTACCACGCGCAGGTGGCGCCGGCGGGACCCGCGCCGACGATGCAGACATCGTAGAGGGCGGCCGGGCGAGACACGGTCACGTCGCCGGCTGGATCCCGACGGCCCGGCGCCGCAGATTGCCGTCCGCGCGGAGCCGGTAGCCGACCCGGCACGGCGGCCGCGGGCCGACGACGAACGTGGAGTAGTCCGGTCCCGGTCGCGCGGTGCTCGTGGTGAAGTCGAACCGCTGGAGCAGCGTCGACCAGATCACCTTGATCTGCTGATAGGCGAAGGTCGACCCGATGCATCGATGCCGCCCGCCGCCGAACGCGATCAGGCTGTATTTCGTCGCCCGGTCCTCCTGGCGCGCCGGGCCGAACCGGTCGGGATCGTAGCGATCGGCGTCCCGGAAGACCTCGGGGAGGCGGTGGGACACGGCGGGAGATACCAGAGCCAGCTCGCCCGCCGGAACCACGCAATCACCGTAGGCGAAGTCGCGCAGGATCTTGCGCATGAGCACGACGAGGGGCGGATGCATCCGCTCCGCCTCCTTGATGCACCGCTCCAGCATCTCGAGCCGGCCGAGGGCCGGCAGGCTCATCTCCGCACAGGACCCGAACACCTCGGCTTGCTCGGCGCGCAGGCTGGCCAGGTGCTCGGGGTGCTGGAACAGCAAGAGGCCCGTCCAGGTGCTCAGGATCGCGCTGGTGTGCTGGCCGGCGAACACGATGGCGAGGAGGAGACCCGTGATGATCTCATCGTCGAGCGCGCTCCCATCCGAGTAGCGGGCCTCCAGCAGCGTCTGGAGAAAGTCCTCCCCCTCGCCGGCCCCGGCGCGCCGCTCTCTGACGAGCCGGCCGATCAACTCCCCACCCGGCGGCGCGCTCGGTCGCGGCGCCGGAGAGATGGCAGCGGCAGATAGGGGTTCACGAAGGCCAGCAGGTTGATCCCGCCCTCGAGATCCCGGTAGAGCTCGGCGAACTCCCGCGACAGGGATTGGCGAAAGGCGTCGCCGACGAGGCATCGACCCGCGATGAAGACGGTGAGCTCGTTCATGGCCGCCAGGAGATCGATTTCCCCGACTCGCCCCACCCGTGACAGTAACGCTCGACCTCGTCCTGCATCACGCGCGCGTAGGCCTGCAGCCGCTCCTCCCGCAGCGCGGGAAAGAAAAATCCCATCTGCTCGTCCATCACCTCGGGGACGGCGTCGTAGGCCACGCCCCGTCCGAAGATGGGGATCATGAACCGATACACCTCGCGCGCGCTGAGCTGGTCGTCGGGCGCCTGGAAGAACGCGGCCTGCGCCCGGGGGCCCGTGAGGGCGGTCACGCGCGAGCCCGCCAATCGGAACGAGAAGACGTCGCCGAGGCGGGCGCGGCCGCGCCCGAGGAGCGCGACCGGGTTCCGCCGGAACTCGAGGGCGTGTCCCAGCCAGGGAAGCCCGCCGGAAAGCTCCGGAGGGCGCGTCATCGGCGGCTCGCGGCGACAGGCTTCACGCGTCCATCCTCCCGTCCTTTGGTACCCCAACTCGGGCGCGATTGTCGAGGCCGCACTGGGGCAATTGCCCCAGTGCGAGAAACCGCCTGCGATCGGGTCGGCGGCCGATGCGTCACCACACGCCCGGGACCATCCGGTACGGAACCGCCGCGCAGTAGGCCTCCCACGCCGCACCGTACTTCTCGCGGCACCGGCGGTCGTCGCGGTAGATCCGATGAACCAACAAGGCTGTCAGATAGACGGCGTAGAAATACGGCAGCGCGTGGGCGAACCCGCAGGCCAGGGAGACGGCCGTCGCCATCATGATGTCGCCCGCGTAGTTCGCGTGCCGCGCGAAGCCCCACCAGCCGGAGGTCAAGAGACGGGTGTGGTGGATGGCGCCGTCGGCGGTGACGTAGCGGGCGGGGATGGACGTCGCCTCCCGGCGCCAGATCCGGACGGCGCCGTCGGAGCGGCGAAACCGGTCGCGCTGCCGGTTCGCCGACAAAAAGACGGCGTAGCCGGCCCCGGCGAGCACCAGGATGCCGACTGTCGCCGCCGGCGAGAGCCGAACCGGGTGGCGGGCCAGGTAGGCCGCCTGGAGCGTGTACATGAACGGGATCCAGACCATGCTCCCCCACGCGAGGTAGAAGCCGAAGCGATCGTGGTGCATGTCGATCGTCCGGAGGTACCAGTCCTCGCGCGCGAAGAAGTCGAGCACGTAGACGAGCTGCAGCAGGTTCACGAGGATCATCGAGCTCGTGACGTACCCGAGCTCCTGGAACTGTCTCGCGGCAAAGGAAGCGTTGACGGCGGTCCACGCCATCATCCCGACGCGCCCGATGTGGAAGAGCTTGAGGTCGAGCGGCCCGATGCGCGGGTGCAGCTCGACGCCCATGAAGAAGTCGGACACGGCGTAGCCGCTCCATCGACGGTCGGCGGGACGACTCGGAAATCTTCGCGCCTTCCAGTAGGCGAGCACCGCCACCAGGAGTCCGGCGGCGTTCGCGGCGACGAGGAGCCCGCCGCTATGATCTGCGACGATCGTCGATGGAAACAGCCGCCACCGGAATACCGCGAGGCCGAGCAGGACGTGCGTGACGAGCCACGCCAGGAGCCCGTTGAGCCGGTAGGCCGGCCGATGGCCGGCCGGGGTGATCGCCCCATAGCCGATACGCCCCGGGAGCGCGATCGCCAGCGCGGCCTGTGACGCGTACCACACCCCGAAGACGGTGAAGCCCGCGAGCGTCGGCCTCGGCAGCCCGTCGAGAAGCAGGCGGCCGGGCGAGCGGCCCCGCCCGAGGGCGACGTCCAGCAGCGGGCCCGAGATCGCGCACCCGTACTCTTCGCAGCACAACCACACGTACGCGACGAAGAGAGGCGAGGCGACGAGCAGCACCGCGCACGCAAGCGCCCTCCCCACCCCGCGCCCGCGACCACCGCCCGGCTCGGCGGCCATCAGCGGCCCGGGCGCGCCGCCGCGTTCGCGAAGCGCCGGGTGATCGCCACCGCGGAGTCATACGTGATGTAGAGGTGGGCGGCGAGCCATGGCAGCGCCGTGCCGTAGAAAAGAATGAACGCGTAGACGGTCCGCGAGCGCATGCCCTCGTACCCGCTCAGGTGGCCGGCCAGCCAGTACAGGATGACGGAATACGAGATGTAGGCGCCGAGCGCCAGCTGCAGGACGTGCCGGTACGCGCGCCGCGTGACGATCGCCCAGATCAGCCAGACGTTCAGCCCGGTGGTCCAGAACACGTTGATCGCTTCCTGCGCCCGCGACCACGGCGCGACGATCCAGAGGCGGTCGGCGCCGGCGTATATCGTCCCAGAGCGCGGAGGCCCAGTCGCCATTCCGCCGCTCGCCGAGGTGCCCGGCGTTGACGACGAGCGCGAGATCGAGGGTCAGGTTGAACACGGTGAAGGCGGCGAGCATGGCGACGATCGCCCGGTCCCTGGTCTCGAGGGTCATCGCTTTCGTTCCTTGTTACGCCAGGTCCGGCGCGATTGTCCAGGCGTTACGGTCGCCGCCACGCCTCCACCAGACGCTCGGTGCTGCGCAGAGCCACACCCTCGGCCTCGAGCGCCGCGCTCTCCATCGCCATGATCGGCATTCTCCGGCCCGCCGCGTTACGCCGCCGGTCACGGGCGACCCGCGAGAGCGCGATGGAACTGGTCGAGGTGATTGTCGTCGTGGCCGGCCAGACTGGCCACCCAGTCGCCGAGCGTCAAGCGGCCGCGGCCGAGATGGATACCGACGCGCTGCCATTCCGATACGGCCAGCGACTCCAGGAGCGTCAGCACTTCCGCGCGCCGCCGCCGGAATGACGCGAGCGCGAGCCGAGCATCGTTGCGCACGTACTGCCGCTCCTCGACCCACCGGTCGGGGTCGAGCGGATGCGGAATCGAGCCCCCGATCCGCCAGGGCGCGAGATCACCGGGCGTGGCCCCGACGACGAGGATGCGCGGCTCGTCGAGCGCGACGATCGTGTGCAAGCGCACCTGGAACAGCTCCTCGACGTCCCGCAGATGACAGAGGATCTCCTTCGCCGACCAGTTCCTCGCGTCGGGACGCCTCCCCAGCTCGGCGTCGTCCCGATCGGCGATCGCCTTGTCGAGCTCGCCGGGCGTCCGCCGGAGACGGCTCAGGCGGTCCGCGACCGGCAGCGTCCGATACTCATCGAAGGTCGGCATCGAAGCCTCCGCGCGCAGCTCGTACAGAGCCTGGAGGTTAAGCCAGAACTGCGGGCTCGTCCCGAAAAGTGCGCCAGCCGCAAGGCGGTATCGCCGGTGACGGCGCGGGTGCCGTTGAGTATGCCGGTCACGCGGTTCGTCGGTACCGCAAGCTGACGGGAAAGCTCCGCCGCGCTCATGCCGAGAGCTTCCAGTTCCTCGGCCAGGTGCTCTCCGGGTGAATTGCTGGCGCAGCCATGTCAACCCTCCTAGTGATAGTCAACGATCTCCACGTTCACGGGCCCTGGAGATCCTAGAGTAATTCATGACTGACGATGAAGCGAAGTGGAGGGCGAACATGTGCAGCAGGAAGCGCTCGGACAGCACCTCGCACGCCTAGATGCCACGCCGGCCTATACTTGGTCCGCTTGCGCCGTGCACCCTCAACGCGGAGGTTCGCCGATGCGCCATCTCATCCTGTTCACGGTCGCCTGCCTCATGCTGATCGGCTCGTTCCCGGGCCCCGTCGCCGCTCACCGTCCCAGCGATCCGCCCCATCAGCTCTACCAGGTCGGCGACTTCACCCTGGAGAGCGGCCAGGTCATCAAGGATTTCGCCATCTCCTACGTGACGCACGGCACGCTCAATGCCCAGAAGTCGAACGCCATCCTGATGGTCACGGCGCTGTCCGGGCACCACCATCGCCTCGACTTCCTGATCGGTCCCGGCAAGGCGCTGGACACCACCAAGTACTTCATCGTGGCCACCGACGCGATCAGCAATGGCCTGACGACCTCGCCCAGCAATAGCAAGGCCCAGCCTCGTATGCAGTTCCCGCGGTTCACGATCCGGGACATGGTCCATTCCCAGCACCGCTTGCTCAAGGATAAGCTGGGCATCGACCACGTGGTGACGGTGATCGGGCCCTCGATGGGGGCATGCAGGCTCTGCAGTGGGGAGTGAGCTACCCGGAGTTCATGGATAGCCTCGTGGCGCTGGTACCGCTGGCGCGGACACCGGCCTGGAGCGTTCTCATCGTGGACGCGAGCCGCAAGGCCATCATGCTCGACCCGGCGTGGAAGGGGGAGACTACACGAGCCCGCCGGTCGAGGGCATCCGGCTCTGGCGCGATATCGTCGGCTTCGCCGCCGCCCGCACCCCGGAGATGTACCGCTACCAGTTCGGCAAGCCGCTCGACGTGCTTCCCTGGCTCAAGGCCCAGGAGGACTCGGCCATCACGGTATTCGACGCCAACGACTACATCTACCAGACGTGGGCGTACGAGACTCACGACGTGGGCACGACCCCTGGGATGAACGGCGACTACGTCAAGGCGCTCCGGGCGATCAAGGCCAAGACGCTCATCATGACGGGGGTGAAGGACCTGCTCAATCCCGAGTGGGAGCCCCTCGAGGCCGCCCGCTACATTCGCGACGTGCGCACGGTGACGATCAACCCCGACTCCATCACCGGCCACTTCGCGGCCGGCGGCTTCCAGCCCGCGGACGTCGAGCAGATCAGCGTCGAGGTCGAGCGCTTCCTCGACATCGTGACCCAGCGGGGCGCCCGGCTGAAGTAGCGGGCGGGCGCCCGGAACCAGTTTGACCACCACGGTCTGCTGGTTGACAACCACTGCCTTCCGCCGCATCGTGGCGGGCAGCAGCGAGCCGGGCGTCCCCTGAAGACACCCCGCGAGTTCGTCCCCACGCCCCAGCGCTGCAGTGGCCCCTTCCTGTCATGGCACGTCGGGAGGTCGACATGGCTCAGAACGGAACGCACGCGCTGATCACCGGAAGCTCTCGGGGTATCGGGAGGGGCATCGCCCTGAAGCTCGCGGAGGGCGGCGTCAGGGTCGCCGTCCACTACTACCAGAACGAGGCGGCCGCGCTCGATACGCTGGCGCAGGTGCGCAAGCGCGGCAGCGACGGGTTCGTGGTCCAGGCCGATGTGCTGCAGCCGGACCAGATCACCCGGATGTTTCGCACGGTGCGGGATCGATTCGGCAAGCTCGACATCTTCGTCAGCAATGCGCGGCCGGAGGCGCCCGCCTTTTTCTCCCCGCCGATGGATATCACCCTCGCGCAGTGGGACACGGCCTTCGACTCCCAGGCCAAAGCCTTTCTCGGTCGGCGTGCGCGAGGCGATTCCCCTCATGGGCACCGGCGGGAGAATCCTCGCCATCACGTACGCCGAGGGGAGCCGTACGGGCGGCCTCCAGCCGTGGGTCGGCATGGGATCCGCCAAGGCGGCGCTGGAGTCGCTCGTTCGGTACTTCGCGGTGGCGGTCGCCAAGCGCGGAATCACCGTCAATGCGATCAGTCCTGGCTGGACCGAGGACAGCGTCTTGAACACGCTGCCGCAGCAGGTCCAGGATCTGATCAGGAGCTGGCACACTCGGGGCTGGACGCCGATGGGCCGGCTTGGCACGCCGGAGGATGTCGGCAACGTCACCGCGCTCTTCTGCTCGGCGGACGCCGGCTGGATCACGGGCCAGGTGATCTACGCCGATGGCGGCGCGTCACTGATGAATCCGGAGATCCCATCCGAGATCCAGCTCTAGAGCGATGATAAGGGCCCATCTGCTTCGTTGGCGCCCTCGGCAGCCGGCTCAACGTACAGAGAGTACGCCTCGCCGGCTGCCATCGGGCGCCGCCTCGCAGCTGGACCCTTCTCATCGCTCTAGCCGGGTTTCTCCGACAGGCTCGACGGGCTCGTAGTCATCGGTCAGGCACGAGTTGCTTTCTGGAGGCGGCCGGCTCGAGTGAGGCGCGGCCTCGCTGCGCTGATCGCGGCGGCACTCGCCGCCGGGTGCGTCGGCACGGTGCCGCTCGGCGAATCGCGTTCCGCGGCGCTGCGCCGACTTCCCGCCGAGCCGTCAGCGGCCTTCCTCTACGTGGCGCTCGGCGACAGCACCGTCGACGGCGAAGGCGCCAGCGCGCCCGATCGCCACTATGTGGGCCGGCTCCACGAGCGGCTCCGCACGGTCTATCCGAGGGCGCGGCTCGTGAACCTCGGCGTGGGCGGCGCCACCGCTGCCGGCGTTCTGAGCTGGCAGCTCACGCAGGCCCTCGAGCTCCGGCCCGATCTCGTCACGCTGTCGATCGGCCCCAACGACATCACCCGCGAGCGAAGTCTCTGGGCCTACGCCCGCGACATCGACGGAATCCTCGGAGCGCTCATCCGCGGGACGACGGCCGTCGTCGTGGTCAATCTCATCCCGGATCTCACCGTGACGCCGCGGTTCAAGGGAAAGGAGATCGAGCCGCTCGTGCGCAAGCGCGTCGTCGCGTTCAACGAGATCCTGGCGAGCCGGGCGCACGCGTACGGGGCGGAAGTCGTGGACCTCTACAGCGCCAGCCGACAGGAAGTGCCGAGACGACCCGAGCTCATCGGGGCCGACGGCTATCATCCCTCGGACGAGGGCTACGCGCGGTGGGCCGAGCTGATGTGGGCGGCGATCGAGGGGCGGATCGCCCGCTGAGCCTTCCGAGTGACAAGATTGCGGTCATGGCGTGCTGACCTGACTCATCAGCCTCAGCGGCCGGTGTCGAACTCGTGGAGCAGCGCGTGGTACGTCTCGGTGAGATAGGGCTCGAGGCGCGACATCCGCGCCAGGGCCGGACGCGCCCGCGCCGTGAGCCGGCGCCCAACCTCGTCCGCTTCCTCGACGAGCGCTTCCGCGTCGAATCGCGTCGGGTGGCCGTGCTCGAACACGACGGCGCCATTGACGATGACGCGATCGACGGCAGCGCCTGACTCCCCGTACACGAGCTGCCAGACGGGGTCGTTCAGCGGCACGAACTCTGGCGAGCGGGCGTCCAGCATCACCAGGTCCGCTCGCTTGCCCGCCTCGATGGAGCCGATCTCGCGGTCCAGACCGAGCGCCCGCGCGCCTCCGATCGTGGCCATGCGAAACGCTTCGCGCGAACCGATCCATCGCCCGCCATCCCGCTCGCCGAGCCGATGGACCACCGCGGCGAGCTTCATCACCTCGAAGAGCGAGGTCGTCGAGCCACAGTTCGGGCCGTCCGAGCCGATGCCGACGGCAACGCCCCGCCGCAGGAGCTCGGGCACGCGCGCGATCCCGCTGCCGAGGTACAGATTGCTCAGCGGATTGTGCGAGATCGCGGCGCCATGCTCGGCCATCAGGTCCAGGTCGCGGTCGTCGAGCCAGACCGCGTGCGCGCCGGAGAAGCGCTCGCTCAAGAGACCGAGCGCCGCGATGTGCTCCACCATGGTCCGTCCGTACAGGCGCCGCGCCGCGACCGCCTGTGGTCGGGTCTCGAGCAGATGCGTGTGGACCGAGAGGCGATGCGTCGCCGACGCCTCGGCGACGAGCGTGAGCATCTCGTCGGAGCAGCCGAAGCGGCGTCCACGGGCTGAGGCATACCGAGACCCGACCCTCCGCCCCGTGCCAGCGGCGCGCGATCGCGAGGCAGCGCTCCACCAGCTCGCGTCCGGGCGGCGACGGCGCCGCGCCCAGCACCTCGGCGCGCAGCGCGTCGGGCAGGCGCTCGACGTACCCGGGCATCGTGTCGCCAAAGGGACGATCGGACACCATGGGACCGACGACGGCGCGGACGCCGCTGTCGACGATCGCGCGGATCGCGGGCACGGTCGCATCGATGCCCTGCGCACCGTTTTCCAGCACCGTCGTCGTGCCGTTCTTCAGCATGCGCAACACGCCGAGCATGGTCGTCACCCAGGTGTCCCGCTCCGTCCAGCCGTCGGTGCAGGCGCCCAGGAACGGCCGTCGGACGTCGAGCGGAAGGCGGTCGATCAGCCCAGGAATCAGCGTGCCGTAGAAGTGCGCGTGCGCGTCGACCAGGCCGGGGATGACGAGCGCGCGCGCCGCGTCGATGACCTCGTCGCCCGCCGCGCTTTCCACCCGCCCGGCATCGGAGCCCCATGCGACGCGCGCGATGCGGTCGCCTTCGACGACGATCGTCGCGCGCTCGGCGCGGACATCGTCGCCGGCCGGCGTGACGACCATCCCATCGCGGATGACCAACGCCATCGTCAGCTCCGCGCGGCCGCCGGCCCGGCGAGCATCGTGCCGCCGACCCCACGCCCGCCTTGCAGGATGAGGTTCAGCCGCTGGCGGTCCTGGAGGACGCGGATGTCGTCGAGCGGGTCCCCGTCGACGACGAGCAGGTCCGCGAGCGCGCCCGGCGCAAGCACTCCTACCACCCCTCGCGGTGAATCGCGCGCGCGGCCACCCCGGTGGCCGCGCCGATCGCGTCGTGCGGGCTCATGCCCTCGCGCACCATGAACTCCAGCTCGCGCGCGTTGGTCCCGTGCTCGTACCGGTTGCCGATGTCACCGCCGGCCGCGATCGGGATCCCCGCCTCGCGCGCCCGGCGGAAGCTGTCGAGCCACAGCGGCTTGTTGACGTCCATCTCCTCGCGCTGCTTGGGCGCGAGGCTCAGCGTCGCGCCGAGCTCGATGACGCTGTAGAGCGTCGACAGCGTGGGCACCAGCACCGCCCGGCTCGCGCGGAACAGCGCGAGGCCCTCTTCGTCCATGCGGGTGCCGTGCTCGATGGTGTCGGCGCCGGCTCGCAGCGCGAACTTCACCGCCTCGTACGACTGGCAGTGGACGGCGACCGTGCGGCCCCAGCGGTGCGCCTCGTGGACCGCCATCGTGATCTCGTCCTCGTTCAGCGTCGTCATCCACGTGTGCGCGTGCGGGCTGCCCTCGGCGCCGCTGGCGCCGAGCTTGATATTGTCGACGCCGTTGCGGATCTGCTGCCGGATCGCCTTGAGGATCTCCTGCGGCCCGTCCACCCGAAGGCCGAACCCGCAGCACGTCTCCCACGGGACCGGCAGCGTGTCGGCGAGCCCGCTCGTCGAGTGCAGCACGCGGCCGCTCGCCACCACCCGGGGGCCGCGGATCCGTCCCTCGGCGACCGCGTCGCGGACGGCGGCCGCCACGTTGCCGATCGTGCCGAGGTCGCGCACGGTGGTGTAGCCGGCGTCGAGGATCTTCGACGCGTTGAGCACCGCGTTGATCGCCGCCGTCTCCACCGTGCACCGGTCGATGTCCTCGAGCTTCCGGAATCCGGAGTAGATGAGGTGCGCGTGGCAGTCGATCAGCCCCGGCATCACCGTCTTGCCGGCCACGTCCATCCGGCGCGCCTCGTGGGTCCGCGCCGGGCCGAGGTCGGCCATGGCGCCGACCCGCGCGATCCGGCCGTCCTCCACGAGAACGAAGCCGCTCTCGATCGGCGCGTGGTCCATCCCATCGATCACCCGGCCGTTGACGAAGCAGACGGGCTCACCCGCGGGCGGCGTCACGCCCGTCCTCCGAGCACCTGCTCGAAGACGCGCAGCAGATTGTCGCCGAGGATCGCACGGGCCGCCTTGTCGTCGTAGCCCCGCGCGACGAGCCCGCGCGTGACGTTGAGGCACTTCGCCAGCGAATCGAACTCCGGGGGTAGTGGAATTGCAGCGCCTGCGCCTCCGTCCCGGTCCACAGCGTCTTGTACACGTCGCCGGGCCACTGCTCCATGCAGTCCGGACCGAGGCCGACGTGCTCGGGACCCACGAGGCGCACGAAGTGATCGATGTGGTCGAGGAACTGGTCGAGCGTCGCCGTGTTGGAGCCCGAGATGAACATGTTCAGCATGTGGACGCCGATCACCCCGCCGCGCTCGGCCAGCCCGCGCGCCAGGTCGTCGGTCAGGTTGCGCGGGTGCGCGCAGAGCGCGCGCGCGTTGGAATGCGAGGCGATGATCGGCATCGCCGACGTCTCGATGGCGTCACGGGTGCCCTCGTCGCTCATGTGCGAGACGTCGATCACGATGCCCAGGCGATTGAGCTCGGCGATCGCCGCCTTGCCGAACGTCGTCAGCCCGCCGCCGGCGCCGACGGAGACCCCGTCGCCGAGCAGGTTGCGGCCGTTCCAGGTGAGCCCGATCGATCGGATGCCGAGCCGGTGAAACATTCTCAGAAGACCGAGGTCGTCGTCGACCGGCATGGCGCCCTCGAAGCCGAAGACGACCGCCACCTTCCCCGCCCGCTCCGCCCGGCGGAAGTCGCCGGCCTCGAGCACGAGCTGCCAGTCCGGCGTCTCCTCGAGCTCGGAGTACCAGTAGTCGAGCGCCTGGAGCGCGAACTTCGTGGGCTGCAGCGGCCGGATGTTGCGGAACGCGAAGGTCGAGAAGTACGGCGTGTCCCCGGCCACGTGCTCGCAGACCGCCTTGACGCCGCCCGCCCGCAGCAGCGGCAGCTGTCGCCGTCCCGCCACGCCCTTCTCTCCGCGGCTGCGGCCCTCGCTGACGCCCGCGATGAAATCGGTGTGACCCGCGAACACGAAGGCCTCCGCGTGGAGCCGTCGCGCGCGCTCCTCCTCGGCCCCTGACAATGCACGCATGGGTCGCCTCGTCGCGAATGAGCGGTCAGTGGGTGGGCGCGTACCGCCCGGCGAGCCGGTGGATGAGCGCCTGGAAGGTCTTGTCCGCGAGGTACCCGAGGGTGCCGAGGGTGATGATGCCCACGAACACCACGTCGGTCTGGAACCACAGACGCGAGTTGAGGATCAGGTAGCCGAGCCCGGTGTCGGCGGCGATCATCTCGGCCGCGACCACCGTCGTGAACGACAGCCCCATGCCCACGCGCATGCCCGTGAAGATGCCATGAAGGCTCGCGGGCAGCATGACGAGCCGGAACAGCTGCCAGCGCGTGGCGCCGAGGCTCTGTGCCGCCCGGATCTTGTTCCGCGGCACGCTGAGGACCGCGCCGAGCGTGTTGAGCAGGACGATGAACGTCGTCGTGTAGGTGATGAGGAAGAGCTTCGAGCCCTCGCCAATACCGAACCAGATCAGCGCCGGCGAGAGGAGCGAGATCGACGGGACGAAGCGCCCGAACTGGATGAACGGGTCGAGCGTGCGCCGCGCCAGCCGCACGGATCCCATCAGCAACCCGAGGCCGGCGCCGATGGTGCAGCCGAGCACGAAGCCTGCGAAGATCCGCCGCAGGCTGACGACGCTGTCCGTCAGCAGCCGCCCCGAGAGGATCTCGCCGACCAGCGCCTTGCCGACCATGACCGGGGTCGGGAACAGCACGGGCGGGAAGAACCTCGCGCTCACGACCTGCCAGACGAGCAACAGGGCGCACACCGACAGCACCGGCACGAGCGCGGCCGGGACGCCGAGGCGACGCCGCCTCGCCGCGGTCGTCGGCGGCGCGGGCGCCGCCTTCGCGGCCGAGACGGCGTTCATCGCAGCGCGCCGGCGCGGCGCACTTCCTCGCTGACCATGTCGGCGAGCCGCTCGTAGAGCGCGCCGACGGCCGGATCGCCCCGCCGGCGCGGGCGCGCCAGATCGACGGGGACGATCGTCTTCATCCCCGCCTCGGGGCCCGCGGTCATGAGGCCGATGCGGTTCGCGAGCAGGATCGACTCGCCGATGTCGTGCGTGATGAAGAGAAACGTCCGCCCGGTCTGCTGCCAGATGCCGATGAGCTCGTCCTGCAGGATGCTGCGCGTCTGCGCGTCGAGGGCCGCGAACGGCTCGTCCATCAAGAGGATCGGGGACTCGCACACGAGGGCGCGCGCGATCTGGATCCGCTGCTTCATGCCTCCCGAGAGCTGGCTCGGGTACTTGTGCCCCTGCCCGTGCAGGCCGACGAGGTCGAGGTAGCGCTCGGCGGTGGCGCGGCGGGGCCCCGCATCGACGCCCGCGAGCCGGAGCCCGAACTCCACGTTCTCGACGGCGGTGAGCCAGGTGTAGAGCGAATCGTCGCCCTGGAAGACGACGGTGCGCTCGACGCCGGGCGCCGTCACCGGCCGGCCGTCGACCCGGACGGCGCCCGCCGTCGGCTGCTCGAAGCCGGCGAGCAGGTTGAGCACGGTGGTCTTGCCGCAGCCGCTCGGTCCGAGCAGGCAGAAGAACTCGCCGCGCTCGATCGTGAGCGACAGGCCCTTGAGCACCAGGGGGTGCTCGCCGACCCGGCCCGGGAAGCCGAAGTCGATGTCGCCGAACTGGATGTACGCGGCCAGGGCTTACAGGTCCGTCTGCCCGGGCGCAACCGCCTTGAGCGGCGAGGCGTCCACCAGCTCGCTCCAGAACTTGTCGATGTCCGGAATGCTGACGCCGCCCTTGCCGACGATCCAGCGCGTGCTCGCCTTGTACTCGTTGATGCTGGCGCCCTTGAGCTCCACCACGTAGTTGAGCGGAGCCATCTGCTTCTTCATCTCCTCCGGCGCGAGCCGGAACGCCTTGCCGGCGATGGCGGCCGCCTCGTCCGGCTGCTCCTTGATGAACTTGATCGTGTCCATCAGCGCCAGCAGCGACTTGCCGACGAGCTCGCGGTTGGCCTTGAGCGAGTTGGTGTTGAAGATCAACGATTGCTTCTGGATGTAGACGTTGTCGTCGCCGGAGTAGGCGATGACGCGCGCGCCCGGGACGACCTCGGGCGCCTTCGGCACCCAGTTACCCCAGAGGAAGAAGCCGTCGATGTCGCCGCGGAACAGGGCGGGCGCCGTCTCGGTGGGGTTGATGTTCTTCACGGCCACCTTGCTGACGTCGATCCCGTGCTTCTCGAAGTACTTGTACATGAAGTACTCGGCCGACGTCCGCACGGCGGTGCCGACGGTCTTGCCCTCGAGGTCCTTCGGCGACTTGATGTTCTTCGACACCACCGCGCCCAGATCCTTGCCGGTCACGGTGAAGAGCGACACGAGGCTGATCTGCGCCCCCTTCGCGCGCGCGGGGACGAAGATGAACTCGGAGACCATGCCCGCGTCGAGGCTGCCGGCCACCACCGCCTCGAACGCCGGCGCGCCGCTCTCGAACATCTTGTACTCGGCCGGCACGCCGCGCTTCTCCATGAAGCCCTTCTCCACCGCGATGACGAACGGGGCGAACGGGGCGCTGATGCCGATGCCAAACGACAGCTTCTTGTCGGCAGCGTCCCCCGTCCCCACCAGCGCCAGCATCCCGATGAGGGCCGTGAACACCACGAGTGCGCTTCCGTCTCATTGGTCGAGTCCTCCCTGTCAGGCGTCCGCCGGCCGGTCCGCGATCTCGGACACCACGGACGGCAGGACAACGTTTTCAAAGAGCTGCAGGGCATGAGCGCGGCGCAGGTGCCGGACGGTGCCCGGCTCCAGTCGACCCGCAATGATTGCGTCCCTCAACGCGTCACCACCCTGTCCCCGATCAGTTTCGAGTCCGGAAGGTGAGGCAGCACGCCAGCGGGCTGGCTCGTGGCGTCATTGTTGGCGGCGAGCTGTTTCCCTCGATGTCGGACGGCCTACGTTATACCAAACGCATGGACACGGCCGCAAGGCCTCGAGGCTCAACCGTCTGCTTCGGGTTCCAGGCCCGCTGGGCTTCATCGAAGATGGCCACGTGTTCCATTGCAGGCCTCTCAGAATCGACCTCACCGGGCATTTTTCCGGGCATGCGAGCTGTAGCACGGCCGCGATGCCCGACCGGCGGCCCGATAGCGCCAGGCGCGAGCGCTGCCGGAAGCGGGACGACGCGCGGCTGAATCAGCTTCGCGTGACGTTCACTGGGTGACTTCGGACGAGTGGCGCCCTGTCGTCACGACGTGAAGGAGTAAGCACACCAGCGTGGCACTCGATTTGCCTCCCGTCGACCAGACCGCAGCGACCAGACGAGCACATCGCAGCGACCAGACAACGAGGACTTTTGCACAAATGGAGGAGATCGCGATGACGTTCAAGCAATACGCCCTCATGGTGGCGGTCGGATGTCTTGGTCTATGCACCATCGGACTCCTGGCCCATCGTGGCGCCCTGACAATTCCGAACCCTGAACGAGCGGCGCTGACAGGCGCCCGCGCCGTGGCTCACGCCGAGCTCGAGCGGCTGGAAAGTGTCGTGCCGGCTGGGCGGGCCCGGGATGACGGTCTCTGGAAGGCCCATCTCCACCTCGTCGAGACGGAGCTCGCGGCCGGACACGTCGATGTCGCCGTTCGCGCCTGGCACGACGCCTATGGCGCGGCGCTGGAAAGCCGCAGCTGGGAAAGCATGATCGCCGTCGGCGACGCCTTCATGAAGATCGGTCACGCAGCGGGCACGCCTGGCGGCGCGCGCATGAACGCGCGCGAAGCCTATTTGACCGCCCTGATCAGAGCCCGACGCAACCACTCCGTCGACGGCGCGCTCCGGAGCGGGGAGGCGTTCGCGGGGCTCGGTGATCGCGCCCTCGTCGAACAGAGCCTCTACATCGCAGCGCAGCTTGCCACCGGCAACGAACAGGCGCAGCAGAGGGTGAGCGAGGCTCGGCAACGCTGGGCGGGGCGGCAAACCGTGGCAGGATCTTGAGGAGCCAGCTGGTCAGTCCTTCACGGCCTGCGCGGCGAAGCCGATGAGCGCCTCGGCCAGCCCGGCCGGATTCTCCATCTGGAGCGCGTAATCGCCCTCGACGTCGATCACGACTGCGTTCGGCCAGCAGCCGGCGATCTCCTTGGCCTCCGCCGCGGTCAGCTCCGAGCTGTGGGCGCCGCGCAGGATCGCCACCGGGCAGGCGGCCTTCGCGGCGTACTTCCGGAGGTCGTCCGCCATGTGGGCCAGCCCCATCGCCACGCGGACGCTGTCGTACTTCACGGCCACGCCCTGAGCCGGTGGAGACCAGGTTGTGCTCCAGCCGATGCTGCAGTGCCGCCTCCCCGTCGCGGGGCCGGCTCCCGCGCAGGTATTCGAGCGCGGCCTGACGCGATGGGAACTCCGTCGGCGACGCGAGCATCCGCTGCGCCGCGCCGAGCACCTTGACGGTCGCCTCGCGGGTCGGGAAGAAGTTGCTGGGATGCGGCCCGCCGACGAGCCCCAGGCCCTGCACGTGCTGCGGGTGTGTTGCCGCGAACACCTGCCCGACCCGGCCACCTAGCGACTGGCCGGCGACGATGGCGCGGTCCAGGCCCACCACCCGGAAGAACAGCGCCAGGTCCTGGGCGTACTCCTCCGCCGAGTAGTCGCCGTCGGGCCGGCCGCTGTCGCCGTGGCCCCGCTGGTCGAGGGCGTAGACGTGGAAGCGCGAGCCGAGGGCATCGGCCGTCCCCTGCCACATCCGCCCGTAGCCGGACGAGGGATGCAGCAGCACCAGGTTGGGCCGGGGGCCCGGCCACTCGTAATAGTGAATCGCGAGCCCGTTTGGCAGGGTGACATCCTTTTCCTGGAAACCGCGCGCGGCGCCGGGCATCGGGTCCTCCCGCGGGCTCATCGCCCGCCATCCATCGCGAGCACGATCTTGCCCGTCTGCGCATCGCTCAGCATGTAGGCATGGGCGTCGGCGAGCCGCTCGAACGGGAACGAGCGGTCGAGCACGGGCTTGAGCTTGCCCTTGCCGAACGCGTCGAGCAGATGGGCAGCGAACCGCTCGCTGCACGCGAGCGATTCCTCCGGGGTGCGCGTGCGGAAGGTGACGCCGATGATGCTCGCGCGCTTTCGCGCCACCTCGTCCAGGTCGCAGTCGCCCACCCGGCCGCCGCTGCGGCCGACGCTGATCAGCCGGCCCTTGAGCGCGAGCGTGCGAATGCACCCGGGGAGCAGCGGGCCGCCGACGTGGTCGATGATCACGTCCACCCCGCTCGCCCGTCGTGCGCAGCACGGCGTCCGGCCAGCCCGCCTCGCGCGTGTCCACGACCTCGTGCGCGCCGAGGGCGCGGAGCGCAGCGGCCTTGGCCGGGGCTCGCGTGGTCGCCACCACGGAGCTCGCGCCGATGTAGCGCGCGATCTGGATCGCCGCCGTCCCCACGCCCGACGAGCCCGCGGTGACGACCACGGCCTCGCCCGGCGCGGTGGCGGCATTGGTCACCAGCGCGTCGTGCGCGGTGACGAAGACGTTGGGAATGGACGCGGCCTCGGCCCACGACAGGCCCTCGGGCACCCGCATGAGGCCCCGCGCGGACGCCAGCACATACGGCGCGTAGCTGCCGGGGCTGCGGCCCATGACGCGATCCCCGGGCTTCCAGCCGGTCACCCCGTCGCCCAGCGCGGCGATCTCCCCGGCGAACTCACCGCCGGCACGCGCGGGGTTGCCGGAGCGCATCTCGGCCCCCGGATCAGCTCGCCGCGATTGGTGCCGGCCGCTCGGACGGCCACGAGGACCTGGCCGGCGCCGGCGGCCGGCACGGGAGTCTCGCGCAGCTCGAACACGGCGCCCTTGGAACCGGGAACGGTGAACCACGCCTTCATCGTCTGTGCCATCACGTGGGCCTCCTTCGCTAGGTTTCTCGAAGGCTCTAAACTGCGCGACGCCGCCTCCGGCGCTGCGGGCTACGCGCGGATTCCCGCGCGGCGGAGCGTCTCGTCGATGGTGGCGGGCGCTGGCTCGCGGGTGCCGGCGTCGATGCCGCGCACGATGTCGACGACGATCTCGGACACGGGGGTCGGCACGCCGGCCTCTCGGCCCTTGGCGACGACGTGGCCGTTCATCTGCTCGATCTCCGTGCGCCGTCGCTTGGTCACGTCCTGCCCCATCGACGACCGCCAGTTGCGGCCCGACCCGAGGGCCGGCGTGACCTTCTTGTCCAGCTCCGCGTAGACGTCGGGACGATCGGCGCCCGCCCAGGTCTCGGCGGGGAAGGCGCCGATCTTCGGCACCCGGAATCCGAGGCGAGCCCCACCCGCGCCGACTCGGCGGCGAGGCGAATGCTGACGGCGCGACCCGACGGCATCGCCATGATCTCGGCGGTGCCGAGGCCGGACATGGCCTGCACGGGGTTGCCCATGGCGTTGGAGCAGAGCTTCGA